>Ga0209434_1000001_pt1 | contig 710663 bp, 600 predicted proteins | sample ETNvirnome_2_300_FD_184068 | JGI IMG/M metagenome (GOLD analysis project Ga0209434, IMG submission 184068) | Marine viral communities from the Pacific Ocean - ETNP_2_300 (SPAdes) (version 2) | ecosystem: Environmental > Aquatic > Marine > Oceanic | place: Pacific Ocean | collected 2013-06-22 | reverse complement strand
ATATACAATGAAATGAGGCCGCATTTGAGTTTAGGCATGGAAACCCCAAACCAAGTGCATAAAAAAGACCAGGAGCAAAAGCTACTGGCCTTCAATTAAAACCGTCAACGTATTTTAGGACGAGACAAGATATATACACTATATTTCGATTATTTGGGTTCCGAAGCCACTGGCGTATCCACCCACTAACACCTGACTCACACCTTGTTTGTCTGATCTAACGCATGCTGAGATATGTGAGGCACATCCCATAAGTCGTCCTTGTTCAAATTTGAAATGATTAATGTGTTCAGAATAAAGATGCCTAGTTAAGTAACAAGCAAGCGCACCACTCGCGCTCCCTGTTGCTGATTCTTCTGGAATACCCACTAAAGGTGCAAAGTTTCGACAACTTGCAGTCAGCTTTTCATGCGCATCGTAAAGCTCAAATGCATGCACACCAATCACTTCATGTTGTTTACAAAAATCACTGAGAGCAGCGTTATTAACTTCAATTTTATCGAGATAGCCCCGTGGTACAGGAACGATAATATCGGGTAAACCTGTTGTGATTACGTCTATCGGTAAAGCCGTTGATGCTAAAACCGCTTCATCAACCCCCAATAATCCAGCGACCTCATGATACGCAAAGCTGCCGAGGTATTTAGGTAAGGTTTGCTCCATCGTAACTTGACCGTCATTGGCAATCGTTATTCCGAGTAGACCCGCTTTGGTTCTCTGCGTGTAATTACCCGCAGCTATCACACATTGGTTGAATAGAGTCGAAAATACAGCAAGCGTAGCATGACCACAAAAATCGACCTCTTCTGTTGTGGTAAAAAATGACACCGAAAAATCGACCTCTTCATCGTCTGATACAAAGGCCGTTTCTGAAAAGCCCACGGCTTTCGCAATAGTCAGTTTTTCCGCATCAGAAAGTTTATCCGCATTGAATACAACACCGGCAGGGTTACCTCCGCTTCCATCTGCAGTAAACGAGTTAACTAAAAATGCTTCTACTTTCATTCACACAACTCTCTTTTTAGATTTAACGAATCAAAGCTACAGATAGTGTCAATATAGATAGTATTGTTATAGTCAGTACCAATATAGATATCACCGATATAAAGAGTACTGATATAGAGAGTACCGATATAGACGTTGAATATCCGTAGTTGTAATTTATAGCTTTGCGCCTTATTCTCAAACAGCACTATCAAATCTTGCGCAGTGCAACTTGTCTCACCTTATCTGTTGACGAGATGGTACTTTGGATATGTGCTGCAATCATAATGACTTTATTTAAATTTGCCTACAAACTAGCCCATTGTTGTTTCAGTCCTACTAGATGAACAACACCTAAAGATAAACAAATAATTGAACTCCAAATCCAAAACTCGGGAGTTCGACCTTGGGGTGACTTTACAAACAAAAAACCGACGATGCCCCGGGCAATATAAATGAACGTAATTAATATAAGCGCTAAACGCGTTAATGGGAGTTTGAAAATAATCCCAGCAGCAGAAAACGCATACATTGACCACATTGAGAGCACGAGTGTAATGCCACTGGTTATAAGGGTTGGTTTTATACTACCTTGCTCAGATAGTAGCGCCATTTGTTCCCCCGCACCAAAAAAGCGATACCACGGTGCGCCAAAATAAATACATCCAAGATGCAAAATTGCTACGATTCCACTTAATACACCTGCAATAATAAGAAATATATTCATGCTTTTAAAATCCCTTGTAAACAACTCAATAGTCATAATAGAAAAACAATAGCATTAAAAAGCGAATAAAAATTTTAAATATTTTCGTGCTTATTTAACTTCTATTCACCTAAATATTGCACAAGCCCTGCAAGTAAAAATGCCAACCACAGTAATGAGACTATTGCAGAAAATAACAAAGATGGTTTAACAGGCTTCCGTCTACATAAAGTCTTAATAGTGCTTAGAACACTTATAATGCCTATAAACGGAAAGCACAAAACTGTTAGTACTACCCTCAAGCTTGGCTCTGCAAAAAATAAAGAGAAAAAACTAGAACCTTTATCTTCGAACTGTTCAAGTTTTAATGTTATATAGTAAATATAAATGGGCAAACTAAAAATAATAAATATTAGAGCAAGAGAAAAATAAAGTTGATACATAGGCTAGACATCCTTTTCTAACTAAAACTAAATAATGGAATAATCAATTTGAGAAAAAACAGGGATAAAACCTTCTCATATTATCCACGGAATACTTTTGAAATGGATTAATTTTTACCTTAATATCACCTTCATCGAATAATCCTGTAGAATTAGCGACATGATAGATTTGTTCAATAATACATTCTTCATGATGGGATTTCAGGATACTTTCAGAGCAGTCCATTATAAAGTGTGGCATTAGTTCTCCTAACTAACATTTTCATTTTAACAACTTGCTAAAAAATGGGTTAAATGTGCTCAAAATAAAGAGCAGTATTAAAAGAAATTTACACCTCAAAACCTTTTCTTAGAATACGTCGTAATCATCTCAGTAGATTAGCGGTTATTTTGTCTCTGTTACAGATAAATATTAATAATTAGGCAATTATATTTTTCAGCATCAGAAAGCTTATCCGCATTTAATACAACGCCTGCAAGGTTCGCGACTGTGCCACCTGCAAATTTGCTACAAATGCAGTTACCATCATTACACGCTTCTTTTATATAAATTAAATACTAAGGCCATTGCACTTGCTCTATAACGTAACGATATGACGCCCATGCTTTATAGATCGATATTAATATTGGCTGTTTTTTATAAACTACGTGAAATATAAATACGGGTAATTGCCAAATAACAACTATGCTAATCTGTATCACTAAAGCGATAAACACAAACTCTGTATTACCTAAGAAAAACAACAGCAACAGACTGCTATTTAATAGCAAAAACACCCACACACTGCGCAGTGCTGCCTTTTTCAGGGTTTGTAATTGCTGCTGATTCAAATCTGACACCATCAGACTTGTTTGTTACACCCAAACATCATTCGCTGCGGTCAGTTCACCACCAGCTTCACCGGTATTTACCACGCCTTTCGGCTCAACAAGCATAATTTTACATTCAGTCTTCGCGTGGGGTTTATGTTCAACCCCTTTAGGGATTACAAACATTTCACCCGACTCTAAATTTACAATGCCATCTCTAAATTCGATTTCTAGCTCGCCTTCAATAACAATAAACACTTCATCAGTATCAGGGTGATCGTGCCAAACAAATTCACCTTCAACTTTAGCGAGTTTAAATTGATAGTCGTTCATTTCTGCAATTACTCGCGGTGACCAATGTTCAGTAAATTTAGAAAACTTCTCTTTAAAATTAATTGCTTTGTAAGTCATAAAATCCCTATTCGTAAATTTAATTTGAGGGTCGAATAAATCAAAAGACTCATCTCATTTATCTCTGTTATCTTCACTTTCAGTGACAATTAAACTCTGGATATACGCTTTATGTCGTCTTGAGGTTTTGCATATAACGCCCCATAAAAAAGAGGCTATACTATAAATCTTCTTAATGGCTCTAATTGATGCAGATAGCGAGTGAATGTGTCCTTAGGTCTCTCTAAATTATTTGCCGCAAGTACCCTAGATGCCATACCTCTGTGATTACTGCCATGAGTTAACAAATGGATTAGAATCTCTGCCACTGACATCTGCCCTGTATCACCATCAACAAATTTAAATGAAACAACCCGCTCTAGTTCTTCTTGCTGTACTGTTTTAGAATACTGAACTAACCATGAGTCATTTTCATCTACCCTCTCGCGCAACTCTAAAAATGTTGGTGTTTCAACGGTATTATCATCACTGTATTTTTCAGGTTCTCTCAAAATTCGGCTAATAAACAGGCTATCGACGACAGTTGTGTGATTTAAGATTCTGACGAAAAAGGTTGCATCACTTTCTGGAAGCCCTGAAAACTGCTGTTCTCCTAAATCAAGCAATTGAGTATTTGCCCACTTTTTGTAGTGAAACGCCTTAGAAAAGTCCCTATTCATCCTTACGTATACGCCAGCTTTTTACCAATCTTGACCGATAATACCCTAAAAGATTAATACCTAATAATAAACTGTCTTACTGCAAGCCTTAATTATTAAACAATAAAAAGCCCAGCAGTAACTGGGCCAAAAGTCTGTCAATTTTGTCGAGGTTTACCCAACTGTCTAATGCCTTAACGCATGACTTTATTTAACCTTCTTCTTGCTCCATAAAGCGTTGCAGTTGGTCTTTTAGGTTAGGTGGAATACCTTTAATCACAAGTGTGTCTGTTGCTTCATTATATGTAACGCGCTCGCCTAGGTGTTTGCGCTCAAAGCTCACACTTACGCCACCACCCATACCAGAGAACTTAACCATGCTCGTTACCGTCTTTTTATCAACAGGGAACGAGTCTTCCAAATCATAGTTTTGTTCTTGGCAAAAGCTGTCAAATGGGCTGTCATCACTTTTAGATAATGTCGCCGATAATTCTTTAACGTTGGCATCTTCACCTGTGGTCACACAGTCATTACAGTAATCGAAAACTTGTTTACGAAGCTCATCTTTTTCTGATTTATCAAACTGTTGCTCTGATAAGTAGTCTTCAACGGCGTTAAGCATTACTTGGCTTTGTTGTTTAGGGTCAATGCCCTCTTCACAACCTAAAAAGTCTAAAAAGAAATCCGCAACCTTACGACCCGCACGCCCTTTAATAAAAGAAATATAGCGATTATCTTCCGCTTGCGTGTCCCAGGCTGTCAAATCGACACGCGCAGCTAATTGCATGCGTGAGATATCTAAGTGACGCGATGACGCTAAATCAAGTTCCGAAGTAATTGAATAATGTTCTTTAATATTGATCAGCGCAATTAACACATAATCACTTGCAACATATTGATAATGGCAAAAAACTAAATAACCAGTTTCGTTAAACGCATACTTATTTAGCTCTTCTTTTAATACATTTGTGGCCTGCTCAGTCATGTGCCAAAAGCCCAGCTCATTGTTTCGATAGCTCTGCATTGCAGAAGCTACAACACTGTTTTTCTCGCCACTGAATGCACAATACCCTTTACCCGGTTTACCATTGTAAGCATGGTGAAGCTGTTCTATGAATACAGCGACTTTGTCGTTAACAACCATTTCATCATTGCGTAAATGAATTTCAGTATCGCCGTCTTTTTTGTCTACATAATGAACGACTAATTTTTTAACATCTATTGTCATCTTTGTTTTTCACGCCTCTGGTGTTAAAATACGGGAATATAACTCTTTTTATCGAACCAACTGATGCCTATCATATCAAAATATTCTAATGAGCAAGTAGAACAAATCGTTGATCAGCTGATTGATGTACTTACAGAGCATAAAGCGCCTGTAGATTTAAGCCTTATGTGTTTAGGAAATTCTATCACGCATATTTTAAAAGAGCATGTACCTTCAGAGAAAAGACAAGCGGTTGCCGACAACTTTGCCAAAGCATTAGCGCAGTCGGTTAAATAAGATTTATGAATTTATCGCAACAAAGTCAATTTTCATCAAAAGTAAGTCAGCTTCTTAGTTGGGGCCATTGGTTCACCTTCGCAAATATAGGTTTACTGCTGTTTATCAGCTTAAGTTATTTATTTGCCGACAGTGCCCCCACTACTTTTGTGGGTTACCTGTACATGTTTGTAACTTGGTTAAGCCACACAAGCTTTATTACGTTTATTGCCTTTGTTCTGACGATATTTCCGCTGAGTTTGGTGTTTCCTTACCCTCGACATATTCGGGGGATGGCCGCTGTAATTGCAACCTTTGGTGCATCACTGCTGACACTTGATGCCTACGTTTATTTCAACCTAGGCTATCATTTGAATTCATCAGCTTTACCTGAGATTGTGTCGTTATTGTGGCATCGTCTTACAGACTCCCCAGCACTCACGACTATTTTTGCGGGCGGTATCGTACTACTCATTTTAGCTTTCCAGTTATTAGTCAGTAATTACACTTGGCATCATCTGGCACGCTTAAAACAGTATAAATTCGCACGTTATGCTACGAGCACAATCTTAGTGTGTTTTGCTCTTAGTCACAGTATTCATATTTGGGCAGATGCTAATTTAAAATTTGATATTACTAAGCAAGATAATGTACTGCCATTATCGTACCCAACAACTGCAAAAAGCCTGCTGGCTAAAAACGATTTACTTGACCTTGACAGCTATAAAGAAGCTCATGATGTTAGGCTAGATCCGCACAATATTGATTATTTAGCACCGACGCCTCCAGCACAATGTGTTGATGAAACTACAGCAAAAATCGATATTTTAGTATTTTCAAACAACGACGCCCTTGAAAGCTTTGTAAATACTCAACCAAATTTACGTAAAACTGATTTATTCTTACAACCTATTGAAGTTGAAGATACGTTATTTAGCCTGGTTTATGGCTTACCGGCTTTTTACAAATCACCTATATTTGAAAAACAGCAGTCGCCTGTTTGGTTAAGCGAATCTCGCTCACTACAGGTAGAGGGCTTCGAACAATTTGAATTTATCAATTCAACCAATGAAGACTCATCAATAAGACTTGTCAGCGCAGATGAAACAACCACAGTGCGTAATAATGCACACGCTGTTTTCGCATTTAGCCTTGCTCAGCATAGCAACGGCATTGTGACTACGTCTCGCCTGTACAGCTCAGATAAAAAAGTTGTGCAAACAGACGGGCTTATTCAACCAAGTGACATAATAGCCACCAGTGTTGGGCATTATTTAAATTGCCAAACGCTCGCGAAACAAAGCATGCTAGGCAGTAATTTATATAAACGCCATGATGATACCGGCGTAAACTACTCTCAAAATGTGTTTATTGCATTTAAGAAAGATAGAATTACTTTAATTGACTCGGATGGTAATTTTAAAAACATCTCTGCAGCTCAGGGCTTTGCAATAGAGCAGCGACTTGATGTACCCTTTTTAGTTCAAAGCATTAAAAAACTAAAACGCTATACACCTTAGCCCTTTTGATTATTTGCTATACGAGCTGGCTTTATTATATTTAATAACACGTATTAAAGTAAGGACACGGATGTCATGAAAGCCACAATCACCGCGTTATTTTCCTCTCTTTTCATTACCTTTTCTCCCGCACTTACAGCGGCGGAATACTATAAATGTGTAACTGACAAAGGCACCGTATTTAGCCAATTTCCTTGTGGGAATCGCGCAACTAAACACCGCATTACAGTAACTGATCCTGATATACAAGCACCTGATAATTATGTTAAACAACTTAATGAACTGGAAAGAGAACAAATAATAAAGCGATTAGAAGCCGAAATTCGTAGTCAAAAACATCGTTTAGACATTTTAAGTCGCGAACGTGACAGAGCGCAGTACCAACAAGAGCAACGGCTTAACCGCATTTTGTCTGATTCACAAAGCAAGCAAATCAGCAAAGACATACAAAAGCAGCTAAACAGTATCAATAAGCAATACCAACGAGACGTAAAAAAGGCTAATAAAAAGCTGGCTGACTTAGAAAAAAAATTAGCACGCTATAATTAATTAACTTTACTATTGGGTTTCACTAATAAATAACATATTCTTAACACGGATAGAGTTAATGCTCTAAACACGACATTTCAGCCGTTTCGAAGGAGTTTGTATGCAGCCACAACATATTGCGGAGTTAATTTTATCTGGCTTTCGTAATCACTATAAACTCTTCCAAGCAATAACAGCCAAAGCCCCTATCGCATTTGCCAACCGAGATTGGCAAAAGATTAATGAAATTAGTAAGCTCAGAATTAGCCATTATGATGATCGGGTTAACGAAACCATTACCAAGCTAAAATCGCTGAATGAACAACAAATTATTGAGCTCAATCAGACTTGCTGGCTCGAAACCAAACAAATATACCAACAATTTTTAAGCTTTCACCCACAAGCCGAGCTGGCTGAAACTTTCTATAACTCCGTTTTTTGTCGCTTATTTCACCGCCGCTATTTTAATAACGACTTTATATTTGTAAAAGCCACTCTCGCAGATGCTCCCGCCCTCCCAATGGAAGCTGAATATCGCAGTTATTTTCCTGTCGTAGATGGGCTAAGACCCACAATACGTAAAATTATTAATCAATTTGACTTCAAAGCCCCTTTTGTGGACCTTGAGCGTGATATTCGATTGTTGGTTAAGGCGTTTTATAAGCAAGCTCCCGATACACACCACCAAGCGTGGCACATGCGCTTTGATATCCTTCAAGCCCCTTTTTACCGAAATAAAGCCGCTTACATTGTTGGCCGAGTGGTGTCTGAAAGTGGCGTACAACCTTTTATCATTGCTGTTTTACACCATGAGGATAAAGGCTTATACCTTGATGCGTTGCTGACGAAATCATCGCAAATGCGGGTTATCTTTGGTTTTGCCCGCGCCTATTTTATGGTTGAAACGCATGCTCCTTCTGCATTAGTTCGTTTTTTAAATCAATTAATGCCCAACAAAACATTGGCAGAGCTTTACAATGCAATTGGCTTTCATAAGCAAGGTAAAACCGAGTTTTATCGTGAGTTCTTACAGCATTTAAATAACTCAAACGATCAATTAGTTATTGCCCCTGGCACACCGGGTATGGTGATGATGGTATTTACTCTGCCATCCTTTGGCTATGTGTTTAAAGTGATTAAAGACACCTTTGGCGAAAGCAAACCGTTTGGGCGCGATACCGTGCTTAAACGCTATCAATTAGTTAAAAGTCATGATCGTGTCGGACGCATGGCCGATACTATAGAGTATTCTAACGTCGTATTTCCTCTGAGTCGTTTTGATAGTAAATTGTTAGCAGAGCTGCATAAAACAATCGCCTCTTCAATGATTATTGAAGGTGACTGGCTGATCATAAAACACTTATATATTGAGCGGCGCATGACACCATTAAATATCTACCTTGAAAATGCCAGTGAACAACAAGCATTTGAAGCCATTGAAGAATATGGTCAAGCATTAAAAGAAATGATAGCCGTGAATATATTTCCAGGCGACATGCTATTGAAAAACTTTGGGGTAAGTAAGCATAACCGCGTTATTTTTTATGACTACGATGAAGTGCAATATTTAACTGATATGAACTTTCGTGCCTTACCAAAAGCCAAGTCATACGATGACTACTTAACGAATGAGCAAAGTTATTCAGTGGCACCGCAAGACGTATTTCCTGAGCAATTGTGCACCTTTGTTACGGCTAACCCTGTGTACAAACACTATTTATTAAGTACACACCCAGAGCTTGAAGACCCCGCTTATTGGCGACAAGCTCAATATAATATTAAGCAAGGCGTGGTAAGCCACATTTACCCTTACCCTGCTGCACAACGATTTATCCATTATTGGTAAACACCAAGGACACAGAATGAATATAAGTAAAATAGATTTAAACTTACTTGTTTACCTAGATACATTACTCAGAGAGTGCAATGTAACCAAAGCGGCTAATCAGTTAAGCATTACACAACCCGCAATGAGTAACGGTTTAAAGCGCCTGAGAAATTTATTTAATGATCCGATTTTGGTACGCACCAGTGAAGGAATGGTGCCGACAGAGCGTGCTAAAGAGCTACAACCTGTCATACGCGGTATTTTAATGACGTTAGAAGAAACACTCGCTCCTAACCGTGAATTTGAAGCATCTCAAAGTAAACGTGTATTTCGTATTATGGCCAGTGACTATGCGGCCAGTACCCTTGCGCCCAAACTACTTAGTAAGTTACACGAAGAAGCGCCTGACACCACGCTTGATATCCTGACCCCCAGTGACGTTACGTTTCATGACGTTGAAAACGGCAAGGTCGACATGGCAATTAACCGCTTTGAAAACTTACCCCAATCGTTTCACTACAAACAAATTTGGAAAGACAGTTTTTGCTGCTTAGTAAAAGCCGACAACCCTATCATTAAAGACTTCAGTCTCGATAGTTACTTAAAAGCGCGCCATATTTGGGTAAGTAAAACAGGTTTTGGTGTTGGCGTAGGGATGGACCCAAAAGATGTCCAAAAGTTAGGTTGGGTAGACGAAGCGCTTGCTCATTTTGGTAAGCACCGGAATATTGCAACCTTTACTCGAAACTATCATGTCGCCATTCACCTGGCTAAAGAGCAGAATTTAGTGGCCACACTGCCATCAAAAGCGGCGAATATTTATTTAGATGATCCGGGATTAAAAATTCTTGAGCCACCTTTCCCTATTCCGCCTTTTGAACTCGACATGATTTGGAGCCCTCTTTTACACCGTGATGCCAGCCATATTTGGCTTAGACAAAAAGTGGCTGAAGTGGCCAATGAGCTTAAGTAATATTTTACCTATTAACCTGTAATTATTGCTGGTACGCCTTTTTATATGGGCGTACCAAACTCGCTTTATCTCAAAATAAAAATGTAACACTCTGATTATTAATGATAATACTTTTATGTTAGGGATTGGAACATGCTTTGCTTCATGTAGAGAGCATTGTTTTAATTCAGTCTATATTATTAGAGAGGTCATTATGCAAACACATCAAGGACATGACGTTCATCATATTGCAGATATCATTCAAGTTATGAATAGTGGTATCGATTTTTATGAAAAAGCACAGGAAAAAGTTTCAGACCCCAGTATCGTCGCGTTATTTCAGCGCATGATCGATGCCCGTAAAGTAAGTATTGAACGTTTACAGCCATACGCCATCAACCAAACAGGTCACCGTGAAAATGGCTCAGACTTTGCGGTAGAAGCTCGTAAAGCTTACACATCTTTAATCACTAAACTCGGTGCAGACAAAGATGCAACCTACGTCAGTGAGCTTGAAGAAGTCGAAGACAAAACACTCGCAGAAATAAAAAGTGCACTCAAAAAACCTCAACCCCACGACTGTGAAGCAGCGTTATCAAAAACCCTGCTAACTATTCAAAGCTGTCATGCCGAAATGAGTAAAATGAAAAAGCATTAACTGCTAATCATATGAAGCCCAGCATAACTGGGCTTCATATTGAAAATTTAAAGAACGTTATTGCCCAGTAATACGTTTTGAAAATGAAATAGCATAAGCAGTTGAGCGCAGCTTTAACACTTCATCTTCACTTGGCATAAAGCCTTGTGAAAGCAGATTTGGGTCGTAATTAGTTAAATCACACCCTGATTCACCCGTGGATTCTATCGTGAGCTTTCCTAAATTAACTGTTTTGCGATCAGCAGGCCATTGCACTGAAGGATCCGTTAATGCATCACCCGGCTCGGCTAATTCAGCTTGAAAACGGTAATGAACTTTCCCTTTCGCTAAATCCTCTTCAAGTCGCTTAGCAAGAAATGATTTAGGTAATGCTTTCATTTGTTCTTCAGTTAGTACTTGTTCTTGCGCTTCTGGCACCATGGTCCATCTAAAAGCTTGCTTAGTGCCCTTTTCATCAACCATGTAAAAGGTATGCACACCAAAATAACGTGAAGACACATACGATGCTGGCGGGTTATGGCTTTGTAGCCAATTAAATTGTCCTAACGTACTCGGGTTTTGCTCTCTGTATGCTTTCACTTTTGCAAAATCGATTTCACCTGTTTTTTCGTCAGGTACTAAGGTACTTAGCAAACCAAAAAATGCTTCAGGGCTGTTACCTGCAAATACTGGCGTAGTTAGCCCTGCAATATTGTGCACATCCCCATTTTCTAGCACAAACTGCACCCCTATTCCTCGCGGAGAACGTGATGTTTCATCAGCATTAGGGTTACCCCCACCCATAGAAAAACGAATATTTGCTTTTGACGGTGCGTTAAATAAAGGACTGATTGAATACTGTTTTGCTGCTTGATTAGGTGTAAATGTGCCCACAGCGCATACACCTTTGGCGTGACCTTTTCTAATTCCGGGCTGCTTACCTGACAGCTTCTCAAATAAATTTATGAAATCTTGCCCGTTAACTGATTGCTCAGCAAAACTTGCTGTCGGTAAAACAAGGCACATAGCACAAACTAAAGACTTAATTTTTAGCATTTATCCATCCTTTAAACTTAGTTCCAACAAAAATGACCTGACAAACCTCGAAATGATTTCATCAAAGTTAATAAATATTTTTACCAACAAAAACGCTACAAACTTTTAATAAACTTAGAATATTTATTTAACTACAGTATTTTTAAAAGCTGCTAACTTTAAATTTAGGATCCGAAAAATGGCTGTGGCGCCCAGCATTTTAAAAATAATCCGTGTTCTTAACACGACTATGGCTAGTCCACTTAATCGTAAATTTTGTGGCTTGGTCAAAAACAACAAGGACCTAATTATGGTGAAACAACCTAAAAAAACCACTGCAAACGCTGATGTAGATATGACCCCGATGCTCGATATTGTATTTATATTGCTGATATTTTTTATCGTTACAACCTCATTTGTTAAAGAGCGCGCTATAGAAGTCAATCGCCCTTTAGCAAAACCAACTCTTGAAAACCCAAAAAAACAAGCGCAATTTACTATTACTGAAAACGACAGTATTTACTTTGCAAACCGACTTATAACACCAGAGCAAATTATAGCTAACCTCGCGTTATTTGCCGCACAGTTTGAAATGACACAGGTGCAAGTAACTGCAAGTGAGCAAAGCAGCCACAAAACCTTAGTCACCTTGCTTGATAAAATAAAACAATATCAAGATGTTCCAATCTCTATAAGCACGTCTCTATAACTAAAAAAGGGCCTAACGGCCCTTTGAAGGTTAAATAATAAAGGAATCGATAGGATTTTTAGAACTTATATTCTGCGCCTACGTAGTAGTACGCACCGTTAAAGCCAAAGGGTGCTGAGCGACGTGAATAAGTGAACACACCCGGGCTTGAAACAATAGTGTTTCCATTTGCATCAACAATGGTACCCGAACGCGAATTACCAATGGTATTCTTATCGGGGTAAACATCAAATAAGTTGTTTGCACCAATATTAAACGACAGATTTTCGTTAAAGAAGTAGTTAACTTTTACGTCAGTTAAGATTTCAGCACCATACTTTTGGCGACCTCCATCTTCTACCGTGTACTCACCGTAACGATTAAGTGATAAATTGACCGTCCAGTCTTCTAGTCGGTAAAGTGCACTTAAGTTAATGCGGTCTTCGGGTTGCCACTCTTCAATAATCGATGTTTCTTGCGCAGAAAACACATCTTCAACCGGAATCGTTTCAAGCCCACTGCCTGCAGGGGTGAATAAATCGACGACATCCGTTTTTGTAAAGTTAGCAGCAAAAGTAAAATCAAGTGTTCCACCAAGGCCCTCGGTATTCCACGTTGCGACTAAATCAACCCCTTCGGTTTCTGTATCAGCGCCATTTAAGAAGAACTGTCCAGCTCCCGCGCCAGCGCTTTCTAACGCTGCATCTAATGTGTCGGATAATCCTTTCCCTAAACGATTACTGATCACAATACGGTCATCGATATCAATCGCATAGTAGTCAATAGTCAGGTTGATGTTATCTGTGACGTTGTAAACAATCCCTAAACTACGATTTTGCGATTTCTCTTCTTTAAGTTTAGGAATACCAATAGATTGCGCCAGCGTACTGTCGTTTCTAAAGGTGCCCACTTGCTCTGCAATTAAGTCACCATTTGGTCCAACAACAAACTGTGTGCTTACGTTATTAAAGTACAACTGCTGCATTGAAGGCGCTCTGAATCCTGTACTCACAGCCCCACGTAACGAAACATCTTCAGTGATTGACCAGTTACCCGCCAGTTTAAAGTTAACGGTATCGCCAAAACCTTTATAGTTATCGTAACGAAGTGCCCCTGAGATAATCACATCATCAATTACATACGTTTCGGCGTCTAAATAAAATGAAATTACATCGCGTGACTCATCCACTGACGAGGCCGGATCGGAACCACCAAACCCTTGAGCACCACTTGCAGCATCAACACTTCCTATGCCGTCATTAAGGCCTGCATAAATACTTACCCCATCAACTGTATCGTAATCACGATACGCATACTCACTTCCCTCTAGGATGCGAAATTCATCGGTACGAAGCTCCGCACCCAACGCCAGCGAAAAGTGTTCGTAATCTTTGGTGTAGTCAAGATTCAGTGTTTGTAGTGATAACTCAAGACCATAGGCATACGCCGAGCGCGGGATCGTAGTTCGAATTTCGTCAGCCGTTAAGCCTTGCTCATAACGAAGGTAATTAGCATACGAGCCATTAATCGTATCGCTTGTGGTGTAATCGATGCTGTTTTCGCCATAGGTGTATGACAAATCAAGACTCGCGTCATTATCAAATGATTTTTTGAAACCAACATTGTAGGACACGTCATCGATTACTGTGTTAATTTTTGGTAGAAACCCCATAGGAATGGCTGCATCGCCATCTTGTAAAACAGGGTTACCACTTGCATTGGCATTATGACGGAAGAATGCAGCTGATTCATTTTCACGGTTCGAATAAGTAATAAAACCATAAAGCTCACCACCAGCAAGTTCATAGCCTGTATTAACTGTGAGGGCAAATTGCTGTGAATCTGCATCACCAATTCTAAAAGTATCGCGCGGGGCTGTTAGCTCACGAGGATCGCCCGCGAGTAATGTGCCATATTCAAGTTCAGTACAGCCATAAAACTGACATGAACCATGTAAGCCTGCACGGTTTGTTGGCGCACGATCTCGATAATTAATCGTCGTATTTAAATACCCTTCGTCGCCTAACGCAAACCCTTTATTAAAATCGATATTAACTGTTTCGCCATCGCCCTCTGAGTACTCACCATAATTAATCGCCGCTTTACCGCCTTCTTCTGCGTCTTTTAATACGATGTTGATAACGCCCGCAATCGCATCTGAACCATATTGTGCTGCGGCACCATCACGCAAGACTTCAATACGTTTGATGGATGCAGCAGGAATCGCATTCATGTCTGTACCGGCCGTACCACGACCAACAGAGGTATTGATATGAATAATACTTGCCTGGTGACGGCGCTTACCATTAATCAGAACTAACGTTTGATCGGGCCCTAAACCGCGCAATGTTGCTGGTCTTAACGCATCTGTACCATCGCTGATAGACGAGCTGGAAAAGTTAAATGAAGGCGCAATGGCTTGCAACATACGGCCAACCTCAGTTTGACCTGTATTTTCCAGTGCTTCTGCGCTTAAAATATCTACCGGTACAGGTAAATCTTCAACTGAACGCCCTGCGACACGGCTACCCACGACAGCTATTTTCTCAATATTTTCCTGTGCAGCTTGATCAGCAGCTACCGCCTGTGTATTCGAAGCAAGCAGTAACGGCACGACTGCAGCGCTGATCCCTGAAAGGTTTTTCATGTTGTTATCTTTCCTATTGATTTGTTTGAGTTTTATACTCAGTAAACCATTTTGATCAACAACCGCATCGAGCTCAGTGCCTTTTAGCATGGCATCTAACGCATCTAATTTGGTGTAAAAACCAAACACAGATTGCGCTTGATATTGCTTTGCTAAATCGAACGAAAATATGACTGTTTGGTCGGTTTGCTTTGCAAATTCAATCAAAGCCAAATCAGCTCGTTGCGCTTTAATATCAAATTGCAGCATTTGTTTTTCAGCAGCGATGACTGTTTGACTTACATTCAGTCCATAAACAAAACAGGCCGCTGGTAACAAATACACATGTTTACTGCGCAACTTAACCAAACAGTTGAGAAAGAAAAATCCACTACATAAATTTAATTTTTTTGTGTTTAATTTTTTATGACAAGCAGCGTCTGCACCATTAACTGCATGAAATAAGTGTGCTCTCATAGGCAATATTAACTTTTAGTCGCTAAGGTCAAAGTAACACGATGTTCACCTAATCGTTGATGTTCAACAGCTAAGTTAGCGGCCAAAGAATCAAGTAACCCTTTAATGTCGCCAGCTTTAAATACTCCCGCCACTTTCAATGTTGAGAGTTCAGGGTCAAGGAGTTCAAAGCGTGTTGCGGTGTATCGACTCACTTCCTGTAATGCGTCGCTGAGAGGTTCACCATTAAAAATAAGCATGCCATGTTGCCACGCTAAATCACGCTGCACATCATCTGCTGATAATTGTTTTATTGGCTCTGTTCTACTGTGTTTAATCAATGCTTTTTCACCTGAAACAACAACATTCGCTTTAAGCTTTTTAATATCGTTGCTGGTGTCTGTTGCATCTTTAAGACGATTAAAATCAGTGGCGTCAACCTGAGTGCTGGGGTCGGCAATCATCACTTTGCCTTCTGTTACAACGAGTTCTAGATCTGATGCCGTGTTCCGCTGCACGTTAAACACAGTGCCTAATGCCGTAAACGATTTATCACCCGCTATCACAGTGAATGGACGACTCGCATCTTTTGCAACATTAAATCGTCCTTCACCTCGATTCAAAATGAGTTGGCGACGATTACCTGTGTATGCAACTTCAAGATTTGTGTTGGTATTTAACTGAACAATAGTACTGTCTGGCAGGACAAAGGTGGCTTGTTCGCCGACTTTTGTTCGGTAAATTTTTGTAAATTTAGCATGATCGTTTTCAGCTGAATGCCAATAGCTTGAATAGATTAACATGATGCAACCAAGTAGCATCACCACTAAAAAGCTCGCAGCGGTAGCCATCCCAAATGAAGTACTTTGTTTTGTAGGCGCTTTATGTGGAAACAAGCTGCTTAATTCATTTAGCACACTCATTTCATCCCATAATTGTGCTAACTCAAACAATGCATCCTGATGCGCTCGGCTTTGACTTGCCCAAACTTGTAATTGTTTAACTTCCTCATCTGATAAGCCACGGTCAATCGCGCTTATCCAACGGCTTGCCTGCGCTTGAATCATGTCGTGTGAGGTAAATGGGTGAACATTACTCATTTATTCACCTCTTTGGCTGTAAATGTGTTTGTTTCAGGGTAATTGTTTTGTTGAATATCATGGGCTTTCATCGCACGGTGCGCATGTAACAATCCTTTAGCGATATGTTTTTCAACAGTGCTCGTACTTAGGTTCATTTCTTTGGCAATTTCCTTTTGGCTCAAACCATATACTTTTTTAAGGATAAAACACTTTTTAACTTGTGGGCTCAATTCATTTGTTACACGACAAAAGAACAAAAATCGCTCTTTAGAGGTGACTTCATCTTCCAACGCCATTGTGCGCATATGACGTTCAACTTGCTGCTGTTCATCCAATGAATCTTTGTATTTATTATCCCATTTAGCTATATGATTAAGTGCTAAGTGCTTCGCTGTTTTAAGCATATAACTGTGCGTAAATTCAATATTTTGCTTGAGATCAGCCTCATAACTTTTAATAAAGGTTTCTTGCACTATGTCTTCGACATCATCTGGGCTCACAATGCGAGATACAAAGCGCCTTAGTTTATTAGATATTTCAGCAAACGTTGATGTTACCCCAATGTGTTTCGTCATCCCTAACTCACCTTTATTATTTTTATTACTTTAGGGTACGAGTTTTCATTATAAATACAAGCGTATTTGTTAAATTTTTGTTCCTCACGTAAACAAAGATTTCATAAACTCATACAAAGTCTGTTTTTACGAGTTGCTAAACTACAAAACAACTTAATATAGCCTCCTGTGAGCCACTGTGCCGACAGGCAAAAAACCAGACTATCAAGTCAATACAATTATACCAACCTGTCATAATACTGAATCATTCTGAGGGAGAGACCTGTCGCTACCTGCGCTAAACATGTCTGATTTACGCCTGCATGGATGCAGGTGGTAGAGCAATGCAGGAGCAATTGCCGAGAACACCTAAATAACGACTCTTTTGCCTCCTTAGCAACGACGTTTATCGCCTCAAAATAGCTCACTTCGTTAAGCAAATTGGTATGGATGAACTGGCTAAATTATTTAATCACTAACCCGCAATTAGAGTACACTGTATGTGCGCTATCTCTTTGTGAAGATAGCATTTAATTCTCTGATTATCTCACCTGTAAAAAGTAAACTAAAGGGTGTACCTTTCGCTAATTTGGGTATAAACTAAACGCGCTTAATTTCTGCATAGTATCGCCTTTCGATAGTGTATAGGCTATTTTCTATGCTTACCTACTTAACAATTGGACTGTGGAGTAAACATGCGCCTGCCTTTCGCGTCTGCCAAATTATCATTATCTGCGTTGTTTTTTGTAACTGCACCTTTACTATTACAAGGTTGCTCAGAAGCACCTCAGCAGCAACAGGGTCAAATGCACCCTGCCGCGGTAGCAACTATGACAATGACACCGCAAGATGCCCCCTTTACTATCGAATTACCTGCTACGTTGTCTGGTTCAAAAGAAGTCGAAGTTCGTGCTCGCGTTGCGGGAATTCTTGAATCACGTAATTTTGAAGAAGGTCAACGTGTTGAACAAGGTCACTCTTTATTTACTATCGACCTTGAACCTTATCAATTAGCGGTTGACCGTGCTCAAGCTGCACTTGATGGAGCCAATGCAGCGTTAGTACAAGCTAACAGAGATGTAAAACGTTTAGCTAAATTACGCGCAGAAAAATCTGTGTCGCAACGCGATTACGATAATGCGAGTTCAGCTTACGACATTGCAAAAACAGATCTCGAGGCGGCGAAAGTTGCCCTAAAACAAGCGCAGTTGAACCTTGAATATGCACAAGTTAAAGCCCCGGTTGCCGGTGTAATGGGTCGTGAATTTGTCTCAGAAGGGACCTTTGTATCGGGGCCCGATTTATTGCTTACACAAATGACACAGTTTGATCCAATCCGTATCCGCTTTGGTTTATCTGAGCGAGAGCAGTTACAAATGCGTCAAGATGTTCAAAATGGCTCTCTGACCTTACCTGAGCAAGGCCATTGGCAAACAAAAATTAAACTTCAAGACGGCTCTGTGTACGGTAAAACAGGTGAAGTTAACTTCTCAGATGTGCGTATTAACCCAAATACAGGCACCAGTGAATTTCAAGCGATTATTCCAAACCCTGATTTTCAATTACGTCCTGGTCAATTCGTCCGTATTGAGTTAAGTGGTGCTGTGCGTAAAAATGCGATCATTGTGCCACAGCGTGCTGTACTGGATAACGGCACAGGTAAGTTTGTGTACGTTGTCAGTAAAAATGAGCAAGGCATGGATGTTGCCCTGCCGGCTCCCGTAACGGTAGGAGAATGGGTTAAACAACCAAATAACGAGCAATATCAGAACTTTTGGCTGATTAAAAGTGGCCTTAAAGAAGGCGATAACGTGATAGTTGATGGAATGGCGCGTATTTTCTTCCCTGGTATGCCAGTGAATGTTGGCCAATCGGCTGCAAATTCAAACCACGCAGAATAAACACAGGGAGTCTTATGTTTTCTCGTTATTTTATAGACAGACCTATTTTTGCGTTTGTTATATCTATTGTCATCGTATTGGCAGGTCTTGCTGCCATGCGCAGTTTACCCATTGCCCAATACCCTGAAATTGCGCCCCCAGTCGTTCAAGTAACAGCTGCATACCCAGGTGCGTCTGCAGACGTACTTGAGCAAACAGTTGCTGCCCCAATTGAAAATGCGATCACCGGTGTTGAAGGCATGATGTATATGTCATCAACCTCGACGAGTGCAGGTTCAACCACTATTGAAGTCACATTTGAAATTGGCACAGACGTAGACCAAGCCGCAGTAAATGTGAACAACCGTGTTAAACAAGTTGAAGCGCGTTTACCAGAAGAAACACGCCGTCAAGGTGTGGTTGTTCAAAAAGGTTCATCCAGCTTTTTACAAGTGCATGCCTTTTATTCACCGGATGGTTCTCGTTCAAGTTTATGGACATCAAACTATGTCACCATGAACGTGCTAGACCGTGTAAAACGTATTCCAGGCACTACGAGTGTGCAGATTTTTGGTGCCAAAGACTACGCTATGCGCATTTGGTTGCGTCCTGATGTTATGAGTCAATTAGGCGTGACTGTCGAAGAGGTGGCCGGAGCGATTCGCGTTCAAAACTCCCAATATGCCGCAGGTAAAATTGGCGCTACCCCCACTGCATCCTCACCACAAGAGCTTGTTTATAGTGTAACGGCACAAGGCCGACTCTCTGAGCCTGAACAGTTTGAAAACATTATTATTCGTTCAAACCCCGATGGCAGTAGCTTACGCTTAAAGGATGTCGCGCGTGTTGAGCTCGGGTCCAAAGATTATAACTTTAAAGGCACAATCAACTGTAAAGAAGCGGTCCTGTTGGGTATTTTCTTACAACCCGGCGCGAATGCACTTGATGTCGCAGACGAAGTAAATACTGTAATCGAAGAGATGAAAAGCCAGTTTCCAACTGGTCTCTCACATTTAACTTCTTACGACACGACACGTTTTGTTGAAGTCTCTATTCGTGAAGTTGTTAAAACACTGCTCGAAGCCATGGTACTGGTATTTTTAGTAGTGTATTTATTTTTGCAAAACTGGCGCGCAACATTAATCCCCACCCTTGCTGTGCCTGTGTCTCTGCTTGGAACATTTGCCGGCATGTACATGCTTGGCTATTCGATTAACTCATTGACATTATTTGGTATGGTGCTCTCGATAGGTATCGTGGTTGATGATGCCATTGTGGTACTCGAAAACGTTGAGCGTATTATGCACGAAGAACACTTAAGTGCACGCGAAGCGGCAATTAAAGCAATGCGTGAGGTCAGTGGCCCTGTTGTTGCAATCGTTTTAGTGCTGTGTTCTGTGTTTGTGCCTATTGCATTTTTAGGCGGCTTAACCGGTGAATTGTTCCGTCAATTTGCGATCACCATCTCTATTGCGGTGAGCTTATCGGGCGTAGTTGCGCTAACCATGACACCTGCACTGTGCGTCCTAATCTTAAAACAAGAGCATAAACAAACCGCGCGGTTTTTCTTATGGTTTAATGCAACCTTCACAAAAATTACGAGCCGTTATGTTGGTGCCGTCGGATTTATGGTGCGTCGTGGATTACTCGGCTTAATACTCATGACAGCAATGATTGCTGCCACAATCGGACTGTGGCAGAACACACCCGGTTCATTAGTACCAGACGAAGATCAGGGCTATTACATATCGGCTATTTTCTTACCCGATGGTTCATCGCTTGAGCGTACAGAGCACGTTACTCAACAAGTTGTTAAAGCGGTGCAATCAAACCCTGCCAACGAAAACGTCGTGGCATTTACGGGGTTTGACTTTATCGGTGGCGGGTATAAAAACAGCGCTGCAACCTTGTTTGTCACTCAAAAACATTGGGATGAACGCGAGGTCGACACGAAAGCGCTTGTTCAAGAATTGTTTATGAAAACAGCCGGGATAAAAGAAGCACTGGTACTTGCCTTTAATCCCCCCGCTATTTTTGGTCTGGGAAATACAGGTGGTTTTGAGTTTTATATTCAAAACAAAGGTGACAGTGACCCTGATAAACTGCAACAAGCGATGCAGTTAATGACAGCAGAAGCACAAAAGAGCCCTATCATTAGTGGCCTTCAAACTCTGTGGCGCCCAGATGCCCCGCAACTGCGTGTTGATGTTGACCGCGAGCAAGCTCGTGCAATGGGGGTTGAAATAGACGATGCCTTTACCGCACTGGCTGGTAACCTAGGCACCTATTATGTAAACGACTTCAATAAGTTTGGCCGTGCATGGCAAGTGCTTATGTCTGCGGATGCTGAATTTAGAATGAAACCTGATGACATCAAACGTATCTATGTTAAAAACAACCTAGGCAATATGGTGCCCTTGTCAGCGTTTACAACAATTGAATACAGCCGAGGCCCTGAGAACTTAAACCGCTACAATAACTTACCAGCCGTAAAACTAATGGGTAATGCAGCACCAGGTTATAGCTCAGGCCAAGCAATTGCCGAAGTAGAACGGATCGCAAACGCAGTGCTCCCCTCTAACATGACCTACGAATGGACAGGGTCTGCGTACCAAGAAAAACGCAGTTCAGGGACAACGGGTATTGCACTAGGGCTTGCTGTGATCATGGTGTTTTTAATTCTGGCAGCATTGTATGAACGTTGGTCATTACCGCTCTCAGTGATGCTAGCATTACCCTTTGGTACGTTTGGTGCATTGATTGCTGTTTGGCTGGTAGGCATGACTAACGACGTTTACTTCCAAATTGGCTTAGTCACCCTACTCGGTCTAGCGAGTAAAAATGCCATATTAATCGTTGAGTATGCGCTAATGAAACATCAACAAGGGTGGAGCGCAAGTACTGCTGCATTGGAAGCAGCTCGCTTACGTTTTAGACCCATTATTATGACCTCATTAGCCTTTATATTGGGTGTTGTACCATTGGTGTTAAGCTCAGGTGCCGGTGCTGGAGCCCGTCACAGCGTTGGTACAGGCGTAATGGGCGGCATGATGGCGGCTACCTTCCTCGCAGTGTTCTTTGTACCGCTGTTCTTTTATTGGCTGACTGAGCGTAAGTTAACTGAAAAACGTTCAAGGCAAGAGCTTGCTGATGAAATTGCTGCGCACCATAAGCAAGAGCATGTCGATACGCAAGAAGGCAACTTATAAAAAACGAAGGGCAAACAATAAGTTTGCCCTTTTTTTATAAGTCATTTGTCAGTATTTCATTACTGGTAATTTGTGCTTTGCGGCGCTAATATTAACTAAATATGTGTGGAGTACAGCATGAACAATCAAAAATTAAGCGAATTTGAGCAATACTTTCAGATAGAAGAAAGCAACCGCGTGAACTTATACGCTGTTGAGCCACATGTTGTGCCGAAAACGCATGCTGAACTTGAAGCCGATATTCCCGCCCTATTTAAGCTTGCAAATGAAGTGAATGAACTTGAGCAAAGTACATTACGCCCACTGCGTAATTTAGGTGACATAGCTCAAGAGCTGGCCATATTTTTACAAGCTCAATCACGTAAAATAGACTTGATTATGAGCCACATTCTGGCCTCTGAACAGCCCGAAGATAACGCAAATTATTGTGATAGTTATGGTGGCGGTGGCGTAAAACTCACATCGACTGAGGTATACGAATTAGGGCAAACGTTTAGAACCAAACTATTTTTGCAGCATGAAGCATCAGCGATATATTGTTATACCGAATTAGTTGCGATTGAAAAGCGCGATGATGATAAATACCAATACACTTTATTATTCACTGCCATTCGCGATGCAGACCAAGATTTAGTCGTTCGGGCAGCATTGCATGCACAAACTCGCCAGCTTAAAAAACGTCAACAAGAAAACACGTCGCAAAGCAGTTAAAAATCCTGCTTTATCGCGCACAAAAAGCTGACATCTATGGCTAAAATGCTAAACTAGCCCCACCTTTGTTTGTTTAATACCTTCATGAAATTTAGACTTTTACCTGAATGGGCTGAGCAAGACGCTGTAATGCTCACTTGGCCGCACCAAGATACCGATTGGGCTGCAATTTTAACGGTTGTAGAACCCGTTTACGTCGCCCTATGTCAAGCAATTAGCCAACAACAAGATGTGGTGATTGTTGCTCATAACGACGCACTTAAAAACCACATAAGTGCCCTACTGGCCGACGCGGGTGTTGATGCACACCGTATTCACTTTGTCGTTACCCCGTGCAACGATACATGGGCTCGCGACCATGGACCGTTAACCTGTGCGAACCTTGATAACGCAGCTGATTTAAAAATCATGGATTTTATTTTTAATGGCTGGGGTAATAAATTCGAAAGCCAGCTTGATAACCATATTAATCAAGTGCTCGTCAAACAACTAGCAAACCCAAACACGGCTTATCAGCAAAGTGATTTAGTGCTTGAAGGTGGCGGCGTTGAAATTAATGAGCACGGTGTGCTGTTGACGACCAGTGAATGTTTGTTAAACCCGAATCGTAATCCATCGTTATCTAAAACAGACATCGAGCAAATCCTTAAAGAACAATTAGGTGCCGAATCGTTTTTATGGGTTGATCACGGCTATTTAGCGGGTGATGACACAGACAGCCACATTGATACGTTAGTGCGTTTTGCACCAAACAATACGCTTGTATACGTTAAGTGTGATGACGAAAATGATGAGCATTTTGCTGCATTAGACGCGATGGAAAAACAGTTACACACGTTTAAAACACACCAAGGTGAAGATTACAGGCTTATCGCTCTTCCTTGGCCTAAAGCGGTGTTTAACGATGACGGTGACAGATTACCCGCCACTTATGCCAATTATTTAATCATCAATAAAACAGTGCTTGTGCCAATTTACGGTGATGAACATGACTCACTGGCATTAGCTCAAATTGCAATGGCCTACCCAGAACACACCGTACTGGGTATTAACTGTTTACCAATTATCCATCAGTTTGGCAGTTTACACTGCATTACGATGCAATTACCGCGCGGCTTTTTAGCAGGAGCAAACAATGACTAAACCAACGCATTTAAAGGTTGCCCTTGTTCAGCAATCTAATTCTGATAACGCCCAAGAAAACATGGCAAAATCAATTGCAGGCATTCGTGATGCAGCAAGCCAAGGCGCTAAACTGGTTGTTCTTCAAGAACTACACCGCAGTTTATATTTCTGCCAAACAGAAGACGTTGATGTTTTCGATTTAGCAGAAACAATTCCAGGCCCAAGTACAGACACACTGGGTGCGCTGGCAAAAGAGTTAAATGTGGTGATCGTGTCATCATTATTCGAAAAGCGTGCCACAGGCCTTTACCATAACACCGCCGTTGTACTTGAAACAGACGGCAGCATTGCGGGTAAATACCGTAAAATGCACATTCCGGATGATCCGGGGTTTTACGAGAAGTTTTACTTCACACCGGGGGATTTAGGGTTTCAACCAATTCAAACCTCAGTGGGTAAACTCGGTGTGCTAGTATGTTGGGATCAATGGTTCCCTGAAGCCGCACGCTTAATGGCGATGGCGGGAGCTGAAATCTTAATTTACCCAACAGCCATCGGCTGGGATCCTCGTGATGATAAAGACGAGCAAACGCGTCAAAAAGACGCCTGGGTTATTTCACAGCGTGCGCATGCTGTTGCCAATGGTGTGCCCGTTATTAGCTGTAACCGCGTTGGTCATGAAAGTGATCCAAGTGCGCAAAGCGAGGGTATTCAGTTTTGGGGTAATTCGTTTATCGCAGGCCCTCAAGGTGAAATCCTTGCACACGCAAATAACAGCGACGAGCAGTTACTTGTTGTTGAACTTGACCAACAACGCAGCGAAAACATTCGCCGTATTTGGCCATACCTACGTGATCGTCGCATCGACCACTATCAGGATCTAACAAAAATTTATCGAGACTAAACACAGTTTAAAGGAGTAGTAAATGGCGTTTGCGCAATGGGCAGCATTGCCTTGGGTAAAATCTGAGAAAGATAAAATTCACTGGGGACAACTAACCGGCAGCGGGCTGAGTATCGCAATAGCCGAAGGTGTGAAACAACATAACGAACTTGTTGTGATTGTCACCCCAGATACACCAAGCGCCCTTCGCCTTGAAACTGAACTCGAATTTTTATTACCTGAAAACCCAGTCATGGTCTTCCCTGACTGGGAAACGTTACCTTATGATCATTTTTCACCGCATCAGGATATTATCTCTGCGCGTCTTGCCACTCTTAACACCTTAAAAAAAGAACAACAAAGCGTGTTAATTGTGCCCGTGTCGACCTTGATGCTACGCACTGCTCCCGCGTCATTTATCTATGGTTCAACCCTTAATTTTACGGTGGGTGACACGCTAGATACTCACACCCTACGTGATAACCTTGAGCAAGCAGGCTACTTACATGTTCAACAAGTGATGGAGCATGGTGAATATGCAATACGTGGCTCAATTGTTGACTTATACCCGATGGGGAGTCCTCACCCATTCAGATTAGACTTTTTTGACGATGAACTAGACAGCATCCGCTTGTTTGACGTAGAAAGCCAACGTTCTGATGAAAAAGTCGATAAAATAGAGCTCTTACCGGCCCACGAATTCCCGACAAACGATGCAGATATAGAACGGTTTAGAATTAACTATCGTGAACAATTTGGTGCCAGCTCCGAGCAAGATTCTATCTACATGCAGGTAACCAAAGGCACTTGGCCTGCGGGGATTGAATATTACATGCCGCTGTTTTTCGATCAACTAGCGACAATTTTCGATTACCTTCCTAACAATACCACTTTCATGCACTTTGGTGATATTGAGCATGCCGCTGAGCAGTTTTGGCATGATGTAAATGTACGCTATGAAAACCGCCGTGTAGACCCTCTTAGACCGCTTCTTGAGCCTATAAAACTTTATCAAAGTGTCAATGAACTGTTTGGTGAGTTTGCACACTACGCGCGAATACGTTTATCACAGGCAAAGCTTGGTACGAAAGCAGGACACACAAATTTAGCCAGCAACGATTTACCCAATGTACGTATTGATCATAAATTGCATGAGCCGTATCAAGGCTTAATTGACTATGTTGCCAGTGAAAAAAAACAAAAAGGCCGTGTGCTACTGTCTGTAGAGTCTGACGGACGACGTGAATCGCTGCTGACACTGTTAAGACCAAGTGGTTTAAAGTTTAAAGAATTTAATTCATTCACCGACTTTACCCAAAGCTCCAGCGACGTGGGTTTAATTGTCTCGCCCCTTGAACAAAGTGTGGTACTGGATGGTAAACCCCGTTTAACCATCATTACAGAGCAAGAGTTATTAGGTATTAAGGTGTCTCAGCGCAGACGCCGAAAACATAAATACGAAGCAAGCCAAGATGCATTAATTCGCAATCTGGCCGAACTGCGTCAAGGTCAACCAATAGTGCACCTAGATCACGGTGTGGGTCGTTATCAAGGTCTTGAAACCATTGATGCTGCAGGGGTGATTACCGAGTTTGTTACGATCACCTACGCAAACGAAGCCAAACTCTATGTGCCCGTTTCTGCACTTCATATGTTGAGCCGTTATTCAGGTGGAGAAGAAGCAAGTGCCCCACTTCATAAACTGGGTTCAGATGCATGGGAAAAAGCGAAAAAACGCGCCGCAGAAAAAGTACGCGATGTCGCTGCTGAGCTGTTAGATATTTACGCAAAACGCCAAGCTAAACCTGGCAATATGTTTAAGCTTGACGGCAGTGCTTATCGCCAATTTAGCGACAGCTTTCCATTTGAAGAAACAGACGACCAACGCAACGCCATCGAAGCTGTACTGGGCGATATGCAAAGTAAACAGGCTATGGACCGATTGGTGTGTGGTGATGTGGGTTTTGGTAAAACAGAAGTCGCCATGCGTGCTGCCTTTGTTGCCGTAAATGATAACAAGCAAGTCGCCGTGCTAGTCCCGACCACGTTACTTGCACAGCAACATTTTGAAAACTTTAAAGATCGCTTCGCTGATTTGCCAATAGAAGTCGGTGTTTTATCGCGTTTTAATTCGACAAAAGAGCAAAAAGAAACACTGGATAAAATGGCCGAAGGCAAGCTAGATATTGTCATAGGTACTCACAAATTAATTCAGCAAGACATTAAATTTAAAGACTTAGGCTTATTAATCGTTGATGAAGAACATCGCTTTGGTGTTCGTCAAAAAGAAAAAATAAAAGCACTGCGCGCCGATGTCGACATTTTAACCCTCACCGCCACCCCGATTCCGCGTACACTGAATATGGCAATGAGCGGCATGCGCGACTTATCGATTATCGCCACACCACCGGCTAAACGATTGGCTGTTAAAACCTTTGTAAGACAACGTGATGCTGAGCTCATTCGCGAAGCTATTCTGCGTGAAATTAAGCGCGGCGGCCAAGTTTATTTCTTACACAATAATGTTGAAACAATCGACCGTGTTGCTGAAGAAATTACTGAGTGGGTACCAGAAGCGAGCGTTACCACTGCACACGGACAAATGCGTGAACGCGAGCTTGAGCAAATCATGAGTGATTTTTATCACCAAAAATACAATGTGATTGTGTGTACAACAATCATTGAAACCGGCATTGATGTTCCGACTGCAAATACCATCATAATGGATAGAGCCGACAAGCTTGGCCTAGCTCAGCTGCATCAGCTTCGCGGCCGCGTTGGTCGAAGTCACCACCAAGCGTACGCGTATTTATTAACAGGCAATCCAAAGTCATTAACCAAAGATGCAGTAAAACGCCTTGAGGCCATCGAGTCTTTAGAAGATTTAGGCGCTGGCTTTGCGTTAGCGACGCATGATTTAGAAATTCGTGGCGCGGGTGAGCTACTCGGTGATGATCAATCAGGGCAAATGCAGAGCATCGGTTTTAGCCTTTATATGGAAATGCTTGAGCAAGCCGTTAACGCACTAAAAGAAGGCAAAGAGCCAACACTGGAGAACCTGCTAGGTCAACAGACTGAGGTTGATTTAAAACTGCCAGCCTTATTACCGGATGATTATATTCATGATGTAAATGCACGCTTAGGAATCTATAAACGCATCGCAAGCTGTGCTAATCTCAATGACATGGACGAGCTACAGGTCGAGTTAATAGACCGATTTGGTTTACTCCCAGATGCCACGAAAAACTTATTTAGTTTGCAACAACTGAAATTGCAAGCCAGCAATATTGGCATCAAAAAGATTGAAGCAAACCCGAAAGGCGGCTATTTTGAGTTTAGCCAGCATACAAAGGTTAACCCTAGCTTCATTATAGGTTTGATACAAAGTGCTCCGCATATATATAAAATGGACGGCGCAAATAAATTGCGTTTTGCGATCAGCGAGGCGAACCCTCGTGAACGCTTGAAAATGGTCACTGCAATGATTGCAGATTTCGAAAAAAAGGTTAGCCATTAATGTTGTTTAGAAATAGTTTTATTTTACTTTGTTGCTTATTTACAAGCTCATCGTTTGCAGCACGCTGGTTCGAAATAGAAGTGCTTATTTATAAACAACGTCCAGCGCCCTACTTACAAGAAGATTTCTCGTTAAAACATGATGAAATCAATGCAAAACGTTCGAAAGACTTATTATCACCTGTCTACAAAGCGCACGCTAAACAAGCTTGTATTAACGGTGATAGTCGTTTTCGTTCACAGTCATTTACTGATGAATTGATTAATTCAAACCCACATTCGAATGTCTGTGACGACAGCGTTGATTTTTTAGCAAGCTACAACGAATTACCAGTCTCTCCCCCTGTCGAACCACGTGAAGACACCGACGAAATTTATTTAATGGCGCCTGAGCAACTGCAATTTACTGAACAGAAAAACCAGCTTGATAGAAAAGGTTTAACACCGTTATTACACACCGGTTGGCGTTTTCCTGAAATGAGTGAATCACGCGCTCAAAGTATTCGGTTATTTGCAGGCAAACATTTAGCAGCAAGTTCACCTGCTATTGAACCAGATAACAATGACTTTATTAGCCTAGTAACTCCATCAGAGCAATATATTCCAGAGAGTTTGCAACAAACGCCTGATTGGGAATTAGATGGTTTAATGAAAATTTACGTTCGTCATTACCTTTTTATAAATGCTGATTTTGATATTAGTCAGCGTTTAGAAACCGGTAATTATGAAAAAGCCCGCTTTTCACAATTTAAGCGTGTGATCAGCAACGAAATACATTATTTCGATCATCCTCGTATGGGCATGATCGTGCAAATAAGACGCTACAACCATTAATGGAATCTATTATGAAAAAATACATGGCAATTGCTGCTGCCGCTGCAGTGTTAACATTAGCAGGCTGCTCTAAAGTAAACCTTGAGAACTATGAAAAAATAAAAATCGGTATGGATAAAGCAGAAGTTGAAGCTATCTTAGGCTCGGCTGATAAGTGCGAAGAGAAAACACTGCATACGAACTGTATCTGGGGTGATAATGATAAAAATATCGAAATCACTTTGGTTTCAGATAAAGTATCGCTTTATAGTAAAACAGGTTTAGACGCTAAATAATCCTGCAAGGGTGGCATATAGCCACCCTACTCACTCTTATCTAATTGGCTGTGGATCAGCTCTATATTAATAATTTTGCTGCGATTTAACGTAATTTTGTAGCGTTCATACCTAGTTTCGTGCTCATTTTCTGAAAAAACTAACACCAAATTTAATTGGTAACGCCTCTCAACTGCCTGCTTTGATATTTTATTACTGTCGAGATGATAGAGTTTCCCCTCACCACGTTTTAAGTAACGCGCAAACGGCGCTAAGCTAAAGCTAACAGTTTGTTGCAACGTATCATACCCGGGCAAAAACTCTTTTGCATTGACGTGTGTTTCACTGGCAAAGTGTAACCATTGTGCTGCTTGTTTATTTTGATGGCGACGCTTAGAAAATATCTGACGCACTTTTTTTGGGATCCGCTTGAACGAGGTGTATTCGAGCCAAATGTACTGACTGGCGATCCTGTCTTTTGTAATACTGTTCTTAAACTGAAAACGCCATTTCGGCCTGCCTCTCACAATGGCACGCCAAATAACACGTGTTATATCTTCTTTAAATATTTCACGCAGCCCGTAGATCACCCCTAAAATCAAAATTAATGTCGCTGTCACTTCAGTAAAGGTTGAGCGTGCATTAAGTACAACCAGCATCACAAAAGCCATTATAACGGCAGTGACAGTGCCTTTAACCATTCGCTTTAGATAACTATTAAGATGCCGTGTGGTGCGATTTAAGATAACGCCATGCTCAATTAAGCGTTGTAATAAACGCATTTTATTTGTAATGCGGTTTGCATCTTCAAGGGTTGATTGCGAATTATACTCTTGTTCTTCTCGGTAGCTGTTTTCTGCTTTACAGAAATCGAGCAACTCACCACGCTCTTTTGCAAAATCACTACTGCGCGGCCCTTCGTCTAATAACTTTAAAAATGATTGTTCAACATGCCAGCTTAAATAGTTATCGGCATTTTTATAAAATGGCAGCAACTTTTCATCATCTGGGGTATAACGACGTAGTTTTTTTAGTAACCCTTCAGTTTGCTCACACAACTCCATCGCCGCAGGGTAAAACTCGTCAGCTTCGTTATGTTTTAGGGTGTCTTTAATATCTGCATTGAGTGCTAGACGAACCTGATAACAATATAAATTTAGGTTTTGCCTATAATCTTGTTGCTCACCTTTGTTTTTACTCACAAACCGACTTCGCACCAGTGGCAAGTGAATATTGTTCGCATTGTAAGCTAGGTGCGACTTAAAGTGGTTGTTGAAGTACGCTTCTTCACTGAGTGTTTGTGGGTTGACACTCATTTCATTTGGAATAGAAAAATACAGATCGAGACGCTGCTCTGCGCGGGGACTTAGCTCAGGTTCGATAATAAAAGATAGGTTTTCGTCTTGTTTAAGCAATATCACCTCGTTGTTTACTTTTACACTGTAAGTTTACGCCGAGATAGCTTTTCAGACAATAAAAAAGGCCCAGTAAAAACCGGGCCTTAATAATCATTTCAAACTAGATTAGAACTTAACGTTCACACCAGCGTGGAAACGACGACCTAGTACATCGTATGTGTACGGGTCAGTGTTTGAGTCATTGTTACCTGTGTAGTAAGGTGGCTCTTTATCGAACAAGTTATTAACACCTGCAGATAGAGTCACTGTATCAGATAGTAAGTATGAACCACTGATGTCATGATAAACAACTGATGGTGTTGTAGGTGCTAAACAGCTTGATGGATCACTTTTACATAGGTAGCTATCCATTCCTGCGATATAACGTGCCTTGTATGTTGCATCCCAGCTTTCGCCACGTGCTGATAATGTAAAGTTAGACTTGATATCAGCGTAGCCACCAGAACCAGAAGTGATAAGACCCGCGTAATCAGTCGTATCATCAAGTACTGTTACAACGTACTCGTCTAGGTAAGTAGTATCTAGACCCGCTTTCCAGTTAAGACCTGCAGCTTCAAAGCTGTAAGTTAGGTTTAAGTCGATACCAGAAGTCTTCTCAGAACCAATGTTTTGTAATTGGTTGTTGAATTTAACACGACCCGTGCTATCCATGCTGATATTCGCTGATTGACATAGCACTGTATTAGCATTGTCAGACGTTGCTAAACACTGATCAACAATGTATTGCTCATTAACTGACGCAATCGCATTCTCAATTTCAATTTTGTAGTAATCAAGTGTCATGCTGAAGCCTTCAAACCACTCTGGCTCGTACACGATACCAGCAGTGAACGTATCAGCTTCTTCTGGAGTAAGTAGAGAGTTACCACCAACAGTTACTTCAGCTTGGTCCTGAGCACCTGGGAAAGTGATCTGTTCAAACGATGGTGAGTTACCTGAGTAAAGCTCTGATACAGTTGGTGCACGGAACGCAGTTGACACAACGCTACGTAGCATTAATTCATCGTTTGCTTTCCATGTTAAACCTAGTTTCCATGTTTCATCTGAACCGAATGTGCTGTAATCAAACGCACGGATTGCTGCGCTTAGTTCAACATTTTGTGCAAATGGTGCATCAGCTAGTAGTGGTAATGCAAATTCAATATATGCTTCATTTACATCAAAACCGCCTGCTGTCGGCTCAACCATAGGGTCATTTGCAAGACCTTGTGCTGTTAGAGAGTCTGGTGTGTACCATGCTTTCTCTTGACGGCGCTCAACACCTGCAGCGAATGCAGCATAACCTGCTGGCATTTCAAACATTTCACCAGATACTGATGCTGCTAGGATGAATAATTGGCTACCACCATTGTTTACTTCTGTGTAAACATTTTTACGGAAATCTTCAGATACCCATGCTGCTTGGTCTAATGGGTTAAAAGTACCCGCAGTGATTTGATCTTGGATAGCACCCATGTTGTGAAGGTTGCTTAGCTTATCTACAGAGTCGTTACGACCGAAGTTAGCAGATACATCCCATGAGTAGTCGCCTACAAAACCTTGTGCACCAACAACAGCACGAACTGTATCTACAGACTGTTCGAAGAAACGAGCACCGGTGTCAGACATACGACGACCGTAAGAGATCTTGTCGCCATATTTGTAGTTCATTTCTTGAGTCACGTAGCTGCCATCAGCATTTTTATCTAAGTAACCGTCACCATCTAGATCAACACGTTGATCATAGCTTTGGCTAAGAAGTGAATTACCCATGTTTTCAGTGTATTCAAAGTCAAACCATACTGGCTGTGGTGCCATTTGTTGCTCTGACCAACGCTTCGTGTAAGTGAACTCAGTGAATAGAGATGTATTATCTGATAATTCATAAGTTGCTAAACCAGTCAGGTTTAAACGCTCCATTGGCGTATAAAGGTAGCTTGCTGGTGAGTAGTTATATGCATCAGCATTGCCATAACGGTGATATTCACCACCACGGCCCGTTACACCGCTGTCGTCGATAAGAGATACTGGTGTATCTTCGCCTTTAGCATTAACCGTTAGACCTTTCTCACCGTTACCATTCCAGATGTGACCACCTTCGTTGTAAGATGAACCAGTACAGTAAAGACCATTGCTGCCTTCAGCTAGTGGACACTCAGAGAAGCTACGGTCAGCTTGAGATGCTTTACCACGGTCAGTGTACTGCATACCGATTACGATATTACCTTTATCGAATGATGTACCAACAGTGAAGTCAACTGAGTTTTCTGTTGCATCGCCTTCGCCAGTGATCGCAGTATTTGCGTTCATGTCTAGGCCTTCAAAATCATCTTTAAGAATGATGTTAACAACACCTGCTACCGCATCAGTACCATAAACAGCAGAAGCACCATCTTTAAGCACTTCAACTGATTTGATCATTGATACAGGAATTGTGTTTAAGTCAACAGTAGAAGCTGCACCAGTACCCGATGCAATCATACGGCGACCGTTAACAAGAACCAATGTACGGCTGCTACCTAGACCACGTAAATCGATACGTGCATTACCACCAGAACCATTGTTGATACCTGGGTTAGTCATCGCACCGCCAGTGGCAGTCATTTTTTGTAATACGCTATCGATGCTTGTTGCACCCATCGCTTTAATATCGTCTGCGCCGATAATTGTTACTGGGCTTGCGTTTTCCATGTCAGAACGCTTAATGCGAGAACCCGTAACTTGAATTTTTTCAATAGACTCTGCTGCATTATCAGCAGCTAATACTTGCATGCTTGAGAACATTGGGATTGCTGAAACAACAGCTAAACCAAGAATTGATTTTTTCATGTGAAACCCTACTTGTTGGAAATTTACCTTTAGTTAGGTAGCGCTCGTTATTATTAGAATCACGAGTCAGCGGAGGGCAACTTAGGCGCAGTTAACTGAACGAAAACTGAATAACAGATTAAATAAAAAACACCTTAAAAATTACGTACCCATTTGAGGTAATAAGGTTTCACTATGTATCAATGTTAACAATAAAAAACCAATACAAAACAAACAGGTACAAAATGTTTAAAACAAAAAAAACACGATTGAAATCAATTACACACACTTTGTAATCAAGTGTAACTGTGATGGATATTTGTCTTTAAATGAAAATTTTACAAGTTGATCACACAACGTTATAAAAACCGTAATAGGTCAATATGTCTGCTAACCATAGTTATTCACAAAAAATAACTAAATTGGCAAAGTTAGCTTTTAAACAAGGTATTAGAGGATGGTTTTTGTATTTTGTTCACACGGATTAAATTTCCATGCAAAAAAGCAGTGAGAGCGTGTTATTCAAGATAAGTGGCAAACGTAAAAAGCTATTACCTATTATAAGGCAATGAGGAGGCTGTTAATGCTCAACCTTATTTACACAGCATGGCGAGAGTCAAAGTAATAAAAAACACTCTGTTGACGGTTTTGCGCATCGGTAAAAACGACTGTCATTTTCCAAGTCATCACAGGTTCGGAGCACACTCCTACCATCGTCTGGGCCGACCAATAACTGCCTTTTTGGGTAAACTGTAAAGGGATATACCCCATATACATCGTAACCCCTTCTAGTTTTGCCGAAACGTTATACGCATTTGGAGGTAATTTAAGGTTAATTGAAAAGGGAGTTTCTGGGCTAATGACTGAATTGGGCAACCAAATTTCCACACCGTTCGCAAACTGACAATGTGTATTTTTTTCGCACGTTGCACTTGTCTGTGGCTCATCTATACTTTGCTTGTCACAAGCAACTATGAAAACACTCAAAAACAAAATGTAGCTGGTTATTGTAGTTCGCACTCAACTTACCTGTATAAAATAAAAGCGGATACTAGTCCGCTCGTCTATGAAAAACAACTAGGCTAAGTAGAATAAGTTAATAAAAATACAATGACTGACAAAAAATAACCAACAAAGCGGGAAAATTTGATTGATGTCATAATTTTATGCAATTGACCTATCTTTTTAAGGTCAAAAATTTTATCATTTCCATCGCAAAATAAGGGTTTCTCGAGTTTGTTTTCTGAAGCTATCATCTACAGCTAGCTTTGGGTAACACGCTTGTGAAGTAATAGTAGGCCCCACTTATTACTAAGTGGGTAATTCATTTCTAAAACGCATTAATTGCAGCGGAAGCCAGAAAATGAGCCAAACAGTAGCATCACAAACTGAGTACAATTATAAAGTTGTACGCCAATTCGCTATTATGACAGTGATTTGGGGCATCGTTGGCATGAGTGTTGGGGTTCTGATTGCTGCCCAATTAGCTTGGCCAGCACTTAACTTTGATACACCATGGTTAACTTACTCTCGACTACGTCCGTTACATACGAACGCAGTAATTTTCGCATTTGGTACAAGTGCACTTTTTGCGACGTCTTATTACGTCGTACAACGTACGTGTCAAACGCGTCTTTTCTCAGATAAACTAGCGGCCTTTACCTTTTGGGGTTGGCAACTTGTTATCGTACTTGCCGCGATTACCTTACCGTTAGGTATCACGAGCTCAAAAGAATACGCAGAACTTGAATGGCCAATTGATATTCTTATCGCGGTAGTTTGGGTAACCTACGCCGTTGTATTCTTTGGTACACTAATCAAACGTAAAGTATCGCACATTTATGTTGCAAACTGGTTCTATGCTGGTTTCATTATTACTGTTGCCGTATTACACATTGTAAACAGCATGGCAATTCCAGTGTCACTAACTAAATCATACTCTATTTATGCGGGTGCAGTAGATGCGATGGTTCAGTGGTGGTACGGTCATAACGCTGTTGGCTTCTTATTAACTGCTGGTTTCTTAGGTATGATGTACTACTTCGTACCAAAACAAGCAGGTCGCCCTGTATATTCTTACCGTCTATCGGTTGTTCACTTCTGGGCGCTTGTTTCTTTATACATCTGGGCAGGTCCTCACCACCTTCACTACACTGCGCTTCCAGACTGGACGCAAAGCTTAGGTATGGTTATGTCAGTTATCTTATTCGTCCCATCATGGGGTGGTATGATTAACGGTATCATGACGTTATCAGGTGCATGGCACAAACTTCGTACTGACCCAGTACTTCGCTTCTTAGTTGTTTCACTGTCTTTCTACGGTATGTCTACGTTTGAAGGTCCAATGATGGCTATTAAGTCTGTTAATGCACTTTCACATTACACAGACTGGACAGTAGGTCACGTTCACTCAGGTGCGCTAGGTTGGGTTGCGATGATTTCAATCGGTGCAATTTATCACTTAATCCCTGCACTATTCTCTCAGGGTCGTATGTACAGTGTTAAACTGGTTAATACACACTTCTGGTTACACACTGTAGGGGTTGTTCTATACATCGTAGCAATGTGGATTTCAGGTGTAATGCAAGGTCTTATGTGGCGTGCAGTAAACTCAGACGGTACGTTAATGTACAGCTTTGTACAATCACTAGAAGCATCGTATCCGTTCTACATCATGCGTTTCCTTGGCGGTGTATTCATCGTAACGGGCATGCTAATTATGGCTTACAACGTTTACCGTACAATTGCTGCGAAGAAAGATTCGCTTCAATTAGACGCTGACGCACAATTAGCATAACGGAGTAGGATGATGAGCAATAATAATTCACAAAACAAACATGAAATAGTCGAAAAAAATGTTGGCCTTATGGCTATCTTGACTGTCTTTGCGATCAGCTTCGGTGCACTTGTAGAAATTACACCGTTGATGTTCCAAGATGATACGACTAAGCCTGTTGATGGCCTACGCCCTCTTACAGCTTTAGAAATGGAAGGTCGTGATATTTATGTACGTGAAGGTTGTTACAACTGTCACTCACAAATGATTCGCCCTTTCCGTGACGAGGTTGAGCGTTATGGTCACTACTCTGTTGCTGGTGAATCAGTATGGGATCACCCATTCCAATGGGGTTCTAAACGTACTGGTCCAGACCTAGCACGTGTTGGTGAGCGTTACTCAGACGATTGGCATCATGCGCATTTAATGGACCCACGTGCTGTGGTTCCAGAATCAAATATGCCAGCGTTTCCTTGGTTAGACGAAAACAGAGTCGATACGACCCATACTCTTAAAAAGCTTCAAATATTCCGTGATAGCTTCGGAATTGATAAAGCAAGCACCCGTTACGACGGTAAAGGTTATGGAAGCGATGAAGAGTTACAAGCTGACATTGCGAAAATTGAAGCCATGAACAATGGTGAAGGCGCAACTGAGATGCAAGCTCTAATTGCTTACTTACAACAGCTTGGCACACACTTGAAGTAATTATTATGGATTACGGAACATACAGAGGCATTTTAACTCTGGTAATTTTAGTACTGTTTATTGTGATTGTTGTATGGGCATATAGTAAGCGTAGCAAACGTCGTTTTGATGACGCAGCTAATGCCATATTTGAAGATGAAAAAAAACACAACAACACAATCTCTAACGAGGAAAAGGAGTCTGAGAAATGACTAGCTTTTGGAGTATATGGGTTATTGTATTAACCCTTGCGTGTCTTGCTATCATCTTCGGCCTACTTCTGTGGAACTTAAAAAACTACACAGGTGTTAAAGAAGGCGAAAGCTGTGGTCACGAATTTGATGGCATTGAAGAGCTGAATAACCCACTACCAAAATGGTGGACTTACATGTTCTTTGCAACATTCGTTTGGTCAGTTTATTACTTAGCGGCTTACCCGGGTTTAGGTAACTGGGAAGGTTTAGGTAAATGGACAAGTTCAAACCAAGGTATTACGTCTTTAGAAGAGTCTAAAAAGGCTACTGAAGAAGCGTTAGCCAATGGTGTAAACGTTCAATTAGACCAAGAGTTTATTGCAGCAGATGAGCGTTTTGGCCCAATCTTTGAGTCGTTCGCGAAACAAGACATTGAATCACTTGTAAAAGATGAAAAAGCGCTTGAGATTGGTCAACGTTTATTCTCTCAAAACTGTGCTCAGTGCCATGGTTCAGATGCGCGTGGTGGTCAAGGCTTCCCTAACCTAACGGATAACGATTGGTTATACGGTGGTTCACCAGACAAAATTAAAGAAACGCTTCTTTACGGCCGTGTTGCAGCAATGCCACCTTGGGGTGATGCACTTGGCGAGCAAGGCATTAAAGAAATGACTGCTCACGTACTTAGCCTTTCGGGTCGTACAGTTAACCAAAAAGACGCTGAAGCTGGTGCAGCTAAATTTGCAATGTGTGCTGCGTGTCACGGTGCTGACGGCAAAGGTTCGGTTGCTCACAACTTACCGTTTGGTGCGCCTAACCTAACCGACAATATCTGGTTATACGGTGGTTCTAAACGTGCTGTTGAAGAAACACTGAGAAATGGTCGTGCAGGTGTGATGCCAGCATGGAAAGACATTCTTGGTGAAGACAAAGTACACCTTTTAACAGCGTACGTTTACAGTCTGTCACAAGAAAAATAACCGCGCGGTTAATAAAATGTATATACAATTAATCTTTTAATTCAATAGATTAATTAAGATCAAAAAAGCCTCCATCTGGAGGCTTTTTTTTAGTCTTTTGCTTTTAGATCCGATAAAATGCGTATAACGTTTTTTGAGGTAGTAAGTACTATGAATCCCACTCCTTGGTATAAAAATTTCTGGCCATGGTTTTTAATCTCTTTTCCACTTGCCGCTATCATCGGTTGTGCGGGTCTTATTTATATGGCAATAGGCAACGGACCTGACATGGTTGTTGATGATTATTATAAAAAAGGAAAAGCAATCAATTTAGAGCTTAGTAAATTTAATAAAGCCAAAGCGCTTTATTTACATGGTGATTTAAACGTTGCTGATGACAAAGTCACGTTTGTTTTCACTAAAGGTGATGCCAGTAATGTTCATTCTTTAAAAATGTCATTTTATCATCGCACCATTAAAGCTAACGACTTTGATGTAAGCTTAATGAAAAATGCTCATGGTGACTTTACAGCCCTGCTCGATGCTCATGTTGATGGTGCGTATACCGTATTTATTGAACCTGTCGATAACAGTTGGAAACTAAAAGAAGATATTATTCTTCCAACAGCTAAAACAATTTCGATTAGCCCTGAATATAAGTAGTTAACGCTCATGTCTGATAATTGCTTTCATTGTCTTGAAAGTGTGCCAAAAGGCTTTAATGCAACTGTCGTAATAGATGGGAAGGCACAGCCTATGTGTTGTATTGGCTGCCAAACAGTGGCCGAGAATATCGTTGCCCAAGGCATGACCGATTACTATAAGTTTAGAACTGTTCGCTCTGGGAAAGTTGAACAACTTGTTCCAGAGCAATTAGAGCTTATAAAAAGTTACGATAACGAAGATATTCAAGATGAGTTTATTGCCACCTCCCAAGAGTTATCTGAGGTTTTACTCACCGTTGAAGGGATTACCTGTGCCGCCTGTGCTTGGCTTATTGAAAAGCAGCTACTTAATTTGTCAGCCATCAGACGCGTAGATGTAAATACCTCAACAAATCGTGCCATGATCCAGTGGGATAAATCAGTCACCCCACTGAGTAAAATAATTACTGCATTACATGAAATAGGTTACAAAGCCTACCCCTTTCAAGCCGACTTAGAAGCCAGCCAAAAGCAACAAGCTGCAAAGGCCTATATTCGCCGCTTAGGTGTCGCCGGCCTGATGACTATGCAGGTAATGATGTTTGCTTTTGCAATGTACTTTGGCATGTTTTCTGGCATGGAAGAAAATTTTGAACAATACTTTCGCTGGATAAGCCTCGTACTTGCTTCGCCGGTTATTCTTTACAGTGCATTACCCTTCTTAACGAATGCAATTAATGGATTAAGAGCAAAACAGCTGAATATGGACTTACCCGTCTCTTTGGCTATTTTTGGCGCGTATGGCGCAAGTTGTTATGCAACCATAATGTCGGTTGGCGAAGTGTATTTTGAATCAATCTGTATGTTTACCTTTCTATTATTGTTGGGTAAGTATTTAGAGTTCAGAGCACGATTAAAAGCCAGCGAATTCACAGCAAACCTACAAAAACTACTCCCGCTTACCGCACGCATTATTGATAACACCCATCAAGAATCAATCATTGCCGCTAAAAAACTCAAACTGGGCGACGTGGTACTTATAAAAGCTGGTGAAACAATCCCCGCTGACGGGATAGTTATTAAAGGTAAAACAACGGTCGATGAAGCGATGATGACAGGCGAGCATCAACCCGTTAATAAATTTGTTAATCATCAAGTATTTGCTGGCACCATTAACCACGATGGCGTGATCAGCATTGAGATTAATAAAATTGGCCAAAACACCCTTATTAATCAAATTATAAAATTGCAACATACAGCCCTAACTAAGCGTCCACGACTTGTTGAGATAACGGATAAAGTGGCACAATGGTTTGTCGCATGCTTATTGCTTTTTGCCTCAATCACCGCTATTGGCTGGTATCAAGTTGATCCTGAACATGCATTTTGGATCACCATTTCTGTATTGGTTGCAACCTGCCCGTGTGCGCTCAGCTTAGCGATTCCTACGGCACTCACTTGCGCCGTGGCAAGCTTAACTAAACGCGGTATATTAATAAAACAAGCCCACGTCTTAGAGACACTCCCTCAACTAAGTGATATCGCCTTTGATAAAACAGGCACACTCACACAAGGTCGTTTTACAATTGAGCGCATTGAGTTAATAGATAATACGTACTCAGAAGCTGAAGCATTAACTCTTGCTGCTCAGCTAGAGAGCTTTTCCGAGCACCCGATTGCCAATGCCTTTGCAGGGTTTAACAATAGCGTCAATCCGTTCGAAAATGTCACTATTGAACCAGGCAAAGGTATCACTGCTAACCTTAATAATGAGCACTTTGCGATTGGTAAAAGTGGCTGGTTTGAAACCGATAAAGCAGACGCCCAAGCCACTTTATATGTAAACAAACAGATTGTTGCACGCTTCTACCTATCGGATAGTTTGCGTAATAATGCCGATAAACTCATTAAAAACCTTCATGCGCAACACATAAAGTGCCATATGTTAACTGGGGATGCCTCAAACAGTGGAGAGCGATTGGCTAAACAACTAAATCTGGACACTGTTCACGCTGGCTGCAGCCCACAAGATAAGCAAACGCATGTTGATGCCCTTGCAAGTAAAGGTGCTGTGGTTGCTATGGTTGGAGACGGCGTTAATGACAGCCCAGTTTTTGCAAGTGCACACTTATCAATTGCGATGGAAACTGGGGCAGATATTTCCAAAAACAGTGCTGATGTGGTATTACTCAATAGTGATTTAAGCGCCATTGAGCATCTGCTTAGCGTCTCGAAAAAAACGCGCAGAATTGTGAAACAAAACTTGGCGTTATCACTTATTTACAATGGTTCGATTTTACCTTTAGCAGCATTGGGGCTCGTTGCGCCTTGGATGGCTGTTATTGGCATGTCTGCAAGCTCCATTTTGGTTATTACCAACTCATTAAGGTTATTAAAACTATGAGTATCATTTACATGTTAATCCCGATTGCGATTTTGTTTGTAATAATCGCTATTGGTGTATTTTTTTGGGCTGTAAAAAGTGAACAATTCTCAGATTTAAATAAACAGGGCCACAGTATCCTGTTTGAAGATGACAAAGAGCAGCACAACAAAAGTAATGATTGATCCCCTTTTCATTAGTGCATTTGTTATGGGGTTACTTGGCAGTGGCCATTGCTTAGCGATGTGTGGTGGCATTGCAAGTAGCTTACAGCTTGCCGCCGACAAAAATCGTGCTGTGAGCTTTTCTGTTGCCTACAATGTAGGGCGCGCGCTGAGTTATATGTTAGCGGGTGCTTTAGTCGCGGGTATCAGCAGTCGCTTTGCAGCACAGAACACCAGTATCGCCCTCGCTTTATCATTTTTGAGTGGCATTTTTATGCTACTTGTAGGCATCTATATTATGCGTTTGGCTGCCACATTACAGTGGTTAGAAAAACTTGGAAAAACGCTCGTGTGGCAACATTTAGCAAAATTAAATCGCTATTTATTGCCGGTTAATACAACCCCTAAAGCCCTGCTTTATGGTGCGCTTTGGGGTTGGCTGCCGTGTGGATTAGTGTACTCTGCACTGACATGGGCCCTGACGAGCCCTTCTGCGCTTCATGGTGCAGGGGTTATGCTATTTTTTGCCCTAGGCACATTTCCAGCGATGGTCAGTGTTGGCCTCGCAAGTCAAAAAATAAACGTTTTTTTAAACCATGTTTGGACTAGGGTTATTCTAGGAAGCGTAATAATATGGTACGGTGTATACTTATTAATTATAGCAACTGACAGGCTCGTTCATTAACCTTACGAGTTGTTAACTTATTAGAATGGATTTGATGTATGGACTTTTCACAAAACAAGTCAAAAGGCTTATGCACTATTAGCTGTAATAATTGCAGTATTAGTCAGCTGTGTTTACCATTTTCGCTTAACGGCCAAGAAATGGATCGTCTTGATGAGATTATCGAGCGTAAAAAGCCTCTTCACAAAGGCGACTTTTTATTTGAGTCGGGTGAAAAGCTAAATGCAATTTATGCAGTTCGCTCAGGTTCATTTAAGTCTTATACGCTTTCGGAGCAAGGTGATGAGCAAATCACAGGCTTTCATTTAGCCGGTGATCTCGTTGGCTTTGATGCTATCAATAAAATGTCTCATCAAAGTTTTTCGCAAGCGCTTGAAACATCAATGGTATGCGAAATTCCATTCGATACATTAGATGAATTGGCAGGTAAACTACCAAAGTTACGCCAACAAATTATGCGCTTGATGAGTAACGAAATTAATTACGACCAAGAAATGTTGTTACTGCTTAATAAGAAATCAGCAGAAGAGCGTTTAGCCAGCTTTATTTACAACCTTGCAGAACGATTTGGTGAACGTGGTTTTTCGCGTAAAGAGTTCCGTCTTACAATGACTCGTGGCGAAATAGGTAATTATCTTGGTTTAACTGTCGAGACAATTAGCCGCTTGCTAAGCCGCTTTCAAAAAGCCGACATTATCAAAGTTGAAGGTAAATTTATTACCATTTTAGATCAACAGGCGCTTGCTTCAACAGCCGCGATTAAATGTAAATAGAGTTTGATATAGCGCAACTTTCTATTGCTTGCCCCTTTAACTGCTCAGAATTTAGGTTACACTCAAGGTATACCTTTTTGCAGAACAGTTAAGGAGCAGCATATGGACGCAATAAAACGAATTTTAGCAGTAATAGATCCCACCAAGGAACAGCAGCATAGTTTAAGCCGCTCAATTGACCTAGCCAAAAAGTCAGGCGCAACCATCACTGCTTTTCTTAGTATTTATGACTTCTCCTACGAAATGACCACAATGCTTTCTTCTGATGAGCGTGAAGCCATGCGCGAAGCTGTCATCAAAGACCGTCAAGTCTGGTTAAATGAACAAATCGCCCTTTACCCTGAATTATCAATTGATAGTTGTGTTGTTTGGCACAATCGCCCTTACGAAGCCATTATTAATACGGTGATCAATGACGGTTATGATCTTGTGGTTAAAGGCACACATCAGCATGACACCCTTAAATCAGTGATTTTTACACCGACTGATTGGCACCTCATTCGTAAGTGCCCTGCACCGGTGTTATTAGTTAAAGAAAAAGAGTGGCCTGCACATGGCAACATACTCGCAGCAGTAAATGCAGTCAGTGAAAATGAGCAACACCTTGCGCTGAACAAACGTATTATCAATGATGCACGCTTTATTTGTGACCTTGCTAATGCGCAGCTTAATTTAGTGAATGCCTACCCTGCTACACCGGTAAATATTGCTATCGAAATTCCTGAGTTTAACCCGGGTGTATACAACGAATCGGTTAAAAAGCATCATTTTGAATCAACCTTAGAACTAGCAAAAAGTTTTCAAATTGATGAAGCACAATGCCACATTGAAGAAGGTCTTCCTGAAGATGTGATCCCTGATGTTGCTGCAAAACTTAACAGCGAGCTTGTGGTTATTGGCACTGTAGGCCGCACCGGTTTAAGTGCTGCATTGGTTGGTAATACAGCTGAGCATGTAATTGATAGCCTAGATTGCGACGTATTGGCTCTAAAACCAGATGGCTACGTGAGCCCTTTAGCAAAATAATTCTCATCGTTGCGGGAAACAAATAATTGTTGTTTACCCGCGCTTCAAATATAATACGCCCCTTTATTTTACCCATGTATTTATAAGGGGGCGTAGTGTCTCACTCAGCAGAAGCTAAAGCGCAATATAACTTTAATAAGTTACAAAAACGCTTACGTCGATTAACCGGCCAAGCCGTTATGGATTTTAATATGATCGAAGATGGCGATCGTATCATGGTCTGTTTATCAGGCGGCAAAGACAGCTACACCCTATTAGATACATTACAGCATCTACAACGTGTCGCACCGGTTAAGTTTGATTTGTTCGCCATTAACTTAGACCAAAAGCAACCAGGGTTTCCTGAGCACGTTTTACCCGAATACTTAGATAAACTCGGTATTGAATACAAAATAGTTGAAGAAGACACCTACAGCATTGTTACCGATATTATTCCTGAAGGTAAAACAACCTGTTCGCTGTGCTCACGCCTTCGTCGCGGTATTTTATACCGTACAGCGAAAGAAATGGGCGCGACTAAAATTGCCCTTGGTCACCACCGCGATGATATGATAGAGACGTTGTTCTTAAATATGTTCTACGGCGGTAAATTAAAAAGTATGCCCGCTAAATTAATGAGCGATAACGGCGAGCATATGGTGATTCGCCCACTGGCATATTGTAAAGAAGTCGATATCGAAAAATACGCAGAGCGTATGGAATTCCCTATTATTCCATGTAACTTATGTGGCTCTCAGGAAAACTTGCAGCGTAAACACACAAAAGCCATGCTTGCTGAGTGGAATAAACAGCATCCGGGTCGTATTGAAAGCATTTTCACGGCAATGCAAAACGTCGTGCCGTCGCACTTAGCTGATAAAGACTTATTCAATTTTAAAGACCTGCAAACAGGTGATGTAATTGATGGTGGCGATATCGCCCTTGATAAGCCAGATATCCCAAAACAGCCTGCGCTTGATGACGAGCACATTAGTGACGTTGTGACAATTAACCTAAGCTAATGGTTTAAAAAAACATTCAACTAATTATTAGGAGAGCAAAGAAGCTCTCCTTTTTATTTTTGGTAAAAAATTATCTAACTAACTTTCGCTCCTAATCGAGCTGCTTTCTCAAGCCAGACTTTTCTTTTATTGCTACTGGAATTTATAACTGGCCCAAAGTATGTAGTGGTTTTATTTTTAATGCCAGAAAAGTCCAAAATACAATGTTTAAAATTCTTATAGATAACATTCCCTTGAATGTATTTATACCAAAAAGCAGGGGTATCTAACGTTATTAATAACTCTGATGTACGTCCTTTTAATAACTTTTTCGGTATTGATTTACCTTCGACATATTTAAACGAAAACCCCGGTAAAAAAACTCTATCAATCGCCCCTTTAAACTTAGCAGGCATGGTTCCCCACCAAACAGGACTAACAATCACAATATGCTCAGACCACAGAATCTTCTCTTGGAGATCTGCTAAACAAGGCTCTAAATCAATCACTTTATCATAGCCTTCGGCTAAGTTCATTTCGAAATTCAAGTCACCGATATTAACGTGCTTAACGTCATGTTTTTTTATGGCAACTGCTGCATACTGTTCCGCTAAAGATTTACACAGGCTGGTTAGTTTCGGGTTAGCATTGATTACTAATATTCTTTTCATACACTGACATATCCATTTAGAGTGAGGACACAGTGTAAACTCTCACCTAAGGGTAAGAGTCAAGTTCTTGAATACACTTATCAATTGAAATTCGGTAATTTTTAATGCGCTCTCTTTGAACTTCAAGCTCCTTTATCTTTTCTTCGACTGCAGCTTGCTTTTGAATAAGGCAATGGCTGACAGCCTGCCAATCAAAATCCTCGTTTTCTCCCTTCAAAGCAACCATATCTGACAGTGCAACTCCCAGAGTTTGAGCCTCTTTTATTAATTTGATTAAATAAATATTCTCTTGATTATAAACTCGATACTTTCCAACCCTAGAAACAGTCAGTAATCCCACTGATTCATAGAGCCTTATTGCTCTTTGTGTTGCCCCATACAGTTTAGATACCTCATTGAGATACATTCGAACGTCCTTATCCACCAAATCAATTTATGTGACATGCTTTATTTGTATTTAAGAGATAGTGTTAGATATAGATTTTTCAGATTAATACCATTGTGCTTAATTAAGTGGTCTATTTTGAGGCAATAAAACCGCGTTGATAACAAGGCAAAAATTTAGTTATTTAGTTGTTCTCGGCAATTGCTCCTGGATTGCTCTACCTCCTGCATCCATGCAGTCGTAAATCAGAAATTTTTAACGTAGGTAGCGACTGGTTTAATCACTCAAAATGATTAAGTATTTTTGCAAAATGGTATAAATCATTAAAGCGTAATTTAAAGCAACAAAAAAGGACCTGTAAAGATCCTTTTTTGAATAATAAGCTATGCTATCAAAAAGATGACTCAGCTATTTTACAATCCACGGCGTTGCACTAATAAGATTTGCACTGCTATTAAGCAGAGTCTTATCATCTTGCCACTCATCAGTGATTTTAATCGTGCAGCGGTTTTCTTTACAGCTAACCCCCTCACCCGACATATTTGCAGGAGCGTCAAATTTAAGTACGACTCCTTGTTGCTCAGGTAATAAAAACCACATTAGTTTGCTAACAAAAAAGCCCGATAAATCAGATAAAAGCTCATCAAACTCTTGGTTAAGCTCAAATAAATTCGCTTTTGTTAGTGCAAAGTTACTAAGCTCTGTTGCTTCAATTTGCAGCTTTAATTGGCAATCATGCTGAGGGTTTTTAGGCTGTACGACAATCACAGCTTTATCCGTGTCTAACTGCTTATCAAAAGGCAATAACAGCTGTGCATTGTCGGTGTACGTTAAATCGAACTCTTGTTTTTCGGTCAGAATTTTACCTGACTTAATCGTACATACTTCGTTAGTGGCAATATCACTTAAATAAAAGTTAACTTGTGCGTACTGAAACTCCCCCTTGTTTACGACTTTTAAACGGTCGTAAAAACCGTCATATGCAATCACAAACTCACTGGCAGTTGCTTTAAAGCTCGTAACGCTTAATGCACTGATCACACCCACCACTTTTAACAATAAAAAGATTTTATTCATCAAAATATGCTCTGTTCTGATTAATCATCGTGTTTAATTCTTCTATGTATGCTTCACGTCGCTCAGAATACGATAACAACCCTTGGGTTAGTTTTGTCGCTTCAATCGGTTTTTGTTGGCGACGTAAATCTGCGCGGATTGTGCGTAAATCTTTATACGCCGCATGGGTATTAATATTCTTAAAGTAAGAGCTTACAGCAGCACGAACAGATTTGAATGCCGTCACTTCATGAGCCGCCTCATTTGCACGACGTCGTGGTACCATGCCACAGCCTTTGTTATAACACCATTGGCCAAAAAAGTTTAAGCCAATACGCGCAAAACGCGATGTTCCCCATGCTGACTCATTCGCCGCCTGCATTAAGGCAAGTTCTTTTGGAATGATATCAACACGACGCAGTGCTTGTGTCAAAGACAATACATCAATACTTGTTGGTAATTTATAACTGGTAAGAATTTTCTTAATATCAGACAGCTGCTTACTCGTCAGAGGCTCATTATATTCTAGCATCATACGTGCAATTTCTAAGCTGGCACGCTGCTGTAGAATTTTCTTGTTTTCAGCTTCAACATGGGGACGAATAAAATCAAAAAACGCCTGTTTCTTTTCTTTTACATCAGTAAAGCCCGCAAAGTCAGGCAGCTTTACATTATGTAATGGCTTTTCTTTTTTAATTACTCGCTGTTTACCCTGTTGAGTTGCCTCGGTTTGGTCGGCCTCCTCCACTGCAACATCTTGATCCATGAAAGGCGATAATAACGCCCATGCAAAAAAAGCGGTAAGTAAACCTCGAAAAACGTACTTAAGCATGTATTCTCTCAAATAAACTACAACTCATGTGCGGTAAAGCCACGCACACATAAAGGCGGATTATATCAAAGAGCTAATTTTTTCGCGAATATCAGCGTATTTTTTTGCCCTAACTCAACATGACTTGCTGCGAATCACGTCCAATTTACTCGCAATTTTCAAGTGCTTGCGTATACTAAAGGGCAACTGAGCGAATAATTATAAGGTTCTATTTATGTGCCAGTCTTGGCAAGCGCGTATCATTGATCAGCAAAAATATCGCCCAAACGACAACCGCACTGCCTGGCAGGTTGACCGCTCTCGTATAATTCACGCGGCAGCATTTAGACGTTTACAAGCTAAAACTCAAATAATGGGCATTGGCCTAAACGATTTTTATCGTACTCGCCTCACCCATTCTCTTGAAGTCGCACAAATAGGCAGTGGTCTACTGCGCCACCTTAAAAAACAACACCCAAATTTTAGCCATTTCCCCAGTGGTAGCTTACTTGAAACCTTGTGCCTTGCTCATGATATTGGGCACCCTCCTTTTGGTCATGGTGGTGAAATAGCCCTTAATTACATGATGCGTGAACACGGTGGTTTTGAAGGAAATGCGCAAACCCTAAGAATTGTTTCTAAGCTTGAGCCATACAGCAATGGCTATGGTATGAACCTAACACGCCGCACTTTGCTTGGTTTTATAAAATACCCCGCTTTTATTGATGACTTATGGCACACCATTCCACCGCTCTCTGAGCAGCGCAGCTTTATTAAAGCTGATCACTGGCGTCCTGCAAAAGGCTTATACAAAGACGACAAAGATGTGTTTGATTGGATTGTCGCGCCACTATCAAAAAACGATCAGCACATTTTAAGTCGCCATTATAACGTTGATGAATTCAGAGCAAAAACACACTATAAATCGATTGACTCTGCCATCATGGAGCTCGCCGATGATATAGCTTATGCTGTTCATGACCTGGAAGATGCTATCGCCACAGAAGTACTCACATTAGCTGATTGGCAAAACCATGCATTAACGCAGTTACAAGCACTAAACTCACCATGGTTAACAACGCATTTAAGCTCTATTACGGCGCGCCTTTTTTCACACCATGAATATGAGCGAAAAGATGCCATCGGTGAGCTTGTTAATACTTTTATAATTCACGCCAATTTAGTGGTGCAAAATGCTGATTTCGAATCAGAAATTTTGCAATACACGGTTAGTTTACCCGACGAATTTGCAAGCATTCTTAATGTGTTAAAACACTTTGTATTTAAACGTTTAATTCGTGAACCGAAAATGCAGCAAGTTGAATTTAAAGGGCAAAATTTACTCATTGAACTGTTCAGTGCGTTTGCAAGTGATCCAATGCGTTTACTACCAGAAACCACCCAAGAAATGTGGCTAAATGCACACCAACAAGGTGATAACGCAATGCGTATTATCTGCGATTACTTATCGGGGATGAGTGACGAATACGCATATAAAACCTATCAACGCCTATTTTTACCCTCTGCTTAAGGACTTTGAAGAGGGTAAAATATTGAGCTAGTATTTAATTAGTACCTAATTACTATAACAACTTTCTTTCGCATTTTATTAAACATGGATTGGAATAATGCTCAAAAAACACCTGCTTATTAGCACGCTTTTACTCTCTCCTTTAACTTGCTTCGCAAATGAATCCCTGCCTGATCCACTGTTAGAAGAGCGTGGTGTCATCATTAAAGATGCCAGTCAATTTGACTGGGTAAGGCTCAACTCAGGTGAATGGCTCAAAGGTGAACTTATCGCAATGTACGATAAAGAGCTTGAATTTGACAGTGATGTACTCGACACCCTCGTAATTGACCGTGAAGATATCTATATGATTGTCTCTGACCGCCATCACACAGTACGCTTTAACGACGGCACAGAACTCAGTGGCACACTTAATATATCAGGCGGTTATGTAAAGGTCGGTGACTTACCGGCAAAGTATCGCTATCGTGATTTAGTGTCGATTGCCCCTTCAATCGACAGTGAGCTCAGCGCGTGGACAGTAAAAATTTCCTTGGGTGCTGATTTATCGCGAGGTAATACAGACCAAACAGAATACTCTGCCAGAGCCGATATTAAACGTCGTACGGCATCGAGTCGCTTTTTAGCCGAGTTTTTAGGCTACCGTACCACCAGCGATGAACAAGTAACTAAAAACAACATTAGAGCCAATGGCACGTTCGACTGGTTTTACACTCAAAAAATGTATTTCCGTCCTATCTTTTTTGAATATTACCGTGACCCTTTTCAAAACATTGCTAATAAATACACTGTAGGCGCAGGTGTCGGTTATTACGTGATGGATACCGACAAAACTGAGTGGGATTTTTCAACTGGCCCTGCGTATCAAAAAACTGAATTTGATACTGTCACCACCGGTGAAGACAAAAGTAATGCGTCAATGTCTTACTTTATTGGCACTAATTTTGAGCATGAACTTACTAAAAAAATCGACTTTACCTTCAATTATCGCTACCTCACGGCCAAAAGTGATACAGGAGGAGATTCTCAATACGCTATGGCAAGTTTCGAGATTGATATTACTGACGACATTGATTTTGATATCTCTCTGGTTTGGGATTACTTAGCAGACCCGATTGCCGACGAGAATGCCGTGGTGCCTGAAAAGGAAGACTATAAAATGATTTTTGCTTTGGGAATCGATTTATAAAATACGCGTTTAAAAACGATCGTTTAAAACAAAAAACGCCGAACAATTTTGCTCGGCGTTTTTGTTACCACTCATTAAATTAAAGTGATTTAACACCCATATTATAAAGCGTGAAACCATAGATATCAGCGTACTGATCAATAATCTTACTGGTTGGTGTACCCGCGCCATGACCCGCGTTAGTTTCAATACGGATCAGGTAAGGGTTCTGTTTTGCACCTTTTGCTTGTAACTCAGCGGCAAATTTAAATGAATGAGCAGGTACAACACGGTCATCGTGATCGCCTGTCGTCACAAGCGTTGCAGGGTACGTTACCCCCTCTTTTACGTTATGAACAGGTGAATACCCTTTCAAGTAGTCAAACATCTCTTTACTTTGTTCACTAGTACCGTAGTCATACGCCCAGCCTGCACCCGCTGTAAATGTGTGATAGCGCAGCATATCCAGTACACCAACAGCCGGTAATGCTACTTTGAATAGCTCTGGGCGCAGGGTCATAACCGCACCAACTAATAAGCCACCGTTTGAACCACCACGCACAGCTAAATAGTCTGGCGAGCTGTATTTTTTATCGTTTAGATATTCTGCAGCCGCAATAAAATCATCAAATACATTTTGTTTTTTAAGCTGTGTACCATTAATGTGCCACTGTTTACCATATTCACCACCGCCACGAATATTAGCAACTGCATACATACCACCGTGCTCAAGCCACGCTGCAACTGTTGGGCTGTAGCTTGGTGTTAAACTTACATTAAAGCCACCATAGCCATATAAAATCGTTGGATTTTTACCGTTAAGTTCAGTGCCTTTCTTATACGAAATAATCATCGGTACTTTCGTGCCGTCTTTCGATGTGTAAAACACTTGTTCAGACACGTACTCGTCGCTGTTAAATTTAGCACCCGACTTGCGATATACATCCGATTGCCCTGACTCAATATCAAATGAGTAAGTGTTACCCGGCGTCGTGTAATTCGTGAAAGAATAATACAGCGTGTCAGCGTCATGCTTGCCACTAAAACCATAGGCTGTGCCTACACCTGGTAAACTGATTTCGCGAACTAACTTACCTGATTTATCGTACTGCTTAACTTGCGAGATAGCATCGACCATATACTTAGCGAAGAAGTAATTTCCCCCTTTAGTCAGGCTCAATACATTGTCTGTTTCGGGAATAAGATCTTGCCAGTTTTCTGGGCTTGGATTATTCGCATCAACTGTCACAACACGTTTATTCGGTGCATTTAAGTTTGTTACCAAATACAATTTACTGCCATCATTATCAATAATGGATGTATCAGAATCTGTGTTGTCTAAAATTGTCACCAATTCGCTATCTGGATTAGATAAGTCTTTAATAAACAGTTTATTACCAGATGTTGAGGTACTTGCCGAGATGATCAAGTAGCGATTATCGCGGGTAACAGCAGCCCCAATATAACGATGTTTTTGTTCTTCTGTGCCACCATAAACTAACTGATCATCCGCTTGAGAAGTGCCAAGCTTATGATAATACACTTTATGTTGATCAGTTTTAGCCGACAGCTCACTCCCTTTTGGCTTATCGTAGCTTGAATAATAAAAACCTTCATTTCCTAACCACGAAATACCACTAAATTTCACATCAACTAACGCCTCTTCAATAGGCTGCTTAGTGGCAGTATCAATAATAATAATTTTACGCCAGTCGCTTCCACCCTCTGAAATCTGGTACGCTGCTAGCGTGCCATCTTCGGTAAACGTTAATCCCGACATAGAGGTTGTGCCATCAGCACTGAATGTATTTGGGTCAAGGAAAACTTCAGCCTCTGAGTCACCTTTTTTACGGTAAACAACGTATTGGTTTTGTAGGCCATCATTTTTGTAGAAATAGGTGTACTCGCCCTCAGTGAACGGCGCAGTGACTTTTTCATAGTTCATTAGCTTTTCGAGAGTCGTTTTTAATTCATCTCGATAAGGAATATTCTTTAGGTAAGAAAATGTCACCTCATTTTCGGCTTTAACCCATTGCGCCGTCTCTTCGCTCATGTCGTCTTCAAGCCAACGGTAAGGATCGGCAACCTTTTCACCGAAATACTCGTCAACAACATTGCCTTTTTTAGTTTCAGGATAATTCACGGCAGCTTTTACCTCTGCAGTTTTTACTGTTTGTTCTGTCTTCGTTGTGGTTGATTCACTGCAACCAGCCAGTGCAATTAGAATTGCACATGCAAGCGTCTTCTTAATCATAATCTTCATACTTTTTAGTTATTGTTAACAAACAGAAAATAGAGTTAATGAAATAGAAAGTCTAGCAATTTGCGGTTAAACACAGCCTAGGCTGTAAACCAATGTAAAATACCAATAAAAAAGCCACGCAAGTGCGTGGCTCTGCAATAAAAAGGGTGCCTATACTTTAGTCAACCAACCGTGGTTGTCCGGTGATTTACCCCATTGAATATTATTCAATGCTTGGCGTAACTTCGCCACTTTCTCACCCGGCTCGCCCGAGCCTACTTTAAACTCTTGGTCGTTATGAATAAGTGTACCAACAGACGTCAGCACTGCAGCAGTGCCTGAAAGCGCAGCTTCAGTACCTGGCTTAGCGGCACGCTCTAGTAATTCACTTACGGTAAAGTTGCGTTCAGACACCGTCATACCTAAATCTCTGGCAATAGTTAAAATACTATTACGCGTAACACCGTGTAAGAAAGTGCTATCAAGTGCCTTGGTGATAATTTCATTACCATCAATAAGAATGAAGTTGGCAGCACCCGTTTCTTGTACGTCACCACCTGGGCAGAACAATATTTGGTCAGCCTGATGCTCAGAGCGTGCTTGTAAAATAGGCCCTAATGCACTGGCGTAGTTACCACCACTTTTTACCATACCCATATGAGGCGCACAGCGCATGCCGTCTTCTTCAAGTAATACACGAAGTGCTGTTGCCCCCCCTGCAAAATAATCACCTACAGGCGAAAGAAGCACATACAGTAATGAACTCATTGAAGGCGCAGCCGCTTTACCAATTGCCGCTTCTGTACCAATATGAGTTGGGCGAATATACATTGAACCCGGAGGGGCTGGCGTTTCGTCTGCGTACTCTTTAACAATGTCTTTGATCATTTGCTCAAGCATACTTTCATCAAAATCAGGCAAGTTTAATAGCTTTGAGCTTTGCTTCATTCGGGCAATATTTGCGTCCATACGAAAGATATAGACCGAGCCATCTTCGTGACGAAATGCTTTTAATCCTTCAAAACACGTGCTTGAATAATGTAATACGTGAGCACCTGCGTGTAATTCGATTTTATCAGATGGGACCAGCGCGCTTTCACTCCATGTGTTGTCTGCAAAGCGTGCTTGGATCATGTGTGGCATAAATACAGTACCAAATGCGGCCATTGTTGTTCTCTCTTGTTTGGACTACTTTTTCTCCATTGTATGCTAATACATCCCCGTTTAACCATAGCTAACGCATGCCTTTTATCGATTAAAGTGCAAATAATTTCACCTCGCAGTATAAAAAACACGCAATTTAATTGCGTGTTTTTTATTAATAATCATTCACGGTCACGTTTTTGCTTTTACCGGTAATTCATTCGTGCCGTTAGTCGATTAAAAAAGCGAGGGAAAAAGCGTTTAATTGTCGGCGCTAAACCGCTGATCCCTTCACCAACGACAACCTCATCCTTTTCCGCTTCTATGGCTTTGATCATTTTCGCAGCAGCTCTGCCAACATCCATCCCATTTTCAATCGACTCTTCGGGTTTATTTTGTGGTTTACCTTGCCCATCCAACGAATTATGCGCAATGGCTGTTTTGATTGACCCGGGACAGATTGTTAAACAATTGACATTTTTATCTGCCAGTTCAGCACGCAAACAATCCATAAACCCCACAACCGCATATTTTGAGCCCGAGTAACCGGTTCTGAATTTAGAGCCAACTTTACCCGCCACACTGCTTATAGATACAACCATGCCCATACCTTGTTTAACCATCTGCGGCACGACCACTTTCGTTAATGCAATAAGGCCAAAGTAGTTCACCTCCATTAACTGGCGATACACACTGAAATCGTTTTCTAAAAACAAACTGCGCTGCGACACCCCGCCGTTATTAATTAGCACATCAATGCGCTTAATACGTTCAACAACCGCAGGCATCTCTTTAAGCAGCGCCTCAGGCTCTGCTAAATCGAGTGGCACAACATGATGCATTCCGCCTAAACGTGTATTTAGCGCTTTTAATTTATCTTCATTACGGGCAGATAAAACCAAGATTGCCCCTTTTGCAGCCAATTGTTCACACAGTGCTTCACCAATACCTGATGATGCCCCCGTAACCCAAACTATTTTATCTTTTAAATTCATGTGTGTTCCTTTTCTTATTGTTATTATTGCTGTTATCACGCTTTATGTGGACCTGCATGTTGCTCAATGTAATCAGCAACATCTTTATAAAAACCAAGTATGATTAAGGCTTCTACGACAACAAATAAGGGGCCAATAACGAGGCCAATAATGTCATCAACAAAGGCGGGTTTTTTACCTTCATAGTAATGACCCATAAATTGAAATAGCCAACCCACCACAAAGCAGCCCACACTCACAGCCAGCCACATTGATGTTGAAAGCAAAACGACAGGCTGTGCAATAATGCTCAATAAAGCAAAGCACACAGCCATAATTAGCCCCATAGAAACACTGAGCATTAAGTAATACAGGCACGTAATCGCAATAACAATACTTGCCACTGTTAACGTAACGGGTTCAAGCATGATTGTTGCGCGTTGCAATAAACAAATAATGGCAAACACAATCAAGGGAATACCAATAAAATGTGTATAGATATTGCGTTTTGAACGGTGATAAAGGGCGTAATTGCTCAGCTGTTGTTTGAGAGTTTTCATTATTATTCCTGCCAAAACTGTGTTCAAAACTCAGATTAGCAGAAAATTTACCACTAAGAATGTCAACTAGCCGACATTTTAAAGTAACTGTATTAAACTAGCGCATCGATGACCTTGCCTTTTTCGGCTTCTGGCTGCATATCCATGCGCTCGCGTCCTTTTTGATATTCTTCATCAAGCATGCCTTGCAACTTATTCATTTTTTCTTGCAGTGCTTTGGTATCAGCACCTTGTTGTTGCATTTGTTCCGCAAGCTTTTCTATTTGCGCTTTGATTTCATCGATTTTCTCTTTATCTACCCCTAAGCGCTGATAAACAAGAGCTTCGTTTGCTGTCTCTAAAAATGAACTTGGTTCGGGTTGTTTTCTTAATAGACTTTGTGCATCAGAAGACGTTTGAGGCATCAATTTTGATTCTGATATATCCAGTGCTCGCTCAAGTTTATTAGTGCCTGAGTAATGATAAGCTTTATATTGGTTATGAAAAGTAATAGCCACACGTAATCGTCCTTTAAACTTGTCTGAAAAGATGTAGCAATTTTAGTTTCAAGCTAACATTGAGCTAAGAGTTTATCTATATTTTCTATTTCAACTATCTGATACTTAAGACTAATAACTGACTCTGTTTGCAATGATTGTAATATTTGATTCACTGTTTGCCGTGTTAAATAAGTCATATCGGCAAGTTGTTGCTGAGAAAGTGGCAACCTAGTTTGCCCCGATGAGTGGCACAACATATACAGTCGCTTACTGACTTTTTGCTTTGCCGTAAGTAACGCATGATCTTCTAAAGAATCAAACAAACTTCTCACTTTCTCGGTTAATAACACCCCAAAGTCATGCCAGTATATCGGGTGTTCGTTCAGCAATTGAGTGAGTGCTCGTTCAGACACATGTATAAGGCGCACTGAAGTATGGGCATACACATCGTGGGTGCGTTTGCCGCCATCAAAAAGCGCCACTTCACCAAACCACATGGCACTTGTTACAAAACTAAGCACCGCTTCTTTACCTTGTTTGTTTACGCCCGATACACGTAACACCCCACTTATTACACAATACAAACCCGTATTTTCATCACCGCGCAAAAATAAGGCATCACCTGCATTACACGTGATTAATTTAGCGTTTTTAAGTAAGTGTTGCTTAAACTCTTGGCTGCGATTTTTAAACCATTTATCGTGGTTAATTATCGAAAGGTCTTGTTCATTCAATTATTTATACTTACATTGTTATGAGTGCAATTACTTATAATAAGAGGATACAGGATGTTTAACAAACTACTTTCGACCAGCTTACTGCTCAGTGCTATGTCTGCTCCTGCATTTGCCAGTGATATAGAGGCAGAACTTAAATCAGCCAACAATAGTGTCAGTGAAAAGGTCATAAAATGGCGCCGCCATCTGCATCAATATCCAGAACTGAGCAATCGTGAATTTGAAACGGCAAAGTATGTTGCTAAACACCTTCGCTCATTAGGACTAGAAGTGCAAACAGGCGTAGCTCACACCGGTGTGGTGGCCAAATTAAAAGGCGGCAAAAAAGGGCCACTTATCGCGCTTCGTGCAGATATGGATGCCCTGCCGGTTAAAGAGCAAGTTGATTTACCTTTTGCATCAACACAAACAACTGAATATAAAGGTAATACCGTGGGTGTTATGCATGCCTGTGGCCACGATAATCATGTTGCAATCTTAATGGCTGCTGCTGAGTCTTTGGTAAAAATTAAAGATAATCTCGCTGGCGATATTCTATTTGTATTCCAACCTGCAGAAGAAGGTGCACCCGATGGCGAAGAAGGGGGTGCTGAACTAATGCTAAAAGAAGGCTTATTTAAAGAAAAACCCGAAGCCATCTTTGGTTTACATGTCACCAGCTCACTAAACACAGGGCAAATTGGTTTTCGTGAAGGACCGCTAATGGCCAGCGCCGATAAATTTACGATTACTGTAAAAGGTCGCCAAACTCATGGCTCGCGTCCTTGGAATGGGGTTGACCCCATTGTCGCGTCATCACAAATTATTATGGCAACGCAAACCATTGCATCACGCCAAGTTGATGTAACAAAAGCCCCTTCTGTTGTCTCCTTTGGTGCCATTAATGGGGGTGTACGTAATAATATAATCCCTGATCAAGTTGAAATGGTCGGTACAATTCGTACTTTTGATCAAGACATGCGTGCTGATATTAAAAAACGCTTAGCTAAAACCGCCGAAATGGTGGCTGAATCTGGTGGCGCAGAAGCGCATGTTCACATTGATCACGGTTACCCAGTCACCGTGAACGATGTTGAATTAACCAAGAAAATGACACCAACACTTGCAGGTGTGGTTGGCAAAGAAAACCTGATCACAACGCCATTAATAACAGGGGCAGAAGACTTTAGTTACTATGCCTTAGAAACACCAGGAATGTTCTTCTTTTTAGGAGTTACGCCAAAAGGTCAAGATGCTGTAACAGCGCCTAGTAACCATTCACCACACTTTTTTGCAGACGAGAAAGCATTACAATTGGGTGTAAATGCCATGACGCAATTAGTGGTTGATTACCTTAAATAGTTGATTACCTTAAATAGTTTATTACCTTAAATAATAATCTTGTGAAAAGAGCCGAACTAATCGGCTCTTTTTATTTAACCATGTAGATACAGTCTGCCAAAGGCATTAGGGCTGGGTACTTGGATTCTTGAAAACCTAATTTTTTATAAGCTGCAATGGCCAAGGTATTGTGGGTATATACAAACAACGACACTATATTACAGTGCAATTGCTGTTTGCCTTGCTCGCTTAATAAATTAATCAGTATTTTTGCAAGCCCTTGCCCCCGCATATTCAAAGCCACGACCAAACGTCCTAAATGACAGCATCCTTCACGTAAGTAATATTGGCCAAAAGCCAACATCTGGCCCTCATTATTTACCAGCGCGTATGAGTTCAGTTCATCAAGATTTAAATCTTGTTTAAAGCTGTGTGCATCAAATGGGAAGTTAAAAAATGGCCCAGACCAAATACGCAGCTCCGCCTCTGTGTTAAACCAACCCATTAGCTTAGTTAAATGCTCATCAGTCACGCTAACTAGCTGCATGTTTTAACCTATCGAATAAACCCGATGCTCGGGTAACTGATTTATTCATTGCCATTAGTAACACGTTTTTATCTGCCACCAGCTCAAAGGTGTTTTTTGCACGAGTGATCCCCGTGTACACAAGCTGTCTGTTAATCCCTTGGTTTGCTTGATTTATTGGCGGTAAAATCATCGCTGTATACGCAAACTCAGAGCCCTGCGATTTATGAATAGTCATGGCATACACTTTATCGTGAGCGGGTAAACGAGCTGGCGAAAAAGCACGAATGTTTTCTTGCTCATCAATAAACATTGCTTTTAGTTGACCTTGCTCATCGTGCATTAAAATACCAATATCACCATTGAACAGTTTTAACTGATAATCATTTTGGCTGATCATAATGGGCATGCCCAGATAATGGCGCTGATACGGTGAAATAAGCCCTTGTTGTGACAGTGCTTTTTCAATTCGAAGATTAAGGCTGTTTACGCCATAATCGCCCTCTTTCACCGCTGCCAGTAATTGATAGTCAGAAAAAGCATTGTGCACTTTAGCCACCCCAGCACCTTCGCGTATCAGTGTTAAATACGCCTGATAATGCTGGGCTGCTAACTGAACAAAATGCTCAATCGGTTTGTTAATCACATTGTAATTAAGTTTAAGGTCGCTAAAGCCGCCCTCGTTCACCGTTTGCTCAACATACCCAAGTAACCCTTGGCTATTAGTATTAACAGCTTGCGCTAATTGACCTATGCCGCTTTTGCCGTCAAAACGGTAGCTTTGCTGTAAAAACGCAATACAGTCGCTTAACAAGTAACTATCTTCACTGTGTGAAAGCACGGCGCGATTATTAAAACACACCCGATTGAGTTGCTCTGCCCGCGCTTGGCTGTAAGCGGGCATTTTTTCAAGTGTTAACCCTTGGCATAAATCGCTGAGAATACTGCCAGTATCGACCGAGGCTAATTGGTCTTTATCACCCAGCAGAATTAACCGAGCATGACTTGGCAGCGCCTCAATTAATTTTGCCATTAATGATAAATCAACCATGGAGGCTTCATCAATGATCAACACATCTAAATGCAGTGGATTGCGTTTGTTATGGCGAAATTTATTCGTGTGCGGAATCACGCCAAGTAAGCGGTGAATCGTTTGTGCCGTTTCAGGAATAAGCGGTGCGATGTCTTTTGGGATCATACTGAGTTTTTGCTTCGCTCCCAAAATTGACTCACTTAAACGAGCCGCGGCCTTACCCGTGGGTGCAACCAACTTAATTGTCAACGGTGCACTGGCATACAACGACTGCATAATAGCTAATAATTTGGTGACAGTTGTGGTTTTACCGGTGCCTGGCCCTCCGGTAATCACACTAAAGCCTTTGGTGGCGGCTATGGCACACGCTACTTTTTGCCAATTTAACGTTTTAATAGGATCTGCGGGGTCTTCACGGTGAGCTTCATCAGGGAAATACTCTGTCAAAAGCGCAGTTAACGCCGTTTCATCGATGTTTAGTGGTTTTGCTGCCAAATGACTCAAACGTGACGCTAACACAGTTTCATACTGAGCTAATCGCGCAAAATATAACTTATTAGCAAACAGCAGCAGTGGCTTGTCATCACCCACACAAGCTGCAGCCATCAGCTGTGTTTCAGCTTGCTGCGCGTCATAGTTTTCTGAAAACGGCGAAATAATATCAGGTGCAGCAATGCTTGCGTCTGATACTGCCTGTTCTCTAATTGCAAACGGATTTTGCCAATTAATAGCGTTTAAATCTAAGCAACTATGCTGGCTTTGCTGAGCGACGGCAAGCAACAAAATAAGGTAGAACACCTCATTTTTCTGGGAAGTATCAGTGCCTATTAAAAGCTCAGCAAGTTTTACATCCACTAAGCGAATACGTTTCGTCTCTAACAAAAAGTCCAGTAAGGGCTGTGTTTTCATTTCAACCTCAGTCCCCTCTAATGCCTGTACAGGCTCCTTTAACGGTTCTTTGTGTTTGCGAGGTTGCTCTGGTTCACGTTCATCAAAGCCAAATGTCATCTGACTCATAACATTGCTCCTCGTGCAAATAAACTATCCAGCTCAAGTACTTGCTGCTTTGTAAGCTGATTAAAGTACACCCCTTGGCCATCACTCATGCCCCGTAAAAAGGTGTAATACACGCCGCCTAAATGGGTCTCTATGTCGTAATTTTTAACACGTTGTTGTAATAAGCGATGCAGTGCAACAGTGTAAATCAAATACTGTAAATGATATTGGTGACTGCTCATCGCTTGCTCAAGCTGATCATGTTGATAATCAGCTGCGCTGTTGCCTAAAAAGTTCGACTTATAATCAAGAATGTAATACTTATCCTGCCAACAAAAAATTAAATCGATGAAGCCTTTTAGTAAACCTTGCACATCAGTAAAGTCGAGTTTCCCCGGTAAACCAAAATGCTTTACCAAAATTTGATTTAACTTATCACTTGAAAGCGATAATAACGGTAAATTAAACTCCATTTCGACTAAACACACTTCAGGCGAAAGCGCCGATAAACAAAGCCCTTTATCGTTTAGTGGACACTTTAAAGCGGCATTGATCCAGCTTTCGGTCATTGCCTCCCAACTATCATCAATGTGATACTTGGCAAACAGTTTTGTTATTACCTTATCAAGAGCATGGTCGTCACGCTCGTTGTCAGGTCGTTTCAATGCATAGGGATCCGTAAAGTCCAATTGCTCAAATATTTCGTGTAAACAACTGCCCGGCTTCGCACCTTTCGGGAAACTATAGGGGGTTAGTTGCACTGCTTGCTGCGCTAAAAACTCATCTTTTTCGTGATCTTCATCACTGCGCCCCAGTTCAATATGATCAGTCTGCTTTTTAAAGGTTAATGCACTAAAGCTGGTTGAACGCCAATCTCGTTCAATGTGGGTTTCGAGTGTGTTGACTTGATATGACTGCTCAGCATCTGTGCTTGTTAGGTCAAGCACAGTGACCTCATCGGGTTGCGTAAAAGCTTCAAAATGCATATGCGCCGACTGAGCACAAAAATCGCTTAATAACCTGTGCCACTCATCAGCCGATTTAATTTCTTCCCCTGCAAACAGTACATGACCAATACTGGTACTTTGTATACCAGGGCGATTACTGCGCCCTTGTGCAATGTTATACACACCGACTGAGCAAAAATGTACCGCACGGGTCAACGCCACATACAATAAACGCAAGTCTTCAGCTAAGCGTTCTTGCTCTGCTTTTTGTAAGGCTTCATCACTGTTAGCAAGGTCGTAAACCAGTTTTCCGTTATGATGATAAAGCGCTTCTTTGGTTTCACGGTAGCCACAAGCAAACGGCATAAACACTATCGGATATTCCAAGCCCTTTGAAGCATGCATCGTGACGATTTTTACTAAATTGGCATCGCTTTCAAGACGAACTTGCACCGCTTCACCCTCTTGTTGGCTGACCTTTTGCGCAAACCAGCGCAATAATCGATGAGTGCCTTCTAGTTCAATTTGCTTTTGCTGCAAGATTTCACCTAAATGGCGAAAATCAGTCAGCCAACGTTCCACGTTATAACCAAGCCCCTGCCAGCGTGCAGCGAGTTGGTTGTGGCTCAGTAAGCGCTCAAGCATCGCCATCGCACCTTGCTTATGCCAAATATGTGAAAGCTGAGCGAAAAAGTTTAAATGTTCTTGCCATTCGCTTTCGTTTTCATGTAACGCATAAATACGGTTATAGCTTAAGCAAAACAAGGGGCCTGCCAGTACGCCGCGCAATAATGATTCATCGTACTGACCATGAAGCGCAGTTAAAAAGTTTAGTAAATGATGACTAAGCTCTTGCTGAAAAACGCTATCGCGAGACAAATACACGCTGGCAATGGCTGCCTCACTCAACGCCGACTTCATCAGTTGTGCTTCGTTTCTATCTCGCACTAATACACAAATATCGGCAGCGGTGACCGCTTTGCCAGCAATTGTGGCTTCACCTGAATGCGCCTGTTTAAGTAAGCGTGTGATTTTTTGCGTGTAGTGCTGGGCAAGCGCCTGCTGGGCAACACCTTTGCTGGTTGGCTTATTATTAGCCTGAGCGTATTCATCAACAAACACTGAAAACTCAAATGCATTGGTGGTTTCGCCATTGATTAAAAACGCTTTGTTTTCAGGCTTCCCCTTTGCATGAACTGCTTGAAACGGAATCGCATCGTTATAAATAAAGCTATTAGCGTTTTTAGAAAAAATGCGATTGACACTCTCGACCACCCCTTCACTTGAGCGAAAGTTAGTGTCTAATGTGTATTGTTTTTGCGCAACAACCGCCTTTTTGGCACCGATATAGGTAAAAATATCTGCACCACGAAAACCATAAATAGCCTGCTTTGGGTCGCCTATCATAGCGAGTGTGGTATTTTTGGCGTTATAAATGCGGCTAAAAATACCGTATTGCACAGGGTCGGTATCTTGGAATTCGTCTATCATGGCAACAGGAAATAAGGCCGCTATTTTTTCGCTTAGCACGTCTCCTTGGTCGCTACAAAGTGCCTGATGCAAGTTAGTTAGCAAATCATCAGGGGTGATAACCCCTTGCTCCTGCTTACGTTTTATAAGTGCATTCGCAACCCATTTTGTTGCATATTGCACTATCGCAATATTCAAACCGTTATTAATAAGGCTACTCAGTTTGGCCATTTCATCAAACTGTGCCGTCATTGCGTGATTAAGCAAACTGCCGTTTTTCTTATAATTCGCAGGGTCGCTTAAATTCTCTGTGCTCCAAACTTCAAACGAATACTTGCTGGTGCCAAATACAAAAAAGGTGTCGTCATTGTTTAGATATTCTTCAAGCGCTGCAAGGCTGTTTTTGCGGCCTGGCGTTTTAGAACCACTCAGATCAGACGCTTTTACAGCATTGATAAATTCACTGTCACGGCATGCCTTTTTAAAAGCAGGTACTTTTGCGACAAAGTTATCGCGTGCTTGCCATATTTCATCAAGGTTGTATTCAGGGGTAATAATCGCCCCTTGTTTGCTGAGCAAACTGACCACGTGCGAATACATCGACGATGGCACCGGGAAAATATCAGTAATCGCTTCTGTGCGCGCTTTTGACTGTGGGTATACAAAGGCACGCCAAAAATCATTGAGTGTTTCTTGAATGAGCTCTCGCTCATCTAAAATAAATTCTAAGTTAAACGCTACACCCGACTCAAACGCGTGCTGTTTGAGCATGCGCTGACAAAAGCCATGAATAGTAAAAATAGCCGCTTCGTCCATTGATTTGGCCGCAGCGTCGAGTAAATCAAACGCCGCGTGTTTGTCATTAACTTCATTGATAATTTGACTAATTAATTCATCTTCAGGATTTTTGCCCAGCAGTGCATCTCTGGCATTGATTATACGTGCGCGCACACGGTCTTTTATTTCTTGAGTAGCCGCCTCAGTGAAAGTAACAACCAATATTTGTTCAACACTGAGCGGGGTATTTAAAAGCGCAGTGCCATCTTCGTCCGTCGCTTTTTGTAAGCCCAATAAATAACGTAAATACAACCCCGTTATAGTGTACGTTTTACCTGTACCGGCACTGGCTTCAATCAGGCTTTGCCCACAAAGCTCCATGCTAATAGGATTAAGCGTTTGCATGGTCAGCCTCCTGCGCTAATTCAACCAGCGGCGATAAAAGCAGCTCACTCCAATGAATAAACTCGTCTTCGCAGTCTTTTAGATTCCGAATGGTTAGGCGAATATAGGGGTTTTCTCCTTCACCCACCCCGATATATTGCGGGGCAAATTTATTATTCGCTTTTGCCATGTCTTTATTTGTTTTAATGTACTCGTAGCCACTTACTGGAAAAAATGCCACTGGCCGTGTAAGTAATGCTTTATAGAGCATAAACCAATCGTTCAAATAACCACGTGCATCGTCTTGTGAAAGCGCTGAAAAACTAATTTGTTTATCTAAACCAAGTATTAAGGTTTCAACATGTTGGCCCATGATCTGCGCAGCTAAATGCTGAATAAAGCCCTTAATCACGTCTTTGGCTTTAATGCTTGCGGTACGATAAAACACCTGTTTTTGCCCGTAAATGTGGTTAAGCCAGCCCTCTAAGGTGGTATTTTCAAGAGTTATTTTGACTTCAATTGGCAGCAACTCATCATCTTGAATATGGGCTTTCACCTGCCCTGCTAACGCATCAACACGGTGCTGCATACTTTCAAACACCAAATCGCCAACATGCGCTTGGGGCAACTCGCCGCGTTGCATGATTTGCGCTTTATTAAGTGGTGTTTCTAGAATACTGGCTTCTAAAATTTCATCTAAGTAGAAATAGCGACGCAGTGCATCAAGGCTAAATGGCTCTTCATCTTTCGCAATATCATTAAATTGCGGCAACCTTAAGCCCAAACTCTGCTGATAAAAGCTTTCGTGCGGCTGACACACACTGCGAATAAACTGGTTTAGCTCAACAATTTGCTCGGGTGATACACACAGGTCTTGCTGTGGCTCTGGCGTAATACTTTGAGCGGGTATCCACACCGGGTTATAGCTGTGTAATTGCGTTACCGCAGGCTGCTTAGCCTTGAGATAATAGGCAGGATTAAACGGTTGCAAGTGCTGATAATTAATCAGCGCCTCGGGCAGTGCTGCGTGACAGTCTTTTTCATCGTCAAACTTAAAGCTACGGGCGATGTATTCTAACAGCTCACTGACGAGTGTTGAGGGCATTCTTGGTTGGTTATCAAAACACGAGCGCCCAATATAACTGATATATAAGTTTTCACGGGCGCTTAAAATGGCTTCTAAAAACAGATACCTGTCATCTAGTTTACGCGAACGGTCGCCTTTTTGACGTTTTGAATACGGCACTAAGTCAAAACCAATGGGCTGCACGGTACGAGGGTAATCGGCATCGTTCAGACCCAGCATACACACCACTTTAAAGGGCACGGCACGCATTGGCATCAACGTACAAAAGTTCACTTGCCCAACTAAAAAGCGCTGTCCTACGCCTTTCTCTTGAATACCTTGCTTCACTAAATAGCTAACAATACGCTGCGAAACATCCCCTTGGTAATCACCGTTTTCGTAGTGCTTAATTAACGTATCAAGCACTTTTTGCAGTACCAGTAAATCCCAGCTTTGCTCGCCCTCATCACTGTAAATTTCGCCAAGCAGGGCTTTTAAAATCGCGGCTTTTTCGTTTAATGGTGCATCATCGTGTAGTTTTTCTTTATAACGAGCCAATACATCAATAAATTCAATTAATTTATTAAGGGTATTTAACGCCATGCCTTCGACTTCATCGGCACTGTAAATTCCCGAAAATGGCAGGTGTTCATCACGTTGTGCCACCCCTAGCAGTAACCGGTTTAACCCATGCTGCCAGGTATTTAAATCAATAGCAGGAAGACCAAAACTGTCTTTATGCGCGGCATCTAAACCCCATTTAACACCCACTCGTTCAAGCCAAAAACCAATTTGCTCGTATTCATGAGCCTCTAAGTTAAACTTTTCGGCGATTTGTGTGACTTGCAGTAAATCAAGAATGTCAGACACACCAAACCGTGAGTAAGGTAAATCGGCCAAACTTGCAAATGAACTCAGTACAGGCTTTTCTTGTTCAATGGCTAAATCGGCTAACGCATAAGGAATAAAACGACGACCTTCTGCACCACCAAAAACGGCCTCGATATACGGGCTGTAAGTGCCAACATCGGGCATCATCACAATAATATCTTTCGGCGTTAAGTGTGGGTTTTGGTTAAACAAATTTAGTAAGTAATCATGAAGCCGCTCTACTTCACGCAGTGGCGTGTGACAGTCACTGAGCACAATACTGGTATCACCTGCTTTAATTGGCAATTTACCTTCATCGTTAATAAACCATTCTTTATCGGGTGTAAGCGATTCGCCTTTAAACGCTAATTGATAAATTTCAGCATGAATTTGCGATAATAAAGTGTCATCAAATTCATTCTCAAAACCATCTAACCACTGCGCGTCTAGCTGCAATAATTGCTCAAAGTAATCTCGGCCTAATTTCCCCCACGACGATAGCAGCGGATTGCCAATAAAAAAGTACTCATGGTCGGGATTTTTTGCATGGTCTTCAAGCGCATCTAGGTGCGGACGTTTGGCATATTTTGCAGCAATTTTAGCAGCCGTTTTTTCATCTAAAGTGTCACCCCAATAGTGCTCGCTTGGATTGAAGAAAAACAGAAACACCTGCGTTTTTTTCGCAATGGCTTGGAACACTTCAAGCTGACTACTGGCAATCGCCGAAATACCAAATAAGCTAATACGCTCGGGTAATAAGCTGCTATCCATCGTTTCAAGCGCAGCGAGTAATTGGTCTTGCATATTGGCACGATGATATTGGCTTTGGCCAAGTTGTTTACTGTGCGCCACCAGCCTACGCCAAAGGTCAGGCTGCCAAGGTGCTATGCCTATATCAACATCATCAAGTTGATCTGTGCCCTGCTCCCACGTGGCAATCCAATGTGGACGATACATTAGGTATTGGTCATACACATCGGCGATTTTTTCACATAATGCGAAGGTCTTTTGGCCATCAGTATCGCCATCTAAATACGTTTTTAGAGGTAAATACAACGGCTCGTCAATACAATCAGGCAGAATAGCAAACAGCTTCCACGCAAGGTTTGCTTTATTATAGGGAGATTCACTGGGCACATCGGGCAATAGTTGCTGATACAGCTGCCAAATAAAACTAGATGGCAGTGGAAAATCAACCTGTGCGGCAATGCCTAAATGTTCACTTAAGCCTATTTTTAGCCACTGCGACATACCGGGTGACTGCACAAGCACAATTTCTTTTTTGAATGGACTCGTTAACGGATTAACTTTAAGAAGAGCGTGAAACCGCGCTTGCAGTGCTTCCATGCGATTTGATTGAATTATATTCAGCACTTTACACTGTCCTTGCTTGAAACTAACTAATTGACACAGTGTAAGATATTTTAATTAGATGGGATAGGTATAAGAGTCACCTAAGTACGCTCTTAGGTGACAATTTAAGCGATCTGCAGATTAAATAAGTTCTGCCAGCATTTCTTCGCTGTAAGGTGTTAATGCTTCACCATGGGTAACTTTACTAATGTAATCTGGGTTTGCGATAAAGGGGCGTCCAATCGCGATTAAGTCAAATTGGTTGTTATCAATTGCCTGATTAGCTGACTCAAACGTATAACTACCTACACCCACTAATGTCCCTTTATATGCACTGCGTAAGTATTCAGATGTCGTTTTATTTTCAAGGCTTGCAAAACGCATGCTGTCATCAAAAATACCCGCATGAAGATAGGCAAGATTGCGACTTTCAAGCGCTGTTAATAAATAATCAAACACGGCCTTATCGCGGTTATCTTCACTCATATTAAAATACGCACCCGGAGATAAACGTAATGCTGTTTTATCTGCGCCAATAGCTGCGATTACAGCATCTACCACCTCTAAGGCGAAACGTGACATATTTTCTGGTGTTTGACCGTATTGGTCATCGCGTTGGTTGGCAGCAAAGTGTAAGAATTGATCAATTAAATACCCATTTGCACCATGGATTTCAACCCCGTCAAAGCCCGCTTCTATAGCGTTTTCAGCCGCTTTAGCGTAATCAGCAATTAAACCTTGAATGTCTTCAATGGTTGCTGCTTTTGGTGTCACGTAAGTTAATTCACGCATGCGTGGCACAGACCCTTCTACACCGATTGCCGAAGGAGCAAGTACATCACCACCAAAAAAATGTGGGTGAGCCACACGCCCTACATGCCAAAGCTGAGCAAACATTTTGCCGCCTTTCGCATGCACTGCATCGGTGACTTTTTTCCAGCCTTGAATCTGTTCGCTGGTAAATAGCCCTGGGGTATTTGGGTAACCCTGTGCATCAGGGCGAATAATTGTCGCTTCACTAATGATTAAACCGGCATCGGCACGGCGTGCATAGTAGTCAACCATTGCTTGAGTGGGGACTAAATCATCATCACTCATACAGCGCGTAAGCGGCGCCATTAATACACGGTTTTGCAGTTCAATTGTGTCGTTTAACCTAAAGGGAGTTAATAAATCAGTAGCCATAAATGTCTCAATTATTTTTGAATGTACATTCAAGATAGGGATTCTTGAATCATTATTCAAGGCTATTTTTGAATATTTGTTCAAGATTAAGTAGACTGCAAATAATGACCTCAAAAAGTTGATGTAATGAGAACTGCTGAATTTGATAATGACTATGTGTTAAGACAAGCCATGCTAGCCTTCATGGAGTTTGGGTATGCTAAAACCAGCATGCAAAAACTAACGCACGTTACTGGCCTTCACCCCGGTTCGCTGTATGGCGCCTTTGGCAATAAAAAAGCGATATTTTTAAGAGCTATAGAACAATATCAAAAAGATCGTAATCAACAGTTCACAGCGTTATTTCATAATAAACAGCCTATTTTAGAAACACTTAAAAATTATCTGACCCTCATTGTTGATGAGTGTATCAAAGGCGAAGTAGCAAAAGTGTGCTTACTCACCAAGAGTATTTCAGAGGTAGAAGGCAACGATCCGCAAATTTGCAGCGTGCTACGTGGCAACTTAAATGCCTACGAAAATACGCTTGCCGAACAAATTCAAAAAGCCCTTGATAACAATGAATTTAAAAGCAGTAAAACCGCGCAGCAATTGGCTCGCTTTTTAGTTATGGGTATTTATGGTATCCGTACTTATGCGCTCACTAATAGCGATCCAAAAGCGCTACAGCTGCTTGCCGATGATTTATATTGTGCCCTTCTTAATTAACTCACGGCATTCGCACTATTAATAACTACTATGTCGCCACGCCAATAGCGAATAGTTATCTTACAAAAAAGCAGATCAATTTAGGAGACCACTTTTCTCTTATTACACATACACATAAAGCAACTGAGCCTGGAAAATATATATTTACAATCACAGCAAGTAACCATGACTTCATTGAACAGCTCAGTGTTAAATTAACTGTCCTACCCCATAATCCCACCTTGTAGGTTTACTCATCTCGATAAATTGACCCTTCCTGACGACCCAACTCACAGCGTTATCAGCACGATTACTGTTGTAGAAAAAGTGCACGTGTACCCTGCTTATGTCACTGTTAATATTAATTCTTCGTGGATAAATGATTTATCTTTTGCATTGGTGCCACCTTCCAGTGAACGATTTCAGATACTTAAATCTAAATCGATACGTGCAAAATCAACACATACCGAACCAACAACTATCTAATTTATAAACAGCGAATGCACCAATGGCTTGCCGCTTACGTTAATAGCCGGGAAGGCGCATTAACCACCATTCATTGCACAGAGATAATCGCTTTATTACTTGTCATATTAATTTATCACCTTATGATTAAGATGATGCTGTGTATAACTAAAAAGAGTGAGCCTGTCATGAATAATGCAACTGCAAAATGTGTTGAAACAGAATTAGACGAAATCCTTGCCCTTGGTACAAAAAAACGACTCGCTTATATGTTTGAAATGGTTCACGAATTTAAACAGATTTGGATCCTTAATGATGAGCACGGCTGTGTAATGCTTACCAATGAAGACGATGACTGCGTACCCGTTTGGCCTAGCCGTGAGTTTGCACAAAGTTGGGCAACCGGAGAGTGGCAAGATTGCGAGCCCAAAGCGATACCCGTCAAAGATTGGTTGAGCCGCTGGACGCCAGGTCTTGAACAAGATGACTTACTGATTGCCGTTTTTCCAACTGAACAAGATGACGGTACTATTTTATTCCCTGACGAATTTGACTCGCAACTAAGAGTGCCAAAAAGACGTTTTTAAATCATGCTTATAACTTAACAAAGGGAGCAATAGCTCCCTTTTTTATGCGGCATTTACCGATAGGCTATGATACCAATCCGTAAAATACCTAATCCTGCAAATTTAACAAAAATTATTGACTACTTTGCTAAATGCTCTAAATATAATTCTAATTTTTGTGATTCGTTTAATGTTTTTAACACCGCTTCTTGTTGTGCAAACCAGCTATCGGCAATACCGTCGTTATTTTTATCTTGAACAACAGCAACATCTTTAAATTGAGCTTCATACGCTTGCCAGCTAGGAATAACGTCAAGTTCATGATTAATTAACCCATCCCCTGTTACGGGACGCTTGTCATTGAGTTGGTCATAAACTAACTGATCAATGCTGTCTATGAACACGCCATGTGCATTTCTATTCGCTCCCGCTAACTGATTTTGTGCGATGTCATAAAACACCTGCTTCGCATTCTTTGCTTTAAAATCAGACTCTTTCTCAACTATAATTTTTTTATCACTCAACCAAGGGCTGTTTGCTTGGCTGGCGATACGTTTCCCTTCTTTTTTATTTCTATAATTGACAGCTAACCAGTTTTTATCATCAAACTCTGGGTACCCTTCTAGAATATTTCCAGCGATATAAGCTTGGTTTTTGCTAATGAATGGGGAGAACCAAATATCCGCAAATTGAATGCGCTTGCTCGCTTTACCCGGTTTGTAATAATTCGCTATCAGATTAAATCGCCCATTCTCAGAGCCATACACATTATTGTGTCCCCAATTAAAAATAATATTATTACTCACTTCGATAAATTCATCTGTGTAAGGGTAAGGAGATTTTAGTCTATGTCCATTTATACGGGGAGTTCTACTTGCATGATTTGCTATTATATTATTAATAAAAGAGGCATTAGCTCCTCCCCAAATACCACCATAACCATGCTTTCCTTTAGGATGAATAGAGTCGTTTAAGCTATATGAAATAATAGAGTTTTGTAATGTGAAATTACGATTATTGTAAAAGCTACCCGTTTCATCAACAGACCAGCTTAATGAACAATGATCTATAATAACATTGTTAGAATTGCGCACAGTTAGTGCGTCTTCTACCACCTTAAATGTCCCTAATCGAAAACGAATAAACCGAATAATCACATCCTCTGCATTTGAGACAGTAAATGGCGCACCTGAAATGGTAATGCCTCCCGCAGAGGTTTGCCCTGCTAGCGTAATTCGACCGTGGTTTACTTTTAATTCTTTTGACAGCTTAATCACCCCAGACACAGCAAATGTAATAACGCGAGGATGCTTTTGATTAATTGCGTAACGTAAGGTTCCGGGCTCATCTTTGTCTTCGAGGCTCGTTACAATATACAATTTCCCCTTTGCGCCACCTCGAGAGAATTTACCAAACCCTTCAGCACCATCAAAGGCAATAGACCTAGGCGTTAACGACTGACCCATACTATTTGCACTAAATAGTGACACACTCAATGCACCAAACAGTAGCAATAGGACATTTCGACGAAACCGGTATTGTTCACTTTTCATTCAAACCCACCTTTTTGTACCTTATAGAAAAAAACCAGCCTTTATGCTGATTAAAAAATTGACAGTTTAATTAATGCGGTGTTAACTTTATGTTATCTTCATTTGCCACCGGTGGCAAATGGATTTTTAAAAAGAAAATAGAACACAATAAAAGCCTTTTAAAAAGGAACAACAATGAAAACGATAAAACTCAGCGGTATTGCAGCAGCACTTTTGGTTGCCCTGCCCGTCTATGCACAAGACGCACAGACAACCAAACCCGTACCGCAAACAGCGTCTAGTAGTAATGAAAAAACAGCGATAAAGAAAGCCCAAGATGAAGATGATGACATGGAGATCATCGCTGTAACAGGCATTTATCAGGCTGATTTAAAAGCCCGAGCAATGGAACGTGAAAGCAAAGCATTTAGCTCTGTGATTGCTACAGATGATTTAGGTAACTTAGTTGACCAAAATGTCGCTGAGTCTCTACGTCGTGTTCCCGGTGTCACCTTAGAAAGAAGCGAAGGCGAAGGTAAATATGTAGCTGTACGTGGTCTTGGTCCCAAATTTGTGTCGGTAAATATGAATGGCGCGGAACTTTCTGGTGCAGGTGATGACCGAAAAGTCGGCCTTGATGGCATAACGGGTGACTCTCTTGGTGCAATTGAGGTGTTTAAAACGCTCACACCTGATATGAACTTAAACTCAATCGGTGGCGCAGTAAACGTGAAAGCTATTTCGGCTTATGACCGTGGTGACAATACACTGAAAATAAAACTTCAAGATTCTTACAATGAAATGAGAGAGGCACATTCACCGAAGTTTAGTATTGATGGTACACAGTTGTTATTTGATGACAAAGTTGGTATTGGCTTTGCGGCCAGCTATGAAGACAGACAAACACAAGTCGATGAAGTACGTCATCACAGCTCTCGTGATATGAACTTTTTAAAAGGGGGCATTGGTCTCTCTGAAACAGAATTAGCAAATGCAGAAGAAATTTTAATCCCTGCACAGCTCGAAAACCGTCGCGAAATAGCGGATCGTAAACGTACCAATGCCACACTTAATGTCGAATTCAAACCAAATGAAGACAGCTTTTACTATATTCGTGGTAATTATTCAAAATACACCGACGACGATATCGCTCAACGTGAATTTTATAACTTTTATAATGGCGATCAAGAAGACGAAGTTATTTATGTTAACCCACAAACTAAGGAGTTTGCACTTTCAGATATTGATGTTTACAACCAGTATTTTATTCAAGAAGGTGAAACTGTAACCACCAACTATAGCTTTGGTGGTGAAAACTACTTTGCTGAGTCGTGGCGCGTAGATTATGAATATGCTTACTCTAAAACAGACGATGAATCAGTGGGCGATCGTCGTGTGCAATTCCGCGAACGAGAAAATATCGTTTATGGCAAGGCAGGCCGTGATTTTATTACTGCGAAAGTATTAACGCCTTCTGAAGCTGCGGCTCTTGGTGGTTTTGAGCTTGACCCAGACAATGATGTTTTTGCTGGTGAGGCCGACGGTGATTTAAGCGATCTTTCTAATATGCAATACGATAACCTATTCATGGAAGACAGCACCCGCACAGACGAAATCACAAGCTTTAAACTTAACTTTCAAAAGGAGTTTGATAGTCAGTTTTTAAATTCTATAAAGTTTGGAGGCACCTACAACGAACGTGAACACTACAGAGATAAAGATCGTTGGAGTTATACGGTAAATGCTGATGATTGCGATGGTAATGAAACCTGTATCGCTGTTGCTAACTCTAATATTACCGATTATGACTATAGTGTGCCCGCTGGTGATTTATTCACCTACCCTTTAGTGTCCGCGCAGGATGTTGAGTACATGGTTGATTCAACAAAAATCACGCGAGAAAATGCCACCGGTGGCGAAGTATCAATCGACAGCACTAAAGAAGACTATATACTCACCGAGGACACGTATGCCGCTTATGTTATGGCAGAACTGCAGTTATCAGAAAAAGTAAGCGTAATAACGGGTGTGCGTTATGCGCATACCGAGTTTTCGTCGACTGGTTTTATGTCACTTGAAAATGACGATTGGTCATTTGGTGGTGAGCATACCTTAGATATTGCAGTTCCGTTACCTGAATCATCAATAACTTACAGTGAATACTTCCCTAGTATGCATCTTCGTTATGAACCAAATGAAACGATGTTAGTTAGAACCTCTTTATGGACCAGCTACACTCGCCCTTCGTTTAAACAAGCACGAGGATATGCACGGTTTGATGATGATATCAGTTTATGCGACCCCACAACCAATACATGTTATAGCGAACCCGATGGGCAAAGTGCATTAGAATTACAAAACTATATTTTGGGGCCCGACAATGCACTTCAAGTTGGTAACCCAAATCTTGTCGCAATGACATCAGACAACTTTGACGCCTCATTTGGTTGGTATCCTTCCAAAGAATTATTCGTTGAAGTAGCTGTTTTCTATAAAAATATTGATAACTTCATTGTTGATGTCAGTGGTATTCAAATGGGGTTAGATGAGCTACCTCTTACATTACCTGTTGATCATGTTTCTGACTTCGCGATTCCACAAGACTTAGTCATAAATCAAGTTGATATCACCTTAAACGGTGATAAAGCAACCGTATATGGTATGGAGCTTAGTTATAACCAGTTTTTTGAAAACGGCTTATTTTGGCAAAGTAATATGACCGTCGTCAGTAGTGAGTCAAAACTCGATGACACCATACGCTATGAAAAAATGCCGTTACCAGGCCAAGCAGATATTACCGCTAATATTGCGCTGGGTTGGGAGAATAAAACAGCGTCACTTAGGCTAATCAGTAATTACCGTTCCGATATTTTAGAGCAAGTAGGCTCTTGCCCTATTTCAGCAGACAAAAATGATGCTAAAGCATGTAAAACATGGGCTGATATCTACCAAGATGACATATTAACCTTTGACATAAAAGCGACTTACGACTTCAACGAACACCTTTCATTCTACTTTGATGCAATCAATATCACCGACGAGTCAGATCTTCGTTATTTCACCGGTAATGATCAGTCTGGCGGCGAAATTTTGTATCAACGAGAAGATTATGGTCGGACATATCAACTAGGAATGAATTATAAGTTCTACTAATAATTCAACTACTTAAAACAACAATAATCACTGAACACACGCGTTTGTGTTGCTAAACGCGTTCATCCTTGGAGGGATGTATGAATAGCACAATTAAAATTCCATCTTGCTTATTGCTTGCAGCCGTACTTGCAGGCTGCGGCGAAGAAAGCTCTGTCAACGTAAAAGAGGCGCCACTCCCCCCTATTCAAGGGGTTTTTATAGATAGCCCTGTCGCCGGATTGACCTATAACAGCCCGTCTGTGACAAACGGTAAAACGGACAGTAATGGCCAATTTGATTATTTCCGTGGTGAAGCGATCACATTTTCTATTGGTGAGCTGACATTTCCAAGTGTCGCGGCCAGCAATGTTGTCACTCCACTGAGCGTATTCTCTACAGACACCGTATTTCATCCTGCTGTAATCAATAGTTTGCGTTTATTGCAGTCGTTAGATGTGGATGGTGACACCAGTAACGGTATTACCATTAGTGACGCAGCAGCACAGGCTGCCGTAATGGAATTAGCCCAAGGACAAACACCTGCAGAATTCTTTGCCAGTGACGATTTTGACGAAAAGGTAAATCAATGGCTTGCTAACGCTGGGGGAGCAAATACCAGCTTAGTGAGTGCTGATACTGCCATTATGCATTTTGTAGATTTTATTTTTGAGCAGTATAACAGTACACAGCCTCTCGCCTTCACTCCTGCCGACTTCACGGGAACAATTTATAACCCCGTTGTAAAAGGGGCAAAAGCGAGTATTGAAATGTGGCAGTTTACACCCAGTGAAGAAGGAGCAAGCACGGGGTCATTCACTAAGCTTGTCGATGGGAATGAAACGCTTGTTGGCAGCTATGAGTTTCAGTTTGGTAATCGCGTTTTAGTATTAACAACCAGTGAAGGTGATACACCGACTAAGCATTATTTAATTTCTCGCTCGCACAACACTGTCAATAATACCTTTAGTGTGTGCTCTACAAATGATGCAGCACAGCTTGCAACATTAGTACTTAGCTGTGATAACAACGATGATGCATACGACAATATTTTAGCATTTGATGAACAGCAAGCCCAAAATGAGTTGGTAAAGCTTAGTGAACTTGCTGAACAAACCGGTCTTGCGTTAAACGAAGAATTCGATACCGACACTGATACATTCTTCTCATCCAGTTATAAAAGTCTCTCTGATGAGCAAGGAAGTGGGCCTCTTTATTTTAAATCTGGCGGCAGTGCCATTATCAATGAATTGGGTCAGCTTGTTTTGGAAGGTGACCGTTTCACAATCGGTAATACCCTACCTGGTAAAGAATCATCGCCAAGCGATACAACGGGTGTGGGGATATACAATTTAAGCGAAGGCTTCACTATTAGCTTTGACGTTATTAGCCATAATGGTGCAGGCTCTCTTTCTTTATACGTTGATAACAATACAACAAGCCAAAGTAACTCTGTGCATGCTGATGCATCAAAGTTTTATGGAAAATCGATTGATGAAACCAACCTGCCTGTCGGACAACGCTTCTCTTATACTTATATACCTGGGCAAGATGTTAATACAGGAACTGAATTAACGCACCCAGATGCACGCGGTATCCTGAGCGCAGATATTAAAAACTCTTACTTTCAAATCAGAACCGATTCAGCCGCTTTATTAGTCATAGATAATCTAAAAATAGAAACAGTTGCGACAGATGTGCCAGAAGTTGAGCCTCCTGTTGAACCGCCAATTGATCCACCTGCAACAGGTGAGATCCCCACTGTTGAACTGCCTTACACAAACGATTTTACGACTGTTACTGGTGATATTTTTTCTGTCGACTATCAAAAAATAGTTGATAGTCAAGGTAATGAAGTTCCGATGTTTTCAAAAACTGGAGGATCCGTCACCGTCGTGGAAAACGGCTTAGAACTGGACGGGGGCCGATTCACTTTGGGTAATACCACTGCGGGCGTGGAAACCAGCGAAAATGATACAAACTCAACGGGGGTATTTGATTTATCAAGGCCTTACCAAGTCGTCATGGATATTGTCAGTGCTAGCGATCCTGAAGGTGACAACAAGTTCCAAATCTATGTCGACAACAATACATCAAGTAGCTCTAAATCGATGCACGGTGGTGAATCTCGTTTCTTCAACAAGTTAATCAATGACTTAGTTGTTGGCGAAACCTTAGTCGTACCCGGAAAACTCGCTACCAAGAACTCTTTTTTACAATTGCGTACCGAGACAGGCGGTAAAGTAGTGATTAATAATTTACGCATTGAGTACGTTGAAGACCCAAGTATCTTTAAGTGTTCAGATGCACCTGAACTGTATTTTTGTGATGATTTTGAAAGTGGTGATTTGAGCAACTGGAAAATTTTAGCAACGCCTACTAACGTAGACGGTGCCATGGGTGAATTCGATATTTTAAATATCAACGGTAATAATATGATGCGGTACACCGCAGGCAACGCAGGCGGTGAACTTATTTTAGCCACAGACGAAGCAATGCAAAATATCCCACAAACAGGTAATTATTTTGTAGAAGCGAAAATTCGTCCTCGTCAAAACAGTACAACAGCAAACAAACAGTTGTACATGATGGCCCGTTATCAAGATACAGGAAACTGGTACGGTGGCGGTTTAAATGTGCAAAACTCATCTAGTAGCACGCGAGTAGAAGTTGCTGTCAGCACCGAGGGCTCTATTGCACGCCCTGTTCAGGCAAGTACACCTATTTTACTCGGCGAAAAAGGGGGCACAGAAGACGGTGTTTGGTACACCACCCGTTTTGAATTAATCAATGATCAATTAACCATTTACTTAAATGGTGAAAACTTAGGCTCAGTGAGTGATACAAATTACAGCGCACGTGGGCTAATAGGTTTATTTACTAATAACCGTTCATTTGAATTGGATGACTTAAAAGTTGGCGATCCGACTATCAAACCCATTCAACTCACACTGGATTACAAGGACCCTAACTGGGACACCTCAACGACAGCTGAACCATTAACAATTAATGTCACCGCCATTAAAAATGATGGGGTAACAATTGATGAATTCACAGTGACTTCAACTGATGACAAAATTGTCAGTGTCGATATCAATGGGAGTGTAATTACTCTCACCCCAATGGCGGCCGGTAATGCCACGATTACGTTCGTCTCTGGTTCTGATAGTACCATAACCCGAACAATAGAGGTGAGTGTGGCTGAAGGGTTTGTCATGCCAACAACTGACTATGGCGACTTAACTGGAAAGTTATTTCCTGAAAAAAACAGTGCCAATCAATTTATTGATACGCAATTTAGCCTTACATTTGATAATGAACCAAGTTTAGGCGCTTTAGGTGAAGTACGTATTTATAAAGTCAGCGATAACAGTTTAGTCGATACCCTTACCGTTGGTAAAAACATTGACCACATTGGTTTTGCTGGACAAGCTAAAGTTCGCTCTGTTTACTACTATCCACTACAGCTAAATGGGAACACGCTCACCATTAAACCACGCAATAATACCCTTGAGTATGGACATACATACCGTGTTGTAATTGGTGATGATGTCGTGGTTGGTGCAATGCTAAATGGTCAAGAATTTAGTGGCCTAGGTGATAACAGTCAATGGGACTTTGTCACTAAAGTAAGCATGCCTGCAGGTAATCAGCTGCTCGTTGATGATGAAGGTGCGGCAGACTTTAGAACTGTGCAAGGTGCACTTAATTTTGCTATGCAGTACTTGGGCAAAGATGAGCACACCACTGTCTCCATAAAAGACGGCATCTATAACGAACTGTTATTTTTACGCGATAAAAACAACCTCACTATTCAAGGTGAAAGCCAAGAAAACACCGTTATTCAATATGAGAATTACGAGTCTATGAATGGCGGCACGGGTGGCAGTGCACCTATTAGTACAGGAACACCTAACGGAGGTAGAAGTGTGTTTTTAGTAGAAGGTGTCGACATGCTGACCCTTAATAATCTCACCCTTAAAAATACGCATATTCGTAATAAAGTGGATTCAAACCAAGCAGAAACTATTTATTTCAATAGCCCGTACCGCCTAGTTGCGAACAATGCCCGCTTTAAAAGTGAACAAGATACCCTCCTGTTAAAAGGATACTCATGGTTCTACAACACGCTTGTTGCAGGGAATGTTGATTTTATTTGGGGTTACCCAACAACGGCGTTATTCGAGAGTTCAGAGATCCGTACAATCGGTGATTCAAAAGACGGTGATCCTTTAACTGACTCAGCGGGTGGCTATGTTTTACAAGCGCGTGTACCTGTAGAAACAGACCCTGGTTTTATTTTCTTGAATAGTCGATTCACACATGGTCCTGGCCCCATTGGCAATGATGTTTTAGATAACTCAACATACATTGCAAGAAGTGGAGGCAGCGATACATACTTTGATAATATAACCTTAATAAACAATAGGTTTGATACACATATCGCTAAAATTGGCTGGGCTGTTCAAGGTGTAAATAATCAACCTGCTCCTAACCCTAGCGTTGCCACAGCAACCAGTGGTTGGCGCGAATATGGCAGTATGGATTTAGACGGTAATCCACTTGATTTATCTGAACGCGAAGGTGGCTATATTCTTTCAGATTCAGAAGTCAGCGAGCTGCTAGACCGCGAAAACATTTTTGCAGATTATAACGACGGTCAAGGATGGAGTCCAAAACCACTTGCTATTCCTCAACTACCGGATGAGCCTGTCAGCATTGCGCCAATCAATCCTAGTCGAGGGTTTGCAGGGTATAACTATAATATCACCGGAGGTGAAGGCGGTACTGTTGTTACTGTTGATAATGGGGCTTCATTAAAAGCAGCCCTAGCACAAGCGAAGTCTTCAGCATCCGCTATTACTATCTATGTTGATGGTGTAATCACAGATGCTAACAGTGGCGGTGATAATAAATCTATTGAAATTAAAGATATGAATAATGTCTCAATTATCGGTGTGGCTGATAGAGGTGAGTTTAATGGGATTGGCATTGCTATTCGCCGCGCTAACAACATTATCATCCAAAACTTAAAAATTCATGAAGTACTCACTGGTGGTAAAGACGGAATTTCAATTGAAGGTGATGAAAACGAAACAACAGCAAACATTTGGATTGACCATAATGAGTTGTATTCTTCGCTCTCCGTGGATCAAGACTATTATGATGGCTTAATTGACTCTAAGTCGGGTGCTGAGAACATTACCATTTCTTACAACTATATACATGATAGTTGGAAAACTTCATTACATGGCCATAGTGACAATGACGACAGCAGTAATAAAAACCGTCATATCACCTTCCATCACAACCGCTTTGAAAATATTGTCTCTCGGGTCCCTTTATTTAGGTTCGGTAATGGTCATATTTTCAATAACTACTATAACAATATCACTTCAAGTGCAATTAATTCACGTATGGGAGCTGAGCTACACATAGAGAATAATTACTTTGAAAATACCAAGAACCCTGTGGTTTCTTTTTATTCAGCACAGATTGGTTATTGGAACACATCAGGTAATTATCTAGGCGAAGGCATTACATGGAGTGATGCGGCAGATGGGGATGTACGAGCAGAAGTGACTGAAAACGGCATGACGCCAACCAGCTCATATAAAGCACCTTATGAATATACGCTTACGCCTGTAATGGATGTTAAAGCACATGTACTTGCTCATGCAGGTGTTGGTAAGCTGGATCAAAGTGATTTAAACATTCCTGATATTCAGTCTCCAACGGAGCCTCCTATAGAAGAACCACTTGGATTGCCTTTTACTGAAAACTTCTCTGCTGCTAATACTGATGAGTTTTTTAGTAACAGCTATCGTGATATTTCAGGAGCTGCGGGTAACGAACAAGCGCTGTTCTACCGTGTAACAGGTAATGTTGACGTCGCTGGCGGACAGTTAACAATGACTGGCGCTAGAATTAGCATTGCTAACACAACCCCAAGTACCAGTACGACAGGAAATGACACCGAAACAACAGGCTTGCTTGATTTATCAAACAACTACCAAGTAACGTTCAAAGTTGCAGCGGTGGCTGGAAACACAGCCAAAAACTTTCAAATTTATGTCGATAACAATACTTCGGGTAGTAGCAATTCAATTCATGGCACTGCGTCTAAGTTTTATTCTGTGCCGCTGTCTGACTTAACAGCAGGCCAAACTTATACTGTGGATGGACTCGTTGCAACCAGCACTTCATTCATCACCATAAGAACGGAAAGTGAAGCGACTATCACATTGGATGAAATAAGCATTCAATAGTGCATTTCGCATTACGCTATAAACCTCGCAATTGCGGGGTTTATTTTTTTATAAAGAAAATTTGATAAAAATAGACAAGTATATTGAAAGGAAATGGCGGTGACGGAGAGATTCGAACTCTCGATACGTTGCCGTATACACACTTTCCAGGCGTGCTCCTTCAGCCACTCGGACACGTCACCTAAAGCGTTAACTGATTAACGCGGCGTTATAGTATGAAAACAACCCTACATACGCAAGGGGTTTTTAAAATAGCTAACTTAAGTGGCTAGTAAACAAACAAAAAAGGCAAGGTATGTACACCTTGCCTTTCATTTCTATCGCAACAATTCTTAGCGTTGTAGTGTCGCAGAGAACTCTAACATGCGATTAAGCGATTTTAACGCGCCTTCGCGTAAGTCCATATCAACAAACACTTCTTTGCCTTGTGGGTCTGTTAGGGCTTCTTCAATCGCTTTTAAGCCGTTCATAGCCATCCACGGGCAATGTGCACAGCTTTTACATGTTGCGCCTTCACCGGCTGTAGGTGCTTCAAAGAATTCTTTCTCTGGGCATAACTGCTGCATTTTATAAAAAATACCGCGGTCTGTCGCCACGATGAACTTTTTGTTGTCCATGGTTTGCGCAGCTTTAATTAGTTGGCTTGTTGAACCAACAGCATCAGCAAGGGCAACAATCTCAGCAGGTGACTCTGGGTGTACTAACACCGCTGCATCTGGGTGTAGGGCTTTCATGTCCTTTAACGCTTTGGTTTTAAACTCGTCATGAACGATACACGCGCCATTCCACATAATCATATCGGCACCGGTATTCTTTTGAATATAAGAACCAAGGTGCTTGTCTGGACCCCAAATGATTTTTTCGCCTTGCTCATCTAAGTGCTCAACGATTTCAAGCGCACATGATGAGGTAACAATCCAATCGGCACGTGCTTTTACCGCCGTAGAGGTGTTAGCGTACACCACTACTTTACGATCTGGGTGTTGATCACAAAACGCAGAAAACTCTTCAATTGGGCACCCTACGTCTAATGAACAGGTCGCAGCCAAAGTTGGCATTACAACTGTTTTGTTTGGCGTTAAGATTTTTGCTGTTTCGCCCATAAAACGCACGCCGGCGACAACAATAATATCCGCATCGTGTTTAGCACCAAAACGTGCCATCTCTAACGAGTCGGCCACACAGCCGCCTGTTTCTTCAGCAAGTGCTTGAATTTCAGGATCCGTATAGTAATGGGCAACAAGAACTGCATTCTTGTCTATTAGTAATTGTTTAATACGTGCTTTGTACTCAGCTTGCTCATCTTTTGATAACGGCGCTGGCTTTGGAGGAAAGATATAATCCTCAGGCATAATTTGTTCAGCTAGACTCATTTCTCGACCACTTAGTCCACAGTGCATTCATGGCGCGAATTATACGAGAATATAACTCTAAAGAACAGTATTGCTGAGTGCTGTTAAAGATAATTAAGGGATAACTTAGATAAAAAAGATAAATTAAGCGTGGTGGGTCATGATGGACTTGAACCATCGACCAATGGATTAAAAGTCCACTGCTCTACCAACTGAGCTAATGACCCGCTCTGATATGTAATGCGTAAATCCGCCGATATGCATGACCATTCAAAAAGAATGGTGGGTCATGATGGACTTGAACCATCGACCAATGGATTAAAAGTCCACTGCTCTACCAACTGAGCTAATGACCCGCTCTTGATATGTGATGCGTAAATCCGCCGATATAAATAACCATTCAAAAGAATGGTGGGTCATGATGGACTTGAACCATCGACCAATGGATTAAAAGTCCACTGCTCTACCAACTGAGCTAATGACCCGCTCTATTACTTACTAAAAGCTATACGTAAATCCGTCGATTTTAGATTACCATTCTAGAAAGAATGGTGGGTCATGATGGACTTGAACCATCGACCAATGGATTAAAAGTCCACTGCTCTACCAACTGAGCTAATGACCCGCTCTATTGCTTATTAAAAGCTGCGTAAATCCGCCGATATTAACAGTACCATTCAAAAAGAATGGTGGGTCATGATGGACTTGAACCATCGACCAATGGATTAAAAGTCCACTGCTCTACCAACTGAGCTAATGACCCGCTCTGCTGCTTATTAAAAGCTGCGTAAATCCGCCGATATGTAACTGTACCATTCAAAGAATGGTGGGTCATGATGGACTTGAACCATCGACCAATGGATTAAAAGTCCACTGCTCTACCAACTGAGCTAATGACCCGCTCTGTTACATTATTAAAGCTGCGTAAATCCGCCGATATCTAAAAGTATACCATTAAAAATAATGGTGGGTCATGATGGACTTGAACCATCGACCAATGGATTAAAAGTCCACTGCTCTACCAACTGAGCTAATGACCCGCTCTTTTAGCCGCATTTTGGCTGTTGTTACCAATCGCCTGCTGCGGGCGCTTATAATACTTATTTAAATGCTGAGTGCAACAGAAAATATCTCTTTTTTTAAGTTTTTATGTCTAGTTGCCTAATTTTAGACCGCTTAAGTCAAAAAGCAGTCTAATCAGGTCAAATCTACAGTTGCGACAGACGTTCTGTGGCTAATTTAGCAGCGGTTGTACTTGGGTACTGATTAATTAAATCATTAAAGGTTTTAAGGGCTTGTTCGCCTAAACCTTGATCAACAAGTAAGTTGCCTAACTTCAACATAGCATCAGGACGTTTATTCGAATTCGGAAATTCATTCACAACCACTTTAAAGTGTTTAGTTGCAGCAGCGGGATCGTTTTGAATTGTTAAAAGCTGCCCTAACCAATAATGCGCGTTTGACGCATACACTGAATTTGGATAAGTCGTTAAGAATGTTTGGAACTCAGGTATTGCTTGCTCATAACGCTTATCTTTCATAATTAGCGCCACAGCACGCTCATAGGCTTCATTTTCAGATAAGTCTGAGCTGATAGTCTGTGATGCATTTATATCTGTGTAAGTATTCGTTGGCTGAGTTGCTGCCGCAGGCTGAGAATAGGCCTGACTAACGCGATTCTCAATTTCTTGATAAAGCTCACGTTGACGTTGGAGCACTTTTTCAAGCTTATAGCTTTGCTCTTCAGTAATGCCACGAACCTGACTCACTTCGTCTTGTAATATATTCAACTGCTGCTGAAGCTCAGCTTGCAATAAATTACGTGACTTCATCATGTTTTCTAATGCGATTAAACGCTTCTCTATGCTCGATTGCGAGCTTGCAGCTTCTGAAACAGGAGCGGGAGCAGCCCATAACTGGGTGCTCCCGCTTAAGATCATTGCTGCCAAAATAATTTTCGGCTTCATAATGTCTCTTTCTTAGTAAACTAATACTGCGCGACGGTTTTTAGCGAACGCTTCTTCAGTGCGAGATTTAACCATTGGCTTCTCTTCACCATAGCTCACTACCGACATTTGGCTAGCAGAAACACCTAAGCTTTGTAGATATTTTTCTACTGCTTGACCACGGTGCTCACCTAATGCGATGTTGTATTCAGGCGTACCGCGCTCATCTGCGTGACCTTCGATTAGTACTTTAACTGAAGGGTTTTGTACTAAGAACTCAGCGTGTGCTTGTAGAAGCTCAGCGTATTTGCTTTGGATTTTAGCGTTATCAAAACCAAAGTAAATGATTTGTTCTTGACGTAACGCTTCGTATTTTTCACGAAGTGCTTCTTCAGCTTGTTGCTCTGGAGTAAGCGTTGCAACTTCAACTGTATCATTGTTGTTTGCTTGCTCAACCGCACCTTGGTTTGTTTGGTTTGCAGCACCTTCGTCAACACCTGAAGAAGAGCTACATGCTGCTAAAGTCATCACTGGCACAGCAATTAGCAGGCCTTTTAAAGTTTTATTAAGTTGCATTGAATTGATTCCTATATTGAGTAAACCAGTAAAATTACTGTAAATAAGGCGACCAAGCCGGTGCCTTAACTTGTCCGTCTAGCACAGGTAAGCGTGCTTTAAAGCGACCATCCATAGAAACTAACGCTAACACCTGTTTATTATTATGAAGCGTGCTGTAGATAATCATCGAGCCATTGGGTGCAATACTCGGCGATTCATCTAGGCGTGTTCTCGTTAATACTTGGAACGCACCTGTAGCTAGCTCTTTCTTAGCAAGATGGTATTGACCGTTTGTACGGTTCACCATCACTAATTCTTTTCCATCCGGTGAAACCGAACCTGCTAAGTTCATGTCACCATCAAAGGTCATTCGTTTTGACCTACCTGTTTGCAAATTTAACTTATAAATCTGAGCATTACCACCCCTTTCAGAGGTAAACACGATATCTTGACCATTTGGAAACCATGATGGTTCAGTATCTATACTGCGGTGATTTGTAAGTCGAGTTTCTTTGCGTGTTGCAAGGTCTAATAAGTACACTTCTGTTGCGCCATTACGGTCTTTTGATAGCACTAACAGTAGTTTTTTACCATCAGGAGAAAACTGAGGCGCACCATTAATACCAGGGTGACTGGTAATTAGTTCGCGTTTTCCTGTATATAAGTCTTGAATGTAAATTTGGCTTTGGCGATTTTCAAACGTTACATACGCTAACTTAGTCCCATCTGGCGACCACGCTGGTGACATAAGCGGCTCTTTAGAGCGAAGCAACACTTGCTCATTAAAGCCATCATAATCAGCAACCACCAATTGATAAGGTTTAGCGTCATTTTCACGCACAATGACATAGGCAATTTTTGTTAAAAATGCGCCTTTTTCACCCGTAAGAGCTTCGTAAACCACGTCGCTGATACGGTGTGCGTACCGACGAAAACCATTTTCACCAATAACACTTTCTCGTGCATCTAAAATATGATCTTGGCTTTTAACCAACTTACCGTTGCTCATTAATTGTGTTTCGCCGCCCGTAATTTGGCCACGAATCACATCAATAAGTTCATATTTAACACGGTAACGGCCATTAGGTTGTTGCTCTACCTCACCCACTAACACAGCCTCGACACCTTTATTAACCCACGCGCCGTAATCAACATCTGAATCTTTAGCAGGAAGCTGAGGCATGGTATTAACGTCGATCGGCTTAAATTTTCCGCTGCGCATTAAATCGGCAGCAATCACTGAACTTAACTTTTCAGGGATAGGACCCACACCTTGATATTTAAAAGGCACAACCGCAATTGGGCGCGCACCATCGATACCATCGGTGATCACGATTTCTAATGCAGCACTGGCAATGCCATGAAAGCCCAGTAATACAATAAAACATGCTGTTTTTATCTGGTTAAACATATCATTCCTTTAAAATTGAGGCGCTATTGTTAAATTAATATTTTTTAATTGCTCAAATACTTCACGATCTGGTGAAACAGGTAGCGTGTCAGCCATACGCACTGCGCGCATCGCAGCTTCGCACACTAACGTATCTCCACCCAATGATTTAACTTGGGTCACCAAACCATTAAAGCCAAGGCGAATATTAAGGCGACATTCTTTGCCTTTCATCTTCTCATCTTTTAAGAAGTTTTGCTGAATACGCGCCATAATTAACGCTTTATATTTCTCAACTTCGCCAACAACCTGCTGCTGACGCACTTTATCACGTGCAGCCTGTTCTGCAGCCAGTTGCTCTTGGAGCATTTGCTCTTGCAATGCCTGCTGACGCTTACGCTCTGCTTCAGCCTCTTTGCGTTTACGTTCAGCTTCAGCTTCTGCAGCTTTACGCTTGCGCTCTTCTTCCGCTTTTTTCAATGCTTCTTCTTCGGCTTTACGCTTCTGTGCTGCGGCTTTTGCTGCTGCTTCGGCTTCTTGCTTTTGTTTTTCAGCTTGCTGCGCTTTAGCACGTTCTTTCTCTTGAATTTCACGCGCTTTCTTTGCTTGAGCTTCAGCTTCGGCTTTTTCTTTCTCTTTCGCACGACGCTGCTGTTCTAATTTTTTCAGACGGCGGTCTTCAGCTTCACGTTGCTTACGCGCGTCATTAGCACGACGCTCTAAATCACGAATACGTTTTGCTTCTGCTTGCTTTTTAGCTTCTTCTTGCTTTTTTAGCTCGGCAATCTTTTGCTCAACCTTCTGCTGATCAACCGTGACGGCTGACACCGCTTTTTCAGGCTCAGGTAATGCAGGGTTTAAAGTCACCTCCATTACTTTTGGTGCTGGCATATGAAAATTGGCTGTCGCCACTAATAAACCTGCAATTGCCAAGTGCAAAAGAACTGATTTTATTACTGATGCACCCATAACTAGCCTTTATTCCCCTCAAACGATTCGGTCATAAGGCCAACTGAAGGCACCCCTGCATTTTTAAGAAAATCCATTAACAACAGTACTTCTTGATAAGATACACGACCTGAACCTTTGATCATAACCGGAGTATCGGGATTTTTTTGCAACTGTAATTTAATCACAGCAGCGACGTCTAATGCTTCCATCGGTGCTTCTGGGTCAGTGCCGATACTGACATAATACTTACCTTCAGCGTCAATTGACGCAATGATAGGCGGTGTATCTTTTGTATCGACAAGATCAGATTCTTCCATTTTTGGCAAATCTACTTTCACCCCATGAGTAATTAATGGGGCTGTTGCCATAAATATAATAAGTAGTACCAACATAACATCAATGTAAGGTACTACGTTTATCTCCCCTACTGGGCGACGTTTTTTACGCTGATACATTCGCTTTTGCCTCTATTTGCGTAGCTGCTTGGCGGTGTAAAATATTGGCGAACTCTTCCATGAAGTTAATATAATTACCTTCCAGCTTTTCTACTTTATTTGCAAAACGGTTGTAAGCAATAACGGCTGGAATTGCCGCAAATAAGCCCATTGCAGTTGCAATAAGTGCTTCGGCAATGCCCGGTGCAACCATTTGTAATGTAGCTTGTTTCACTTCACCTAGTGCGATAAATGCATTCATGATACCCCATACAGTACCAAATAAGCCGATATAAGGACTAATAGAACCAACGGTCGCCAAAAACGATAAACTAGATTCTAATTTTTCAACTTCACGCGACAAAGCAACACGCATTGAACGATGCGTGCCTTCCATAACGATACTGGCACTTTGGAACGTATTTTTTTTGTGGCGTGCAAATTCTTTAAAACCGGCAACAAAAAGAGCTTCAACGCCCGAAGCTCCGCCTGGGCGGGCAGACACTTCATTATATAATTTACTAAGATCAACACCTGACCAGAACTTTTGCTCAAAACGCTTTGCGCCATTTAATGCATCAGAAATCGCTTTTTTACGTTGAAAAATAATTGCCCATGACATGACCGACATACCCACTAATGCCAACATCACTAATTGGACAAGTACACTGGCTTCTAGAATAAGATCTAAAAAGTTAAGCCCTGATCCCACGTTAAACTCCTAAAATAGATTTCTATATAATTTGTTATATTTTTTACACTTGCATTTATTGACCACAAACTTGGCCAAAAGTTACATCTAGTGTATCTAGTCAATAATGATCTGACAACGCTCTTGCTGTGAAATAGCGGCAAATAACGGTGAAAAGCACTCAGCTTAGCTATTTTTTGCTCACAATCCTTTAAAAACTTATTTTTGCTATGTTTTCACTGCAAAAATGAGTACCACCATTAGGCAACTAAAAATATAGCAAAACCTCATAAAACACGGCGTTTATTCATATTTTACGCATAAACACCCAAAACATGTTTTGCAAATCTACTACAGAATACTTAAACTAATCCTGAACAATGTTTGTTGATATTATAAAAATCATTTTATTCATAAACTTAAAGTAAAAACACTCAATAAGTGAACAAAAAGAAAACAAACCAACAAATCACTCACATTAGTTTTTTTTATCTGAAAATTAAATTTTTCTAGTTTGAAGAAAAATCCACCATTGCGTATCATTTCCCCATACCGAGCTGCAACCTTTGAAAGTTTTTTCATTAAGCTCCGTTTTTTGCAATATGAAGTTTCGTATTGCACTTGGTTGACTTAAACAGGATAAAACCTCTTTAAGAAAACCGTAGTTCCCTGGATTACTTCCTTCAACTTGTTGTTTGCCCGCATGCTTATGCGGGCTTTTTTTTGCCTGCACAAACGTCAATGAGAATACCTACAGATAACTTAACAGCATGTGAATTACAGATGTTAAAATGAGACCATCAATCGTGGTTTGTGGTTTGTGGTTTGTGGTTTGTGGTTTGTGGTTTGTGGTTTGTGGTTTGTGGTTTGTGGTTTGTGGTTTGTGGTTTGTGGTTTGTGCAAAATAAATCCACATTAACCTAAGGCAAGCTTTTTATATTTAATCGCTACAGTAACCCCCGCTCGATCCACCTTCTAATATCTACCTTCTAATATCTACCTTCTAATATCTACCTTCTAATATCTACTTTCTAGTATCTACTTTCTAATATCTAAAAACTAAAAACCCCGCTAAGCGGGGTTTTGTTATTTATCTGGGGTAAGACCAAAATGAAGGTAGGCAATATCAGAAACGAGTCGCCCTCTGGGCGTGCGTTGAATAAATCCTTGTTGAATTAAAAATGGCTCAATGACATCTTCAATAGTCTCTTTTTCTTCGCCAATGGCAGCCGCTAAGTTATCGAGACCAACAGGGCCACCCATAAACTTTTCAATGATGGCAAGAAGGTATTTTCGGTCCATGTAATCAAAACCGCTTTTATCAACATCGATCATATCAAGTGCTTGTTCAGCGACTTCGGCATTTACTTTACCGTCTGATTTAACTTGCGTGTAATCTCGTACTCGGCGCAAAAGTCTGTTTGCTATTCGTGGTGTACCGCGTGAGCGTTTAGCAATTTCAACGGCGCCTTCGTCACACATGATTAAATCTAAATATCGAGCAGAGCGGGCAACAATTTTTGATAAATCTTCAACCGAATAAAACTCTAAGCGTTGCACAATGCCAAAACGATCTCGTAATGGCGATGTTAACGAGCCAGCACGCGTTGTAGCCCCTATTAATGTGAAAGGCGGTAAATCGAGCTTAATTGATCGTGCCGCAGGACCTTCACCAATCATAATATCGAGTTGATAATCTTCCATTGCGGGGTAAAGTATTTCTTCTACTTGTGGACTTAAGCGGTGAATTTCATCAATAAACAGTACATCGCCTTCTTCAAGGTTAGTTAATAGCGCGGCTAAGTCGCCCGCTTTTTCAAGAACCGGCCCTGAAGTCGTTTTAATGTTTACATTAAGCTCATTCGCTACAATATTAGCCAGTGTTGTTTTACCCAAACCCGGCGGACCAAAAATGAGTAAATGGTCTAACGCTTCACCACGATGACGAGCGGCTTCAATAAAAATTTCCATTTGTTGCTTAACATGCGGCTGGCCTGTGTAGTCGTTTAATAGTTTTGGACGTATTGCACGATCGACACTGTCTTCATTACTTTGTTCACTCGCATCAATTAAGCGATCTGCTTCAATCATGGTGTACTCACAACATTGACTTTAGAGCTTCTTTAATAAGAACCTCTGTTGTCATACCTGGTTTATTTACAGCTTTAACCGCTTTTTGCGCTTGCGGTAGTTTATAGCCTAAAGATTCAAGTGCTGAAACAGCATCATCCGCAGCATTATTCGCTACTAGCGTATCATTACTTGCAGGCTCAATAATGGCATTATCGCTAAATGGTGTGAATAAGTCATTACCCCAATTTTTTAGCCTGTCTTTCATTTCAAGTACCAAGCGCTCTGCAGTCTTTTTGCCCACCCCAGGCAGTTTAACCAAGGTTGTCGCATCTTCATTGTTAACACAACTAACAAACTGCTGCGCCGACATGCCCGACAAAATGGCAAGGCCAAGTTTAGGGCCTACCCCATTTGCTTTTAACAGCTCTCTAAATAAAGCACGTTCAGTTTTATTATTAAAACCAAATAATAACTGTGCGTCTTCGCGAACAACAAAATGAGTATAAATAACCGCTTGTTCACCCACATTGGGTAAATCATAAAAACAGGTCATTGGCATTTGCACTTCGTAACCGACACCACTTACCTCTATAAGTATTTCTGGTGGCTGCTTTTCAACAAGTAACCCGTTTAATCGACCTATCATATTACTTCCTTAATCGTCCTCTTACGGTTTTGCTCGCGCTGCCCGCAAGTTTAATTAAATTTTGTTCTGAGTGAGCATGGCAAATGGCAATTGCTAACGCATCGGCAGCGTCGGCTTGCGGGGTTCCCGGCAGTTTTAGAATATTTTTAACCATATGCTGTACTTGCGATTTATCGGCACCACCATTCCCCACGACCGCCTGTTTTATTTGTCTGGCTGAGTACTCAAATACGGGCAACTCTGCCATTGACGCACCGACTATGGCGGCCCCTCGGGCTTGACCAAGTTTGAGTGCTGAGTCAGGATTATGTGCCATGAACACTTTTTCAATGGCAAAATTATCCGGCGAAAACTGTTCAATTAACTGGCTAACACCTTGATAAATCATTTTTAAGCGTATAGGAAAGTCGTGATCAGCAAGCTTTATACAGCCACTCCCTAAATAAGTAAATTTAGTACCTTGGTGGGCTATTACCCCATAACCTGTTAATCGTGAACCAGGATCAATCCCTAAAATAATCGCCAACTAACTGACCCATCTATAAAATCATCATCTGCATTTAATAATGCCAGAGCACTGTATAAATTACCAGTAACTAATTACAGTTCATAAAAAATGCCCGCAATTGCGAGCATTTTTTAAACATCGTCTTTATCCTAGCGACCGCAGTAAACCTTGAGTATTTTTTCGCATAGTGCGCGCTATCATTAAATACCCTAAACACGCAACAAATAACCCACCTGCTGCAGGGCCTATTAACCAAATATGTGGATGCAACTTACCTGCTAATTCGAACATTTGTTTTTGTACAATTAACAAAGCAACATCACTGACAACAGCCGCGACTAAACCGGCCGTAAAGCCTAATAATAAAAATTCATACAAGGTCGCGTTTTTAATTAATCGCCCTTTAGCGCCTAGCGTACGCAAAATAACAATTTCTTGCATACGCTCACCTAGGCTGGCTTGCACTTGCGAAATAAGCACTAAAGCACCACACGCAACAACAATCGCGAGTACAAAGCCAATCGCTAACGATACTTGCTCTATTGTTGAGCGTATTTGCTTAATAAAGCTTTCAACATCAATCGCATTCACCGTTGGGTATTGACGTAATAACTCACTAAACTCTCGCTTTTGATCTTTATTTACACGCACCGATGAAATGTACGTCGCAGGGAAACTTTGCAGCACATCGGGGCTCAAAATAATAAAGAAATTCGGTTTTAAGGTGTTCCAATTTACTTTACGTACACTGGTAATTTTGGCATCGAATGACTGAGCGCCAATTAAAAAGGTGAGTGTATCGCCCAACTCTACATCTAAACGCGCTAACATTGACTCTTCTAATGACGCCTCTGCCACTGAGCTCTCGGTAAACCATGTACCGTCAATTAACTCATTTTGCTTGGGTAGCTCAGCGCGCCACGTAAGATTTAACTCTCGGCCAATACCTGAACGTGCTTCTTCATCTTTTTTCTCATTGTCTTCTAATGATACCTCACGAGCCACCAGCTCACCATTAACGGCATTAACACGACCACGAACAATCGGGTAAAAATCTGACGTAGGCATGTCACGCTCTGCTAAAAACGACGTGATAGGTTCAAGCTCAGCTTCTGTTATATTCACTAAAAATGAGTTTGGCGCATCGGCTGGCAATTGTGACTGCCAATCTGAAATCATGTCGTTTTTAAGTACGATTAAAAACAACAGTAATTTAATAGCAAGCGCAAAGCTTATAAGCTGCACCGCATTTACGTTCGCTCGCTTTTGAATTGAAGCAATCGCTAAAGACCAGCTATTACCAGGACTTAAGCCTAGCTTACGACCCCCACCAAAAATAAGCTTCGATAGACCAAATAGCACCACGATTAAAAACGCTGTTGAGGTAAATAAAATGGCCGTAATTTTAATGTTATTACTGAACAACCACATTAACAAAAACACCGTTAGCGCCGACATTGCAAGGTGAATTTTGCTCACTAATAAACGGTCACCCAAGTTGCGACGAAGTACACGCAATGGGGGAATATCAAATAAATCCAGCAGCGGCTTAATCGAGAACATAACGGCACAAATCACGCCTGTACTGACTGCGATAAGCCAAGGTTTTGCCGATGCGCTTGGCAGCTCTGTGCCCATTGACTGAGCAAGGTAATCACTGGCTATCATTTGTAAAGAATAACCAATAACTAACCCCAAAATGACCGACATTGTGCAAACTAAACTTAAATGTAATAAGTAAATTTTACGGATAGTTGCCCTACTGCCGCCAAGAGTTTTCATCATTGCGACTGGGTCATATTGCCTTTCACAGTAGCGTTTTGCCGATACCGCAATTGCCACTGCCGCTAAAATGATACCTAACAAACCTGCCAGTAATAAAAAGCTCTCCGCTCTATTTAAGCTGTTCGCAATAGGTGATTGCCTGTCTTTAACACCATACCACTGTTGGTTTTCTTTCATTTGGGGTTTAAGCCAAGCATAAAAGGTGTCTAAGTCACTTTGCTCACCAGCATACAATTGACGATAAAACACGCGACTCCCCGGCTGGATCACCTGTGTCGCGTCTATGTCACGTTCATTAATTAAAATGCGTTGACTACTGGAAAAAACATTAAAAGGAGCATCGGGTTCTTCGGCAACCACTCGACTTGCTGTAAACGTTGCAGCGCCCAGCTCAACTTGACTACCAACCTGAATATTAAGCGCATAAAACACTGACTCACTAAGCCATACTTCACCCATTTTTGGCACTTCGTCAGTAACAATAGCATCTGAAGTTAAGCGTGTTTTTACTTTAAGTTCGCCTTTTAATGGATAACTATCAGAAACCGCCTTTACTGAGCCAAGTTGCATTTCGTCACCTGCAAATAGCATGGTATCGAAATACGTAATTTTTGCAGTGCGTAAGCTCTGTTCCTGCGCTTTTTGCAAATACTCTGTTGGTAACTGATGATTACTGGCCAACACACGATCCGCAGCGATAAAGGCACTACTTTTTTGCGCAATACTTTGACCAATTCGGTCTGTTACCATAGAAAGTGTTAATACAGTGAGCACAGCCAAAGCAATAGCCGCACTGATCACCGTTAATTCACCCCGTTTAAACTCACGTGAAAACAGTTTAAGTGCTAACTTAGCCCACATTCGCTTGCACCTCTTCGCTCTCTTTTACTGTTACTAATTGACCTGCTTCAATGTGTAAAATTTGTTGGCATTTTTCAGCAAGCTGTTCATCATGAGTTACTAAAATAAGCGTGGTACCGTGTTCTTTATTCAGTTCAAAAAGTAAAGATTCTATCAATCTGCCATTTTTGCTATCAAGGTTTGCAGAGGGCTCATCCGCGAACAAAATTTTAGGCGTACCAATGAATGCACGCGCAATTGCAACACGCTGTTGCTCACCACCAGAAAGTTGCGAAGGATAATGCCCCACACGGTGGCTAAGACCCACTTTTTCGAGTAACTCTAGGGCTTGTTGTTTTGCATTTTTACTACCAGCAAGCTCTGCCGGTAGCATCACGTTTTCAAGCGCGGTTAAACTTTGCACAAGCATAAAAGACTGAAACACAAACCCCACTTTATCAGCGCGTAATGCCGCGCGGGCTTCTTCATCTAAATCGTGCAATGCAGCGCCGTCTAAATGAATGCTGCCACTGGTTGACTGGTCAAGACCTGCTAATAAACTCAGTAACGTAGACTTACCCGAGCCCGATGTGCCAACAACGGCCACAGAATCGCCCGACTTGACATTAAAGCTGATGTCACTGAGGATGGTTAGGTCACCCTCCACTGTGGTGACTGTTTTAGTAAGTCCATTAACTTGAATAATGTTTAATTGAGAAAGCGCTGACATATGATGCATCCAATCCTACGTTTTATATTCGTTTTACTGTTAGTAATCAAACCACTTACGGCAGCAGCTGACAACACAATTTTAATTTTAGGTGACAGTTTAAGCGCCGCTTACGGCCTCAAACAAGAGCAAGGTTGGGTTAAATTGTTACAAGATAAGTACGATGAAAAAAGCCAACCTGTTAACTTAGTTAATGCAAGCATTAGCGGTGAAACAACTGGCGGAGCACTTAGACGACTCGATACCCTGCTAGCCGAATTTGAACCCACTCATGTACTTATTGAGCTTGGTGGAAATGACGGTTTACGTGGTTTTCCAATCAAACGTTTACACGCTAACTTACGTGATTTAATTAACAAAAGCCAACAAGCAGGTGCCAAAACTGCCGTGATGGAAGTTCAGATTCCACCAAATTATGGCCCCCGCTACACTAAGTTATTTACCGACAGCTTTGAAAGTATTGCCAATGAAACCGACAGCGAACTTATGCCATTCTTTATGTTAGACATAGCAGGTCGCCCGGAGCTCATGCAAAACGACAATTTACACCCAAACGCTGATGCCCAACCATTAATACGTGATTTCATGTATAAAACGATCAATGATTGGCTAGATTAACACCTAGCCTCTGTCTTTATTGCTTAAAATGAACAATAAACAAGCAATCAGACCACAGGTGTATTGATTTTTATAAAAAAAGACGTACTATTGCCTCAAATGTCGGCATATAGCGCAGCTTGGTAGCGCACTGTCATGGGGTGTCAGGGGTCGCAGGTTCAAATCCTGCTATGCCGACCATTTTCCTCCCCCCACTGTATCTCTAATCGCTTTCTTTATTGCGTTGCAGTTTAAACTCAGTGAATATTTGGTTCACATCTACTTTTGCGCCTAACTTTGCAGCGATTAAAAACAACCCTGCTAACTTCCTGTGTACGAATAGTGCGTCAACTGGTGGTGCATGCCAGTATTGCGATGCAGTGCTCATTTCAAGACCGAGTTCTTTGATGCGTTTTGGTAAATCGCTTTTAGCGAAATCGTACTCGCCTTGACAGCTAAGTGGCTCACACGCGAGTAGAAAAATATCGACAACGTTATCAATGTATTCTTGCGCTAGTTCTTGCCCAAAATACCCGATACGCTTGGCTGCTGCTGCAACTTCTGCCCTGTCATTTTTGGCGGCTGCTGATAATAATTGCAAATAACCATTGCTTATATGTTGAGGTAATTCACGTGTTGCGCCAAAGTCTAATAACACTAAACGCTGCTGGTCCATTTGATACTGATAGTTGGCAAAGTTAGGGTCTGTTTGTATCAGCTTAAAGGTAAATAGCTCATTTAAAAATAAACGCAGTAACTGTTCTACCGCTTTGTTTCTTAACGCTTGATGTGCATCTACAAGTGCCTCTATCTCTTGCCCTTCAACAAAATGCATGACTAGTATCTGCTTTGAGCTGAGCTCATCAACCACTTTTGGAATAACGTAGTTTTCATCATCGGCTAAGCAAGCGCGATAACGTGTTAGGTATCGTGCTTCAAATTCGTAGTCTGCTTCATTTATCAATTGCTGTTTAGCTTCATCAATAAGGGGTTGCAGATCCACATTTTTTGGGAGCAAGCCACTTATTTTGAGTAGATAAGCAAGGTTATCAACATCACTGGCGATCCCTTTTGCAATGCCTGGGTATTGAACTTTCACCGCCAGTTTTTTCCCCATTTCAGTGTAGGAAATATGCACTTGCCCTATCGACGCAGCAGCGAACGGCCGTAATTCAAAGTGCGATAAGTGCTCTAGCCACGCATCCCCCCAATGGTTGCGCATCACCTGTACGAGCTGTTTGTGTGGCATAGGTGTCGCCTCAGCACGTAACCGAGCGAGAATAGCCGACAATTCGGGCGTAAGTAACTCACCACTGTCCATCGACAACAGTTGGCCTAATTTCATTGCTGCACCACGTAAATGGGCAAGCTGCTCGGTAAGACGCTGAATATTCTTAGGCTGTAATAATAGTTCTTGACGAGAGGTTTCCTTGCCAGCGACCCATGCTTTTGCGCTTGAAAACAGCATATTTCCCGCCACTTTCGAGACTAAAGCACCAAGGCTTGCAGCCCTTGAAAACCTTGATGTAGGCACTGCACTTTGTTTAATAGTCATAGCGTGTCACGTATTTTATGTATCATGTTTTAAATACGTAAGTAAAAGAACTTTAGATCCCCTTTGTATTGAGCTTTAACAATGTATGTAATTTTAAACGCGACACAATACACGCTATAAAAATCAATTAACTTGTAGTGAAGATAAAAAGTGATTTCGTCATTTATCACTCAAACTACGTCATTTTAAGCCACTAAATTGAGGCGAAAATTGGAAAATTTCTAAGTATCGACAATACTTTATTATTATAAATCACTCATTTCTCAGCTCTGGCCTCTCAATGTCTCTTAGAACACAATTAATATTATTATTGAGCACTTTGTTTATTGTCGTTTTGATAAACACTTTTATTGTCTTTATTCTCGACAGAGAAGGCCGTTTAAAATTTGATGTACTTAATCGTACTCATGAGATTATTGATCAATCTGAACGACTCTATAACCATATTATTAATGCTGAAACGGGCCAAAGAGGTTATCTTTTAACAGAGAACCTCAATTATCTTGATCCCTACTACCGTGGTTTAGAAAAAACGAAAGAACAATTCCTAATACTCAATAAGCTGACTCTGAATGACAAAAAACAGCAACAAAACCTTGCACAACTCGATGCATTGATTGAGAAAAAATTCGCCGAACTGAACTTAACGATTAATTTAATAAAACAAAATACGCCTCATGCAGCCGAAGAGGCAAAAAGCATTGTTTACACCAACGAAGGTAAAGCGTTAATGGAGCAAATTGAGGCGTTAATAAAACAATTTCAAAATGTTGAGCGTACAAGGTTGGCTGAGCGAAACGCAGATTTCCAGAATAACCGGTTACTTATTACGCAAGTCGTATCTGTGCAAATTCCGTTATTTATTTTCCTATCCATTTTTTGTGCTTTTTACATTAACAATAAGCTGTTTAAACCGCTAAAGAGATTACTTAAAAATACCGAAAAGCTAGAAAAAGGCGAAATACCTGATCGTATTGAAAAATGTGACACCAATGAAATTGGCTATTTACTTCGACGTTTTCATCGTATGAGCAACATTATTTACAGGCGCACCAACAAGTTAAGTTTTTTGGTAAGTCATGACCACCTTACAGGTGTGTTGAACCGAACAGAGCTTGACCGTCAATTAAAATTCGCCATTAGTGCAAGCTCAAAGAACAATAAGATGGCTGTTATATTTATCGATATTAATCAGTTTAAACAATTGAACGATCAATACGGTCATGTCATTGGTGATAAAGTGCTTGTTGAAACTGCTAAAAGAATAACTGGCGCTGTGCGTGCTGATGATGATGTATATCGTTATGGCGGTGATGAATTTATTATTGTGGCTCACCACCTCAGAAAACTAAGTTATATTGATGCGATGATCAAGCACTTGCTCGATAAGTTCAACAGCCCCTTTGAGGTAGAGCAGCATAACTTAAAAGTCACTTTAAGTATTGGTATTGCTGTCTCACCCGATCACACAACTGACCATACACAATTATTAAAATTTGCTGATCAGGCAATGTACGAAGCCAAGCAAAGCCAGTTACACACATATAAAATTTTTCAAGGAATTGAGGGAGATAACTGAACTTATTCAATGCTTATTACGTACAAATTTGCAAAAAGCTCAGTCGCTATGTATAAAAAACATACACTCATTTAATTAAGGTGCCCTATGCATATTTTATTAACAGGTGGAACAGGCCTCATTGGAAAGCATTTGTGCCCATTTCTTTTAAACCATCACAAAGTCACAGTACTGAGCCGAAATCCTATTCAAGCCAATGTATTACTGACTCATCAAGTGCATGCTGTAAAGTCGTTGGATGAGGTTGATTTTGAAGATATAGATGCAGTGATAAATTTGGCTGGCGAGCCTATTGTTAACAAACGTTGGAGCGAGTCACAAAAACGCCGTTTGCTCGACAGTCGAATAAACCTAACATTGCAAATATCTAAAGCGATTAGCCGGTGTGAAACGCCTCCTCATACCTTTATTTCTGGTAGCGCAATTGGTTTTTATGGTCGTCAAGGCGACAAACATATAGATGAGGAATTTAATGATATATACCCAGAATTCAGCCATGTTCTCTGTCGAGATTGGGAGCATGCAGCCACCAAAGCGCAATCAAGCAAAACCCGTGTTTGCTTGCTGAGAACGGGTGTTGTTCTTGCCAAACAAGGTGGCGCACTGAGTAAAATGTTACCTGCATTCAAGTTTGGTTTTGGTGGGCCTTTAGGGCATGGTCACCAAGGTATGTCTTGGATCCATATTGACGATATGATTCAGCTGATATTATTTGTACTGACCCACGACGACTTGCATGGGCCAATTAATGCCACTGCTCCAAACCCAGTTGACAATAATGAGTTTAGCCAAACATTAGGGACGGTACTTTCGCGCCCCGCCATGCTCAGAATGCCTAGTTGGTTACTTAAGCTGATGATGGGTGAAATGTCAGACTTACTTATCCATGGTCAGTTCGTCATGCCGAATAAATTACTCGCGCATAACTATCGCTTTCATTACCCTGAGCTAAAACCTGCGCTGGAAAGTTTGAAACTGTAAAACATTGATAAGTAAAGTTAAATTTGTATAAACCTTTACTGTATACTGTTATGCAGTAAAGGTTTTCTAACTATCATGGCAAACCAGTGATGTACCAAAATATACATGTAGCTACGTCTTCATGGTTAAACTGTGGTTTAGCGTATGAAGCTCATTTGTAACCCATTCTTTGTCTAAGCACTGTTCTAAATTAAGTTCTGCAAATCTTAAAAAATTACGTGCAGCATGAGATAAATGCCGATCTGTCCGAACAACAAAATACCAATGACTTGCCAGCTGAACATCAACAACATTAAGCATACAAAAGCTTTTATCGTGTGCTGGCAAAACATGACGAGACACAACACCTAATCCCATTCCAGAACCGACGGCAACCCTAATAGCCTCATTACTTGCCATTTGCACGGTGTCACTAAGTACAAAGCCACGGCTTTGTAACTCACTTTCGAATAACATGCGTGTCGCCGAACCAGGCTCACGCAATAAAAAGCGCTCAGTCATTAAATCATGCAGTGTTACGTGTGAAGATTTAGCCAGTGGGTGATTCATCGGCGCGATAAACACTAAGGGGTTTTGTAAAAAACGCCCTGCTTTCGCGTGCTCAAGCGACGGTGGATGACTAAATACATAAATATCATCTTCACCTCTTTCAAACCGAGCCAATACTTCGGCCCTGTTTCCTATTTCTAACGGAAGCTCTACATGCGGATGTAAATTACTGTATGGACCTAATAGTTTTGGCAGGATGTATTGCGCTGTATTTACAATCGCTATTTTGCAACGTCCCCGCTCACCGCCTCTCAATTCAACCAAATAATCTTGATAATCGTCAAAATGACCAAACACTTGCTGACAAGTTTGAAATAAAGCAAATCCCGCTTCGGTAATATGAATACGCTGCTGGTTAACCACAATGAGAGGCTCGTTTACAGTTTCTTGCAGTCGCTTTATTTGCTGCGATACTGTTGGCTGCGTTAAATGTAATTGCCTTGCCGTTTCACTAATTGAACGTGTTTTAACTACACACATAAACACTTCTAATAGCCGAAAAGAAATATGTCGTAAGTCCACAACCCACCCCATAGATAAAAACCTATATGATGGTAGCATTCATTTAATTATTTACTATGTGTTTTTTTATTTAGAATAGCGGCGCTTTTAACTAAGAGGAGAAAAAAGTGCCTGATATTGTTGTCATGTTTTTTGTTTTAGGATTAGCCGCAGGTTTATTACGATCTGATCTAAAAATTCCGCAAGCAACTTATGAAACTCTCAGCCTATTGTTAATGCTAACAATTGGCTTAAAAGGTGGCATGGTGCTACACGGAAATATACATTGGCAATTATTACCTGAAATGGGATCGGTATTGTTACTCGGAGCGTGTATCCCTCTTCTACTTTACCCCGTACTCAAACGCTTACTTAATTTATCGGTCGCAAACAGTGCAAGTATTGCAGCACATTATGGCTCGGTGAGCGCAGGTACATTTGCTGTTGCTTTGGCGTACGCCGAATCAAATTCACTTGTGGTAGGTGCCGAAGTAACCCTGTATCTCGTTATGCTTGAGCTGCCGGCCATTATTGTTGGCTTATTGCTTTATCGCCGACTAGGAAATAAAGCTTCTGCAGGTAACTTATCGCTCAAGGCGCTGTGGCATGAAACCTTAACAAACAAAAGTGTTATTCTGCTTGTGGGTGGCGTTATTATCGGCATGATGTATGGTACACAACAAGGCAGCCAAGTTACGAGCTTACTAACCAATAGCTTTAAAGTTGTATTAGCCTTATTTTTACTTGAAATGGGTCTTATGGCAGCACAAACATTACGCCCTATTCCATGGCATCATTGGCGCTTAGCGTTGTTTGCACTTATTACACCCAACTTATTAGGTGCGATTGGTGTTGGGGTTGGCACCGCATTGCAGCTTGAGCTTGGCTCAATCGTAATTTTAGGAAGCTTAGTTGCTAGCGCATCTTACATTGCAGCACCTGCAGCGATTAAAGCAGCAATCCCCGATGCAGATATTGGCTTAGCTATGTTAAGCTCGCTTGGGATAACCTTTCCGTTTAATGTATTAGTCGGTATAGGTTTGTATCATCATATGGCATTACTAATCTCATAAAAAAGTGAATTTAAACATCACTTTATGAATGCGATTTGGACTAAAGTCGTTTAATATAAAGAAAAAATGTGCAAGGACTTGCTATATGTTTGATCAATCTCTCAGCACAGAGCAACAGCATGTGAGTAACATTTTTAAGCGCTTATGTGCTGAATACAATGTGCAAAATAATGCAGAACTTGAGCACCATTTATCATTACAAAGCGGATTTAGTGAGCACTGTATTTTCAGTGCCACCATCCCTTATTCATTAATTGATAAAACGAGTAAAGCAACACACGTGAGTTTTGACTATTTACTTAATGGTCAAAATCAACACACGGTGCAATTAAGTAATGACCAATTAAAAGCGATTAAGAACGGCATTATCAAAAGTATCAAAAAAATGTCTATGGCTGGCTTAATTAAGGGTGAAAATCACAATCAAGAAACACTGGGTGAGCTGGCAGAAATTCATGTAGAACAGATTGAAAACGAGTTAAAAATACAAAGCCAAGTTAAATAACTTGGCTTTTTTTAATTCTTGCCTTTGTACAACTCATTATAGATATCGGCAATATTATTTTGTTTATCATAGTAGCGCTGCAATTCGCCCAGCGATAAACCTTTTAACGCATCATCAGTAAAATCGATTGGTTCGGCAAATTTAAAGTTGGCTACATTTGGCGACTCGCCTAGTAAAGCCGCAATTTCACTTTTTAAAGCTTCGGCTTTATTAAATAATTTGAGCGCTTTATTTATATCGGTTTCATTTTCAGCCTGAATGGTACACCAAACGACTTCAACCGATTTGCTTCTTATTTGATCTTCAAATATGTTTTTACGCGCAATTAGCCATGTACTCGCTATAAGCAAGATAGCTAAAACGGCAATTGCACTGTAAATTAGTTCAAGCATCACGTTCCCTCGGTAAACTAAATGTTACTATACACCCAAACTTGGTTCGTAATACATCAGGAAAAAGCATTATAAATGATAGTACGAGGCTGATATATAAGAAATATCTGATTCGCGCCCAATCTCTAGTGTGGCCAACTTGGACTCACCAAAAATTTTAACTTCGTTTTAAGCAAACTGGGGAAAAGCATCACCACGGCTAAGGCAATACTAATATAAAGGACGACAAAACTGTAAATGTAATGAATATAGGCGTGCTCGGCTTGGATAAACAGTACGACAAGTTTGAACCATAAGATGATGTGAGCTAATGCGAGTAGTAAAGTTAATTTCATTATACAAAAAAATAATTCACCAAATACATAACTAAACGTTGTATGTAATTTATACAAAACAATCATACTTAAAACATTTATCGCCGCTAACGCGAGGTAAATATTTTGAGCAAACTCCCCACTGCCACCATCAGATATGAAAAGTAAAACCTTTTCCATAAGGAGTGAAGTAATTAAGTATTTTGATGAGACTACCGCAATTGAGAGGAAATCGCTAAAATGCTCTTTATGTTTATAAGCTCGGTAAAAAGAATTTATTAGAGCTACTGTATAACAAAGCGCAATGATCACTTGAATTGAAAAAACTTCGTGCACTGCTGTAGCCACAAGTAATTCATTGTATAAATCAACTAGATATTGCATGACACATCCTATTAAAGATGCGCACAATCATAATCCTATAGATAGAAAAAAACCAGCATTTGAGCTGGCTTTCTCTTATAAGTGCTTAGTTTTCTTTCTTTTTTGGTACTAATATAACGATTCCACCCGAACCTTGTAAGTTTTCTTTTTTTGGTGGAACCAAAATAACGATACCACCAGAACCCTGAAGCTTTGTAGTATCAAAACTTGTTGCTGGTGCTGCGTCGAATGCTAAAGTAGATAGTAATAGGGCTGATAAAGTCATTTTTTTGTTCCTTCATTGTTAAAGATGCTGTTTCTTAGCAAGTACTGCGCCACTTATATTGCTATTTTAGTAACACAACACTCTTAATCTCTATATAAGCATAAAAAACAATCAATAGGCTATTTTTTGTTCTACCCTTGTTGGTAAAATAGACATTCCCTAACACCTTTACGCTTTGCTCTATAAACTAATAAGGCTCTATGCCATAATTCTGTTAACTAATAAATTTAATGGTAAGCGCACATACGCTTAGCAAGGTTTAATGCATGGCATATCAAGAACAACAGCAACCAACAATTTACTGGCATGACTACGAGACCTTTGGCGCCAGCCCGCAAAAAGACCGCCCGAGTCAATTTGCTGGCATACGTACCGATCTTGATTTAAATATTATTGGTGAGCCGCTCATTGAATATTGTAAGCCCGCGGCGGACTATTTACCGCACCCAGAGGCGTGTTTAATAACCGGCATTACACCACAAATAGCCATGCAAAAAGGACTGCCTGAAGCCGAATTTATGGCAAAAATTCATGCCGAGTTTAGTCAGCCTAACACCTGTGTAGCTGGCTATAACAGTATTCGCTTTGACGATGAAGTAACACGTTACAGTCTATATCGTAATTTTTATGACCCTTACGAGCGAGAGTATAAAAACAATAATAGCCGTTGGGATATTATTGACCTTGTTCGTGCTTGTTATGCGTTGCGACCAGAAGGTATTGAGTGGCCATTAAAAGATGATGGCACACCCAGCTTTAAACTTGAGCATTTAACTGTTGCTAACGGCATAGAACATGCCGCAGCTCACGACGCGTTAAGTGATGTTACTGCAACCATTGCGCTTGCAAAGCTTATAAGAGAAAAACAACCCAAGCTGTATCAATTCTTTTTTGGTTTACGCTCTAAAAAAGCGCTGGCTGATTTAGTTGATGTGTTCAACATGACACCGCTGGTACATACTTCATCACGCATACCGGCAAGCCAAGGCTGTACTAGCTGGATAGCGCCAATGAGTTTTCATCCAGTCAACAAAAACGCCATCATCTGCTTTAATTTAACAGATGATCCGCAGGTGTTATTAGATTTATCGGTTGAAGAGTTACGGACACGCCTTTACACCAAACACACAGACCTTGGCGAAAACGAAGCCCCTGTCGGCTTAAAGCTAGTTCACTTAAATAAGTGCCCTATTCTTGCGCCCGCTAAAACACTATTACCAGAAAATGCCGCACGCCTGGGGATAGACCGCGAAAAGTGTTTGCAAAACCTTGCTATATTAAAAGCCAATACTGAACTTCGCGACAAAGTAACCGAAGTATTTAACGAACAACGTGACTACGGTGAAACACATAACCCTGACTATCAACTATATGATGGCTTTACGAGCCATGCAGATAAAGCCAAATTTGCCATTATTCGCGATGCAAGCCCCGAGCAACTGGCCACAATGCAGTTAGATTTTGAAGACAAAAAGTTTAACACCTTGTTGTTTAGATACCGTGCTCGCAACTGGCCACACACCTTAAGCCAAGACGAACTTGCACAGTGGCGTATGTATTGCCAAAATAAATTAATGCACGGCGATGACAGTCCTTCTATTAGCGCACACGATTTTATGATTACGCTCGAAAATTTAGCTCATGAGCACGACGATAATGAAAAAAATCTGCACATTTTAAAAGCACTGTATAACTACGCACAAAGTATGTAATACAACCATCAATTACCATGCTTTTTGTGAAAATGGCACCTTATAAGATTAAACCGTTTATACAAAAAGCAATGCTCTAACATTATATAAATAAAGGAATATTTATGAAAAAAAGTATGCATTTTACCCTATTTGTCATTTTATTCATTGGCATAAGCCATGCCTACTCTTTTGAATCCAAAATGGATTTCGAAACTTACATACGCGCTTGTATATATAAACCTGATGCTAGCTATATGGGTCAGTGTAATGAGATGGGAGTAGATTACGAGAAGATTGATACAACACTTTATTCTGAAAATAATGATTCAATCTCATTTTCTACAAATGTCATTAAATCTAGGGCAGTTATATTTAAACAGTTCCACCATGACTTTATAATTAATTGTAATGCTTGCTCAGCACCAACAAGTGTTTCTGATACTTTCAGTGCCTTCACTCGCTTTAAAAAAGCTTTTGAATCAAGTGCATTACATAGCGCATTTACTTCCACAGTTGTAACCAGAAATAACCGCAATACCTCAGAGCCAAGTGTGCAAAATAATGGAATAAGTTTCAGTGAAGACTTCAAAAACTTTGCAAGCGGAACTATAGATTTCAAAGATGTATTTGCATCCTTGTTTGATAGTGGAGACCAAAATATCGTCTTAGTAAAAGACAGTCGCGGCGAACCTTTTGCACTAATAGAGATAAAAAATGGCAAATATAGCTTAGTCGCAGATTTAACGAAAACAGTTAAGAACTCAGATGGTTCAACACTCTTCAATGCAAACCTAAGTACCAGTAATACACAACCTTTTGTAGATATTGTCTATGGGGGCTCACTTAATATAGGCACTCATTGTAAAATTGCCTTTACGAGAGCTGAAAATGAGCAAAGATTAGTCTCGCAAGTTAGCTGCTATTAAAATAGTTTTTATAAGAGTTCACATGTGCCTAGCAATGCTAGGCACTATTTATGACCAATACCCCATTACTTTTTATGCAACGCCTCAATACGTGCTAATAAACTAGAGGTATCGTATCGGCCGCCGCCTAAGGCTTGTACATCGGCATAATACTGGTCAACTGTTGCCGTCATAGGCAACGTTGCGCCGTTCGCTTTTGCCTCATCAAGAGCAATGCCTAAATCTTTACGCATCCAATCGACTGCAAAGCCAAATTCGTACTCACCTGCCCACATTGTTTTGTAGCGGTTTTCCATTTGCCATGAACCTGCGGCACCTTTAGAAATTGTTTCAATTACTTTTTCACCATCAAGACCAGCTTGTTTAGCAAAGTGAAGTCCTTCTGCTAAGCCCTGTACTACCCCGGCAATACAAATTTGGTTCACCATTTTGCAAAGCTGCCCTGAACCTACTTCACCTAATAGTTGGCTAAAACGACTAAAAGCAGCCATGACAGGTTGCACAACGCCAAAGTCAGCCTCTGCGCCACCCACCATCACAGTGAGAACACCATTCTCTGCACCAGCCTGACCACCAGACACCGGGGCATCTAAAAACGCAATACCTTGTTGCTTAGCTTTAGCACCCACTTCACGAGCGACTTCTGCTGAGGTCGTTGTATGGTCAACTAAATAGCTACCGGCTTGCATGCTAGCCAGTACACCATTTTCGCCGTACACCACTGAGCGTAAATCATCGTCGTTACCAACACACATAAACACAATGTCAGCGTCTTTTGCCGCTTCTTTTGGCGTTTCGCTGTAGTGACCTTGATATTCTGATACCCACTTTTGTGCTTTTGCTGTTGTGCGGTTATAAACAGTCACGTGATGACCTGCGTTAGCAAGATGACCCGCCATAGGGTAACCCATGACACCTAATCCGATGAAGGCGACTTTCATTGACATAAAACTGACCTATTTGAGTGATAAATTAGTAACAATTTCATTATCTCAATCGAATAACTAAAAAGCGAATGAAAAAGCGTTCATTAATTTTAAGTAAGTTAAAAACACACAGGTAAAACATGGATAGTATATATCGTTTTAATGCCCAGCTTGCGTCTGGTGAAAATTTTAGCCTTGCGTCGCTACAAGGCAAAACCACTCTTATTGTTAACATTGCCAGTAAATGTAATTTTTCGATGCAAATGGCAAGTCTCGAAAAACTCTACAACACATATAAAGACCATAATTTTACTGTGCTGGGTTTTGCCTGTAACCAATTTGGTCATAATGAGCCACTCGAAGGTGGAGAATTATTAGCGTATTACCAGCAACACTTTAATGTAAGCTTTCCTCTTTTTAATAAAGTGCTCGTTAATGGGCCTGAGGCGCATCCGTTATTTAATTATTTAAAATGCCATACACGTGGAATTGCGCAAAACCGCGCAATTAAATGGAATTTCACCAAATTTCTTATAAACTCAGAAGGTCAACTCATTGCACGGTACGCCCCGCGTACCAAACCAGAAACCCTCAAAATGGTGATAGAGAGTAATTTAAATGATAAAGCTGGCCTTATTCAGTGCGCAAAAATATGAGAAACCCTTTTTTGACAATAACTCAACTAATTACAGTGAGTCTGTTTCTCTGAGCTTCATTGAGCAATCACTGAATATAACAACCGCACCATTAAGCAAAGGTTTTGATGCTGTATGCGTGTTTGTTAACGATACCGTTGATAAACACGTCATTTCTGCTTTAGCGAACGATGGTGTTAAAGCCATTTTATTACGCTGTGCTGGCTTTAATAATGTTGACCTTGAAGCCGCCAAAGAGCATGGAATAAAAGTTTGCCGCGTACCCGCTTACAGCCCAGAAGCAGTTGCAGAGCATTGTATTGCGCTCATGTTGACACTTAATCGCAAAACACATAAAGCATTTAATCGCGTTCGCGAAGGCAACTTTGATTTAAATGGCTTACTCGGCTTTAACCTATTTAAAAAAACCATTGGCATTATTGGCTGTGGTAAAATTGGCTTAGCACTGGTAAATATTTTAAATGGTTTTGGCGCTAACGTTTTAGTGTGTGATCCTAATGTAAAAGCAGGGCCATTTAAGCTATGTGACTTAGATACCCTACTCACGCAAAGTGATGTCATTTCTTTGCACTGTCCACTAAATGAGCATACCCATCACTTAATTAATGAAGCTGCATTTGAGAAAATGAAAGAAGGTGTCATGTTAATCAACACCTCACGCGGTGCGCTACTAGACAGTAAAGCCTGTATCAATGCGCTAAAATCAAAAAAAATTGGCTATCTGGGGCTTGATGTTTACGAACAAGAATCAGAACTGTTCTTTAAAGATCACCGTGAAGAAATTATGCAGGATGACATTTTTTCTCGCTTAGTCAGTTTCCCAAACGTACTTGTTACAGGCCACCAAGGTTTTTTCACTCAAGAAGCCCTTAACGAAATAGCTTGCACGACACTGCAAAGTGCTAATGAGTTAAGCCAAGGCTTGCCACTGACTAATGAAGTTATTTAAATGCGCTTAACTCTATGCGCTTAAAATAACTCTATGCTCTTAAAATAACTCTATGCACTTAAACAATAAGGGCGTAAGGTTTGCGCCCTACGCCTTTTAAACAAGTGACTCTCGAATTAAAGCTGATCGTTTTATTTCAACAGCGCCACATTCACGAACACTGCGGTCATCAGTAACGGACACACAAAACGAATGTACTGAGCAAACCAATAATGTGGGCCACTCGCCACTTGGTGTAATTTGTTACCACGTTTCCATAACCAACCTACAGTAATGAAATAAAACAGCCCCATAAGCGGTAATTGGTATTGTGTTAATACCATAATCACTAAGCCAAATAACCAATCAAAGTTAAGAATGATCAAAGATGAAGCAACAAACACAACTAAGGTCACAAATAACGTGGCTTGTTTACGCTCAATGCTGTGATTTTCAACTAAAAATGCGACAGGGATTTCAGTTGATGAAATAGTTGAGGTCACCGATGCAATCGACATCAACACAAAAAACAACAAGCCAACCAGTAGGCCTACTTGCCCCATAGTGCTAAAAAGCTCAGGTAATATTGCAAAAATTAATTGCCCCTCACCGACTAGCTTACCATTACTGAATACCTCAACGCCGTTGTGCTGAGCAACAAAAATGGCAGGAATAATTAATAACCCTGCTAAAAATGCCACACCCGTATCAAGCAATGCAACCGTGCCTGTTAGTTTTGGTAAGTTGGCGTCTGGCTTTAAATATGAGCCATATACCATCATACACCCCACACCTAACGACAATGAAAAGAACGCTTGTCCCATCGCGGCAATAATTAAGTTTGCATCGAAAATTTGACTAAAATCAGGCACTAAATAAGCAGCAAAGCCATCCATTGCGCCATCAAGGGTGGCAATATAAGCAATTAAAGCCACCAGCAACACTAACAATAGTGGCATTAAGCGGCGTGACCAGGTCTCGATACCCGATTTAACCCCTTTTAAAATAATACTGGCTGTTAAGATAAGCATGAGTGGCGTAAACACAAAATTGCGCGCCATTGAATCACTGTGTAAAAAGTCACTGAGCTTAGCTAAACCAAAAAAGCTAGCGATTGGTTCAAGCGCATATGCGAGCATCCAACCTGCAACAATCGAATAAAAACTTAGCATCACAATGGCGCCAAATAGGCCTATGTAACCCGCTGCGGCACCGACTTTTGGCGAGGTATCTTGCCATGCACTTGATAACGCTTTAACAGGATTTGCTTGCGCTTGATGACCTAAATACAGTTCGGTGTACAAGGCTGGAAGCGCTAATAAGAAAATAACAATAAAATAAACAAGTAAAAATGCACCGCCGCCATGGTTTGCCGCTTGCGTTGGGAAACCCCAAATATTACCTAAACCTACTGCCGCACCAGAAGCGGCGAGAACAAAACCAATACGACTTTGGAAGCCGTCACGAACTTGTGCCATACATCTACATTTCTGTTATTATTTTTCCTCATTAAACCATAATTACAGTCAACTGCGTAAACAATTTGCGTTTGTGTGTGCCTGCAACCGTGCATTTGCTGTAAAAATAAACAAATCTAATTCTGAGTATATGCGAAAGCCGCAAACCATGAGCAGTCACTATTTTTCTAACACTTTAAAAATTGATTCAGCAGTAAGTTCAGCTGATAAACAGATCGTACTTGTGGATGCTTCACATATCGATATTAGTGCCATGCCGGTTAGTAAATTACTCAGCCAGTTTGAGCAAAGCGTACTTGCAAAGCGCAAAGTACAAGCGGCAAAACAAGAGTACATTGCCACACGGTTAACACTTAAGTATTTATTAAAGCTCAGCGTTCCAGCATTTAAAAACACACCTCTTTGCGACATTTCAAGCCAATTTGATGACGCAGACAGCAAGCTTAAACTACACACGCCTGAGGGTGAGCCCATTTGGGCCTGTTTATCGCATTCGCGTGGTTTTATCGGCGCAGCACTCAACCCTGAGCAACATAAATTTGGTTTCGATATTGAACACTGCACAAAAACACGCCCCTTTGTAAAACTTGCCAAACACTTTTATCACCAAGAGGAAGTCAACCTAATTAGCGCCTTTAGCGATATAAACGAGCAAGCTGGGTGTTTTTTTAGAATTTGGACACTCAAAGAAGCGTTGGCCAAAGCAACTGCACAGCCTATCGCTAAGCTCTTGAGCCCAAATGTGTTTGAGGAAATTGAAAAACATAGCTTGACCGCATCAAGCCGAACCGTAAATGATTTTGATATTAGCGTGGTGGCACAAAAAAGCACTGACTGGCAGTGCTCTTTTATGACATTTGACGACTTACGCCGCGTTTTGGCTTTCTAATAAACGACTATGAATAGCTTGAACAACAAGGTCAGACTCACTCTGCTCAACTAAAAAGCACAGGTTATGTTTACTTGCACCATGGCAGATTAAGCGAATATTAAAATCACTCAATACCTGCATTAAGTTAGTTTCTTGCTGACGCAATTGAATTTCTGAACCAATTAATGCTACCAACGTTAAGTTATTCTCAACCGATACATGACAAAACTCAGAGAGTTTATCTAAACACGCTTGATCAAGCTCTGGGCGTGATGCGTTAGGTGCGTTATCTAAGGTAATTGCCACACTGATTTCAGAGGTTGTTACTAAATCAACCGAGATATTAAACTCACTTAAAATAGTGAAAACACGCGCTAAGAAACCACTGGCTAAAAGCATTTCTGGGCTTTTAACCGTTAAAAGAATTTGGTTTTTACGCTGTGTGACTGCTCGAATACCAGGCTGCTCTGACTTTTCTTTTTCAATCCATGTGCCCCCTAATTGCGGTTCACGGCTTGAGCCAACAAACACGCTAATATGGCTGCGACTTGCCGGTAAAATAGTCGCGGGGTGCAATACTTTTGCCCCAAAGGTTGCCATTTCAGCGGCTTCGTCAAAGCTTAGTCGAGCAATAGGCGTGGCTTTTACACATAAACGCGGATCTGTACTGAAAATACCCACTACATCAGTCCAAATATGCACACTTTTAGCGTTAATTGCTTCTGCAAGCAATGCCGCGCTGTAGTCAGAACCACCACGGCCTAACGTGGTTGTTTGGTTGTGCTCATCACTGCCAATAAAGCCTTGGGTTACCACAACTTGTTCTGCTAATAAGGGCACTAAATATTTTTGCGCCGCCGCGGCTGTTGCAGCAATGTTTGGGGTAGCTTTTGCAAATTGACTATCTGTTTTTAAGACTTTACGCACATCAAATCGCACAGCATCTAAGCCCTGACCACGCAGTACTTGAGTAAATAAATAAGATGACAAGCGCTCACCAAAGCTCAGCAGTTCATCTTGCTCAGCGGCCGATTTAGCCCCTGCTGCTGCAAGCGTTTGAAATGCTTTTAAGGTTTCATCAAAGCCATGAGCTAAATCGGCATCCAGCGACAGCTCGGCTAAAATATTTTCTTGAATAGCAATAACACCTGTGATGTGTTCATCGCGCTGTGCTGCGCTTAAATCATCTTTACACAGTGCAACTAAATGATTGGTTACGCCCGCACTTGCACTCACTGCAACAACGCGTACTTGATTATCTGCACAGACAATTTCTGCACAACGACTCATGGCGTCAAAGTTAGCTACACTGGTGCCACCAAATTTTGCAACTACATAATCTGATTTCGAGTTGGCGGCTAATTGGGTATTCATGTCGTCTCCTTTTGTGGGTAACAATCCACATTAATTCAAGAAGAACTCGGCAAGGGGTGCTTTGATAAAAAAGAGTAGTCCACTGCCAGAAGCTCTCCACCTAGTTTGGTGACAGTTTTGAGGATTCAGCCCCATAAACCGAAAAATAACCGCGACGACCGATTACTTTCCTCGGCGAGTACTTCCCTCTTTAATGGTCATTGGCAATCGTCACCTCACATTAAATACCTAAGTATCGCACCTCTTCTGAATGTTAAGTTAACACCTGGTTAAAATAACAAAGCCTGCTATAAAAAGCAGGCTTTGAAACTTATCGTTTAGACGTCTAGCTGTCAAGTATTAAATAAAACTTCCCGCTAGGTATGAGCCATAATAACCCGTTGTATAAGCTATTAATAAATACAGCGACATTTTTAAATAACTCATAAACGTTAATGCTTTTACTTTACTCATTGCGATAATACCCGCTGCAGAGCCGATAATAAGCATTGAGCCTCCCACACCTGTTGCATAGGTAAACGATAACCATTGCTGAGGGCTCATGACAATATCGGCTTTCAGTAATGCAGCCGTTAGCGGCACGTTATCAACCGCAGCCGACAACAAGCCCATTAAGTAGTTTGCATACTCAGGCGCCATAAGCTCATATAAGTGCGTAAATTTAGACAGCATACCCACTTCTTTAAGCGCACCTACGAGTAGCAATACACCCACGAAGAATAAGAGCGTGTCGTATTCAATTTCACGAATATAATCAATAATTTTTTTGTTAACGTCTTTCTTGCGCATTAAAAATTGCGCCACTAAAAACATTAACGACAAACCAAATAAAAAAGTTAATAGTGGTGGCACACTATAAAGCACACTGAGTGTTAGGGTTGCGATAATCGTCGAGAAAAAGATCACCGCAATGGTGATGTCGGTCTTTTCTATGCGGCGGGCCGCTTGTTTTTCGAATACGACATTCCCTGACATCCCCGTAGATAGCATAACAGCCAATAGCGCCACACTTGCAAGTGAAGGCACAATAAGCAATAACAAGTTACCGATGGTGACTTTCTCATCAAGGAAAATCATTAAGGTCGTTACATCACCCGTAATAAGTGATACCCCACCAGAGTTCACACTGAATACAATGAGGGTCGCGTATTTTATTAATTTTTTAGGATCAAGCTTTAGCGACATCACTACTGCAAGCGAAATTAATGTTGCTGTGATATTGTCGGAAATAGAAGAAAACAAAAACGCAAAACCACCAATCAAAAACATCAGCTTTCGTTCGCTGATTTGATTTGGCATAATTTTGTGAACAATATTTTGAATAAACCCTTTCGAGTTTAAATAAGCAACAAAGGTCATAGCAGCCATTAGGAATAACCACAAAGTAGCAATTTCTAAAATATTGTGATCAAGTTGATGTTGTATAGTTTCTGGGCTTTGCCCATGAATTGGAGAGATAAACAAGATAATCCAGCATAAAGTGCCAAAAAAAAGCGTCGTTTTGGCCTTGTTTACATGGATAATATCCTCTATAACGATAAGCAAAAATGCCACCGCTATCAGGGTTAGGATAAGTGGGGTTACCATGGTGTTTGAACAACCTTTATAAAAATGTAAAAATTGTAAGTCGAGTGTTTCGGCGCGGATTCTAGCAGCATCTAAGTCATAAAACTATTCTCAATTACATAAATTACTACTAAACGCTAACACCAAAATTTTGATTTACTGGAGCCGTATGATCCCAGCTAAAAAGTTATTAAATACCCTTACAGAGCATTGGGGGGTGTTAGAACTCTTATTTAAACGTTTTAAGATGGCTGATTTCAGCTTAAAAGACGTGCAAAATGCGATAAAACAAAAACAGCCAAGCTGGTCAAATGAACGCATTTATAAAGAAACAAATCGTTTATTGAATCAAGATATTATTATTCCACTGGCAAAATCTTCGCAATTAGAAATCAACCGCGCAATTGCTGACTTTGCAACCTTTTTATTGCAAGAAGAACATTTGGGTTTAGCACAAGAGATCAACGTATTAGTTGATGACTTAGCACGCTTGGGCAACCGCTTAGCAAAAGCCGGAGAAATTGAAGATTACGACGAGCTGCGTCGCTTTAGCCGAATTATGGATGATCGGGTTCGCAAAATAATGAAACTGTTTAGCCATAACGAAAACGCTATTTTAAATATTGTTGAACAAGCTAAAGCTAATAACGCAGTACAATCGCTACAAAAACGCTATCAAGCTGTTATAGAAGCATTTGACGAATACATAGAGCCAATGCTTGAAATGGTTGATATACGCGGCGATTTCCATGCTTGTTTTAACACCATTGAAACGCAAATAAGCCTTCAGATTGAACAAATTGATCGGCTCGGAAAGTCATACCAAGACAAACGCATGCTTGAGCAACTTCGAACGCGTATTTTAGAAATGCATTTAGTGGGTCGCGAAAGCCTGCGTAAAAGTGCTGATATGCTAATGCCACTGCGTGAAGAGCTGCGCCGTAATAACTTGATCACCCGCCAAGCAGCGAAAGTACTTGGGCTTGTGCGTAAAAATGGCGTTGATAACATGCTGAGCGCCGTGCAACCTAATTTTGTTTCTGATTCACAACGCTTTTCACTTGGTCAACAACGCCATATTATCGCCTATATGGCAGGTTTAGTTGACTTTGAGCACGATGAATACGAGCTACCAGAGCATCAAGATGTGCCGGCGTACCAAAGCCCTAATATCCCCGATTACAACGATGTAAAATCACAGTTTAAAAAGCGCTTCAAAAAGGCCACCAAAAAGTCACAACCGCTGCTTAGTTTCTTAGATGAAAGCTACCCCGACCTTGACGCTGACGAAATGCTGTTTTTATATCAAAAACTCATTAGCGATGGCGACCTTGAAATCAGCCAAAGCCAAGAAAAAGTAAAAATAAAGATTGCCCAGCAGCACTTTTCACTCTACCCGTTTAATTCATCGCCTGCTGATGACAAACAAGCAACAGAGCAATAACTATGACAGATATTAATTTAGATGATTTAACACATCTACAAGCGATTAATAAAAAGCTCACCTCAGGCTATCACATTAGCGAGCAAGACACCTTAATGTGGCAAGAGCTTGATCAACACATTGATGCTTATCGCGCCCTATTCAATGCACTCGGTCATGATTTACAACACGATAGCCGTGGCTATTACTACTTTGGCAGCGATGAAAGCACACCTAATATGGGCAAGATCTCGCGCGCTATTGCACTGACTATTTACATTTTGATTGAACACTATGCCAACACAGGTAAAGACCCGATGCGCGCTTTGTTCGACGAAGTTAATGACTTAGAGCTCATGCAAACCCTTGTGCAAATTAATAAACATTTGTTTGATCAACTTGAAATTTTCTCTGGCTCAGATTTACGTAAAGATGTGTATCTACGTATGGTGCGCTTAGGACTTGCCCGCGAAGTTGAAAACGGCTTTATGCTACAAGCCCCTATTTATCGTTATATCGATGCATTAATGGAAGTAAACGAAGAAACCTACCTAGGAGATGACGAATAATGCAAAGCCAAAGCCTATACGGACTCAGTAAGCTTGCGCTATTAAATACCGCTGGCTATGCAAAATGCGTGATCCCGCTTGATAAAAGTAGCTCGATTTGTGCCCCTAACAATACCGGTAAAAGCTCTGTTATTAATGCCCTGCAGTTTCCGCTAATTAATGATTTACGCCTTACCGAGTGGGATGGTCACGATTTAGATGAAACCCGAAAGTTTTATTTTTCATCCGACCAATCATATATATTACTTGAAGCCGACTTACCAAACGGCCCAGTGGTCATTGGGGTTGCTGGTTTGGGTAAAATTGCAGGGTTCGCACATCAGTTTTTTTGCTATCAGGGCAAACTAAACCTTGACCATTACACCCAAGGCAAAACTATTGTTAAGTTCACTAAGCTGTTTAATCATTTAAAAGAGCAAGGATTCAATCCTATTGAACTTAAAGCACAAGAGCTCAACGCCCTTTTAACTGGTGGTGCGACGCCGTTTGATGGCGATATCAATTTAAAAATGATCCCGCTGAATAACGTACAAGACTCGGCAATTTACAAAGAAATCTTCCGCCGTATTCTTAACTTGCACAAGCTCGGTGCCAGTGATGTTAAACGCTTTATGCTGCGTGTGTTTGAGCGTCATATGTCAAACTCTCGGGTAGACTTTTATGAAGTATGGCGTCGCTCATTCGACAAAGTAAACCGTGCCAAACGCGAGTTAAAAGCCCTTGAATCAATGCAAGAGCCTATTGCAGCCCTTGAATCTATGCTTGAAAATCAAACCGTATTAAAAGGTAAACTGGCTGCGTACGCACCTAAGATTGACCAAGCTTTAATTGACTTTGAAAGCTATCAACAAGAGCAGCTAGCAGAGCTCAATATTGCCCTTGAAGATATTGAGCACGAAAAACACGAATTTGAACAAAAGCAACAGTTATACATTCAACAGTCTCGCGATATTGAGCGCAAACAAACGCAAATTGAGCAATGGTTTTTAGACTACCGAGCATTAAAATCTGAGTTTGAACTGGTTAATAAAGCCACTTTAAAAGTAAGCCTTACCCAGCTTAAGCAGGACTATGAGTCGCTGTCGCATTCATTAAACAGCGCACAAGGGCAAAGCTTACACACGCTTGATTACCGCATCAGCGAAACACAAAAGCAAATTAAAAGCTTAAAGCTGCAGCTGAAAAACTTAGAGTTCAACCTCTTTACTCGTATGCGTGAAGACTTGTCTTTAAAAGAGGTTGAAGAAATCTCGCGTATTCTCAATCCCGATATTCTCTCGTTTGCAACCACCAGCAATGGGGATGTCGAGATTACTGACGAAGATGCCTTTGGGGAATTTTTAGAGCAATTATCAGCCAACGTAAAAGGCGGTATTCTTACCCTACCGGGTGCAACGATTAAGCTCAAAAAGCTTAGCCCAGTGCAAATGCAAACTGGCGAAAACAAAGAGCAATTAACCGCACAATTAGCCGCACTTGAAAACTCATTAAAAGAGTTTAAACAACAGCGCGAAGTTGCTGCCAATGTCGCCCAAAAGCAAAAAGAGAAAGACGCGCTTTATGATGAGCTAATGGCCTCTGAAGAGGCGTTAAAACGCTTTGAGCAATTTGAAATCATGCAACAATCTGTTGATGCGCAAACCCTGCTTAAAGAGCAGCTAAATGCTGAACGCGAACAAGTGGACGACTACCTGCAAGATATCCAAAAAAACAGTGGGTCAATTAGTGATCGTCGTTCAATTATCAAATCGAAAAAAGATCTACTCGCCCGCCAAGCTGAACGCTTACGCCAAGTTAAGTCGGAGCGAATTGACCATACTCTCGATTTTTACTCGGGCAAAGTAACGCCGTACATGATCGAAATCAGCATTGATTTTGATAACTTAAGTGATCTAATTCATCATTTTAATAAAGATTGCCAAGAGCTGAGAAACTTTGATATCAACGTGCGCAATACCTACATGCATATTTACAATGCAGGAATTACAAAGTTCGATAACGAAAACGATGAGTTCACTAAGTACGAAAAACTAATAAGCGCGTTTCACAATATTGATAACGAACGCGATGCGGTTGAGCGCCAAGGCCGAGTTGCGCTTACCGAAGTAGCAGCCACCATTAAAGGCCTGCGTGAAGACCTAGATCGCCTTCGCCGCGAAATGAACAGCTTTAACAAAGGCATTAGTCAGCATCGTATTTCAAACTTACAAGCCTTTAAGATCAATGTGATCCCGCGAAAAATGTTGGTTGATAGCATCGACACCATTATCAGTACCTCAAACCAGTTTGAGCAAGGTGATACTCTCGATTTATTAAGCCAAGAGCCGTACAGTGAGTCGGCAGTAAACGAAGCAAAAGATCATTTAATTAAGCTCGCTTCAGATAAAGCGGGATTAACACTGACCGATTTATTTGATATTCGCTTTGAGGTAGTAAACCGTGCAGGTGAAACAGAGCACTTTGAAAAAATTGACTCCGCGGGCTCTAACGGCACACGTATAACAATTAAGTTATTATGTGGCATGCTGTTTATTCGCTACCTGTTAAGTGATCAAGAACAAAACTTATACCGTATCCCTATTTATATTGATGAAGCGGCGGATATCGACCCACAAAACCAAAAAGCAATAATAGAAACCGCATTGAGTTTTGGCTTTGTGCCAATTTTTGCATCTGTTAAGCCACAAGTGAGTTGTGACTACATCGTACCTATTCGGACAGTAAAAGATGGGGCACAAAACTGGGTCGATGAAAAAGACTGGATTGAGGTCGAACACAGCGCCTAATCACATAAATTAATAAATGATTCAGTCAAGGATGACTATATTTACATTCTATTACATTACTTTTTTTGAAATGTGCCATAGTAACTAAATAATCATTCAGTTGAATTATTTTTGTGTTATGTTATCAATCAAGTAGTGGAAATTTTTGCCAAGGAGCAAACAGTATGAAGAACTTATTAATCGCAACGGCTGTTTTATTTTTAGCGGCTTGTGCTAAAACCCCTGATTGGGATTACGATAAATCAGCTGACTTTAGCAACTATAAAACTTTCTCGTGGGTTCCTAACGCGAGCCTAACAAAGAATGTTGCAAACTACCAAATCAGTCCATTAATGGAAAAGCGTGTCCGCGAAGCGGTAAATGCTGAACTTGAAAAAAGTGGTATGCAACTGGTTGACGTTGCACAAGCTGATGTACTTATTAACTACCATGCATCTGTTGATACTAAAATCGATGTAGATACGTTTAATGTTGGTTATGGCGCACGCTGGAATTACTGGGGCATGGGCTATAACACGCAAACAACAACGCGTGAGTACGAAGTAGGCACATTAATTTTAGATGTTGTCGACCGCGCTTCTAACCAACTTGTTTGGCGTGGAGCTAAAGAAGGTCGTTTACAAAAGAACCAGTCACCAGAAAAACGTACTGAAGTGATCAAAGAAACTGTCGCGAATATTTTAAGTAACTTTCCGCCACAGTCAGTGAAGCAATAATTACATGTTTCGATAAAAGACCGCGATTAGTTCGCGGTTTTTTTTATGCCTAAATCAATGCTGGTTGGAGTGGTATAACTCAGTGATTCAGATACAATAGCCGCAATTTTGCAGTGGTTTGCCATGTTTATACGGTAATTACCTCCACTGCTCTCAACACAGTAATCATAAGAGAGTTTTAGATGGTACGAGCGGTACACTTCACACTTCCTGCATTATTCGTCACTTGCTCACTGTTTGCAGAAGAAGCAAACAATATTGAACAAATTACCGTTGAAGTATCAGCAACAGCCAATAAAGAACCTGTTGGCACCTTTGATGCGCCCGTTTCAAATTTAGAATACGACCCACGTGTCGACTTACAATCACGTAATATGGCTGAGGCACAAGCCGATGTGACGATACGGGGTGGTATTTTTGAAAATACCGGCTTTCGTGTTGGCAGCAGCACCTTATTCGATCCACAGTCAGGGCATTACTTTGCAGAAATTCCTATTGCACCGCAGATGCTAGCAGGCCCAGCTGTTCTAACCGGTGCTGATAACGCTCTATATGGCATGAATAGCTCTGTAGGGACCGTTTCATTTGGCTGGCGACCTATTACAAGCACGGGGAGTGCTTCGTTAGGGATTGGTAGCAATGGCTTTAACTTACAGAGTATTCATGCAGCGCACAGCCAAAAGCTTGAGAGCATGCCTGATTGGCGCTTAGGCTTTGAAGGTGAGTATTCGCATTCAAAAAGTGATGGTTCTATTAAGAATGGTGACCATGATTTTGAACGCGCATCGGCACGCATTCAACTGGCAAGTGACACTTCACAAACTGATTTAATGTTCGGTAAACAAGCAAAGTTTTTTGGTTGGCCCAACTTATACACGCCGTTTAATTTTAATGAAACCGAAGATCTTGAAACCACTTTGGTAATGTTAAATCACAAACACTTGTACGGTGCGAGCAATACATTTGAAGTGACCGGTTATTATCGTAAACATAACGATCACTATGTATTATCACGTGAAAACCCCGCTATTTTTGAAGCATTTCACGAAACAACGGTAAAATCACTGGGGTTATCGGGCCGCCACACACTCAACGCGGCATATGCAATTAACTACTCAGGGCAATTTATTGCAGATTCTATTGAGTCTACTTCTCTTGAAAACAACTTTACTTCACGCAATTACACAAAGTTAAGCGTATTGCCAGAATACACAACAGCACTTGCTACTGACAAACAGCTTACCGTGCGTGCGGGTGTAGCATTTGATAACACAAATCGTGATAGTTCAGATACCTCCTTCATTGCTGATGCGAGCCTTAAAGTTGTCAATCAAAATGGCAGTGAACACACGTGGTATGCGTCATACGCAGAGGCAACTCAAGTACCAGGTTATACAGCGATTGGTGGCAGCGAAACAGGTGGTTTATTCAGAAGTAACTACAACCTTGAGCGCGAGACGACCGACAACCTCGAGTTAGGCTTACTAATTGAAGAGCAAACTTGGCGCTTAGATTCAGCGATATTTTATCGTAAAGATAAAAACCTCACTGACTGGACCTACCGCTTTGATGCAACCTCAGCGCGTTTTGCCAACCCTGTTGATATTGATACTTTAGGGGTTGAGTTCCTAGCTAATAAGTCGTTTGACACCACCGAGCTTATTGCCAGCTACACCTATTTAGAAAAGTCCGAAGATTATGGCGCAGCGGATATTGATGCGAGTTTTTACGCCCTAAACTATCCAGATCACCGTGTAACACTCGGTGCAGTTTGGCAACCAATGGACATACTTGAACTGCGTATTGATAATGAATGGCGTAAACAGCACAGCAATCGCCTGAGACGCTCAAGCGATGAAGCCTTCTTTACGCAACTGACGCTAAAATTCACTCCGGCTCAGCTTGAAAATGTGTTTATTACTTTAGCAGCAGACAACATATGGGATGAATCATTCGAAGAAGTCCCCGGCACTCCAGGACGTGGCGAGCAATATACACTAAGCGCTACGTATAGCTGGTAGTTCACAAACCAAAAATGCCAGTCAATAAGACTGGCATTTTCAATAACATTCTTAGGCTAAAAATGAATGATATAAGCCATAAAATATCGGAGAGCTAACTAAAAAACCCACAAATAATATTTTAAAAAAACTATCTTTGCTTTCAATCGAACTCATAATCGATACAGAATCCGTATCAGCCTGTTCTATGGGTTTAAATCTTCGGTAAGTTTTTACCACCACTAAACCGATAATGAATGGCATGACGATAGCTAATACAACTAACAACAAAAATAACCACGCTTCATTGGATGTGTGTCTCATATTCTTCCTTAATTACAAAATCAGTGTATCGTAACTAAAATAGAACCAGCTTGCTAAATGTTTTATGATAAATATTGTTTAAAGCTTTTCAGCAACAACAGCCAAATTTATGTCATCTGTTCAAGTTCGGTAATTAAATACAATGCTTGTTCGTTAGTCGTGCCACACACATCTATCGTGGCAGAAAAGTCGCTACACACCTTTGGCCTTGAGGCATCACCAAATAATTTACACAAATTATTCTCATCAAGCTGAATACAGCGCTCTCCGGCCGCTTTGCCGTTTGGCATCCCTGGAATGGGTGAGCTAATACTAGGTGCAATACAACAGGCGCCACAGCCTAATCTACATGCCATTTTATCTGTCATCACGTACCTCTTTAAGAACCTTTATCGCGTCTTTGTAATATGTGTAATGGTTTGTTACATCTTCAAACGCCTTGTAAACACTTTATTGCGTATGCTTAGCCTAACAAATTTTAAATTTAATCATTACCGTCAACCGTGAGGGAATATCCCGTGGCTAGTAAAAAACAAATCATTCTTCCTATTGCCGTTTTAGTCGGCGGCTTAGGAATGGCTTTTGCGTTTGCCTCAATGAAGCAAGCCCCTGTCGAAAAACCAGAACAAGATACGCGTCCGCTTGTATCGATTAAACCATTGAGCTTCGATACGATTACTCTCGATGTAAAATCGTACGGCATTGTTAAGCCAAAGAATCACACCGAGCTTGTAGCGCAAGTTAGCGGCCAAGTTGTATCGCTTTCTGATCAGTTTGTACAAGGCGGATTTGTTAAGCAAGGCGACATTCTAGCACGAATTGACCCAAATGATTACGAAGCAGCACTTATCGAAGCCGAAGCTGGGCTTGCACAAGCAAGTTCTGCTCTGGAGATTGAACGTGCACAAGTTTCTGTTGCGCAAGCTGAGTGGGATCGTATCAAAGGCGACTCTCATCAAGTTATTCCCTCTGAACTTTACCTACGTAAACCACAACTCGCTGAAAAACTTGCTAATTACCGGGCAGCGCAAGCAAGCGTTAAGCGTGCTAAACGCAACTTAGAACGTACTTATATTAAAGCCCCTTACGATGCCATTATCGAAGAACGCTTAATTAGTTTAGGCAGTGTTGTTAACCCGGGTAACAGCTTTGGCAGTTTAAGTTCTACCTCACTTGCTGAAATCCGCTTACCCGTTGCCGATAAAGACTTACAGTATCTGGATAATCAAGGTATTGGTGCAAACGTTTCTATTAGCGCCGAGTTTGCTGGTAAACAAACCACGTGGCAAGCTTCCATTGTTCGCACTGAAGGTGTGGTAGACCAACGCAGTCGAATGAATTATTTAGTTGCCCAAGTTGCTACGCCCTACCAGCAAAAAAATCCATTACGTTTTGGCTCATACATCAACGCGACTATTCAAGGTCGCGCTTTAGATAATGCCATTGTTGTGCCACACCACTTAGTAAAAGACAACAAAATTGCCGTTTTACAAGAAGGCGAAACACTGACATTTAAAACCCTTCATATCGTGCGTGAACAAAATGGTATGGTGATCGCGGATAACGGCCTTGCGAATGGCGAAAAACTCATTACCTCAGCCCTTGAGTACCCCACTGAGGGGATGGCAGTAAAGTTAGATAACGCTGAGTTAAGCGCGCCAACCACGCAACTCGCGTTAAAAGAGGACTAAGCCATGACCACGCAAAGAGAAAAAGGTTTAATCGCGTGGTTTGCTCGCAACCCTGTTGCAGCAAATCTCCTCATGATCTTTATTTTAGTGGGCGGTTTACTAACAGCTATGTCTGTTCGTAAACAGATGTTCCCACAGTTTGAAAGTAACTGGATCAGCATTCAAGCTGTTTATCCGGGTGCTGCTCCACAAGAAGTCGAAGAAGGCATCACAATAAAAGTCGAAGAGTCACTTGAAGGACTCGAAGGTATTAAACGCTTAATTACCTATTCGAACCGCGGGTTTTCACAAGCCTGGATCGAAATTGAAGAACAATACGATCCGCAAGAAGTGCTTGACGAAATCAAGATGCAAGTTGACTCAATTAATACCTTTCCTGCAGAGATGGAACGGCCTATTGTTCGCCGTGATAAGTACGAGCAAGAAGTCATGATCTTGGCGCTTTATGGCGATATGAGCAATTACCAATTAAAAGAGCTGGGTAACGACATAAAAGATGAACTTCAAGCGTTACCACAAATCAACTTAGTTGAATTTCACAGTGGCCTAAATTATGAAATTGGCATTGAAATAAGCCCTGATAAACTTCGCGAGTATGGTTTAACGTTCCGGGATATTGCGACTGCCGTGCGTAGCTTTTCGGCAAATATGTCGGCGGGTCAAATTCGCTCTGAAAATGGTTATATTTCAATGCGTGTTGAAAACCAAGCTTACCGTGGTAAAGAGTTTGAAAACCTCCCGTTATTGCACCTACCCGATGGCGCACAAGTGCTACTTGGCGATGTAGCCACCGTGAACGATGGCTTTGAAGAGGGTCTGCAATACTCAAAATACAATGGCAAAAACTCATTAACGTTTGAAGTTAATGCCTCTAAAGATCAAGATATCACCAAAGTTGCAGCGGTTCTTAAACAGTACCTTGCTGATAAAGCCCCACTCTTACCAGAGGGTGTAAAATTATCACCTATTGTCGATTTAACTTACTACCTTGAAGGTCGTCTAAATATGATGATCGATAATATGATTTGGGGGGGTATTTTGGTGATGGTGGTACTCGCCCTATTCTTGCCATTGCGATTAGCATTTTGGGTCATGATGGGGTTGCCTGTGTCTTTCCTAGGTGCTTTTTTAATGATGCCAATGGGCTTTTTAGATATCACCGTTAACCTTGCATCCTTGTTTGCCTTCATATTAGTTCTGGGGATCGTCGTTGATGATGCCATTGTGGTCGGTGAGTCGGCCAGTGCTGAAATTGAAAAACACGGCCATAGCCTTGATAACGTTGTGCGTGGTGTAAAACGCGTTGCCATTCCTGCTACATTTGGTGTACTAACAACCATTGCTGCATTCTTACCGCAAACACTGGCGTCGGGACCTGGTTCTGCGTTCTCTAAAGCCATTGGTGGGGTAATTATTTTATGTTTAATTTTCTCTTTGATTGAATCGAAACTTATTTTACCAGCTCACCTAGCGGCAATGAAAAATAAGCCTGCCAACCCTAAAAACCCTTTACATCGTTTGCGTTTAGGTATGGATAACGGTTTGAAAAACTTTGTCGATAATTATTACACGCCATTTATTGGTCACTGTATCCACTATCGATATACCGTTATTGTTGGCTTTATTTGTGTCCTTATTGTGAGCGGTGGTATGTTTGCAGGTGGTTTAGTGAAGTTTGTTGCGAACCCTAAAATTCCGCATGACTTCCCGCGCATCTCAGTCGAAATGAACTTATCGTCATCTGAGCAAGCAACGCTTGAGACAGCAAAAACAATTGAAAACGTCATATTAAATGTCGATAAGCAACTGCAAGAGCAGTATGGTCAATCGATGATCCGTGACTTATCAGTCAGCTTACGAGGTCGCACCAATGCCAATATTATGGCTATTTTAGTTGAGCCTGACTTACGCCCTATCGATACATTTCAGTTAAGTGCGTTATGGCGTGAACAAATGCCGCCACTGCCTGGTGTAAAAACACTTAACATTCAAGACAGCATAATGAATGGCGGCCGTGATGATGGCGATGTAAGTTTTCGCTTAGAAGGCAAAGACATTAACAAACTAAAAGAAGTCGCAGCAAAACTTAAAGAGAAACTTAACAGCATGGAAGGTGTTGGTGACGTTAATGACTCACTACAATCGGCGACCGATGAAGTACAGCTAGAACTGAAACCTCTTGCGTATAGCTTAGGTCTTACACTGTCTGATGTTGCTTCACAAGTGAGTTTTAGTTACTACGGATTAGAGGCACAACGTATTCTTCGCGAAGGTGAAGAGATCAAAGTCATGATTCGCTATCCACGAGAATCACGCAATGCTGTGAGCGACATTACCGATGCACGTATCATTACGCCAACGGGTGTTGAAGTGCCGCTGGCAGAAGTTGCTAAAGTAAATATCGTAGATGGGGTTAACCGTATTCGCCGAGAAAATGCAAAGCGTACTGTTAATGTGTGGGCTGCGGTTAATACCGAGCAAGCAGAACCATTTGCAATCGCAAAAGAAATTCGTGATGAGTATTTACCCAGCCTACTTAAAAACTACCCAGGTGTAGAAAGTAATGTAGCAGGACGTATTCAAGAAGAAATGGACAGTGTGGCTGAGCAAGTACGTGATTTTGCTCTGTCGATGATGATTATTTTTGCATTATTAGCGATTCCACTTCGCTCATATTCTCAGCCATTTATTATCATGTCGGTTATTCCATTTGGTGTGATTGGTGCCATGTTTGGTCACATGATTTTAGGGATGACCATGAGCAGCCTGTCGGTGTTCGGCATTATTGCGGTTGCAGGTGTAGTTGTGAATGATTCACTCGTAATGGTCGATTTTGTTAATAAAGCCCGAGCAGAAGGAGTCGCAATTAAAGAGGCAGTAATGCAAGCAGGGGCACGCCGCTTTAGAGCCATTTTATTAACGTCGATCACTACATTTATAGGTGTATTGCCAATAATTATGGAAACCAGTTTACAAGCCAAAATAGTTATCCCAATGGCTGTATCGCTGGCGTTTGGTGTGTTATTTGCGACCGTGATTACATTAATTTTAATTCCATGTCAGTACGTAGCATTAGAAGACTTCAAGCGTTTAATTGCTAAACTAAGAGGCAAAAAAGCAACGCCTGATGCCCCACTACAGACATCGAGTAACTAAGCCCTCTCCTTATCCCAACCAAGCGCTTGGTAAGCTTTCTTACCAAGCGTTTTTTGTTAAAAAATAAACAAATATGTTCCTAAAATTTTCATAACTTTGCTAAGCTTAAGTGTGTAAAAAAGAAACAAATTCAAAGAATACTAATTTGCATATTCTAAGAGTTATTTTTAGGCGAAAACCCTCGTCGCGAGCACTGCAAAATTTCGTTGTTCAAAATCAGAAATTTTTAACGCTGTCAGCATCAGGTTTTACCCCTCTGAATAATTAAGTATTAATGCTAATTAGTGTCACTCTTACAAACACGTTATAAGGACATAGCTATGAAATTTATTCGCTACACTGCCTTGGTTAGTTGTTTATCTTTTTGTATTCCTGCGCTGGCTGAAAACCCATATTTACAACAACAGCTTGAACCTATTTTAATTGGCGAATCTCATTCTGTAGAAAGCGAACTAATCCACTCCCCTGAAATGACTGTTGCCACCTACAAAGCAAATAACTTTGAACGTGTTTGGTCTGATTTTGCGTACACAAAACAAGCGCTTAATTTAATTGCACAAGCTGAGCTTGAAGGACTTTTCCCTAACGATTACCACTTTGACACGCTGATGGCATTGGCAAAAGAAATTGACAAGCGCGGCACGCAAGCCGTCGAAGCACAATTCGATGTGCTGATGACCGATGCCATCATGACTTACGCAAAACACCTGATTCGCGGTAAAGTGAACCCTAAACTACTATCCGACACATGGAATTACGAGCAGTCTGATGTCACCCCAGATGCCGCTGCAAAAGCGCTGCTTAAACATGTAAAATCAAAAAGCCTCGAAAAAGGCCTTAATGATTTAAAACCCACTCTGCCCCACTATAAAACCTTGAAAGATGCATTGGTTTTTTATCGCGAACTTGACACCAAAGGTGAGCTTGCAAATATCACATTACAAAATAAGGTATTAAAACCCGGTCAATCAGACCCCGCTGTGCCACTATTAAAACAAAAACTACAACGCTTAAACTACTACTCTTCTGGTATTTCAGATGAAACCAGTTACGACAATGAACTTGTTGAAGCTGTTAAAAAATTCCAATATTTACATCAAGTTGCTGACGATGGTGTGATAGGAAATGAAACCATAAAGCTGCTCAATAGAGATTACAGTGAATATGTTAATGATATCTTGGTTAATTTAGAGCGCATTCGCTGGGTAGACAACACCATTACCGAGCGTTTTTTAATCGTTAATATTGCGGGGTATATGCTTTATCTGTTCGAAGATAACAAACTTCAATGGAAAACCAATGTAGTTGTAGGCCAAAACTACACAAAAACCCCCATATTCAAAGGGCAAATGAGTTACATAGTAATGAACCCGACTTGGACAGTACCACGGAGTATTTCTGGAGGGATTATTAAGAAAATGAAAGATAACCCCAACTATCTAAATGAAAAGGACTTTGTGGTAGTAGATAGCCGCCGTAACCCCGTAGATAGCAAGAGCATTGACTGGGCTAATGCGAGCCGCAAAAACTTCCCGTATTGGTTTGTACAGCAACCTTCAGAAAATAATTCACTGGGACAAATCAAATTCATGTTCCCAAATAAATACTCAATTTATTTGCACGACACTCCTGCAAAAAGTTTATTCCAGCAAGACCAACGTGCATTCAGTCATGGTTGTGTGCGGGTTGATGAGCCACTCACACTCGCTGAAAAAATATTAGGAACCTCGGATGGTTGGTCTCGCAGTAAAATTGATGACGCTATCTCAGCTAAAGAGACACAAAAAGTAACCCTGTCAAACCCGCTTGATGTCTTTTTAATGTATTGGACCGTGGCTGCAAATACAGATGATGGACTGCATTTTTACTCTGATGTGTATAATCGCGATCCTGTGTTACTAAAAAAACTCACTAAGCCACTTTCAAATGATTCAATCTAGAGGTATCTATGAAATTTAGCCTAGTGGTTATCAGTACGTTGTTTGCATGCATAACGCTGCCTATCAGTGCACTTGAGCTCAACAACTCGCTGCACAGTATTGTAATGGATGCGAATGAAGTGCTCACCCTTGATAACACGGCTGACTTTTCTGCTACCGATGTGTCAGATGTAAAAACAGAACGGTTAGGCCCAGCAAGCCTCGCCGTTTATGCTCCTGAAAAAGCAGGGTTTTATTCTTTAGTACTGGCAAATTCACACGCTGAACGCACCTTAATGGTTATTGTAAAAAAGCCGTTTAACGCCAAAAACAAAGTACTGAATAATTACCAAATTGGCACGTACCCTGCTCCATACAAAAACAACCCACAGTACAATGCCCCATCAGGGCTTATTGAAATAACAGAGCAGGATTTAACACGCCAATTAACACCTCATGTGCAAGTTAGAAATGTGATTTGTAAACAAGTGAGTGGTTTCCCAAAATACCTTTATGTTAATAACGACGGGTTAATGATGCTCGAAGATTTACTTAAATTTGTGCAACGTGAAGGAATTAAAGTAACTAAATTTGCCTTTATCAGTGGCTACCGTACGCCTCATTACAACCGCTCTATTGGTAATGGACGACACAGTCGTCATCAATATGGTGATGCCTTTGATTTATACATAGATGAAAACGGCGATGGCCGCATGGACGATTTAAACGGTGATGGCAAGCTCACCATTGCCGATGTCGATGTACTTTATAAACTGTTCGAAAAATTTCAAAAGCAAAGCCGCTACACTGGCGGTATTGGCCGCTATAAACCTGCGGCTCATCATGGTGGTTTTGTACACATAGACAACCGTGGCTTTACCGCAAGGTGGTAACTGACAAATTACTGATAGTCCCGAAATCGAAATGTATCATTATTGCATTATCGGCGTTCGATTGATAAGTTACTGTTATTAATGGAAATACTATAATAATCATAAAGGGACTTATGCGTTTTATTCTCTGTACTTTTTTTATTTTCTTACTCAGTGGTTGCCAGACTTTTATTGCTTATCAAGTGACTAAACCTGTGCAGGAAATATCATTCGATGGCCCTGACAATCAGATGTTGAGTGATGCTTACAAAGGTTTCCCCACCAAAATATGTAAAACTAAACAGCATTGTTTAACGTTTAGAACTTTTTCTAACAATGATTTAAAAAAGTATTTTGGGAAAGGTCAAGAGTTTAGGCTTTATTTTGAGTTAAATTCTAAAGATGTAATTGAAACTTTTAACACAACCTTAACCTCAATAAATGGAACAAAAAAGGTCCACGATTCAGTGATTGTTCTTTTCCCAGGTCACGGTGTAAATAGTATGATATATAGCATTCAAGCGCGTTGGCTCAGCCACTTTACGGGCAAAGATGTCATCGTTATGCCTGCAAGCAATCAGTACCAAGAATTTAAATTTGGTTTAAACAGTCTTGATGTATTAATACACTATTTAAGTAACAGCCAATATAAACAAATCGATATTCTAAGTTATTCTATGGGCAGTATTGCAGCGATACAACTCGCTGAAAATATATCCAATATCAATCAACAAATTATGATTGCGCCAATGGTAAACTTTGATTCAGCATTGATGTCCGTAGCTAAAAGTTATCAACCTACCTTAAGCCTATTTGTCAGAGATGATGACTTTAAAAACGCTGCAGAAAATGTAATTAGTGACAGCGGTATCGATAAATCTCAACTCGATTTGAACGCCCTACTAACTAACAAAAAGCCAGCTTATAGAACTAGAACAATACTCTATGTGAGTAATGGGGATACAGTAAGTCCTGCATATTATTGGCAAGCGCTACAAAATGAGAGTGTTTCAGTGGTGCATTACAGTAATTTAAATCACGTCAGAATGGTAAGCCTTATCAATCAAGCCATGCGAAATGAGGTTTTACATCGATTAATGTAACCCAACACAAAACAAAACAAGGACAGCAATGAAAACATTTATAAATTACATAAAACTGCTCTTTATCATTTCAATAATTATTTTTACAAGCCTTGCCCGCAGCCAAGATATGCAAACTGAGATGGCTCACTTTATTCAAGGTTTTCATGACTACAAGCAGTTCAATGGCAATGTACTAGTCGCTAAAGATGGAAAAGTACTGTTTGAAAAAAGTTATGGCTACGCAAACTTTGAATGGGATATTGAGCACAGCGAGAAAAGTAAATTTAGAATAGGTTCGATTACAAAACAATTTACTGCCATGCTCATTTTACAACTTGCGCAACAAGGTAAGCTCAAACTTGATGAACCTCTGGCAACGTACCTTCCTGATTACAGGCAAGATATCGCAGCAAAAATTACTCTTCGACAAATACTCAACCATACTTCTGGGCTTAGTAATTACACTCAATTAAAAACATTTCGCGACGAATATAGTAAAAACAACTACAGCGTTGATGAATTTATCCGCTTATTGTGCAGTGATGATCTATTGTTCGAACCCGGCACTGAATTTCGTTATAGCAACTCAGGCTACTTTATTTTAGGTGCAGTAATTGAAAAGGTAACGGGTCAAAAATACAAAGACGTATTACAGAAGAATATTTTAGATCCACTCGGAATGAACGACACTGGCTATGATTCTCACAATAAAATAATTAAATTTCGCGTATCGGGTTACGACAATGGCCTAACTGGCTACAGCAATACAGACTACTTAGATATGTCTATCCCGTATGCTGCTGGGTCTATGTATTCAACAGCACGAGATTTACTAAAATGGGATCAAGCCCTTTACTCAGATAAGTTATTGAACAAAGAATATAAAAAGCAGATGTATCACGTGTCTGAGCAAAGAAATTATGCGCTTGGTTGGGAAGTAACTAACCTTGATAAAAGCACCTATGGAAAACCCCTGACACGTATTCAACATGGCGGTGGCATCAATGGTTTTAATGCATTTATAAGTAGGATCATCGAAGACAAATTACTGGTTATCATTTTAAATAATACCGGTGGTGCGCCACTCACCCCCATGACTAATGGCTTACTTGCAATCTACTATGACAAACCCTACGAAAAAGCGACAGAGCATGTAGATAGCAAACTTTATAACGTATTTAAACGTGAAGGTATTGAAGGGCTAAAGAAAACCTATCAGCAAATGGTGAGTGATGGTAATACGCCAAGAGAAAGGTCGCTAAACTACTTTGGCTATGAATTAATGCAGATGGGTGAGCTAGACGCCGCAATCACGGTGTTTGAACTCAACAATCAATCTTATCCAGATTCCGCAAATACGTTTGATAGTTTAGGTGAAGCATATTTAGCAGCCGGTAATAAACAAAAAGCATTAGCAAGTTACAAAAAAGCGCTCACGCTAGACCCAGAAAGTAACAGTGCACACGACGCGATTGAAAAACTGCAATAACAAAAGAAGCCACGCCACGTGGCCTCTTTTTACTTTTAGCATGACTAAAGCGCTCGCGGGCTCACTTTAATTTAAAGTATAAAGCCTGAGGGGAATTTCACCCTGCTCTGAGAATGTTGCTTAGCCATAAAGATGAAAAAGCCTCATTATTCTATACTTAAAATAATTAGTTATCGAGTACCCGCTTATCTAAAATACCCTTTTCAATCAGTTGATTGAGTATAGCTTTGGTTTTTTCGCGGCATATATCCCGAACTAAACGAACAGCAGGTGTAATTGATTGCCGACTTGGACAGATAAGCCACAGCTCTGCACACAAATGCGGATAATCTTGCATAACAGGTATTACACGTTCATTAAGCAAATCATCACTGATATCAATGCATGATTTAACTGCAAGGCCTTTCCCTGCAACACACCATCGTCTGACTAAATCACCATCATTCGAGGCACGGCGACCTTGCATTTTTACCTTAAAACGTTCTGTGCCGTCAGTAAAATCCCAGACATTATTAATGATATCTTGCAGTTGATAAAAAAGCCCCTGATGTTGTTTTAAATCATTTGGGTGCTTAGGCATACCATGCTTGGCTAAATAGTCTGGGGTTGCACATAATATACGTGGCACATTACAAATTTTGAAACCATAAAGATTGGAATCTGATGGCGAGCCATAGCGCAGTGCAAAATCGACTGAATCACGGTAAAAATCAACATTACTATCACTGATATGCGGTCTCAAACTGAGTTTGGGGTACTCATCTAATAATTCATCAAGCCAAGGAATAATCATATTACGGCCCAGATCAGATGATAACGCCACTCTAAGCTCCCCTTCAATTTCATCATGCTCGCCTTTTAATGCAAGAGTTGCTTGCTCAAGCATGGCAATTGCCTGCTGACATTGAGGCAAAAAGCGCTCACCAGCTGCTGATAAACGCAAGTGACGCGTTGTTCGCACAAATAACTCAGTACCGAGAGCTGCCTCAACACGCTTTATTGCTGCACTCGCTGTTGCTGAGCGCATATCTAGTTTTGCAGCAGCGGTAGTAATGCTGCGGAATTCAGCGACCTTGAGGATTAATTTTAGATCTTCAACCAACATATTAACTAAAATTTTTTGATAATGTTTATTGAATTATGCGCTTTATCGCTAAGTATGCAAGGCGTACACTCAGACATATTGTTAAACATGCGGGAGCAATTACATGACACACCCTATTATTTCAGACTTACAACGCCGTTATACAAGCAAGCGCTACGATGCAACTAAACGCATTAGCCAAGATGATTTGGCCGTTATTTTAGAAGCACTGCGCTTAACTCCTTCATCGATTAACTCGCAACCATGGAAATTCGTAGTAATTGAATCAGACCAAGCAAAACAGCGTTTACACGACAGCTTTGCAAACAAGTTTCAGTTTAATCAATTACATGCAAAGGCCGCCTCACACACTATATTATTTGCTTATAACCCTCGCTACAAACGTGAAGATTATGAAAAAGTCATAGAGGCAGACATTGCTAATGGCCGTACAAAAGCAGAAAACAAAGAAAGCGCTTTTGGTGCCTTTGCTTTTGTTGATTTAAATACCGATGAACAAGGCAATAATGCACAGTGGACTAAGTCACAAACGTATATTGCGTTAGGCAATACCATGCATGCCGTGGCTCGTTTAGGCATTGACTCTACTCCGATGGAAGGGGTTGATAAAGATTTACTCGGTGAGCTTTTCGCTGATGAGCTAGATGGGTATGTCTGTGAAGTTGCTTTGGCAATTGGCTATCACGAACCTGAGCAAGATTATAATGCTGCATTACCAAAATCGCGTTTAGATAAAGATACTATTATTTCAGTGATTTAAGCGCTACATGCCCTCTATTACGCCTACTCTCGTAGGCGTAATATTTAATTTAACGTTGTATTGACCTTCACATTACGCGCCATACCTTCACTTAAGTCAGCAGTAATCGTTGCAAAACCACCATTAATAAGCGCTAAATTTGGCGCAACATGTCCAATGTCTGCATCGACAATAACCGGAAATAAGTTGCCTTTAAATGCGAGCTCAATTGCTTGGTATTCATCAAAGTAGCAGTCGTTATTTATTGCAGGGCTGCGACCAAACACAACGGCATTTACATCGGTAAAAACATCATTCAATTTTAACGATAACAAACAGCGTGCAAGTGCCATCGGGCTGAGCTCTGCATTTTCTAAATATAAAATAAGTCCTTCAGGTGCATACTGTTTTTTAAATTCATGTAATGCGTAGTAATTAGAAGGTAATAGTAAACCTAACGTATCTAAACAGCCGCCTATCAAGCGCCCTGACACTTCAATTTTACGTGTGTCTTTGTAGTTTATACAACGCCATTGGCTCGGTGCAGTTAAATCAAACTGTGCCTGCGGCTGGTGCGAATAATCTATAACAGACTGCTGGTAATAAGGTGAGGCCACTTGATTTAATTGACCTTTTTCACCTAATTGTAGTGCTTTGAAAATATTTGCTAAGTATTCATCAGGATCGTCTGGGTGAATTTGCATTAAATTTGCTGCGTGCAGTGTTGCCCAACCACATCGTGTCGTTAAAGCACATGCAAATGTACTGATATCTGAAAATCCCACTAACCACTTCGGTTGTGCTTGGCTTATCGCATTAAAATCAAGTAAAGATAAAATTTCCATGGTGAGATCGCCGCCCCATGGCGGCATGATAGCGGCAATTGAGTCATCTGTTAAAAACTGCATTAATTCATCTGCACGCTGTTTTGCAGGACTATGGGCTTCGCGTAAGCATGCCCCTTCTATAACTTGAAAGCCTTTTGCTTTTAAGCCCGCCAACACAAGATCTAAACGTGCGTGATATGCTTGATCAACCCCTGATGAAAAAGCGCAAATGGCTATTTTATCGCCTTTTGAAAGCGCTTTAGGGTAGTGAATTTTTGCCATTGTCACCTCTATATAATCGTTAATAGAACGCCAACGTAACGAATAATTGGGTGGCTGTAAACAGGCATAAAAAAACCGCGGTATAAAACCGCGGCTTCATCAATGCTTGGTTAAGCTATTAAATATACTCAACTTCAATGATTTCGTATTCAACTTCACCATTAGGTGTTTTAATGGTAACGGCGTCATCAACCTCTTTACCAATTAAACCACGCGCGATTGGCGAGTTTACAGAGATCAGGTTATTTTTGATATCTGCTTCATCATCACCCACGATTTGGTATTTAACCTCAGCGTCGGTTTCAACATTAACGATAGTCACCGTTGTACCAAAAATAACTTTACCTGTCTTAGGCATCTTAGTTATATCGATGATTTGTACATTTGAAAGCTTCGCTTCAATTTCTTGAATACGACCTTCACAAAAACCTTGTTGCTCACGAGCAGCATGATATTCCGCGTTTTCTTTCAAATCACCATGCTCACGTGCGTCAGCAATATCAGCAATGATTTTTGGACGGGTAACTGTTTTTAATTCGTTAAGTTCTTCGCGCAGTAATGCTGCACCACGAACCGTCATCGGAATTGATTGCATATTATTCTCACTTAATCCCAAGGGCGAATCACTCGCCCTTGGCACATTTCCTTAGTTCATTCGCTGGTGTAGTTCCTGAACTGACGTCACTTTGCTACGGTCGTCTGCTTGGTTTGCAGTACAGTTAGCAAATGCCGCGTTCAGTGTCGTTGTGTAGTTAGTCTTGTGCTGTAACGCACCACGACGTAACACCTTCGAATCTTCAATCGCTTGGCGACCTTCAGTAGTGTTTACAATGTAGCTGTATTCACCATTTTTAATTCTATCAAGAATATGAGGACGACCTTCGAATACTTTGTTTACGCGACGAACTGCAATACCAGCGTCTTCAAGTGCTTTGGCAGTACCACCTGTTGCATCTAGCTCAAAACCAAGTTCAGTCATAGTTTTAGCAAGTTCAACAATACGTGGTTTGTCACTGTTGCGTACCGATAGTAACGCGCGACCACCGCGTGGTAAAGTGTTGCTTGCACCTAATTGTGCTTTAGCGAACGCTTCGGCGAATGTTTCACCAACACCCATTACCTCACCCGTTGAGCGCATTTCTGGGCCACGCATTGGGTCAACACCTTGGAACTTAGCAAACGGTAATACAACTTCTTTAACGCTGTAGTAAGGTGGAATCACTTCTTTGGTGATACCTTGGCTTGCCAATGACTGACCTGCCATACAACGCGCTGCTACTTTAGCAAGTGCTACACCCGTTGCTTTTGATACAAACGGTACTGTACGCGCTGCACGAGGGTTTACTTCGATTAAGTAAACTTGGCCGTCTTTCACTGCAAACTGTGTATTCATAAGACCCACTACGCCAAGCTCAAGTGCCATGTCTGTCACTTGCTTGCGCATTACGTCTTGTACTTCAGCAGTTAATGAATGAGCAGGTAATGAACATGCTGAGTCACCTGAGTGAACACCTGCTTGCTCGATATGCTCCATGATACCACCGATAATCACTTGCTCACCGTCACAGATAGCATCAACGTCAACTTCGATTGCGTTATCTAAGAAACGGTCAAGCAATACTGGGGCTTCATTTGATGCAGATACCGCTTCAGTCATGTAACGACGTAAGTCATCTTCATCGTAAACGATTTCCATCGCACGACCACCAAGTACATATGAAGGACGTACAACCAGAGGGAAACCGATTTCAGCTGATTTAACAATCGCTTCTTCTAGAGACGTTACTGTTGCATTTTCAGGTTGAAGAAGGTTTAAACGCTCAACAAGTTGTTGGAAACGCTCACGGTCTTCAGCACGGTCGATTGCATCAGGTGAAGTACCAATAACTGGCACACCATTCGCTTCAAGTGCACGAGCCAGTTTAAGTGGAGTTTGACCACCGTACTGAACGATTACGCCTTTTGGTTTTTCAACACGAACGATTTCTAACACATCTTCAAGCGTAATTGGCTCGAAGAATAGACGGTCAGATGTGTCGTAGTCTGTAGAAACAGTTTCAGGGTTACAGTTAACCATGATTGTTTCGTAACCGTCTTCACGTAGCGCTAATGCCGCGTGAACACAGCAGTAATCGAATTCGATACCTTGACCAATTCGGTTAGGACCACCACCAATTACCATGATTTTATCTTTGTCAGACGGGTTCGCTTCACACTCTTCGTCATACGTTGAGTACATGTAAGCTGTGTCTGAACTAAATTCTGCCGCACACGTATCAACGCGTTTATAAACTGGCACGATATTTAATTGGTGACGTTTTTTGCGAATTTCAGCTTCAGATACACCCGCAATTTCAGCGATACGTGCATCAGCAAAACCTTTGCGTTTAAGCTTGCGTAAGAACTCGGCATTTAAACCAGCCATACCTACTTCGCTGATTGTTTCTTCGTCTTTTAAGATATCTTCGATTTGTACTAAGTACCATGGATCGATTTTAGTCAATTCGAATACATCTTCAACGCTCATACCATGACGCATTGCATCAGCAACATACCAAATACGCTCGGCACCTGGCTCACGCAATTCACGAATGATTTTCTCTTTCGCTTTCGGGTCATCAAGCGCAACAATTGGGTTAAAGCCTGTTGCACCCACTTCAAGACCACGTAATGCTTTGTGTAGTGATTCTTGTTGGTTACGACCAATAGCCATAACCTCACCCACAGATTTCATCTGTGTAGTAAGACGGTCGTTTGAACCTGCGAATTTTTCGAAGTTAAAACGTGGGATCTTAGTCACAACGTAATCGATTGAAGGCTCGAATGAAGCAGGTGTTTTACCACCCGTGATATCATTTTGAAGCTCGTCAAGCGTATAACCTACCGCTAGTTTCGCAGCGATTTTGGCAATTGGGAAACCCGTTGCTTTAGACGCTAGAGCCGATGAACGAGATACACGAGGGTTCATTTCAATGATAACCATACGGCCATCAACTGGATTCACACCAAACTGTACGTTTGAACCACCTGTTTCGACGCCGATTTCGCGAAGTACCGCCATCGATGCATTACGCATGATTTGGTATTCTTTATCCGTCAACGTTTGTGCTGGTGCAACGGTGATTGAGTCACCCGTGTGAACGCCCATTGGGTCAAAGTTTTCGATAGAACATACGATGATACAGTTGTCGTTTTTGTCACGAACAACTTCCATTTCGTACTCTTTCCAACCGATTAATGATTCATCAATTAGAAGCTCATTTGTTGGTGATAAATCTAAACCACGCTCACAAATTTCATCAAATTCTTCTTGGTTGTATGCAACACCACCACCAGTACCACCCATGGTGAATGATGGACGGATAATACATGGGAAGCCGATACGAGTAAGTACATCGTGTGCTTCGTCCATTGAGTGAGCGATTTCAGCACGCGGACACTCAAGGCCAATATTTTTCATTGCAGCGTCAAAACGCTCACGGTTTTCTGCTTTATCGATGGCATCCGCAGTTGCACCGATTAGCTCAACACCGTGTTTAGCCAACACACCGTGCTTGTCTAGGTCAAGCGCACAGTTTAATGCTGTTTGACCACCCATTGTTGGGAGTACAGCATCTGGCTTTTCTTTTTCAATAATTTTTTCTACCACTTCCCAGTGAATTGGTTCGATGTACGTCGCATCAGCCATTTCAGGGTCAGTCATGATAGTTGCAGGGTTCGAGTTTACAAGAATAACTCGATAGCCTTCTTCTCGTAGTGCTTTACACGCTTGTGCACCAGAGTAGTCAAATTCACAAGCTTGACCGATAACGATCGGGCCCGCGCCTAAGATAAGAATGCTTTTTATGTCGGTACGTTTTGGCATTGTTACTCCGGTTAAATTAGTTAGAACGAGCTTGCATCAAGTCGATGAAGTGGTCGAATAAAGGTGCTGCATCGTGAGGACCTGGGCTTGCTTCAGGGTGACCTTGGAAGCTAAATGCAGGCTTATCAGTACGGTGAATACCTTGTAGCGTACCATCGAATAATGAAACGTGAGTTGCACGTAAATTCGCTGGTAATGTCGCTTCATCCGCTGCGAAACCATGGTTTTGCGCAGTGATCATAACCACATTGCGGTCAAGGTCTTTAACTGGGTGGTTACCACCGTGATGACCGAACTTCATTTTTACTGTTTTTGCACCAGAGGCAAGCGCAAGTAATTGGTGACCTAAGCAAATACCAAAAATTGGCGTATCTGTTTCTAAAAAGGTCTTAATTGCGTCAATTGCGTAGGTACAAGGCTCAGGGTCACCAGGGCCGTTCGATAAGAAAATACCGTCTGGGTTAAGTGCGAGTACGTCTTCAGCAGATGTTTGTGCCGGCACAACGGTTAATTTACAACCGCGGTCAACTAACATGCGTAAGATATTACGTTTAACACCGAAGTCATAAGCAACAACGTGAAATTTCTCGTCTGCTGCTTCTAGCGTTTTAAAGCCATCACCTAATGTCCAGCTTGATTCACGCCACTCAAAATTTTCCTTGGTTGAGACAACTTTTGCTAAATCCATGCCTTTTAAGCCTGGGAAGGCTTGCGCAGCTTCGAGCGCTTTATTCTCATCTAACTCGTCGCCTGCAATGATACAACCATTTTGAGCGCCTTTATCACGTAAGATACGTGTTAATTTACGAGTGTCGATGCCAGCAATACCTAGGATATTGCGTTCTTTTAAGTAATCACTTAACGATTGCTCGTTACGGAAATTACTTGCTAGCAGTGGCAAATCACGGATCACTAGGCCTTTAGCCCAGATTTGACCCGCTTCTTCGTCTTCGCTGTTAGTACCCGTATTACCGATATGTGGGTACGTCAAAGTTACGATTTGTTCCGCGTATGAAGGGTCAGTCAAAATTTCTTGATAACCAGTCATAGACGTATTGAATACTACTTCACCGACTGACATGCCGTCAGCGCCGATTGCAGTACCGCGAAACACTGTGCCGTCTTCTAGGACTAACAGAGCGGATTTAGTCAAGTTAACCTCCTAACAGTAAAAAACGGGAGTAAAGTCATTTGCTCTACTGCCCGTTTAAAGCGATTGGAAACACGCATTTATGAATTTTTGGCAAATTGGCGCTATTTTACAGTAATTTGCTTTTCAGATCTAATCATAATTAATAAAATAGTAAAAATAAGCGTTATTAACTTAATTTTCACTGAAACTGCCAAAAAAGAAACTAAACTACTTCAAGTCAAGCACATCTTGCATGTCATAAAGTCCAGCCGGCTTATTTTTCAACCAGCCCGCAGCTCTTACAGCACCTAAGGCAAAGGTCATTCTAGAACTTGCTTTATGAGTTAATTCTAGTCTTTCGCCAGAAGTTGCGAAATATGCGGTGTGTTCACCTACTATATCTCCGCCTCGCATGACCGAATAACCGATTTCATTTTGCGATTTTGCTTGTTCATCGTGGCTTCTATCGAAACGTGCAACGTCATCATGTTGCCAGCCTTTTGCCTCTGCAATAGCCTCACCAATAGCTAAAGCTGTGCCCGAGGGCGCATCAATTTTATGACGATGGTGCGCTTCAAAAATCTCTATGTCCATGTCATCGCCAAATTTCACAGCTGCAGTCTGCACTAAGTTAAGCAGTAAATTAACGCCTACGCTATAGTTACGAGCAAAAACAATCGGGATATACTTTGCTGCATCGTTTAACGCTTCAAGGTCGTCGTGGGTTAAGCCTGTCGTGCCGATCACCATGGCTATATTTTTTTCTACCGCTGTTTTGAGGTGATTACGCATCCCCGCGGGTAAAGTAAAATCAATAAGTACGTCAGTCTCTTTTACATCAGTTTCTTTGCTAAATTGCACATCCGCATCAGCGGCACTGTTTAATTGATTAACAGCTAAATTAATAAGCGGTGAATTTTCACGGACATACGCCCCCGTTAACACAGAGTGCTCATTTTTTGTAACAGCCTCTAATAGTGCAAGCCCCATGCGGCCATTGGCACCAAATACACCTATACGGTTCATACTTTTACCTTATCTATTCTTATTAGCTGGCTAGATTTTATCGAAAACTCATGTAATAGTCAGGTTAGCTTATAAAAAATACAGCGCTAATTTTTTGGATTTATAAAATAACAACAATAATAACAGATAGCCTTTGCATTTAGCCATCTATACATTTAAACTTCTTCCTTTGCGCCGATTTGGTCTTTGGCTTGCGGGCGCTGTTGTTGTTTTTACTTTCATAAAACAACAACTAAATACAGCTAAAAGAAGTTTTTGGCTGTGTTTTTGGTTATCTAACGAGGAATATGATGCAGCCATCATTTAATAAAACAAAAGCAAAACTTTCTTTGCTGCCGCTTTTGGTGTTTGTCGGCTTATTTTTAGGCGCAGGCTTATACTTACAATCTCAAGGTGTTGATTACGCCTTTTATCAACTACCGGCACCGGTCGCTATTTTACCTGCCATTATGTTGGCCTTTATTTTAAATAGAAACACGATTAACCACAGTGTTGAAACGTTTATAAAAGGTGCAGGTCATAGCAATATCATTACTATGTGCTTGATTTACCTTCTTGCAGGTGCGTTTTCTGCAGTCGCAGGCGCAACCGGGGGTGTTGATGCCGTCGTGAATGCCGGTTTATCTCTTATTCCCCCAGCTTTATTACTCCCGGGCTTATTTTTAATCGCTGCCGTGGTTTCAACTGCCATGGGCACATCAATGGGCACCATCGGCGCGATTGGCCCTATTGCCTACGCCGTAGCGCAAAAAACGGGTATCGATCCGGCATTGATGGCCGGTACAATTGTATCGGGTGCAATGTTTGGCGATAACCTATCAATCATTTCTGACACAACAATTGCGGCTACCCGTACACAAGGTTGTGAAATGAAAGATAAATTTCGCGAGAATCTAAAGATTGCTCTGCCTGCTGCTGCACTCACCATTGCATTATTGTTCTTTTTAACACCGGCAGCTGAAGCGGTTGAAACACAGGATTACGATATATTACTCGTGCTTCCGTATGCCTTTATTTTAGTGCTAGCGGTGATGGGATTTAATGTATTTGTGGTGCTGTTTAGCGGGATTATTTTCGCAGCACTAATGGGCTTTACAGGCAGTTATGAAGGCGCAAGCTTTGTAAAAGATATCTACAAAGGCTTTACCGATATGCAGGAAATTTTCTTGTTATCTATGTTTATTGGCGGCCTGTCAGAATTTATTCGTATAAACGGTGGCCTTGATTACATTGCTAACAAAATTCAGGCAATCACGAAAATTATTGCTAAATGGCATCGTAAAGTTGCTGATCAATTAGGTATTGCAGCACTCGTAATGACGAGTAACGTATGTATTGCTAATAATACGGTGTCTATTATTGTTGCAGGCCCTATTGCGAAAAAACTGGCCGATGACGGTGAAATCACTGGCAAGCGCTCAGCCAGTTTATTAGATATTTTTGCCTGTGTAACACAAGGCTCTTTGCCCTACGGCGCACAAGCCTTATTGTTAGGTGCAACGTTTAAAATCAGCCCTTGGCAAGTATCTACATCGTCATATTATTGTTTTATTCTCGCGTTTACTGCGATTGCGGTAATATGCTTACGCCGTAATAAAGCCTAAGTTAAATATTTTTGAGCAGATACGTCATTTTAAGGACGTATCTGCTATAATCCTCACTTTGTATCCCCCTTTATATACTAATTCGCTTAATCAAGTGAATTGTTATGACTACATCAATATTGAGATATGAACTTGAAAAAGATCCTTTCTATTGCTGCGCTATGTGCAGCGAGTACTTCGAGCTATGCGGCTAATTGGAGCTCAACGCAATTACACATCAATAACGGTGAGCACAAAAATCCGTTTTCTTTGGCTAAATCAAACACAACGGTTGTGTCATTACAGCATGCATCTGGTTATGACTATGGCGATAACTTCTTTTTTATTGACTACAGTGATGATGATTTACAAGATGGATATCAAGATAAAGACTTTTATGGTGAATGGTATTCAACCTTTAGCCTGTCAAAAATCTCAGGCAACGATTTTTCATATGGTGCGATTGCTGACGTAGGTTTAACTGCGGGCTTTAACGCTGCTGGAGACTCAAAGGTTCTAAAATATTTACCCGGTGTAAAACTAAGCTGGCAAGCGCCGGGTTTTAGCTTTTTATCAACGTTGTTTACAGCCTACATTGATGACAGTGAAGGTGTTGCTCGTGGTGGTGCTCCTACTGAAACAAACAGCTGGATGATTGATGTAGCATGGGGCTACCCATTCACTATTGGCTCACAAAAATTTAATGTGACAGGCCATGTTGAGTACATTGCAGAGCGTGAAAACGAATTCGGTCAAGACGTTAAAGCATGGATTTTAGCACAGCCTATTATTACATGGGATTTAGGTCATGCAATCAGCATGAAAGAGAATACCCTGTTACTTGGCCTTGAGTGGCAATACTGGCATAACAAACTAGGCACAGATACCACTGAATCAGTCCCACAACTTCATGTTGAGTGGACGTTCTAAACGTTATCAATAAAACTGCGAAATAGTTATTTATTTCGCAGTTTTAGAATTTATAGCAATACTTTTACTTAAAAGTACTCATAAGCAACTTAAAGAGAAGAACTCATCTACATTTTCGACCTTTAACTCTGGGAAATGACTAATTAGTGCTTTATAAGCATCTTCCTCAGATATTTTACGTTTAAATATAGCTCGCCGATGCTGAGGCTTAATTTTTACCCCACTCACCTTAAAATAGTTTATGAAAGCCGCATTATCTTTCTGTTCATAAGCATTAATATCACCAAAGTGTAATGTCATAGAAGAATAGTTTTTTATAAAAAAATAAAATGGATCCAGCTCAGTCTCTAAATCAAACTCAGCCCCTACCATACTATTAAGATCAGAAAATGCTTTATATGCACCTTTACTGGCAAACTCATTTAAAAGGGCTTTAGCGTCCTTTGGTTCGTCGAAAGAAAGCGTTTCAAGCCACATTGTGAAACCTTTCAAACTAGCCAATCCCGAAAAACTTGCAATATGCTTGCTTGACGGCTTTAAGCCAACATTACTCAATCTCATCATAATTTCTTGCTCATTGAGTGATGTCGCTTGTAAATAATCGCGAGCAAGAATGATTCCTAAAATAGATTTAACTTCTGGTAACATCGTGTCTGGTACATCTAACGTTGTTAAATCAAGTTTTTCTAGTGAAGTATTCTGATTCGCTATTGTTTGAGTGATCTGTTTTCTCATTTCAGTAAACTGACTTTTAATGAGGGGAAAATCATCTGGGTGCTGTTGATTTTTACAAAAATAAAATTCAGGTGACGATTTAATTAATTCAATAAAAGGCGTTGATTCGAATGTATCAAGCTGCAAATAATTGAGTTGACGTCCTTCAAGCCACTCCCTTGTTAAATTACATTTATCTAAACTACGTTTTTCGTCATCAGTTAATTCATTCTTATCAATATTCAATACAAAAATAGGTTCTGGCTTTTCTAAATCCTCTACTGGGATTAAGTTAACAACGATACCTTCATGATTTAACTTTTCTACTGCATTTTTGACCTCGACATTACTAAACAAAGGATGATTAATTTCCTGATAGTAAATACCTTTTCCACTCAAGCCCAACAAATCAAAGAGTTGCTGATAACTTTCAGAGTCTTCAATCTCATAACCTTCATTACCGATTATCATAAGGAGTTGAGTTGCTGCTTCGTTAGTAAAGTTAGCCGTTGAAAACTCAAGTCCAGGATAGCGCTGTAAAAGCATTATGGCAGTAGGAATGCGTTTCTTAGCAACTAAAAAACCTAAAATGGAATTTAAAGGGGAAATAGATTCACTATTAAGTATTTCGTATGGGAAATTTGAAAAAACCCGTTCAATTTCATTGAAAGTTTCGACCGATGAAATATTAGTCGATGTAATCTTCCGATTAAGCTCCTCAAGTGGTAAGTCTGCCCAAAGTCTGTCTAATGAATCCTTATAATCCAAAACTTCCGTCGCCGATGAATTTGGTCCATTAACAAAATTATATTGACTAAGAAAGCGTTCATTATTAGGCAATGATTTTATAACTGGTATCAATTCAGAAACGGATTCATGCAACATAGCCCTTTCATACCAATCTTGCGCTTGTGACCAACTGCTAACAAACCAAATTGCATCCGCAACCTGCTTTGCTGAATAACCATTTTTGAAAGCGTGCAGTGCTTTAAGTTCTATCTCATCTGAAAAATCATAGTGTAAATTGCTTTGCTTAAGATTTAAATCTCTGCACAGTTGTTCGTCTGGAACTTCATTTGGAAAAGGGCGTTTTTTGTAGGTTTTTTTTTCTGAAGTCGCTTCGGTATTTTTATCTAATGAGCTAATGTCATTTGTTGTATTGACGGTTTCTTTTGATTCGTTCGTGTGTGAAGTTTCAGTATTGGTTACATAAAATATTAACGTTGTTACAACGGTAGCTAAAACAATTACTGATAAAGCTTTTTTTTTCATCCCTAAATGCTCTGTACTTATTTTGAAAACATAAGACTAACCATATATTGATTAGGCTTATGTTTAAAGTATAAAGCTAAGAAAATAGTCCTAATTTACAGTTTACACTGTGGGTTTCTGCCCTGCGCTTTTGCCGCTTGTTGTGCTTTTAAAGCCGTTGGCATGTGTTTTTGTAGCTCTTTAATTCGATTACCCGGTGCTGGGTGAGTCGACATGAATTCGGGTGTGCCGCTGCTGCCAGCTGCACTCATGTTTTGCCATAATGACACTGACTGCTCTGGATTAAAGCCAGCCTTTGCCATTAAATCTAAACCTACAATATCAGCTTCAGATTCATGTGAGCGGCTAAAAGGTAACACCACACCAAATTGTGCGCCGAGTCCAAGTGCTTGCATAATTTCACCGCGATATTGCACATTACCCATATCAAGCGCAGCACCACCGACTTGTAAACCTGTTTGAATCAAGGAGTTTTGCGATACACGTTCATTCGAGTGCTCAGCAATAACGTGTGCAACTTCATGGCCTAACACGGTCGCTAGTTGATCCCTGTTAACCGCTACTTTTAATAATCCGGTATGTACGCCAATGTAGCCGCCTGGTAATGCAAACGCATTCGCGGAATCTTCTTCGAACACCACCACTTCCCATGCTTGTTGAGCATATTCACGCGGCAAAACAGAAATCACATCGTCTGCGATGCATTTTACATACGCATTAACTTTTGGGTCGGAGTTAATCGGCTGTGTTTTCTTCATTTCAGCAAAGCTTGCTTGGCCCATTTGACTCATTTGTTGATCTGAGTAGAGCGCGATCTGTGTACGTCCCGTTGGAGACGTTTTACACCCTGCTAAAACAGCGGTGGCTAACACGACCATCATTAACTTTTTCATGTGAATCCTTACAAATACTATTAGTGCAATTGTTGCTAATATAGCAAAGCATTCATTAATTTTATATGAAAATACATTTCCCACCGTGCAAATGTGATTTTTCAGTTAAATCTTTTAGTTAGCAGGCAAACTAAGTTCACCAACGAACCACTCGCTGCTACAATAGGGGTCTATTGATTGATAAATGAGTTTCCAATGCCTTCCCCCGACACATTAAATAAACGCATTTTATTGCCGTTACTGGCAAGTATTGTCGCCATTACTCCGCTGGCAATTGATTTGTATCTACCTGCGATGTTGGTCATTGCCAATGACTTACAAACAACCATGCCAAATGTACAAATTTCATTGAGTATCTATTTAGCTGGCTATGCACTGGGTATGCTATTTTTTGGCCCTATTGCCGATGAGCTTGGTAGACGATTACTGGCTAAAGTAGGCTTAGCGCTGTTTGGTTTAAGTTCGTTAGCACTGGCATTTTGCCATAACATAGAGCTTTTTTGGTCACTTAGGGCAGTACAGGCTTTCACTGGTGCCGCGGCAACCGTGGTTGTACCGGGTATTATTCGTCATATTTACCGTGAGAATACGGCAAAGGGGATGTCGTATGTATCGATGATCATGATGGTAGCGCCCCTTATCGCCCCCACGCTTGGCTCTTTAATTATGGGCATTTCGACATGGCAGGTTATATTTTTAGTGTTAGCTGCGTATAGCTTTGCGATTTTAGCACTTGTGCAACTTTACTTAATTGATATCCCTATTTTCAAAAGTCAGCAACGTGGTTTAGCGTTATTTTTTAACAGCTATAAAACCGTCTTTTCACGTCAAAGTGCACGTGCCGACATCGCTAGCTCTATGTTTGCCTCGTTCGCATTTTTCTGCTTTTTAACGTCTGTGCCTTACGTTTATTTGGACTTTTTTAAAGTAGATGAACAACTCTTCGGTATTTTATTTGCCTTTAACGTACTTGCCTTGATGTTCGGTAACTTTATGAATACCCGACTTGTACCACGCTTAGGATCGCGCAAATTACTGTTTATAGGCTTAGGTATTGGCTTTGCATCGGGCTCAGCATTACTGCTGTTTAGTTTAATGCATTTGTCGCTGTATTTTATCGTCGCAAGCATAGCGCCTTTAATGATGAGTTTGGGGATTGTGGCAAGTAATGCCGACTCATTGATTTTAATGCAATTCGAGGAAAAATCAGGGACTGCAACGGCGGTAATTGGTACGTTACGTTTTGGCAGTGGCGCACTCGTAGGACCTATCCTCGCGTTTATTCACCCGCAAAGTGCGGTGCCATTTTCAGCCATGATGTTCAGTGCGCTTATCCTTATACTACTTGTGCAGCTTTGGCATCGAAAATTAGACAAAAAAAATGCCTGTCTATGACAGGCATTTTTCTCTAAAAAGCGTTTATTCAGCTTCTTTCGATACCATTACCATAGCAGGACGCAGTAAACGACCGTTTAACGTGTACCCTTTTTGCATAACTGCAAGTACCGTATTAGGTGCTACATCATTGCTTGGTTGAATTGACATCGCTTGATGGAATTCTGGATTAAACTGCTCACCTTGTGGGTTAACAATTTCTACACCAAACTTAGACACGGCATCGTTGAAGCTTTTTACCGTCATCTCGATACCTTCAAGTACAGGCTTAAGCTGCTCATTTTCTTTGTCAGAAAACTCAATCGCACGCTCTAAATTATCAATCACGGGTAATAATTCGTTAGCAAACTTCTCAAGTGCAAACTTGTGAGCTTTTTCAACATCTTGTGCGGCACGGCGACGCATGTTTTCAACATCTGCTGCGGCACGTACAACACTGTCTTTTTGATCATTTATAGTTTGCTTTGCAGCTTCTAGTTCACTATAAAGTAGTGCAATTTCAGCTTCAGGGCTTAGTTCTTCGCCTTCAACTTGCTCTGCTGCTTCAACGGCTGCGTCAACATCCGCTTGCATTTGTTCAAATTCTTCGTTTAGTTCAACTTCTTGCTCTGGTGATTTTGTCTGCTCAGACATAGCTTAAATGCTCCAATTCTTTACAACTGCGGTAATTATGGGGATTGAATAAAAAGATTCAAGAGGTTGATGACCCGATTAACTCAAATTCTTGGATGATTGCTTCAATTTGTGCTGATTTTGGACAAATAACACAAAAACGACTCTGATATTCGAGGTTATTAAAGTAAGGAAGGCTGATCACCATTAACTCATCACAATCGGTAAATGGAAGTTGTTCTGTGTTTAATACCGACAAACCGTTTCTAAATGCGAGCTTGTCTTCAACAAAATTTAGAAATGAGACGCCTATATTTAAGCTCGTTTGACAGTCTACTTGCTTATATAAATAGTTTTCACCTACCACAATACTGTTATCAGACCCCAGTTTCTGGCTCAATTGGCGAGTCCATTGGGTCAACGAGTCATGGCAGTTGCGCGGTGCAGTATTCGCCATTGCCTGCATACGGTAAAGACCTTCCATCAGAGTTTGTTGACTGAACACCGTATTAAGCCACGTTGCAAACTGATAGCGAACCGAATCACTGGCGTCCTCAGGTTTACTAATACAAATATTGTGACTTTGCCCTGCTCTATCAATCAGTAAAATAAGCCAATCACTGCCATCAAAGTCAAGTACTTCAACCCTAAAAACCAATTGCGAACTCACTTGCGGTAAACCAACACAACAACATACTTTATAACGTTGGCTCAAGCCGTGGGCCAGCTCAACAAGTTGTGCTTGTTGAGGTTGCCAATACGTCGCAATTTCGGGCAAAGAGAAAAATTCGGTTAACCAATAGTCAAACCCAGCATTTGTTGGCACGCGGCCTGCCGAGGTGTGTGGCGAATAAAGCAACCCTTCTTTTTCAAGCCTTGCCATTGCATTTCGCACTGTGGCAGAGCACACAGCCATGCCCTTTTGCTTTGCTATACGCGTTGAAGCCACTGGTTGGCCCTCGCCATTACAATATAGGCTCATTACGGCTGAAAAAATTTGTTGATCGCGGGGGTTTAATTTCATAATTCTTACATCTTGACTCTTGCCCTAAGATATTTGGGCACTGCAAGTTTATTTCAAGTTATTTTCAAAGCATTAATTTTTAATGTAATCTATCCCTATGAAATAGTTAAGTGCACGTACCATGGACTCACCGTTTAAAACCATAGGTTTAATTGGTAAACCTAACCACAGCGCCGCGGCTACAACGCTACAGCGATTACACACCTTTTTACGAGCGTTAGGTTTTGAGGTGCTCGTTGAGCAACGAACGGGTCGGCAATTAGAAGATGTGCCTGCGAACAACCTCGTTAAACTCGTTGAGTTAGGCGAGCGTGCTGATTTAGCCATCGTTGTCGGTGGCGATGGCAACATGTTAGGTGCTGCACGTGTTTTAGCGCGTTTTGACGTTGCAGTGATTGGCGTAAACCGTGGTAACCTCGGATTTTTAACCGACTTAAACCCAGAAGGTTTTGAAGCAAGTTTAGAGCAGGTTCTAAGCGGTCAATTCATTGAAGAAAAACGCTTCCTGCTAGAAGTAGAAGTATACCGACATGCTGAACTTAAAAGCGCAAATTCAGCGGTTAATGAAGCGGTACTCCATGCCGATAAAGTCGCTCACATGATTGAGTTCGAAGCCTTCATAAATAATGATTTTGTATTTTCACAACGCTCTGATGGTTTAATCGTATCTACACCGACGGGGTCAACGGCCTATTCTCTCTCTGGTGGCGGGCCTATTTTGACACCAGAACTGAATGCTATTTCGTTAGTACCCATGTTTCCTCATACTCTTTCGAGTCGCCCTTTAGTCGTTGATGCCGATAACGAGGTACGCCTTAAACTCAGCTTAGAAAATACCGACAGCTTACAAGTGAGCTGTGACAGCCACGTTGTTTTGGCCGTTTTACCAGGCGATGAAGTGGTTATCAAAAAAGCTGACAAACGGTTACGCTTAATTCATCCAAAAGAATATTCTTATTACAATGTACTGCGAAAAAAACTTAACTGGGGTAGCCGCTTATTTTAAACAGCAATTTTCTTCTTAAATAATTGCCAAGTGAAATCTATTAGCGCAAAATAATTCACTTTACCGTAGTACACATTTAAGGAACCTAAGCAAAAATGAGCTATATAGTTTTTCTTGCTCTTTTATTGTTGATCACTCTACTAGGCTGCTATTGGATCATCGAAAGCAACCGTCGCAAAGCGATAGAAGCCGAAAAAAAACGCTTTCATCAACGTGTAAAAGAGATCAATAACGACTTCAAAATTAAATTAATCGAATTTAGTGAAGCAAAGCTCATTCGCCCTAAAAATGTTGCACGTTTGAACCAAATCACCAGTAATTACTTTGTCGTTCAAGCTCACAACGAAGAAAATCTAACGCATTTAGAGTTTATTAGTGAGTTGTTTATCAGCACCATAATCATGGAAGCAAACAAAGCACAAAGCCCGCATGAACATGACCAACTTGCCGATAGATTACAATACTTTATGGCACAACTTCCTTATAATGGCATTGAATACAATAAAGCGTTTTATCAAGAAGTATTACCCTCATTAATTGAAGTTATTAAATACGCGCCACCTATTAATCAACATGATGACCCTGCGCAAAGCCAGAGTCCATCAATGCCTGATGAATTAAATCACGAAAAACAGATATCAGAATTAACAAAAGCATAAAAATTTAATTTGCAAAACCCGAAAACACTGTATAAATTAACAGTTAATTAGCTGGATGGATAAACAGTATGTTAATCGGGTTAGAAATTAAAAACTTTGCCATTGTAAGTAACTTGAGTACTGAGTGGCACAATGGCATGACAGCCATTACAGGTGAAACAGGTGCAGGGAAATCAATTGCTATTGATGCCCTATCGTTGTGTTTAGGCGAACGCGCCGATGCGGGTGCTGTTCGTCCAGGAACTGAGCGTGCAGAAATCTGCGCGCAATTCGATATTACCCAATTACCCCTTGCTCAACAGTTTTTAGAACATCACTTACTGTCTAATGCAGAAGGTGAATGCTTACTGCGCCGTGTTATTTGTAAAAATGGCCGGAGTAAAAGCTATATTAATGGCAGCCCTGTCACTGCTGCGCAGCTTAAAGAGCTTGGGCAATACCTCATTTCTATTCATGGTCAACACGCGCATCAGCATTTATTAAAAGCCGAGCATCAGCTGCATTTACTGGATGCATATGCTGGCCATACAAACCTGCTTTCCAATGTTAAAGAACGCTTTAAAGCCTATCAGGCGCTAGTAAAAGAGTTTAACCACTTAGAACAACAACAAGCGCAACAAGCGGCTCAAAAACAGCTACTTGAATACCAAGTTGCTGAATTAGACGAGTTTGCCTTACAACCCGGTGAGTTTGAAGAAATAGAAGCTGAGCACCATAAGTTAAGCCACAGCCAAACTATTTTAGAGTCGTGCCAACGTGAACTTCAGCACTTATACGAAAGTGATGAGCAAAGTGCATGCTCAATGCTGCAACACAGTGCACAGCAATTTGCTGAACTTGCCGGCTACGATGATAGCCTATCTAGCATTGCAGCGCTTTTAAGTGAAGCCGCTGTTCAAGTTGAAGAAGCAAGCCGTGAAATTCGCAGCTACGTAGATATAACAGATTTAGATCCTGCTCGCCTCGACGAAGTAGAAACTCGTTTAACTGGGGCAATGGATTTAGCACGCAAGCACCATATAAAACCGGAAGAGCTGGTAGAATTTCACCAATCAATTGCGCAAGAGCTTGCTTCAATTAGCTACAATAGTGACCGCTTAGCATCACTAGAAACCGAGATAAATACAGCCCTTGATGAATATAAAGACGCTGCACAGGTTTTAAGTGATAGCCGCCAGCGTTATGCCGAAACACTCAACACATTGATCAGCGATAGCATGGCTAACTTATCAATGGAAAATGGCCAGTTTGCGATTGATATTCAACAAACGAGTGATAAAGCCCCCAGTGCAATGGGGTTTGATACCGTGGCGTTTTTGGTATCGACCAACCCTGGGCAACCAATGCAAGCTTTATCGAAAGTTGCATCGGGTGGCGAGCTTTCGCGTATCAGTTTAGCGATACAAGTCATTATCGCCCAGCGCGTGACAACGCCAACACTCATATTCGACGAAGTCGATGTGGGTATTTCTGGCCCAACGGCCTCCGCGGTTGGCAAGTTATTGCGCCAGCTTGGCAAGTCAACCCAAGTTATTTGTGTTACGCACTTGCCACAGGTTGCTAGCTCTGGGCATCAGCAATTTTTTGTTGCGAAAGAAATTGCAAATGGTGAAACCTACACACAAATGAATAAGCTCAGTAAAGATGGACGAATAGATGAAATTGCCCGTCTACTCGCTGGCGATAATATTAGCAAAATGGCCAGAGCAAATGCGAAAGAGCTGATTAGTGCGCATGCATAACCACTCTCGCACTTAATGACATTAACGTTTTAGTAAGTAATTAAGGCTATTGTGCATAGCCTTTGACCGGATTATACAATGAATAAACAACGTAAGTTTGGGTTAGCAAGCGGGTTATTATTGAGCTTAAGCTCACCTTTACTGCACGCCTCTGTGTCATATACACCTGTCGTGTCACAAAATTATATGTTCGCTCTACTACAATGCACTTTATTTGCGTTTCCTATCGTGGCGCTGCTTTTGGTGCTATGGAGCCGATGGAAGCACCTAAGGTTTAAACAACGTTTACAAACATATTTATATGCTTCTGCAGCTATGATGCTCATACTGTTTGTAATAGTGAGCCAGCAATCAGAGACAATTTCTGTTTGGTCTGTTGTTGTAATGATTTGTCATTTTATCGTGGTAAGCCTTGCTTACTTTTTATTAAAACAACACAGCAATAAAGTAAAAAACACGCTATCAGGCTGCTGGTAGTCTGTTTTAACTTGTCGGGCTTTTTCTCTCATTTAAAAAAACCTACTGATTTTTAGCCATCATTACACATAGCTTTAAACAGGGTCAGTTAATAAGAATAAGCAATTATAATATTAGTAACGTAGTTAATATTGGTAACGTAGTTAATATTGGTAACGTAGTTAAAGAAATTAGCGGGTAAGCGTAATGTTTACCCGCTGCTTATATTAGTCTTGAGTGACTATCTGCCAGTCGATACGATAATTAGTCACGACGCTGGTATACCCTTTTACTTTGAAAATATAGTCTCCAGCTTCTGTAACCGATAACTGTGCTGTTTCGGGGTTATCAAGTGTCGCAGAGCTTGCGAGGTCTTCTCCCTGACTGTTTGCTATTGAAAAATCAAGGTCTGCAAATGGTTGCCAACTTAAGACCGCAGTCACGCCCACAACATTATCAGGTACTGAAACTAAATGCTCAATAATGCTATAGGCTGGGTCAACACCAAGCCCTGCAAGATCTAAACTTACTGATGGTCCCATTGTACCCTCAATACTTGGCATTAACTGTGTAGTAAATGACACACCGGGCTGGGTGACAATACCGTCAAATTCGAATCGATCTAATGCGACTTGTCCTGATATAGTGCGCACTTCAAGTGTATGTGCTGAGTCGTCTAATTGGTTAATTGCCACGGTAATGGCTTCGCCTTTTTCACCACTGACGCTCAACGATTCATACTCGACCCCATCAACTAATATACTGACCTCTCCTCGGTTAGTTGCCGCAAAGTGTATTTTCGCACGCTCACCTTTAAAGCCAACATAAGCAATATTTCCAGGCCCTTTTGCTTTTGCCAGTGTGCCGTTATAAGCACTGCTATCCGTTGTTTCTGACCACTTGCCGGCAAAGTAGACTTTATCAGCAGTGTTGTCTGCTTGCTGCCAAGCACCTTGACTCGAAAATTCAGTGTCTCCAGCTAAAAACTGGCGCATATTACCTTCAGTTTGTAATGCAAGCTCAACTGCTTTTTTCACATTAATATGACCCGCCCCTACTTCGTGCGGTAAGTACTGTCGCCCTGTTTCATCAAACATGTCATCGGCACTGGCTTTTAAAATTTCGTCAATTTGATCAGGCGATAAATGCGGGTTTGCTTCAAGCAGCACAGTCGCAGCACCTGCAACAAAAGGGGTTGCCATCGACGTGCCACTCATCGTCGCATAGTAAACATAATAATCAGGGTTATCTAAATCGATGACCGGTCCTAAAGCGGGCAAAGGGGTATTGAGTGCTCGCGTCGAATATATGCTTGAGCCAGGTGCTGTAATGTCGGGTGTTTTAATCGCATCACCTGGCACACCACGGCTAGAAAAATCAGCCAGCATTCTATTCGGCGTGCCTGCTGCGACGTCAATAACCCAAGGAGCGACGGCATACACATTGAGGGTATCATCACCGTCGCCATCGTTACCCGCAGCAAAAGTGACAATCATGCCGCGTTTGTATGCCTCAAATGATGCTTTGTTCACAGGGTTATTAGGGTCGAAGTTACTTCCTGCTCCCCCTCCCCAACTATTTGTAATAACATCAATATCGTATTTGTGCTGGTTGGCTAATGCATAATCAAAGCCTTTTAAAGAATGTAAAATTGAAATGGCTTCACCAGCAGAAATACCGACAATCTTTGCATCTGGGGCAATGCCATCATGCAAATTAGCACGTGTAGGATCATTCGCAGATGCAGCGCCACTGCCCGCAACAGTGCCAGCAACATGGGTGCCATGTCCTGATGATGTATCGGTGTTTGGTAACCCTTCTATATCGGCGGTCAAACCGTATAAATCAAGATCGTTTATTAGTTTTACATTTTGAATGGTTTTATCACCGTAAGCTAAATCGGGATGTGTCGCATCGACTCCTGAATCGAGTACAGCCACAACGCCACCTTTGCCTGTAAATAAATAGTTATCATGTACAAAATGACCGCCAGTGATCTCACCCGAGTTATAGTTGTAATAGCGCAGTGGCGCATCATAATAAATACTTTCGATGGCAGGGTTATTTTGTAACTGTGTGACGAGTGAAGGAGTCAGCGTAGCGCCTACCATGGGTAATTCTTTTAAGGCTAAGTACGGTACACCGAGTGACTGCATTACATTATAAACCTGCTGTTTATCTTTAAAGCTTATAATGACTTTGATACTTGGTTCAGTAAGGCTTTGAGTTAGGCTTGTTGTTGATAATTTTTCTGCTAATTCTGGGCCTAGTAAGGCTTGTGCTTGGGTGGCAAAGCTGCCAACCATGCCAAGACCGATGAGTATACTAGAAAGTTTAGTTCGCATTGGTTTATCTCCTGGATTAGTTTGTTACTTTTTTGTAACTACAGAACATATACTCGCAGCGAGTGACACTCACCGATATAGGGGAAAACCCTCATAAGGCTTTAGGAATAGCCCCTGCGTACGCAATCAATATTTTACAGGCACAAAAAAAGCAAGCCCGCAGGCTTGCTTTAATGTCTATACAAAATTATGAACGGGGAGTATTGCAGATAGCTATTACACCTCTAGGTAATCCATAATTCCTTCTGCCGCATTGCGACCTTCAAAAATAGCCGTTACCACCAAATCTGAGCCGCGAACAATATCGCCACCAGCGAAGATTTTAGGGTTCGTTGTCTGATGGGTAAATTCACCTTGTTCAGGTGCATTAATACCACCCCAATGGTTAATTTCAACGCCATATGGTTCAAGCCAATCCATTTTGTGCGGTTTAAAACCAAATGCCATTAACACTTTAGTGGCTTCTATCACATGCTCTGAACCAGCCACTTCTTCAGCACGACGGCGGCCATTTTCATCTGGTTCACCCAGTTGCGTTTTGACCATTTTTACGCCTGCAACTTTACCTTGCTCGTCAACTACAATGCCTTTAGGTTGCACGTTAAAAGTAAACTCAACCCCTTCTTCGCGGGCATTTTTAACTTCACGTTTAGAGCCTGGCATGTTTTCTTCATCACGGCGATAAGCACATGTTACTTTGCTTGCACCTTGGCGAATTGACGTTCTTACGCAGTCCATTGCGGTGTCACCACCGCCCAATACAACCACTTTTTCGTTGGCCATATCAATATAAGCTTGCTTGTCTTCAGCGTAGCCCATAACACGATTTGTGTTACCAATTAAGAACGGTAAAGCATCATGTACGCCATCGGCATCTTCATTTTCAAATCCTGCGCGCATACTTTGATAGGTCCCTACGCCTAAAAAGACTGCATCATATTCAGCAAGAATTTCATCTAGGGTAATATCAACACCGACTTCCGTGTTTAGTTTAAACTCAACCCCCATTTCAGTGAAAATTTCACGACGCTTCTGCATCACTTCTTTTTCAAGCTTAAATGAAGGAATACCGAAAGTAAGTAACCCCCCTATCTCAGGGTGACGGTCAAATACCACCGGTTTAACACCATTACGCACTAGAATATCAGCACAACCTAACCCGGCTGGACCTGCACCAATAATCGCCACTTTTTTATCAGACCAAACCACATAAGACATATCTGGTTTCCAGCCCATTTTAAAAGCAGTGTCTGTAATATATTTTTCAATATTACCAATTGTTACAGCACCAAACTCTTCGTCAAGTGTACATGAGCCTTCGCATAAGCGGTCTTGTGGACACACTCGACCGCACACCTCAGGTAAACTATTTGTACGATGTGACAGCTCAGCCGCTTCTAATATACGGCCTGTACGAATTAGCTTTAACCATTGCGGTATATAGTTATGTACTGGGCATTTCCACTCACAATACGGGTTACCACAATCTAAGCAACGGTCCGCTTGTGAATTTACTTGCGTCTCAGAAAACGGCTCGTAAATTTCCACGAATGATTGTTTACGTGCCGAAATCGGTTTTTTACGCGGGTCAACACGTTGTACATCGATAAACTGGTATACATTTTCGCTCATACTACCCCCTTACTGAGCCTGAACACGAAGCTCTGCACTACTGCGTGCTCGGTGTCCGAGTAAACTTTTTACATCACTTGATTTTGGCTTCACCAATTTAAACATCGGAATGTATAAATCAAAGTTCGCTAAAATCTGCTCAGCGCGGTTAGACCCCGTTAGCTCTAAATGCTCTGCAATAAGACCACGAAGATGCTCTTGATGAGACGCTAAATCTTCCAGCGTAACAATTTCAACAAGCTCAGGGTTAATGCGTTTTTCAAAGTCATTGCTTTCATCAAGAATATAAGCAAAACCGCCCGTCATCCCCGCACCAAAGTTAATACCGACTTTGCCAAGGACACACACAACACCGCCTGTCATGTATTCACAGCCGTTATCGCCCACACCTTCTACAACCGCTTGCACACCTGAGTTACGAACAGCAAAACGCTCACCCGCACATCCTGCTGCAAACAATTTGCCGCCAGTAGCACCGTACAAGCACGTATTACCTGCAATGGTTGCTTTGTGGCTTTCAAATGATGATCCCATTGGTGGGCGAATGACAAGTTTGCCCCCTGCCATGCCTTTACCAACATAATCGTTAGCGTCACCCACCAACGTCATTTCTAGGCCTCCAGCATTCCATACACCAAACGACTGACCTGCAGTGCCGTGTAACTCTATAGATACAGGATCGGCAGCCATACCTTGGTTACCGTGCTTAGATGCAATGTATCCTGATAGCATCGCCCCCACAGAGCGGTCTGTATTACACACGCGGCTCACTAATGAAATACCCGATTTTTCATCAATTGCTTGCTTGGCTTTATCAAGCAAGGTTTCATTAAGCTGACCTAAATAGTGCGAGCTGTTTGGCGCACTGCAATACAAGGTTTCACCGGTTGGGTTGTTCGGCACAGCCACAACTGACGATAAATCAATTTTCTTTTGCTTCGGCGTTTTACCTTCAATCGCCTCAAGTAAATCTAAGCGACCAATTAAATCGGTTAAATGGGTTACCCCTAAGCTTGCCATGATTAGACGCGCTTCTTGTGCAATAAACTTAAAGTAGTTCATCGCCATTTCTGGTAAGCCATGGTAGTGCTTCTGACGAAGTGTATCGTCCTGCGTTGCTACACCAGTCGCACAGTTATTTAAATGACATATACGCAAGTATTTACAACCCAGTGCCACCATAGGACCCGTACCAAAGCCAAAGCTTTCAGCACCTAAAATAGCGGCTTTAATAATATCGAGACCGGTTTTCAAACCACCATCCGTTTGTAATCTAATACGGTGGCGTAAGCCATTTTCAACCAAAGCTTGTTGTGTCTCAGCTAGGCCCAACTCCCAAGGACTGCCTGCATATTTAACAGAAGTAAGCGGGCTTGCACCTGTACCACCGTCATAACCCGCAATCGTAATGAGGTCTGCATAGGCTTTTGCTACACCCGTTGCAATCGTACCGACACCGGGTTCAGACACTAATTTCACTGAAATTAGAGCTTCAGGATTCACTTGTTTCAAATCAAAAATTAGCTGGGCTAAATCTTCAATAGAGTAAATATCATGATGCGGTGGCGGTGAAATCAACGTTACACCCGGTACTGAGTAACGCAGTTTAGCGATATAAGGCGTTACTTTTTCACCCGGTAACTGACCTCCTTCACCGGGCTTTGCACCTTGTGCTACTTTAATTTGAATCACATCAGCACTGCGTAAATAATGCGGTGTTACACCAAATCGGCCTGAGGCGACCTGTTTAATACGTGAATTTTTCTCGGTGCCATAGCGAAGTTTATCTTCACCCCCTTCACCTGAGTTAGAACACCCACCTAAGCGGTTCATGGCAATAGCCAATGCTTCATGTGCTTCAGGTGATAGTGCACCAATACTCATTGCCGCCGAGTCAAAACGCTTATACAGCTCTGTTGCTGGTTCAACATCATCGATACTGATTCCGGCATCAGGAATTTTAAGCGCCAACATGTCACGTAAATTTGTGATTGGGCGGTTATTAACTAAATCAGCGTAGGCAACGTAATCACTGTACTCACCCGAGCGCACTGCTTTTTGCAGAGTTTGGATCACATCAGGGTTGTAAGCATGATATTCACCACCGTGAACATACTTTAATAAACCACCATGGCTTAATAACTTGCGCTTACTAAATGCGAGCTTATGAAGCTTACGTTGATCATCATCAAAGTCAGTAAAACACGCACCTTTAATACGGCTTGCTACACCATTGAAACAGGTTTCAATAACCGCTTCTGACAAACCAACCGCTTCAAACAGCATCGAGCAACGATATGAGGCAACTGTACTGATCCCCATTTTCGACATGATTTTGTAAAGGCCTTTGTTGATCGCATTACGATACGCCAACGTGACTTCACAATAGCTCTTGTTAATAATCTTTTTATCGCTCATTGCAACCAGCGATTCATAGGCCAAATAAGGGTAAATCGCCGTCGCACCAAAGCCTAATAACACAGCAAATTGATGAGCATCTCGCACGCTACCTGATTCAATAATGATGTTTGATTCACAACGTAAGTTATTATCAACTAATCGTTTTTGAATTGATCCTACCGCCATTGCAGCAGGAATGGGTAGGTGCGTTTCACTAAAGTTACGGTCACTCAAGACTAACATCACACACCCTGATGCGGCTTTTTCTTGCGCTTCGTCACAAATACGTGTGATCGCTTTTTCAAGGCCTTCTTCGGCTGTGTAAGTAATATCGATTTTGCAGTAGCTGTAATGCGCTTGGTCAGCACTTAACAGCTGTTTCATGTCTGCGTACATCAAAATCGGTGTTTCAAATTGCAGACGTTTCGCATGACCCGTGGTTTCATTGAACACGTTTTGCTCACTACCAATACACGTGGCAAGTGACATAACATGATTCTCACGCAGAGGATCAATCGGTGGATTGGTTACTTGTGCAAACTTTTGACGGAAGTAATCAAATAATGAACGGTGCCCTTCAGACAGCACGGCAAATGGGGTGTCATCACCCATTGAGCCCGTTGCTTCTTGACCGTTTTCGCCCATGACACGAACAACACTGTCGAGTTCTTCGTTAGTAAAGCCAAACATTTTTTGATATTTCAGCAGTGTTTCGTCATCAAACGAGCGATTACCTGCATCTTTTTCAGCCAGTTTTTCGAACGGAGTCAAACGCTTAACGTTAGCTTCTAGCCACGCTTTATACGGGTGACGTGATTTAAGATCTTGGTCAATTTCGTCAGAGTGCCAAATTTTACCTTGGTGAGTATCAATTACTAATAATTCACCCGGACCAACTCGTCCTTTTTCAACCACTTCGTCTGGCGCGTAATCCCAAATACCCACCTCAGAAGCAAGCGTAATAAATCCATCTTGCGTAATGACATAACGCGCTGGACGAAGGCCATTTCGATCAAGGTTACAGGCCGCAAAACGACCATCAGACATAACAATACCAGCAGGGCCATCCCATGGTTCCATATGCATAGAGTTAAAGTCGTAGAAAGCACGTAAATCGTCATCCATGGCTCGGTTTTTCTGCCATGCAGGCGGAACAAGCATACGCATCGCACGGAATAAATCCATACCACCCGCTAAGAACAATTCAAGCATGTTATCTAAGCTTGATGAATCAGAGCCACTTTCGTTGACAAATGGGGCTGCTGATTGCAAATCAGGGATCAGTGGAGATGCAAATTTATAAGCACGGGCACGTGCCCACTGGCGGTTACCTTGGATGGTATTAATTTCGCCGTTATGCGCTAAATAGCGGAACGGCTGCGCCAATGGCCAACGAGGTTGTGTATTGGTAGAAAAACGCTGATGAAATACACAAATCGCACTCGTCATGCGCATGTCAGCTAAATCGAGGTAAAAGTTCGGTAAATCCACAGGCATCATCAAGCCTTTGTAAACCGTTACCAAGCCAGACAAGCTCGCAATATAGAAATGCTCATCATTTTCTAGACGCTTTTCTGCACGGCGACGCGCAACATACAAACGACGCTCTAAATCTTTTGGACGCCAGCCCTCAGGTGCGCTGACAAAAATTTGTTCAAAGCCAGGTAGTTGTTTTTTTGCAATTGGCCCTAAACAAGATGCGTCTGTCGGAACGACTCGCCATCCTTGAATATTTAAGGTTTCTTTTTCGAGCTCTTCACTCAAAACATCTTTAGCAGTCTGTGCAAGCACGGGATCGGCATTTAAAAACACCATGCCGACTGCGTAGTTCTTCCCTAAATGCCAATCGTGTTCACTGGCAATTGCACGAAAGAAACTATCGGGTTTTTGCATTAATAAACCACAGCCATCACCTGTTTTACCATCAGCAGAAATACCACCACGGTGTTCCATGCGATCTAGGCCTGTGATTGCGGTTCGAATCAAGCGATGACTCGCCTGACCATTGACCTGGGCGATTAAGCCAAAGCCACAATTATCTTTTTCTAATTTTGAGTCGTATAACATAGACCCCTCCCCTTGCTACAACGACTAGCGGTTCAGTCTTTTGTGACAGTGCTAGCAGACGAACAAAACTATCGCCAAATAAACCATGAGTCAATAGAGTTTTGAATACATATTCATATTTATGAATATTTCTCACTTGAGGACGCACTTTAAAGTCTATGCTATTTTTTTACATTTAGACGCTATTTAACCATTATTTTTTTATGACACTGGTGTCAATTTTAACAGTTTGTAAAAAACCATCCTGAAAACGGATAGTTTACGTTAACGTAAACTGACAATTCATTTTGCATAAATATTCAAATCATGCATAGTAATGCAGTTATTTTGCGCTCTCTCAGCTGTTAGCTGCTTAAATATTTACCAATACATTAAGCTTAGTTACAAATAGCACTTTTTAGCAGCCGACCTTAGTCTTACTTACCTTTAGGTGTTTACCTCTGCGTCAACCAATGCACTTTAAAAAGTGTCCGCTACGGACACTTTTTCTGTCCGCGGACAGAATAAAAACCTCAAATAAAAATAAAAACATTAAAAATCAGTAAGTTAAATATTGGCACACTATTGGTATAGATAGGTCATTATCGAATTAGAGGATCGAAACATGTTCACTATGAGTTTGTTTATGACATCACCACTTACCATGATTGCCATTGGCTTCATGATTATATTTTTTGAGAATCGTAAGGAAGTATGATGATTAAAGATACCAGTGCCCAAGATATAACCGTGGCTAAAAAAAGAAACATTAAAAAACCACTGTTGTTCACTGTGAGTGTTCTTATTGTGAGTGCCCTTGGCTTTCAAGCACTCTTTGCGAGCAACGATGGGAGTGTGTCTGTTGATAAAGCCAGCTTACAAATAAGTGAAGTGACTCAGCAAACCTTAATTAGAGATGTGGCAGCAAGCGGGAAAATTGTCGCGGCTAATGCACCTAAAGTTTACAGCCCCGAGCGCGGCTTTGTCGATCTTAACGTAAAGGCTGGCGACAGTGTTGAAGTAAACGAAATTATTGCTGTGGTTAAAAGCCCAGAGCTTACCAATGAATTAAAACAACAACAATCTGTGTTGGCGCGTTTAGATGGTGAATTACAACGAAAGCAACTTGAAGCACGTAGACAAAAATTAAGCTTAACAAAAGCACTTGATTTGGCACAGGTAGAGCTAAATGCCGCTGATAGAGAAAACCGCCGTGCGCAATTATCTATCGAGAAGCACCTTATAAGTCAGATCGATTTAGAAAAAGCCGTAGACGATTTAGCCCGCGCGAAACTCTCCTTCAAGCATGCAGAACAAGAAGTCAGCCTTGCTAAAGACACACTGGCATTCGAGCTAAAAGCTGCAGAGCGAGACCTTGCTCGTCAACAACTCATTGTGGATGACTTATTACGCCAAGTTAATGAGTTAACAATTAAAGCCAGCGTCAGTGGCATTGTCGGTAATTTACTCGTGCAACCTAAAGAAGCGGTTACACAAAGCCAACCATTAATGACACTGGTTGACTTAAGTAATTTTGAAGCACAGTTGCAAGTACCTGAAAGCTATGCCAATGAGCTAGGCCTTGGCATGCAAGTAGAGTTAACTCTCGGTGCCCGCCAAGTCATGGGGACATTATCAGCAATCTCGCCGGAGGTGAATAACCGTGAAGTCACAACACGTGTTCGCTTCGATAAAGAAATTACCGGCATTCGCCAAAACCAACGTTTAACCGCACGCATTCTTTTGGAGAACCGCGACAATGTTTTACAAGTTAAACGTGGTGCGTTTTTACAACAAGGCGGTACCCGCGCCTATAAAGTAGACGGCGACATGGCCTATTTAATCGATATAAAAACAGGTGCTAGCAGTATCAATGCCGTTGAACTGTTAGAAGGGGTAAAACCAGGCGATAAGCTAATCATCTCTAACTACGACCGTTATAAACAAGCACCGACTCTCGTATTACGCTAACAGCAACAAGGAATAATTATTATGCTTACAATGAACAACATCAGCAAAGTGTATCAAACAGACATGGTACAAACTCATGCATTACGTGATTTCAATCTCCATGTAGAAGAAGGTGAATTTATTGCTGTTACTGGCCCGAGTGGTTCAGGCAAAACGACCTTTTTAAATATTGCCGGTATGCTAGAACCGTTTTCAGAAGGCCAGTATCTTTTAGATGGTATTGATGTAGGTGGTCTTAACGATAATCAGCGTGCTGATTTACGGAACCAAAAAATAGGCTTCATCTTCCAGGGGTTTAATCTGATACCCGATTTAAATCTATACGAAAATATTGAAGTACCTCTGCGATATCGAGGAATTAAAGCTGCTGAGCGTAAACGTCGTATTGAACAATGTTTAGAGCAAGTAGGTTTAGCGTCACGTGCTAAGCATTTACCGCAACAACTTTCAGGTGGGCAACAGCAACGCGTGGCTATTGCCAGAGCACTTGCGGGTGAACCCCGTTTTTTACTTGCCGATGAACCAACGGGTAACCTAGACAGCTTAATGGCGCGCCAAGTAATGGAATTGCTCGAACAAATTAATCGTGATGGCGCCACCATTGTCATGGTTACTCACGACCCTGAACTTGCCCGAAGAGCCCCGCGTAATATCCAAGTGGTGGACGGTCAACTTGCCGATTTCACGCTTTACCAAGGCACGCAAAACCTCAAAGCGGCAGGAGTATAGTCATGTTCCTTCATTATCTAGATTTAAGTTGGCGAAGCTTTAAGCGCACGCCCTTAGTGAGTTTTTTAATGGTATTAGCGATTGCCATTGGCATTGGTGTAACGATGACGAGCTTGTCGGTGTATCACATGATGTCTGCCGATCCGATCCCGCAAAAGAGTAGCCAACTATACAGTGTGCAATTGCAAATAATGGACGAGGGTTCAACTTGGTGGACAAAAGATAATTTACCAATGCAATTAACCTATCAAGACGCGGTTAATTTAAATAAGGCAGAAGCCGGTGGTAAGCGCGTCACGATGGTGCGCACTGGGTTTTCTGTTTATTTAGACTCCGATACCGTAAAACCATTTATTGGTCAGGCGCGTTTAACAACCCCCGACTTCTTCGACATGTTTAACTTATCATTTTTATACGGTGGCGTGTGGAGTCAGCAACAAGAAGCAACTGCTGCACCCGTAGTCGTTATCAGTAAAAAGCTCAACGACAAACTATTTGCGGGAGAAAACTCTGTTGGCAAAATTATCTTCCTTGATGATGCAAGCTATGAAGTGGTTGGGGTTATGGATGACTGGAATATTACGACCAAATATTACGATTTAAATAACGGCGCATTTAATAAAACCGAACAACTCTACCTGCCTTTTAGCTTATTAAAAGCACGTGAGCTTGAAAACTGGGGCAATACAAACGGTTGGAAGCACGAAAAAACCAATACGTTTAACGACAAGCTTAATTCTGAATTAGTTTGGCTGCAATTTTGGGTCGAACTAAAAACACCCGCAGAAAAGCAAGCGTATGAAGATTTCTTAATGGCTTATATGCAAGAACAGCAAAAGCGTGGTCGCTTTAACCGCGAAAAGCTTGAAGCGAAATTGCGTGATGTAAACGAATGGGTGGAATACAACAATGTGGTAAGTGAAGATAACGAAATTCTCGTTGGCCTAAGCTTTATGTTTTTAGCGGTATGTTTGGCAAATATTCTAGGCTTATTACTGGCTAAATTTCTTCGCCGTGCGCCAGAGGTTGGCGTACGCAGAGCTTTAGGCGCAAGCAAACGCCAAATTTTCTTTCAACACATTGTCGAAGTGGCCATGCTCGGATTTTTAGGTGGTATTTTCGGGGTTATTTTAGCCCAAGTGGGACTTTTAGGTGTGCGCCAAAGCTACAGCTACTATCAAAGCTTAGCCACCATGGATTTAACCATGTTACTTAGCGCCCCTGTAATAGCAATTAGCACCTGTGTAATCGCAGGTCTTTACCCTGCGTGGCTGGTGTGTAAAACCAACCCTGCTATATACCTTAAGAGCCAATAAGGAACTGTGTTATGTTAGAAATTAAACCTATATTTCATGCCTTATGCCGCTCAAAGGTTGGGGCTATTCTGTTACTAATTCAAATTGCCATTACCACAGCAATCGTCAGTAACGCCGCGTTTATTATTCAAGATAGAATTAGCTATTTAAGCCAAGAAACAGGCTACCCAGAACAAGACATTTTTATTTTTAATGTGATGATGTTCGGCCAAGACACCTCGCCAAGCCAACAATACGAGCTTGATGAAGCTATGTTACGTCAAATTCCAGGGGTGGTTGATGCTGCTTACTCTAGTACCACACCTCTTTCGGGCAGTGGTTCATCATCTGACTTTAGTTTAAAACCGGCACCACAAGAGAGTAAATCAGCACGTAGCTCATATATGTTTATCGACGAGCACGGCATTAACACGTACGGTGTTAACTTAATTGCTGGGCGTAATTACAGCGAAGACGAAGTGATCGTAACAGAGAATTACGATGAGCTTTCGAAGGTCATCGTGGTGAGTAAAAGTCTATCTGATGAGCTTTTCCCTGATGGTAATGGCTTAGGTCAATCTATTTACTTTGGTGATATTCCTTTAAAAATTATTGGTATTGTCGATGTAATGAAAGGCCCATGGCTTAAAGATAGTCGCCCAGATAATGTGGCATTAATTCCGTTCATTAAAGCAGGTAGCAATGCACGCTTTGTCGTAAGAACAGAGCCTGGGCAACGCCAGTCTGTAATGAACCGTGTTGAAGAAGCCATGCTTAAAAACTACAACAAACGCGTTATCTCGCGCATTCGCGGCCTTGATGAAGACAAAGAGCAGTACATGGCTGAAGACACGCTTATGATGCGTATGTTAATTGTTTTAATCACAATTTTAGTGTTGGTCACTGCGCTGGGTATCTTTGGTCTTACACTCTTTAATATTAGTAAACGCACGAAACAAATTGGGACTCGCCGTGCTCTTGGAGCAAGAAAGTCCGCCATTATTAGCTACTTTTTAGTCGAAAATGCCATGATTTGCAGTGTAGGTTTAGTAATAGGCATGATAGCAGCGATGTATTTAGGCCAATTACTGATGCAACATTTCTCGATTGCTCAGTTAGATGTGCGTTATGTAATTGCCACTGCAAGCGCTGTGTTTATTATGAGTTTGCTTGCGGTTCTTGCGCCAGCCAAACGAGCTGCGAACATTTCACCCAGCATTGCAACACGCACCATTTAGTTCTCCCAAGCTATGCTACACTGGATTTACAGTGTAGCATTTATAAGTACACACTTAAGTTGGCTCTTGCACCGGACTTACTTAACATATTTAGGAAAACAGCAAAAAAATAATAATATGGAAAAAATACTTATTGTTGATGACAACCCCGCGATATTAGACGCCTTGTCATTATTATTAGAGATCCACAATTATACCGTGGTTACTGCAAGCACCCCATTTGAAGCAATCCAAGCAGTACAGTACCAGCGTATTTCATTAGTTATTCAAGATATGAACTTTACCGCCGACACCACCTCGGGTGAAGAAGGCAAGGCGCTGTTTTATGACTTACGCGATATAAACCCATTACTGCCTATTATCTTAATCACCGCATGGACCGAGCTTGCAACAGCTGTTGAACTTGTAAAGGCGGGTGCCGCAGACTATTTACCAAAGCCGTGGGACGATACAAAACTGCTTACTTGTATCAATAATTTACTCGAACTTGGTAAAGCGAAACAACAAAATGAAACTTTCGCACGCCACCAGCAAGAACGCGAAGATTCCATTAAAACTGCCAACCTTGTCGGCCTTATTTATAAAAGCACAGCGATGGAGCATATTGTTAATCTTGCTATTCAGGTGGCAAAGTCAGACATATCAGTGCTTATCACTGGCCCAAATGGCAGTGGCAAAGAGCGCATAGCACAGATAATCCAAGCCAACTCTCTGCTTGCAGACCATCCTTTTATCACTGTTAACGCCGGTGCATTGCCAAATGAACTCATTGAAGCTGAATTGTTTGGCGCTGAAGCTGGCGCGTACACAGGTATCACCAAGCAACGCATTGGCCGTTTTGAAGCCGCCGATGGGGGCACATTATTTTTAGACGAAATAGGCAACCTACCGTTGTCCGGTCAAATGAAATTATTACGTATTCTGCAAACTGGTGAATTTGAGCGTTTAGGATCAACGCAAACTCGAAAAGTAAATGTGCGGGTTATATCAGCAACAAACGAAGATTTAACGCACGCGATTAAAGCGGGTCATTTTCGGGAGGACTTATATTATCGTCTCAATGTTATTGAGTTAAACCTGCCTAGCCTAGCTGACAGACCCGATGATATTCTTGCCCTAGTGGCACACTTTTTACCACATCGCAGTGTGTCTCTAAGCACCGAGAAAGCCCTGCTTGCCCATCCGTGGCCGGGTAATGTACGTGAACTTGAAAATGCGTGTAAACGGGCTGCCGTATTAAAACCAACTGGCACTATTGAACTTGCCGACTTTGGCTTAAACGTCGATACCACTAAAGCCACATCAATAAAAAGTGAACCGACAAAGCACGATATTGAACTGGCAATGCGCGAACACCAAGGGGTGATTGCTAAAGTTGCGCGACATTTTGGTCTTAGCCGACAAGCGCTGTATCGCAGACTCGATAAATTTAAGATAGATTACTAATGTTAAGAAATAAGATTATTCTATTGTGTGTTGTTGCAGCGGTAGTCCCTCTATTACTGGTAAGCTATTTTGCTGCTCTTCCTGGATTATATACTTTGCTTGCGGTCATTGGTTGCGCCTTGCTAGCTGGCCTTTTGGCGTACCAGTTAAGCCGCCCTTTAGCTGACGGTATTGCGTCTCTTGAATCTGGATTGCTTAACTTTAAAGACGGTGAACTGGCCACCCTTTTGGCCTATGATAGCAAAGATGAACTGGGTGACTTATGCCGACTTTATAACCAAACAGCAAAGCAACTTCGCCAAGAAAAGCAATGGATATACCAGCGTGAATTAATGCTCGACAAAGTACTGCAAAGCTCGGAGCAAGCGGTGCTACTTATTAACGATCAAGGTTTTATTGTTTACAGTAATCACAGTGCTCGTAGCTTGTTTGAAGCAAAATCAGCTATCGAAGGACTTAAACTAGAAAATGTGATTAGTACCTGCTCTGAACAACTGACACGTGCTATCAACAAAGGGATTGATGGCTTATTTACCCTCGATAAAACGGAACAAGAATCACAAACTTGGCATATGGCAACGGGCCGCTTATTACTTAATAATCAATACCACCAACTGTATGTGTTCAAACAGCTCACACGGGAACTCAGCCGCCAAGAGGTTGAAGTATGGAAAAAAGTAATCCGTATCATCAGCCACGAACTCAATAATTCGCTGGGCCCAATGTCATCAATGCTCCACAGCGCACAATTATTAACAAAAGAAGTCGACGAGCCACGTTTAAAACGCGTATTCACCACCATTGAAGACCGTATCAAACACCTTAATGAATTTGTTCAAGGCTATGGTAAATTTGCCAAATTACCCACCCCACAGTTATCAGCGATTAACTGGCCATCGATCGTCGAGCAATTAAAAAGCCAATGGCAAGTCAATATTACTCTTGGCGATAACGTAAACACACAAGCCGATCATACTCAGCTTGAGCAACTGCTGATTAATTTATTAAAAAATGCGTACGAATCGGGTACTAAACCTGAAGACATCAGTCTGAGTATTCAACAAGAAATGGCCAGCACCCACATTACTGTGAGCGACAGAGGCAAAGGCATGAGCGAAACTGTAATGGCGAATGCACTGATCCCCTTTTACTCCACTAAATCGACAGGCAGTGGTTTAGGGCTAGCGTTGTGCCGAGAAATAGTTGAAGCACATCACGGGCAAATTAGCCTTCACAACCGCGAGCAAGGTGGCTTAAGTGTGCATGTGATTTTAGCGCAATAAAAAAGCCGCTTATGCGGCTTTCTCGGCAAACTAAGTAAGATTACTCAGCGTCTTGTTCTTTGTACTTTGCAGCTGTTTCTGTGATTAATGGTTGTAATTCACCACGTTGAAACATTTCGATGATAATGTCACAGCCACCAATTAATTCACCTTCAACCCAAAGTTGTGGGAATGTTGGCCAATTAGCGTAAGCAGGTAACTCTGCACGAATATCTGGATTAAGAAGAATGTCAACGTAAGCAAACGGTTCACCACACGCCATTAAAGCTTGTGATGCTTGAGAAGAAAAACCACAGTTAGGTAATTTTGGTGATCCTTTCATGTATAAAAGGATTGGGTTTTCAGAAATTTGCTGTTTAATTTTATCGATGGTTTCCATTTACAACCTCAAAAGACATTGACTTACTACACTGGCCTTGAAAAATATTCACTGTGGCCTCAGATATATAACTTAAAATGGACTATCACAGTCACAATTTTAAAGAGTCTTTAGCAATAGCATTGCTGTTTGCTAAAACTTGAGTAAAATACTCAACAATTATAGTAACACTATAATACCATTTGGTATAGGTGAGTACGCTGTTTACCTCGCTATTACCTATAACTGAGTGGACTATCAACCAAGAAGATGGAGATAAAAAATGGCATTTGAACTACCGTCACTACCATACGCAATCGATGCATTAGAGCCACATATTTCAAAAGAGACTCTAGAGTTTCACCACGGTAAACACCACAACACATACGTTGTAAAATTAAACGGTCTGATCCCAGGCACTGAATTCGAAAACAAATCTCTAGAAGAAATCGTTTGTTCTTCAGAAGGTGGTGTATTTAACAATGCTGCGCAAATCTGGAACCACACATTCTACTGGAACAGCCTATCTCCAAACGGTGGTGGCGAACCAACTGGCGCTATTGCAGACGCTATCAACGCTAAATGGGGTTCTTTCGAAGCATTCAAAGACGCGTTAAACGACAAAGCTGTAAACAACTTTGGTTCAAGCTGGACTTGGTTAGTTAAACTAGCTGACGGCACACTTGATATCGTTAACACATCAAATGCTGCTACACCATTAACTGATGAAGGTGTTACACCAATCCTAACTGTGGATCTGTGGGAACACGCTTACTACATCGATTACCGTAATGTTCGTCCTGATTACCTAAAAGGTTTCTGGGCACTTGTTAACTGGGATTTCGCGAACGCTAACTTCGCTTAATTCTGTTTAACTTGCAGTAATTAAAAAAAGACGCTCCGGCGTCTTTTTTATTGCCTTTTTTATATCACTGTTCAGCCGCAGCCCAAGCGCCATAATAAATGCGTACCAAGATGATCTTTTTTCAATTAAATTCTTAATTTTCTTGCGCAAAAATTCAAAATCGTGACTAAGCTTTAATTAACCTTTGCTTTTTTCTTAATCTAATTACACGTCATTTTAGCGGGTTTTCGGAGGTCTCTATGAGTATTTTTGAGCATTACCAATCACGATACGAAGCAGCGCAAGAAGAAGAATACAGTATTGAGGAATTTCTCGAGATCTGTAAGAAGGACAAATCAGCTTACGCAAGCGCACCTGAGCGCCTGTTAATGGCCATTGGTGAGCCTGAAATTATTGACACATCGACCGATGCGCGGCTCAGCCGATTATTCTCCAATCGTGTCGTTGCGCGCTACCCAGCATTTCACGATTTTTATGGTATGGAAGACGCCATTGAACAAATCGTTTCTTACTTAAAGCATGCTGCGCAAGGTTTAGAAGAATGTAAGCAGGTATTGTATTTACTTGGCCCTGTGGGCGGGGGTAAATCATCTATTGCCGAAAAACTAAAATACCTGATGCAACAAGTGCCTATTTATTCAATAAAAGGGTCCCCTGTCAATGATCACCCTCTCGCTTTGTTTGATCCAAACGAAGATGCTGAACTACTCGAGAAAGAATACGGCATTAAGCCTCGCTATTTAAAAACAGTGATGTCGCCGTGGGCAGCCAAGCGCTTAAGTGAGTTCAATGGTGATATAAGCCAATTTAGAGTGGTAAAACGCTACCCTTCTATTTTGAATCAAATTGCGATCGCCAAAACAGAGCCGGGCGATGAAAACAATCAAGATATTTCTGCTTTAGTCGGTAAAGTCGATATTCGTCAGCTTGAGCATTTTGCACAAAATGACCCTGATGCTTACGCGTATTCAGGTGCACTTTGTTTAGCGAACCAAGGGTTGATGGAATTTGTGGAAATGTTTAAAGCACCTATTAAGGTACTCCACCCGCTACTCACGGCCACCCAAGAAGGTAACTATAATGGCACCGAAGGTATTAGTGCCCTTCCCTTCAACGGCATGATTTTAGCTCACTCGAATGAATCTGAGTGGCAAACATTTAAAAATAACAAAAACAACGAAGCATTTTTGGACCGTGTTTATATTGTTAAGGTACCTTACTGCTTACGCGTTTCTGAAGAAGTGAAAATCTACAACAAACTTCTTGAAAACAGTGAACTTCACGATGCGCCATGCGCACCAGGCACATTAAAAACATTGGCACAATTTACCACTCTTTCACGTATTAAGGAGCCAGAAAATTCAAGCATCTATTCAAAAATGCGTGTCTACGACGGTGAAAGCTTAAAAGACACCGACCCGAAAGCGAAGTCATACCAAGAATACCGTGATTATGCGGGTGTTGACGAAGGTATGACTGGGCTCTCTACACGTTTTGCCTTTAAAATTTTATCGCGAGTGTTCAACTTTGATACCACAGAAGTCGCAGCAAACCCTGTTCACTTGTTTTATGTTTTAGAGCAGCAAATTGAGCGCGAACAGTTCTCAGCCGATGTGGAAGAACGCTACCTAAGTCACTTAAAGGGCTATCTAATCCCGCAGTATGTCGAGTTTATTGGCAAAGAACTACAAACTGCCTATTTAGAGTCTTATTCTGAATACGGACAAAATATTTTTGATCGCTACGTAACCTATGCTGATTTTTGGATTCAAGATCAAGAATATCGCGACCCAGATACAGGCCAACTTTTTGATCGAGCAGCATTAAATGCAGAGCTCGAAAAAATTGAAAAGCCAGCAGGTATTTCGAACCCGAAAGATTTCCGTAACGAGATTGTCAATTTCGTACTGCGCGCACGTGCGCACAACCAAGGCAAAAACCCGCTTTGGACCAGTTACGAAAAACTTCGCACAGTGATTGAGAAAAAAATGTTCTCGAACACCGAAGATCTGCTTCCAGTTATTTCTTTCAATGCGAAAACTTCTGCCGAAGATCAGAAAAAACACGAAGACTTTGTCAACCGTATGGTTGAAAAAGGCTATACCCAAAAACAAGTACGTTTACTTTCTGAATGGTATTTACGCGTTAGAAAATCGCAGTAAAAAACGTTTGTTTCAAGGGGGTTGTTATGGCGCATTTTATAGACCGACGCCTGAATGGAAAAAACAAAAGTACGTTGAACCGTCAGCGTTTCATCAGGCGTTATAAAAAACAGATTAAAGAAGCCGTATCTGATGCCATTAATAAACGCAGCGTAACCGATACGAGCAGTGGCGAGAGTATTTCTATTCCACAGCGCGATATTAGTGAGCCTGTATTTCATCAAGGACGTGGGGGCGATCGGGAGCAAATACATCCAGGAAATGACCAATTCTCAACAGGCGATAAAATTAAACGCCCGCAAGGAGGCGGTCAAGGGGGTGGCAGTGGCGAAGGTGACGCAAGTGATTCGGGCGAAGGCCAAGATGAGTTTGTTTTTTCTATCTCTAAAGACGAGTATTTAGATTTATTATTTGAAGATTTAGAGCTGCCAAACTTACAGCAAAATCAACTTGATAAACTCGTGCAAATGAAAACGCATCGCGCTGGTTTTTGTAGCGATGGTATGCCCAGTAATATTGATATAGTGCGCTCATTACAAGGCTCGCTCGCTCGCCGTGTTGCAATGACAGCGGGCAAAAAACGACATCTGAGCGAACTTCAAGGACAATTAGCGCTTTTGAAAGCAGAGGAAGAGCCCGACAAAGCTGCCATTGCCCTGCTTGAGCGTCAAATTGAAGAGCTTGAAAGTCGCATAAAAGCCGTGCCGTTTATTGATAATTACGACTTACGTTTTCGCAATTACGAAAAACGTCCCCACCCGACGAGTAAAGCCGTGATGTTTTGCCTTATGGATGTGTCAGGTTCGATGGATCAAGCAACAAAAGATATGGCAAAACGGTTTTATATTTTGCTGTATCAGTTTTTGACTCGCAGCTACAAAGATATCGAAGTCGTGTACATTCGCCACCATACACAAGCGAAAGAAGTTGATGAGCAGGAGTTCTTTTACTCACAAGAAACCGGTGGCACTATTGTGTCGAGTGCGCTGAAATTAATGAATGAAATTATCGCTGAACGTTACCATGCAGATGAGTGGAATATTTATGCTGCACAAGCATCTGATGGTGATAACTGGGCCGATGACTCTCCTCATTGCGGTGAAATACTCCGCAATAAATTACTCAAAGCAGTACGTTACTATGCGTACATAGAAATTACGGCGCGTGCGCATCAAAGTTTATGGCGTGAGTATCAATCTATAGCACAAACACACGACAACTTTGCCATGCAACATATTCGTGGTGTAGAGGACATTTACCCTATTTTCCGTGAATTATTTAAAAAGAATCGTCAGCAGCAAGGCGCCGCATAGCCTTGCGAGTGAGGTAAAATATGGCCGATAAACGTATTAGTGACGGACCGGATTGGACGTTTGATTTATTAGCACAGTACCAAAGTGAAATTGAGCGAGTCGCAAAGATCTATAAGCTCGATACTTACCCGAATCAAATAGAAGTGATCACTGCTGAACAAATGATGGATGCTTACTCAAGCGTAGGCATGCCTATCGGTTATAGTCATTGGTCATACGGTAAAAAGTTTATTCAAACAGAGCAAAATTATAAACGCGGGCAAATGGGGTTAGCGTACGAAATTGTTATAAATTCAGACCCCTGCATTGCTTACCTAATGGAAGAAAACACCTTGCCAATGCAGGCTCTCGTGATGGCGCACGCGTGCTATGGCCACAACTCATTTTTTAAAGGTAATTACTTATTTAAAACCTGGACCGATGCAGGTTCTATTATCGACTACTTATTATTTGCGAAAAATTATATTGCGCGCTGTGAAGAGAAGTACGGTATTAATGAGGTAGAAAACCTTATCGACTCTTGTCATGCCTTAATGAACTATGGGGTTGACCGGTATAAGCGCCCGCAAAGAATTTCGCTGTATGAAGAGCAAAAGCGTCAACAAGAACGCGAAGATTATCTGCAATCGCAGGTGAATGAATTATGGCGAACTATTCCAACATCTCAACAAGAGTCGAAAAAACACGAGCGTCGATTTCCTGAGGAACCACAAGAAAATATTCTGTATTTTATAGAGAAAAATGCCCCGCTACTTGAATCATGGCAACGTGAAGTAATCCGTATTGTGCGAAAAATTTCACAATACTTTTACCCCCAAAAGCAAACGCAGGTGATGAATGAAGGTTGGGCAACGTTTTGGCATTATACGATTTTAAACCACTTGTATGATGAGGGAAAACTCACCGATGCCTTTATGCTCGAGTTTTTACAAAGCCATACCAATGTGGTTTATCAGCCGCCTTATAACAGCAATTATTATTCTGGTATTAATCCCTATGCATTGGGCTTTAATATGATGGTTGATATTCGCCGAATTTGTGAAAATCCCACTGATGAAGATAAAAAGTGGTTCCCTGAATATGCTGGAGCCGATTGGCTAGAAACCCTGCATTTTGCCATGCAAAACTTTAAAGATGAGAGCTTTATTAGCCAGTTTTTATCACCTAAAATTATCCGTGACTTCAAGCTATTTACTATTATTGATCATGAAAAAGAGCCAACCCTTAATGTCGGCGCGATACATGACGAAGTGGGCTATCAACAAGTACGTGAAACGTTATCTGCACAATATAACTTAAGTAATCATGAACCCAATATACAAATCTATAATGTTGATATTAGAGGAGATCGTTCTCTAACCTTACGCTATGTACCGCATAAAAACATTCCGTTAGCTGGCTCAAAAGATGAAGTGCTGAAACACCTTTACAGGTTATGGGGGTTTAAGGTAAAACTGGAACAAGAATCTTCAACCGGTGAAATTTCACTACTTGGTGAATGCCCAAAAAGTGATGCACGACACACAACAGAGTAGATCACATGGATAAAAAAATACTGGTCATCATCGACGCTATCGCCGATGCCAAAACCTCGATACTTCACGCCAAACAAAAAGCGAAGGGGGTTAGGCATATTGATATCGTCGCATTTAGCTATGAAGATACCAACAGTATTTTATTTTCGATTCCACCCGAAGAAGCACTTGCTATTCAGGATAAAGAATTAGGTAAAATTCGTGACACACTATCACCTTTAATTGACAGCCATTTAGAGCAAGGTAGCTACACATTCCAAACGCTTTGGCATGAAAGTCCTGAGCAGTGGCTTGCTAATGAGCTTGATACGTCAGCGTACGAGCTTGTGATTAAAACGCGTCATATTGATGCAGAAACACAGTTTAGTGAGCTTGATTGGCAGCTTATACGCTTCAGTCCCCTACCGCTTTATTTAGCTGCTGATAACAAGTGGAAAAACAATACTAATGTGCTCGCTGCGCTCGACTTAGGCAGTGAGAAAGCCACTAAATATCGTCTTAACGAAGCAATGATAAAAATGGGTCTAGCGTATGCCGCTGATTATGAAAGTGATTTTTTTGCTTGTTATACCGTGCATGTATCGCCCTTTTTACGCGATTTGGGGTTAGTTTTTTCTGATGAGCAAGTTATTAATGCTTATGAAAAACTCCCCAGTGCCCAACGCGCACTGATTGAGTCATATAACCTCAAAGAAAAGCTAGAAATTAAGGCAGGTATCGTCGAGCAAGTGATCCCCAGTATCGCCGCAAAACTCAGTGCAGACCTTGTAATAATGGGTACGGTGGGTAATACAGGAATTAAAGGGCATCTTATTGGTAATACAGCAGAAAAGGTTATGAAATTACTAAAAACGGATATTTTAGTGATCCCTCCTTTCGATAACTAAAGCCAGACTTAATATCAATTAGCTTAATTAGGTGGTCTATTTTGAGGCAATAAAACCGCGTTGATAACACGGCAAAAATGTCGTTATTTAGATGTTCTCGGCAATTGCGCCTACATCCATGCAGTCGTAATTCAGACATTTTTAACGCAGGTAGCGACAGGTTTAATGCCTCAAAAAGATTAAGTCTTGTTTTGCAATTGGTGTCATAAGTCTGAATAAGCCGTCACTTTATTACGGCCATTTTGTTTAGAGTGGTATAAGGCTTGATCAGCTGCTTCAATCCACTTTTCATAACGCTCAAACTTTTTCTCATCAGAGCACGCAAAGCCAATACTCACCGTGAGTTTAATTTGTTTATCACCAAAATAAATTGACGAATTTTCAATAAGAGCACGTAAACGCTCTGCAAAGATCATTGCACCTTCATGATCCGTATCAAGCAAAGTTACGGCAAATTCTTCACCACCATAACGGCCTGCTAAATCAGTTTCACGTAATGTTTTTCTCAATAAATCAGCAATATGACGCAGTGCTTCATCACCAGCACGATGCCCATGCTCATCGTTAACGGTTTTAAAATGGTCGATATCAAACATTAATAACGTACTGCAGCCACCGCTTCTGGAAATACGCATGTATTCTTTACGTAGTTTTTGCTCCCAGAATCCGCGATTAGTTAGCTGTGTCAATGCATCAGTGCGACTCATTTGTTCGAGCTTCGCATTAACGTCTTCAAGTTCTTTTTTATTCACCGCTTCATCGGTCACATCGTAAATAATAATACAGATATGTGATACTTCGCCGGTCGTTGTGGTGAGCGGAATAAAGGTAGCATTTTGATACATATGATCCGCTTTACCGGTAATTGGACGGTAATTTTTAAAACGGAAAATATAGGGTTGCTGCTCCCAAATCGTGAACGAGCGATTATTAAGAATAAACACAGATTCAGACTTACTACGAAACCATTTTTCATCAATTGATGGAAAGAGATCAAATAAGTCTTTGTCTTTTACTGCGCTTGGCAATAAACCCGAATGGTTTTCCATAAAACCATTCCAAATGCAGACTTTATAGTCTCTATCAAGCACCACAAGGCCTACATCAACGGTATTAAACATATCCATTAACCAATGGAGTTCATTCATATTAAAATCGGCTGCAGGCATAGTTTAGTCTTCTAATAAATAAGCTACTTTATATTTTAAAGTTTTTAATGAGTCCTCAGTAAACAGCAACATAAGATCACAATTAATGTTGTGATTTTCAATGCCGTAACTGATCTCAATGGCGAGAGTTCGTTGCCAACGTGATTTATTGGCTTTAACCAAATCAGACACATCACAATGCTGACCTAACACCACCGGATGACCTTGACTAAAACGCATATCAAGTTGCTTTGACAGCCCACTCAAAATAGCGCCTATTAAGATGTTACTGACATCCATTAACAGTTCAAGCTCAACTTTATTGTTAAGCTCTCCTTCGTAATTCATTAACGAAGCAATTTCTTTAAAACTCGAATCATTTAACAGCAATAACGCTTCACCCGACACGCCACCGCCAATAAAGCCTTGGCACACACCTGACGTTGAGGCATTGGCATCAATCGACCGCAAGGCCATATCAAGCTCATTGACTTCAAGTACATTTACGTTCGGAATTGGAAGCTTTACAAACACATTCAATAAACGTGCTAATAAGTCCCCTGCTTGGCCCATAGCAACATTGGTGAGTTCTTGGTATATGTCACGTACATCGGGGTCGACTTGCTCACCTAGCTTATTTGCTAAGCGCTCCCGCATGGCTTTGTCTTTAATACCATGATGTTCAATAATGTTCGCGAGCTTTTCTGCTGAGCAGGGTTTCTGAATAAAATCGATTGCGCCAAGTTCAAGCACGCGTTGATGCGCATTTGGCTGGATATCGCCCGAGACGACAACGGTTAATACATGTAAGCCTTGATCTTGAATGGCTTGCAACACTTCATAACCATCCATTTCGGGCATATTTAAATCAAGAAATAAAATTTCGGGCTGTAAACGCTTAATTTGTTCAATACAGTGAATGCCGTTTTCAGCAAATTCGACTTTTATATCCCAATCATCAGGTAAAGAGCGCGCTAATTGTCTACGCGCTAATTTTGAATCATCACAAACTAATACCGATGTTGACATATATTCTCTCTAAATACGCACTTTTGAACTAGCTAATACAAAATGCACTAACTTTATTATTATTTTTATAAACAAAAATCGGACTACGCACACATGTTAATCAAACTACAGGTTATTTACAATTTTAAATTGTGGTAAACCTTGGAGCTATTGGTTCAGTATAATACACTGATGTTAAATGCGTTAATTTGAAGGAATGAAGTAATGTTGTTACGCCCTCTTATGTTTGCTCTTGGAGCAGTTTGTACATTCAGTTATGCCAATGATTTAGTAGAAAATAGTTTAGATGCTGGCAAAGTTTCTGCACAATCGAAACCCGTCACATTACTTGGACAAGGTGTTAAAGTAGGTCAGCAAGCCCCTAACTTCAAGGTCGTAGATGGTAATTTCACCCCTGTCACTCTCAACGACTATCAAGGGCAAGCCGTATTATTAAGTGTTGTGCCAAGCCTTGATACGGGCGTTTGCAGTATTCAAACAAAACATTTTAATGAAAAAGTAGCTTCTGAGTTTCCCAGCATTGCAATGCTAACATTAAGTGCTGATTTACCCTTTGCGCAAAAACGCTTTTGTAAAGCCGAAAATATCGATAAGGTCACGGCATTGTCTGACTCTGTTTGGCGTGACTTTGGTCAAAACTATGGTTTGATCATTAAGGATATGGGGTTATTAACCCGTGCAGTGTTCGTTTTAGATAAGGAACACAAAATCGTTTACAAACAACTTGTCGATAACCTCTCTAAAGAGCCCGATTACGACAGCGCAATTGATGCACTGAAAAAGCTATAACCTCAGCGATACTAAAAACAAAAAACCGCCAACAGGCGGTTTTTTTGCTTAGTTAATCCTAAGATTAACCAAGTAGTTCACCAAGTTGTTGGCTTACTGCTTCAACAGCTTGTGTACCATCCAGTTTGTGGTACTGAGTGTTACCCGCTTTTGCTTCAGCTTGGTAATAGTCAACAAGTGGTTTAGTTTGGTCGTGGTAAATACCTAAACGTTTACGTACTGTTTCTTCAGTATCGTCATCACGAATAATAAGGTCTTCACCTGTGATATCGTCTTTACCATCTACTTTTGGTGGATTGTAAACAACATGATATACACGGCCAGAACCTGGGTGTACACGACGACCGCCCATGCGCTCAACGATGATTTCGTCAGCAACATCAAATTCAATAACATGGTCAACAACCACGCCATTTTCTTTCATTGCATCAGCTTGAGGAATAGTACGTGGGAAACCATCTAGCAAGAAACCTTTTTCACAATCAGGCTTTGCAATACGCTCTTTAACAAGACCAATAATGATTTCATCAGATACTAATTGACCTGCATCCATTACTTTTTTAGCTTCAAGACCAAGCGGTGTACCTTCTTTGATTGCTGCACGCAGCATATCGCCCGTAGAAATTTGTGGAATACCGTATTTGTCCATCAAAAACTGAGCTTGAGTACCTTTACCTGCACCCGGCGCGCCCAAAAGAATAATGCGCATATCATTGTCCTCTGTGTGATACTAATCTTTAATTATGGTCGATCAGTGGAGTTTTGTTTTTAGAGCCTGAATTCTTCCACAACTGAGGCTATACCTCAAGTAACTTATACCAATTGCCTATATTAGCGGCAATAAAAAAGGAAGCTGGGCTTCCTTTTCTAATTCAAACTGTAAAAACGCTTACTTGCTTAAATCTAGCATTAGTTTATTCAAGCGAGTTACAAAGCCAGCAGGGTCTTTTAAGGTACCGCGCTCAGCCAGTAATGCTTGGTCAAGTAGGACATGTGACCACTGAGTAAACTTGTCTTCATCTTGTTCAACATTTAAATGCTTCACAAGTTGGTGCTCTGGATTAAGCTCAAAAATTGGCTTTTGCTCAGGCACTGTTTGACCTACTGATTCCATTAGTTTTTGCATTTGCGAGCTCATGTCATGCTCATCAGCAACAACACAGGCAGGCGAGTCGGTTAAACGGTGCGTAAAGCGTACATCTTTAACACTATCACCCAGGGCTGTCTTAATACGTTCAACTAAGCCTGCCACTTCTTTTTCTGACTCTTCTTGCGCTTTTTTGGTTTCTTCATCATCCATGTTGCCAAGGTCTAAGTCACCACGAGTGATTGACTGGAATGATTTTTCGTTGAACTCTGTTAGGTAGCTCATCATCCACTCATCAACACGGTCACTTAGTAGCAATACTTCAATGCCTTTCTTACGGAAGATTTCTAGGTGCGGTGAATTTTTTGCCGCAGCAAATGAATCAGCAACCACGTAGTAGATCTTATCTTGTTCTGGCTTCATACGCTCAATGTATTGATCAAGCGATACATTTTGTGTGCTTTCGTCTGTGTGTGTTGAAGAGAAACGCAGCAACTTAGCAATAACTTCTTTGTTTGCCATGTCTTCTGCTGGGCCTTCTTTTAACACTTGACCAAACTCGTTCCAGAACGTTTGATAATCTTCTTCACGGTTTTTAGCCATGCGCTCAAGCATTTTAAGGACACGCGATGTACACCCTTTACGGATTGCTTGTGTCACTTTGTTATCTTGTAAGATTTCACGCGATACGTTAAGTGGTAAGTCATTTGAATCAAGTAGACCTTTCACAAAACGCAGGTAGCTTGGCATAAATTGCTCAGCATCATCCATAATGAAAACGCGTTGCACATACAGTTTTAAACCTGTTTGACGGTCACGATTCCATAAATCGAATGGTGCTTTTTTCGGGATGTATAACAAGCTTGTGTATTCAGTTTTACCTTCAACCTTGTTATGCGCCCAGCTTAATGGCTCTTCCCAATCATGACCAATATGTTTATAGAATTCTTTGTATTCTTCGTCTGTTACTTCTGACTTGTCGCGAGTCCACAGTGCCGTTGCGCGGTTAATACCTTCCCATTCGCCTGGTTGTGCTGGGATTTTCTCGCCATCAGGACCTTCAGATTCTGGTACTTCTGCTTTGTACATTTCAACAGGAATTGAAATATGGTCAGAGTATTTAGTAACGATACTGCGTAAGCGATATTCATCAGCAAATTCTTTTTCGTCTTCACGTAAATGAAGAATAATTTCAGTACCACGGGTTGGCTTATCAATTTCTTGTAGCGTGTATTCGCCTTCACCAGCTGATTGCCATTCAATACCTTGGCTCTCACCGGCTTTACGGGTGCGTACCGTTACTTTATCCGCAACGATAAATGCTGAGTAAAAGCCTACACCGAATTGACCAATTAATTGTGAATCTTTGCTTTGGTCACCCGTTAAGTTTTGAAAAAACTCTGCCGTGCCTGATTTTGCAATCGTACCTAATGAGTTAATTACATCTTCACGGCTCATACCGATACCGTTATCAGTAATAGTCACTGTGTTTGCATCTTTATCGGCACTGATACGTACTTTTAAGTCGGCATCGTTTTCATATAAATCGCCATTTGAAAGCGCAAGGAAACGTAATTTATCTGCCGCATCTGACGCGTTTGATACGAGTTCACGTAGGAAAATCTCTTTATTAGAATAAAGAGAATGAATCATCAGGTTTAATAGTTGTTTGACTTCTGTTTGAAAGCCTAATGTTTCTTTTTGTGCTGCAGTCATTGTGTAAATCTCCAATTAACAAAGTGTCTTATCTGCACTATGACTCATATATGGGGCAGGCTTTAGGAACTTCAAGGCAAAAAATTAAATTTGCAGGTAAATTGGAGATAAAACACAAAAAAGCCTGCATTAAGCAGGCTTTTGATACCGTTTTGGGTATTAGTTTTGATTTACTGCGCGTCGCCCGCTAAAGGCATGCATTAGGGTCATGCCATCAAGCAAGTCAAGCTCACCACCAACTGGCACACCGTGAGCAATGCGTGAAGCATTCACTTGGTATTTGTGACAAAGCTCTGCAATATAATGGGCTGTGGTTTCACCTTCAACACTTGGGTTGGTTGCGAGGATCACCTCATTAATGCCGCCGTTTTGCAGTTTACTTTCTAGGATATCAAGGCCGATTTCTTTGGGGCCTATGCCATCAATTGGTGACAAGTGACCCATTAAAACGAAGTAAAGCCCTTGATATTGTCCGGTTTGTTCAATAGCAAGTACATCGGTTGGCGATTCAACCACACACAATAAACCACTATCTTGGCGTTTAACACTTGAACAAATATCGCACACAGGCTGCTCTGTGAAGGTACGACAAGACTGACAGTGCCCTACTTCATCCATTGCTTTTGTGAGTGCGTGGCCAAGTTGTTTACCCCCTTGGCGGTCGCGTTCAAGTAAATGAAAAGCAATACGCTGTGCTGACTTCGGGCCAATACCCGGTTGGCAGCGCAGTGCTTCAATTAACTGTGTTAAACTAGGCGATAGTTGCATAAATGTTCACTTAGAATGGCATTTTCATACCTGGTGGTAATTGCATACCGCCAGTTACTTTGCTCATGCGCTCTTGTGTTTCTTCGGCAACACGGCGTACAGCGTCATTACATGCTGCTGCAAGTAAATCTTCGATCATATCTTTGTCGTCTTCCATTAGGCTTTCGTCAAGCTCTACACGACGTACATTGTGGTTACCTAGCATCGTTACTTTAACTAGGCCTGCACCTGCTTCACCTACAACTTCTAGGTTTGCGATTTCTTCTTGGGCTTTTTGCATGCGCTCTTGCATTTGCTGCGCTTGCTTCATCATGTTACCCATTCCACCTTTAAACATAACTGTCTCTCTTTCTAAACTACTTTAATTGGCATGAAGATAAGGGCTATTGTGTGTAATTACAATGCCTGAATACTGTTTTCGTCGATTATTGCGCTAAATAATTGTTGAAATTGCACAATGTTCTCATCGCTATTTATTACATCTATTGCTTGTTGATGACGGCCTGCATCAATCTTTTGCTGAATCAAATAAGGCGAATCTATCACCCCATCTGCAAAGTCGATATTGAGCTCTACATTATGGCCATAAATCTCGCTTAACGCTGCGTTGAGCTTTTGTCTTAGTACGGCGCTGTCGAGGTGACGTTGTGAAGAGTCGACTTCAATATGAAGCTGACGATCATTCTTTGTGAAAATAGAATGTAGCGCAAATTGACGCATACGCCCACCTAGTCCCATACGTTTTATTAAATAAGCCCATTCATCTTGTTCGTGTGCAAATTTAATACTGCTGATCGGGCTTTCAAAATCATCAGGAACAGGAATACTAGGCTCTTCTGCTACAGGCTCCGGTGCTTTTTGTGGATTAATCTGCTCAAGCAACTCAGGGGCTAAATTTTCTGTTATGGTTTGATGCTTTGCTTTAAAGTCGACTTTTTTTACTTTATGACTGCTCTCCCCCGTCGGCTGGGGGCTTGGCTTTTTTACATCAGCAGCCACTGTTTGCTGCTGAGGTTGAAAATTCGTTGATGCTGAACCATGTTGCGTTGGCTCATGTACTGTCGATTCCGCGGGCTCTGGCTTTATGTCAGTTTGACTTGCAGCACCGCTTAAACGCCCTGCACCAGAAATATTACGATCTTTTAAAATACGTGCAATTGCCGATTGAGCCAAGCTTTGCTGCTGTTGTAATTGCACAGGCGCTGTTTGCTCTGCCTGCGGCAGTGGTTGCACATCTGGCTCGTTAGCAATAAAACCCTGATCATAAGCGCTACTCATCACATCATCATATTGCGCTGCAAGCGATGAGTCCATTTGAGCATCGTAATCATCATAGTATTCTGTCGCTGGCATATCAGGCGTATCGGTACTATTTTGTTGATACAAAGAAGCCGCTGACTGTTTATCAGAACTCCCTGACGTATCAAAAGATTGACTAGGTTGTTGTGACTGCTCAGCTGTATTATCGACTTTTTGTTCAGGTTTTAGGTCAATCTGTGGTGCTGCCGCTTGTGTAACCGTAGGCTCGGCTTTTATTGGCTGTGGCTGCAAAGGTGCTTGGTTTACTGCCGTAGACGTTTGCTCGGATGCTGCTTGTTCACGCTGAGCTGATGATTTTTTTAAGATATCACGTAGTGCACCTGCACCACTTGGTTTCACCTGCTGTTGACTATTTGTCGGTGTTTGGCTTTGCGCAAATTGTGTAGGTTGGAATGCCAACAAACGCAACATGATCATTTCAAACCCTAGTTTTGCATCCGGTGCCCATTGCAAATCTTTTTTACCATTTAACAGCAACTGGTAATACACTTGCATTTGTTGAGCATCGGTTGTTTGTGCAACCTGCTCAATAAAGTCTCGGTTAGTCTCATCAAGTGCAGCGGCACTGGGGACTAATTGCACAAGCTGAATAAGGTGAGTAAGTGCAATTAAATCATCCAATAAGGCGACAAAATTTGGGTTTCGACTGACAACCGCTTTCACTTCGGCCAGAAGTGCATCACCATCTTGGCATAAAACGGCTGCTAACATGGTTTGACTGTAATGTGTATCCATCAAACCAAGCATGGTTTGAACAGCTTGATGATTAATATTACCGTTTGTCTGAGCAATAGCCTGATCGGTTAAGCTTAAGGCGTCTCGCATACTGCCATCGGCGGCTTTAGCAAGGATAGACAACGATTTATCATCAAAGCTTAATTGTTCTTGATTAAGAACATGAGCAAGTTGATCATGAATTTCTGATTGTGATAACGCGTTTAAATTAAACTGTAAACAGCGCGATAGAATTGTCACTGGCAGTTTTTGTGGATCGGTCGTGGCTAATAAAAATTTCACATGCTCTGGCGGCTCTTCCAATGTTTTAAGTAGCGCATTGAAACTGTGCTTTGAAAGCATGTGAACTTCATCGATAAGGTAAACCTTATAACGACCTCGCGTTGGTGCATATTGCACGTTATCAAGGATTTCACGGGTGTCTTCTACCTTGGTACGCGATGCAGCATCGATTTCTAATAAATCAATATAGCGACCCGCTTCAATGTCGGTACAGCTTGAGCATTGACCACAAGGTTCTGCAGAAATTCCTTTATCGCAGTTTAGACTTTTAGCAAATATACGTGCGATGGTTGTTTTACCCACCCCACGGGTTCCAGTAAAGAGATAAGCATGATGAAGTCTGTTTTGTGTTAATGCATTCACTAACGCTTGCTTAACATGAGACTGTCCCACTAACTCGTGAAAGGTTTGTGGTCGCCATTTCCTTGCTAGAACCTGATAACTCATTAATTATTCGCCTTCGAATTCAACCAACTTTAGAATTTTAATGCCCATTTGTGCAACACGCTGCTCTCCACCAAGCTCTGGTAATGAAACAACGAAAGCAGCATCGGTTGCATGACCACCTAATTTAGCAACAAGTTTAGCCGTTGCTTCAATTGTGCCGCCTGTCGCGAGTAGGTCATCTACTAATAACACTTTATCACCTGCAACGATAGCATCAGTATGAAGTTCAAGTGTATCTTCACCATACTCTAATTGGTAATTTTGCGAAATGACTTCACGCGGAAGCTTGCCTGGTTTACGCACAGGAATAAACGGAATACCCAGCGCATAAGATAGGGGTGCACCAAAAATAAAGCCACGTGATTCTGTACCAATGATTTTAGTAAATCCTTGATCTTTGTACGCAGAAATAAAGCTATCAATTGTTGCTTTAAAAGCGTCTGCGTTTGCCATTAAGGTTGTTACGTCACGAAACATAATACCTGGCTTAGGGTAATCAGCGATAGTTGCAATGCTCTGTTTAATGAGCGCTGAAGTTGCTTGAGTCATAATTTATACTGCTCAATAGTTAATATAACAAAGCTTGCGAGTATAACATCGCCTTATTTAAAAGTCGGTAGCAAGTTTTGAAATAAGCACAAAAAAGGCTGCATAATGCAGCCTGATGTCTTAAATTTGCATACGCATATTAAGATAAAGCGGTGATCCAGCCTAGGATAGCGTTAAGGCAACCAATACCAGCAAACACTGCTAGGAACGCAATAAAATACGTTGCGTTGAACGGATCTTTAAAGTCTTTATCATTCGACATAATTACTACCTTTCTATTAAGCACGATAAAACAAAGCGCACATAATAGTCGAAGTGCTTACATCAATAAAGCGTTTATGCTGTTTTTTAAGGTGCTCGCTGAGTGACAATGACGCCTCGTTCAGCCATTGAACTCAGTGTACTTAATGCTCCTTGATACAGCTGTTCTAATGTAAATTGTGGAGCATGTTTTGCAACCTGCTGACATACCTCAGCTAAATCAATACCGGGTTGTGATTCGATAATACTTAACAATAAAGCGGTCATTGCATTTGTTGAGAGAAATTGTACCTCATCGTTGTTATCGCGATACACAACAAAATAATAGGGTTCGCTGGCAGGCACTGTAGGTTGATGATCCTGACTGATTGTATGTACTGGGTAAAGATAACTTAAATTACGAGCCAAACTGGTTAAATATAAACCTGCACGCGCAACTTGGTTAGCTTCTAAATTTATTTCATGACTACCTTGATGTGACACCGATACATCGAGTTCAACCCATTCATAATGGGCTAATTCGAGCATAAATGGCGGATCGTTTTTTTGCTTTGTGTAGCTGCCAGCAAGAAACTGTAAAAACTCTCCTGCAATGTCTAAAAAAAACGGGGAACTGCAATCATGTTTACTAAAAAACTGCCGCACTCTTTGTTGCCAATCATCTTCTTTATACAAACTTTTTAAAACAGGAAATGCTGAACTTACAAAACCATCAACATTATTGAAAAATAAGTCACGATAAATCGCCATTCGTCGCTCTTCAACATCAGCTGGTTTTGCGTTGTGAGCAGGATCACGGATATGCGCCATAAATTGCTGTTGGACTTCAATAAAATGACTAGGCACTTTGTTTCACCGTTGGTTGATTTGTTTTTAAAGCTGCTCGTTGTAAGTTATTAATAATTGCCAGCTCAGCAAGAAGCTCATTCATTGGCGGTATATTAAAGTCACGCTCAAGCAGTGTTGGAAACACACCGTGCACATCATACGCCTTTTCTAGCAGCTGCCAAACAGGGTCTATAACGGGTGAGCCATGCGTGTCGACTAATAAATCCTCAGCTTCAGTATAATGCCCCGCAACATGTCCATACGCTATTCGATGGCTAGGCAAGCCCATTAAAAAATGCGTTGCATCGTAGCCATGATTTATTGAGTTTACATAGATATTATTAACATCGAGTAAGAGTTGGCAATCTGCTTCTTCAAGTATCGCTTTTGTGAATTCAAGCTCCGTCATTTCTTGGCCTGGAGCCGCATAGTACGACACATTTTCGATAGCGATAGTCTGCTCTAAAATATCTTGAACCTGTTTAATACGTGAAACAACATGTTTAATAGCTTCTTCAGTAAAAGGAATTGGCATTAAATCATACATATGACCCTCTCCCGAACAATAGCTTAAATGTTCACTAAACAAGCGTATGTTATGCTCTTTAAAAAAGGCTTTTAATGATTTTACAAACTCGACATCCAGCGCAGCGGGTGAGCCGATTGATAACGATAAACCATGACAAATAAATGCATGTTGCTCTGTAAGTTGCTTAAACTGTTTAGCAAAACGACCGCCTAGCTTCAACCAGTTTTCTGGTGCCACTTCTAAAAAATCAATTGGCTTTGGGACATCTGCGAGCATATCATCAAGCATTTCACGTCGAAGTCCTAAACCAATTTGGCCAAAATCCAAGGTCGATTCAAATGACATATCATCTCCTACTAAAAAGGGCCTAAATGGCCCTTTTACTCGCTAAGTAAAAGCTTAGTGGTTTGAACCACACTTACCTTCACCACATTTACCTTCTTTAGCAGCTTTTTTAGATTCCTTTTTGTCAGCGCCACATTTACCTTCGCCACACTTGCCTTCTTTGGCTGCTTTTTTAGATGTCATTTTGTCAGCGCCGCATTTTCCTTCACCGCACTTGCCTTCTTTGGCTGCTTTTTTAGATGCCATTTTGTCAGCGCCGCATTTTCCTTCACCGCACTTGCCTTCTTTGGCTGCTTTTTTAGATGCCATTTTGTCAGCGCCGCACTTACCTTCGCCACACTTACCTTCTTTGGCTGCTTTTTTGTCAGCGCCGCATTTACCTTCGCCGCACTTACCTTCTTTTTCAGCCTTTTTCTCGGCACCGCATTTACCTTCGCCGCATTTGCCTTCTTTTTCTGCCTTTTTCTCGGCACCGCATTTACCTTCGCCACATTTGCCTTCAGCAGCATCAAGCTGGTAACCCGCTTGCATTTGTTGGAACTCAAATGGGTTTGCATTTACATCTGTGGCTACAAAGCTTGATGCACCCACAACAACGGCGCCTAATGTTAATGCAATTGAGTTTTTCTTAACTGTGTTCATACGATGACTCTCTTTTTTATAAGGTATATTAAACAAGACCCGACGATTAAAAATTAATTTCATATTTATGCAATTATTTTAGTAAATCGCCCTACAAAGCAAATTACGATTTATCAAGTTGCTAATTGCAGGTAAAATACGCGTCCAATTTTTCATTAAGTTTAATGGTATTATGCAACTAGTTTTAGCACCAATGGAAGGCGTTGTCGATTTTAAAATGAGACAGCTTCTTACTGACATAGGTGGGTTTGATTTATGCGTGACTGAATTTGTGCGTGTTGTTGATGCAACACTTCCAGAACGTGTATTTCATCGCTACTGCCCTGAATTAAAAACAGATGGCTACACCCGTGCTGGAACACCAGTGAGAATTCAGCTACTTGGCCAAGTTGCAGATGCATTAGCTGAAAATGCTGTAAAGGCGATTAGCTTAGGCTCACACGGTATTGACCTAAATTTTGGTTGCCCCGCAAAAACGGTCAATAAAAGTAAAGGCGGCGCAGTACTATTGAAAGATCCGGAGCATATGTACGACATCATTAAAACGGTTCGCGATGCTGTAGATAGCAAACATCAAGTAAGCGCTAAAATTAGACTGGGTTTTGATGATGATAGTAATAGCCAAGAAATCGTTGATGCGGTAGTCAGCGCGGGTGCATCTAGCCTCGCTATCCATGCAAGAACAAAACGTGATGGCTACAACCCTCCTGCATACTGGGAAAAAATCCCGCCATTAATTAAAAATAAAGATATTGCTGTAGTGGCTAATGGTGAAATATGGCAAGTCGAAGACGCAATGCTGTGCCAGATTCGTAGTCAATGTCAAAACTTAATGCTTGGCAGAGGCGCCTTGGCAATGCCAGATCTTGCAATGCAAATTAAAGCGCATGTAAACAATGAAACATATACTCCACTGCAATGGGAACATGTTATTTACCACATTATTCACTCATCAATGCACCAAGACGAGAGTAAGTGTGAAAAATATTTTGCTTCTCGCACCAAGCAGTGGCTTGGTTATCTGAAACGCCAATACCCACAAGCACATACACTTTTTGATGAAATTAGACGTTTAAAAGCGAAAGATGACGTTGCAAATGTACTAAGAAAGTATGCCAAAGCGCCTAGTTTTGATGCAAATCATAACTAATGGATCGCTTTTGTTGGATAATTAAAGTATTGCCCACTTGGAACAAACGCGATGAACAATACTGAAATCCAAACAAAGCTATCTGCGGAACTGGCGCAGGTTAGACAACGTTTACTTGATATGTTGGCTAGTTCTAATCAAGGTCACCATCAGCTACTACTCTCGCAACTTAAGGATAACCCGCCTTCTGTTTGGTTAGAAATGACAGCGAATAATCTCGGACCCGAATTTCAAATATTGATATCTCGGTTAGAAAAACTCGAAGCAGCACTGTGCCAAATTGATATTGGTCAATATGGTTATTGCTGTGACTGTGAGGAAAAAATTGATAATGAGCGTTTAATTGCAGACCCTGCAAGCCAACGCTGCCGACACTGCGCTCCTTAAAGCGCAGTGTTGAATAGATAACCTAGTTAACGCGCAAAAATAAAGCTCATTGCAGGATAAAGTACAATATCTTCGATTAGCCAATCAGCCTGCTGCTGATTAACACTTAAACGCTTCATTAAATTTACCCGTGCTTGTTGCTCATTCCAAGTGTGATAATGAATCCCTAAATCGGTTTCCATCATTACAGACCAAAAGTATTGTTCATCTTGATTCAATTGACGTTTACTTTGTTTGACATCAATGAAATCTAATTGCCAGTCAAGCCCAGCATGTAAATCGCCGTCCTCTAAATACTGCAACACGAGTGGCTTGTTATGTGATGAAAAAACAGGTAATGACAAATCGACTGTGGGCTTTTCTTTTAGTAAATGCTGAATCTCACTTAACCAAGACAAGGGTGGCTTTGTTGTATTGGCAAAATAATTAAGTTTACTTTGATACCAATCCTTACCATTCGCAAGCCCAACTAACCCCAGCTTTGTTCGAGGCTTGTATTGCGCTAAATATTGATTAAGCTTCGTTAGTGCCATCACGACATTTTCATTATTATTATCGAGGTGAGATATCACCATACTGCGTAACAACTTTAGCTCAAGCTTATTAAGCCTTAAATTACTTTGCTCAGCCTCTATGAGTTTTGTTTCTACTCGCTCTATCCACTTGCAGAGCGCTTCCGGTGTGTAATCATCTTGCTTTATAGCATTACTTATCACATCACGCTGTACGGGCCATACAAAAAATCGTTCTGGATATCGCTGCGCAATAATTAAATAATTTAACTGCGCTTGCTGTGAATCACTCAACTCAACATTTGCTAAGCCTTGGTAAGCAAGATGACGAGCCTGTAAGTACGCTTCAGAAAATGGCCAATATGTTTTGCCACCATTGTCTAGCTGGGTTGATAAAAGATTATTTATATTGCCAATTTGCTGTTGTCCTACGGTATACGTGCTAAAGCGATCACTTTGCTCACTGCAAGCAGATAACATGACACTGACTAATAACAACAAAACGATCTGTCTTATCATAATAAAATTCCATAAAAAAAGCCCCAGAGGGGCTTTTTATTTTAAAACAACATCAATTAGATTTTTACACCGTTGCGAGCGGCTTTATCTTTGATGTAGGTCGACCAGCTCTTCGCAAATTTGCGCGTGCGCGGATCATCCATTGCTTTTGTAATAGCAGCATACGCTTGCTTATACTTTTCTTGGTAGTAATAAGCTTCAGCTAAGTCTGTATAGATAGATCCCGTTTTATCAGAACCTAACTCTAATGCCTTGTTCAAACGAACAACGGCTGCACCATAATTTTGCGATTGTAAAAGTAATGAACCTGCTTTGCGATAAAGCTCTGCATCGTCATCAAATTTAGCCGCTTCTTCATAGTACTTAGCTGCTTTCTCAATATCTTTTGAGCGGTGATAGTTAGATGCCACTGCACTGATATTTTGCTTGTTACGAACCACTTTTTCTTCGTTAATTGCCTTTTCAAGCACAATAGCTGCTTTGTAAGGAATTTCGTTTAACGAGTAAAAGTTAGAAAGTACTTTGTATTCAACTTCGTTTTCAAAATAGCCATTTTTATAGGCAACTTCCATGGTCGCTAGACCTTTCTTGAAGTCTTCAGTTTGAAGGTAGTATTTACCTAAACCAACCCAGGCTTTTTTGTCTTCAGGCCAAACACGAACAATCTCTTCCGCTACTTCTACCATGTTTTTGTACTGTTTAAGTTCAAAATAGGCAGCTAGCTTTAATTGGTAAGAAGCTTTAGAAGGCTCCTCCGCCAATTTGATTGCTTTGTTTGCAGCTGGAAGAACGTCGTTAAACTGTTTTAACTCATAGTTTGCTTGCGCAATACGAGTGTAAACTTTGTCGTCTTCTTCACCTGTGAAGTCCATCCAAGCGTAATACGCATCTTTTGCTTTTGCGTATTGCTCAGTACCCGCGTACATGTCACCTAATAGTTTTAAGCCTTGCGATTGGTCAGCAAAGTTTAATACATCAGGTTTCACCGCCGCTGCGACATGCTTGATAGCCAGTTTATACTGCTCTTTTTGAGCGTACATTTGACCTAGGTAGCGATCAACAGTTGCCTTATCAAACTCATCCGATGGATCAATTTCTTTAAGTAATGCAATCGCTTCATCAAGCTTCTCTTCATTGTACAGGTCGAATGCTTTAATAACTTTCTTACCAACGCGCTCACCCATTACTTTAGTTTTTGCTTTTTTACGCGCTTCAATCTTCGCGTAATCTGGCGCTGCTAAAGCAGGTGCAGTGAAAACCACACCTGAAAGAGTCATAAGAAGCGCAAGTGCTGTTACTTTAGATAAATTTCTCATTACTCGCCTCCTTAGTTGCCTTGGTTAAGTTTAAAGTCTAGTTGTACTTGAAGACCAAATTGTTTTTGTGGTTTACCATCGATGATTTTCGGACGGTATTTCCACTTACGAAGTGCACGTTTAGCTTCGCGGTCAAAGATACGTTTTGGATCAGCGTCGATCACTTCAACATCTTCTACACCACCTACTTCATTGATAGTAAATGAAAGTTGAACCCAACCTTCTTTACCGTCACGCGCTGCTTGCGTAGGGTATTTTGGTTCAATACGAACGATAGGTGTCGCATCACCATCACGTCCAAATGCACCTGGACCACTTAGGCCTCCAGCTGTGCCACCCACATCGATGCTTGGCATATTAAATGACAAACCACCAGTGTTAGGGTTGCTGTTTTCCGGCTGAGGCGGCTGCGGCTTAGGCGGCTGCTTTGGCGGTGGCGGAGGCGGAGGCGGAACACGCTTCCTCTCCTGCACCTTAGATTCAGGCGGATTCGTCATAATTTCGACTACAATCTGTTCTTTTTGTTCAGTCGCACGATCAGCTCCACCGGAGATGAGGTACGCCATGAAGTAGAACAAGCCGAAAGTAACTGCCCCACCTGCAATCAGTGAAAACAGAAAACGAATCATTACTGATCTCCAGCTATTGAAATTTTAAGGTTATCACCCGTCGCTTTGATCTGGTCCATAACTTTAACTACTACGCCGTGTTTTGCTTCTTTATCAGCTTGCAAAATTACAACTTCAGTAGGTTGTTCTGCTAATAAACTTTCAAGTTTAGCTGAAACACGTTCAACGTCTACTTGTTGTTTATCAATCCAGATCGCACCGTCAGCACGAATAGCAACAAAAATATTTGCATTTTTTTGCTTCGTAGCTTGGGCTGCCTTAGGTTTATTGACTTCGATACCAGCCTCTTTAACGAACGATGTAGTTACGATAAAGAAAATAAGCATGATAAATACGATGTCAAGCATTGGCGTCATGTCAACCGCTGCTTCTTCTTCTTCACGAAAACGTTGTTTACGTGCCATATTTAATTCTCTCTCTAGTGATGAGGCATGCTATCTACAAGTTTAGCTTTCGCCATTCTTGCTCTCGCTTCAAGGCGTGAGCTGAAGAATACTCCAGATAGTGCCGCAACCATTCCAGCCATTGTTGGGATTGTTGCCATTGAAATACCTGATGCCATTAAACGTGCGTTACCAGTACCTTGAGTAGCCATGGTTTCGAAAACCGCGATCATACCCGTTACAGTACCTAATAAACCGATTAAAGGACAAATAGCTACCAATGTCTTAATCAACAACATACGCTGATCTAATTTTTCAGACGCTTCAGAAATCCATGCTTCACGGATTCTGTGTGCGTACCAAGACGTAGTGTCTTGGCGGGCATCCCACTGAGCTACAATATCCTTCGTCATACGAGGAAACTCAGCTAGTAGGAACCAATAGCGCTCAATCATTAAAACCCACATAAGAAAGAGTGCTATCGCGACCACGTATAAAACCTGGCCGCCTGTGCCAACAAAATCCCTGATAGATTCCCAGATCTCCATCAGGACTAGCATTAGGCTTTCTCCTTCTCCGCGTGAGCTGCGATGATACCAGCGCTTTGCTCATCAAGGACATGTAAAACCGACTTACTACGACCAGCAACAATTGAGTGAAGTAGGATAAGTGGTAGAGCTGCAATTAGACCTAACGCTGTAGTTACAAGTGCTAGAGAGATATTACCAGCCATGATCTTCGGATCGCCCGTACCGAACAATGTGATTGTTTGGAACGTAAGAATCATACCGATTACCGTACCTAGTAGACCAAGTAATGGTGCGATTGCTGCCAAGATCTTGATGATGTTGATACCAGCTTCGATGCGAGGCGTTTCACGTAGGATAGCTTCGTCAAGTTTAAGCTCAAGGTTTTCAACGTCTTGATTCTTGTTGTCAGCATAAACCTTAAGAATACGACCCAGTGGGTTGTTTGTATTCGGAGTAGAAAGGTTTTTAAGCTGGCTCTTAATCTTAGTGCTAGTAAGCGCAAGATCAACGAAACGTACTACGAAGATTAGTAGACCAACAAGTAATAATACTGTGATGATATAACCAACTTCAGCACCTTGCTCATAGTATTCCATTAACGATTTTTTCTGCGTATTGATACGTAAGATCGCGCCACGAGTCGGGTCGATGTATACGCCAGCATAGTTGTCAGCAGATGTATTTTCTAAATCGCTAATACCCGCTAGGATGTAGCTATCAGGTTGCTTACCTAGAGGTTGGATTGCTTTCGTTTCTGGAGAGTAAATTAAATAACCATCATCAGTTACTAAGTTAAAGTTACCGATACGCGTTACTTTTTTCACAGAAGATGAACCGTCAAGACCAGCAACTTCAGTTTCAAATGTTGAAACTTTTGCAGACTCAGTCATTTCAGTTTGAAGTGAAATCCAAAGCTCTTCTAATTCACGAACTGTTGGAAGTTCTTTCGCTGCAGCTAATGAGCGAAGTACTTCAGCACGTCCTGGCTTTTCAGCAGAAACAAGTGATGCTTCGATTGAACCGATTGCATCAGCTGCTGCACGACGTACAACACCGAACATCTCACCTAACGTACCTTGTGCATTTAAAAGAGCTTGCTCTTTCTCAGCTAAAGTATTTTCGTTTTGAGCATATTCTTTAGCTAAACGGTCACCACGCGCTTTTTCAGCAGCTAGGTCACTTTTCGCTTTGTTAAGTAACGCTTGCTTGTCAGCGCGAGCTGAAAGGAACTCTTGTTCACGTTGCTTATTTAATTTACCTTCAGAGATACGTTCTTGCTTAACTTGCTCAAGAATTTTGTCTAAAGCATCAGTGTTTGCATGTGCATTAAGCGCGGTACCTGCAGAAACAGATAGTACTGCTGCAACAGCAAAACCTTTAAATAGTTTCTTCATTATTGATTACTCCGCGCCAAAGATTGGTAGTTTAACAAGTTCTAATGTCGCTTGTTTACGCGCCATACGAATAACTTCTTTAACAGGTTTTAGGTATTCTTCACCTAATTCTTTCCACTGTTTAGTGTTGTTATCCCATACCCACGCATGCTTAAGGTCAAAAGACTGAGCTACGTAAGTAATACGACCTAAACGACCGAAGTCAACGTTGATGCTCTTACCATCGATCTCAAGAGTACCTTGAGCAGCAGTTACAGCTGAGCTGTACGCAGTTTCAACAGTGTAAGCTTCAAGAACTTGGCGGAATTTTTCAGATGTAGTAACTGATGCTGACGCCATGATGTCACGAAGTCTTTCAACACGTGCTAGACGGTTTTCAAGATTAAACGGAACGTCCGCTTTGATGAATTGCTCAAGCGTATCGATCATGCGATACATCAAAGGCACAACGTTTTGTTTCGTGTTATCGATTGTTGCGATTTGACGGTCAAACGATTCGATAGAAGCGTTTTGGTCAGCGACCAAACGTGCTACGTGATCGTTATAAACCTTCATTAGCTCAGTTTCATCAACAACGCTACGGTACTCAGCGATTAGCTCTTGAGTTTGACCATATACATTGTCAATTTTAGTTTGAGACTTAACAGCAGCCTTTTGAATTTGTTGACCTGCATCTTGCACATCTTTCAAAGGATCTGCAATCACATTGCTGCTTGCAAATGCAAAAGCGCCAACCAACGCAGATGCTACAAGACTCTTTCTGATTTTAACAGACATAGTTCCCAACCAATTAAGTAATGTTACTTTTATAATTTAATTATCCTCCGAAGAGGACAACCCTGATATCTTTTAATAGATATCAACCCTCCAATAATGCTAAATGCATTAGAGTCTGTCAACTTGATGTTCGGGTTTCATCGGAAAAATTTGGTCACTCGTCGTTGCTATGAAAATAGCCAAAACAATGAATTAACAAAAATATAACAGAGGTGTTCGCGTTAAGGTTCTATAACCCTTGATTGGCAATCATTCCGTTCAGATTAGATTCAAACTTAAACATAAATGTAACATTTAATAAAAGTTTAAATAGGTAAAGATAAGTGAAAAAAAAAATCTCTTTTTTTTCGAACAAAACGGTTTTGAAGAATTTTTATGCATTAAAAAGAGATTAATGTTCAATAAGCAGGCAATTCACCCTTCCGACTGGAAGGATGAATACAGTGAGCGTGTTATGTGTCATCAAGAAATTGGTTAGAATACCGCGCGATCTTTTACAAGCTTTGCCAACGATATTATTGAGTCTACCTCAAGCTTTTCAAAAATCTTTGCTTTATAGGTGCTCACTGTTTTATTGCTAATAAATAGCTTCTCACCGATATCTTTATTGGATAGCCCTTGCAATAAATAATTCATTACCGCAAGTTCACGCTCAGTAAGCAGCTCATCAATGTCTTTTTCACAGGCCACTAAGTGGTCTTGTGGAAAAAACGTGTAACCTCGCAAAATCATTTCAACAGCTGACGAAATGTCTTCTAAACTTTCTGCTTTATTAACGAAGCCTTGTGCACCTAATTTAGCAGCGGTACGAATAATGTGTTTGTCTTGCTTAGCTGACAAAAACAACACTTTCCCAGTAAAACCGCCACTGACAGCTCGCTTGTATAAACTAAAGCCGTCGGAGTCTTCCAGTTCAATATCTAGAATCGCTAGCGCAACATTATTATTCTTTAAAAACTGCAGCGCCTCCTTTTGACTTGCAACAGCTTGAACTTCGTTTACGAGAGTTGACTTAGCTAGCACCATTTTAATTGCTGTTGCCACCATCGGGTGATCGTCTACCAGCAGAATATTGTTTCCTATGCTCATCAATTAGCAAACCTTCATTATATTTTATCAAACAAGTATGAATTACTCAGTATTTTTTCTACGTTCGAGTTGTACTAAGTTTAGCGGGAAATTTTCAGATTGTTGAAAATATCTTCAAACTTATTATCGCCAGTTTGAAATCGTAACTTGAGTGATAAAAACTACCAAATTACACAACTATCAATGTCACATTAAATAGATCCTGCGCAAAGCATATAATACTTTAGTTATGGAGAGTAGCTTTTAAGGAATAGTTATTTAACTTATAGCCGAATGGCTGATATAAAAAACCTAAATTAATGCCTTTGGAGGAATATAATTTCGGTACATGAGAAGTAATTGATTAAATTATGCAGAGGAAGTGTGTTTATTAAGAATGAATTTTGGTGAAACAGAAACTGTTTCACCAAAATGTACTAAGTTTCACATAAAAAATTATGCTACTTCTACGTTCTCAGCTTCAGGGCCTTTTTGACCTTGTTTGATGCCGAAAGATACTTGTTGGCCTTCGCTAAGAGTGCGGAAGCCTGTACCTGTGATAGCACTGAAATGTACGAATACGTCAGGACCATTTTCTTGTTCAATAAAACCAAAGCCTTTAGCTTCGTTGAAGAACTTAACTTTACCAGTAACCGTGTTTGACATACCAAATTTTCCTGTAAGTCAATTATTAAAATTCAGCCATAATGGCTCTATCCTCCCTGAGTGAATGCCCAATAAACTTGGGGTAAAGTACAGGAAGAACTAATAACCAACCGGTAACCGTACAAGCCGCACATTATCCGTAAATTCAATACGCAAAAACTCAAAGCAACTTAAGACTAACACAATAAATGTCTTTTAGCTCTATTAATCGAAAATTATTTTAAGGTCAACCTTCAGTTTTAAAAATATGACAGGCGTATTTCTAAACAATTAAATTACAATGAAAAAAGCCCATCAACTTTGATGGGCTTTTATTTCTTTATTTTATCTTACTTTACTTGCCAGTCCATTTGCGCTTCGGCCTTAATAGGCACTACCTGCGAATCGCCTAATTTATAAGTAGCAGGCACTGTCCAACTTTCTTTCACTAACGTGATGGTATCGCAATTGCGCGGCAAACCGTAAAAGTCAGGGCCATAATGACTCGCAAAGCCTTCTAGCTTATCTAAAGCCCCCGCTTCCTCAAACGCTTCTGCATAGAGTTCAATCGCTGCATGTGCGGTATAAGCACCCGCACAACCGCAAGCAGCCTCTTTCTTATCTTTATAATGCGGTGCAGAGTCGGTTCCCAAGAAAAACTTTTTACTGCCACTTGTCGCCGCCGCAATCAGCGCTTGCTGATGGATATTGCGCTTCAGTATAGGTAAACAGTAATAATGTGGACGAATGCCGCCTGCCAACATATGGTTACGATTGTATAAAAGGTGATGAGCTGTAATTGTTGCAGCAACATTATCTGGTGCGCTATTAACAAACTCTACCGCATCTTTTGTGGTGATATGCTCAAGGACAATTTTCAAGCTTGGGAAATCATTCACAACATCGGCAAGAATGGTTTCTAAAAACACTTTTTCACGGTCAAATATATCTATCGATGAATCGGTCACTTCACCATGAACAAGTAATAACATACCGACGTCTTGCATCGCTTCTAGAACTGGGTAAATATTCTTAATTGATGTAACACCCGAGTCAGAGTTTGTTGTCGCACCTGCAGGGTAAAGCTTTGCAGCAACAATTTTTCCTGTTGCTTTTGCTTTTTTTATCTCTTCTGGGCTCGTTTTATCAGTGAGATAAAGCACCATTAGTGGTTCAAAATCACCCTGTGGGCCAGCCGCTTTAATACGCTCATAATACGCCAATGCACTATCGGTACAGGTAGCCGGTGGAACAAGATTAGGCATAATAATCGCACGACCCATGTAGCGGCTTGCATCACGGACAGTATCGACCAATTGATCACCGTCGCGTAAATGAATATGCCAATCGTCTGGTCGTGTAATTGTGAGGGTTTGAATCGTATTTAAATCTGACATTGCTGGTTTCCACGGCTAAGAGTTAGAGGGATAGCTTAAACGAGGTTAAATCACTAATTGACTTACTTTCGTTTATATTCAGGTGCGTAGTTTACACCAGTTTCAGTTTTTTTTGAAAATAACTTTGTGGATATATTGATAGTAGGTTAACGTAATTAATTAACAGATTAATTGGCTCATTTTTCTTTATTATGCCTAAACATTTAGATACCGCGAGTGCACTTGAAGTCAAAACAGATCAGTTGCATATCATTAATCAGTTTTCATCATCGTTGATGCAGTTAGACACCATAGAAGAGCTACTTGAGTACGTCACATCACATGTTGTAAACAGACTCGGGTTCATTGAGTGTGTCATTTACTTAGCAGATGATGAAGCACGTACCCTCAAAGAAGTTGCTTCGATGGGTAAAACAAATACCGGTGATAACTCTTATTACATTGACCGCACAGAAATTAGTTTTGATCAGGGTATAACCGGGTATGTTGCATCCACTGGCAAACCTTTAATGATAGGCGATGTAAGACACGAAAAACGTTATATCGCAGATGCGCGCCCCGCCCTGTCTGAATTATGTGTGCCACTGGTTTATAAAGAAAAAATCTTAGGGGTCATTGACTGCGAGCATCCGCAAAAACATTACTATAACGATGCTCACCTTGAGATTTTATCAACGGTTGCCCATTTACTCAGTGCAAAAATCGACCAAGTCAGAACCGTTAAAAACTTAAAGCAAACTGTTAATCAGTTAAACGATGCGCAAAAACTTGAAAATTGTATGCTACAGATAGCCAATCTTACCTATCAATCTAGCGAACTCGACATCTTTTTTGAGTCACTTCATGCCATTATTACCACGCTACTCAGGGCTGATAACTTTTTCATCGGGCTTTATGACAAAAAATGTGATGTGCTCGATATCGTTTATATTATCGAAGAAGGAGTGCGCTCTAACGCACACAAAAAAATCTCTAAGGATCTATTAAAAGACACGGCTTCCTATTATCTGCTCACAACAGAGCAATCTCTATTATTCAATAAGGAAGAATTCCAGCAACATATTGATGCAGGCCATTTTAAAATGGTGGGTCGCCAAGCAGAATCATGGTTAGGTGTTCCCTTTAAAGTAAATGACAGAATTAGCGGGGTCATTGCGGTGCAAAGCTACAGTGATCGTTATCACTACAGTGAGCATGATCGCGCGCTTCTTACCTATGTAAGTCGCCAAATTAGCATGGCTATTGACCGTCAATTATCACGTCAAGAATTAGAGCACCGTGCATTACATGATGAACTAACAGGGTTAGCAAACCGTTCATTATTAATTGAACGCATAAAACACGGCATATTGCGTTTAGCACGTGCGAATAAAGAGACCCAACATGCGTTGTTGTACTTAGATTTTGATCGGTTTAAAAGTATTAATGACTCATTAGGTCATGAAGTGGGTGACCATTTTTTAGTGAGAATTTGTGAGTTAATTCAAGGCACCATTCGTAACACAGATACTTTTGCCCGTTTAGGGGGAGACGAATTTGCGATTTTTATGGAGAATATAACCGATAAGCAGCAAATAAATGATGCCCTAGAGCGAATTCAAACTGCACTAGCTGATCCCCTTAATATTGACGGCCACTTATTACAGGCATCTACCAGTATTGGCGTTGCATTTTGTGAGAGTGAAAACGACAAAGCTTACAAATTATTGCAACATGCTGATGCAGCCATGTACGAAGCTAAATCTTCAGGGCGTGGACACGTAAAGTTTTTTAATAACACAATGCGTAAAAAGCTAAAAACCCATGCCGATATCGAAAATGATTTACAGCATGGTATTGAACACAATGAATTTGAGCTTTATTACCAACCAATTTTTACAATTCAAGAGGCACAGGTCATTGGCTTTGAAGCACTGGTACGCTGGCACCATCCAACCAAAGGGTTTGTAGCACCGAATGATTTTATCCCCGTTGCAGAAGATACAGGGCAAATCATCAACTTAGACCTGCATTTACTCGACTTAGCAGCTCAGCAAATTTCACATTGGTATCAACACGGACTTCCCTTTACCAGAGTCACTGTTAATGTCTCGTCTAGGCACTTTGCGAGTCTTGATTTTGTAGCCCAAATGCATGCCTTATATAAAAAGTATCAACTTCCGTTAGGGTCACTCTGTCTAGAAATTACAGAATCAGGGCTAATAGGTAATTTAGAACTCGCAACTAAAATAATAAAAGGGTTAGCGCCCCTTGAAGTAAAACTTTGCTTAGATGACTTTGGGACAGGTTACTCTGCCCTAGGCTATTTACACCAATTACCGATTCATATCTTAAAAATTGATAAGAGCTTTATTGATCATATTACAAAATCACATAACCCATTAATAGATGCCATATTATCTTTAGCACAATCATTACAGCTTGATGTGGTTGCAGAAGGAATTGAAACTGAGCAACAGCTAGCCATCTTAAAACAAACACCGTGTAAATTTGGTCAAGGCTTTTTAAAAGCAAGGCCAATGCCGGCAAAGGATGCTAAAAACGTTATTTTACATGGCTTATAAAAAGCATACTCGCCTTTATAAGCCATGAAAAAAACGACCTTACTGTAAAAAGACGGATTTGTTTTTGATAAGCTTGCTGTAATAACCTTTAGCAACCATACGCAATCATTTTCAGGCATTAAACCTGACATACACAGCGTTAAGGATGTCTGATTAACGCCTCCATGGATGCAGGAGTTACAGCAATGCAAAGGCGATTACCAAACACTAATAACACAGCTACATAACACAATGTGCTTGCTACCGACGCGGTGTTCTTACCTCACATTTATTGCCGCTAAATTAAACGCCTTGCTAGCAACGGGATGACTCAACGTATACCTTTTTATATCGGTGTTTATATAACTTGCTAACACTGAACACAGAGCCCTCTATTGAGCAATATATACATGCCACTCCCCTCTACACAGCACATTAACCTTTCTCACTCTATACCTTAAGTTTACCTTTATACCTGAGTTCACCTTATACCCAGTTCACATTTTTAGGCTTCAAAAGCTAAATTTGGCACTGGCGGCACTCGGGATACCTTTATTGAGTTTTCTCTTTTTTGTCGCTTTTCCTATGACTGCTAAATTCGCCACTTATAAACTTGAGGTAAATTCATGGAAATATCGCAGCAAGTGTAAAAAAACAAACTGACAACGCTGTCATTTATTGTTTAGAAAGGTTATTGTAAACATGCAGTAAAAAACAACGCTACTTTAGACGTCTAGACGTTGAAAAAATATAAACGAAAGCGTAGTATGTTTGTAATCTGAGTTTGACTCACATTTTTCATGAGATTTTTTAAAGATGATTGATATAAAGCACCTTAAAACAATTGCGACACTTAAAGAGACCGGTTCTTTAGTTAATACAGCCCGAGAACTCTTCTTAACGCAATCAGCGTTATCACATCAGATTAAAGATCTCGAAAATAAACTCGACTGCCAGTTATTCGAACGAAAAACACAACCGGTTCGTTTCACACCGCAGGGCATGCTCTTACTTGAATTAGCCAACGAGGTGCTTCCTCGGGTAGAAGCCACAAAATGTCGATTAAAAGAGAGTCTTAATCAACCAATATCAAACTTGAGATTAAGTGTTGAGTGTCACGCCTGTTTCCATTGGCTGTTGCCGACAATTAAAGAATTTAATAATTTTTGGCCAGACATTAAAGTCGATTATGAACGCGGTTTTAGCTACGATGCTATTCCTGATTTAATGAATGACGAACTCGATCTTGTACTTACATCAGATATTCGTGAACCAGATCAGCTCGAATATGCACATCTATTCGACTTTAAATTAAAATTAATCGTGGCACCTGATCATGAGCTTGCAAAAAAAGCCTATGTGACCGCCCTGGATCTGAAAAACGAAACAATCATTTCATACCCTATTCCACGTGAACGTCAGGACATTTTTAAGCATTTTATACAAAATGCACGCTTTGACGGCACACTTAAAACCGTTGACCAAGGCTTATTAATTTTTCAGCTTGTTAGTGCTGGAATGGGGGTTGCTGCGCTACCAGACTGGTTAGTTACACCTTATGAAAGCCAAGGCTTGATAAAATCAATTCCATTAGGTGCTCTAGGTCTTACACGTCCTATGTACTTAGCAATGAAAAAAAATATGAAAGATAATCCTGTATATCGTCATTTTTTGAATACTTGCAAACTAAATAATGGTCGCTAAACACAGATAAACTATCTAACATCGTTATATCTTACAATCACTTGTATTTACTATGTTTGAAATTAAGAAGATAATTGGCTCATTGTTAATGCCACTCCCGTTGCTTGGCATAATAACATTACTAATGGTATTTCTAGCGATAACACAGCGACGAAAAGCGCTCTATTTAGGGTTTATCAGTGTATTAAGCCTACTAATTGTAAGCACCCCTTATGTTGGTCAAACGCTGATTGCTTCAAGTAATAACCCACAATGGCAATTTAATAAACGCCAACACTCCCAGATTGATAACATTGTTGTTTTAGGTTGTACCATCATGCCGCATCCACAACTTGTTGCTAATAACCAACTGGGCGATTGTGCTATAAGCCGCTTATTAGAGGGTGTAAAACTTGCGCATCAATACCCGGATGCTATTTTATTTGTCTCTGGTGGTGGCTTTGCCAATACCACAAACAGCCAATTGATGTTTGAAACAGCCAAGACATTAGGTATCGCAGCATCAAGGATCAAACAAAACCCGCTTGCGATGGACACCGCAGAAGAAGCGAAAAGACTGGCGATATATTTGGTCGACAAAAAGAGTGCTTTAGTCACATCTGCAAGCCATATGCCGCGCGCAAAAGATCTCTTCAACGCGCAAGGAATCGAGGTAATACCCGCAGCAACAGATTATAAAGATTACAGCCAATTTCCCATGTACAAACAATTTATCCCCAGTGCCGATGTACTCGTTGCAGTTACACGAGTGAGCCACGAAAAGGTAGGCAGTCTGTGGATTAAATTACGCCGCTGGATTGATCCAGAGGCGTTGTAATCACTTAACCCTGTTAGATTAAACAGGGTTATCAATATCTATAAAAGTAACATCAAAACCATGCTGCTCAGCTAAAAGCTCGCCAAGCGCTTTTATTCCGTATCGCTCAGTAGCATGGTGACCTGCAGCGAAAAAATCAATTCCTTGCTCTCGCGAGCTATGAATAGTTTGCTCAGATGCTTCACCTGTCAAATAGGCATCAATACCTTGAGCAGCAGCTAAGTCAATATAACCTTGCCCACCCCCTGTACACCAAGCAATGGTTTCAATCTTGTCATCGCGCACTAAGCTCGTTAAAGGTTCACGGTGTAGCACTGTGCTAATTTTGTCTGCAAACTCTTTGCCCGTTAAAGGTGTTTTTAAAAATCCTTTTACTGCGACGCTGTTTGGTCCCGCTTCAAGGCCCGCGCTAAGCTCAATATCTAATAAGTGTGCAAGTTGCGCATTGTTGCCAATGACAGGATGAACATCTAATGGCAGATGATAAGCAAATAAGTTGATATCATGAGCAAGTAACGCCGCTACACGCCGTTTTTTCATACCTGTGATTGGCTGAGACTCACCTTTCCAAAAATATCCATGGTGAACCAAAATAGTATCCGCGCCGTGCTCAATAGCCGCATCAATCAATGCTTGGCTTGCCGTGACCCCTGTCACTATTTTTTTTACCTCGTTTGCACCTTCAACCTGAAGCCCATTCGGGCAAAAATCTGCGATTGAGTCGGGTTTTAGAATGTCGTTTAATAACTGAGTAAATTGTTTACGTTGCATATAGAAATCGTCCTCTACCCCTTAAATTTGTGCAAATTTTGGCGTTTATAAGTCAAAAATGGAAGGAAAATCGCAAAAAATTGAAAAGTAAGCTGAAAATAGGTATAAATATATATTCTTAATCTGTGTTTACAACGTATAGGGTCTCTGATGAGCAAACTAGACAAAACAGAAGTGTTAAATGCCTTCGAAGCAGCTTATGAAGCAGCGAATGGTAAAAAACCTGAAATCACAACAAAACCTGGTTGGTATAGCATCGACGGTGGCAAAAATTTGCGCCTTGCTGATGTTGCAGCGCTGACTGAAGAGCTCACTTCTGGTAAAACAGCTGAGCCTAAAGCAGAAGAAGCACCAAAAGCACCGGCAAAAAAAACCAAAACTAAAACCGCTGCGCCAGCTAAGTCAATTAAAAAGTCACCATTCACCGTAGTGAAAGCGAATGATGATGGTTTCAAAGCTGAAGAGCTGTGGATTGTTAACCTAGCTGAAAAAGACCACGATTGTCGTTTACCTCGTGGTGTTGTGTAACTAATTACACATTGGGAAAAAACCGCTACTAATTAGCGGTTTTTTTATACCCAGTTACCGAGATATTTATCAAGTATTGTGAAACAAAACCACAAAGCACAATAAATACGGTACCTGTTAATACGGGCATTACTAAAAAATCCCAGCTTTGCAACGATTGCATTATTAAAATAGGATTTGCCCCAGCGGCAGGATGCACTGTGCGTGTTAGCATCATTAATGAAATAGCCAACCCACTGGCAATAGCAATCTCAAAAGGACTGACACCAACAAAATTTACAAATACGACTCCTATAAACGCCGTTATAAGGTGACCACCAATCACATTTCTAGCCCGCGCAAGTGGACTTGTAGGTAAACCAAAGACTAAAACGGCAGTCGCTCCAAATGGAGCCATTAACCATATGCCAAAATCCCCTCGTTGCTGTAAGTAAGCAAGTACAAAAATAGCCAGCGCTGCAAATCCACCTGCAATAACCGCTTTGTTAATTGTTTTGTCCATCATATCTCCATTGCTCAAGGTAGACCGAGCTGTCTACCTGCAAATAGTAGACAACTCGGTCTACTTATGTCAAGCTAGAATTTCTATCTAGGAGCAAGCATGGATAAAAGAACACACATTACATTGACTGCACTCGAATTGTTTTACGATAAAGGCATTCACAGCGTGGGGATTAATGAAATTATTAGTGCAGCAAATGTAGCTAAAAAAACGATGTACCATCATTTTGCAGGTAAAGATGAATTAATTTTAGCGTGCCTAAACGAACGGCATACTACATTCATCACGTGGCTTGAGAACGCTACCAACCAACAAACGACATTACACGATTTTCAAGAACGTTTATTTACAAGCTTCGAAGATTGGTTTCATTCTAAGGTTGCAGAGCTTGGAAACTTTAATGGCTGTATGTTCATTAACGCAGCGGCTGAATACTCAGCGCCGCAAAGCCCAGTCAACCTTGCATGTAAAGCACATAAAGCCGCTGTTTCTTCACTCATCAAACAGCGTTTGTCAGAATGTAAAGACGTAAAAGCCGAGAAAATTGATTCTCTTTGCCACTATTTAATGACACTCACTGAGGGAATGATTTGCCAAGCAAAAGTGTCTGGTATGAAGCAATTCCCTCGCCTGCTAAATTAAAAACCATAAAAAAGCGGCTCAATGGCCGCTTTTCACTTTACGCTATTTATATCTTTTCAAAATATAATTTATCACGTTGTTTTCCGCCGACTTCATTCATCGTTGCCGCGTCAAATAAACGACCATTCACCATGGTATAGTCGATTTTGTCGGTATCACGAATATTCGTCAACGGGTTACCATCAATAACGATAAGATCCGCTAACTTACCCGGCTCTAATGAACCAATATTTTTATCTAAGCCGATGTATTTAGCAGGATCGAGTGTCGCCGCACGAATTGCTTCTAGCGGCGTCATACCGCCTTGAGCAAACATCCAGATTTCCCAATGCGCAGCTAAGCCTTCACGTTGACCATGAGCGCCCAAATTAACCAATACTCCTAAGTCTTGTAGCTCTTTAGCAACGCGTGCGTTGTTAAAGTGGTTGTAATGATGATCGGGTGCTTTTACTCGACGCATTGAGCGTGGTAAAAGTTGGTTTTTAGGCACAAATTTACTTAGGCGTGGGTGGTTCCACACATCCGTTTTATCATACCAGTAGTTTTCACCCCAAATACCGCCATAAGCAACACCTAACGTAGGTGTATAACCTACATCACTTTGCGACCATAGTTGGCGAATATCATCATAAATGTTCGCAACAGGAATTGAGTGCTCAATACCGGTATGACCATCAACGACCATGGTCAAGTTATGCTGCAATAATGAGCCCCCTTCTGGCACAACCATCATTTCAAGTTCACGCCCAGCTTCAATTACTTGCTGACGCTGTTCACGGCGAGGCTGGTTGTATGACTTAACACTAAATGCACCCACTTTTTTCAAGCGTTCAAGGTGGAATTTAGCATCGTCAAGCGAGTCAATATGCGATGTATAGCCCGGCATATTGGCACCGTACAGTATTGTACCGGTAGAGAAAATGCGTGGTGCCACTATCATGCCTGCTTTTTGCATTTCACTCGCAGCAAAAATTTCGGTGGTGTCGTTCGATGGATCATGAATCGTCGTAACACCCAGCGATAAACCAGCAAGGTTTTTCCAGTTTTGTTGCGGGATTATTTCATCACTGGCTTGCGCACCATGAGCATGGGCATCAACAATGCCTGGCATAATCGTCTTGCCGGTCACATCAATAACTTCTGCACCTTTAGGAATAGTTACAGAGTCTTTGCTTCCGACTGCTTGAATGTGTTTTCCATCAGTTACAATCACACCATTTTCAATAACTTGCTCACCATTCATGGTAATGATGCGTGCGCCCGTTAGTGCAAACATCCCCTTTGGCTCAGCCATTGTTTTGGTAAAGCCAATGTTGTCACCACTTTTCACTTTAAAATCTGTGTCTGCGTTTTTATTTATGTCAAATAAACCCGCTAAACTTGCATGATAAAGCTCAGGACCAAGACTCCAATACAGTTTATCACTGGTTCCACTCCAGCTAATATTTTCGCCCGCACGAACTGATAATTGTTCAATTGGGAATTGACTATCTTTCGGGCCAATATTAATGGTTTTACCGCGTTCAACAAAAGGGGTTACAAACACTTTAAAACGCTCAGCAAATGCCAAATATTTACCATCTGGCGACACTCTGAACTCCGTTGCATGCTCAGACTCATACAGCTTACGTACTTCTTTTGACTCAAGCTCAACCACACTAAGCGTAGGTTTAGGCCATGGGCTCATTACATAAATACGGTCATTCATTGCGCCAAATTGCGGCTGGTAACCTGACTTAGTGATCAGTGAGGATTCACCGCCCTTGGCACTAACAGAATAAATGCCCGGCTCTAATGACCAGGTTGGATTGAGGATACTGCCACCCGATGCTTTACGATAAACAACCGTTTTACCATCTGGGCTAAAGGTAGGTTCTACATATTTACCTGGTTCTTCTGTTAACTTATTACCTCGTCCGCCTCTTGCAGAAACGACACGCACAGAGCCTTGTTCATTGTCATCCCACGTTGTATAAACTACTTTTTTACCATCGCGGGAAAACTGTGGAAATAACTCAAAATGATCGTCTTGTTTAGTTAAGCGTTTCACTTTACCTGACTCAAGATCACGCTTATAAATATGACCCAAAGCTTCAAAAATGGCTGTTTCACCGTCTGGTGAAATTTGCACATTGCGCAGCATTTTTACCGCAAAATTATCGCTATCGATATTGTGTGTAAACCGCACTGCTTTTTGAATTTGTTTATTGGTTTCTACCTTAAATGGGATACGTGATACTGATTTATCATCAACATCTAATTTATGAATTGTGCCACCAGCCCAAAACACTAATTGCGCATTATCTGGCGTCCAAGCAATGGTCGGATAAACACCGTGTATTGCCCATGTTTCTTGCATATCTCGCTCAAGCTCACCATATAACTTTGTATGCTCACCAGTGTGAAGGTCATATAAATATAAGCTTGTTTGAAAATCATCACGCTTGATATAAGCCAGTTTTTTACCATCTGGTGAGGGAGTTGGACGAATAGCGCCCCCCATTCCATCAATAATAGTTTCAATTTCACCGGTTTCACGGTCATAGCGTTTAATTTTGTAGATACCCGCAACTGAATCTTTTGAGTAATGGAATGTTTTACCTGGTGTAGCATCATGTGAAAAATACACATAACGACCGTCAGGTGAAAACATCGGTTCACCTAAATCTTTTTGATCGTTTTCACGTGCCGTTAACTGCACCCCCTTACCACCGGCTTTGTGGTATAGCCAAACTTCACCCGCACCGAGTGAGCGGCTTGCTGTAAAGTGCTTACGCGCAACTAAATAGTCGCCATCGGGGCTCCATGCAGGGCTATTTAATAAACGAAACGTTTCGTCAGTGACGGCCTTTTGGTTTTCACCGTTGACATCCATAATCCAAATGTTATCACCACCACCTTGATCGGATGTAAACGCAATGTATTTACCATCAGGGCTAAAGCGCGGTTGCATCTGCCACGCAATATCACTTGTTAATTGTTTTGCCGTACCGCCCGAGATTGGCATAGTGTAAATATCACCCAACAGATCAAACACCAAGGTTTCACCATCAGGACTAATATCAACATTCATCCACGTGCCTTGTTCAACACTGATTTTGGCATCTAAAAACTGACCTGCTGGCGCATCAACTCGCCACTTTTCATCACCTGACTGCTCGGTTGCTATTACTTGCCCTGTAAAGGCGAGTGAAATCGAAACAGCCAAAGCCGTATGAAGCATTTTCTTCATGGAATTCTCACTTGTTATTGTTTTGTTATTTGCACACATATTGATTGCATCAAATAGCATAGCAAGATTCCAGCATTACGTGTTAAACAGTCGTAAATTGGCGACTAATGCCACGCAATGGGATCAAATTCATAATAGCTTACCAATAAATGATAAATTTCAGGATCGAATTGCCTAAGTGCAGCAGGCTTTTCAAGGAAAGTTTCGGTGATCACGGCAAAAAACTCGGCTTCATTGGTCGCCCCATAACTATGAATAACATGGGGCATACCGTAAGCAATGTGTGTTTTAAGCTGATTAAAAGCACGACTGAATACTTTGGCCCATTGTTGATAGTCAGCATTACTAGCAAGCAATGGCGTGCCTGTCGTTTTTCCTGTTTCTTGGTCTAGTTGATGAGCAAATTCATGGAATACCAAATTGTGGCCATCACTAGGGAGTCGGCTTCCTTCTAGCACATCGTGCCAGCTTAAGACCAAGGTGCCACCAGGCCATGACTCACCTTGTCTCACGGTATTATGATAACTAACAAGACCTGCACCATCGCGTGATGTTTGTGGTGCATAATAGGCACTTGGATATAATAAAATGTCTTTCACATTACGATATAAAGGCCAAGGCTTATTGAGCACTAAAACACATGCATCTGCAGCAACAATGAGTTTCATTGCATCATTTAACTGCAGGCCATCACACCCAATAAATCGCTTTTCATTTAAGAACCAAACAATATGACGCTCTAATTTTTCACGATCAGCGTCCGTCATTTTTTGATAAATAGGCATGTACTTCAACAGCAATGACTTCTGCTCTGAAGTAAGGGAATAGGTCAGGTACTTTTTATGCCAAAAATGATTTCGAATATCATCCCAGCGCCAGTAACTGACAATAAAAATGAGCAAAAAAAGTAACAAAACAAGGTTAAGCATTATCATCGCCTAAAATATAATCTTGTTACTTTAATGTGTGCAAACAAAAAAAGATCAATTGTTTGCACACATTTTTATTTAAGTTGCAGTAAAAAGTTACAGGACAGGAACCGTTGCCGAACCAGTTACCACTTCTTTACTACCTTTGACTCGATACTCATAGTCGAAGGTAATCGTGTTAACGTTACCAGAGGCGTTATCATCAAGGTATGTTACATCCCACGGTAGTCCATGCATATACATTAAGCCATCTGGTAAAGAAGTATATTTAATTGCATAACCAGAATCACCATAGTGCGTTTCATTTAATGCAATTGAAACTAGGTTTCTTAAACTATCATTATAAATATACTCACCAGAGACAATTGTAAGCTCTTCGTAAACAGGATTCATAGTGCCATTTCTTGTATAACCCGTTAAGGTAATATCAAATTCAGCAAGTGATGCAATAGATGTAGGTAGATACAGGTTCACATCATTACTACGACTTGATGATCCAACACTCACACCCGCTGAGTTAGTAGCATGAATCAATTGACCAGCTTTCAAACCATTATTATTATCGAATTTAACATCTTTGATTGAAAACGCAGCTTTATCAGCAACCATAAATTCATTTTCAAATGAATAATTAGCATCTAAAGCAGTTTCTTTATCAATCACTGAATTTAAACGGTACTTATAACGACCAACACTAAGCGCTTGCTCAGGCAGCACTTCCACAAAGGTATCATTTAATGACATTGATGAAGTCGTTGTAATGTCTACATCGTTTCTATTAAAAAATGTACTCCCAGCAGGGATTGAATCTGTTGTTGATTCATTACCGCGGATCACTGTAAGCGAATTTCTTCTCACCAATGAAATACTATCTTGTGTAAGCTCTATCGGTTTTGAGAAAAATAGGTAATAACCATTATTCATCGCATTAACAGTTCGGCTAAGCAAATCTACTTGTGTCGTTTGTGCGCCTTTATTGGCCTTAAAAATCACCGACACAACACCGTCTTCGACTTGGAAATTACCTTGGTTATAGATACCTTCAACCACTAAGCCGCCATTTACTTCTCTAACAGAAAATGAATCAGATAAATAATTTTGACCATTTACATCCGTAAAAGCCGACATTCTTACACTAAGAGTTGAGCTACCTTTAAAGTCATAGACATACTCATTTTCTGTCGCATCAAAGGTCAAAGGATTAGACTCATAATCATTGCTTGATGCCACTAATTCAATATTTGAAAAGACTCGACCAGTTTCATCGATAACTTTAACCCGTAATTGATACTCTTGTGTCACATCTGTATCTTTAAACAAAATGGTTGCATCATCATTCAATGTGCTAAATGAGACAGAACTTTGATTGTAATAATTTTGTACAAGCTCATAATCATTAATAGCATCGTTATCAACATCCATATCGATATGAAGAGCAATTGCATTTCCCAAACCGACAGGTTTCTCAATTGAGTAAAGATTAGTTTGCTCGTTATAGGTCGCACTGAAAAAATGCTCATTGCGAGATTGCCACGTGCTATCTGTCAGGCCTAATGATGTAGTATAAGTGAACTGAAGGTCTTTAATGGGTGTATTTTCACCATCAAGCAATGCCGTGAATTGAATGGTCTCAGTTGTAGTAACTGAAAGTGAGCCTAGCTGGCTGACTCCAGAGCCTGAGTTACCATAAAATGCACGCTGTTGAAACGAACCATCAGTACTTGTCACAAGTAACACGTAATCAGAATGTTTTGGAATATTTTTCAATTCAAACATGCCATCACTCAGCGAAATCGCCTCTGACCAAGTATTGCCAATTTTAATTTGAATTTGTGCATTAGTCGCTAAGCTGTCAGTGACGTAATTTTTAACCGTTCCTGTTAAAGTCGCTGTTTCAGCTTCTTGAGTGGCCTTATTTTGTTCTTCAATTGCACTGATTAGTTCATCGTTATTATTGTCTTCAACTTCTAAACAACCAGATAATAAAAAACTCGCAGAAAGTGCGAGTGCAATAGTATGTTTTTTAAACATAAAAACTCCATTTAATTGTTTTTGTTTCCCTTGTAGGGGCTGCAATTATAATGAACTTAAAATGAATAAAAAAGCCATTTGTGACCAATCTACAAGATTAATATTTCTTTATTGTAAATTACCACTTTGTTCCTGCCATTATTTTTAGCGTGGTAGAGCGCGGTATCGGCATGAGAAAGTAGCCGATCATAGTCGGTAACATTTGCATTATCTGCAACACCGAAACTTACAGTGACAGACAGTTCTTTCGCAAGTTCAGAAAAATTATAATCCGCGATTTCTAAGCGAATAATTTCACATAAACGCGCGGCTTCATCAGCACCTTTATGAGGAAATAGTAAAGTGAACTCTTCGCCCCCCCAACGCGCAGCATAACCTTCATCGGGAAAGTTGATACGTAACAAACGGGCAATTTCACAAATCACTTGATCACCAATCAAATGTGAAAAATTGTCATTAATTAATTTAAAGTGGTCAATGTCCATAATCGCAACACTTAAGCTTTGCTTATTATGTTGGAACTGACTAAAGTTCTCGAATAGCCAACTATCGAATGCTCGTCTATTGGGTAGCTGAGTTAATTGGTCATGATTAGCGAGATGCGCGAATGCATCTGCTTGGTTCTTTAAATCGTGCATTTGTTGCTCGACCTTCTCCGTCAGCTCTATTTCAATGCGTTTATAATGATATAAACGGTATTTATATATTGCATAGGCTATTAAAAATAAGCCCAAAATAAGCACTAATTTAAAGCTGGTCTTTTGCCAAAAATATGGCGCAATTCTGAATCGTAGCGTTTGTTCATTGTTTTGCCATTCACTATTTGGATAGCCCGCACGGACCTTAAATGTATATTCTCCCGGAGGTAAGTTTGTATACTCAGTAATAGCTAAGCGGCCTCTATCAACCCATTCTTCGTTGTAGCCACTTAAGTGAGTTTGATAATTTAGACGCTGCGGCATAATAAAACTTAAGCCTGCATAATTAAATGACACCCTTGAAATACCCGCTGGTAAACTTAGTACATCACTTTTAGCGGGCAATGCAACGGGCTTACCATCAACTTCAAAGCTTTCTATGACCGTTGACAAACGACGTTTACTCGCCTCTTTAAGTCGCTCAGGCTTTACAATCGCAACCCCTTTTGCCGTTGCAACCCAGAGTTGACCATCAGAATGTGTCACTGCTGCAGGGTTAGAACCGCCATTTGCTTGCGCGCTCAGCATGCCATCGCCTTCATCATACAACTGCATAGAAACAACAACTGACTCCGCACCCGTGGGGTTATCTAAAAATTCAGTAAGCTGGGTTTTATTGAGCTGAATAACACCTCGATTACTGGTTAACCACAACGAGTCACCTTGCTCAATAACCTGAAATAATTTATCAACGGGTAAGCCCTGTTCACGTCCAAACAAATGCATAACATCGGTCTTCAAATCGTAACGTATGAGGCCTCGATCCGTTGCGAGCCACATTTTTTCGCCATCAAGATAGAAACCAAACGCATATTCAGTGCTAAATTTTTCAGGAAATTCTATGTTAGAAAATGTGTTTAATGCGGGATCAAAAATAGACACTCCAACACCCGTACCAACCCATAGCCGGCCTTGATTATCTTCAGCAAGTGCCATAATAAAATTGCCTACCAAGCCTTCTTCAGTAGTGTAAGAATGAATTTGTCCGTCGTCTGTGAGCTTTGTAAGGCCGCTGGCAGTGCCGATCCATAAATTATGTGAACTATCGAATAATACCGCCCGTACCTCATTATTAAGAAGCCCATTAGTGCGATTCTTAACTGGGTAAATTTTGTTATTCACCACTTTCATGAGGCCACCAGTGTACGTGCCAAGCCATACATCCCCATTTTTGTCTTCAGTTAAACTTAGCACTGACAGGGGATCACGTTCATATGCTTGGTTTAAGGTGGTTATTTCCCCATTTATAATTCGGTTTAAACCATTGCTACTGCCTACCCACAAACTACCATCAGAATGAGACAATACGGTGCGAACATAATCTGAAGCAAGACCACGGCTTTGGCTCCAATTCGTAAACGGGGCTTCACGCAGTCTGAATAGCCCTGCATTAGTACCAACCCAAATGCTTTTTTCACGGTCCTGCAGTAATGACAGAATACGGTTATTCGGCAAGCCATCATCGGCATCGAGATTTTCAAGGCCTGATTGCCTCAATCTAAAAACACCTTTATTGATTGTACCGAACCAAATGTCTCCTTGGGTATCTTCGAGCAAACTCGATATGGATTCATGATTGAGCGTTGCATCAACAGAGACAAATTTATCGTGTTGCTTTTGCCATGCCCCTTTTTCTGTGCCGACGATTAAGGTACCCGACTGAGTCAATAACAGCGTAAAAGCAGAGGCATCAGGTAAACCGGCATCTTGACCAACTTTACTGACCTTTTTACCTTCAATTTTGTATAAGCCATCACTGGTTGCAGCCCAAATGACATTCTGTTTGTCTTTTATTAGTCTGTATGCACTCAGTTTATCAACCAATGTGTGTTCTGTTGCTTTTTCTGATGCACGATACACAATACCTTGTCCCTCAAGAGCGAGCCAAATTTCGCCTTGTTCTGAGATCAATGCATGATTAATCATGGTCGATGAACTTGGAAGCGACCGCCACTGACCCTGTGAGCGCACAGCAATCCCGCCTCGTGCTCCAACAATGTATAAATCGCCATTATCCATGGCTATCAGACTTCTTAAACCTGAATCAGGCAGTCCTGGGATCTCGGTTCGTGTAAAAAGTTTAAACTCTCGACCATTAAAACGTGCCAACCCTTCCCACGTTGCTATCCAGATATAGCCATCTTTCGTTTGTGCAACACTGTTAATGCTATTGTGAGGTAAACCTGAGCGTGTATTCCATGTCTCAGTAAAATAGTCACTCAATGAAAGGCGAGTTGATTCTGCAAAAGCGCTAAAACATACACACAGTAAAATGAGAGTAACTACCCGCGCCATAAAGCTTAACCTTTAATTATTGTTCTTTTCAGTGATGCTGTGTGGTGCTCATATCGTCAACCAACACTTCCATTACTACTACATTAGTTGCAATTCTTACTCACTTTAATCACATTTAGCAACAATCAATTACAGTAATCATTAATTTTTTCTTGCAAGATTTGAACAAACCGAGCGACATGTAAACCATCCATTAAAGCGTGATGGACATCAATGGATAGCGGGATCTTGCCGGTTCGCTTATCGTATTGACCAAACACCAATTTAGGAATACCTAACCCGTGCCCCTCACTAACAGCATGTGAAAACCCCGTGAAATTTAGCCAAGGTAAAACAGAAATATGAATGAGATCGGGTTGCCCTTCTGTCGCTGCAAACGCTTCTGAGAAGAAAGGTTGCCCTTTGCTTTCTTTTGCTACCTGCAATGCATGCTCAGAAAAGCGTTGAATAGAATCATGTTTTTCAAAGTAACTGAAACGCAATGTATCATCATCAGCTAACTCAACCACACTAGCACGTACAGTTGATAGCTGAATAGGACACGAATCTATAATACGCTGGCGCATGGGCGCATAATCGTGGCAAGCCTCTAAAGTCAGAAAAATATAGCTATGAAAAAATGAATACGGCGCTGACTTACACTGCTCATAAAGTGCAGCCATGTCGAGCGACACACAAACATTAAAGTAAGGGAGACTAAATTCTTTGAAAAAAGCAAAATGTTGCTTACGAGGCCATGACTCAAGATCAATTACGTGACAGTCATTTGGAAGAGAATGCATTGGGTGGCCCTGTGAAATAAAAAACAGTGTAGCCAGATACATTCATTAAGTCATGTAATTGCGATTAAAATCCGCGATAGTCTATTGGCTTTTTAGGGCTGTTTGCATGTTGTCGCCTATAAAGGTATTTGGCGTAATATGTTATAGCTGTAAGCTTAATTAAGCGGTTTATTTGGAATAATATTGCAAATGGGTATTGAAGCCTATTTGGGCACAAAAAAAGGCGCGCCATGCGCACCTTTTTAAACAGCAAATTAATTAAATTATAAGCCGTTTTCGATGATTTCTAATGCAAGCTCATCAGCAATTAAATGCGTTGATTTTTGCTCTTTCTCTGAGCGAGCAAAAATTTCTGTTAGCGTATCAAAAATACCTTCAACGTGCTTCGTTGACGCCTCTGCACTGTAGCCTTCTGGTGCTGTTTCGTAATACACATTAATGATACCACCAGCATTAATTACATAGTCTGGCGCGTAAAGAATGCCTTTTTCACGAATGATTTCACCGTGGCGAGACTCTGCAAGTTGATTGTTAGCACAACCAGCAATAATCGTTGCTTTTAAACGTGGAATTGTCATGTCGTTTACTGTTGCACCTAACGCACAAGGTGCATAGACATCAACATCTAGGTCATAAATTTCATCGATACCCACTGCTGTCGCATTAAAGTCATTAACAACACGTGATACAGCTTGTTCGTTAATATCAGTAACAAACAATGTTACGCCTGCTTCATGAAGGTGTTTACAAAGACCATATGCAACGGCACCTAAACCTTGCACAGCAACCTTTATACCCGATAAATCTTGATGACCACGTTGATGCTGTAACGCGGCTTTAATACCTAAAAATGTACCGTAAGCAGTGAAAGGTGATGGATTACCACTTTTACCTTCAAGACCCAGCACATAGTTAGTTTCTTTATTCATGATTGCAACGTCATCGCACGTGATGTTTACGTCTTCTGCTGAATAATAACTACCACTTAAACGCTCTAGCTGACGGCCAAACGCACGGAAAAGCTGCTCTGATTTAATTTCTTTTGCATTACCGATAATAACAGACTTACCACCACCGAATGGTAAACGTGCAACCGCATTTTTGTATGTCATACCTTTCGATAAACGAAGGGCATCGGTTACTGCGTCTTCGTCAGTCGCATAGTCCCACATTCTACAGCCACCTACAGCTGGACCTAACTTGGTATTGTGAACCGCGATAATAGCCTTAAGGCCTGATTCTTTATCTGAACAAAACACCACTTGCTCGTGGTTATCAAAGTCGACTTTATTAAATACAGCCACAGTTAAATACTCCGAAATTTTCTTACCCTTTTTGGGGTGTGAGCGCTGAAATTGCCGAGACTTTATCACTTCGTTTGCTCCCATGCCACTATATGAGATGATAAAACTAAGCTAAGTTACGCGATTGAAATAACAACGCAAAAAGCACGTTAAAACAGGAAATATATACCTATATAAATCCACATAAAGCATGATTAATTCAAAACAAAAGTAAATCTACTAAATCTTTTTTACGTGAACGTAAAGGTCAAGTATAGCGTAAAGAAAAAGTGACAAAGTAATTCAGTAGCAAAAGCCTGAAAACACACACTTTAAGTCAAAAGTGTGGATGAGAAAGAGACTGGTCAGAGCTGAAAAAAAACGGCGCTTGGGCGCCGTTTCATATAAACGATTTAATGACGATTATTTTAATTTACCATCAAGCTCTTCGATTTTGGCTTTCCAAATTGCTGGGCCTTGCGTGTGCGCATTGGCACCTTCGCTGTCAACAGCAACAGTCACAGGCATGTCTTCAACTTCAAACTCGTAGATTGCTTCCATACCTAAATCTTCAAACGCCACTACACGCGCTTTCTTAATAGCTTTAGATACTAAGTAAGCAGCACCGCCTACCGCCATTAAGTACACAGACTTATTGTTTTTAATTGATTCAACCGTTGCAGGACCACGCTCAGCTTTGCCAATCATACCAATGATGCCCGTGTTTTCTAACATCATGTCAGTGAACTTATCCATACGCGTTGCCGTTGTTGGGCCTGCTGGGCCTACAGCTTCATCACGAACCGCATCAACAGGACCGACGTAATAGATAAATTTATTATCGAAATCAACACCTTCAGGTAAACCTTCACCTGATTGGATCATATCTTGTAGGCGTTTATGCGCCGCATCACGCCCTGTTAAAATAGTGCCAGAGAGAAGCACTGTTTCACCCATCTTCCACTCTTGCGTGTCTTCTTTAGTTAGCGTGTTTAAGTCAACACGGCGTGTGCCCTCGCCAACTTCGAACGTCACTTCTGGCCAATCTTCAAGTTTAGGAGCTTTAAGCTCTGCTGGACCTGAGCCATCTAAGGTAAAGTGAACGTGACGCGTTGCCGCACAGTTCGGGATCATTACTACAGGCTTAGATGCCGCGTGCGTCGGTGCCGTTTTAATTTTTACATCAACAACGGTTGTTAAACCGCCTAGACCTTGAGCACCAATGCCCAACTTATTCGCGCGCTCAAAAATATCAATACGCATTTTTTCTTCTGTTGTCTCAGCGCCGCGTTCAATTAGCTCGTGAATATCAACCGGATCCATTAAAGATTCTTTAGCAAGCACGGCTGCTTTTTCAGCGGTACCACCAATGCCTATACCTAGCATACCCGGCGGACACCAACCAGCCCCCATTGTTGGGAGTGTTTTTTCAACCCACGCCGCAACATCATCCGATGGGTTCAGCATGACCATTTTTGTTTTGTTTTCTGAGCCGCCACCTTTAGCTGCAACCATCACTTCAACTTCGCCACCTGGCACTAAGTCGATATGAACCACAGAAGGTGTATTATCTTTGGTGTTTTTACGCGTACCAGCAGGGTCTGCAACGATTGATGCGCGTAATGGGTTATCTGGGTTTAAGTAAGCGCGACGTGTACCTTCATCAACCATTTGCTGAACAGTCATGTCTGTTTTATCCCACTTAACATCCATACCCACTTTAACGAAACAGGTAATAATACCGGTATCTTGACACAGTGGACGTTTACCTTCAGCAGACATGCGCGAGTTAATTAAGATTTGCGCAATAGCGTCTTTTGCCGCTTTACTTTGCTCTTTATTGTACGCTTTTTCTAAGGCTTGGACGAAATCGAGAGGGTGATAAAAAGAAATGTATTGCAATGCATCTTCAATGCTATCAATGAAGTCTTGCTGACGAATTGTACTCATTACGGGTTCCTTAAGTTTTTATCACGTCGCTTAGTACGTGATCCTGAGTAAACCGGTGACGAAGATTTACTCTACGGGTTAGTCATGGCATCACTATAAAGGAAATCATAACGCTGCCAATCAAATTTAACTTATGATAACCTCCTCGCCCGTTTCGGGCTAGTTATTCAAGGCAATGTAAATGATAAACGATGAAAATTTGTGCATAAAATTAGATTTAACCGATGATTGTATCTCACTCTTTACTCATTTTGCTCATTTGCCCTATGCCGTGTTACTTGATTCAGCAAATAGTAATCATGTAAACAGTCGTTTTGATATCATTGCCATTGAACCACTAAACACATTAGAAGTTAGCAACAACCAATGCTTTTTAAATGGCGAAGCGCAATCCCGTGATTGCTTCACGCTAATGAAATCAGCACTTAATGATTTTGATAATACAGCCAATCCAAACGGGCTTCCTTTTACGGGGGGCTGGCTGGGCTACTTTGGATACGATTTTGGTCGTGTAATAGAAACCATGCCATCGCATGCCGACAATGATATTGCGATGCCACAAATGGCACTGGGTTTATATCCTGATGCACTGATTTTCGATAAACAGCAGCAAAGCTGGTTTTATGTTGCTCAGCGACACCATAATCGTTTAGCTCAATATCAACACTTTTTATCTCAAACACCCACAGATTCTGTACCGTTCACTCTCAATAGTGATTGGCAGTCGAACATGACAAAAGCCAGCTACACTGAAAAGTTTGAACAAATTCAAGCCTACTTAAAAAGTGGCGACTGTTATCAAATTAATCTAGCACAGCGTTTTAGCGCTGAGTTTTCAGGCTCAACATGGCATGCATATCGCACCTTAAGAGACGCCAACAAAGCACCTTTTTCGAGTTATATAAACCACCCAGACGGCGCCATTTTATCGATTTCTCCAGAGCGTTTTATTGCCATAAACCAAGGAAAAATTGAAACCAAGCCAATTAAAGGCACACTACCACGTTTAGCCAAACACGCCGATGATGAGGCACAAGCACTGCGCCTTCAACGGTCTGAAAAGGACCGTGCCGAAAATGTCATGATTGTTGATTTATTACGTAACGACTTAGGCAAAGTGGCAAAACCGGGCTCGGTTACTGTTCCCGCCTTATTTGCCATTGAAAGCTTCCCAGCGGTGCACCACTTAGTCAGCACTGTTCGAGCCGAATTAGCGCACGGTAAAGATGCTGTAGATCAAATACACGCTGCATTTCCTGGGGGCTCTATCACAGGCGCACCTAAAATTCGTGCCATGGAAATAATAGAAGAGCTCGAGCCACATCGCCGAAGCGTATACTGTGGTTCAATTGGTTACTTAAGTGCCTGCGGTAATATGGACACGAGTATCACCATACGTACCTTAGTGTGCCATCAGGGCACGATATACTGCTGGGCCGGAGGCGGTATTGTCGCAGATTCACAGGTCGACTTGGAGTACCAAGAAACATACGATAAAGTAAATAAAATATTGCCTTTACTAAAGTAATAACCTTGAATAGCCAGCAATTAATCACCCGCTTCAGCTTAAGTATGGCCACTGAGCCTGCACAGCAAATTCACATTAATGCGGATAAGCGAGCCAGTGCGGTGATGTTACCGCTCATCGATGTTGAAAACGACGCACATTTAATATTGTGTAAGCGTCCTCGTCATTTACTTCACCATCCAGGGGAGATCTGTTTACCGGGTGGTAAGTTCGAGAAGCAGGATGAGTCATTAATGCACACGGCACTGCGGGAACTCCATGAGGAGCTTAATATTGCTGCACATAATGTTACAGTGCATGGGCAACTTCATCAGTACTCAACATTAACAGGGTTTTCGATTGCCCCCTATGTATGCAGTCTTGCTGCGGGAACCGGTTGGCAGGCAGATCCCAGCGAAGTCGAAGTGAGCTTTTTACTGCCTATTTCACATTTAAGCGATCACAGAAACTGGCAACCGCTAAGCTTTCAACGAAACGGTAAAACATTCGTTTTAAAAGGCTTAATGACACCGCATGGTCTTCTATGGGGAGCAACAGCCAGTATTATTAATAACTTTATAAAACAACTCGCCCTACCAGTTTAATTATCATGCTTTTAGGGTTACACACGCTCACATACACGTTATTATGTGACACCGTTCAAAGGCAGAAAATACGCCGTATTTAATAAAAAATGAGTAGCAAATTATGATCAGTGCATTCGATATGTTTAGTATTGGTATTGGCCCATCATCATCTCACACTGTTGGTCCAATGCGCGCTTCACGTTTATTTGTAAATGAGCTAGAAGAAAAGAACTTATTGTCTCAGGTAACCGATGTAAAAGTTGAGCTATTTGGCTCGCTTGGCCAAACAGGTATCGGCCACGGTTCTGGCAAAGCCGTTATTTTGGGCTTAGCAGGTTACGACCCTGAAACAATCGATGCTGACTTAGTTGATGACATATTAGCTAAAATCGAAAAAGAACAAGTTATCTACTTAAATCAGAGCCACAAAGCGAAATTCCCTAAACAAGGTGCGATTGTTTTTCATCGTAGAAAAACCTTGCCTAAGCATTCAAATGCGATGGAAATCATAGCAAGTCAAAATGGCGAAAAGCTCTTTAGTAAAGTGTACTACTCTATTGGTGGTGGCTTTATTGTTACAGATGAAGAGTTTGAAAATGAAAAACAAAAAGCTCTTGATGTTCGTGAAGAAAATCCAGCCCCCTATCCCTTTAATACAGCCAAAGAATTGCTAGAGTTATGTCGCGAATCAGGTTTTAGTGTATCGACATTAATGATGCATAACGAGAAAACGTTGCGCAGCGAAAATGAAGTAAAAGACACGCTTTTTAATATCTGGCAAGTAATGAAAGCCTGTATAGAGCGTGGTATGCGTACCGAAGGTATCCTCCCTGGAGGCTTAAAAGTTAAACGTCGTGCCCCCAGCTTACACCTTAAACTAAACATTGAAGTAAACAATGATCCACTGCGTGCTATGGACTGGGTTGATTTATTTGCGCTTGCAGTAAACGAAGAAAACGCAGCTGGTGGCCGTGTGGTCACTGCGCCAACAAATGGTGCTGCCGGTATTCTTCCTGCGGTTCTAATGTATTACAACACCTTCATCAAAGAAGTAGACCGTGATATTGCGACACGTTATTTATTAACAGCGGCTGCAATTGGTATTTTATATAAAAAGAACGCGTCAATTTCCGGCGCAGAGGTTGGCTGTCAAGGTGAAGTCGGGGTTGCCTGCTCTATGGCTGCCGGCGCCCTGACCGAAATAATGGGTGGTAACGTAGTACAAGTAGAAAATGCCGCTGAAATTGGCATGGAGCACAACCTAGGGTTAACTTGTGACCCCGTGGGCGGTCTTGTACAAGTTCCGTGTATTGAACGCAATGCTATGGGGGCGATTAAAGCGATTAACGCCTCTCGTTTAGCTATGCGCGGTTCTGGTGAACAAAAAGTAACGCTCGATAAAGTCATCAAAACCATGCTCGACACAGGTAATGATATGAAAACTAAATACAAAGAAACCGCACGCGGCGGTTTAGCGGTTAATATCATTGAGTGTTAATTAATACCATATATGGTATGACACATGCCCATTATCAAAAAAGCCGCTTTTAAGCGGCTTTTAATTTAATAACTTCACTACTTGATTGGCAATTCAATATTTTCAAACAGCTTATCTACGTCTTCTTGATTACGCAGCAAACTGGCACGTTCAACCAATTCTTTTGTTAAATGAGGGGCAAAGCGCTCAATGAAGTCGTACATGTAACTACGCAAAAAGCTGCCTTTTCTAAAGCCAATCTTAGTGGTACTCGCTTCAAATAAATGACTTGCGTCAATACACACTAAATCGTTGTCTGTCACTTGATCAATTGCCATCGACGCTACCACGCCAACCCCAAGGCCAAGACGCACATAGGTTTTAATAACATCGGCATCCGTGGCTGTAAACACAATATGCGGTTCAAGCCCATGTGCACTAAAGGCTTTATCAAGTTCAGAGCGACCTGTGAAGCCAAACACATAGGTAATTAACGGATACTTCGCGACATCGGCAACAGTCAGGTTATCTGCTTTTTTCGCCAGCGGGTGTGTTTTTGCAACCACAATACTGCGATTCCAGTGATAACAAGGCAGCATGACAAGGTCAGAATATAAGTGTAATGCTTCGGTCGCGATAGCGAAGTCAGCATCACCACGTGCTGCCGCATCAGAAATTTGCTGCGGCGTGCCTTGATGCATATGCAGTGACACCGCGGGGTATTTTTTCATGAACCCCTGAATGACATTTGGCAGCGCATAACGGGCTTGTGTGTGCGTGGTTGCAATGTTCAATTTACCTTGATCTGGCAAAGTATGTTCATTTGCGACGGCTTTGATACCTTCAACTTTCGACAAGATTTCTCGTGAAATATTAATGATTTCATTGCCAGCACTGGTTACATGTGTCAAATGCTTACCACTACGGCCAAAGATCTGAACACCCAATTCGTCTTCTAGCATACGAACTTGTTTTGAGATCCCTGGTTGAGATGTAAATAAACTTTCAGCTGTCGCAGAGACATTGAGTTTATGATTTTGGACTTCGACTATATATCTGAGTTGTTGTAGTTTCATGGCTGCATTGTAAACGTTGTTATTCTTTATTTATAAAGGCTGCTAAGCGCAATGCCAAGTGATATTTCATCGCACTGTCATTTTTTACTTTTATCGCGATTCTTTCTAAGGCTACCACATTCAACTGTGACTCGGTAGCGATGTTTATTCATAAAATACTCAATAAACATGCTTGCTTAACATGACCCTAATAAAAAAGAATGGCTGATTGATAGTTTATTGCACATAAGTATGCGCAAAACTATCCAGATGTAATATTTTTAATGTAAGATAAAAAAATTAGATAGTGAAAACTGAGATTTAGCTATGATTGTTTCTATCATCATTATGCTCATTGTTGCCTTGATTGTCATTGCACTGTGGGTAAGCGCGGTGCAACAACATAAAGAAAAACAAGAGTCAGAGCGTCGCAAAGAACTAACAAAACAGAAAAAAATCATCGAAGAAGCAGAAGAAGTACTGCTCAATAGTACAAACATTCCGATGTCTGAAAATATTTTACGTATTATTCAGCGCCGTGTTTATGATGCATTAGCGAGCATGGTGCAGCTATCACCTAACTCAAAAGAACTAAAAAGTCGCTTAAACGAAGCTAAGCAACGCTTAACCTTGCCAATTGACTCTAATAATTCTGATGCACTTGTATTACCCGATAATGACAAACAATTAATTTCGCTGATCCAAAGTATAAAAAAGTTACGTGCATTACTGCGCTCTGAACATGGTAAAGGCAAAGTAGATAGTCAGGTATTTGTGGCCGAGGATAAGCGTTTAGAAAAGTTGCAATTAAGAATCAATGTTGAAAGCCAAATTAAGCGCGGTATTTCAGCGCGTGCAGCAAACATGGTTGGCTCAGCACGTCAGTACTTTGAAAAAGCGTTAGCCACACTTGCTTCTGTAAGCTACAGCGATGACTACATAAATACTAAAAAGCAGGAAATCGAAAATTACTTAGAAGCTATCAGCACGGAGCTAAAGGCGTCGAACGCAACATCAAGAAAGAAAAAAGCAGAGCAAGAGCAAGACGATTTAGATGTGTTATTTGCCCCAAAGAAAAAGTGGTAATCCACTTTTTCTTTGGTCTGCATTCATTACGATAAAAACGCGAATTTAATAATAAATAGTGCAGTTAGTACCCATACACTCACACTGATTTCATCTTTTTTACCACACACTAATTTAACCGCAGTATACGCAATAAAACCCAGTGCAATACCATGCGCAATTGAAAACGTTAGCGGGGTCATTAATAGCACTACGCTTACAGGAATTGCATCTGTCATGTCATCCCAATTAACCAGCTTTAAATTTTGCATCATTAAGACGGCCACGTACAATATCGCGCCCGCTGTTGCGTAGGCTGGGATCATACTGGCAAGCGGTGCAAAGAACATCATAAGCAAAAAGCAAATTCCGACGACTACCGCCGTTAAACCTGTACGCCCACCTACAGATACACCGGCCACTGACTCAATATATGATGTGGTTGTCGACGTTCCCAGCATAGAGCCTGCAATCGTGGCAGTACTGTCCGCACTCAGCGCTCGGCCTAAACGTGGCATTTTGCCTTGTTCATCAGCAAGACCCGCTTTTTGTGTTACAGCGACAAGCGTGCCTGACGTATCAAATAGATCTACAAAGAGAAACGCAAAAATAACCGTCAACATCGAAATTTCTAGTGCGGCTGCAAAATCTAATTGCATAAACGTAGGCGCAATTGAAGGTGGCATAGAAACAATGCCTTTGTATTCAACAAGATCTAAACCTAATGCGATGCCCGTCACTAACAAGATGCTGATCAACACCCCACTTTTCATATCACGATACAATAACGCAGCAATCACAAAGAAGCTTAAGATAGCCAATAAAGGACCAGGCGCAGTAATATCACCTAATTGCACCAGTGTGGCAGGACTTGCGACGATTATCCCTGCATTTTTTAATGCGATTAGCGCTAAAAAAGCGCCAATACCCGTTGCGATAGCACGCTTTAAAACCAAAGGAATCGCGTCGATAATCCATTCTCGGACTTTAAATAAGCTCAAGCATAAAAAAATACATCCCGACATAAACACCGCACCAAGCGCTGCTTGCCAACTGTAACCCATACCAAGTACGACACCATAGGTGAAAAATGCATTTAAGCCCATGCCTGGAGCCAACGCTAATGGGTAATTTGCCCACAACCCCATAATAAAGCACCCAATCGCCGCAGCAATACAGGTTGCTACAAACGCAGCACCTTGGTCCATACCTGCTTCTGCTAGCATCGCTGGATTAACGAAAACAATATAAACCATAGTGATAAATGTTGTGATACCCGCAATGGTTTCACGGCGGACTGACGTGTTGTTTTCACGTATTTTGAAAAGTCTTTCGAACATGTTGAACTTTAAGTTAAGATTAATTGGCTAATTTTATCATATTTTCTCATAATTAGAGGACAATTTACCTTGCAATGTTCTAAACTAATAAGGTCTTTTATTTCAAGAAAATAACTAAACTATGTCTGATAAATCGCCAGTAGGCTTAGATTTAGAGCAACAACTTGACAACGTACTTGCCTTTATAACGCAGCCTGATACAGGGGATGAGCCACAAAAAAGTACGCAATCAGTTGAAAAAACACTAAACAAAGCTTTGTATTATCTTAAAAACGAACAAGCGCCACTTGCCGCTAAGTGGATGCGTTTAGCTGCAATGGCAGGTAATCATAGAGCACAATTTTACATGGGGCTGTTTTTTATAAAAGGCCAAGGCGTGCCGCACAGTGTTTTCCATGGTTCAGTCTGGTTGAGTCTCGCCAGCAGCCAAGGTTACGAGCCTGCAACCGCTGCCCTAAATGATTTAAGAAAGCACATTAGTACTCGCCGTCTGCAAGACGCACAAAGCTATGCAGCAACGCTATATGAACAAATCCACCAGCAACAATTTTCGCACCTTATTCCACACAACCCTGACGCCAATTAACAAGCGTCAGGATTCACTGCTAATTACGAGTGTTTTGTCAGTTTGCTCTCAAAGGTGATAAGCCCTGCGCCTATCACAACCAATAAAATACCAACAAACTCAAGCCATACATGGCCTTTATGCGACTTAATAATAGGTGTTTTTGAAGTTACACTAAATAAACGCCTGCCCTGTTCGCCTGACTCGACGAACGAAGTGCCTTTATATTCAGGTGAAATAATAAATTTAAAATCACGTCTGTTAGTCATTTCGCGATGTTTTGCATCTATATTTTCCCCGCTTTTATCTACGAGTAGTGTCCGCCAATCATAAAAAATACCATCCGGCTCATTATCTTTCACTACACCGTATGATTTGTACTCATAAAATTCTGTGTTAAATAACTTTTCTTGATGGCCTAAATAAAATAGCGCACAACCTAAAGCACTTATCAGTATGGCGCTATAAATCAGTGAACGCTGTTTTATAAATTGTTTGTTAGTTTGTTGCTTATACCAAGCTTCAATATCAGGCACATTAATCAGCCGAGCTTTATCTACTGAGTGTTTTAATGGCTGCATAAAATCACAAATGGTTAAATTGAGTGCGGCTAATATAGAGCGAAATGTGTCATTAGAAGGCACTGACTTATCGTTCTCAAGTTTTGATAAGTAGCTTTGCTCTATCCCTACTTGCTCAGCAAATTCTGGTTGGCTTAGTTTAAGCTCACTACGATAGTGTTTTAGTTGTGAACCGAATGTACTCATAACGCATGTCCTTTTCTATTGTGGAGCGATCATTCTTTGCTATTCATGCAGAAATAAGAAGCTGAATAAATATGAATAGTGAAGAATATTAGCAAGTTAATTGGAAAGATACGAGATACGAGATACGAGATACGAGATACGAGATACGAGATACGAGATACGAGATACGAGATTATCAGAATAAAGGGGTGTTTTTTAAAATCAATCATTTGTTTGAGGAAAACAAATGGCGGAGTGGACGGGGCTCGAACCCGCGACCCCCGGCGTGACAGGCCGGTATTCTAACCAACTGAACTACCACTCCGCAGTGGTATGTGCATGGGGTAATGCACTAAATTTGTTCATGATATCAAGTGGCGGAGTGGACGGGACTCGAACCCGCGACCCCCGGCGTGACAGGCCGGTATTCTAACCAACTGAACTACCACTCCGCAGAGATATCATTGTTATTACTTAATTTGTTGGCGGAGTGGACGGGACTCGAACCCGCGACCCCCGGCGTGACAGGCCGGTATTCTAACCAACTGAACTACCACTCCGCGATACAAATTTTGTAATTAAATAGCTGTTAAATAGTGGCGGAGTGGACGGGACTCGAACCCGCGACCCCCGGCGTGACAGGCCGGTATTCTAACCAACTGAACTACCACTCCGCAGTATCTAATGCTATTTATTTTTTCCTATTGGCGGAGTGGACGGGACTCGAACCCGCGACCCCCGGCGTGACAGGCCGGTATTCTAACCAACTGAACTACCACTCCGCAAAGGAAAATGTTTTACAACCATTAGTTGTGTAAGTATTGGCGGAGTGGACGGGACTCGAACCCGCGACCCCCGGCGTGACAGGCCGGTATTCTAACCAACTGAACTACCACTCCAGCGCGTACTTACAAATTGTCGAAAATTGGCGGAGTGGACGGGACTCGAACCCGCGACCCCCGGCGTGACAGGCCGGTATTCTAACCAACTGAACTACCACTCCACAATTTCGTTGCTGACTGAGTCTCCCCTGACAGCGGCGTGAATAATACGAATCACCCTCTGGTTCGTCAAGGGCTTTTTTGTATTTTTACAGGTTTTTTAGTCATCTGACATCGAAAGGTTTAAAATTTCACCTGATTTGTCATTTTTTGAACCATTTTTGCCAACTTCATTTTCATTCGTTGCTTGCTCAACATTTTCAGATGAGCTTTTTTTCTTTAAAAACGGTAACGATAATTTGAATTTAAGTGGTTTCTTTTGCACAAAAATACGAATGGCTAACCACCCTAATAGAAGAACGATTAAATTTCCAACAATAATAAGTGTCACCATTAGCACAGTGGATGCTTTTTTTTCTTCTTCTAGGATTCTTTGCTGCTCAGCTTGCGCTGCTAAATCGACTTCTGGACGAACAATTTCAGGTACAATTTCAATGGGTCGTTCAATTTCAAATTTATACGTCGGCAGCGTCGCCATAAATTCACGGTCATTTATATTACTACCAAACACCGATAGCTCGACACTGTATCGACCCCAATCATAATTTTTGATTGCTAATTCTCTGGTTTGAGATTTATCAGCATCAATTGAAAACATTTGCTCTTCATTATTGGGGTAATAGATTTTACCTTGAATAAGCACTGTTTCTGGTTTGACTATTTCAGGGTTTAAAGTAATCGTTAAGGTATGCTCATCGGTATCTTGCTCTGCTAATGCCATGTCATAGCTAAAAGGAGGCTCATGAACAACAATCGGCTTTTGTACTACAGTGCGTTTTAATATAGGTGTTTCTATATATAACTCTGGTTGCCACTCCCCTGCTGGGAAGACTAATTTAAACTCCCCGGTAAACACACCATCAAGGGGGCGTTCATCAAACCCACGACCATCATCTTTAAAATCGGTAACACTTTGCGTGCCCGCTCCAAAATTAGCGAAGTCACTGTTATTGGTACTTACAAAATCAACATGTAGACTTATGACATCTCGAAATTGCCCCACCTCAATTGGCTTACCATCATTGAGTACTCGGCCTGTTAATTTAATGGTTTCGCCACGAAACAACATGGGAGGGAGAGGGTCTACACGTAATTCAATTTCGCCTAAGACCATTACTCGACTGTCTGGCAAAATACTGCCAACGACTTGCCAAGGGCCAGGCATCGGGTCTGTGATGGTGATCAAATCGTAGCTTAGTTCATCATGCCAATCTAAGTTGGCGTTCTTCACCGAGTCAGTCGCGTAGTACTTGCTGCCATCTGGGCGTACAAGCACCACGGCGGGTGCACCGCGTTTACGGAAAAATAATAACGTAATTTTATCAACGTTGTGATCAATGCGAAAACGGTTATCTAGTAGAGGAATTTCATTTTGAATCCCGTCACGCTGTAACGGGGTTATTTTATCTTGCTCAGTGGCAAGTCCCATCAAGGGCAATACACACACTAATCCTGCTAGAAGCTGTTTTCTCATTTTATTACCTTATTCTGCACGCCATAAGCATTGACCGCCTTTTGCGACCAAGTCTAAACGCTCTTCATGAGCGGCATGCTCTTGCTCTGTGGCCTTTAATACAACCAGTGGCGCTCTATCAGCGCTCACGCGTCGAATACCACCCATTTGTTGCTCTGAACCTTCATCTTTATTCTGATTTAAATTTAGCTTAACTTGCCCACCGGTCATGGCGAGGTAAACGTCGGCTAAAATCTCGGAATCCAGTAATGCGCCGTGTAAGGTTCGCTTTGAGTTATCAATATCATAACGACGACATAACGCATCAAGGTTATTCTTTTGACCAGGATGCAAATCACGCGCCATCTTCAAGGTATCAAGAACTTGACAGACATCTTCAGTATTCGGATAGCCCTGATTCAACAGCGCAAACTCATTATCCATATGGCCGATATCGAACGCCGCGTTGTGGATGACAAGTTCTGCGCCTTTTATGTACTCAAGAAATTCATGCGCTATTTGGTGATACAACGGTTTATCACGTAAAAACTCATTAGTAATACCGTGAACATCGATGGCTTCTTCTTCAATGTCACGCTGTGGATTTATATACACGTGAAAATTGTTGCCAGTAAGGCGGCGATTTACAAGCTCTACACACCCGATTTCAATAATCCGATGGCCTTGCTTTGGGTCAATACCCGTGGTTTCTGTATCTAAAACTATTTGTCTATGTGCCATATCGTCTTAAGCCTGACTCTGGTATCTTTCTATAATCACTTTATTGTACATAATATCAAGGTAAAACAGTGCAAAAAACCGTAGAGATTTACACCGATGGGTCATGTTTAGGTAATCCGGGGCCAGGAGGTTATGGCGCAGTAATGCGGTATAACGGTCATGAGAAGCAATTAAGCCAAGGATATACCCTTACTACAAATAATCGGATGGAAATGCTCGCAGCCATTGTTGCACTCGAAACATTAACCCGCCCCTGCCATATTATCCTTACCACCGACAGCCAATATGTCAAACAAGGTATTGAGTCATGGGTTGAAAACTGGAAAAAACGAGGCTGGAAAACCGCAGCCAAAAAACCCGTCAAAAATGTCGACTTGTGGAAACGCCTTGATGCAGCTTGCCAACGACACACCATTGAGTGGCGTTGGGTAAAAGGTCACAGCGGGAATAAATACAATGAACTCGTTGATGACCTTGCCCGTGAAGCAGCAGGTGGCAATGCCCTACTTGAAGACACCGGTTACGACGAAGCAAGTTAAAAATTAACGCAGAGCATTTAAAGTTTTTGTTATATGTTATAAGATTTAGCTATAACAATAATTAAGGACTCATTATGGCTCTGCGCATTCATTCTTTTTTTCATCAACAAAGCGCAACTTTGTGCTATCTAGTATGGTGTGAACACAGCAAACACTGCCTACTTATTGATGCACCAGCTGATTTTGATATGCCAAGTGGTGAATTAAGTTTTAGCACTGCCAATGAAATTATCGCCTACATAAAGCAGCATAAACTTTCATTACAGTGGTTGCTCGAAACACATGCTCATGCAGATCACATTACCGCATCAAGCTATATTAAACAGCAACTGCAACACGCTCACCCATGTAAACTGGGCACCGGTGAAGGTATTGTTCACGTACAAGCACATTTCAGTAAGCTTTATAATATTGATATGCCATGTAATGGCGAACCCTTTGAGCAACTATTCGCTGATAAAGCACAGTTTCAGTTAGGGGAATTTACAGTCGATGTGATTGCCACCCCCGGTCACACCCCTGATAGCGTGTGTTATCACATAAATGGCAATGTATTTGTTGGCGACACTTTCTTTATGCCAGACAGCGGCACAGCACGTTGTGATTTTCCAGGCGGCAGTGCGGCTGAGCTATATGATTCTTTACAACGTATTTTATCACTGCCGGATGATACCCTGCTTTGGATGTGTCACGACTATCAACCCGACGGCCGAGCACTCGCGTACAAAACAACGGTTAAAGAACAGCGAGAGCAAAACGAGCATTTAAAAGGTGATAAACAGAGTTTTATTGCAATACGTGAAAGCCGAGATGCAACGTTAGCAGTGCCAAAATTGTTGCATCCGTCGATTCAATTAAATATTCGCGCTGGCCAGTACCCGCTTAAAAGCGATGACAAACAGCACTATTTAGCTATCCCGCTCACAGTGCTGCTTTGATGTTTGGCGAAGACCTGCGCCTTTTACAGGTGAAAATTGAGGTCTTGCGTGCCATTTAGGTTTAATTGGCGTCAGTGGTGCTACTCGCTTGCGTGCCACGAGTAAATAGACACTGCCCATAGGCTTTAAGTAATGTTTACCGAAGCGACGCCATGCAGCAAATCGCGATAATCGATTACCTCGTGCAAGCGACGAATGGATAAATCGCTCATCAGAAATAATTTCGAACCCTAATAAATTCAGCCAGTCTTTCACGCGTGAAGGGGTAAAAAAGCGCCCCGTCCAAGGCAGCTTTTGACGGCTAAACGGCAACAATTGAGCCAAGCCACATAAACTAAATGGATTAAAACCGCTTATAACAATGTATCCACCTGGGATCAGCGTACGGTGTGCTTCTCGCAATATATGATGCGGGTCAGAATGGTACTCTAAGCAATGAGATAAAATACACGCATCGACACTGTGCTCATAAAAAGGCAGTTCATCAACATCGGCAATAACACCGGTAAATAAGCCCGGCTCAGCAACACAAACCTGATGCTTAATGGGGCTCTCACTCGTAGCAAGCTCGCCACTTAAATTACCTAATTTAAGCATGTGGTAACCAAACATGCGTGGCAACCAAGGTGTTAACTTTCTTTCAATTTCAGCACGCAAATAGTCCCCATGAGGGAACTGCTGCCACGAGTACGGCTTAGGACCTTCTTGAAAACTAAGGGCTGGTTTCATTTTCTGAGCTCGTTATACTGTATCTTAACTGTCACTTTATAGAGCAATTAAACATGGTGCAAGTTAAAGCAATTAAAGCCTTTTCTGATAATTATATCTGGTGCATTGTAAATAATGACCAACAAAGCGCTTGGATCGTTGATCCAGGCCAAGCAGACCCCGTCAACCGGTATCTTGATGAGCATAACCTCACCTTGGCAGGTATCTTAATTACACACCACCATTATGATCACACTGATGGTGTTGAGCCATTGCTCAAAACCAACCGTGACATTCCCGTTTACGGGCCAAGACACAGTCCGTTTAAAGGGATTAATCACCCGCTTTCAGAAGCAGACAAAGTCACGGTTTATGAGCGCACATTTACAGTGCTTGCTACACCTGGCCACACTTTGGATCACATTTGTTATGTTAATGATGAATTGAGCTTTACGGGCGATACACTCTTTAGTGCTGGTTGTGGCCGCTTATTTGAAGGCAGTGCAGAACAAATGTGGCATTCGTTATGTAAACTTAAATCGCTGCCTGATGACTGTAAAATCTACTGTACCCACGAATATACGCAAGCCAACTTAGCGTTCGCTAAGGCGGTTGAGCCAACAAATGAAGCATTATTGAGGTACAGTGATAAAATAGACACATTAAGAGCAAATGATGACATCAGTCTGCCCACCACCATTGCCACTGAAAAACAGCTAAATCCATTTTTACGCAGTCATTTGCCCCACATAACTGACCAGTTACCCGACACGCTAAAAATTAATTTTAACTTAAATGAACCTTGGCAACGTTTTGCTAGTCTCAGGGCGTGGAAAGATAATTTTTAAAACGTGTATTATCTTGGTTACAATTTTGTATTTTTAGATCAGTATGTTGTAAAAATAAGCTGACATAAATTGGTCATAAAGTGGCAATATGCTCTCTGAGCAGGTAATATTCGCCGAGTTTTTTTACCTGATGTATGGGTATATATGTATAAGTCCCCTTTAGTTTTAACGCTTGCACTGGTTTTGAGTGGCTGTCAATTAACAGCAACTGACACTGCTGGGTCAGATAATGACAACCGTGTTGAGCAACAGCTTGCAGGTGCAAGCCCCAGTGACATCAATGATGCATTGATGCTCAACGCACAGTATCAGCAATTAGCTGATACTGATGAGCCCCCCCCAGTATTTGATGATGTATGGGAGCGTATTCGCTACCAGCTGTCTATTGATGTACCGCAAAATCGCCCTGTTGTCGCCGAGCGTAACTATTATGCACGCCATCAAGCATACCTAGATCGTATCGCCAAACGTGCCGAGCCTTATCTTTACTTTATTGTTGAAGAAGTCGAAAAACGTGAAATGCCTATCGAAATTGCACTGCTGCCAATTGTTGAGAGTGCATTTGATCCCTTTGGTTATTCACATCGCAGTGCATCAGGCATATGGCAATTTATGCCACAAACAGGCGAGCGTTTCGATTTAAAACAAAACTGGTGGTATGACGGTCGTCGCGACATCGTGCAATCAACGCGGGCTGCTTTGGATTACTTATCCTATTTGCACAAGACCTTAGAAGGTGACTGGTTAAATGCAATTGCAGCCTATAATTCAGGTGAAGGTCGTTTACTAAGAGCGATTAAAAAGAACCGTAAGAAGCATTTACCGACCGATTTCTGGTCGTTAGATTTACCCAAAGAAACCACCTCTTACGTACCAAAGCTGCTCGCACTTTCTGATCTTGTTAAACGTAGCGATGAATTTGGTATTAAGTGGCAACCGATTATTAATGCACAAGTTATCGATGTCGTTAACGTAGGAAGTCAAATTGATTTAGCCCTCGCTGCAGATATGGCAGGTATTAGCTTAACGGAGTTATACCGTTTGAACCCCGGTTTTAACCGCTGGGCAACCGATCCGAATGGGCCGCATTTCTTATTATTACCATCAGATAAAATAGACACCTTCTCTGAGAAATTGGCAAAAACAGAGCAAAAAGATCGTTTACGCTGGCAACAGTATGTTGTGGCGCGCGGCGATAGCTTATCGGTTATTGCGAAAAAGTTTTCAACCAGTGCGGGAGCGATTAAAACACTCAATAAATTGTCATCAAACACAATACGTGTTGGGCAACAATTATTAGTGCCTTTAAGTGATGGCGAAATTAACAGCCAACACCTGCCAGACTCTGTTCGCATGGCTGCAAATAAAGCAACGCGAAAAAAACTGAGCCATAAAGTAGCCAGTGGTGACACGTTGTGGGACATAAGCCGCGAATACGATGTCACAATTGCTGAACTTGCTAAGTGGAATAATCTTAAGAAAAATGCAGTGTTACGTGTTGGTCAAACACTAACGGTGTATAAAGATGAAAAAACACAGCTTGCAGCGACTAAAACGACCGAGCGCACCATTACCTATAAAGTTCGCCGTGGCGATTCATTAGCACGTATCGCTGCTAAGTTTAATGTCTCTGTGGATGATATTATAAAGTGGAACTCGTTGGCTGGGCAAAAATACATTCAACCAGGCCAAAAGTTAAAATTAAGGGTCGATGTTCGCAGCGCCTAAGTTTAAACTTACTGCCAATAAAAAAGAGCGCCTAAGGGCGCTCTTTGCATCTCACATTTAGTATTTGTGTTTTAAGGCCCACAAATGCAGTAACTCATTAGCAATCGTGGCTGCCGCAATGGCTGTAAGCTCACTTTGATCATACGAGGGTGAAACCTCAACCACGTCCATACCCACCATGTTAATGCCTTTAAGCGCTCTTAATATTTTTAACACTTTATCACTGGTTAAACCGCCACATACTGGTGTACCAGTTCCTGGTGCAAATGCGGGGTCAAGGCAATCAATATCAAAAGTCAGGTAAACAGGTAAGTCCCCTACTCGCGCTTTAATTTGCTCTGCAATCACATCTGCCGACAGGTCATTTGCTGCCATAGCATCAATGACCGCAAATTCATGTTTGCTCTGATCAAAATCAGTACGAATACCAATTTGAATACTGTGGTCAACGTCAATCAACCCTTCCATCGGCGCATGATAAAACATAGTACCGTGGTCATAGCGCGAACCATTACTGTAAGTGTCTGTGTGCGCATCAAAATGCACCAAAGCCATTTTACCATGCTGTTTGGCATGTGCGCGCAGCAATGGCAACGTCACAAAATGGTCGCCACCTAAACCTAGTAACGTTTTACCTTGACGTAAAATTTGCTCAGCCGCTAATTCAAGCTGCGCAGTGAAATACTCAGGGTCGCCTACGGGGTAGGTAAAATCCCCTGCATCCGCTAACTTTAAGCGCTCAAACAATGGGAATGTCCAAGGGTATTTGGTTTCTTCCCATGCAAGGTGTACAGAGGCGCGACGTATAGCGTCTGGACCTAGTCGCGCACCTGGACGCCCCGATGTTGCTAAGTCAAAAGGTAAACCTAATACCACGACATCCGCATCAATTGCAGTGATGTTTTGCACCATTGGCTGGCGTAAAAACGTCATGCCGTTTGAATATAACGAATGATCTGTATGGTCAAACAATGTCGACATTGCTTATAACTCTTCTAAATAAGTGTAACCGTTTAAGCCAGCTTGCAGCTCGTCTAACACGCTTTGCTGTTCAGTTTCTGGCAGTTTTGTAGCCACCAGCTGAGCATAAGACTGCTGGAAGCTCTCTACATCTAAATGCACATAACGCATCATGTCAGCCACCGAATCACCTTCGTTAATTTCAGTGATCTCTGCCTGACCTTGCTCATCCATTTTCACAATTGCGCTGTGTGTGTCACCAAATAAATTGTGCATATCGCCTAAAATTTCTTGATAAGCACCCACTAAGAAAAAGCCCATTAAATATGGTTTTTCTTCGCTATATGCAGGCACAGGTAGCGTACTTTCAATGCCTTGGCCATCCACATAGTGCTCCATGGCACCATCTGAATCGCACGTAATATCAAGTAGTACAGCACGTTTTTGTGGTGCTTCTGTTAAACCACTCAATGGCAAAACAGGGAACACTTGGTCAATACCCCATGCATCAGGTAGAGATTGAAACAATGAAAAGTTCACAAAAAACTTGTCTGCTAAACGCGCGTTCAATTCATCGATAATTGGACGATGAAAGCGGTTTTTATTATCCATGTGTTTGTTAAGTTCATAACAGACACGAAGGTTAACTTGTTCCGCCCATGCACGCTCTGTTAAATCAAGTAAACCCAGTGCAAACTGATTATGCGCTTCGGCTAAATCACTTTGACTATCATGGTAGATTTCAATCAACGCACGGTCGTCGTTATCACCACTTAGCTGTTGCCACGATGTCCACATATTGTTTAATAAAAGAGGTGCATCGGCCGCAGGCGCAAGAATATCTTCAGGCTCGTAGCTTTCAGTACCAATCACATTCGAAATCAATACCGCATGATGCGCAGTCAGCGCACGGCCAGATTCAGAAATAATACGCGGCATTGGTTGCTCATACTGCTTACAGGTATCACCAATGGTGTAAACAATGTTATTCGCATATTCGCTAAGACTGTAGTTCATCGAGTTATGTGATTGACTGCGTGTGCCATCGTAATCAACTGCTAAGCCACCACCCACATCTAAGCACTCTATTTGCGCACCTAACTTGCGCAACTCACAGTAAAAGCGTGCCGCTTCGCTCACGCCTAAACGTACGTCACGAATATTGGCCATTTGCGACCCTAAGTGAAAATGCACAAGCTGAATTAAATCTAATTGTTCAGACGCTTTTAAGCGATTTACCACGCTCAGTACTTGCGATGCCGATAAACCAAACTTTGATTTTTCGCCGCCACTCGCTTGCCACTTGCCTTTACCTTGTGACGCTAAACGAACACGAATACCAATACGAGGCTTCACGTTTAACTCTTTTGCTTGGCTGAGCACCATGTCTAATTCAGATAGCTTTTCCAGTACGATGTAAACCTTATGACCCAGCTTTTCGCCGATAAGTGCCAGACGAATATACTCTTGATCTTTGTAGCCATTACATACAATCACTGCACTGGTTTTTTCTGCCATCGCTAAAACAGTCAGTAGTTCGGGTTTACTGCCCGCTTCTAAACCTAATTGCTTTTTCTCAACATCGGCTTGGCTTGCCACAATTTCCTCAACCACTTCGCGTTGTTGATTCACTTTAATTGGGTAAACAAGCAGGTAATCTCTCGGATAACCATAGTTTTCAATCGCCGTATTGAATGCCTGACACAGGCTGTGTACACGGTGATGTAAAATTTGAGGAAAACGCACAAGCGCCGGCAAACTTAAACCTTTGTCTTGTAGTTGCTGTGCTATATCGATAAGTGCAATGGTTTGCTCTGGGGCATGGGCCTTTGGCGCAACATACACATCACCTTGATCATTTATACCAAAGAATCCTTGGCTCCAATGACGAACATTGTAGCTCGTGCGAGCTTGTTCTAGTGATGTTGTCTCTTTCATCTATCTTTCTCTTTTATTTAATGGTGCCAAAATCGGCAAGGGTATTGCCGCGCATTAAAAGAAAAATAGTGACTTAAGTCCAACAAGTATTTTTACTCGTAACGAGTGATTTTTGATGTGAGAAACTGATTAAGTTGTAGATTACATTGGCTGAAGAATCAGCGTATTTAATAACGTGTTTAGTACGTGGCGTTCTCAGTGCTTAACGTGAATAATTTCGTCAGCCTTTGCAGAGGAAGACCCTAACTGTCGCCACGCTTCATATTGCTCACCATTACGCCACGTGATACCGATATACTCTTGCCAATGTTCAAAGTCTTTACTTCTGTATTTTTCAACCCCACATCCTCCGGCACCAAAGGCAACACGACAGAGTTTAACAATCAGGTAGGTGCCATCAAACTCTAACTGGCGCGGGTTTTCAGTTGAACTGGAGCAAGTACTCAAAAAGCGAGGCGGTATTTTCAATATAATTCGCGAGGTAATTTCACCCTTGTCATTAAAAACACCGGTTACCGAATGGCATGAATTGAAATAAAAGGTATTACTGCCAACAACAAGGTCAGAAGGGCTATGTTTATTACGTTGCTCGGGGGATACACGCACCGTGTCTGACTGTTTAGTATCGCCACATGCACTGAGTACAATAAGCGACAAAAAGCCAAACAGACGCGCACATAATTTAACTATAACAATAACCCCATAAATAATGTGATTAGGTTAACTCGTTATTGATTAAGCCCTAATTCCATAAATAAACTTTGTGGGTTTTCAGTGTAATTACCAAACGGCCCACAACGATGAAACCCCAAGTTCTCATACAAACTAATTGATTCTGTTTGCTTAGGGCCTGTTTCCAAGCGAATAAGGGGAATTTGTTGCTCTCCCGCATGATGCAGTAAAATTTGCATAATACGACGTGATAACCCTTTACCTCGATAGCTTGGTTTTACATACAAACGGCGAATTTCGCCATAAGGCGGATTCCCTTCTTGCATCACAATAGCACCGCAGGCAACAATACCATCCTCGTTTTTTAAGCCAATTGCATACACGTTAGGTTCTGCTAATTCTTCGACGCTTAATGATTGTGCGGTTGCAACTGGATATAAAGAGTTTATAAGTCGGTCTATATCAGAAAACACGTGTACTACTTCAGGATCATGTGGATTTAAATCGACTAACTGCATAAAACTCCCATCTTGAATATGTCATTTTTGTTAATTCTGTTAACAATAATATCGGATCATCGTCTGATCCTCTAGTGCTGTTTTCATTATTCGTTCTTATCGGTACGTATGACTACCATACTACCGCGTAGTTCCTTGCTATGTAACTGAAAAAACACTTTGTTACGGAAAAAGGCTGTTCAAATACAGTGAAAATCATATACTGCAAACACGAAGTAATAATGAGAGGTTATCGCGTGCAGTTTACTCAAGGTATGGAATACTTCTTTTCTGGCTTTAAATTAATTAGCCAAAAAGGGTTAAAACGTTTTGTACTTATTCCTTTATTAATCAACATCGTACTTTTTGGCAGCTCACTGTTCTTTTTATACGGCTGGCTTACCGATGGCTTTGCCTATTTAAACTCGCTGTTACCAGAGTGGCTTAGCTGGCTTGAATGGTTAATGTGGCCTATTGCCGTATTAGTGATTTTATTTAGCTACAGTATGTTGTTCACCGTCATCACCAATTTTATTGCCGCCCCCTTTAATGGCTTGCTGAGTGAAAAAGTCGAGCTATTTTTGACGGGTCAAAAAGTCAATGATGATGGGCTACTTGATACCATGAAAGATGTGCCACGAATGCTTGGGCGTGAATGGACAAAACTCTGCTATTACTTACCAAGAGCAATTGGCTTTTTTATCTTGCTATGGATTTTACCTGTTATTGGTCAACTCTTATGGGTGTTGTTTACGTGTTGGATGTATGCCGTTCAATATGAGGATTACGCATTTGACAATCACAAAGTCAGCTTTAATGATATGAAAGATGATTTAAAAGAAAAACAAACTCTCTCTTATGGTTTTGGCCTTGCCGTTATGGTGCTCACAGCAATCCCCTTTGTTAATTTAATTGTGATGCCTGTTGCAGTCTGCGGAGGCACCCGTTTATGGGTTGATAATTACCGCAGTAAATACCGCCGTTAAATCTTAAAAGCCATTAAGCCAATAGTGACACTATTGGCTTTTTAGTACCGTGTAATCGAGTTTCACCGGTAAAGGGTCTGAAAGACCTAAATCAGAACGCGGTTCTTCAAATTTACTAATAACCGCATCATACGTATTTTCGCCGATATTGACTGTGAACGGTTGTGCAAGCTTGGTGATTATTTTAAGTTCAGCGTGCTTGTTTTCTAATTCTAATAAGCCATCTTCCCGTGTTTTAACAAGTAAAAAATGCGCGCCATTTTCAAAGACAATACGAGCTTGATGAGATTGTCGGTGTTCTGCACGCCACTGCCCTTGCTGAAAAACAGTAATAACATCACTGACACCATCGGGCTCCAACAGACGCTCTTTTTTAAACTCACATTGTTCACACCCTTTTATTGATTCTGCTTGCCAATTAATCGGGTAACCATCAAAGCTAAGTCTTGATGACATTTGCCATGCAGAATCTGCAGCAGGCTTGCAGCCACAGAGCGCGAACATCACACTTATATACACGAAGGACTTCATGGGTTTTCACCTTGTGATGTTCTTACTGCTTTGATCTCTTCTAATAAATAACGTGGAGGAGCTTGCTCTTCAATGATGTGTTGCACAGGCACTTGAGACACTTCTGATTGATCATTTTGAACAGTATTAATTCCTAAACGGTTACCCGAGAAAAAGGTATAAAAGCGCAGCTCAATAAGACTCCACTCATCAACATCACTCAACGTTGCAATGTTACTATCGCCATTGGTGTCTTGGCTTAAGGTTTCAGTAACATCTAAATTACAGTTATAGTCTATCGCAGTGGAACCTGGGTAGCCCAAGCCATTTGCTTCATTAATATTTGCTTCGTCGAGTGCATTTCCGAAGCCATGAGAAAACGACATCACAAAGTTATCAGGCGACCCTTGTGGGCCATTAATAAGGTCGGCTGTTTGCACACCACAATTTGGGTTGTTTCTATAACGACTTGAATAATAACGGTCACCTTCATTATTTCCTATTGTCGCTAAACCGCGTAATTGATAAAGATAATTCATAATACTTAGATGGTTCGGCTTATAGTTCACGGCATTATTACCGCCATGGTCAAGCCCTAAATTATGACCCAGTTCATGCATGATTGTCGCAGCCTGGTAGTTATAGGCTAAATTGGTTGAGATTTGATTGTCCAACGACAAGCCCCAGTTACCAAGGCTTATCATTAAATCGTTACCGTTAATTTCGGCAACGCCAGATGACCCTGCACTGCCATCGACATTGCGGCTATTCGCCATTAACATGTAATGAAAAATCGGTTTACGGCGCATATCGAAATTAGCCATTTTATAATGAAATAAACTCTCAACGCCTTGGTTAAAGCTATACGGTGTATATTGCCTAAAGATAACACGGTCACCGCCACCTAAATCATGATCAGCAGGTGATACCCCCTCAGCTTGGTGAAACAAATCACCCACATCAAAATGCACCACGATGTTTTCTGCAGCGAATGACGATGCCACTTTTTCAAGCGCCGTCCTGTGAGGTGTAATGCCTGCATCACTGCTGTCCATGTAATCTACTTCAATAAAGAAATCTTTTTGATTTGCTCTGGCTCCCCAATCATAAAGTGGTAATCCAGCAAATGTTGAGCCTGGTTGCTCTGAGCAATCAGGAATACCGTCTTCGTCTTCATCTAACGAACACGTGATATCATTGACCCCCCCAGGAGTGGTAAAGGTGCTGTATGTCCAGTCGGTGGCACTATTCGTATCTGTGCTGCTCTGGTCACGCTTGATACTTGAGCCCGTAAAGTTCAAGATTGTGGGTGCCGCTCCCGTTTGCCATTGACCCACCGATGTCGGTTCCGTTGTATCATTTCCAAAGCGAACAAAGTCAATAGTTTGAGCTTGATCGCTCGTCAGTAATTCAATAAACCCATTTAAAAACCAATAAGGGCGAACGGTGGAACCAACGTCTCCAATAAAGGCAATGTATTTATTCTGATCAGCAGCATCATAAAATAATGAATCCCCAAAGCGACTGTGAATAATCACATACTCACCGGCAGCAAGAATTTGATTAGGTAGAGTAAAAATCGTTGAAGCCGCAACGCTATTATCCGCGCTATCACGACTCTTAACCCTGACGCTGTAATCAACCAAATTCACATCACTGTTAGTGCCATTGTAAAGTTCAAACCATGGGGTGTCGTTCGTAAATCGAATCGCCACCACCTCGGTGATTTTTAAATCTTCGCTGCCCGTCGTAAATGTTGTAATAATCTGCGCAGAGACGGGCGTATCGGCAAAATTAACTAAGTCACTGGTCAGCCTTAATTGATATTGTGTTGACTCACTCAAAGCAGCCGTAAATTCAGCACCGTTAAAGTATTCACTGGTATTCGCTTCTGGGCCTGATAAGACGAGTGAGCTAAGCGCTAAACAACGGTTAAAGTTATCTGCTGATAATTGCACTGAGCCAGTACACACCCCTTCGTTTTCATTAAACGATAAGCTTGTGGTCTTCATTACGTCAGATAACGAAAATGAGATACGCGCGTTTGCACTCACCGCCTGACTGTTATCCTGTGGGCTCACATTCACGACAGTGGCTGCTGTTGTGTCTGTGATTGTAACGCTGACTGTCGCCTCGTTACTGTCAACACCATCTGATACGGTCACTTTGAAGGGGGCTTGAGCAATACTATTTTCTGCTGGCTGATATTGGTAATTAAAACGTGTCGCATTGAGCGTAGTGATGGTTGCTCCCCCAATGTCACTGGCAAAAGTAACCGATAACTCATCATCGTCAGCGTCACTTACGTTAACCGTGAAATCCCTCGGTTGATTAAACTCCGTAGTAAAGGCAATAGCGTCAATAGTGGGCGCTTTGTTGACATGTACAATCGTAAACGTCAGCGTTAACGATGATATCGCCCCCATGTCATCGGTTGCCGTGACTAACAATACGATCTCACTATTTACAGACACTTCGGGGGCTGTAAAACTAATTGCTTGGCCATTTTGAACAAAGTTTAGTGTGGGTCCACTTTGTTGCTGCCACGCAATTTCACTGACTGTGCCATCAGTGTCGGTCACAATAACACTGATTGACGCCTCAGTGAGCTCAGTAATATTGGCAATAGGGTCAGCCGTAATCACTGGGGCAACATTTACAAAATTTTCAATCACGACATCATATTCGGCCAAGCGTGTAGCCCCGTCGTTATCTGTAACAATGACTTGAAAACGCACGCCGCTATCTGCATCGACTTCAGGGGCTGTAAACATCAATTCGCTACCACTGGCAGTAAATGAAGTTGTAGGGCCTGATACTTGGCTCCAACTGTAATTTGTAATGCTGCCATCGCTATCAATGGCAACCGCACTTAATGTGCCCTCCACCCCTTCTCGGATTGTTTGCTGCCCAGAAATTGATACTGAAGGAGCAATATTGGCACTGACCACAACACTAAAATCTGTGCTTGTTTGCTCACCAAAGTTATCTGTCACGCGCACAGTAAATGCCAATTCTGTATTACTGCTCACTGAAGGGGTCGTAAAACTGATTTCACTACTGCCATTACTAAATACCACACTTGGCCCAGCTGTTTGACTCCAGTTATAACTCAGGACTTCACCGTCAACATCGGTGGCATTTGCACTGAGTGTTATTATATTGCTAGAGGGGGAGATTTGTGGGCCCTGTACAACGATACTCGGTGCTTGATTAACATTAACAATGGTCGCTGTATACGAGGCACTGGCTGTCGCACCTTGATTATCAGTCACGGTGACTGAAAAACTGATGGGGGTATCTTCGTTTACGGCGGGAATAGCAACAGTGAGTTGCTCATTACTGCTGGTTATACTGACTGTAGGGCCGCTTGTTTGCTGCCATGTAAAGCGGCTAATAGAGCCATCTGAATCACTTGCTGATGCCGCAACCGTCAGTGTAGAAAGTTCATTGACTTGGCTGTTGCCCGACACCGTGACTTGTGGCGCTTGGTTACTGGCAGATGCAGGCTCATCGCTGCCGCCTCCGCCCCCACACGCGGTTAAGAAAATAGGGAATAAAATACACAACCAAACCGTTACTATTCTATTCCCCATTTTGCTATCCTCTATTTAACTGTATAGGCTTTGCGGCACCTTTGTGACATTTAAATGAACCGTAACCTCTTCACGGTCATGGTATAAATGTTTTGCCTGAAGCTCATAACTAACGCCGTATTTTTCAAGCTCTTCCTTAATCATCTTTAAACATTCATAAACACTGTCGAAGCGTTTTTTCATTGGCAGTTTAAGATTAAAAATAAGCTCTTTTGCGTATGCATTCACGGCCCAATCAATCATAAGATTAGTAACTTTTGCTGGCTTTTCCACCATATCACATACTAACCAATGAATATTTCGCTTTTCAGGACGGTATTTAAAGCCATCAACACGGAAATGTTTTACTTGTCCGGTTTCCATTAAATCATCGTTCATTGGGCCGTTATCTATGGCACTAACAAACATACCACGACGAACCAATTGGTATGTCCAACCACCCGGACACGCCCCTAAATCAACGCCTCGCATTCCTGGCTGCAAACGGTCTTCGGCTTCATGAGGCGGAATAAACACATTAAACGCTTCATCAAGTTTAAGAGTTGAACGGCTTGGTGCGTCATTTGGCATACGCAGGCGTGGGATACCCATAAAAAATGGCGAGTTATTAAAAGTATACGAATACCCTACATACGCAGTGTCATTACTTAAAAAGAGTACATGCAGCACAGGCTTTTTATCCGCAAGTTCACGCGTAACCGTCGCGCGTTTTTCGAGGGCTTTTTTTAGCGGTGTCGAAATCTTTTTACAAAATTTAGACAACTCTTTACCTTCATTGGTATCTGGGGTTTCAACTCGTAAGTCACCACAGGATGGAAAATCAACGGTTGCATTCACAATCGCACTGACCCTGTCTTCAAGCGGCATATTATCGACTAAAGTACCGGTAAACCATTGGCGGGCAAAGACCATGTTTTTGAAATCTATTTTTTTTATAATTTCATCGCCATGGCTCGGATCAAAACATTCATAGACGACAATTCCAGTGTTCGGCTTCGTTTTTACATAGCCCGCAAACCCTTGTTCCGCAGCCTGAAAAGTGATTTCAGCGGCAGCGTCGCTTTCAAACCCACTGCGACAATAAATAACAACACTCGACATAGATAACCCTTAAAATTTATACCGTGCGGCTTGAACTAATAAAATAGTCCAACCAATAATAAAGCACACACCGCCTAGGGGTGTGATTGGACCAAGCCATTTCGCACCTGTTAATGCGAGTAAATATAGGCTGCCACTAAATAACAAAATACCGGCGATAAAAAAGCCACCAGCCCAACTTAAGTTCATTCCCCACTTAATTAAAATCGCGATGGCGATTAAGCCCAAACCATGCATCATTTGATATTCTGCAGCTGTTTTAAAAATACCTAATGCATAGTCCGATACGCGGCTTTTTAAACCATGCGCAGCAAACGCGCCTAGCACAACCGACAGCATGCAAAACAGACTCCCCGCGATTAAATAAAGTTTGATCATTGTGAATCTCCATCAATCAACTTAAGTATAAATTGGGCCGCAAGGTTCGCAGCGTGTTGTAAGTTATCGTCTTCAGTTAAACCACTTTTCTTACGCGGTTTTAATGAATGATCACCGTCTTTTAGCCAGCTAATTTCTGGCGGATTATTCATTTCAAGCTCGGCTAATTCTTGCTGATTACCAAAAGTATCGCGTTCACCTTGAAGTACCAAAAAGGGGCATGGCATATCGATGAAGTGATCGATACGAAGCTTATCGGGTTTTCCGGGAGGGTGAAACGGGTAGCCAAACGCAACAACACCAGCAACCTCTACAGCGTCCTCTTGTGTGCAAAGCATAGAAGCCATTCTACCGCCCATCGACTTTCCGCCAATAACTACAGGTAAATCTGGCTGACGATGCGCTAACACTTCAGCAAAATAAGCCAGCAGTTTAGGGGCACGATCTGGGGGCCTGCGTTTATTGGTCTGTTTTGCGATTTGCATATACTGAAAGTCAAATAACGCCACATCAATCTGATGCTGGCTAATTAACGTTGCCATATTTTGCATGAACGCTGAGTCACTTCCCGCCCCTGCGCCATGAGCAAATATAAACTGTGCACGGGCATCACCCGTTGCACTTTTAAACCACTGTAACATGTTAATACTCTTGTTCTTGTTCAACTAAGCTCAGCATCCAGTCTTTGAAAGAAACTATTTTCCCCAGTTCTGTTTGCGATTCGCGTATCACTAAATAATAGGCATTTTTACTTTCTAATGAGTGATTAAACGGAATCACTAAGCGCCCGGCATCAATATCGGGTTTTGCTAAGACACTATTCCCAATTGCCACGCCTTGACCATGCACTGCCGCTTGGAGCACCATTGATGAGTGACTAAAAATAGGACCTTGGTTTACTTGGACATTACGCACTCCGGCTGTTTTCATCCACGTTTTCCAATTTTTACGCGTTGTGTCATGCAACAGAGTATGGTTAGCCAAATCACTCGGCTGATTTAAAGGCTTAGGCCCTGTTAGCAGCATGGGACTGCATAACGGCACAAGGTATTCTGTGTGTAACTTGTAAGTTTGTACGCCACTCCAATGACCACGACCATAGTAAATGGCAATGTCTACATCATCAGACAATGAATTTTCGTCTTGATCTTGTGCTTTTATTCGCACATCGATTTCAGGGTGTAACTCATTAAATAAACTAAGCCTTGGCACCAACCATTGAATAGCAAAACTGGGCGTTAAACTAACCGTTAAAGACCCTTTTGCCCCGCGTGCTAATAACTTTTCAGTGGCATCAATCAGCTGAGTAAATATCTCTTTAATATCGAGAAAGTACCCTTGCCCTTCTTCCGTTAATAATAGCGAACGATTTTTACGAAGAAATAATTTAAGGCCTAAATGCTCTTCCAGCGTTTTAATTTGGTGGCTGACCGCGGCTTGTGTCACATACAGCTCTTCAGCTGCTTTGGTAAAACTCAAGTGACGCGCTGCAGCTTCGAACGCTTTTAGTGCATTTAAGGGAGGGACACGACGAGACATAAACACCAAGCTTAGAATTAGTTTTTCTTATGCGTCGATTATAGCGATACAAATAAAAAAAGGCGACCTTGGTCGCCTTTTTCGTCATTAAATACTCATTAATACTGAGTATTCTATAAATCGCTTGCGCTGGTGTCTAACGGTGCAAAGCTTTTAATTAAATCATCAACCGCTTTCATTTGTGTTAAATACCCTTCAAGCTTACTTAGTGCAAGGGCGCAAGGGCCATCACATTTTGCTTCGTTAGGGTTAGGATGCGCCTCAATAAACAGACCCGCAATACCTAATGCCATACCACTGCGAGCAAGCTCTGCCGCTTGCGCACGACGACCATCAGCCGAATCAGCACGGCCACCCGGGCGTTGTAACGCATGCGTTGCATCAAAAATAACCGGAGCCATTGGCTTCATGTCATCCATACCGAGCATATCAACAACAAGGTTATTGTAACCAAAACTTGTACCACGCTCACACAGCGCCACATTATTGTTGCCTGCTTCATTAAATTTCTTAATGATATGACGCATTTCGTGCGGTGCTAAAAACTGTGGTTTTTTCACGTTAATAATTGCGCCTGTTTTCGCCATCGCGACAACTAAATCAGTTTGGCGTGCTAAGAAAGCAGGTAATTGAATAACATCAACAACCTCTGCCACTGGCGCAGCTTGGTGTGGCTCATGCACGTCGGTGATGAGTGGCACGTTAAACGTTGTTTTAATTTCTTCGAAGATTCTTAACCCTTCTTCCATCCCCGGGCCACGATAAGAGTTAATTGATGAGCGATTTGCTTTATCAAATGACGCTTTAAAAACATACGGGATATTTAGCTTCGAGGTTACTTCGACATAGTGCTCAGCAATGCGCATTGCTAGGTCGCGAGACTCAAGCACGTTCATACCACCAAACAACACAAAGGGTTTGTCGTTTGCTAATTCAATCTCGTTAATTTTAATTAACTGGTTGTTCATTTTTCATTCCTTAAGGTGCAACAGCTTGCAGCATTAATCCACAAATATATGCCATATAGGTTCCGACACCATAGCCCAAGACTGCCAGTAAAACACCTACAGGGGCAAGTGATGGATGAAACGCTGAGGCAACTACGGGCGCTGATGCTGCCCCGCCTACATTCGCTTGAGACCCAACGGCCATATAAAATAAAGGCGCTTTAATTAATTTCGCTACAATCAGCATTAAGCTTGCGTGTGTTAACATCCAGATCACACCCAAAACAAAGTACATTGGCGAATCAAAAATAGCCGTAATATTCATGTGAAGACCAATTGATGCCACCAAAATATATAAGAAGCTTGAAGCCACTTTTGATGCACCAAATGCTTCGATATGACGTACTTTAGTAAACGATAAGCTAATCCCGATTGTCGTCGAAATTACAATTAGCCAAAAGAACTTACTGTTTAAACTATATTCTTGTGCCCATGGGAAGTTAGCGCCAAAATACGGCCCTAAAAAGTCCGCACAAAAATGCGCCAAGCCCGTTATACCAAAGGCAATCGCAATAATGGTCATGTAATCATTGAGTGTGGGCATACGTGCATGTTCAGCATGATAGGCTTCAACACGCTCTTTAAGCTCTTCAATTGCACGGGTGTCTGCCCCCGTTTTGGCATCAATTGCTTTGTGATTAGCAGCCATCAGTAACAGTACAGCCATCCATAAGTTAGCCACAATGACATCAACCGTTACCATTGCCGAGAAAATATCCCCACCAACTTCAAACATTTCTTTCATTGAGGCCTGATTAGCGCCCCCGCCTATCCAGCTACCTGCGATAGTTGTCATACCGCGCCAAACCGCATCGGGGCCATGACCACCAACGGCTTCAGGATAGACCGCGCTCATCACTAAAATCGCTAACGGACCCCCAATCACAATCCCCATGGTACCGGTTAAGAACATGATTAACGCTTTCGGACCAAGGTTTAAAATGGCTTTTAAATCAATGCTGATGGTTAACAGAATTAAACAAGCCGGTAATAAGTAGCGAGATGCTACAAAATAAACATTCGACGAGTGACCATCAACAATCCCAAAAGTATTTAATAACGAGGGTAAAAAGTAGCACAGCAGGAGTGCGGGTACATATTTATAAAATTTTCGGCATGCCGCATTATTACTGTGTGAGGTTTTAAAGATAAACCCCAAAATAACGGCAAGCAAACCAAGTACGACTGCGTCATTGGTAATAAGCGCACTGTGGGCGTCAGTCATAAATGTTCCTTTAATTTAGTGGTGTGTATTATTGTTATCTTCGATTTCAGCAATTTGATGCTGAATAATCTCTATGGCCGGATCATCTGGGCATTCATTAATAAAATACTGCAAATCGTCACGGGCCATTTTAGGGCAATCTAATTGATTAAGCAGGTACCCTCGGTCACGGCGTTCATAGGGGTCATCACCGAGTAGTTCCATTAACATGTCAACGCAATGAAGGGCATGACCAAACTTGCTCTCGCTGATAAACGACCACTTTTGCTGTGCTAAATACAACTTATAAAGCTCTTCTTCAAAAATTAGCTCAAGTGGTTCTTGTTCATCACCATTCTCTTCACAGGCATTTTCGGGGGTAATATACCAACTTTGCTGGCCCGTACTTGGCTCAATTAAATAGCCCTCTTCTTCGCTTATTGCGACATGAATATGAACTTCACCTTGACTTAAAGTCACTGTGGCATCAAATTCAGCGTGCTGTAATAAGTGACAAAGTAATATCGCCAGTGTGGTTTGTGTACCACTACGCATCGTAATGGTGTAGCTAAAGCTGTTTAACGTGTACTCAGGCACTTTTAGGCTTGAGGCACTGAACAACCATTGCTGATAAAAGGTATCAAGAAGTTTATCTAGACGCTCGTGTGGCTCTTTAAATTCAGTACAAAGTGCTGATACGGTATCTTCAAACTCATTTAATGTGTCATAACAAGCAGTTAAATCTACCTGTGTGTCCCACGTTAATTCAGCATCGATACAACGATAAAGCACGTTTGAAGAAAATGCGTCAAAGGCCTCATCTTGATAGGATTCATTGTGTTCTTCAAACCAAGGGGTGGTCATTTATACTGCAACATCTCTTTCGAAAACGAGAGGCTAGTTTACCTACTTTTAGCGTCAGTTGCCAATCTTGAAAAGAGAAAGTGAGCAGCGGTATAACGGTTAACAGTCGATATACCGCGTTTCAATGTTTACAGGATAAAAGCGTTCTTTGCAGAGGCGAGATACCCAATCGCAAGTAAAATGAAGGTTGTCACAACAAGTAAAATGACACGTGCCGATTGTGAGCTTTGTCTGGCTGCAACAATTCCTAAAGCGATATAGGCAATCACTAAAATAATTTTTTCAAGCAACCACGACTGCTCTAGCGGGTTAAACCCAGCCATTACAATCAATGCAATAGCAGAAACCAACAACAACGTGTCGATACTATGACTGCCAATAAAAACGATTTTATTCTTTGCTAATGTGGCTGTTTTTAATCGCGAAAAAGAGCGAACGTAAAATAAAATGATACTCAACACAGCGAGTAACATGTGAGTGTGTTTAACTGCTAAATAATCCATATGCCTCAATTCTAATTGTCATTAATCTGGGTAACGTACAAGTACGTCTTCTATTTCTTTAATGCGTTGATTAAACACATCTATTAACTTTGGATCAAACTGTTTTCCTTGCTGAGCGTTTATCTCTTTTACAACATCTTCAAGAGACCAAGGCTCTTTGTAACAACGCTTGTGTCGTAGTGCATCAAACACGTCGGCCAGTGCAACAATGCGCCCAGCAATCGGGATATCGTCCCCTTTTAAGCCTGCAGGATAGCCGGTGCCATCCCAACGCTCATGGTGAGATAACGCAATAACAGCCCCTGTGTTAACAATATCACGTGACGAGTCTTTTAATATTCGATGCCCCTTTTCTGCATGCTGTTTCATGATTGCCCACTCTTCATCGCTGAGTGGCCCTGGTTTATTGAGAATAGCGTCGGGTATCCCAACCTTTCCTACATCATGAAGAGGAGCTGCATGTCGAATTAATTCAGCTTCGCGCTTAGGTAATCCATAGCCCACAGCCAATTCGTAGCAAATGTGCGACACACGTTTTACATGGTTTCCTGTTTCGGTAGAGCGTTGTTCAAGCGCTTCACTTAATCTAAACACCAGTTCTTGTTGAGTTGCTTCTATTTCAGCCTGAAGCTGAACGTTTTCATAAGCAAGTTGCACGTTTTGTGAAAATATCTCGATGAGGTGGCGCTGTGTATCGGATAAGTGCTTTGGAATACCCGAAATAAACAGCATAGAATTATGATTGTATTCACTGCTGCAATACGCAAATAAGTAGTTTTCACGGTAAACGATGGTTTTTTCTCTTAGTGCTTGCTGACAAGCTTGTAGCTGCTCTTCATTGAGCACCTCTTCAATCGCTTTACCTTCGCTGCGTTCAAACTCACCTTTGCCTGAGAATACAACGAGCTTTTTCTGGTTATCGAGCGGGTTACTTGCCACCAGACTCGTAGCATACACGGCTTGCTCTACTGTTCCGAGCAATGAGGTGAGTTGTTGCATCACGCCTTCAATAAAGTGCTCTAATGAATGAGTAGAAAAAATATCACGCGATGCTTTTATAATTTTTTCAAGCCCTTGGCGTGATTGTTCTATAGATAAGATATCGCGATACGAACGCAAACTCGACATCACCACTGTAAAGAGCTTTTGTGCTGTCAGCTCTGTCTTAGATTTGTAATCGTTAATATCATAATTAACGATTACTTGTCTTTCCGGTGCCTGACCGGGTTGGCCCGTACGAAGAATAATACGAATATGATTGTTCTTTGCAGTTTCACGAATATATTTTGCAACCCGCAGGCCAGCATCATCGGTTTCCATTACTACATCGAGTAATACGATGGCTGCATCTGGGTGCTGCTCTATTAATTGCTTTGCCTCTTCACCTGAGTAAGCACTAATAAATTCAAGACGTTTGTCTTGGAATTCAAAGTCACTGAGCGCAAGCTTTGTTACGGCATGTACTTCTGGTTCGTCATCAACGACGATGACTTTCCAACTACCCTGAACCACTTCTGATACATCATCAAGTGCTTCATCCGAAAACAAAAAATCATCCATTGTTTGGGACCCTCAAAGGCTATATGCGCACAGTGTTCTGTTATTTTATTTAGGCCATTGTGCTAACGTTACACGGTCATTACCGCCAAGATCTTTAACTGTAAGTATATGGCTATACGACATTTGTGCAAAAAATTCTTGAACTTTAACACTTTGTTGGTAGCCATGTTCAATTAAAAGATAGCCATTTGTTGCTAAATAGTCACGTGCCATTGTAATTATTTGCTTAATATCAGCCATGCCATCATCATCAGCCACCAAGGCTGACAAGGGCTCAAAACGCACGTCACCTTGGCTCAAATGTTCATCATCGTATTCAATGTACGGCGGGTTACTAACAATCAGATCAAACTTTTTATGGTTTACAGCGCTAAACCAATTACTTAAAGCAAAAGTGGCGTTGTTAATATTAAGTCGTTGTTGATTCTCGTTAGCAAGCGCAACGGCTTCGGGTACTCTATCAACCCCTAATACTTGCCAATTGGGCATTTCACTGGCCAGTGCAAGCGCAATTGCCCCCGTCCCGGTTCCTAAATCGAGCACGTTTGCAGCATGGGGTAATTCAAGCCCCAGTGCATACTCGACCAGCGTTTCCGTATCAGGACGAGGTATCAAAGTGGTGGCATTCACCTTTAGTGGCAAACTCCAGAATTCTCTAATGCCGGTGATATGCGCGACAGGTTCACCTTGCAAGCGACGCTGGCATGCATGATTAAACTCAGCTTCTTGCTGTTCCGTTAGGTGTTTTTCAGGCCAACTAAATAAGTAACTACGGGGTTTGTCGAGAATAGAAAGTAGCAGGACTTGCGCGTCTAGTTTCGCGCTGTCGCTGCTAGGCGTTAATAACGCCGTCGCAGCAATCAGTGCTTGTTCTATGCTTTGTGGCACGATTATTCATCGCCCATCGCAGCAAGTAAATCAGCTTGGTGTTCTTGCATTAGGGGCTCGATAACACAGCCTAAATCACCTGCAACAACTTCATTTAAACGATACAATGTTAAATTAATACGGTGATCAGTAATACGACCTTGCGGGTAATTATAAGTACGAATACGCTCTGAACGGTCACCACTGCCCACTAGATTACGACGCTCTGATGCTTCAGCCGCTTGGCGTTTTTCATCTTCGGCTTGTTGTAAACGTGCACCAAGTACCGACATCGCTTTCGCACGGTTTTTATGTTGTGAACGCTCATCCTGACACTCAACGACCACACCCGTTGGAAGGTGGGTAATACGAATTGCTGAGTCAGTTTTATTTACGTGCTGACCACCGGCACCCGACGCACGGAATGTATCGACTTTAATATCTGCAGGGTTAATTTCGATAGCCTCTGCCTCAGGCACTTCTGCCATAACCGCAACGGTACACGCCGAGGTATGAACACGGCCTTGCGACTCAGTTTCTGGTACACGTTGAACACGGTGCGCCCCTGATTCAAACTTAAGCTGGCCGTACACGCCTTCACCCGAAATATGTGCGATAACTTCTTTATAGCCACCGTGCTCACCTTCGTTGGTGCTCACTATTTCGACTTTCCACTTTTTCGTTTCTGCGTAGCGGCTGTACATGCGGAATAAATCGCCCGCAAAAATAGCGGCTTCATCGCCCCCCGTGCCTGCGCGCACTTCTAAAAAGACGTTGTTATTGTCTTTCGGATCTTTTGGTAGCATTAAGATCTGAATTTCATCTTCTAATGCAATAATTTGTGCTTTTGCTTCTTTATATTCTTCTTGCGCCATTTCGCGCATCTCAGGATCAGAGTCTTTTAGCATTTCTTCTGCTGCAGCGACATCATCTTGTGCTTGCTGGTACGCTAAAAACGCTTTAACAATTTCTTCTAATTCTGAATATTCTTTAGATAAGGCACGAAAGCGATTTTGATCGCTGATCACAGAGGGGTCGCTTAGCAGCGCTTGCACTTCCTCATAACGCTCGACTAAGGTTTCTAACTTTCTATAAACAGACTCTTTCATTTAACGGCTATTCCTGATCAATACCTAACATTTTCTTTAATTGACTTAACTCAGCGGCTTCACCATTTTTAGCCGCATCTTGAATAGCACGGGTAGGTGCGTGCATCAAGCGGTTGGTCAGTTTGTTTGCCAACTCGAGTATCACTTTTTCTGCGTCTTTGCCTGCTTGCAGCTGGCCAAGTGCTTTTTCGACAAGTTCTGATTTAATATCTTGTACATCATTTCGATACAGACGAATAATATCGACCGAATCGAGAGACCGCAGCCACATGACAAATTCATTGGTGCGCGCATCAATAATTATTTGCGCTTGCTGCGCCGCTTGTTCGCGCGCGGCGATATTCTCGCTCACTATCGCTTGTAAGTCATCTACTGAATACAAATAGGCCGCATCTAATTCGCCTACTTGGCTCTCAATATCCCGAGGGACAGCAATATCAATAAACAGCATGGGCTTGTGACGACGTTTTTTTAAAGCCTGCTCAACCACCCCTTTACCAATAATTGGCAAAGTACTCGCGGTAGAACTAATAACAATATCGGCATCGTGGAGACGCTCAGGTAGTTGCGCCAAAGCGATAACATCAGCGTCAACTTCGACAGCTAAACTTTTTGCACGCTCGATGGTGCGGTTTGCCACCGTGATTTTTTGCGGATCATTTTGGTATAAATGTTTAGCCACCAGTTCAATGGTCTCACCTGCCCCAATCAGCAATACGTTGGTTTTATCTAACTTACCATAAATATGCTTGGCTAAATTAACAGCAGCATAAGCCACGGATACCGCACTGGCACCAATGTCTGTCTCTGTGCGAACTTGCTTTGCTACCGAGAACGTTTTTTGAAACAAGCGGTCAAATGTCACACCAATGGCATCATGCGTTTTTGCATTATGGTAGGCTTGCTTTATTTGCCCCAAAATTTGTGGCTCACCCAATACCAAGGAATCAAGGCCGCACGACACACGCATTAAATGATTAATAGCCTGCTCGCCCTCATGATAATAGGTGTTACTGCTCAGTTCTTGTTCATCCAAACCATGGAAACTGGCTAACCAGTGCAACAGTGTTTGGGAATTACGCTCAGCAAGGCTACAATAGATTTCGGTTCGGTTGCAGGTCGAAACAATAACCGCTTCATTAAAATGCGCATGGCCACTTAATTGTTGTAACGCCTCAGACATTTGCTCAGGCGAAAACGCGACTTTTTCGCGTAATTCTACGGATGCGGTTTTGTGATTTATACCAAGTGCTACGATGGTCATATGTACCAAATATTGCTAAGCCCAGCTGTAAAGGCGTTAATTTTACCAAAAATCAGCGGAATATGGAAAGTAAGGAACGACATTTGATTAAACAATATTTGATTTTATTCATGTTTTTTTTATTTATCAGTGGTTGCGCCCAAAAAACATCAACGATTGACTACGTTTACCCTGATTGGAAAACCCGCCTTGATCACCATGCCAAGTGGCAAGTACAAGGAAAAATTGCCTTTATTAGTTCAGAGCAACGTCAATCAGCTAACGTCAATTGGCAACACGACGAGTTACACAGCGACATGATCTTAACCAGTTTTATCGGTACCCGTATTTTGTCGTTAAAACAAAATGCATATGGCGCTGAAATTGAATACGACGGTGATGTTTACACAGACCGCGATGCCTCCTTATTACTTTACCGGCTGACGGGTTTCACTATTCCGCTCAATAACGCGGCGACATGGCTCAAAGGGACCGCTGACAACGAACACACCCAATTTGACGAACTCAATCGCTTAACAAGTCTAATATGGCACGCTGAAAACGGCCAGCAATGGCAAATCACCTATTCTCATTATATAAAACAAGATGGCTATTGGCTTCCAACAAAGCTGAGCCTTAAAAACCCGCAAATTCGTATTAAAATTCAACTTAATGATTGGCAGTTTAATTAATCATGACAGAAACTTCGCACGCTCCACTCACCTTAATAGCACCCGCAAAACTAAATCTGTTTTTACATATTAATGGTCGTCGTGAGGATGGCTATCACGAACTCGAAACCCTGTTCACGTTTTTAAATTTTGGTGACGATTTAACGTTTTCACTCACCGATGACCGTAAAATTACCGTCACGGGTGACACACAAGGCATTCCTACTCACGACAACCTCATATATAAAGCCGCATTTTTATTGCAACAACATTGTCAGTGCCAGCAAGGTGTAAACATTCATTTAGTTAAGCGCTTGCCTATGGGCGGCGGTGTTGGTGGTGGCTCATCAGATGCGGCAACCACCTTACTGGCACTCAATAGATTATGGAACTGTAATCTGTCATTGGCTGAATTAGCACAGCTAGGAGTCACGCTTGGCGCTGATGTGCCCGTGTTTATTAATGGTCATACCGCAATTGCGCATGGCATTGGCGAGCAATTACATAATGTTGAATTAACCCCAGGTTGGTTCTGTGTTGTGCATCCTGGCGAGCATGTGAGTACGGCAGAAATCTTTACTCACCCTGATTTAAAACGCGACACAGCCAAGCTAAAAGCTGATTGGCAAACAGAAAATTTACGCAATGATTGCGAGCCTTTGGTCAAAAAGCTCTGCCCCGAGGTTGAAAAAGCCCTCCAGTGGTTGCTAAAATACGCTCCGTCAAAGATGACTGGCACGGGCGCTTGCTGCTTTGCTGAGTTTTCAACTCAGGCCGAGGCAGAACAAGTTTTAGCTCAGTTGCCAGAAAAGTGGACAGGTTTTGTAGCAACTAGTGCTACACTTTCTCCTGCTCATACAGCATTAAATGCTCACTTTGAAATGAAGTAACGTACAAGTAAATGTAAAAGTTAACCTGCTTTGGTGCCTACCAAAGCCTGTTAGTCCCAAAATTCAGTGCCTGAGGAACCCTACCGTGCCTGACATGAAGCTCTTCGCTGGTAACGCAACACCTGAGCTAGCTCAAAAAGTTGCAAAACGTTTGTATATTGAATTAGGCGATGCTGTTGTTGGCCGTTTTAGTGACGGTGAGATCAGTGTTCAAATTAATGAAAATGTTCGTGGCTCTGACGTTTTCATCGTTCAATCAACCTGTAACCCTACTAACGATAACCTAATGGAACTTATCGTTATGGTTGATGCCCTACGTCGTGCGTCTGCTGGACGTATTACTGCAGTAATCCCATACTTTGGTTACTCACGTCAAGATCGTCGCGTACGTTCTGCTCGTGTACCAATCACAGCTAAAGTCGTTGCAGATTTCCTATCAAGTGTAGGTGTTGACCGTGTTCTAACGGTTGATTTACACGCTGAACAAATTCAAGGTTTCTTCGATGTGCCGGTTGATAATGTATTCGGTAGCCCAGTGCTATTAGAAGACATGAAAGAACGCGACTTCGATGACGTTGTTGTTGTTTCACCCGATATCGGTGGTGTTGTTCGTGCTCGCGCAATCGCGAAGCTATTAAACGATACAGACCTTGCTATCATCGACAAGCGTCGTCCACAAGCTAACGTTTCACAAGTAATGCACATTATTGGTGACGTTGAAGGTCGCGACTGTATCATCGTAGATGACATGATCGACACAGGCGGGACACTGTGTAAAGCGGCAGCTGCACTTAAAGAACATGGTGCTAAGCGTGTATTTGCATACGCAACTCACCCTGTACTTTCTGGCAACGCAGCTGAAAACATCCGTGAATCGGTCATCGACGAAGTGATTGTTACTGACTCAATTCCACTGTCTGATGAGCTTAAAGCACTGGATAAAATCAAAGTGCTTACGCTTGCAGATATGCTTGCTGAAACAATTCGTCGTATCAGCAACGAAGAATCTATCTCAGCGATGTTTGAACACTAATAAACACGCAGTGATAGCCAAAAAGCACCGTCTAGGTGCTTTTTTTGTGGTCGTTATTTATTTTCCCTCAAAGTGGTGGTATGATAGCGCGCCTTTTGGCTGGGGACCTTGGTCGCAAAGGCCCTAAGACTTTTAATTTTTGGAGACATTATGTCAACTTATACATACAATGCAGAATTACGTACAGAAACAGGTACTGGTGCGAGCCGCCGCCTACGCCGTGAAGATAAAGTTCCTGCAATCCTTTACGGTGCTGACAAAGAAGCTGCATCAATCGTTCTTGCACACAAAGATATGATCAAAGCGCAAGAAGACGAAGGTTTCTACACGCACATCCTTACTTTAAACATTGGCGGTGAGTCAGTTGAAGCTATCCTTAAAGATATTCAACGTCACCCGTTCAAGCCTAAGATCACTCACTTAGACTTCCAACGTGTAGATGCTTCTCACAAACTTCACACTAAAGTGCCAGTACACTTCATCGGTGAAGAGAAAGTAACTAAAGCAGGTAACACTGTTGTTCACCAATTAACTGAAATCGAAATCACGTGTCTTCCTAAGTCACTTCCTGAGTTCGTTGAAGTTAACGTTGCTGATTTAGTTGCAGGTGATTCAATCCACCTTTCAGACCTTAAACTACCTGCAGGTGTTTCATCTGTTGAGCTAGCTAAAGGTGCAGACCACGATCAGTCAATTGTTACTGTAAAAGCTAACAAAGCTGCTCCTGCTGAAGAAGCTTCAGAAGACGCTGCAGAATAATTTTTAAGGTGTACACACCTTGAATTCTATTCAAATGCTTGTGGGCCTGGCTAATCCAGGCCCCGAATACGCAAATACACGCCATAATGCAGGTGCTTGGTTCATTGAAGAACTCGCAGCACGCTATAACTGCACACTCAAACACGATCCTAAATATCACGGCCTCACTGGCAAAGTGATCATTCAAGGCCAAGAATTTAAATTACTGATCCCAACTACTTACATGAATTTAAGTGGTAAGGCGGTGAGTAGTCTCGCTAATTTCTTTAAAATCCCTGTTGAGAACATTCTCGTAGCGCACGACGAAATGGATCTTGATCCCGGCATTGCTAAACTAAAAAAAGGTGGCGGCCACGGTGGTCACAATGGTTTAAAAGATATTATTGCGAAAATGGCAAACCAAAAAGATTTCATGCGCCTTCGTATCGGTATTGGTCATCCGAGTCACCGAGAAATGGTGACAGGCTGGGTACTTGGTAAAGCCGCTAAAGAAGATCAAGAAAAAATGGATGCCGCTATTGATGAGGCAGTTCGTTGTATGGAAATTCTTGCAAAAGATGGTGTGTTAAAAGCACAAAACAGACTACATTCATTTAAACCTTAATCCGTTTTAATGAAATTACACAAGGTATCTTACTATGGGTTTTAAATGTGGCATCGTTGGCTTGCCAAACGTTGGTAAATCAACATTATTTAATGCACTAACTAAAGCGGGAATTGAAGCCGCTAACTTCCCTTTCTGTACCATCGAGCCGAACACAGGTGTGGTACCGGTGCCTGATGCACGCTTAAATGCATTAGCCGAAATCGTAAATCCGCAACGCATTTTACCAACAACGATGGAATTCGTTGATATTGCAGGCCTTGTAAAAGGCGCTTCAAAAGGTGAAGGTTTAGGTAACCAGTTCCTTGCGAATATTCGTGAAACTGATGCAATCGGTCATGTAGTGCGCTGTTTTGAAGACGAAAACATCGTTCACGTTGCCGGCACTATCGACCCTGCTGACGATATTGATGTCATTAACACCGAATTAGTACTGGCTGATATGGACAGCGCTGATAAAGCAAGTTTCCGTAATGCGAAAAAAGCCAAAGGTGGCGATAAAGATGCAAAAGAACAAAACGCAGTTCTAGAAAAAGTAAAAGCACACCTTGATGAAGGTTTAACGTTACGTTCTTTAGAACTAACAAAAGAAGAAAAAGCAGCTATTAAGCCTTTAAACTTCTTAACAATTAAACCAACAATGTACATCGCAAACGTGGCAGAAGATGGTTTTGAAAATAATCCATACCTCGACAAAGTGCGTGAAATCGCAGCTGCAGAAGATGCGGTTGTTATTCCTGTCTGTGCGGCTATCGAATCAGAGCTATCTGAGCTTGAAGAAGAAGACAAGCTTGAGTTTATGGCTGACTTAGGTCTTGAAGAGCCGGGCCTTAACTTAGTGATCCGTGGCGGGTACGAATTACTTAAATTACAAACCTACTTCACAGCAGGCGTAAAAGAAGTACGTGCATGGACAATTCCTGTCGGCGCAACAGCACCACAAGCGGCAGGTAAAATTCATACTGATTTCGAACGTGGCTTTATCCGTGCACAAACTATCGCTTTTGATGATTATATTGAGTTCAAAGGTGAAAGCGGCGCGAAAGAAGCAGGTAAAATGCGTCAAGAAGGTAAAGAGTACATCGTGAAAGACGGTGATGTTATGAACTTCTTATTTAACGTATAAGTTGTGTAGCACACTCTATATAAAAGGCTCGTTATCACGAGCCTTTTTTGTTTTCTGAATTGACACCACGACGCGCAGGCTATTTTTAGCGCTGTAAACAGAGCTATTTTATCTATTTGCTCTGTGTATAGTATTCTACTCCTATCACTGTAAATACGTTTATGTGTTATAAAAACTCTCAACAAAATAGTTTTTAAATTTACACACTTAATTTTTGTATAAAAATCAAACAGATTAAAAGTGGGCTTTTATTAGCAACAATACGTAATATACTTTTAGTGGTGTCTTTGTCTGTCAAAAAAACAGCAATTTAAATAAAATTTAGCCGCTTAGCTTAATTTTAATGCAAACAAACCCTGTTAAGCGTTTTTTTGCAAAAAAGGTGTTGACGGATTTAGGTCATATCAGCATAATACGCCCCGCACTCAGCGATGAAGTGCTAACAAAAAAGATGGCTAAGTAGCTCAGTTGGTTAGAGCACATCACTCATAATGATGGGGTCACAGGTTCAAATCCCGTCTTAGCCACCATTCTTTTTGTTGCTCAATGAAGAGTTAAAAATAACTACCAGTGTTTTTTAAACACAAAATGCGGGAGTGGCGGAATTGGTAGACGCGCTGGATTTAGGTTCCAGTAACTTCGGTTGTGAGAGTTCAAGTCTCTCCTTCCGCACCATGTTCTGATAAGAACTAAAATTATCAAATTTTTGTTGGGATATCGCCAAGCGGTAAGGCAGCAGGTTTTGATCCTGCCATTCCCAGGTTCAAATCCTGGTATCCCAGCCACAATGGCTAAGTAGCTCAGTTGGTTAGAGCACATCACTCATAATGATGGGGTCACAGGTTCAAATCCCGTCTTAGCCACCATTCTTCTTTTAGAATGGCTCTGCAGGAGTTTAAACTGCACTCAATGAAGAGTTAAAAATAACTACCAGTGTTTTTAAACACACAATGCGGGAGTGGCGGAATTGGTAGACGCGCTGGATTTAGGTTCCAGTAACTTCGGTTGTGAGAGTTCAAGTCTCTCCTTCCGCACCATGTTCTTGATAAGAACCAAAACTATCAACTTTTTCTTTGTTGGGATATCGCCAAGCGGTAAGGCAGCAGGTTTTGATCCTGCCATTCCCAGGTTCAAATCCTGGTATCCCAGCCACTTTCTCTACCAAGAGAGTGAATAAGAAAAACTCTGTATAGAGTATAAAAATGCAACTTAATGATGCGGGAGTGGCGGAATTGGTAGACGCGCTGGATTTAGGTTCCAGTAACTTCGGTTGTGAGAGTTCAAGTCTCTCCTTCCGCACCATGTTCTTGATAAGAACCAAAACTATCAACTTTTTCTTTGTTGGGATATCGCCAAGCGGTAAGGCAGCAGGTTTTGATCCTGCCATTCCCAGGTTCAAATCCTGGTATCCCAGCCACTTTCTCTACCAAGAGAGTGAATAAGAAAAACTCTGTATAGAGTATAAAAATACAACTTAATGATGCGGGAGTGGCGGAATTGGTAGACGCGCTGGATTTAGGTTCCAGTAACTTCGGTTGTGAGAGTTCAAGTCTCTCCTTCCGCACCATGTTCTTAAGTAGAACTAAAACTCTTCAAGTTTAGCGTTGGGATATCGCCAAGCGGTAAGGCAGCAGGTTTTGATCCTGCCATTCCCAGGTTCAAATCCTGGTATCCCAGCCAACTTCCTTTCTAATTTCTAATTTCTAATTTCTAATTTCTAATTTCTAATTTCTAATTTCTAATTTCTAATTTCTAATTTCTCCAAAATTTAATTCATTTTATTTAGCGCAAAAAAAAACAGGCTAATTTTCATTAACCCGTTTCTTTATCGTTTATGTGTATTATTTTGTTTAACTGAGTGTCCCACTAATGGCATATTTTAATACCCAGTTCTTAGCCGGGCCAATATTGTTCGCTAGTTTTAAAAACTTACTACGTGCCCAACTGAGTGGCTGTAGTTCATTTGAGAATCCGAAGTAACAGGCATCCATCATACTCATCATAAGTAAATTAGCGCGACGACGTTTCTTCTCATACTGCTTTAATACCGCATGCTGACCAACATCATCGTGGCCAGCAAGAACCTCTGCAAGTGCAACCACATCTTGAAAACCTAAATTAACCCCTTGGCCTGCCAAGGGATTAATAGTGTGTGCTGAGTCGCCCACTAAGACTAAGCGCCCTTGCGAATAATCATTTGCGTGCTGACGAGCCAATGGAAAAACAGCATGCTCAAGTAACTCAAATTCACCCGGCAACTCAGGAAAATGCGCAATGAGTTGGGCTTTTAGTTGTTCTGTGGGGAGTTTATTCCAACGGTTTAAAACCGACGCGTTGTGGTAACAAATTAAATTTGCATACGGGGCTTGCATAGGCAAAAACGCCACAGGGCCCGTTGGCGTAAATTGTTGCCACGTTTTAACTTGTTGCGGCGCATCCAGTTTAATTAACACACCCATACAGTGTTGACCATATTGCCACCCTGTTACACCTAAGCCAGCTTTGCTACGTAATTGTGATTGTCCGCCATCTGCAGCAACCACTAAATCAGCCGTATATTGGGTGTCACCGTAATGAAGCGTGATTGAATCACTCTCTTGGCTTATCGCTGTAACCGGTGTTGTCTGCTCAATAACCTCAATGCCATATTGAGAAAATTGCTGCCAAAGACTCGCTTGAATTAGGCTATTTTCGATTAAATGACCCAGATGTGTTTCACCAATATCATGGCAATCAAACAATAAGTTTTCGCCTTGTTGCTGATACGCCTCAAGCTGTTGGTATGGAGCGATACGATTTTGGCGCAATAACGGCATTGCCCCCAGCTCATCAAGTAAGTTTTCTGAAAAACGATTAATAGCCGAAATGCGAATATCCACCTTATCTGAACTGAGAATGTCATCAGCATCGATAAGGTGCTTTTCAATAATAGTGACGTCCCTGCCCTGCTGTGCCAGTTTAACAGCTGTGGCAGCACCTACCATGCCACCACCAACAACAATTACCTTATTTTTCTTCATTTAATAGTCGCTCATTTGGCTATTTGAATACGGCATAAATTGTAACGTAATTCACTAAACTGTGTCAGTGCATTTACGCGTTAAGAAATTTAAAACAGTGACTTGTTTGATTTCACACCACAAAGATAAAAACTATACTTGGATCTGTGCGGGTATCCAGCTAAAATACGCGTCCTTTAAGTCGGCATTAAAGCCGCTTAATCCTGTTTCTAACACATTTTTGTGTCACTACCGAATTGAAAACGAGGCTATATTTCAATGAGTAAAAAGCTGCATATTAAAACCTGGGGTTGTCAGATGAACGAGTACGACTCTCAGAAAATGGCGGATCTACTGGATGCGACTAACGGCTATCAGTTAACTGATGAAGCTGAAGATGCAGATGTGATCTTACTCAACACCTGTTCAATTCGTGAAAAAGCGCAAGAAAAAGTATTCCACCAGCTAGGCCGTTGGAAGCTATTAAAAGACGATAAACCTGACCTTATCATTGGTGTAGGTGGCTGTGTAGCGTCACAAGAAGGTGACTCAATTCGTCAACGTGCGTCGTTTGTCGATGTAATTTTTGGCCCGCAAACGTTACACCGTTTACCAGAGATGATTAAGCAAGTGCAAAGTGGCGACAGTACATCTGTTGTTGACGTATCATTCCCTGAAATCGAAAAGTTCGACCGTTTACCTGAGCCAAAAGCAGAAGGCCCAAGTGCGTTCGTATCGATTATGGAAGGCTGTTCTAAATACTGTACTTTCTGTGTTGTGCCATACACGCGCGGTGAAGAAGTAAGCCGTCCACTTGATGACGTACTACTCGAAGTCGCCCAGCTCGCTGAGCAAGGCGTACGTGAAGTAAACTTACTAGGTCAAAACGTAAACGCTTACCGCGGTGAAACGCATGATGGCGAAATTTGTTACTTCTCTGACCTACTGCGTTATGTTGCCGCGATTGATGGTATTGACCGCATTCGTTACACCACTTCGCACCCAGTAGAGTTTACTCCTGACATCATCGATGCATATGCCGATGTACCAGAGCTTGTCGACCACTTACATTTACCAGTGCAAAGTGGCTCTGACCGTATTCTTAATTTAATGAAACGTGGTCATACAGCTCTAGAGTACAAATCAACGATTCGTAAATTACGTAAAATTCGCCCTAACTTAAGTATGTCTTCTGATTTTATCATTGGTTTCCCTGGCGAAAGCAAAGCAGACTTTGAAGCAACAATGAACCTTATCAATGATATTGGTTTTGATATGAGCTTCAGCTTTATCTACAGTGCACGCCCTGGTACACCAGCAGCTGATTTACCGGACGACGTATCAGAGCAAGAGAAAAAAGAGCGTTTATACCTTTTACAAAACCGTATTACGCAAATGGCACAGCAAATCAGTCGCCAAATGTTTGGCACTGAACAGCGAATCTTAGTTGAAGGTCCTTCTAAGAAGAACCCTATGGAGTTACGTGGCCGTACTGAAAACAACCGTGTGGTTAACTTTGAAGGCCCACATTCAGTGATCGGTCAATTCGTTGATGTACGTATTACTGAAGCGTTGCCAAACTCTTTACGCGGTGAATTAATTCGTACAGAATCAGAAATGAATCTGCGCCGTGATATTGCGCCATCGTCTATTCTTAGTAAAGCAGCCGAAGCAGACGCTGCACAAGCCCCTAACGAAATTGGCGTTGCAACTTTCGTCCCTTAGGGTGAATTTTGGTGCTGGCCCTTGCCAGCACCCATCAATAGGAAGCAATTTTGAGTAATCAATTAAAAACTTTAGAGATTTATTTAGAACCCGCCGACAACAAACGCCTTTCATCTTTATGTGGTCCGTTTGACGAAAACATCAAACAAATTGAACGCCGACTAGGTGTTGAAATTGCCCATCGCGATAATTTTTTTAGAGTCACTGGTAAACTTCACTGTGCAGCAGCCAGTGTCGAAATCTTAAAAAACCTTTATGTTGATACTCAACCAGTTCGTGGTGAAATTGGCGAAATTGAACCCGACGCTGTGCACTTAGCGATTAGCGAATCAAACGCCCTTGATCAAGACGACAACCCGGGCGTTTATGGTAAAGACATGGTGATAAAAACTCGCCGTGGCGTTATTAAACCGCGTAACGATAACCAAGGCGTGTATGTGGCTAATATTCTGCATCACGATATTACCTTTGGTATTGGCCCTGCAGGCACAGGTAAAACCTACCTTGCCGTTGCTGCTGCTGTTGATGCACTGGAGCGTCAAGAAATTCGCCGTATTCTGCTTACTCGCCCTGCCGTTGAAGCAGGTGAAAAACTGGGTTTCTTACCTGGCGACTTGAGCCAAAAAATCGACCCTTATTTACGCCCTCTTTATGATGCATTATTTGAAATGCTCGGCTTCGAGCGCGTTGAAAAACTGATCGAAAAAAATATTATCGAAGTAGCACCGTTAGCGTACATGCGTGGCCGTACATTGAATGACGCATTTATCATCCTAGATGAAAGCCAAAATACCACCGCAGAGCAAATGAAAATGTTCTTAACCCGTATTGGTTTTAATTCTAAGGCCGTTATTACAGGCGATATCACCCAAGTAGATTTACCGCGTGGTGCACGCTCGGGCCTTCGCCATGCGATTGAGGTACTTAACGGTGTCGATGAAATTAGCTTTAACTTTTTCCAATCACATGATGTGGTACGCCACCCTGTTGTGGCGCGTATTGTTGAAGCCTATGAGCGCAACGATGAAGCTGAACGTTTAAAACGGGCTGAAAAACAACGCGTAAAAGAAGCGCAAGCAAACCAACAAGAAGCAAACTCGTGACCGAATTAGATTTACAAATAGCGTGTGAGTTTGACAACTTACCAAGCTTTGAACAATTTCAACTGTGGGCTGATAAAGCCCTCAGTCACTACCGTGAAGATGCTGAACTGACAATTGTGATCAGTGATGAGGCACAAAGCCAACAACTCAATAATGACTACCGTGGTAAAGATAAACCGACTAATGTCTTATCGTTTCCATTTGAAGCCCCCCCTGGTATTGAGTTACCTTTAGTGGGTGATTTAATCATATGTCCAGCTATCGTTTTAGCTGAGTCAATTGAGCAAGAAAAAACCTTTCACGACCATTTTGCCCATATGGTGATCCATGGATGCTTGCATTTACTTGGATTTGACCATATAAAGGACGAAGATGCACTCGAAATGGAAAGCATAGAGAAGCAATTACTTGCCGATCTGAACATTGCTGACCCATATCGAGACGATATTTAAATTTACGGAGCAATTAGACGCAATGAGCGACGACAACTCGCAAACTAGCCAGGGTTCTTCTGGTAAAACGTGGCTGGGCCGCATAGCCCAGATGTTACAAGGGGAACCCCAGAATAGAGAAGAGCTGGTAGAAGTAATTGCCGATGCGCAAGAACGCGACCTTATCGACCCTGAAACAAAAGAAATGATTGAAGGGGTATTAGGTGTGTCAGAACTAAAAGTTCGAGACATCATGATACCACGTTCTCAAATGGTGACGCTTGAAATTGACGCCCCATTAGAAGAGCTACTCCCGATGATGGTTGACTCTACACATTCTCGTTTCCCCGTGGTTTGTGAAGATAAAGATCACATCGAAGGTATATTACTCGCAAAGGATTTATTGCCTTTAATTCTAAATAAAGATGAACTATTGCCATCACTACGTGACTATTTACGTCCTGCTATGGTGGTTCCTGAAAGCAAACGAGTTGATACGCTGTTAAATGAGTTTCGTCAACAACGTTATCACATGGCCATCGTTATTGATGAATACGGGGGTGTGTCAGGATTAGTAACCATCGAAGATATTCTCGAAATCATTGTGGGTGAAATAGAAGACGAACACGATGAAGAAGAGGAACAACAAGATATTCGACAAGTTGCGAAACATGTTTACGCAGTTCAAGCTCTAACACCTGTTGATGACTTTAACGAATATTTTAAAACGGGTTACAGCACCTCTGACGCCGATACAATTGGTGGTACGGTTTTACATGCGTTTGGTCATATGCCAAGCCGTGGTGAGACGATAGACATTGAAGGCTTACAATTTAAAGTCACCAATTCTGACAATCGTCGCATCTTACAATTGCAAGTCACCATTCCTAAGGCTGATGATAACGACAGTGAAGAAACTGCTAACTAACCTCTGCGTTCTTGCAAAAGATAAAAAAGCCTGGCTCGCACTTATTGCGGGCCTCTTTTTAACCTTAAGTTACGCCCCCTTTAATCTGTGGCACATTGCCTTTCTTTCTCTTGGTGCACTGCTTTATTGCATCAACCCTCTTGCAAACGGTAAAGACGCAGCAAAGCGCAGCGCAAAATATGGCTTCATCTTTGGTTTAGGGTGGTTTGGTGCCGGTATCAGCTGGGTGCATGTTTCAATAGCAACCTTTGGTGGAATGCCATTAATTGCCTCTCTTGGTTTAATGGTTGTTTTATGCGCCTACCTTGCACTTTATCCAGCTTTAGCTGCTTGGCTTAGTACTCGACTGGCTTCAGGGCCTTATAGTTTTGTGTGCTTATTATTGGCAAGTATTGCGGTCACTGAGTATCTGCGTGGCACGCTACTGACTGGATTTCCATGGCTTAGTTTTGGCTATACACAAACAGACAGCCCACTAAACTTTTTAGCCCCTGTGATTGGTGAGTTTGGTATCACGCTTATATGTGTATTAATCGCCTTTGCGCTATATCGCTTAATCAGTAAAGACATTAAACCTTTGATAGTCTCTGTCGCCGTGCTCATTGGCTTATATTTTATTGCAGGTAACAGCCCAGTTAAATACCAAGATAAAACGATTAAAACCGTGCTGGTACAGGGTAACATCAAGCAACATTTACGGTTTGAGCCGTCTGAGTTTTGGAATACCATGAGCAAATACCAAGACATGACACGCCTGCATTGGAATGCTGATTTAATCGTTTGGCCTGAAGCCGCCGTGCCTGAGCTAGAAGCCCTTGCGACGCAATATTTATCTGGCCTTGACAGTGCCGCAACATTTAATAACACCGCACTTATCACTGGCATTGTTGATTACCAGTACGACACCCGCAATATTTTTAATACCCTCATTGTACTTGGTAAAAAAGAGCCCAGTGACAATGAAGGTCACTATCAGTATTTAGGGCATAACCGCTATCAAAAGCATCAATTGTTACCCATTGGTGAGTTTGTGCCATTTCAAGATTTACTGCGCCCTATTGCTCCCCTATTTGACTTACCAATGTCATCGTTCACCCGTGGTGATGAAGTACAAGATAACTTGCGCGCCAATGGTTTAAATATTTTGCCTGCTATTTGCTACGAAATTGCCTTTGCCGATTTAGTGCGTGGAAACTACAGAAGTGATTCTGATATTTTGTTTACTGTTAGTAATGATGCCTGGTTTGGAGATTCTCATGGGCCGCATCAGCATATGCAAATAGCCCGTATGCGCGCCCTTGAGCTTCAGCGCCCGCTTATTCGCGTAACGAATACCGGTATTAGCGCTGTGTACGACCCTATCGCAAAATCGCAATTGAGCATGCCACAGTTTAAAGCCGATGTGCTTGAAGCGAATATCACCCTAATTCAAGGTGACACGCTATACAGTCGTTTAGGTAATTGGCCGGTATGGCTGGCTGTTTTATTACTAACTGTCATAGGGTTAATAAGAAAAACCAAAGCAAACGCGTAAAGAATACGACTGCGTTTAATTGGAGTGCTATTTTGAGGCTATACCTAATGGGTATAGCCTCATTAATCCCGCGGAATTAAATCAAAAAAAGGGCTCCATTTATGAAGCCCTTTCTTTTTTGTCGTTTGGCTGGCGCTTACGATTCAATCTTAAGAAGTTCAACCTCAAATATTAGTAACGAGCCTGGCGGAATGCTACCAACACGTTTACGCCCATAGGCAAGCTGTGGCGGGATATAAAAGGTGAACTTATCGCCTTCGCTCATTAGCTGTAAGCCTTCAGTCCAGCCGGCAATCACTTGGTTTAAACCAAAACTAATTGGCGAATTGCGTACGACTGAACTGTCAAATACATTGCCATCCATGAGCGTACCATGGTAATGCACATTCACCTTACTGCTAGTATGTGGCTTAGCTTCATTACCCGCGCTGTGCTCAATTTTGTATTGCAGCCCAGATGTTGTTTCATGGACATCATCAGCTTTACCATTTGTCGCTAAAAAATCAGCGGCCAAAGTTTCATTTTCAAGTGCTTGTAATTTCGCTTTTTTGCTATTTTTAAAAATCAAAAAACAAAATACACCTATGACCAATAAAAGAATTAAGTTAATCATTCCGCTTCCTTTTCATCATCATTATCGCCATTAACAATATCGGCAATGTTTGCAAGTCGGGCTAATGCTAAGGCATTAATAGAGCCGTCTTGATAGCCCTGCTCCGTCATTTCACCCGCGTCTTTGTCCATTAATAGACTTAACGCCTGGTCTACTGTTTCAACGGCATAAATATTAAAGCGGCCTTTTTCAACGGCGTCGAGCACTTCATCATCAAGCACCAGGTTCACTTGGTTTGACTTTGGAATGATCACGCCTTGCTCGCCCGTTAAGCCACGCATTTTACAGAGTTTAAAGAAGCCTTCGATTTTCTCGTTAACACCACCAATAGATTGCACGTCACCATGTTGGTTAATTGAGCCTGTAAGCGCAATTGACTGGCTAATAGGTAAGTTGGTTATTGCCGAGATAAGCGCACAGAGCTCGGCCAGTGACGCACTATCACCGTCGATATAACCGTAACTCTGTTCAATCGCGATATTAGCACTGAGCGTTAAACTAAATTGCTGCGCATATTTGTTACCTAAGTAGCCCGTTAGTAGCATCACCCCTTTTGAGTGAATTGCTTTACCCAGCTCGGCCTCACGCTCAACGTCAATGACCCCATCGGCACCAGCATAAACCGTGGCAGTTATACGTGCAGGCGTACCAAACGATGTATCACCGATATGCAGCACCGTTAAGCCGTTTACTTTACCCACGGCCTGACCTTCGGTAGCAATGAGGATCTGCCCCTCTTTAATATCGCTAAGCATGGTTTCTGAAATTTGCCCAGTACGGTACTGTTTACCAAGAATGGCTTCATCAATGTGGTGCGCATCAATCAGTGTATGTCCATCTTGCTTGGCATAAAAACTGGCTTCGGCCACCAACTCAAGGACATCTGCAAAACGTGCAGACAGCTTATTTTGATGCTCAGCTTGGCGATAACTAAACTTGAGTAAACGTGCCATTGCCGCTTCGTTTGCAGTGCAATTTAAGGTTTTCTCACAGTATTCAGTCACTTTGGTAATAAACTGGTACTGCAGCTTATCGCTGCTTGGTAAGTAATAATCAAAGTCAGCAAGCACACGAAACAGCTCAGCAAACTCTTCATCGTACTCACCAATGGTGTAATACAAATCACGTGAACCCAGCAGCACAATTTTTACATCCAGCGGAATAAGCTGCGGACGTAAAGTAAAACTGCTCCCCACTGAACTGTCTTGATACGGTAAGTCGTTCTTAATTTGATGCGTTTTTAAAGACAATTTTAGGCCATCCCACACTTGTGGATTCGCCATTACTTTTTCAGCGTCCATAATCAAGTAGCCGCCATTAGCACGGTGCAGTGCACCCGGCTGAATTGAGCGATAACTGGTTATGAGCGAGCCCTGCGATGTCGCGTATTCAATTTTGCCAAAAATATTGCCAAACGTTGGGTTAGGCTCGTAAACAACAGGCGCTGCATCCCCTTCTTTAAATTCGACTAAAATATTGGGGGCGAAAAAGTCGGTTAGCATGCCCTTACGGTCAAAATCTTCTTTGTTTTCGTCGTTGTCATCATCGTCGAGCCACTCCAGCACCGCATCAATGATTTCTTCACGTATGTCTTTTAAATAACGCAGCACGCCAATATGCGTTGCATATTTGTGCTCGAGCGCTTTAATAAGTGGCTTGGTCGCTAACTCAGCCGTTGATTTTTTAAGATTACGCAGTTTTTCAGATGATTCACGTTTCCAACGCGGTAACTCAATCAGCGCTTCGATTAACGCATCTTCGAGCTTTTCAATCACGTCATAAAATTCAATACGCAATGGCTCTTCGAGTGCCGCAAACTCACTGTCGCTTAATTGCTTACCATTAACCAATGGTGCAAACCCCACCACGCCATTTTCTTCGATAAGCGCTACACTTTGCTCAAGCGCGGCAATTTCTACTGCGGTTATAGCTGCATCGTAAGTATCGGTGAATTCACGGTCTATTGATTTCTTCTTACGCTGATAACCTGGGTTATCGAATGCAGCTGGGAATGTATCAAGCACTTCATCAATAAATGAATCAATATCATCTGCAAGCTGCTTGCTTTGCCCAGCTTGCATAAACAGCGCGATAGGCTCGCGGTGGTCGTCGTAATTATTGACATACAGCCACTCATTAGGCGTTGGGCGGCCTTTTGAATGGGCTGTTAGCTTGTCTTTCACTAAGGTAAAACGACCCAGTGCAGCCTCACCCATAACATAAACATTGTAACCAGGTAGCTCCATACCTAATGAAAAATCGAGCGCACTTTGAGCACGTTGTTGGCCAATAAACGTTAAAGCCTCTGGGTATGGATTATTCATGCAGGTAGCAACATGACTGGCGGCAATTTCTGGCGCTAAGGTAGAGACTGGCAATGGGATTAGTTTTTTTGTCATTCTAACTTCTTATTTCCCAGGATTAGCTGGGCATTATGGGTAACGCCCAGCTTTTGCTTGCGTTACAGATTAAGGTTGTAATGCCTTACGGCTAAAGTAAATACCACCGCATTCAGTACAAGGGGTAATTTGAGTAGCATGGTAAACATCGTAACTATGTTGGCAATTTTTACATACTAATGTGCCCATGGCTATCCATTCTCCCTGATGATAGACACCATTGTGCTTAAAATCTTGATTTAGGGCCTGCCATTCTAACTGGGTTTTGTCTTCGATGTGCGATAACTCGTACCAAAGCGACTCTTTTAGTTCAAGCCACGCTAAGGAGTCATAATGTTTATCGTTTTCTTTGATGTGATCAATATCGCGTTTAAGGTAGTCGCGATACAGCTCAAGTTTTTCTTTTCCTAGATCTTTAAGTGCCTGCTCAGATTCAACAAACTTCTCCATTGCCTCCTTCAACTCGTGGTCTTTTACATCTTTAAGCCATGCACTTAAATCGCTGAGCCATGTTTTATAATCTGCCATCGTTTACTCCTTCAAAAGTGATGAAAAATCAGTACTTACTATAGTTGAGTATAGGTTAACCTGCCCTGAAAGTGATAATTTCGGAAAAGCCCTTATTTGCCGCTGTGATTAGCCTGTATTTTGGGTTATCCTTAGCGACAATTTTTTATCAATTTGCAAGAAGTCTGGAATCGTAGATGCAAGAGCAATATAACCCGCAAGACATAGAGTCAAAAGTACAAGCCTACTGGGATGAAAACCAAGTATTTAAAGTCACTGAAGATGAGAGCAAAGAAAAGTATTACTGCTTATCAATGTTCCCATACCCAAGCGGCCGACTGCATATGGGTCACGTTCGTAACTACACTATTGGTGACGTAGTATCACGTTTCCAACGCTTGCAAGGTAAAAACGTAATGCAACCTATGGGTTGGGATGCGTTTGGTCTTCCAGCTGAAAATGCCGCAATTAAAAATAATACGGCACCGGCTAAATGGACATACGAAAACATTGACTACATGCGTAACCAATTAAAGCAATTAGGCTTTGGTTATGACTGGGATCGCGAAATCGCGACGTGCCACCCAGAGTACTACAAATGGGAACAGTGGTTCTTCACTAAGCTTTATGAAAAAGGCTTAGTATACAAAAAGATGTCAACAGTAAACTGGGATCCAGTTGACCAAACAGTGCTTGCCAACGAGCAAGTAATCGATGGTCGTGGCTGGCGTTCAGGTGCGATTGTTGAGCAAAAAGAAATTCCACAATGGTTCATCAAAATCACTGATTATGCTCAAGAGCTTTTAGATGATTTAGATAAACTTGATCACTGGCCTGAGCAAGTTAAAACCATGCAACGCAATTGGATTGGTCGTTCTGAAGGCTTAGAAATTGAGTTCAAACGTGCCGACAACGATGACACATTCCGTGTTTACACAACACGCCCAGATACCTTTATGGGTGTGACTTACGTTGCTGTTGCAGCCGGTCACCCAATTGCACAAGAAGCGGCTAAAAATAGCGATGCTGTTGCGATGTTTGTTGATGAGTGTAAAAACACCAAAGTCGCTGAAGCCGACATGGCAACCATGGACAAAAAAGGCATTGCAACTGGCTTTTACGCAATCCATCCATTAACAGGCAAGCAAGTCCCTATTTGGGTCGCTAACTTTGTACTCATGGACTACGGTTCAGGTGCGGTAATGGCGGTGCCTGCGCATGACCAACGTGACTACGAGTTTGCAAGTACTTACGGCCTAGAAATTACGCAAGTTATTGCACCTGCAGCTGGCAGCGAAGATACGGTTGACCTTGCAAATCAAGCTTTCACAGAAAAAGGCGTATTAGTAAACTCAGGTGAGTTTGATGGTCTGGAGTTTGATGCAGCATTTAATGCGGTAGCAGACAAGTTAGAAGCACTGGGCGTTGGTGAGCGTAAAGTAAACTTCCGTTTACGTGATTGGGGCGTGAGCCGTCAGCGTTACTGGGGTTCTCCAATCCCTATGTTAAGCGACGAAAATGGCCAAGAGATTGCCGCTACTGAAGACATGTTACCAGTACGCTTACCTGAAGATGTGGTTATGAATGGTGTTACATCGCCAATCAAAGCGGATCCTGAATGGGCTAAAACAACCGTAAATGGCGTACCTGCATTTCACGAAACTGATACATTCGATACCTTTATGGAATCATCGTGGTACTACGCACGTTACTGTAGCCCTCGTTTTGACGAAGGAATGATTGAGCCTGGCGCTGCAAACTACTGGTTACCTGTGAACCAATACATCGGTGGTATTGAGCATGCGATTTTACACTTACTTTACTCTCGCTTTTTCCACAAACTATTACGTGATTTTGGCTTAGTTAACTCTGACGAGCCATTCGAGCGTTTACTGTGCCAAGGCATGGTATTAGCAGAAACGTTCTATCGTAAAGATGAGAAAGGCGGTGATGTGTGGATATCACCAACCGACGTACAAACTGAAACTGACGAAAAAGGTCGTGTGACAAAAGCATGGCATAAAGTAGATGGTGAGCCGGTATTCTCTGCAGGCATGAGTAAAATGTCGAAATCGAAAAACAACGGTATCGACCCACAACAAGTTATTGCCGAATACGGTGCCGATACGGTGCGTTTATTCATGATGTTCACAGCACCTCCAGAGCAAACTCTTGAATGGTCTGATTCAGGTGTAGAAGGCGCAATGCGTTTCTTAAAACGTGTTTGGAAATACGCAGTCGATGTTGAAACCGTAGGTTATCAAGCACTTGATAAAGCCGCTTTAAGCAACGATCAAAAAGTACTTCGTCGTGAGCTTCATAAAGCCATTGCAAAAGTGACCGATGATGTTGAGCGCCGTCAAACGTTCAACACAGCAATTGCTGCCATTATGGAACTTTCAAACAAGTTATTAAAAGCGCCACTTGCTGATAAACAAGATGTCGCGATAGCAAACGAAGCGCTTGAAGCATTACTTATCATGCTTGCACCTATTACGCCGCACATGTGTCATCAACTATGGCAAGACCTTGGCAAAGAAGGTGACATCTTAGATGCTTCTTGGCCAACCGTGGATGAGTCGGCACTTGTTGAAGATGAAAAGCTAATCATCGTACAAGTTAACGGCAAGCTTCGTGCTAAGTTAACAGTGCCAGCAGATGCCACTAAAGAGCAAGTTGAAGCCCTCGCCTTCGCAGAAGATAATGTGACTAAATTCACAGACGGCGTGACAATCCGTAAAGTAATTTACGTACCAGGCAAGCTTCTGAATGTGGTTGCTAACTAAGATGGCAGCGCTTCATGCACTGAAAAACAGACTAGCTTTAGTGCTAGTCTGTTTACTGGTAACAAGCTGTGGCTTTCATTTAAAGAAAGCCTCTAACTTACCGGATGACTTAAAGGTGATCTCGCTGGTTGGTGATGACGAAAAATCAACCCTGTTCGAGTTAGTCGAAAAAGAGCTAATAGCAAGTAAAGTAGAATTTGACCACGGCGACAGTTCAACGCCTGAGCTCACTATTCACAAAGACCGCTTAGAGCGACAAATATTGTCGTTATTTGATAACGGTCAGGTCGCAGAATATGAGCTTGCTTATAGTGTCAGTTACACCCTTAAACGACCAGGCCAAGAAGCGGTTAACCAACGTTTTGAGCTGTATCGTAACTACCAAGACGATCCTGATAACGCACTTGCAAAAGCCAAAGAACTTGAGCTGCTGCTGAGTGAAATCAGAAAGCAAGCAAGCCGCCGTATTGTTAGAGAGTTATCGCAACTGTAATGCGTTGTTATGCGAATCAACTCACCAGCCAACTAAAAAAAGGCCTCGCCCCTTTCTACATGGTGTTTGGTGAGGAGCCCTACCAAATAGCGGAATGCGTATCACAGATACGTCAAGCAGCTAAACAGCACGGTTTTGACGAAGTCATCAAATTCACATTGATGCAGGGCTTTGATTGGCAAGAGATTATTGCTCAATATCAAAGTATGTCACTGTTCAGTGCACGCACCCTGATTGAATTTGATTTAAACGAGCAAAAACCGGGCACCACGGGCAGTCAAATATTTAAACAGCTCACTGAGCTGGTCAATGATGACACTATTTTAGTGTTAAAAGGCGCCAAAGCCAGCCAAGATATCCAGCGTAGCGCTTGGTTTAAAGCACTCGATAAACAAGGCATCTTTGTGCCTTGTTATCCGCTAACAGGCAATCACCTAACCCGCTGGTTAGATGAGCAATGTTATCGTTTAAATTTAAACCTGCATAACAATGCTAAGCAAAGCCTCATAGAAGCAACTGAAGGCAACCTACTTGCGTGTCATCAAGAGCTTGAAAAGCTCTCACTGCTTTATGGCAGTGACTTAGTTGACCAACAAGCCGTTATGCAAGGGCTGCTCAATCAATCAAAGTTTGATATTTTCGATTTGAGCGATGCATTACTCAAAGGTCACGCTGAGCAAGCAGTCAAAGTCATGACCAAACTCGCTGCGGATAATACCGAAGCCATGAGTATTTTTTGGGCTATTAATAAAGAAGCCAGCAACCTACTTGCTATGCAGCATGCCAGACTAACGGGCGCCAATATGACTGACTTATACAAGCAGTTTAATATTTGGAAGAATCAACAAGCGACAATCCAACACGCGCTGAATCGTTTAAACAGCAAAGTACTTGAGCAAATAATTAAACAACTCGCTCAATTTGATGCCGCTTACAAACAAGGTAACTTAATTGCCCCTTATCAAGCGTTGACTCATATTTGTTTAGTGTTTTGTCAGCCGTTATCAATCCCCTTACCTTGTCATCCACATTCTGACTGAGAGTCGTAACTGATGATTGCTATTTTCGGTGGCACGTTTGATCCCATTCACTTAGGTCATTTAAATATGGCTGAACAGTGTGTTAAACAGTGCCAATTGAATACCCTCTATTTTATGCCTTGCGCTATCCCCGCTCATAAAGCAAAACCGGGGATAAGCGACGAGCATCGGATTAATATGCTCAAGCTTGCGATAGCGTCTAACCCGCAATTTGCCATCGACTACAGAGAGCTTAACCGCAGCGGTGCATCGTATTCATTACTGAGCTTAAAAGAGCTTCGCAGCGAACACCCGAGCGCCCCTATTCTGTTTTTAATCGGCATGGATTCGTTTAATAACTTAGATAAATGGTATCAATGGCAAGAAATAGTCACACTGTGCCATATTGTGGTGTATCAGCGCCCTGGCCAAATATGCCATGTTGAGGGTGAACTGGCCGCTTACAAAGCCGATGCGTTGACTGACAAACTCGCGCAACTAAAACAATCACCTGCTGGCAAGTTATTCTTTTTAAATGGCTTACAAGTTGATGCTGCATCGAGTCAGATTCGAAAACAATTATATTTAAATGAACAGGCCGCGGAACTTTTACCCGCTAGCGTCAGTCAATACATTGCGCAGCATCATCTTTACCAAACAGATGAATAAATACTATCTGCGTGATAAAATAACACATTACGATTATTTACTTTTGAGAAAACACTTTGGATTCTAAACAACTACTCGCATTTGCCCTTGATAAAGTCGACGATATGAAAGCCCGTGACGTGGTACAACTTGATGTTCGTGGAAAATCTGACATTACTGACTACATGGTGGTGTGTTCAGGTAATTCTAAACGCCACGTTCAGTCTATTGCTGATCATGTCGCAAAAGAAGCACGCCATGCTGGTGAAGAGCCACTCGGCTACGAAGGCCAAAATGAAGGTGAATGGGTACTGGTAGACCTGGGTGATGTGGTTGTGCATGTAATGCAAGACCAAACTCGCGACTTCTATGATCTAGAAAAACTTTGGGGCTAACCCTTAGCAAGGACATAGGTAAAGCATTTTGAAGATACAATTGATTGCCGTTGGCACGAAAATGCCAGCATGGGTAGAAACAGGGTTTACGGAATATCAACGCCGGTTTCCGCGTGATATGCCGTTAGAACTCATTGAAATCCCAGCAGGAAAGCGTGGTAAAAATGCGGATATCAAACGTATTTTACAACTTGAAGGTGAAAAGACATTGGCGGCTATCCCCAAAGGAAACCGCATTGTTACACTTGAAGTAACCGGTAAGCCGATGGATACGCATCAGCTCGCTAAAAGTATGGAAAAATGGCAGCTTGATGGCCGAGATGTCAGCCTACTGATTGGCGGTCCTGAAGGGCTTGCACCTGAGTGTATCGCAGCCTCAGAGCAAAAATGGTCTTTATCGAACCTAACGCTACCGCATCCGTTGGTGCGTATTATTGTTGCTGAAAGCCTTTATCGTGGCTGGAGCTTAAATAACAACCACCCTTATCATCGCGAGTAGTAAAGCCCATGCGAAAACACAGACCCACCATTCGAGACCACTCGGCTGAAGCAAATTTATTTGCCCGTCGAGCATTTGTGGGTTTTGTGTTTGTTACCCTGCTTATTGGTGTCTTGTTATCAAATTTATATAACATTCAGGTTATTGATCACCAAGACTATCAAACACGTTCAAACGACAACCGCATAAAAGTAATACCAATTGCGCCTAATAGAGGCCTGATTTACGACAGAAATGGGGTGTTACTTGCCGAGAACAAGCCCGTTTACAACCTTGAAGTCATTCCTGAAGAAGTTGATGATCTTGACAAAGCATTGGCTGCTGTTGAGCAACTAATTACGATAAGCGAACAACAAAAAGCCGACTTTTTAGACGATATAAAACATAATCGCCGCTTTAAAAGCCAAGTGCTTAAAGCACGGTTAAACGAAACCGAAGTAGCCACGTTTTCAGTAAACCAACATAAATTTCCAGGGTTCAGTATTGAAGCGCGTTTAGCCCGCTATTACCCGTATGGCGATACACTCACTCATGCCTTAGGTTATGTTGCCAAGCTAAACAAAAAAGAACTCACTAAACTTGAAGCCGAAGACCAAGCAACGAATTACCGCGCCACTCATGACATTGGTAAGCTTGGTATCGAAAAATACTATGAAGAGTTACTACACGGTGTTGTTGGCTCACAACGCGTTGAAGTAAACAACCGTGGTCGCGTTATCCGTACTCTCAGTCTGACTCCGCCAGAGCCGGGCCACGACTTAGTGTTAACCTTGGACATTGGCTTGCAACAAATAGCCCAGCATGCCTTAAAAGACATGCGTGGCGCAGTGGTCGTGCTTGATGCAAAAGACGGGGGCGTGCTGGCAATGTATTCAAACCCAAGTTATGACCCAAACTTATTTGTGCATGGCATTAGCAGTAAAAACTACAAAGAATTATTAAATCCAGACCGCCCACTTATTAACCGTACTACGCAGGGTCGCTATGCTCCAGCATCGACGGTTAAGCCCCATATGGCCATTTTAGCCCTCGAAGAAGGTTTGGTAACAGAACAAACACAGATGTGGGATCCGGGCTTTTTCCAAATTCCGAATGTTGAACACAAATGGCGTGACTGGAGACGTTGGGGCCATGGTCATGTCGATGTTTACAAAGCGATTGAGGAGTCATGTGATACCTACTTTTACGATGTTGCCTACCGACTAGGCATCACTAAAATCAGTGACTTTATGACTCAATTTGGCTTTGGCGAGCTCTCTGGTATTGATATTCATGAAGAAACAACGGCAATTATGCCATCTAAAGAATGGAAAGAAGCCCGTTTCAGAGAATCATGGTGGCGAGGCGATACAATCTCGGTGGGTATCGGACAAGGTTATTGGACCGCGACCCCGATGCAAATAGCCAATGCAACTAACATTTTGGTTAATAAAGGCATTGATCATCCACCTCACCTTGTGCAAGTAGCCAAAAAAGAAAACGAAGTAACGCAAATCAATAATGATGAAAAGCCCCCTGTACAACTTAAAAACCCACATCATTGGCAAATAGCCCTCGATGCAATGCACAACACAGTGCATAAAGTAACCGGTACAGCACACAAAGCGTTTAAAGGTGCAACTTATGACCCAGCCGGTAAAACCGGAACGGCGCAGGTAGTCAGTATTGCTCAAGGCGAGCGATATGATGCAGAATCACTCAAAGAACGCCAACGAGATAACGCAATATATGTTGGCTTTGCCCCTTATAATGACCCACAAATTGTGGTGTCGGTGGTCGTCGAAAATACCGGTGGGGGAAGTACTGTTGGTGCGCCAATTGCGCGCCAATTAATGGATTACTACTTTTCTGCTAACCCTATAAAACTTGCTCAAAGTGATGCGCCATGATCCCATTAAATAAAAAACGCTCGATTTGGCAGCGCCTTCATCTTGATGTACCTTTGCTGATTGCGCTCATGCTCATGATGGTTGCAAGCCTTGCTATTGTATACAGTGCCAGTGGTCAAGATTCTGCGATGATGATCCGCCATGCTACACGTATGTTTGGTGCTGTACTGGGCATGTTTATTCTGGCGCAGTTTTCACCGAATACCTTAAAAAGCATGGTCATTCCTCTGTATTGCTTGGGCTTATTAATGCTCGTTGGCGTGTTGTTCTTTGGTGTCAGTTCCAAAGGCGCGCAACGTTGGCTTAATTTAGGTATCACGCGTTTCCAGCCTTCCGAATTAATGAAAATAGCCGTGCCAATGATGGTTGCCTGGTACATTGGCCGTAATCACCTGCCCCCACGCGCGATTCATTTAATCATTGGTTTTGTAATTGTGATGGTGCCGACCATTTTAATTAAAGAACAACCAGACCTAGGAACGTCAATCTTAATTGCCAGTTCAGGTATATTTGTGTTGTTTTTATCAGGCTTAAGCTGGCGCTTAATTGGCTTTTTTTCAGCCGTTGTTGCACTCGCTGCATGGCCATTTTGGCATTACGGAATGCATGACTATCAACGTCAGCGAGTACTCACCTTTTTAGACCCTGAAAGTGACCCTTTAGGCTCGGGTTATCACATTATTCAATCAAAAATAGCCATTGGTTCCGGGGGAATTGAAGGTAAAGGCTGGTTGCAAGGGACCCAATCGCAACTTGAGTTTTTACCCGAACGCCATACTGACTTTATCTTTTCGGTACTCAGTGAAGAATTTGGTCTATTTGGTGTTTGCTTACTGCTGTGCATGTATTTATTTATTATTGGTCGTGGCTTGTACATTGCCGTAAATGCACAAGACGCATTTGGTAAACTACTCGCTGGAGCCTTAACCCTGACTTTCTTTGTCTATGTGTTTGTGAATATAGGAATGGTTTCTGGCCTATTACCTGTCGTTGGTGTCCCCTTACCCTTAATTAGTTACGGGGGGACTTCTATGGTGACCCTGATGGCTGGATTTGGCATTATTATGTCTATCGCCACCGATAAAAGGATGCTGTTAAAATAATGACCCACTTAATAAATGCCCTTTTAATCGCGCTTATCTGTGTTGTGCTCAGCGCATGTAGCTCACCGTCGTCACAACAAGGGCGCTATGCAATGCAGCATGATGCAGCGCCACTGCGAACACCGACAGAACTTGAAATGCAAGATGCTGTGGTCACTGCTGTTATCAAAAGCGCCAGTGCAAGCCGCCCCTACGAGGTGAGAGGAAAGCGCTACACGCCCATGCTAGATGAAACGGGCTACTCAGAAGAAGGCATCGCTTCTTGGTATGGTCGAAAATTTCACAACTACCACACTTCGAACGGCGAAATATACGATATGTTTGCCATGACTGCAGCTCACAAAACACTGCCGCTGCCAAGTTTTGCTCGCGTCACGAATTTAGATAACGGCAAATCAGTGATTGTGCGTGTTAATGATCGCGGCCCTTTTCATGACGATAGACTGATCGATTTATCTTATTCTGCAGCATATAAGCTTGGCTACTATCGTCAAGGTACAGCCCGTGTTAAGGTTGAAGCCATTACACTTGCAAATTCTGCCCCTCGTTTAAGTTACATACAGGTTGCAGCGGGAAGTACTCTTTCTAATGTCGAAGCGCTCGCGTTTCAACTTCGCCAGCAATACCATGTGCCAACAAACATTGTTGAAAAAGACGGGATCTATCGTCTGCGTCTAGGGCCAATTAAAGATGCTGCAGAAGCACAATCCGTTTTAGATAAATTAAAACAAAACCAATTTCAGAACGCGTTCTTGCTTTACAGTGAGTAAGACCTTTAGAATAGGTTAACGCGACATGTTTAACTTCAACCATTAATGAGTACGATGAAATCTATAAAATATAAAATCTTAAGTGGCGTTTGTGGCCTTGTTTGCACTGCTAGCGTATTTTCTGCAACAGCCCAAATCATCCCCGCCCCACCTCAAGTTAATGCTAAAGGTTACTTTTTGGTTGATTTCACCACAGGAAAAGTAATTGCCGAAGGCGAAGCTGATACAAAACTAGCACCAGCAAGTCTGACCAAAATGATGACCAGTTATGTCATTGGTACAGAAATTAAAGCAGGTAATATCTCACCGACCGATATGGTAACAGTGAGCGAAAAAGCATGGGCAAAGAACTTCCCAGAGTCATCAAAAATGTTTATCGAAGTGGGTAAACAAATCAGTGTTGATGATCTTAACCACGGTATCATAATCCAATCAGGAAATGATGCGTGCGTAGCAATGGCAGAGCACATTGCAGGCAGCGAAAGTGCATTTGCTGATTTAATGAATGCCCATGCTGAAAAACTAGGTATGAGCAACAGTCACTTTGTTAATAGCCATGGTTTAGATACCAACGAGCACTTTACCACGCCACGTGATATGGCAACATTAGGCGCTGCACTTATCCGTGACGTACCTGATGAATATGAAGTTTATGCAAAAAAATCATTTACTTATAACGGCATTAAACAATACAACCGTAACTCATTGTTATGGGATGAGAGCTTAAACGTAGACGGGATTAAAACAGGCCATACCTCAGAAGCGGGTTATAGCTTAGTTACCTCAGCAACCAAAGATGATATGCGTTTAATTGCAGTTGTAATGGGAACTGAAAGCGAGCGTGCACGTAAGGTAGAAAGTAAAAAACTACTTAACTACGGTTTCCGTTTCTTCGAAACAATCACACCCTATAAAGCAGGTGACAGTTTTGCAGAGCAACGTATTTGGATGGGTAATAAAGAAAACGTATCGTTAGGTATTTTAGAAGATACACCCATTACTATCCCACGCGGTCAACGTAAAAACTTAAAAGCGAACTTTGAGCTGGATAAAACCTTAGAAGCCCCACTGGCGAAAGGCACTAAAGTAGGCACACTTTTCTTACAGCTTGAAGGTGAAGAAATTGCGCAATATCCACTTGTTACCTTAGAAGAAGTGGAAGAAGGTAGCTTCTTTAGCAAAATTTACGATTACTTACGTTTACAAATAATGTAAACCCGTAAAAAAGATTATAAACGCCTTGCACTGCAAGGCGTTTTTTTTTGCCTGAAAAATGATAGAATGCGCCCCATATCAGTCGCGCTGGGTCGAGTGCGTCGTAATCCAGTTTGCTTAACGCCAAGAAATGGCAAAGAAAACGTCTATTAAGCAGACCATTGTTTGAGGAGTCACCGTCGTGGTTCAACCTGTAAAAGATACTAAGTTTGACGAGTATTTAGATTTCCCTTGCCCATTCACATTTAAAATCATGGGCTTAGCTAATGTAAATCTGACAGATCAGATCCTAGAAAAGCTGCAACCCATTGCACCGGGCGATTACGCACCTAAGATCAAACCAAGCAGTAAAGGGAATTATGAGTCAGTCACACTTGTTGCTACGGTAACAAGCAAAGAGCACATCGAAGAAATCTATAACGTGATCAGCAACATCGATGACGTACGTCATATGCTATAGACTGATTACGGAGTAAGTCGTGAGCGAGAGAGAATTAATCGTTCGCCAATTAGGGCGACAGCGTTACATGCCAATTTGGCAAAAAATGCAATCATTTACCGATACCCGCGATGAGCACACAGCTGATGAAATTTGGCTTGTGGAACACGAACCTGTTTTTACACAGGGTCAGGCAGGTAAGGCAGAGCACCTTTTAAACACCGGTGATATTGAAGTGATTCAAGTAGACCGAGGTGGTCAAGTGACCTATCACGGACCGGGTCAACAAATGATGTACGTGCTGTTTAACCTTCGCCGTTTAAATATTGGCGTTCGTGAACTCGTCACTTGGTTGGAAGAGTGTATTATCGATACACTTAAAGATTATGATATTGAAGCCTATGCAAAGGCGGATGCACCTGGCGTTTATGTTAACGACAGTAAAGTTGCATCGTTAGGCTTACGCGTTCGTCGCGGCTGCTCTTTCCATGGTTTAGCACTGAATGTAAATATGGACCTAAGCCCATTTTTACGTATCAATCCATGCGGTTATGCTGGTATGAACATGGTGCAGACAACCGATCTCAATGGCCCACAGAACCTAGAGCAAGCAGGTTCAGGGCTTATTAAACACATGATTAAAAAGCTTAATGCTACTGTGGTTAAGCACACTGAAGGGTTTGAAAACGAATGAATAAACCAGTCAAAATGGAACCAGGCGTAAAACTGCGTGATGCTGAGAAAATGGCGCTGATCCCAGTGAAAGTTTTACCAACAGAAAAAAACGAAATGTTACGTAAGCCAGAATGGCTTAAAATTCGTTTGCCAAAATCAACAGAGCGTATTGATGGTATTAAAAGTGCCATGCGTAAACACGGCTTACACTCTGTGTGTGAAGAAGCATCGTGCCCTAACCTATCAGAATGCTTTAATCACGGTACAGCAACCTTTATGATTCTTGGTGCAATTTGTACGCGTCGCTGCCCGTTTTGTGATGTTGCGCATGGGCGTCCATTAAAGCCTGATGCGGCAGAACCAGAAAAACTAGCTCTAACGATTAAAGACATGAAGTTAAGCTATGTTGTTATTACGTCTGTTGACCGTGATGACCTACGTGATGGCGGTGCACAACACTTTGCTGACTGTATTCGTGAAATTCGTAAGCATAACCCAAATATCACCATTGAAATTCTAGTACCTGATTTTCGTGGCCGTATGGACAGAGCGCTTGATATCTTAATTGAAACGCCGCCAGATGTGTTCAACCACAACTTAGAAACGGCACCACGATTATACAAACTAGCGCGTCCGGGGGCTGATTATAAATGGTCATTAGAGCTACTTCGTCGCTTTAAAGAAGCGCACCCAGAAGTGAAAACAAAGTCTGGCCTAATGGTCGGTCTAGGCGAAGAAATCAGTGAGATTGAAGAAGTATTACGCGATTTACGTGAACATAACGTAGATATGCTCACAGTAGGCCAGTACTTACAGCCTTCAAAGCACCACTTACCGGTTAAACGCTACGTGCCACCAGCCGAGTTTGATGGCTTAAAAGCTTATGCTGACGAAATTGGCTTCACACATGCTGCATGTGGCCCGTTTGTTCGCTCAAGCTACCATGCTGATCAACAGGCAGCAGGTAAAGAAGTTAAATAACACTTCTTATTAAACATTTAAAAGCCGCGCTATAAAATTTTATAGCGCGGCTTTTTTGTAGCTTAAAATATTTTGCTCTTCTCTTAACATTGCCTGCTGTTCATGAGCACGTAACAAAGCAAGCTCCTCAGCTGGTAAAGGCGTGACTGCAGGCACACACTCAAATTCCATCAAAGGCATAATGTGTCGAAAAACATAATGAACACGTTCAATATGAAACTCAGAGCTGACTAATAGTACTTTTTTAATCTCTGCACGGTCTAAAATAGGCTGTGCAAGTGTCGCATCTTCAAAGGTAAAACGGCTTGGGGCATGCGCCAAAAAGCGAGATATTGGAATACCTTGTTTAACTAAATAACGCTTGGTTAATTCGCCATGCGGATACGCACTTTTATTAAAGCTGCCAAAGCCAACTGTACACAATAGACTTACATGTTGATGATCTCGAAAAACGGCGTAGGCTTTATCACAGCGTGCTTTTGCAATAACAGATAATCTGCCGTCAGGTTTATTTGGAGCGCCTAATAGTACAATTGCCGTTTTCATCTGAAATACTATCGTTGATAACGCGCTAAAAACATTTTCACGGTTTCGCTAATCACTTTCTCTTCCGTGTCACCATTTTGGCGCTCAAATCCATACAAAAGAGGATAAAAGATCAGCGATTTTAATTGATACACAAACTGTTTAGCCGCAAATTCAGCATCGTCAATATGTAACACATGCGCGTCACTGGCCGCCTCTAAAAAAGCCACTAAATCTTGCATGCAACCCATACTGTTGTTGGCGAGCAACTTAGCTAAATCGGGCTGTTGGAGCATTTGCATAAAAGCCACTTTCGCTATTTTTAGAAACTCTTCCGAGGTAAGCAAAGCCACCTCTTGCACAGCAATTTGTGTTAACTGCTCTGCAATAGGGTGTTGCTTATTAAAAATAACGGCTTTTTCTTGACGCACTTTTTCAAACATAAACACCAGAATAGCCTGAAACAGCACACCTTTATTTTCAAAATGATTATAAACAGTGCGTTTAGATGCGCCCGCTAAGCTTGCAACCTGATCCATACTCGTCTGTTCAAAACCTTGTTGAAAAAACAACGTTTCAGCTGCATTCAAAATATCGAGTCGTTTTCTTTGTGATAATTTCATGTACTTCCCCCATGACATCAATAGTGTAACGCAAAAATAAAAAATGCACTAGATAGTTTACTTTTAAAGCAAACAATGAAAAACTACACCACTCAGTTTACTTATGGTAACGATATGAAATTTCTAAGATGGCTCGTAATCGCCACAGTATGCTTCATGGTCGGCGTGTTAATTATGAATAATCAAATTGCCGCTGAAGGCGTAAGTGATGACAGTCACTCAGCTCAATTAGTAGATGGCACCTTCTATAATAATGCAAAGGTTGAGCAGCCTGGTTTTAGAAAAACGCTGGGAATCTTCATACGTTTCATGACAGAAAAGAAAATTGATGCAGAACCCAAACACGAACTGCCTATGTATGCTTTATCAACACAGCAGCTTGCGTCTTTATCGAATGACAGCGTCCATTTTGTGAAACTGGGCCACTCATCAATTTTAGCTAAAGTGTATGGTGAATTTTGGCTGTTTGATCCTGTATTTTCCGAGCGAGCTTCGCCATTTTCGTTTATGGGACCAAAGCGTTTTCAACCTACGCCAATACGCATTAAACAGTTACCTCACATTGCGAAGGTTTTTATCTCGCACAACCATTATGATCATTTAGATAAAGCAGCTATCAAGCAACTGGCCGACAAAACCGACTCTTTTTATGTTCCGCTCGGTGTAGAAAATGATCTCATAAAATGGGGGGTAAAAAAGCAAAAAGTGCTTAGCTTTGATTGGTGGCAAGACCATACGACTACAAACAGCCAAATCGTTTTTACACCCACACAGCACTTTTCAGGCAGAGGCTTAACGGATAGAAACAAAACACTGTGGGGCTCATGGGCTATAAAAGTAAAAGACAAACGCTTTTATTTTAGTGGTGACTCTGGTTATTTCGCGGGCTTTAAAGAAATTGGCAAACGCTATGGGCCATTTGATATTACCTTTATTGAAACTGGGGCTTACGACCAAGAGTGGTCGAATATTCACATGACACCAGAGCAATCTGTTCAAGCGCATTTAGATTTACACGGAAATATTATGGTCCCAGTGCATAATGGCACATTCGATTTAGCATTTCACGCCTGGTATGAACCACTCAACCGCGTGACTAAAAAGGCTGTACAAGAGCATGTCTCGCTAAGCACCCCACTAGTTGGCGAGGTATTCAGTATTCAAGATCCTGCGATAAACAAAACCTGGTGGTAAATTTTTCATGGCTGAAAATTGAATTATTATCTACTCATCCTGAATAATCAGTTGTTTGTAGCGTCTTTCTGGACAGCCCTCTTCTCGTCCCATATAGTGAAACTCTGTACAATCAACCAGAAAAACTATGACAACTTACCTTAAATACGCAAGTTTAGCGCTTGCCGTGGGTTTATTCGGTTGCTCTGAGCAACCAACCCCAAGCGCTGATGAAGCAAGCACTGATAAACTAAGCACATCCACGCTTGAAACCGTCAACATTGACAAAGTACGCTCACACATTAAAACGCTTGCCTCTGATGAGTTTTTAGGCCGTGGTCCACTCACAGAAGGCGAAACTCTGACCATTAACTACTTAGCTGACGAATACAAAAAGCTAGGCTTAACGGGCAGTTTTAATGGCAATTTTTTACAGCCAGTGACAATGGCAAAACTCACGCCTGATCAGAATATGACGCTAAAGGTTGGCGAGTTAAGCTTTAATGCTGGCAGTGATTTTACCGCACGCACGCAACAAATTAATCCAGAGATCAATATTGCTGGCTCTGACGTGGTGTTTGTTGGCTATGGTATTAATGCCCCAGAGTATAACTGGGATGACTTTGCTGACATTGATGTAAAAGACAAAACAGTTATTGTACTTGTCAATGACCCAGGATTTGCGACTCAAGACGACACGCTATTTACAGGCAATGCCATGACCTATTATGGTCGTTGGACTTACAAATACGAAGAAGGTGCACGCCAAGGTGCAAAAGCCGTGTTTATCGTGCACGAAACAGCACCAGCCGCTTACCCTTGGGGAGTTGTTGAAAGCTCGAACACAGGCAGTAAATACACACTTATCGACCAAGACAATAATGCATCAGACATTCCTGTCATGGGATGGATTGATGAGCAGGCCGCAAATGAAATTTTTGCTCAAGCAGGCTTTGATTATCAAACCGAAAAAGCCAACGCATTAAAAGCTGATTTTAAGCCGCTTGATTTAAAAGTGAAAGCGGAGCTGACATTGAAAAGTGATATCTCCCAAGCACAATCGCATAATGTTGTAGCAACACTTAAAGGCAGTGAAACACCTGATGAATACATCGTTATTGGCGCTCACTGGGATCATTTTGGTACGAAGCAAACCGAAGAGGGGCTGAAGATTTATAATGGTGCTGTCGATAACGCTTCAGGCACCGCAGCCACTATTGAAATTGCCCGCATTTTGAGTGAAATGCATAAGAAAAAGCCATTCAAACGCTCAATAATCTTCGCAAATTTCACCGCAGAAGAAACGGGGCTAATTGGTTCAGAGCAATTCGCTACCGGCGAAATTGCCCCCACCAAACAAATGGTGGCACTGCTTAATATCGATGGTATGAACGTACTTGATGGCGTTGACTACATTTTACAATACGGCAAAGGCATGTCTGAAATGGAAGACTACCTAGCTGAGGCAGCACAGTCACAAGGACGTCACGTAAAGATGGATCCAAGACCACAGAATGGCTTGTTCTTCCGCTCAGATCATTTTTCATTGGCTAAACAAGGCGTGCCAAGCTTGTTATTTATGAGCTTAGGCGATACAGACCCCGACTATATTGCTCATAAATACCATAAAGAAGCTGACGACTATTCGCCGCAATGGTCAATGGGCGGTGTGAAACAAGACATTGAACTGATTGTTGATATTGCAGCCAAGCTTGCTAATAACGGTGATTGGCCAAAATGGAAAGCCGAGTCTGATTTCAAGGCTCGTCGTTTACAAGATAGGTAATACCCTATATTAAATACAAAAAAACCGAGCGACTAAGCTCGGTTTATTTACTTTGATACTTTATGACTTAATTTTAGCTTTTAAAGATAGCGCCTCTTCTTGCACTTCTTCTGGGCCATTGGCAATCACATCTTCAATTGCCTCTAACGCAGAATCAAAATCATCTATTTCGATATACGCTCGCGCTAAATCAAGCTTGGCAGAGTAACCCCCACTTTCAGCATCAACATCTGTAGGGTTATCACCTGCAAGCAAGTCATTAAAATCGCTAAGACCCACATCCATATCAACATCGTCATATGGTTCAAAATCAAGCGCTTCATCATCACTCTGTTCAAGCAATGAATCTATATCAACAAACTCATCGTCTGTTTGCTTAGAGGCTTGTTCATCTGAGGGTTCAATATCAGTTGAAAAGTCACTTTCGTCTGCGGCTTCAACTTGCAGGTCTTCATTTAACAGTGCATTGAAATCAACGTCGAACTCACTGGCATCCGTTATGTCTGTTTCATCCGGTTCGGCGAGCTCATTAAGCAATGCATCAAAATCTGTTTGCGTCAGATCTGCCATAAAATCATCATCGATTTCATCATCTGAAAGCTCACCGATACCGTCACTATCCGCAAGCGTAGATTCAATATCAGCCAGTGTTTGCGCATTATCTGCAACACTTCCTAGTTCAGCCTCTTCTAACTCAAACTCTTGTAAATCATCAAGCTCTGGTAGCGGGTCATCTACTGTTACTTTATTTTCAAGTTCAGCAGAGTCGCTTTCAGGCTCAAATGCATCAGCTTCAGTGAATTCATTATCGAGCAAAAGATCATCATCAAAATCATCTTCAAGCTGGTCAAGTTCATTGCCACCTGCGAGTGAGTTAGCTAGATCTTGCTCTGCTTGGCTCGGCTTTATCGTATCTTCGTTTTTGAGCTCTGTGTCATTATCATCTAACTCAAAACCTGCTTCATCTAGCTCAAGTTCTGGGTATTCCTCCAGTTCTTGGCTTGGTGTCACCGTATCTTGCGTTAAAGGTTCGTCTTCAATGTCTAAATCAAATTCATCGGTTAACTCGTCCTCGGCAAGCGGGTCGTCACCTAAATCAATTTCGACCTCTTCAAAGTCCTGCTCGGGTTCATCAATAGACCAATCTGGTGGGGCAACATAGTCTTCGTCTTCACCGATTTCGTTGAGCAGTTCATCAACACTTTTTAATGCCGGATCATCATATTCATCTAAGCGGTCATCTTCGTCTAACAGCTCATCACTGTCTTCATTAAATTCCTGATGCAGAGCTTCATCAATGTCTACTTCTTCTGTGCTATCAACTAATTCAGATGCCACTGATTCCACATTCATATCATCAATAGCTTGATCAGCATCAGCAAGATCAGCTAATGAGTCTTGTAGATTTTCGTTATGCTGCGCGTTGCTGTCTTCTTCGTTCGATAGGTCAGAGATTTGCGCTTCTGTCTCTTGCTTAAGCTCATTTGCTTCTTGAATGAGTTCATCAATATCATCGAGATCATTGTCTTCAGTAATCAGCGAATCATCTAACTCATCTTCATCATCAAGTGTATCGACGCCTGTCTCTTCATCGGCTTCATCTTGATCGGTTTCGACTTCATCAAGTAAGGAATCAATGTCGTCAATATCAAGCGCGTCATCAAGCTCATTTTCATCAACCTGTTCATCGAACTCAGGTTCTTCATCGACTAATGGCTCTTCACTCTGTGCGTCTTCAATTGCGGCTTCATCCGTTGCAACCTCATCAAGTAGTGAGTCAATGTCGTCAACATCAAGTGCATCGTCTAGCACGTCTTCGTCAACAGACTCGTTTTCATCAACCAACGCATCTTCATCAAGTAGCTCGTCAACTTGAGGTTGGTCGTCAGCTTGATGCTGGTCATCCTCTTCAGGCTCTTCATTGAGTGCTTGTTCAGTCGTTACTTCATCTGTTGCGTCTTCATCTGTTACAGCTTCATCCATTGCAACGTCATCAAGGAGTGAGTCAATGTCGTCAATCTCAAGTGCATCGTCTAGTTCATCTTCGTCAACTAGCTCGTTTTCATCAACCAACGCATCTTCATCAACTAGCTCATCAGTTTGAGGCTGCTCTTCAACTTCAGGCTCTTCACTGAGTGCTTGTTCAGTCATGACTTCATCTGTTGCAGCTTCATCCATTGCAACGTCATCAAGGAGTGAGTCAATGTCGTCAACAGCGAGTGCATCGTCTAGTTCATCTTCGTCAACAAGCGCATCTTCATCAACAAGCTCGTTTTCATCGACCTGTTCGTCAGTTTGAGGCTGGTCATCCTCTTCAGGCTCTTCACTGAGTGCTTGTTCAGTCGTAGCTTCATCAGTTGAGGCTTCATCCAATGCAACGTCATCAAGGAGTGAGTCAATGTCATCAACATCTAGTGCATCGTCTAGTTCATCTTCGTCAACTAGCGCGTTTTCATCAACTAGCTCGTCAACTTGAGGCTGCTCTTCAACTTCAGGCTCTTCACTGAGTACTTGTTCGGTTACGGCTTCATCCATTGCAACGTCATCAAGGAGTGAGTCAATGTCGTCAACATCGAGTGCATCGTCTAGTTCATCTTCATCAACCAACGCATCTTCATCAACTAGGTCGTCAACTTGAGGCTGCTCTTCAACTTCAGACTCTTCACTGAGCGCTTGTTCGGTTGCAGCTTCATCCATTGCAGCGTCATCAAGTAGTGAGTCAATGTCATCAACATCTAGCGCATCATCATCACTCGCTTCATCTAATAAAGCATCAATATCGTCAGCATCGACCGATTCCTCTTCCACTGTGTTCGGTGTGTGTGCTGGCTGCTCATCCGTTTGCACGTCATCAATTAAGCTATCGATATCAAAGTCATCTTCATCGATTAATTCAGCATCAATAGTGCCTGCAGGGGTCTCGTCCGCTTCATCGAGTAAGTCGTCAATGTCATCTAAATTAACATCTTCATTTTGCTCTGAGCTGGTAGTATTGTTTTGCTCGTCAATTAGGCTGTCAATATCAAAATCGTCTTCGGCAAGCTCTTCACTTAATGCCGCCATATCATCGTTTTTGTTGCTGTCTTGCGAATCATCGGTGTTGTCGCTGGCGAATAGATCATCAATATCATCCGCACTTAAAATATCGCCTGAAGAGTCGACTTGTGATTGTTCACCTTCTAAATCAATTTCATCGCCTAAGCTGTCGTCATCAGATTGATCAAAATCTTGCTGTAAAAATGCGTCTAAATCATCATCTTCACTGCCTTCTGACTCATCATTAAACACAATATCGTCACTTAAAAGCCCTTCGAGTTCATCTTGATTTAAAACACTGTCATCGTCGTCAAAACTATCATCAATACTGTCATCAAAGATAATGTCATCATCTGGCAGCATATCTTGGTCTAAGTCATCATCTAAGCGAACACTCAGATCATCGTTATCTTCAACGGGGTCAGGAATAAGCGGATCATTATCGACTAGAGGGTCTAACTCATCATTTTCAGTGTAAGTTGGGCTTTGTGGTAGAAACTCATCGTCATCGCTGGCTTCTGGCTCGTTGTTATTTCTTTTTTTCAAAAACAACACAACAGCCGCAATAATAAGTAACGCAGGAATGAACATTAGAGCACCGAGAACAAATGGGTTGCTTAAAATTGACGACACGTTAAGCCCACTGTCCTCTTCAATCTTTTTTGCTTTTTGCTGCTCTATAATCTCATTCTGTTTGGCAATTAACTCTTTAAGTTGCTTTTGAATTTCACTGTCTTGTCCGAGTTGGTCACGAACCGTTTCTAGCTCTTTCGAAATACCTGTTAGCTGTTGTCTTAACTTATTATTTTCGGCAAGAATTTCTTCAACATTATCGACCGATGTTTTAAATTGCTTTTGCAATTCAACAAGCTGCGTGCCTTGCTCAGTTTTGATTGTGTTTATTTCTTGTTTAAGCTCTTGCTTTGCTTCGTCTAAATCGACTTTACGAGCTTGCGTCACCTTTTTTTGCGATTCGTTTATTTCGGCGACTGTTAATGTGCCATTTTTCTTTTTCTCCCACAGCTCATCGTCTTGCTCAGATCGGGCTTTCGCTAGGGTCGGGTTAACAGCACGCATTTCTGCAATAGTAGGAATTTTAAGATACGCGCCATCACGCATGTGATTCAGGTTTTGATCTAAAAACGATGACGGGTTTTTGTCGTACAATGCTTGCATAACCTGATAAATGCTTACAGAGTTATCAGGTCGAATTTTAGCGGCAATACGCCACAGAGTATCAGTCGGTTTTATTGGACCAATTGATCGCCCCTGCGCACCATAATCGACGCCTTTAGGGCCTTTAAGAGTGGAGCCTTCATCAGAGTAAGTCGGTGTTACCACCAAGGCAGACGCTAATATGAAGAGTGTTGCTAAACCGCGCATGCTGATCCTTTATGTTTTAAATGTTAACGCAGCAACGTTGGTTGCTTAAACATCAAGTAATTCTTGCAGAATTGATTCTTAATTATGCTTTCTTGCAAGCTCTATTCCAGCTGCAAACTATAAACCAGTTGGTGAGCAATATCTATTGCAACACTTTGATAGTAAATAGCTTAAATATTAGCGGCTGAGAGACTTTTTTATTGTTATGTTAAGTTTATACGCTTTTACAGCGTATGCGGCAATAATTTGGCACTGAAAACATAAAAAAAGCGGCAATTAGCCGCTCTCTTTACTGAATGACTCAGTCAAAATCATCAGATTTAAAGGTAGTTTGCAATTAGCTCTTCAGCGATTTGCACACTGTTCGTTGCAGCCCCTTTACGCGTGTTGTCACTCACTACCCACATGTTTAAGCCGTGTGGATGAGAAATGTCTGCACGTAAACGACCAACATACACAGTGTCATTACCACTTGCATCAGATACCGCGGTTGGGTAATCACCCAAGTCATCAATCAGTTCTACACCCGGTGCATCATTCAGTAACTGTTTTACATGCTCAAGATCAACTGGCATACGTGTCTCAATATTAATCGCTTCACTGTGACCAAAGAAAACCGGAACACGAACACACGTTGGGTTTACCACGACACTCGTGTCACCTAAGATTTTTTGTGTCTCGTTCACCATTTTCATTTCTTCACGGGTATAACCGTTGTCTTCAAAAGTATCGATTTGTGGGATGACATTAAAGGCAATCTGCTTAGAAAAAACAGCATTATCCATTGGACGCGCATTCATTAGGTTAGCGGTTTGCTTAGCAAGTTCATCAACGGCCTCTTTGCCCGCACCCGACACAGCCTGATAAGTCGATACATTAATACGGTCAATACCGTATGCATCGTAAATAGGCTTTAACGCGACCAACATTTGAATAGTTGAGCAGTTAGGATTTGCAATGATATTGCGGTTTCTAAAATCCGCTAAGCTCGATGCATTCACTTCAGGTATCACTAATGGTACATCGAAGTCATTGCGAAAATGCGAGGTATTATCAATCACCACACACCCTGCGTCTGCAGCAATGGGAGCGTACTTTTCAGAAACATTTCCCCCAGCTGAAAATAAACCTATGTGTGCCTGGCTAAAGTCAAATCCTTCTACGTCGAGTACTTCAATCGATTCACCACGGAATTGTATTTCCTCACCCGCACTGCGGCTACTCGCAAGCAAGAACAACTCGCCAACCGGAAATTTACGATCTTCTAAAGTTTCGATAATTTGACGACCCACTAAACCTGTGGCGCCTAAGACAGCAACATTAAATTTTTGCGACATGTGTTTTCCTCATATGAATAAAGTACTGACTTTATTCGTTAATTCTAAATCCCAGTGCAGCTAAAGCGGCTTCACAGGCACTGTTTGCAGCCACCGACAGTGTATTAAATTCACGTCGTGGCGGGTAATTTTTCCGTAGGCTATCAAACCCTTCTTGATTTAACTTACTACGCAAGATGCCATCATCACGACGAACATCGTAAATAAGGTGTACTAAGCGGCCTATGTCATCTAACGTAAAGGTTTCACCGAGCGAGACAGCATGGCTAATTGGTTCAGGTAAAAAATCTTCCAGCGACTTCAGCGCTGCAACACCCTCAAGTTCGCACACTTTTTGGTACAACATTTGAGTACCACGGGCTTTTCCTTCAAGGGTATGGCCTGCAATGTGCACACTCGCAAAACGCACATAATTAAGCAGCGGAGTAAGTATATTTGGCTCGTTTTCCCAAACATCAAGCACGCAATCAAGTTTCGCTCCTTGCTCAAATAACTCTAGCAAAGCCTGATTATCGATAACATCACCACGGCTTGCATTAATAAGCGTCGTGCCATCTTTAAGCTTCGCTAAACGTTGTTTGTTTAACATATGCAACGTTTTATGCGGCCCCTGCTTCACCAACGGCACGTGAAACGTAATTATATCGGCAGTGTCAAGAAGGGTATCAAAATCAGTATGTTCTACCAATTCACCCGTCTCATGCTTAGGAGGATCGCAGAGCAATACGTTCATACCCAGTAGGTTTAACTTATCGCGCAGACAACTACCAATGCTGCCTACCCCAACAATACCAATGGTTTTACCTTGCAGTGACTCAGCATTTTCTTGGCATAAAGCATATAAACTACTAATAACATATTCTGCTACAGCAACGGCATTACAGCCCGGCGCACTGCTAAATGCAATATTGCGCTCTGCCAGTAGTTCAGTATCAATGTGGTCAACACCTATGGTTGCCGTACCAACAAACTTCAACTTATCTGCCTGAGTTAATAACGCGTTATCAACATTTGTCACTGATCGAGTTAATAGTATATCAACCCCAGCCAACTGCTCAGGTTGTAAGTTACGGCCATCAAATCGCTCAACATCACCAAAATCGGCAAAGTACTGCTCAACCAATGGCATATTTTGATCTGCAAGAATTTTCATCTGTGTGTCCGAGAAGCAGAAAAGTGGCGCTATTGTAACGAAAATATAGCTATACGGATAGCGTAACTGCTCATACAGACTCACGCTTAATAAATATAAAAGGCAAAGAATACAGTGCGGAGTTAGAAACGAAAAAGCCGAGCAAACGCTCGGCTTTGGCAAATACTGGAGAGGTTTAACCTTTATATTTGCTCATTACTAGTGTGGCGTTTGTGCCACCGAAACCAAAGCTGTTAGACATTACTGTATTCAGTTCAACGTCTTTACGCTCAGTAACAATGTTTAGACCTTCTGCTTGCTCATCTAACTCATCAATATTGATAGAAGGTGCAACAAAGTTGTGCTCTAGCATTAACAACGAGAAAATAGCCTCGTGAACGCCTGCCGCACCTAATGCGTGACCCGTCATTGCTTTTGTTGCACTGATCATCGGTGAGTTACCGCCAAACACTTCTTGAATTGCGCCAAGCTCTTTAACATCACCAACTGGGGTTGAAGTACCGTGCGTATTTAAGTAATCAATCCCGCCTTCAAGGCCTTGCATTGCTTGCTTCATACAACGTACCGCACCTTCACCTGATGGTGCTACCATGTCGTAACCGTCAGAAGTTGCACCATACCCTGTGATTTCAGCGTAGATGTGTGCGCCACGAGCAAGTGCATGCTCAAGCTCTTCAACGACAACGATACCGCCACCACCAGAGATAACAAAACCGTCACGGTTTGCATCGTAAGTGCGCGATGCTTTCTCAGGAGTTTCGTTATATTTAGTCGACAATGCGCCCATTGCATCGAATTCCATCGCCAGTGTCCAGTGAAGCTCTTCACCACCACCCGCAAAGATCACATCTTGCTTGCCAAGTTGAATTTGCTCAACCGCATGACCAATACAGTGTGCAGATGTTGCACAAGCAGAACTAATTGAGTAGTTAACACCTTTAATTTTGAATGGTGTTGCAAGACATGCCGACGTGGTGCTCGCCATCGTGCGCGGTACCATGTATGGACCTACACGCTTCACGCCTTTTTCACGCAGAATGTCAGCCGCTTCAACTTGCCATTTAGATGAACCACCACCCGAACCCACTAATAAACCAGTGCGTTCGTTTGAAACTTGCTCTTCATTAAGGCCTGCATCTTCAATTGCTTGTGCCATTGAAATATAAGCATATGCTGCTGCATCGCCCATAAAACGCATCGCTTTACGATCAACAAATTCTTTAACATCAATATCGATTTTGCCTGAAACGTTGCTACGTAGGTTGTAATCAGCAAACTCTTGGTTGAACGCGATACCACTACGGCCTTGTTTTAATGATTCTAATACTTCTTCTTTGTTGTTACCGATGCTTGAAACAACACCGATGCCCGTAATAACGGCTCTTCTCATGGGTAATTACCTTAGCTCTATACTAAATTGTGTTCTATTTTACGCTGAAAATACACGTTAAGTGGTCAGCTTTCTAGCGTACACATGTACTCTGAATGTGTAGCTTATAAATAACGCCAGACTATTTCAAAGAAAACACGTAAAATAATGAAAAAAAGTTGTAGTTATTTAGTTAAACCATGATCAAAAACGCAAATATACATTTTAATCACCTTGGTACACCCGTCGCCGATCAGTTTGACGATGTTTACTTCTCCAATGACGATGGCTTAGCTGAATCGCATTATGTGTTTTATCAACAAAACAATATCTCGCAACGATTACAAAATCATGACCGCGCGCATTTTGTTATTGCCGAGACGGGTTTTGGTACAGGGCTTAACTTTTTAAATACCTGGCAGCAATTTGCTGCTCACCTTGATAGGCAGCATGACAAGCAAGAAGTTCAAAATCAACACGACCTTAGTGTAAATAAAAGTGACAATAGCTCGGTTAGCCGCTTGCATTTTATCTCATTCGAAAAATTTCCAATTAAACGTGATGACCTTGCCCATGCACTAAAAGCGTGGCCTAGCTTACACACATTTAGTGCCCAGTTAATTGCTCAATACCCCATTAACCTTGCTGGCTGCCACAGATTAGAATTTGCCGACGGGCGAGTCGTACTCGACCTTTATTTTGGTGACGTACAAGACAGCATTGATGCCATGAGTTATCCATGTGAAGGCGTTGTTGATGCATGGTACTTAGACGGTTTCGCGCCGAGTAAAAACCCCGATATGTGGCAGCAAAGTGTGTTTAATAAGATGCGTGCAATTTCACGCGAACATGCCACCCTAGCTACGTTCACAGCTGCAGGATTTGTTAGACGCGGTTTAATTGAAGCCGGTTTCGCTATGGCCAAAGCCAAAGGCTACGGCAAAAAACGTGAAATGCTGATTGGCACCTTAACAACACCCACAGAGCAGCAATCTGACCCTGCGTATTTTTCTCATCATGCAAGTACATTAAATAACGTTGCTGTTATCGGTGGCGGCATCGCCAGTAGTAGTGTGATGTACTCTTTAGCAAAAAGAGACATTACAACGACACTTTTTTGCCAAGATGACGCACTTGCTATGGGGGCCTCACACAATGTTCAGGGCGCTGTTTACCCGCACCTGCAAGCTAAGAACTCACCGCACAGCGAAATGTTTGCGCATAGCTTTTTATACGCAAAACGCCTATATCAACAATTACTCGATGACGGCTTCGACTACCCTCACCAATGGTGTGGTGTATTGCAACACGCAGTAAAACAGGGCTTGGCTGATAAACACCAAAATTTAGCCGACAAAGCGCTTTGGCCAACTGAATTAATGCGCAATGTCAGTGCGACTGAAGGCGATGATATTGCGGGAGTAAACACAGGCTACTCTGGCGTATTCTTTGAACAAGGTGGCTGGGTAAACCCGCCTGCCTTAGTGACCGCCCTCTTTAATAAGGCATACTCACTCAATCCAATTAAAACCCATTTTAACTGCCATATTGAACAACTTGAAAAAACAGAATCAGGTTGGGTGTTACATACAAAAACACAGCAATTTGGTCCATTTAGCGATGTAATAATATGTGCGGGCGAGCATAGCGACCAATTTAAACAAACCCAGGCATTGCCCGTTGTGGGTGTGCGTGGTCAGGTATCGCATGTTGAGGCAAGTGAGCAATCCAAACAATTAAAAACGGTGCTGTGTCATAAAGGATATTTTACCCCTGAGTTTCAAGAGCATCACTGCATGGGGGCAACATTTGAGAAAAACTCAAAAAGCCGCGAAGTGAAAGAGCAAGATAACCAAACAAACCGAGAACAACTGCTTAGCTTCTATAAAGACAGTGACTTTGCCACATCATTAGGCGAAATTACCGCAGCCAAAGCAGCAGTAAGATGCAGCTTTATTGATCACCTACCAATGGCTGGCGAGTGGGCTGAGCAAGACGATTATGTCAATGCCTTTGCGAATTTAAGACTCGGAAAACGTTACCAATATCAGCCCTTAGCAAAACCTCAACAAGGCTTGCATGTGCTTACAGGGTTTGGGGCAAGAGGTCTGTGCAGTGCGCCACTGTGTGCCGAACACTTGGTCGCCTGCTTAAACAATGAACCCAGACCTTTTAGCGAACGTGTTAGCCAAGCAATTCACCCTGCTCGCTTTATTATTCGCGACCTAATTCGTAATAAAATCTAAAAAGACAGGGGGCTAAAAAGTCCCCTTCTTTTTCAAGCCGATTACAAATTAGTTTAATTTGTCCCTTTAAAATTAAGATCACACCCCAAAGTAGTAAGTTACACGTAAAAGTTAACGCAACTGGAAGGAGTTTGGTATGAAAACCCTAATCATAGGTGCAAGCGGACAAATAGGTAAAATGACCACCCAAAAAATGCTCGCTCAAGAGCATGAAGTCGTGGCATTAGTACGTGATAAAAGCAAATTGACTGATATTGAGCACCCAAACCTGAGCATTGTTGAGCAGGATCTAGAAAATGATTTTAGTCGCGCACTTACAGGGGTACAGCAAGTTATTTTTAGTGCCGGCTCTGGTGGTGCAACCGGTGCCGATAAAACCTTGCTCATTGATTTATGGGCTGCGGTAAAAGCAATTAACTATGCAGTTGATGCACAGGTTGAGCACTTTATCATGGTAAGCTCCATTGGCGCTGATGATCCCGATGGCATTGAAAGCAGCATCAAACCTTATTTAGTGGCTAAGCACATGGCCGATGAGCATCTACTACACAGTGGCTTACATTACAGCATAGTAAGACCAGGCACACTCCTTAACGAATCGGCGTCTGGATTATTCACCATAAATCGTCCTGCAACACGCCAAGATGCCGTGATAAACCGAGAAGATGTTGCTGATGCACTGGTTTATATCGCCAGTCATAAACCTGATAAATCGCAACTATTCGAGTTATTTAATGGTGACAAACCACTCGACGAGCTATTAGCAGGTAACTAAGCAAACACAAAATAGATTCCCTGCCACGCAAGTTGCAGGGAAAGTAACGTCAGTACTAAACGAAAAATCTGTTTAAATTTATCTGATGAGATACGGTGCAATAGCTTCAAACCCAGCCAAGTGCCTATTGCACCACTCATAATCATCGACATTACAAGCGGCAACCACTGCCAAAATGCAAACCCGACAGCACCATACAAAATAGCCTTTAAAGTATGCTGCACCGTCATACAACTCGAAAATGTCGCGGTAAATTGCAGCTTATTGTAGTTATTTACATACAAACAACTACCAACCAGCGGCCCACTGGCACCCACAAACATCGAAATAAACGAGGTCCAAAGCCCTGCTAAAATGCGCCAAAGCGTTGATGTTTCTCTGATCTTAGGTGTCACACCCCAAAGCAAATAGAGCACAAAAGCTGCCACCACTATTTTCATTAACTCAAGCGGAATAGCGGTGACGATAGTTGACGCTACCAGTGCACCAAAGATTCCTCCCAACGAGAAATATAAAAACATAGCGCCATCGATATGCTTAAAAGTATATAAAAAGCGGTTCGCGTTAGAGCCCAGCTGCACTAAGCCGTGCACAGGGATCACCACACTCATAGGCATCATTGACGCCATAATGACTAACAACATTAATCCGCCACCAGCACCAAATGCAGCAGACACCATCGAGGTAAAACCTGCCAATATAATTAAGATAATTGTGCTGATCGGGCTTAACAACCCCCCACTAAAGAAATCCCAACTTACCAGTTCCATTATCGCGCTTTAAATAGAGTGTTTAGACTAAAATTACCATGGCAAGATAGTATTAGCGACTGTTTGAAACTGCATTTCGACTAAAAGCGGAGAACCTCCTCAGCACTCAAACTGGTCGGACTAGAGGTTTATTTTGTGCAACTGATGGTATATAACTATATCTATAACAAAAGAAAACGATAAAGGCACACCATGACCCCCATAAACGTAAGCACACAAGGCAGTGTTGCTATTCTCACAATGACCGCAGGTGAAAACCGCCATAATCCCACGTTTGCAGAAGCATTTTTAAATTGCCTTAATGACATTGAAGCGAACTCAGAACACAAAGCACTGATTATTACCTCAAGTGATGAAAAATCGTGGAGTTTAGGTATAGACACCGACTGGCTAATGCCCGCTTTAAAAGCACAAAAATATGAAGAAGTAAGTGGTTTTATGCACGCTATGGATGCCGTATTTAAGCGTTTGTTACTTTACCCAATGCCAGTTATTGCCGCTATTAATGGCCATGCATTTGGTAATGGGGCTATTTTAGCGTGCGCCTGCGATTTTAGATTTATGCAAAGTAACCGCGGCTTTTTCTGTTTTCCTGAAGTTGATTTATCGATTCCGTTTTTACCAGGCATGATTGAATTTGTAAAAAAATCGATGCCTTATTACCGCTTTAACGAAATGAAATTGACAGGACGCCGGGTTACAGCAAGCGAGCTTGTTGCAGACCACGTCATCGAACAAGCCTGCCCCGACAGCGAAAGCTTGTTTAATACCGCATTCGAATTTGCCAGCCAGTTCGATAAAAAACGCCCTATATTTGCCGAACATAAAAAGCGCCTTCATAAACACATCATCGAAACGATTGATGTTGAAAACAAACCCATCATCGATGCCGTTCAGTTAGTTGTGTGATTTAACGTGAATAACCCTTTATAATCAATGAATTAGGGGTGTATTTTAGGCAATAAAAAAGGCCGCTCTGAGAGCGGCCTTTTATGTTTGGTGGAGCTGGGGGGATTTGAACCCCCGTCCGAAAAGCCTCGACCTTTGGTACTACATGCTTAGTATCGTCTTTTAGTTAACCTTTACAGCTCGGACGAACACGATCTGCAAAGGCGAGGCCGCTTAGTTTTAACGCTTCAACCCCGGCCAGGGTTTCCGTCGCGATCATGTGTAAGGGTGACACTCCAAAATCCAGTCCACAAGAATACATGGAAGGAGCGCTAGCCAGCCTAAGCTGCTAGAGAGTAGTTATCGTCGTTTGCGATTACTTTAAATTGCGGCTTTTTTACGAGGCCAACCGCACCTCGACATGCACCTCGGGCGTCTTGAATTCCGTCGAATCCTAATCAGCCCCTGAATTTGGTATCTCATTCAGAGTGTATGTGAAGTATAACTGAGTAAACCCTTTATACTCAAGGCATTAATCAGGTTATTTTGGCATAACCCCTTTGAGTGCTGAAAAACCAAACAGGAAAAGTCAGTTTTTATACGAATTTTCACATATTAAGCATACAAGTTCTTAACATCATACAAAAGTTGTGCTGAAATGGGAGACGTTGTTACCTCTTCTTAAAACAATCCTGTAGCAACGAAAAAATAATAATAACAGGCCTCTTTTACAGGACTTACTTGATGTCGATGTTTTTGTTCGATGAGCAAAGTGGATATGTATCCTTGTGTGAGCATCCGCGCGATGCTGGCTTTCCCATAACGAGTTCACAACTCATTGAGTTAATTGAGCAATCGTCTTACGCAGACTGTGAACTTGTTGATGCCAATATTGGCAAACTTTTTACACCTAGCAGTCAATATCAAAATCAATCATTGGTTGTTGCAAAAGCCGTTGATGCACATATTGAAATCACCGTTGATGAAAAAAATATGATTGCAGAAGCGAGCCTGACAACAGCACGTGGTGGCAAAGTTGTGAGTATGGATGATGCACAAGCAGCGCTATCTGCTGCGGGAGTTAAGAGCGGCATAAGTCACTCTGCGCTTGATACTTTTTTAGGTCAGCAGTTTAAACAACCTGCTGGTGCGCACTACAGTGCTATTGTTGCGCATGGCCGTAACCCAAAAGATGGGAACGATGCACGGTTTGTCCGATTATGTTCAACAGCACAAGATCGCGTTCTTAGCCCACAAGCCACATCGGGTGGCAAAGTTGATATGCGAAACTTGGGCGCGATTATCACGGTTAAGCCCGGTGCGCCACTTATGCAACGTATTCCTGCAACTGCGGGTGAAAATGGCTTTACTGTATTTGGCGATACTTTACCCGCGCAAGCAGGTAAAGATTACCCCCTAGAGCCCTTTGAAGGGACCCGCCTTGATCCGATGAACAGTAATTTACTCATTGCCGACACCAAAGGAGTGCCCGTTGCACTGCCCCGCGGCATGCGCGTAGACGATGTGTTGTGCTTTCATCATGTTGATATCAGTACAGGCCATGTTGAGTTTGATGGCAGTGTTATCATTAGTGGCGATGTTAAAGATGGTATGTGCGTTAAAGCTACAGGTGATATTACAGTACTGGGATTTGTTGAATCAGCAACAATCGAAAGTAAAAGCGAAGTCACTATTATGCTCGGGGCCATTGGCCGGCACCGTGAAAATGAAGATCACTTTACATGCAATATAAGCGCAACACGCACTATTTCGGTTGGGTATGCACAGTTTTGCCATATTAAAAGTGAGCAAGATCTGTTTATAGAGCGTCAAGCTCTGCACTGTGATTTAAGTGCACGTCGTCTAATTCGTGTCGGTAAAGCGAATAACCCTCGCGGCAAAATTATTGGCGGGAATATTTTAGATGCAATGCGTATCGAAACCGGTGAGCTAGGTGCGCCATCAGGCACTAAAACCCGTGTCTTTATAGCGCAGTACTGGCATGATTTAAGACAAAAGCAACAACAAATCAATGACTTTGAAAAGCTGCTTGCCAGTAAAGCAGCCGCCTTACAACAAGCTCGAAAAAAAGCGAATAAAATAACCAATGCAGCTCAACGTGCGCATTACATCAATAAAATAACAGCCAGTGAACAACAAATAAAAATTAAAACCGCAAGCACTAAGAAAAAGAAATACCTTGTTAAGCAAAAGATTGCGCGTTTGTTGGCAACCAGTCGCTTAAAAGTGAATGAGTTAATGCATCCGGGCGTTGAGCTGAAAATAGCACAAGAGAGTAAACATTTTTCACGTATTTACCCTCCCCACTTAGTGCGATACTTCGAAGGGAAAATTACTCAGTCGTTTTAGCGGCTGAGTCTAGCTTTTCACTCTCTTCAGCTTGCTCTGGCAATGGCCATCCGCCTAGTTGTTGCCAACGATTAACAATTAGACAGAATAATTCTGCTGTGCGCTCTGTATCATAGAGCGCTGAGTGGGCTTGTTTATTATCAAACTCAATACCCGCTGCACGACAGGCTTTCGCTAATACAGTTTGCCCCAACGCAAGCCCCGCTAGAGAGGTCGTATCAAAACTCACGAACGGATGAAACGGTGTGCGTTTAATTTTACAACGCTCTATCGCCGCATTTAAAAAGCCATGATCAAAAGCCGCATTATGCGCAACCACCACTGAGCGCTGACAACCTGCCGCTTTTTGTGCTTTACGTACGGCTTTACAGATTTCTTTAATGGCCTCTTCTTCAGGCACCGCACCGCGTAACGCCGAAAATGGGTCTATGCCATTAAAATCAATCGCGGCCTGCTCTATATTCGCGCCTTCAAATGGCTCAACATGAAAATGCACCGTATGGTCAATGCTTAACACTCCATCGTCATCCATTTTTAAAACAGAAGCAGCGATTTCAAGTAACGCATCAGTGTCTTTATTAAACCCTGCCGTTTCAACATCAATAACCACGGGGAAAAAGCCACGAAAGCGTTTTGCGAAAAGAGTTTGTTCAGTATTTTCCATAGTCTTCTTGGTTTGCCAGTGTAAGCTGGCTATTATGTCAAAAACCACAGCTGCTCTGCTAGAGCAAAAGCGATTAAATCACAGATTCTTACAGGGTTTTTAGGCACAATAATTGCTTTAACTTAATGAGCTAACACGCTGTCAGGCAGTTTTGGACTGCTTGCTATAAAACTTGCCAATTATTTGGCATTGATGATTTGTTGGAGATTTACTGTGATGAAGCTTTCATTACTTTCTTTAAGCCTCGGCCTTTTAACAACGTTTGCAGCCACGCATGCAAGCAGTGCCATGCGCGAATACACTGCTACCGCAGATACTTCAAATTGGCAAATGGTTAAAACATCGCGCTTAGAATGCCAATTAAATCATGAAGTTCCTTTTTATGGCGAAGCCATTTTTAGCACTTCTGCCAGCAAGAATAAAGACGTCAACTTTAATCTCGACATGGTTGTACGTCCAGAAAATTACAGTATTGCTGGTTTAAAAGCTGTGCCGCCCAGTTGGCGTGCAGGCCTACCAGCACGCGATATTGCGAATATGAAATTATTACGTAAATTTGACGGTGAGCTAGGCAATAAAACGGCTTGGGAAATGCTGACAGAGCTCGAAAAAGGCTATCAGCCTACTTTTTATTACCAAGATTGGCAAAACCGTGCCGATAAAATTGCCGTAGGCTTGTCGAGTGTTAATTTTAAACAAGCCTATTGGGCTTTTTTACAATGCCGAGATGCCATGCTGCCTTACAGCTTTGAAGATATCTCATTCACGGTAATGAACTATGAACCTAACTCCAGTAAGCTGACAAAATCATCTCAAAAACGCTTAGATAAAATAGCCGAATACCTCAAATATGACACCAGTATTTCTGCTATTTCAATTTCATCTTATACCGATAGCTACGGTGGTCGTTGGAATAACCTTGAGCTTTCTAAAAAGCGGGCTAAAGCAATCAAAGAGTATATTGTGAGCTTAGGCATCGATGAAAATAAAGTGGATACCGAAGGGTTTGGTGAAAAACGCCATGTTGCCACTAATGACAATATTTTAGGGCGAAATACAAACCGTCGCTTGGTTATTCAAATTGCAAAAATGTAGTCGCCGCTATACGGCGACTACACTGCTAATTCATTTTAATTGGCTTAACGCGTTTAAAGCGCTTAAGCCACTTGTCACCAAATTGAAAAAACGCCAAGCTAATCATAATGACAGTTGCGCCAACAATCAGTGCTTGATCAATCGGCTCATTATTAAATATGCCGCCAATTGCAATAGCAAAACTTGGTGTAATTAAGGTGGTCAAGGCTACCGTGCTGGCATTCAGTTTTTGCAAAACATGAAAATACGCCAATGCACCGATTAACGATCCAAACACCCCTAAGTACACAATCGAGTAAAGCGACTTTACGCTCCAAAGCTCGCTATTGAGTTGACCATCAACCAATAACCAGGTTATAAAAAATAAAGGCGTTACAAAGACTAAAGCACCGAATGTCGTCGCCATTGGGTGAATAGCGATTCGAACACGTTTGATCATCACCCCGCTTAGGCTGAAAAAACACACCGCCATAAATACATACAGCAACCCACTTAGCTGCTCTACCCCACCTTGAATATGACGCTGGCTTACTAAAAAAAGACCGATTAGTGCACACCCAAGTGAAGCGAGTTTTAGTGTGCTGAATTTTGGCTCATTTAAAATTTTCTGCGCCAGTAATCCCGATAAAATAGGTGCCAAACCAAACATTAACGATATTAAGCCAGAAGGCACTGTTTTGGCGGCCATATAGCTCAGTAGCATGCCCCCAAATATGCCGATACTCGAGTATGCATATAAGAATAAGGCGCGACGATGCCAAGGCACTCGGATATTAGCGATAGCAACCACCAATGCAGCAAGCACAAGACCCACCAGCATTCTTAACAAGACTGCCAATGTGGGCGCAACGGTTTCACTACTCCAAACAATACCTAGAGGGGTTGTAGACCAAATCACCACCATTAAAAAATATGAGGCTTTAACTGGCACAAGCTTATTCCTTTAATAAGGCGAAAAAAGCGGAGGAAAAAAACAAAGAATGGCCAACCGCTTTGAACGCGGTTAGTAAAACTTACTTAATTAACCGCAGCACATAACTGACCACACGGCTGGCATTGCCAGACGCATACTGCGATTATTTGGTCGTTTATTTAGCTGCATCATCATCATAAAAAAGTAAGTAGAAGAGCGTTAAGAATCTGCCTATATGATTATTTTGTCAACTCAAAATTACGACAATGTAGAATAAAATTAAGCCTAATATTTACGCGCCTAACCGTGCTTGTAAATCATAAGTTACAATAAGTTTCTTTGATTTATAACAAAACTATTTAAGTTTTATTAAACAAGTTATATCTTGCATGCCTCTCACGAAGTTTAAGGGTCAAAAAGTGCTTAAAAATAAAACAATAGGTAGCATGTTAATTGTTGCTGGCACCACCATAGGAGCAGGGATGCTGGCATTGCCCATCGCCTCTGCGGGGCTTGGATTCACCACCGCGCTGTCACTCATTTTATTAATTTGGTTTTTAATGACTTACACGGCTCTATTAATGTTAGAGCTTCATCAATATGCAGACAGAGACGCGACACTCAACACCTTGGCTAAATCTTGGTTGGGCAAGCGAGGGCAATGGGTGGCTAACTTTTCAGTTATGTTCTTGTTCTATGCCCTATGCGCCGCATACATAGCAGGCGGTGGTGCACAGTTGCAAGAAAAGCTAAATAATGGCTTGTCACTCTCGCTGGCCCCCCAAGTTGGATCCGTTATTTTAGCCGTGGTCATTGGTACTGTAGTAACACTTGGCACAAGTAAGGTTGATAAGCTTAATAGAGTGCTTTTCACAATTAAAGTGTGTGTACTGGCAAGCTTATTTTATATGCTCACACCGTATGTGCATGGCCAGCACCTACTCGAAATGCCTATTGAGCAAGGTTTAATTCTTTCAGCTATTCCGGTGGTATTTACATCTTTTGGCTTTCATGGCTCCATTCCATCGATTGTTAAATATGTGGGTCTCGACATTAAGACTTTACGAAGAGTCATGGTGGCAGGTGCCGCATTACCGCTCGTCATTTACATTTTTTGGCAACTGTTGAGCCAAGGCATAATGAGCCAAAATGACTTAATGCAAAGCCAAGGTTTATCTGGCTTTGTTAGCAGTGTAGCAAGTATTGCACATAACCCTCATGTTGCGACTGCGGTCAATGTTTTCGCAGATTTAGCACTCGCCACGTCATTTTTAGGTGTGAGCTTGGGTTTATTTGATTTTTTTGCCGATGCCTTTAAAAAAGGTGATGGCAGCAAAGACCGTATTAAAACGGCATTAATTACCTTTGTACCGCCCCTTGGTTTTGCATTATTTTACCCACAAGGTTTTATTATGGCCCTTGGCTACGCTGCGATTGCTTTGGTTATTCTGGCCGTATTTTTGCCTGTCGCCATGGTTTACAAACAACGCCGAAGCCAACCTGAAACAGGTTACCAAGTAAAAGGGGGAAATGTTGGTTTAGCACTGGCGGCTTTATTTGGTGTGCTAATCATTAGCGCCCAAGGTTTACAGATGGCTGGTGTAATCCCTGCTATTGGTTAATAAAAATCACACACTGAAAAAGGCACCTTTGGTGCCTTTTTTCATTATTTTGAGGGATTAAACGGGTCGCTACCTGCGTTAAAAATTGCTCACTTAATTAGACGAATTAAGGGTATCAAATACCATCGCTTTACCACGACCAGATTCTTCAGATGCGGCATCGAGCTTGCCATCTTTATTGATGATCACATGCATATCACCAAAGTGACGCTCATCAAGTTTGTAGCCCATTTTTTCAAGCGCTTTAATAACCTTTGGCTCAAGCCCTTTATGGTGTCTTATCACGTTTTTAGGCCACAGTTGATGATGAAATCGCGGGCTATTTACGACTTGCTCAGCAGACATATTAAACTCTACCGCATTTAAGATTGATTCATACACTGAACTAATAATGGTGGTGCCGCCCGGTGAACCGGTTACCATTTTCACTTTATTGTCTTGTAATAAAATGGTGGGTGTCATTGAGCTTAACATCCGTTTGTGTGGTTGAATTTCGTTGGCCTCACCGCCTAATGCACCGAAAACATTCATAACACCTGGTTTAGCACTAAAGTCATCCATTTCATCATTAAGAATAAAGCCTGCTCCAGAAACAACCACACCGCTGCCAAAGCTTAAGTTGATTGTTGTTGTGTTTGCGACCGCATTACCCCACTGATCAATAATTGAAAAATGTGTTGTTTGCTCACTTTCATGTAAACCTGGTTTGATGTTTTCAGTTGTCGAAATTACATCATTACGAATACCCGTTGCACGTTTAGCGAGATAATCATCCGCGAGTAAGGCTGTTTTTGGTACATCGTAAAAATCAGGATCGCCTAAATACTCTGCTCTATCAGCAAAGACTCGTTTGCCGACTTCTGCAAGAATGTGCACATAGCGGGTCGAGTTATGCTCTAAAGGGCCTGTTGGTTTAGCAAGATCATACATTTTTAGCCATTGTAAAATAGCAATGCCCCCTGAACTGGGTGGCGGTGAAGTAAGCACTTCAAAACCACGCCAATGACCTTTAATAGGCATACGCGATTTGGCCTGATAGTCTTTAAGGTCTTGCTCTGAAATGATACCGCCATGCTGTTTCATAAACGTGGCAATTATTTTAGCTGTCTCGCCTTCATAAAAACCCGCCTTGCCATTATCACGAATGCGCTTAAGCGTTGCCGCAAGCTCTGGTTGCTTAAAGGTTTTATTAGCTTTAGCATCAGAAAAATAATCAGCAAAGTTAACTTTTATCGACTTTTTCTGCATTCGCGAAATATATTTTTGGATACTTGAAGCAAGTTTCGGGTGCACAATAAAACCGTCTTCTGCCAACTTTACCGCAGGATCTACGAGGGTTTTCCACTCTAAGCTGCCATGCTTTTGGTGTGCTAGCCACATTCCGGCAACACTGCCCGGCACACCACTTGCGTGAATACCATACACTGACATGTTGTCTATCACATTCCCTTTTTCATCGAGATACATATCGCGATGAGCTGCTGCGGGGGCAGTTTCACGGTAATCTATAAAGTCACCTTTGCCGTCTTTTTGAATCAGCATAAAACCGCCGCCCCCAATATTACCGGCCTCAGGTAACGTGACAGCCAACACAAATTGGGCTGCTATGGCTGCATCAATGGCATTCCCGCCTTGCTCTAAAATTGCCCGTGCAGTATCGCTACTGTAACTGTCTGGCATCGCCACAGCCGCTTGTTTGGCTAATAATGGCGGATGAAAAAATAATACAACGAGAAGCGAGACACTGACCGTGTATTTTATTAAAGTTCGCATACTAATTCCTTTTGACGTTTTTATACTCATTTATACATGCCAAACTACTAAGGTCAATTAGTTACGCTTAAGTGAGGTTAATTCTGCTTTCGGACATGAATAAAGCACCGCTGGTAATTCTCCGTGTTCATCTTGGTGCTGGTATTCTTTTATAAATTTTAGCCCTAGCTTTTTCATTACACTAATCGATGCAAGGTTGTCTTTTAGGGCTGTTGCTGAGAGTGTTTTAACTTCGGGGTGTTGACTAACCGCCAATGCAACACTCAAAGCGGCTTCAGATGCATAACCCTGCCCCCAACTAACACGTTTAAAACGCCAACCAATTTCAAGGTCGCTATAATCTGGCTTATCAAAAAATCCCATTGGCCTCACTAACACCCAGCCAATAAACATGTTGTTGTCGGTAACGCTTACCTGCCAGAGCCCCCAGCCCTTTTGTTCATTGCGAAAAGCATTTAAACGGGGAATAAAAGTGTTTTTAATTGTTTGCATTGTTGATACTTTGCCACGGGTTAAATATTTCATTACCTGAGGATCGTTATCAAGCTCATATAATAATTCTGCATCATTTTCGTCCATTAAACGAAAACTTAGCCGTGTTGTTCTAGCTATATTCATTTTTAAATGCTTATACTGCTTATGGTGTTAATTAACCATTAGAGAAAAATATGAAAAAATTAGCAAGTTTAGTTTTACTAGGATGTATTGCCCTAACGGGGTGTGAAGATGCTGATGAAGCAAAAAAAGACGCAGCCGAAGCGAAAGAAGAAGTTAAGCAAGCTGTCAATGATGCATGGAAAGATGTAAAAGAGGCAACCAGTGAGTTTAACGATGACTCATTACAAGCACTGCTAGCAGAAAGCAAAGAAATGGGTTTAAGCATGTATGACGACGGTAAAGAAATTGCCATAGATGCATGGATCGAGAGTAAAGAAGCCGCTGGTGAACTTTCTGAAAAAACCAAGCAAAAAGCAAAAGAGTTGGCTGAAGAATTAAAAGCAGCCCGCGAAAAGCTTGAACAAGAAAAGAATTAAACTGTAAAAAATAAAAGGGTAAGCCATGCTTACCCTTTTTCATTCACCTTGCGATTAAAGCTCAAATTCTTTTTTGAACTTTAAGCCAAATTCACTGCGGTCATTACTGCGCATAACACCAACAAAACCTGACTGCTGTAAACGACCAACATCGTAAACTTCATTCAATACGTTTTCACCGTATAGCGTCACTTCAAAGTCGCCATTAGGGTTTAAATAAGAAATGTTAAACCCAACAAGTTCACGCGATTCAATATGTTCACTTTGGTTGTAAACTGATTGGCCTTGCATGTCACTGCGGTACGAATAGTTTGCGTTAATCGCCACCGTACCACCGTTGCTTAAGTCAACAAAGTACGATGGGGCAAGCATAACAGTCCAGCGCGGAGTTAATGCAGGTGAGTCACCTTTACCAATGCCTTGCACTCCTTCGTCAACCTCGGTGATCTCTGAATCTAAGTAGCCAATCGCACTACGCAGTGTAAAGTCATCCGTAAATGCTATCGTTGTTTCAAGCTCGATACCTTGTGCTTTTGACTCGCCAGCATTTTCAACAATCGTTACAAAACCACCCCCAGCTGTTGGATCAGAGAATGGCAGTGCTAAATCGGTATAATCTGTGACAAAAACAGCAAGCATCATAGAAATATCTTCATGCACTTGACCTTTAAGGCCTAGCTCATAGTTAATCGCTTTTGTTTCATCAAATGAGACAAATTGATCAGGACCACCAAATGGACGTGGCGGAAAGCCACCTGTTTGATAGCCTTTTTGAATTTGCCCATACAGGTTCATGTCATTGCTGAGCTGGTAAGACGCGTTTACGTCCCATGTTACCGCATCAAAGTCAGCACTTACGTATTTACGCGTTGCAAAGCTTGGAAATTGTGCATCGGCTTCTTTTTTGTCTTTTGAATAACGAAGACCACCGCCTACTGTTAAGTCGTCACTTAAATCGTAACTTGCGTTGATATACGCTGCGTATGAATTTGTTTCTTGGTTAATATCAAAATAACCATAATTACCAAATGAAGCCGTTGTACCATCATTCAATAATCCGTCTGGCGTGTTGAATGGGCTAAATACAAAAGGCCCTGAGCTTGTAAATCCATCTTCATTAAAGAAATACAAACCAGACACAAAATCCATATTATCGTAGCTACCGTTTAACTGGATTTCGAAAGAATACTGATCGGCACCACCCTCTTCAGGGAATTCAGATAAATTAAGTGCCACGGCATCATCATCAAGGCCGCCTTCATATTCTGAGCTGCGGTAACTGGTGATAAATTTAGCCGTGTAAGTATTATTAATGTCCCAATGAGCTGATAATGATGTCCCCCAGCCTGAGTAAGCCGTTGATTCGATTCCTGCGACAGTCGTTGCTAAATCATCTGGATTACTTGGTAGCATGTCTTCAGTTAAAAGTGGAAAATCACCATTAAATGGATCATTAGCGTCCAACGGTGCCGTTAACTCGATTGTGTAAGGTGATTGACCTGATTCATTGTCGACGCCATCAACAGAGAAAACAAAAAATAAGTCGCTGTTAGCTTGCCATTTCAACGCCATACGACCACTTAGCTCTTGCTCTTCACCAATTTCGTTTGCTGGATTAACAAGGTTAATTGCCTCACCGACTCCATCACGTTGTTTGTACGACACACTGGCCGACATGCTGACAGTGTCTGTAAGGCTGTTATTAAAATAAACATCACCCGCTAAACGATTGCGACTTCCAACTTTAGCCGTTGTGGTTACAATCCCTTCGTCACCAGGTTGTTTAGTAATAATGTTAACTGCACCACCAAGTGTATTACGGCCATATAAAGTACCTTGTGGGCCTCGCAACACCTCAACACGCTCTACATTCGGGAGTGATAAGTTTGAGCCCATTTGACGCCCAAGGTAGACACCATCTAAGTATACGCCTACGCCAGGATCTGTGGTAATCACGTGATCTTGTAAACCAATACCGCGAATAAACACAGAGGCATGCGCTGCATTACCCACACCATAACGGGTAATATTTAAATTAGGCACGTATTTACCAATATCTTCTAAGTTGCTCATATTGGCTTTATCAATCAGGTTTTCACCGATTGAAGTAACCGCTGTTGGCGACTCAAAAATACTTTCTGTGCGTTTGCGAGCTGTGACTTCTATTTTTTCGAATGCATCTTGTTTCGCGGTGGTTTTTTCTTGCTCAGCGAAAGCTGATGAAGATAAGGCAGCTACAACAGCCACACTTAATTGTGAGAAATGACGTAATTTCAATTAAAACTCCAAAGGATACCGTGTGTGTATTTTTACCTGTAAATCGCAGGCATAAAAAAAGACGCTTAGGTATAAGCATCTTTCCTCTGGAGGGACATTATATGTCAATTTTGTGAAAATACGTATAATTATTATATATTTTATTATTTTTTATAAACTAAATGCATAATATGTATGACAAATTGGATAACTTTTTCACACAAACCCAATTTTTAAAGAAAAATAATTGCAGAAATTCAAAGAGCAACCCACTTTCCGTCTAAATAATCACCACGCTATGCGCATTATCATAGTTCCTTTAGAAAATATTAAAGTGCACTGCTTTTGATTGAATAATAAACAAAAAATAGTCTATGCTGTTACTTGACCCTATTTTGCAAGGAGCATACTTTGAAATTACTATCCCCATTACGCGCTGCGATTATTGTTGCTGTATCGACGGTGTCCCTCACGGGCTGCCAACTTACCTCCAATGAACTCCCCGCTATTAGTGACTCTGGTACAAAAAACACGGGCCATGTGGTGTGGCATGACTTGATTACGCCAAATTTAGCGGAGTCTAAAGCTTTTTATGGCAAGGTGTTCGGCTGGCAATTTGAACAGGTAAATGACAGCTACACTTTCGCCAAACTCGACGGTAAATTAATTGCAGGCATGGCACAGTTAGATAACACACAAAATGCAAGCCTCTGGTTAAGCCTTATCAGTAGCCAAGATATAACTGATGCCACGAATAAAACACTTGCTGCAGGCGGTAAAGTATTAGTAAAAAGCACTGAAATCAAAGGGCGAGGCACAATTGCCGTATTAGAAGACCCTCAAGGCGCTGTATTTTCATTAATTAATACTGTGAACGGCGACCCCACAGTGAGCACACATGACAATGGGTGGATTTGGCAAGAAGTATGGAGTGATGACCCAATACAAAGCAAAGCTTTTTACCAACGCCTCGGCAATTACTCTTCTAAGGAAAAATCACTGCAACAGCTCAATTACAGCTACCTCGCTGTCGAGGATAAACCTGCCATTGGCTTTGTTAAAAAGCCCGATGCTGAAATCGGTAACACATGGGTTAACTACATTAAAGTCGCCGATGTTGATGCAACATTACTTAAAGTAACGGCTGCAGGCGGGGTTATATTAATGGCACCAAATGAAACCGTTCGCAAAGGAAGTGTTGCTATTATTAGAGACCCAGCGGGTGCAGGTCTGGTCATTCAAGAGGAAATAAAATGAAAAAGCGTTTAATTAAAGTCATCACAGTAGTCGCAGCAGCTATTCTATTAAATGCATGTTCACCTTATGCAAGCCTTAATGTAAACGCCCCATTTAAAGTGGGCCCTGTTTATGTTAACCCAAGCATTGGTGTAGGTGGTTCGTTATAAAAACGACCGTCATAGGGCTCATGCGCCCTGTGACGGTATTGCTTTAAGTTATGTGTTTTTACGCCGTCTAATTATTGTAAAGAGGTATTAATTTTGGCACGCTGAACTTGGGTTAATATGCCTTCGGCTTTCGCACCTAAATAGACATAAATAGCCAATGCGATTAACAAACCCACCACCGCAAACATCATCAATACCGCAGGCATCACATATTCTGTTTGACCCAAAGCGGCTTTAAACATCGTAAGTAACGCCTCTATTGACACTGCAATAAGAATGGTTGAGATAAAACGGGTAATAGTGCGACGTGTCGAACTGTGACGAAAGATATCTTTGTGCATTAAAATCTCTTCTTCTAAAATCGTTTTTCCTAGGTCGAAAATAGCAAGGGCTAAGGTAACAAAGATAATAATAGTAAAGGGCTTTAGAGGATCTGAATGTGCCTGCTCGCTCGTAACCAAAGAAAACATGCCCTCGAATACTTTAAATAATAAATAAAATACCAAGCAAAATAAGCAAGCGACAATAAGCCCATACCCGACTTTAAAGTAAGCCGTCATATTCGCTCGTTTCGTATCCCCCATGATGAACTCGATAAGTTCGGTGAGGCACACATCAATAACGACGTAACACGGAGCGCCGTCTTTGAATTGAACAGACTTTATAACCGAAATACATAAATGCCTCGTGGCCGTTGATACATAAGGTGAGGTGAAATGTGCCTCTGTCGAGTTTGATATCGCTGTAAAGTAGGGTCGAGCGCTTAAATCTTGCCCTGCCCCTCTATTAGCTAAGTCTTTCTTATACTGGGGTTTAAAGCACACATTATTACCTAGCTGAATTCCCTGCTCATCTAAACAATACTGCAACTCTAAAAAGGGATACTGTTTAATGAGGGGTTGAACATCTTTTTTTTGAGCAAGCGCTGTATGCACACTTGCCAGAATTGAAAGCAATAAATTTTGAATCAGCCCTTGGTATTCTTCATATCGTTCTATTGCGCTTAAATAACTCATTCTTGCCATAATGGCATCCTCTGGTGAACACACACAAGATAACAAGCAAGGAGAGAACCAAGTTATATATATCTTACAAATCAATGAGGTAGAGTATTAACAGAGGGCGAACAGCACCAAAAAAGTGCAAAAACATACCGAAACGAAAAAAGCCGTGACTTTTAGGTCACGGCTTTTTAAATTTGGTGCGGATGGGGGGACTTGAACCCCCACGGCCGAAGCCACCACCCCCTCAAGATGGCGTGTCTACCAATTCCACCACATCCGCATACAATTCTGTATGATGTTAAGCTGTTTGATTTACTGAGGAGATAAATCGCTTAACAGTAATTAGCAACGCTAATTAATTTGGTACGTCAGAGCTTTTCTCTTCTGTCACTGGCACATCAGTTTGTGCTGGAGTAACAGTTTCAACAGCTGGCGCAGCCTCTAGGTTTTCCCACTCGTCCGTCTTTTTAATTTGACCGGCAGTCAGGTTACCTAAAACAATACTTAACACGAAGAAGATCGTTGCAAGAATTGTTGTTGTTTTTGTCATGAAGTTGCCTGCACCTGATGAGCCAAACACTGTAGCAGACGCACCTGCTCCAAATGATGAACCCATATCAGCGCCTTTACCTTGCTGGATTAAAACCATACCAACAAGCGCTAAAGCAACAATTAAATAAACTACTAATAAAATTTCGTACATCTTATACGGTCCCTTTTGCACTTTCACAAATAGCAGTAAATGATTCTGCTTTTAGACTTGCGCCGCCTATTAGGCCGCCATCTATATCTGGTTGTGCAAATAATAATTCGCTATTTTTTTCATTCACGCTACCACCATATAAGATGGTTAGCTGTTCAGCTAAATCACTATCCGCAGAAGCAATTTTCTCACGGATAAATTTATGTACAGCTTGCGCTTGCTCAGGAGAAGCAGTCTTACCTGTGCCAATGGCCCAAACGGGCTCGTATGCTACCACAGAATTCTTCAGTGCTGCTACACCTAATTTGTTAATTACAGCATCAATTTGTGCTGCAACCACTAATTCGGTTTCATTCGCTTCACGTTGTTCTTCGCTTTCGCCAACACATAAGATAGGTGTTAAACCAACGTGTTGAGCGCGAGCAAATTTATCCGCAACTACCGCATCAGATTCACCATAAATACTGCGACGCTCTGAATGCCCTACTAAGGTATACGTTGCGCCTAAGTCTTTAATCAGCTGAGCATCTACTTCACCCGTAAACGCACCCGCTTGGTTTTCTGAGACCGTTTGCGAACCGACAACAACATTTTGTTGTTGCAGCGAACTTATCAACGGGAATGGTGGAAACACCACAATATCAAGTTCATCAGACTGAACATTTTTGATAGCGTTTGCTAATTGTTCAACAAGTTCTAACGAACCGTTCATTTTCCAATTGCCTGCTACCATTGGCTTACGTGTTGCCATATTTCCACTCCACATTAGAAAGCGGGCAAGATACTAACTCGACTTGCCCAAAGTTACAAGAGGTTATTGTTATCCCTCGGTTTGTTTGCTCACAGATTCGACAATTTCAGCAATTTTTTGTGCGCTGTCTAGTACTGTTTTCTCTTGATCAGCCTCTACCATTACGCGAACAACAGGTTCTGTCCCCGATTTGCGAAGTAGAACACGCCCTGTATCACCTAATTTTTCTTCGATTTGTGCCACAATATCGATAACAGCTTGTGCTTGCGTTGGATCCGTACCTTGAGGGTAACGAACATTGATCATTTTCATCGGGTATTTTGTAAAGCCAGCACCTAAGTCTTGCAGTGTTTTATTCTGTGCAACCATGGCAGCTAACACCTGCAAACTCGAAATAATACCGTCACCAGTACTAATTAAATCAAGATTCAATACATGGCCTGAGCTTTCGCCTCCGATTTTCCATCCTTTCTCTTGCAAAAGCTCCATGACATAACGATCGCCAACTTTACTGCGAGCAAAATCAATACCACGCGCTTTTAATGCATTTTCAAGCCCCATGTTCGACATAACAGTGCCAACAACACCCCCACCCAACATATCGTCGTTTGCGGCTTGGCATGCAATAATATAAACAATGTCATCACCATCGAAGACACGTCCGTTGTGGTCAACCATCATCACACGGTCACCATCACCGTCGTACGCAATACCAACATCGGCATCATGCTCAAGTACTTTGCGCTTGAGTGTTTCAACGTGAGTTGCACCGCATTCAAGGTTAATGTTGACACCATTTGGTTCACACGCATGACAAATGACTTCTGCACCAAGCTCACGCATAACAGACGGGGCTATATGATAAGTTGCGCCATTAGCACAATCTAATACGATTTTTAGACCCTCTAATGATAAACCTTGAGGGAATTGGCTTTTACAAAACTCAATATAACGGCCATCAGCCGTTTCTAAACGACGTGCTTTACCTAATTTATCTGAAGCTACGCAAGTCATTGGCTCTTCCATCATGGCTTCAATTTCAAGCTCAACTTCATCCGCTAGCTTCAAACCACGACTAGAGAAAAATTTAATCCCATTATCATGATAAGGGTTGTGAGATGCACTAATAACGATGCCAGCTTCAGCACGGAAAGTTTGCGTTAAATAAGCAACCGCTGGGGTCGGCATAGGGCCAAGTAGGACAACATCAATGCCTGCAGCAATAAGACCTGCTTCCAGTGAAGTTTCTAACATATACCCAGAGATACGCGTGTCTTTACCAATAATAACCTTCTTGGTACCAATTTTTGATAATACGCGTCCAGCTGCCCAACCAAGTTTTAATGCAAACTCTGGAGTAATAGGGTATTCGCCCACCATGCCACGAACGCCATCCGTGCCAAAATATTTTCTTGTTTTACTCATTTATAATTCCTTTCTTACATGCTTGCCATACGGTCAACACATCTAAAGTTTCTGAAACGTCATGCACACGAATGATTTTTGCCCCATTTTGGGCAGCAATTAAAGCACCTGCTAAACTGCCAGCTAAACGCTCATCCGTGCTTTTATTTAATAAATTACCAATCATGGATTTGCGTGATAAACCCGCAAGGACCGGTAAATTGAATTGATTAAACTCGTCAAACCTATCAAGAATTTCGTAGTTATGCGCGAGCGTTTTCCCAAAACCGAAACCGGGATCTAAAATAATACGTTGTTGCTGAATCCCCGCTTGCTCACATGCTTCGATACGCTCGGAAAAAAAGTCATTAATATCTGCAAATAAATCCTCATACTGTGGATTACTTTGCATCGTGCGAGGTTGTCCTTGCATATGCATCAAGCAAATTGCAACGTCAGGGTATGCAGATAATACTTCAATAGCACCGGGCTCTTGTAATGCCCTAACATCATTAATGATATCTGCACCCGCTAAAATAGCCTGACGCATGACCTCACTTTTGCTGGTATCAATTGAAATTATACAGTCGCTTGTTTTTCTGAGCGCTTTAACCAGAGGGATAACACGGTCAAGCTCATCTTCCAATGAAACGTCAGGAGCACCAGGGCGTGTCGATTCACCGCCAATATCAATGATTTTTGCGCCTTGTTCTAAGAGTGTATGAGCTTGTTTGACAGCGCTGTCTAGTTGGCAATAATTGCCGCCGTCTGAAAAAGAGTCAGGAGTGACATTTAAGATCCCCATCACAACAGGGCTATCGAGGTGTAAAGTGCGGCCTCGAGGTAAACTAACAGTGGTCATCTATCACCTATACTGCTTCCATGGCGAATGTTTAGGTGCTGCACCTAAACGATTTTTTATGTCGCTACAAAAAAGCCCCGGCAAGCGGGGCTTTTGCTAAACGTATTTTAACGATTATTCAGCTTTGTCATCAAGGTTTGTTTCATCCTTTTTTACTGAATCATCCGATTTTGACTCTTCAGCAACAGGTTCAGCCTTGGCAGCTGGTTTTTTATCATCTGGACGACGGTCATGCATATCACGCGGTTCACGCACTGGCTGACGAGCCATTAAATCGTCAATCTGACCCGCATCAATTGTTTCGTACTTCATTAATGCATCTTTCATCGCGTGTAAGATATCAATATTGTCTTTTAAGATTTGCTCAGCACGTTGGTAATTACGATCTGAGAACAAACGAATTTCGCTATCGATAACTTTTGCTGTTTCATCTGACATGCTCATGGCACGGCTTCCACCGCCACCCATGTACATCTCGTTTTGATCTTCAGCATACAGCAGTGGACCTAACTTTTCGCTTAAGCCCCATTGAGTAACCATTTTACGTGCGATGTCTGTCGCGCGCTCAATATCGTTACTTGCCCCTGTGGTTACTTTGTCTTCACCATAAATCAGAGCTTCTGCAATACGACCACCGTAAAGACTAGAAATCATTGACTCTAGTAACTCTTTAGAGTGACTCACACGGTCTTGTTCAGGCAAGTACATCGTAACACCTAGTGCACGACCACGTGGAATAATAGACACCTTATAAACAGGGTCGTGTTCTGGCACCATACGGCCCACAATCGCGTGACCTGCTTCATGATAAGCGGTCATCTCTTTTTCTTGTTCGCTCATCACCATGGTCTTACGCTCTGCGCCCATCATGATTTTATCTTTTGCTGCATCAAACTCAGCCATGCTAACAACACGCTTGTTGCCGCGCGCTGCATATAGCGCCGCTTCATTTACCAAGTTTGCAAGGTCAGCACCTGAGAAACCAGGTGTACCCCGTGCAATCACAGCGGCCTCAACGTTATCGCCTAATGGCACTTTACGCATGTGCACTTTCAAGATTTGCTCACGACCACGAATATCAGGTAAACCAACTACAACTTGGCGGTCAAAACGACCCGGACGTAATAACGCGGGGTCAAGTACATCTGGGCGGTTTGTCGCTGCAATAACGATAATACCTTCATTACCTTCAAAGCCGTCCATTTCTACTAGCATTTGGTTTAGAGTTTGCTCACGTTCATCGTGACCGCCCCCCATGCCTGCACCACGTTTACGACCTACCGCATCAATTTCGTCGATAAAGATGATACACGGGGCTGCTTTTTTCGCTTGTTCGAACATGTCACGGACACGTGATGCACCCACACCAACAAACATTTCTACGAAATCAGAACCTGAAATTGTAAAAAATGGTACTTTTGCTTCACCAGCAACCGCTTTCGCTAAAAGAGTTTTACCCGTACCCGGAGGACCTACCATAAGTACGCCTTTAGGGATACTACCACCCAGCTTTTGGAATTTTGATGGGTCACGTAAGAAGTCCACTAACTCTGTGACATCTTCTTTCGCTTCATCACACCCGGCAACATCAGCAAACGTAGTTTTAACTTGATCTTCGCTCATTAGGCGGGCTTTGCTCTTACCGAAAGACATCGCCCCTTTGCCGCCACCGCCTTGCATTTGACGCATGAAGAAAATCCACACACCAATAAGCAGTAACATTGGGAACCAAGAGATTAAAATGCTGGCGAGGAAAGACTGCTCTTCAGGCTTAACACCTTTAACATTTACATTGCTTTTCAATAAATCATTCAAAATGTCTTTATCATACATTGGCATGATAGTTTGAAAGCGCTCACCATTTGTTTTGGTACCTGTAATGGTGCCGGTTGTGCTTTCAATAGAGACCTCTTGAATAGCGCCGCTACGTGCGTCACTAACAAATTGAGTGTAACTTGTTTGGCGATCTGCTTGATCACCACCATTAAAGCTCTGAAACACTGACATTAGCACAACTGCAATGACCAGCCAGAGTATTAGATTTTTCGCCATATCGCTCAAGGGGTTAACCTCTTGTATCCAATTAATTTAAATTCAACTTAACGCAGCACAACTGTACTACAGTTTGTAGCCTGTCGCCACTATATAAACTTCCCGAGAACGGGCACGCGAAGCATCGGGCTTTCTAATTTTTACCGCCTTAAAGCTATTACGTACGTCCTGTAAGTATTGATCAAATCCTTCTCCTTGGAATACTTTGACACAAAAAGCGCCATTTTTCTTCAAAACTTGATGACACATGTCGAGCGCAAGTTCGACAAGATACATACTACCAGCTTGATCAACTGATGTATTGCCACTCATATTCGGTGCCATATCAGAAAAAACGACATCAACATTTTTACCGTCAATACGTGTTAATAGTGCATCAAGCACAGCTTCTTCACGGAAGTCACCTTGCAAAAAATCAACACCTGCTAAAGAATCCATCGGTAAGATATCACAGGCAATAACCTGCCCTTTATCACCTACTTTTTCAGCTAAATACTGAGACCAGCTGCCGGGTGCGGCCCCTAAGTCAACCACTGTCATAGCCGGTTTAATTAATTTATCTTTATTTTGAATTTCGTCTAATTTGAATACCGCACGAGAACGCCAACCTTTCTTTTGCGCTTCGTGAACATAAGGATCGTCGAAATGTTCCTTCAACCAACGCTTAGAACTGGCTGAATGTTTTTTGTTTGCCATAAAATTAATACGTAACTAATTAGTAATATTCTCTAGATGGCGTTAGAATACCCTTAATTCAAGCCATATTCAGCAAAATTTGTAACATCATGAAATTATCGAACAAACAAAAGCAGTTTTTAAAAGGTCAAGCACACAGTTTAAAACCGGTTGTATTACTTGGTGCAAATGGTTTAACAGAAGGCGTTTTAGTTGAAATCGAAAGCGCACTTAATATTCACGAGCTTATCAAAGTAAAAGTACCTACCGACGAGCGTGAGACTAAAGCATTGATTTTTGATGCAATTGTTCGCGAGACCGGCGCAGAAAAATTACAAACAATTGGTCATACAATTGTGCTTTATCGCCAAAGCGAAGAGAAAAAAATTCAGCTTCCTCGCGGCTAATTTTGCAACAAAGTCATGCAATAAACTAAAAGCCAGCGCAGAGCTGGCTTTTTTGTAACTAAATTTTATTACTTAAGCGTTTTATCTTCTCTAACGAACTTAAGCGTCCGATTTATAAATTCGGTGGTTAATTCGTTGATCAATCCTGTCTCGGCATTGAGTACTAAGCTAAAACCAATATTTAAATAAGGAAACACCACTAAATCACTTCGGTAACCTTGCACCCAGCCACTATGATAATAAAGTACTTCATCATCATAGTTGTATACCCGCCATCCAAGCCCGTAATATGCATCTTTAACATGACTGCGCCACACTCTTCGACGCGTCTCTTTTTTGGTGTGTGTATACGGTCGGGTTTGTTTGATTAGTGCATCTAAAGGCAATACTTCGGGGTATTGACCTAGCTGCGCGTTAAGCCAAATAGCCATATCGTTTGCGCTGGCATTAACCCCTGCGGCAGCTGCAACCTTGTAGTAATTTTTCTTTAACCGAGATGTATACCACCGTTTTCGGCCACGAACATGAGGGTGAGCAAAATTATCGTCGCGGACCATGCCATCATAACCCACACTCGCATCGACCATTTTAAGGGGGGCAAAGATATATTCAGAAATCCAATGCGTGTAGTCCATTTGAGTCGACTTTAAAATCACCGAGTCAATTAAGCTAAACATCACATTTTGATAACCGTAACATTCACCCGGCTTACATATTGGTTGCACGCTCAGCAGTTGCTCGACGATATCAGGGTAACTCATTCGCGATTCAATCAGATTATCATACGCATTCGGCACTAAGCCGCTTGAATGACTTAAAATATGGTAAATTTTTAAATCATCTTTATAAACGGTATTGGAAAACTCAGGAATAAACTTACTCAGAGGATCATCGATATTAAACTCCCCCTGCGCAGCAAGTTTTGAGGTTAATGACCCTGCAAAAGTTTTTGATACGGATGCCAAACGAAAACGCGTGTGTTTATCAACCTTTCGGCCATTGTCTATTTTTGTGCGGCCTATCCCCCGCACAAAATCATCTTCTCCGACTTTGACAATTGAAAGCGCTCCACCTGGAATACCTTTACTTCTTAATTTTCGAGATAAGTACGTATTGTAATCGTCTAAAAATGTCTGCCATTGTGAACCGCTACCTGCAGCCTGACTGCTAAAAGAAAGCAGTAAAAGAAATGAAAATAGACAAATGATAATAGGTGCTGAGTACTTCATTATTTATTTTTTTAATCTGTTTCGGAAGTTTCTCATAACATAATATCATGAACTTTTGCTTCGACTAACGTACAATGCGCACAATCTTAACTTTTTTCATGGGTAGACTTATTTTTATGCGCTTACTTGTCGTTTTGCTTTTTACTTTAATTTCAGCCGGTTGTGCCCTAAGACCAGAACCAGCTCCGTTGTTAGTAATGCCAGAAAAGCCATTGCTACAAAGCCAACGTTATCAAATAAAGTATGAAACAGACCATGCAGCACCTAAAGTTAAGTCTGTGCAGTTACCGGCTCATACTGTCAGTAAAAATCAAACAGTGACGATTGTTGCCGACAAAACGAGCGTGACAGATACGCTTTATTCACAAATTTCTGAATCGTTAGTGGCAAAACAATTAAAGGTTGTTGATGAAGGTCAAGCGGATTACACGCTCTCAATCCATCAATTAGATTTAGAGTTGGTTGCTGACACTGAGTACACACTCGTAAAACCACAAAAACCATTTCCTTTATTCGATGATATCGCGGTTCAGTTCCCAACTAAGCAGTGTGCAACAATGCTTGGACAAGTGAGTATGCGTTTAACACATAAAAAAACCGGTGATGTAGTTTGGTTTGCAAAATCGTCTATCGATAGCGCAAGCTTTCACCGCGAGCCACTTATTTACAGCTTTGAACAGCAGCAAATGATTAAAAATGAACTCGAAGTTGCCAGTTTCATTCATGAGCAAAACACTGAGCAAGCTCGTCTTGAGCGCATTAACAAAAACATTGAGATACCTGCTTATCAAACTATTTCACGTATGACAGCTCTAACGAAAGAACAAGGCCCGTGTAATCGTACAGAGATAAGCGCGCTGACACCGATGATGCAATACTACCTCACCAGTATTTTAATCGACAAAATTAAAGTCCAGTGAGTCATCTATAAACGCTCACACTGTTAATGTGGCTGCTTTTCTTACCTACTACCCTCAAGGAAAGCAGCGTTTAATTTAAGCCACACTTTTTAACACACCTGATTACACCCCTACATTTTTTTACAGATTTCGGGAACTCATTAACAATATACTATATCCTAGTACGAGCTTATTTTTATTAGTAACAAGGATGACAAACTTGCGAGCCTGCAGCGCCCTTTTATTTATCTACTTATGCATTTTTAGCACGTCGAGCCAAGCAAGTAATCGTTATTACGCCGACAATACACTCGAACCAAGCCAAGGTTTTGCCTGGGATTGGGGAATTGGTGCAGGGTATTATGCTGAAGATTCATACCTTGTTGGCATGGACTCCTATAATGATGGATTTGAGCCCGATATCCATCTTGCTGTCTCTTACGAGAAATTTTACCTCGATTACGACCAAAGCCAATTAAGTGGTGGCCTTTCTCTTGGCTACAGCATTATAGATAAATTTGAGTGGGGTCTTGATATTGTCGGGACGAATGTTCAATCAGGGTTTGACGAAACAGGTTTAACGTTTTACGGCGACGATGTTATCGCGGAACTTGAGGGAATAAAACGCCGTAATTATGATTTTGATGTTGGTCTTCGCCTGTCCCGCCGCTTTGAAAATTCACACATTTCTTTTGAATATTTACACGATGTATCTGGCACTCATAATGGCTGGGTAATGAATTCATTTTTTAGTCAGATCATTCCATGGCGAAACTGGGAATTTCGTTCAGGTGTTGGCTTGAGTGCCTACTCAAGTGACTTTACCAATTACTATTTTGGGATTTCGCAGCCCGAATCACGCGCTGACAGACCTCTGTATATCCCAGATACATCATACAGTCTCATTTTTGAGTTTCATGCGGAATACCCGCTTAATCAGCACTGGGTCTTTTTAACGGGTTGGTTATCAACTTGGTTTTCAAATGACATTCATCAAAGCCCTATTATATCGCAAGAGTATCAGCATAAAGCCAAGGTAGGCCTGCGCTATGTTTTTTAAATACTACTTTTTGTTCGCCTTACCCATTGCACCCGTCAATGCACAAGAACAGACAGCCGATAGCAATACTCTTGTTGCAATACCTGATACCTGTGTGGCACTGCGTGAAGGACGAAATTGTTACGCTGATGTTGAGGTTTCTTGGCGACAGCAGCAAATAGGAAACTACTGTTTACGTAATTCCGACAGCAAACATATTATTCAATGCTGGCTTATGCAGCACAAAGGGCTGTTTAGGTATGAGTTTGACTCTACAGAAACGGTCGGATTTGAGTTGATTAATAGTGATAATGGAAAAATTGTCGCCTCTACTGAAATACAGTTACAGTGGGTATATAAAAACCGTCAGAAAAAACGTCGTTGGCGACTGTTCTAATACCATTCCGCTTAATTAAGTGGTCTATTTTGAGGCAATAAAACCGCGTTGATAACAAGGCAAAAATTTAGTTATTTAGTTGTTCTAAATCAGAAATTTTTAACGCAGGTAGCGACTGGTTTGATCACTCAAAATGATTAAGTATTTTTGCGGATTGGTATAACTATTAGGAGTAGATAATGGAGCATTACGGAACAATTTTACTCGTTGAAGATGATATTTCTTTGGCGAATTGGGTAGCCGAATACTTAACAGAGCAAGGTTACAATACCACACTTTGCCAGCGTGGCGATCTCGTTGTTGAACAAGTTCGCACCTCACCGCCCGACCTCGTATTACTGGATATTATGCTACCAGGGCAAGATGGCATCAGCGTTTGTCGCGACTTAAGGCAGTTTTATCATGCCCCCATTATTATGCTGACCGCCCGAGATGATGAAATGGATGAGGTTATTGGTCTTGAAGTGGGTGCCAGTGATTACATGATGAAACCAGTGCGTCCTCGAGCATTACTCGCCCGTATTAAAGCGGCTCTTCGTTCTCAGTCTGACAAACAAGACTCAGCCACTGAATCGAGTATTATTACAGTAGGCAAGTTAGCGATTCATACCGATTCTCGCACGGTTTACTTTAATGATGAAGAAGTTCATATATCAAGTGCCGAATATTTATTACTGCACTACCTTGCGAGTAATGCCGGCCAAGTTGTTTCAAGAGACGCCGTTTTCAAAGCAACAAAAGGGCGAGAATACGACGGTTTGGACCGTAGCGTTGATGTGCTTATTTCATCATTGCGGAAAAAATTCAGTGATGATCCTCAACATCCCGAAAAAATAAAAACAATTTGGGGACGAGGTTATCTACTGGTCGCCACGGCTTGGCAATAGATTTAAACCTGTGAAAAAGTTTTATATTTCTCTTCTTGGCAGCGCACTTATCTCAATTATTGTATTGGGCTGGCTAATTGACGCCTTTAGTCAGCAAACTCATACGCCACAGGATGAGTTTTATAACCAAACACAAATGATTAAAGGCTTTGCTAAACAACTGGCTGCTATGGCCCCGACCGAGCGTGAACGGGCGATAAAACAGTTAAACAGCGACTTTAATGTGCAACTTGAATATAGACCCACCCAATCACTCGCACTGCCTCATTCATTACTGCAGCAAATAACACAACCTAACGGCTTAATTCTTGAAGATCAACAAGGTTACTATTTACTGTACAGTGAAGCCTCTCTTGGAGCACATCATCTAAAAATGCGCCTTGGTAAAGACCCTATACACGACCAAGGCAACGACGTGTTACTTACGCTTTTATTTTATGCTGGTTTGTGTGTTTTTATGGGCTTTATTATTACCCCTCTCGCAAAACGCTTAACAGTATTAAATGAAGCGGCAAAACGATTTGCTAAAGGAGACTTAAGCAGCCGTATTCATGTGTCTCATTTCACGTATATACGAGATGTTGAGCTGACCTTTAACCGAATGGCGAGCCAAATTGAGAAGCTATTAGACGAAAATAAATTAATGGCGTCGAGCTTGTCTCATGATATCCGCACGCCTATTGCCTGTTTACGATTTGGTTTAGAAGCCGCACAAGACTGTCCAAATGAAGAAAAACGTCTTGAGTATTTAGCACGCATGGAACAAGACCTTGATCAAATGGAGTCTATGCTAAAAAGTTATCTCGCATTTGCAACGTTAGAACAAAAAGCGAACCAGTTAACTTTTAATGAATCAGATTTACACAGTTACTTACTGACTGTAATCCATCAAGTAGAGCCAAAGTTAGAGCAACGCGCTTTACATTTAGAACATGATATAAAGACAGGATATATTTGCGCTGATCTTCATTGGTTAGCTCGCGCAATTGTAAATTTATTAAGTAATGCATGCGATTTCGCACACTCAGACATCCTCATTACAGCGCACTGCTCACCAGAGCTCGTGGTGATAAACGTAGAAGATGACGGACCGGGGGTCAATGAGCAAAACTGGCATAAAGTATTTAGTCCCTTTTTCCAAGAACAAACTCACCGTAACCGTGATGGAGAAAGTTACGGGCTTGGCCTTGCAATCGCAGCCAAAGTCGCAGATTGGCACCACGGAACCATCAGTGTATCTAAGAGCAAAAAGCTCGGTGGCGCTTGCTTTACACTTTCAATTCAGAATAAAAGCCCCTAAAAATATTTCAATTGTGTTAATTCTTTCGTATTGTTACGCCCAATAGATTGAAATCTACGCTGACACGACACACGGTAAGACATAGAGCAAAATTGCCCGTCATTAACCCTTTTTATTTAGCGTTAATTCAAGTAGATTGTCAGCGCCGTCACAAATAGAGAAGTAAAAATAATATGAGCGCATCACGCGGGGAGTTCAGCTCTCGCTTTGGATTTATTATGGCAGCTGCAGGCTCTGCGGTTGGCCTAGGAAACATTTGGGGTTTTCCCACTCAAACAGCAAGTAATGGCGGTGCCGCATTTTTAGTTGCTTATTTAATTTTAGCATTTTGTTTAGCCTATCCGGCGTTAATGGCAGAGCTTGTCATAGGACGTCATGGTCAAGCAAATGCGGTTAGCGCTTTGCGTAAAGTAACCAATCAAGCGTGGCAAAAGAAGTTTGCGTTTTTAGTTGGGTTTGGGGGCATTATCTGTGCAGGCTTAATCCTCAGTTTTTATGCCATTGTTGCCGGATGGATGTTAAGCGCAACACTTGAACCCATTGCTCAATTAACAGGGCAAGAGCAAGCCCAGACCTGGCTAAGTGAGCAGTCACTCTCAAGAAACATCATTTTTACCGCCGCGTTTATTATTTTAACGATTGCTATTATTTCAAAAGGTGTCGAAAACGGGATTGAAAAATGGTCAAAGCGCTTAATGCCTGCGTTACTGGGTATTCTGTTTATGTTGATCATTTACGTAATGACACAAGAAGGTGCTGTTGAAGGTCTTAAAGCTTATTTAGTGCCTGATTTTTCGTCTATTTTGAACCCTGAGTTGTTAGTCAACGCGCTAGGACAAGCCTTCTTTTCACTGTCTTTAGGCACCAGCGTAATGATCATTTACGGCTCGTATATAAGTAAAAAAGAAAACCTCGTTTCACTTGGCGCCTATGTCACGTTGATTGATGTATTTATTGCGTTTGTCGCGGGTTTATTAATTATTCCAGCCATGTATGTTGCGCAAGCGCAAGGTGTGCAAATTTTCTCAGCTGAGGGCACCCTGCTTTCTGAAGATACATTGGTATTCCAAGTGTTACCGGCCCTATTCACGAGCATGGGCTATGTGGGTATTTTTGTCGGCTTCGCCTTTTTTGCACTAATGAGTATTGCGGCATTAACATCGTCAATCTCGATGCTTGAGGCGCCTGTATCATACGCTGTTGAACGTTTTGCACTGAAACGTCTGCAAGCAACGTGGTTAATAGGCGGGTTAATTGCGCTCGTCAGTTTTACTATTGTGTTTAACCTTGGTTCATTATTTGGCTTTGTGATCACACTGACCACAAAAATAGCGCAACCACTGCTTGGCTTAATGTGCTGTATTTTTGTTGGCTGGATTTGGCATCGCAGTGCGTTACTAAAAGAGATTCAACAGGGCTGCCCAGAAGCCGGCAATAGCTTTTTTTGGAAAGTATGGCCTTGGTATATCAAGTTTGTATGCCCCATTGCTATCGCACTCGTGTTTGCAAACTCACTGTTAAGTTAACAAATTTTGCAGTAGCCCTGTGGCTACTGCAAACACATATCTTGGTGTGGTATTCCATCTTCAAGGTAATCTTCACCCACACACTTAAAACCAAACTGTTGATAAAAATCGACTAAATAGCATTGCGCGCCAATTGTAATAGCTCGCTCAGGCCAATGTTGCTGGCAAGTATCAATGGCCGTTTGCACTAACTGTTTTGCCAGACCTTGACCGCGAAAATCAGCAGTCACTAACACCCGCCCAAATGCACTCAATTCAGTACTTTTTGGGTAACAACGAGCATAAGCCGCAAGCCTATTGTCCTTAAATAAACACAAGTGCAACGTTTCTTGATGGTTATCAATATCGTCTATTTCAGGGTATGGACAGGTTTGCTCTACCACAAATACATCCACTCTGGCGCGAAGTATACTCAATAACTCATCTTTGTTTAACGCACCATAAGTCTTAATTGAAAACATAACTCTCCTTTAATAACAAAAAACCCAGCCAAAGCTGGGTTTCTAGGTTTTTAGCTTGGCGTATTATGCGAACAATCGTTCAAGCTGATCACACAATTGCGATAAATTCACATGATCATGTTCAATGGTTAAATCAACATATCCATCGCCTCTAAAGGCACGGTCAAGTTCAATCAACACATGTGTTTTATGGGCTTCAGGCACAAAAGACAATTCGATTTCTTGTAATCCAAATAAACTGCGGCTATTCGGTCTGTATTCTAGTTCTTGATAGCAACCTGAATGTGATTGAAAGGTAGGCGCTCGCAAGTACCCTTTTTCGACATCAGCCTTCACCAAATTAAAACCAAGCTTGTCCATTGCTTGCATTAAGGTGCTTACCGCATCATTCGGATACACATGGAGCGAATCACGGTCTGTTGGGTCAAGTGCCATATCAATATCTAAGCCTGTTTCAATCCAAACATGCGACTGATTATACCCCGCGTTGATCTCTGTCATTGGCGTTTCAGAATGTAAACGCGCCTCGAAAGGAATGTGCTTTTCTTCACCCGCACCAATTGTACCAATCTCGTTAATACGCCACTTTTCTATAATGTGATTGGTGAAGTAATCTCCATCATCACTTTGTACCTTCACGCGCGTCATTAACGCTAAGTCTAAGCCCGCGATTTCCTGTTCAACATCCCCGCCTTTAATCACAATGACAGCGTTAAATTTTTGGCCGGGTTGTAAATGTTCTGTCTCTAGTACAGTGTCTACTTTTGCTGCACCAATACCAACTGATGCAAGGATTTTCTTAAACATCTTTTCTCCTTAAGCCAGGTTCTATAACAAATTGGCTTAAATTCCTTCGTTACTGCATCTTAACCACAATTAAAAGCTAATGTCAGCGAAAAAATGTTACTTTTGGCGCATTAATCAATAAATAACGCAAAAGTGTTTATTTTTTAAACTCTTTATATTCGTTAGTGTTTTCCAATATAGAATATTTCGCTACACTCATAACAAATGAAGTCAAAAGAAGAATTATGGAACTTATATACTTTGCTACCGCGTTTGTATGTGGCTTTGCTGTTTATCAGCTAAAGCTTCCTCCCCTTATTGGTTTTTTGTTGGCGGGCTTCGCCCTCAACTTATATGGCTACAAAACAACAGAACTACTCAATACTCTCGCAAGCTTAGGTGTAACACTTCTTCTGTTTAGCATCGGCCTAAAACTGAAAGTCTCTAACTTAATAAAACCCCAAGTGTGGGCACCAGCCTCAATTCACATTGTGCTTAGTAGCACGTTATTCAGTGCTTTTATGCTATTGCTGGGTGCGCTTGCACTGCCCCTTTTTGATCAGCTCACGTGGCAAAGTGCCTTACTCGTTGGCTTTGCATTTAGTTTCTCAAGTACTGTATTTGCAGTTAAAGTACTTGAAGAGCGCGGAGAAATGGCAAGCCTACACGGTAAAATCGCTATCGGTATCTTAGTGATGCAAGATATCTTCGCGGTTATTTTCTTAGCCATTAGTACGGGCAAAGCACCTAATATGTGGGCACTGGCACTATTAATAGGCTTACCTGTTTTACGCCCCCTTATGTTTTGGGTGCTCAACCGTTCAAAACACGGTGAACTATTGCCTTTATTTGGTTTTTTCTTTGCACTCGTACTTGGATATCAAGCATTTGAATTTGCGGGCCTTAAAGGTGATTTAGGCGCGCTTATCATCGGTATGATGTTTGCGTCGCACAAGAAAGCCGGTGAGTTATCAAAATCACTACTTAATTTGAAAGATATTCTTCTTGTAGGGTTTTTCTTAAATATTGGCTTAAATGCAGAACTAACGACCCATGCCGTGTTAGTCGCTATGGTGATTGTATTTGTATTACCTATCAAAGTGGCGCTTTATTATGTACTGACTAATCTCTTTAAACTACGCGCGCGTACCTCACTGTTAAGTGCTTTTAGCCTCTCTAACTACAGTGAGTTTGGGTTAATTGTGTGTGCTGTTGCAGCAAGTAGCAATATGATCACCAGTGAATGGCTTGCTGTAATGGCTATTGCCGTATCTGTTACCTTTATATTGGCGTCTCCTTTAAACAAACGTTCAAACGAAATTTATGTCAAACTAGAAAACTGGCTGCTCAAATTTGAAAGCGATACGCGACTTGCCGAAGAGTTACCAGTAAACCTAAATGACACAAAAATTGTTATTTTTGGCATGGGTCGTATTGGCACTGGTGCGTACGAAACGATTAGTCAAACACACCCTAATCTCGTTGCAGGTATTGATATTAAGCCCGATGTGGTAGAAAAACATATTAAGCGTGGCCGACGGGTACTCATAGCAGATGCGACTGACCCTGATTTTTGGCAACGCGTAAATCATTCTCATGTGGGCATGGTTATGCTCGCAATGCCAAAACATATGCAGAATATTTTTGCCCTTGAACAGTTACGTGCCTCGGGTTATCAAGGCCAAGTTACTGCTATTGCGAACTACCCAGATCAGCAAAAAGAACTAGAAGATATGGGCGTAGATTCAACCTATAACTTCTATTTAGAAGCCGGTAGTGGCTTTGCTGAACATGTAAAACAAAAACTTTTTTCTTGATGTAAAAAATAATTCTCAGCACCTAATTATGGTACTGAGAATTATTTTCATTATATTCATATACTTGCTTAGACATAGAAATTAACCCCATACCTGACGTACCCACCCTAGGTCATTCTTATTTACAAAGCTTTACATGCAAATTAGCAATCATTGTCAAAAAAGGAGTAAACTGGGCTTAGATACTACGCTAAGTATCTATTTTTAACACAAAAAAAGTTTATCAGTCTGCTTGCGTACTTCATGATTTATGCACTACTGTTAGACTGTTTAAGGTTGTTTAAATGAAAAATAAGTTTACCAGAGAATCTTTAGCAAACACGGATGATGCACATTCCGGGAAACTTGTAGATATTCAACAGCAGCTTGATGAGTTACAACAAAATGGCATGACAGCGATGGATATTAGAACTGTGCTATTCAACAAGATGCTCGATGTTTATCAAGTTCCGCGTGATCATTTTCTTCGTGACAGTGAAACACCTGAGCGAATTGACGACCCGACTATCGTAACGAGGCTCAAGCAGCTTGGGTTTTCGAAAAAGAGTCGCCAACAACTACATTAGCATTCAGTATTATTTTGCAGTAGTCATTCCGAGGGCCTACCTCCCTCACTAAATAGGCTGTTTCTTGCCCGTCACAGCCTATTTTCTCTTTCCTATTTGCCGTATCATTCATAATAAATATAAGTCCAATTGAGACAGTAATGGATACAGCCCAATTAAAGCTCGCGATAAATACAAAAATGCCGTTTGGAAAGTACGCTGGTCGCCCCCTCTTATTGCTACCTGAACCCTATCTTGTATGGTTTAAACAGAAAGGATTTCCAGACACACAACTTGGCGCGCAACTAGCAATGATGTACGAAGTAAAACTCAATGGTTTAGAGAAAATGCTGATGCCATTATTAGATGAAAAATAATTTCAATTTTCGTGAACTTTTACTTTTGAACGTAGTCTATTACTTTGCTACTTGTTTATTTTTGGTTTTAACCACAGAAAAAGCGCCTAAGGCGCTTTTTTTATGTCTGCTAATGAGTGACTACACGTTAGCTTAACGAAGAGAGTTATGCTGAAGTAAAAAACCGTGTAATAACGAAGGTAATACTTTGTGATTGAGGTGCCTTGGCAATTGCTCCTGCACTGTTCGACTTCCTACACATGCAGTCGCCAACCAGAAGTTTTTAACACAACTGACGTCAAGCGTTAGGTTTAGTCACTCAAAATGATGACGTATTAATGCACAGTGGTATAGTCTAGCTTATAGAGGCGAATAATAAATTTTGCCCCACCCAGCTCAGAATTACCCAGTTCTGATTGCCCTTGATGCCAGCTTACAATTTTTGCCACGATAGCAAGACCTAAACCAAATCCACCGGTTTTTTTATCTCGACTCTTATCTAAACGTGTAAATGGCTTAAATACACTCTGCCACTCACTTGGGGCAATACCTGGGCCATCATCTTCAACATTGAGCTGTATATAATCAGGAAATTCTTGCAAACTCACTTGAATTTTATGGGCTGCATACTTTTGAGCATTCCCCAGTAAATTTTGAATGCAGCGTGCCATAAAGTGCTCATCACATTCGTAGTAGAGCTCTGCTGGCGCATTCAATTGCACATCAATGTCGGTGGCAAACTCTAGTTTATTCACAACACTATTAATCAATGCTGTTAAATCACAAGGGCGACGCGTTAAACTTGGCTGATGGGAATCAAGGCGGGCATATTCAAGCATTTCTGACACTAAGGCTTCAAGCTCAGCAATGTCTGCTTGCATGTTATCGATGTAATCGAATGACTTTTCATTTTCTATTTGCTCTTCAAGCATAGCAACCGCAAATTTTAACCGTGCTAAAGGCGTTCTAAACTCATGAGAAACTGATGAAGTAAGCTCTTGTTGAGCTGCAAGCAAATATTGGATGCGTTCTTGCATCGCGCTTAAGGTATCGGTGATTGGTAAGAAAAATGATTTAGACGCATCATGAAGTTCAAAATCTTGTGCGCCACCGACCGCCTCACAAGCAAGTGTCAGCTTATTGAAGTCGCGCCACAGTAAGAAACTCCATAAGCCTACAGGCACACCAATCACGGTTAATAATAGAAAGTAAGGCCAAACCGAGCTAAAACTTGGATTGGACACTGAAAAAGGACCCACATGCAACAACTGCTTATCATTCAGTGCTATGTACCAAATGACTTCTTGTTGGTGATTAAAAAGATAAAGGTGTTTATCAGCGTTTAACTTGGCGTTTAATTCTTCAGGTAAAGCGACATCATTACGGTTAATGCGTTCGCAATTAAACGCTTGCTGTAATTTTTCTAGTCCGTCTTCTGTTTGACTTAAGAGCCAGAGAGATTTCCCAAACTCTTGGTCGAGGGCGATGTGTTGTTGAGTATCTTCATAGGGCCAAAGTTGCTCAATGACCCCACTAACCAGAAACAAAGAAACTATTATATAAAGGTATAAGCTTGCAAACAGTTTCCCCATTAATACTTACATTTCCCATGCATCAGATACGAACAAATAACCTTGTCCCCACACCGTTTTAATACGATAAGGCTTATCACTGTTATCACCCAGCTTTTTACGGATCCGTGATACACGTACGTCAACTGTACGGTCTAAACCATCGTATTGACGACCAATCATATGTTGATGAACATGCTCACGACTTAGCACCTCACCTGCATTTGACGCTAATAACCAAAGCAATTCAAATTCATGAGACGTAAGTGTAATTTCATTACCTTTGAGTGTAACAATGCGACTGGTTTTATCAATGCTTAAATCGCCAAAGGTAATTTCTTCAGGGGTTTTGTTTGTTGCTTGGCCACGGCGAAGTAATGCATTAATTCGTGCAAGTAAAACACGCGGCTCAGCCGGCTTAATGACGTAGTCATCAGCACCAAGCTCAAGACCAATAACTTGGTCAAAGTCTTCACCTTTTGCTGTCAGCATTAAAATCGGTAGGCTATATTTATCGCGTACCTGACGGCATACACTAAAGCCATCTTTACCGGGTAACATAACGTCTAGAATCATTAAATCTACCGGGTTGTTTTCAAGGTAATCAAACACTTCATCGCCGCGTTCAAGGACCGCAACATCCAACCCGTTATGCTGAAGATAGTCCCGTGTTAACTGTTGTAAACCGAGATCATCTTCAACAAGTAAAATCTTTGCCATTGGTTGCTCCTGAATTAAAATAAGCTCCACGGTGAGCGTAATCTGCGTCTCGTTGTTTTTGCTTCAGTGCTTTGCACTTCAACTTTAGCTGTTGCAATTTTACTCCCCGTGTGCGGATTGATTAAGGAGTATATTGTTTCAACCTGAACACGCGCTTTATGATGTAACTGCGCTTTTCGAGTGTTCTTCCAGCATTGAATTTGCTGATTATTTTGGTACAAACACACATCTTCAGGCTGCGCCACTTGCCAACTTATTTTTAACTGAAGATCGCAAAAATCATGCTGCTGTAATACAACACACACTTTGGGTGAGATAGCTAAGTGAGTCGCTTGTGCGTGACTCGGGAACCCCCAAATAACAGCAACAAACACACACAGACTTAAAACAAAATACTTCATATTAAAAAATATGATTGAATCCTATAAAAGCAGTCATTGAATACGTGTGTTCAAAAAGCGGACTGTCATCCACGGCTGAGTAGTCATAATATGCTAAATGAAAACGAAGAGAGTTAGTCTCACTCAGAGGCCAACGGGCGTCGATTTTAGCATAAGGTTGCCAGCTACTGCCAACACCAATTACCCCATTTAAAGACTCTTCGGCAGATAAACCATAAAAATAATCATTTAGTTTGGCTGATTTGTACCAAATGCCTACGCTCGGCATTATTTCAAGGTCATCGACTTGATAATGTGCTTGCCATTGTAATGCACTTCGCATTCCTTGGTAGACCCCAGATACATCAGCTAAAGCTTGAAAAGAGAAAATATGGTTATCACGTACGTAGTGGTAGCTCACGCCCGCATCAAGTGCCCAACGACGTTTACGTACATCGTCAATTGTCACCCTTTTCTTAACGAGTTCGTCACTGGTCGTTGATTCAACCATGAAGCTATTTGATGTTTGCAGTGCAAACACATTACTTGGATGAAAATCAATAAAAAAGCGTGTTTCAGGATTAAACTCGGTCACAAAATTAACAACGTGTGAAGCACTTTCATGAAAAGAATAACCGAGGCGGCCATTATCAAAAAACCACTTTTCGCTGTAATAGGCTATTTCAGGTAGCACTACTAAGGGTAAATTTTTACCACCATGTAGCGGGTTCGTCATGACACCAATACCCGCATTAACACTTACGTGCCAGCGATTAATATCGATTTCTTGACTAGCCACACGGCTTTCACGTTCAGTGCGTGTTGATTCATCGGCATAGACTTTACTTGAAAGCAAAAGCAGCACAGAAAAAACGATTACGCACATCCTGATCGTCTGAGACTTCATTATTATTGTTACGACCAAAGAGAATTATGCAATGACACCATACTACCAAGTTGTGAATAAACTGTCCTTAGCAAGTTACAACTATTCACAAATTTGATACATTTATACGCAGTAAGTCTATCACTTTGTTACTCTTCAATAATTTCTATGCGATTACGACCGTGCTTTTTAGCGAGATAAAGTGCCTTATCAGCTTTTTTAATGAGTTGATTTGGTTGACTATTTGTTGATTTAATTGCAATACCAAAGCTTGCGGTAACATAACCCAGTACAGTCGTGGAAGCAGGATCTTTAATGTGTAATTTTGTGATGGCTAAACGCAGCTGTTGAGTAAAGTTAGTCATATCACTGATGCTGGCAAACTGCGCAGTGAAACAGAACTCTTCTCCCCCATAACGATAAACTTGGCCAACACTTGCGACATACTTCAGTAATTTTACCGCAACAGCACGTAAGACTTGATCACCTTTTTGGTGACCAAAAGTGTCGTTAAATACTTTAAAGTGGTCAATATCGACCATCACTAGCACAGCGATTTCGGCTAAATCATCACGCTGACAAAAAACGGTAATATCTTCATCAAATTTGCCGCGATTAAAAAGCCCAGTGAGCGTATCTTTTTCAGTCTTTCTTTTTGAATCAATCAGCTCTTGTTTTAGCGTTATAATTTTTGCATATGCTAGGGCTAGTTGGTTTTGAAAATCTTGCGTGCGATTTTGTAATGCGGCTGATTCGTTAGTTAAACGCTCAATGCAGTGAAGTACATCATCGAAGCCTCTTTCTTTACTAATGTCAGCATCGTGTAACTTCCCCCTGCATGCATACAATACCTGATTAAACTGCATTGATTGATTAAGCGCTGCAGTTAAATCATGTTGGACTTGCCCTACAACATCATCAAAACTATTCGAAAGCTGATAAAATAAGGATAGGTCATTGGCTGAAAGGTACTTGTTGAATAAGTAGTTAGCTTGCTCATAACTACAGCCATTAAATCTGCTAATAAAGCCATCCAGCTCTTTATTTAAATCATGGTTCTTGTCACTAACATAGCAATACCAAATTGCATAATTAAGCGGCGTTATGGGAATTTTATATTTCACCATTAATGGAATGGCTAGCTTTAAACAGTGGCTAGAATAACCTAAAGAATGATCGGTTTGAGCAGACAATACCATGTGTCGTTGCCATGAATTTTTATTATTTTAAATTACGGTAGCAACACATTGAAAAAAATCAATAAAAAAGCAATTTAACAGACATAAACCAGTACAAACCACGAGTTAAACTTTTAAAAAACCATACTAAATAACTATAAAAAAATAATATACCTATACAAAAACAGAACAACCAAAAGAACCAAATTAAACTCATACACCCAACCAAATAAGCGAGCATAAAAGTATTAGATTGCCTGTTGAGTTAACGATTGCGCAATACTCCAAATCGCATTCAGTGCCGGGTCATGCCGCTCTTTGTTGAGTACCGCTAAACCAATATCAAAACCGGGAATAGTTTGTTCGGCATCACTAATAATTTGAACTTTATCTTTTAGCGGACTGTTGTCGAGCACGATCTTCGGCACCATTGCCACCCCTAAACCCAAACTCACCATTGATACCATGGCTTCATGCCCCGCTACTTGCGCATAAATTCGACCATGAATGCTTTTCTTACGCCACCACTGCTCTAAACGCTGTCGAGATAACCCCTGCTCTGCCACGATAAACTCAAGGTTTGACCAGGCAATATTATTTTCATCTTTAAGCTGCTCACTAATAGGACACACAATTTTAGGAGCAATGAGTACCAAAGGCGAGTAACCAATACTGGTGAATGCTATTTGCCCAGGTAACTTAGCAGGTTTTGCTGCAATGGCCATGGCTTCATGACCATCTAAAACCCGATTAATAGCCAGTGCTGGATCACCCGTATTTAAAGTTATTTCAATATAGGGATGCTGCATCCGTAGCTGTTCTAATATCTGATGTAAAAAACTATACGAGGCGGTGACCGAACAATAAATACTCACATTACCGTATATATGCTGCTGTGGCTCTTGTACATTCGCTTTGAAACGGTGCCAATTCGCTAACGTTGCGTTAGCATATTCAATAAAAGACTCACCCTCTCGAGTTAATTTAACCGTGCGATTATCTCGATTGAACAAGACGACGCCAACCTCCTCCTCAAGCTGCTTAATGTTTCGGCTCAGTGTCGGAGCACTGATATGACACAGCTCACTGGCCCTCGCAAAGTGTAATGTTTTCGCCAATGCTAAAAAGTAATGTAGATGCTTGTGATCCATAATTTCACCATTTCATTTTATGAAAGACTTTAATGCAAATATATCATTTTACGCAAGGTTAAAAATTGCATACTGTTAACCCATACAAAGAATGACTCTTTGTTTTCTAACAAACTAGTATTAATAGGACACTAACAATGGCGAATTATTTCAACACTCTTCCTTTACGTGAGCAGTTAGCGCAATTAGCGCAATGTGAATTTATGGATCCATCAGAATTTACTGATGGCGTAGACGCTTTAAAAGGGAAAAAACTCGTTATTGTCGGTTGTGGCGCACAAGGTCTTAACCAAGGTTTAAATTTACGTGATTCAGGTTTAGATGTTTCATATACATTGCGCGAGTCGGCTATTGCTGAGCGTCGTCAATCATTCTTAAATGCATCTGAAAACGGTTTTACTGTTGGTACATACGAAGAACTTATCCCAACTGCCGATGTAGTATTGAACTTAACACCTGATAAGCAGCATACATCCGTTGTGAATGCCATCATGCCACTTATGAAACAAGGCGCGACCCTTGCCTATTCACATGGTTTCAACATTGTTGAAGAAGGTATGCAAATTCGCGAAGATTTAACGGTCATTATGGTAGCGCCTAAATGCCCAGGCTCTGAAGTACGCGAAGAGTACAAACGCGGCTTTGGTGTCCCTACGCTTATCGCTGTTCACCCTGAAAATGATCCGCAAGGACATGGCCTAGCACAAGCAAAAGCATACGCGGCTGGCACCGGTGGCCACCGCGCAGGTGTACTAAAATCATCATTTATTGCTGAAGTTAAGTCAGACCTAATGGGTGAGCAAACTATTTTATGCGGCATGTTACAAACCGGCTCATTACTGTGTTTTGACAAAATGGTTGAAAAAGGGATTGATCCTAGTTATGCCTCTAAATTGATTCAATACGGCTGGGAAGTAATCACCGAAGCACTAAAATATGGTGGTGTAACAAACATGTTAGACCGCTTATCGAACCCTGCGAAAGTAAAGGCATTTGAGTTAAGCGAGCAGCTAAAAACAATCATGCGCCCTCTTTATAATAAGCACATGGACGATATTATCAGCGGCGAGTTTTCTCGTGGCATGATGGCTGATTGGGCTGAAGATGATGCAAAATTACTCGCATGGCGCGCAGAAACAGCAGAAACAGCATTCGAAAAGCAACAAAATACTGATGAAGAGATCAATGAACAAACCTTCTTCGACCAAGGTATTCTAATGGTTGCAATGGTAAAAGCAGGCGTTGAACTGGCATTTGAAACCATGACAGCAGCGGGCATCATTGCTGAATCGGCTTACTATGAATCACTGCACGAAACGCCACTAATTGCTAATACGATTGCGCGTAAAAAACTTTTTGAAATGAACAGAACTATTTCCGATACCGCAGAATATGGCTGTTACTTATACAACCATGCGTGTTTACCACTGCTAAAAGACTTTATGCAAAACATTGATACTGATGTCATTGGTAAAGGCCTTGATAGCACCAGCAATCAGGTTGATAACCAAACGTTGATCGCTGTGAATAAAGCACTTCGAGAGCACCCTGTTGAAGTGGTAGGCAGTAAACTACGCGGTTACATGTCAGCAATGAAGAAAATTGTTTAACCCTGGAAAGTAAGTTTCGCTTGTTAGAAACAAAGCCCAATTGCATATGCTTTGGGCTTTTTTTTTGTCCCTACATTTATTCGTCATCTGCAAAGTGTATGCTAAAATTACTCTCTTATTTGTTGTAAACTAAGACACTTTCATGGCGTTAAATCAACTTACCATTACCAAAAAAATAACTCTACTAGGCAGTTCTATTGCTCTTATCGTTGCAGCACTTATCGGTGCAACAGCCCTTTATAGTGCAAAAAAAATCATCGAACACCGTATGATTGAATCTGAACTGCCAAGTAAATTGCAAGCAATTGATAACTATATCACCCACGATATAAACCAAATGATCAGCGCTGCAGAACAGCTTTCTAGCAACGAGTTCGTTTTAGAATGGGCTCGCTCAGGAAATAATAACGATAATACGCTGCTCAAAGAGCTCAACCGCCTTGTTAAACAGTATGATTTAGCCACGGCATCTTGGGCCAATCGTGAAACTGCACAATATTGGAATCAAGACGGTTTTTTACGTGTGCTTACAAAAGAGCAAGACAGTTGGTTTTTTGCCTTCACGCAATCATCAGTGCCTTTTTCTATCAGTATTTATCAAGAGTCGCCCACTGATGTAAAAATGTTTGTTAACCACCAGCAAACCAATGGTATTGGTCTTGCAGGATTGGCAAAAAGCATTGATGACATGCAAGCCATGCTGCAAAGGTTTAAGATTGAAGAAACTGGGTTTGTGTTCATAGCAGATAAAAATGGCTTAATTCAATTACATAAAGATGCCAGTAAAGTGGCTAAGGCAAAACTAGATTCGGTGTACCAGCCAGGTATTACAGACTCTTTACTAACCAATCAAGATTTTAATTTACACGAACTCGACCTGAATGGCGAAGCAACACTGCTTGCTGCCAGCCCAATTAAAAATACCGATTTATTTGTCATTGCTCAAGTGCCCAAAAATGAGGTATTTGCCAGTATTCAAGTGTTACAATGGCAGATAATCAGCTTTGCAATTGTCATTGCGCTAGTTGCCAGCTTCGCCGGTTTCTTATTAGCAAAAACACTGTCATCCCCCCTATCAAAAATGGCAGAGCTGTTCATGCGTTTAGGCTCTGGTGATGCAAACTTAGCATACCGTTTGCCAGAATCTGAGCAGCCTGAACTGGCTAACTTAAGCACGGGCTTTAACCAATTCATTTCAAAAATTGAAACGGCCATCATGCAAGTAGCGCAAGAAAGTCGCGAAATAAGACAAAGCGCGGCCCATGTATTTAAGCAGGCCCAAAAGAACTCTGAAGCGCTTGATAATCAAAAAGAACAGACAATTTCAGTTGCTGCCGCAATTAATCAAATGGGCGCGACGGTACAAGAAATTGCCTCAAGCGCCACGAATACGGCAAAACTGACAGAAACCAGTAAACACAGTACCGAACAAAGTCATACGCAGGTGACCCAAAGTAAAGAAGCAATAATAGAATTAGCAACCGACATCGACAACATTACGGAACAAGTTAACGAACTTGCAAACAAAACGCAGGCAATTGCCAGCATTGTTGATGCTATTCGTGGTATTTCTGAGCAAACAAACCTATTAGCGCTTAACGCAGCGATTGAATCTGCTCGCGCTGGTGAGCATGGTCGTGGTTTTGCTGTTGTTGCAGATGAAGTACGCGCACTTGCCAGCAGAACCTCACAATCGACAAATGAAATCCAAACGATGATCAGTGAATTAACAAGCACATCCGATCTTGTTGTCGAACATATCAATCATTCTAAATCACGCGCTCAATTGAGTGTTAATGCCATGCAAAGCTCTGTTGAGTTGCTTAACACGATCACCAATGCAGCTAATGAGATTAATGATATGGCAACATTAATCGCGACGGCCACAGAGGAGCAAAGCAATGTCGTTGCTGATGTCGGACGCAATATTGAGCAAATTAGCGATATCAGCGATACCGTGATGCATGAGCAGATTGACACTGAGCAAGCAATAAAGGATTTAGCAAGCAGTGCGCAAACGCTAGACGATCTTGTTGCGACCTTTGATAAACGCTGACACGTTTTGTAACAGTAAACACTGACCCTTTTTTAATTACAGCCTATACTTACAGACATGTGATTCCCTAGGCTGTTAATTAAAGGGGGCCTTATGAACGCGCCTACGATTGCTCTATTATCAAGTCTTTGCTTTTTATCAGCATGTAATAATACACCTAAGCAGTTGGCCCCTGCGCCATTAGCACTCACTGAGCTTAATGAATTTAGGCTTTCAAAAGTCGAAAGTCAGGAAGAAATTTTTGCGCTAACTCCGCGTATTAAACGTCAGTTAGACAGTGCTTTTCCTGAAGACACTCGCTCACTCGAGACAACTAAACGTTTACTGCACTTTTTATTAGAAAATGGTGATGCCTCACTGTCTTATCAATCAGGCGCGACACTAACCGCGAACCAAGCCTATGCTGATTTAAATGCCAACTGCCTCTCTTTATCAATATTAGCGTACAGCTTAGCCGAGTATCTTGGTCTTGAAGGGCAATTTCAAAAGGTTCACATTCCAGAGTATTGGGCACGAAATAATGGCTTTAGCTTACTGACAGGACACATAAATTTAAAGGTAAGAGAACACGACAAACACGCCATAAACCGCACGATTATTTATCCTGGTTCACGTTCATTAGTGATTGATTTTGATCCAAATAGCCGTCAGGCAGCATTTAAAACCAGTCATATTAATAAAGCACGTATCACCGCCATGTTTTATAACAACAAAGGGGTTTCGGCCATGCTTAGCCATGACTATGGTCGTGCATACAGTTATTACAAAGCTGCTATCAATACAGATAGCGCTTATTCAGGAGCTTGGGGGAACTTAGGTGTGCTCTTAAGGCTAACAAACCTCTACCCAGAGGCAGAAGTAGCCTACCAATATGCCATAACCTTAGATGCTGATAACAACACGGCTTTGGGCAACCTAGCACTGCTTTACAATTTGACGAATCGTGAACAACAGGGTAATGCCATCCTCACACAGCTAGATAAAAAGCGTCAAACTAATCCGTATTATCATATTTCGCTTGGCAATGATGCCTACGCAACTGGGCGCTATGAAGATGCGATAGCGCATTTTAAAAAAGCACGCACTTTAGATAATAACTTACATGACAGTGACTTTGGCCTTGCACGTATATATTTTCAGCTAGGTGACTTGAAACTAGCCAAAAAATACCTGACCATGGCGAACAATAAAGCAGATTTTGATCATGATAAACAGCGTTATGAAAGTAAACTACAGGCACTGCGTTCGCATACTGCAAAGCTTACTGATTACCAGTAGCTTATTTTACTGTGATGCTGCGTTTGCCAGTGCTGACTCTCATTTAAAACAAGATGTCACAACGCTTACTTCAACGCAATTTTATGGTCGGAAAACCAATACAATCGGCGCAAAGCGTGCCGCTGATTACATTGCAAGCCGCTTAACCTCATTAGGCTATGAAGTTCAAGAACAAACATTTCAATACCCCGCAACTTTTTATCAAAAAGCCACTGCCCGCAATATCATTGCAACTAAACCATCCGCTTGCACTCAATGTAAAAAGATTATCTTTACTGCACATTATGACCATTTAGGGCAACGCGGGACTAAGCTCTATCCTGGCGCAAACGATAATGCCAGCGGTGTTGCTGCTTTACTCTATTTAGCAGCGTATTTCGCCGATAAGCCCCATCAGAACCAATTAATGTTCGTTGCCACCGATGCAGAAGAAAATGGCTTACATGGCAGTGACTATTTAGTGTCACAATTAAACAGCGCAGATATCGCATTAAATATTAATCTGGATATGCTCGTGGTTAACAAGCGAAAACCTCGCATTTATGCCTTTTTAGACGGCCAATCAATAGCGCAGTATAAAACAGTAATTACTGGACTTTCTGATGAAAACATTACATTTTTTGCAACCAGTTCATCTGCCCGACTTAATCGATTATTTGATCTTAACGTTGATTGGCGAAGAGCCAGCGATCACTATTCGTTTGCAAAAGCAGGTGTCCCTTATATTTATTTTGGCATGGGACACGATAAACACCATCATCAACCGAGTGATACCCTAGAGCACATTGACTTTAGGTTATTTGAACACGCAGTGAGCAAAATTGCAGAGTTTGTTAGTGCCCTAACCAGGTAACTTGGCTGTGATAACAAACTGCCTTTTTTGCGCTTTGTTTAACTTTTTAACCTGAATCTCAAGCTTACTAGCCTCGCTGCGAGAGCCAACCGGTTGCTGATAAATTAAGGTTAAAGGTCCTTTTCCTTTTAAATTTTTTGCCCCTTTGTCAGCTTGGTGAGCTGCAAAACGTTTTTCAACATCGGTGCTGATCCCTGTATACCAGTGGCCAAAACGAGTCTGCACAATATACAAATGCCAGTGTGATTGAGAACTGTCGCGCTTTTTTATTGATTCAGGTAAACTTTTTGTCGTGTCGGTGGTCAAATCTGTGCCTCGTGAGCATTAATCATGTTTCAGTAAAACAATTATTGAAAAGGGTTTTACCTTCTGTGACTAATCGGTATCATGCAGTGTATAAAAAATAAGGATTCAAACAAATAATGCAGTCGTTTAAAACTTTTTCTTTTTGGTTAGTACTTACCCTTACTTTAAGTGCTACCGCTGGGTGTTCTAGTTGGGTTTATCGCATCAACATTCCTCAGGGTAACTTTTTAGAACAATCTGACGTTGATAAGCTTCGCGTTAATATGACTCGTGAGCAAGTGGTTTACGTACTTGGTAAACCGGTTGCAGAAGATTCATTCGACAAGAATACTTGGCATTATCTTTATGTTTTTAATCTAGGCCGTAGCAATGAACAACGCAAATCGTTAACGGTTAATTTTGAAGATAATAAGCTCGTGTCAATATCAGGTGATTATGAGCAACCAAGTGAGTTCAATACCCCACTTGAACAAGAGTAAATATAAAAACAAAGGGTAGCAAAAGCGACCCTTTTTTGTATGCTAAATAGATAAAACCACCGCTTAGAACGTGCAGTAAGTGATTCACTTTCAATAGGTTACTATGCTTTATTCAGTGGGCGCCCACCGGTAACTTTATTAGCTCTACCTTCTTCTTTGGCTTTCTCTGCACGACGTCTGCGTGCATCTTTGGGGTCTGCAATTAATGGGCGATAAATTTCAATTCTATCCCCTTGCTTAACCTCTTGTGTTAACTTGCAAGTGCGATTCCACACACCTAATGTGAGGTTATTTGCATCTATTTCGGGGCACTTTTCGATAATGCCCGATTTAATAACAGCTTGCTCAACAGTGGTTCCCTCTGGTACTTCGACAAGTAAACTTGTCGCGGTTGTAGGTAACGCAAATACAACTTCAACACTTATCATGAGCGGACTCCATACACCGTTTTCGCACGTTGGGTAAAAGCATTCACCATATTCTTTGCCACTTCGTTAAACACCTTACCAAAAGCAAGCTCAATTAGTTTACTCGCAAATTCAAACTCTAAGTGTAATTGCACTTTACACGCTTTATCGTCTAAAGGTAAAAAATGCCATTTCCCTTGCAAGCTTTTAAAAGGACCATCAACTAAACGTAAAGCAACGGTTTGCTCATCAATAAAGGTATTTTCTGTGGTAAACCACTTTTTTAAACCCGCTTTCGATATTTCTAAACTGGCCGTCATACCGCTGGGTTGTTGTGCAATAATTTTAGCGTCTGAACAATGTGGTAAAAACTCAGGGTACGCATCAACATCGTTCACTAAATCAAACATTTCTTTACTGCTGTACATTACCAGCGCACTTTTTTCTATTTGTGGCATATTCACTCCCAACTGTGTCGGCGAATTTTAGCAAGCTTTGGCTATTTCCCCAAATTTTAGTAACGGGATTATTTGTATAAAGCCTTAAAAAAGCGATGTAAAAACGCTGTTTTTACGTATAATATGAACCACTATGGCTAAGAAAAAATCATCTAAATCGACAAGCAATACTATCGCGCTTAACAAAAAAGCGCGTCATGAGTATTTTTTACACGATAAGTTTGAAGCAGGGGTTGAACTACAGGGCTGGGAAGTAAAAAGTATCCGAGCTGGTAAAGTAAACATCTCTGAGACTTATATTCACATTAAAAACGGCGAAGCATTTTTACTTGGCAGTCAAATTCAGCCTCTCAACAGTGCTTCAACACATGTAATTTGTGATCCGCTTAGGTATCGCAAATTACTTTTGAACAAACGTGAAATCGATCGTCTTATCGGTGCAACAGAGCGTGATGGTTATTCACTGATCGCCACTGCCATGTACTGGAAAAAATGCTGGGTGAAGTTGGAGTTCCACCTCGCTAAAGGTAAAAAGATGCACGATAAACGTGAAGATGGGAAAAACAAAGATTGGGCGCGTGAAAAAGAACGCCTGATGAAACATAAAGCATAAAATCCCTGCTTGAGCCTAACTTTCTGTTAGGCTCTGACCCCCTTACCCTACCTCACTCTTAACATTTTGAAACGTTTCCTCACAAGAAGTATCTGGTGTTGATGTCTCTGCTAATTACACGCATGCAATGAATGACTACGGGTTCTTAAAATTCAATCTTGAATGGGCATACCAAAATGAATTTAAGAAAGATGGCCGTGATTATACGGGTGAATATCGTTACCCAGAAAATCGTTGGATATTCAGCACTAACTGGGAAATGGGTGACTTTAATACGAATGTGAATGTGAGTTACATCGGTGAGTTTGAAGATACCCCTGATATCGACTTTGACGGTAACCTAGACTTTGATAGCAACACATCACGCATGGTTGACTCTCAAACACTGGTTGATTTACAGACTGCGTATAACTTCTCAGAAAAACTAAAACTCTCTGTGGGCGTTAATAACGTATTTGACGAAGATCCTCCATTTGCAATTGGTGATGGGGATAGCGACTTATATGGCTATGTATCAAGTGTGCATAACCCTCGTGGACGTTATTTCTATACGAAGCTAACAATGCGCTTTAACTAAACGCATTCCAGATAAAACAAAACCCGCCAATTGGCGGGTTTTTTAAATACTTTCAACAAAGGCCTAAATTATAGGTCGCCTTCGTTTTCAGAAAGGAATTTAGCAACACCTTCAGGGCTTGCATCCATACCTTTTTTACCTTCAGTCCAACCTGCTGGACATACTTCACCGTGCTCGCTGTGGAACGCTAGTGCGTCAACCATGCGAAGCATTTCATCAATGTTACGGCCTAATGGTAAATCGTTAACTACTTGGTGACGTACTGTACCTTCTTCGTCGATTAGGAAAGAACCACGGAAAGCAACACCTGCTTCTGGGTGCTCAACGTCGTACGCTTGACAGATTTCGTGCTTAACGTCTGCAACTAGTGCATATTTAACTTGACCAATACCGCCGTCAGCAACAGCAGTGTTACGCCATGCGTTGTGTGAGAATTGTGAATCGATAGAAACACCGATTACTTCAACGCCACGCTTTTGGAACTCTTCAAAACGCTTGTCGAAAGCGATTAACTCTGAAGGACATACGAAAGTGAAGTCTAACGGGTAAAAGAAGATAACTGCTTTTTTACCTTTGATAGTGTCTTTTAGGTTGAAGTTTTCAACGATTTCACCGTTACCAAGAACAGCTGCTGCAGTAAAGTCTGGTGCCTGACGGCCAACTAATACACCCATTTTTATCTCCAAATATTTGAGTTTATTTCCAATTGCCTACGCAATACTCACATATATGGTTCCGAAAAAACAAAAACCAAGAGTAAGTATCGATATTTAGCAAGATAGTTTAAAGAGGTTACAGGCAAATGAACAATCGAAAAAAGCGATATATGCAATCGGAAAAATTGATATAAAAAAGATATGCGCTATGTCTATCGAATTACCTTATGATGCAGGGTGATTATGAACCCACCTTATTGTTAAATAAATACAAAAAACCCAGCTTAAAGCTGGGTTCTCAAATATAAAAAGGCGCATAACTAAGGGCTGTTAGTCCATAATATCTTCTGGCATATCACCACGGATCTGCTGCCAGATTTCACCCGTTTGATGGCCGTATTTACGCATAAGCGAAATAGCCCCGTCGTGTTCATGACGCTCAGCAAGCGAGGTTAAATCTTTATAAAATTGGCGAGCAAGCTCACGTGTACGCGAATCAGAGAAGTAATGGCAACCGATTTTTGAGTAAAAACCTTTAAAGCCATTTAAGATAAGTACATAGATTCTGTTGTTACCTGCGACAGCAAGTTCATGATGCACTTTGTAATCGTAGTCTGCAAATGCTTGCGCGCTGTCTTCAAGCTGTTCACTTTGCGATAAAATTTCGATCACGCGTTCAGGTGCTAATTTTATTGCAGCACGAGTGTAAATGGCACTAATGTTAGTGCGAGCCGATAGAAGTTGATCGGTAAGCTCTGGCATTTTGTCTTCATCTAGTCGTGCTAACGTCTCTAGAATGTTAAGGCCTGAGGTTTCCCAGAAATTATTAACGCGAGTTGGTTTACCATGTTGAATCGTTAACCAGCCATCACGCGCCAAACGCTGTAGCACTTCACGCAAAGTGGTACGTGTAACACCTATTAACTCTGACAACTCTCGTTCTGCTGGAAGAATTGAGCCAGGCGGAAAGTCACCATTCCAAATAGATTCAACAATGTATTCTTCAGCAAAACCTGCTGGACTTTTCGCTTTAAAAATTCTCATTCAATTTCCACTTGAGTTAGCACATACTTCTATCGCACAAAGCGATCAACCCACTGATTGTACCAGATGCTCTGTAACTAACAAGTAAAGTCCATCCAGTGTACATAAAAATCTAAATATAATAACGAAATAATTAGCCTAGTATTAATAAACCACACTTAAGTTAATAATTAACAATCGTTATCGTACTTTAGCTATACTAAAATTACACTAACAGCATATTTACTGTTAACGCTAAGTGAATTAACTTATTAGCGTTATCATCCCATCTAATAAGGTACTGCAATGCAGCAACGAGTTCTGCCGGCAATCTTTAAAAACTTTTTAGGGAATTCGCCACAATGGTATAAATACACCATTCTTGCTTTTTTATTGTTAAATCCGATTTTATTTCAATTAAACCCTTATATTGCTGGCTGGGTGCTGGTACTAGAGTTTATTTTTACCCTTGCTATGGCATTAAAATGCTATCCGCTTCAACCCGGTGGACTTCTGGCGATAGAAGCGATGTTTATTGGAATGACTTCAGCGGGTCAGGTCGAACATGAAATAGTTCAAAATGTGGATGTCATCTTACTGTTGATCTTTATGGTTGCGGGCATTTACTTTATGAAAGATCTGTTACTGTATATTTTCACTAAGTTAGTTGTCTCAGTTCGCAGTAAAACAGTGCTGTCGCTGTCTTTTACACTTGCTGCTGCATTCTTATCTGCATTTCTTGATGCCCTGACTGTCATGGCGGTTGTTATTGCCGTTGCAATGGGTTTTTACAGCATTTACCACAAAGTTGCTTCGGGGAAAGACTCCAGCAGTGAACATGATATAAACGACGATAATCAAGTGCGTCCTGTCAATCGTCAAGAATTGGAAGAATTTCGGGCATTTTTACGCAATTTGTTGATGCATGCTTCAATCGGTACTGCATTAGGGGGCGTATGCACCATGGTTGGTGAACCGCAAAATTTAATTATTGCAGAACGTGCTGGCTGGTTTTTCGGAGAGTTTTTCTTTCGCATGCTCCCCATCACCTTGCCTGTAATGATTGCAGGTGTAGCGACAACTATTCTACTCGAAAAAACGAAGACATTTGGTTACGGTGCTAAATTGCCAGTTCCTATTCACACCATATTATCTGAGCATGCTAAAAAGCTTGAGAAAAAACGAACAACGCGTGACAAAGTCAATTTGGCTATTCAAGCAGTAATAGCGGTGTGGCTCATCATTGGACTTGCTTTACACTTAGCAACCGTCGGGTTAATTGGTTTATCGGTGATTATTTTTGCCACTGCCAGTGCAGGGATCATTGAAGAGCACCAGTTAGGAAAAGCATTTGAAGAAGCACTCCCCTTTACCGCTCTGCTGTGTGTATTCTTTTCAATTGTTGCAGTAATAATCGACCAACATTTGTTTACGCCGGTTATCAGTTGGGTGCTGACATTTGAAGGACAGTTACAATTGGTGATGTTCTTTATTGCGAATGGATTGCTTTCTATGGTGAGCGATAATGTTTTTGTTGGTACAGTTTATATTAATGAAGTCGCTGCCGCGTTAGAGGCGGGGCAAATCAGCCGTGATCAATTTGATTTGTTAGCCGTTGCAATTAATACAGGGACTAACTTGCCTAGTGTGGCGACACCAAATGGTCAAGCTGCATTTTTATTTTTACTCACCTCGACACTCGCCCCCGTGCTCAGGCTTTCTTACGGACGAATGGTCTTTATGGCACTACCCTATACAATCGTATTAACTGTTGTAGGTTTAAGTATGACGTTATTTAGTTTGTCTGATATGACTGAATTACTCTATCAATGGGGACTTATTCAACACCATTCGGGTGGATTACCTGGCTCATTAGGCGGTCACTAATAAGCAGTGTATAGCGAGCAGCAAACAATGTGCTCGCTTTTACTTAAGCGACAGTGTTAATCAAGCACTTTAGCATCATTCGCTTTATTCAATAAGCTACGACTTTGTGTCAAGAAATGTGCCGTTGCATCTGAAAAATACGCTTTAGCTTCTGCAAAGGCATCTATAAGAGCGGCTTTATCACCCGCTTTTAATTTTTCTAATGTTTGCGCAAACGTATCTTGGTAGTTAGCCAATAAGGCTTCGACATCATCAAATTGCGCAAGCATAATATCAGAGTAAAGCTCTGGCGACTGCGCAAATAAACGACCAACCATCATGAGTTCTAGCTGATAAATGGGTGATGAACAACTTCTCAGTTCTGCGAGTGTATGACTTTGTTTTGCTAAAAACTGACCATAAACAAAAGTCGTTAAGTGGCGCATGACCTGGATAATTTGCATTGCTTCATCATGCTTTTTAGCATCCATTTCCACTACCTGACAGCCCCACACTTGTAATTGTGCCAATAATCCTTGCGCAACTTCATGATTACGCCCTTCACATACCACAACAGTCTGCTTTACCCAATGAGATATATCGGGGCCAAACATTGGGTGTAAACCAACAACAGGGCCTGAATGAGCTGCCATTAATGCTTTTAATGGCTTTTGCTTCACCGAGGTTATATCAACCAATAAACACTCATCATCAAGCGTTGGTAATGCAGCTACTACCTGTTCTAACGCATTGATTGGCACACTCACTAACACCAACTTTGCGCCTGCTAAAATAGCTTCACTATCAGCCTGCTGTTGTTTATCTAAAATACGGACTTCATACCCAGAACGAATAAATTGTTGGGCAAATAATTGCCCCATAGCCCCTTGACCACCCACAATGACAATCGGAGATAGCTGAGGAGCAGAACAGGCCAAGCTCCCTTGCTGATTTTGATACGCTTCTCGCATCATACGACGCAGGATATCTTCAACAAGCTCAGGGTTAACGCCTTGACTCATTGCCTCTTGGCGACGAGCTGCCAGCAAATCGGCTTCACGGTCAGGCGCATGTAATGGCGCCCCTGTTTGCTGCTTAATAGCCCCTATTTGTTCTGTAATACCATTACGCTTTGCTAATAACGCGACTAATTGCGCGTCACATTCATCGATCCCTGCTCTTAATTCTGCTAGCTTATCCACTGTTACTACACCTCAAACCCAAAACGTAAACTAAAATATACAAAAAAGTAAACCTTTTAATACGAAATATAGTACCAGCATAAGCAGCAAAGTACAAAGTCCTTGGGCTAATCACGCAGGGGAAATACGCCAGTTCAAATATTGCTGTACGGGAATTATTGAAAGAGGTGTGAAAAGTAAAATAAGAAGAAGCCAGCTAATTTCAATCCACAATAATGCTTCACCATTTTGAGGGATTAAACCTGTCGCTACCTGCGTTAAAAATGTCTGATTTACGACTGCATGGATGCAGAAGGTAGAGCAATGCAGGAGCTATTGCCGAGAATGACTAAATAACGATATTTTTGCCTTGTTATCAACGACGTTTTATCGCTTCAAAACTGCTCACTTTATTAAGCGAATTAATACAATAGAAAAATTGTTCCCTAAAAACCAAAACGGGTTGCAACCCGAAGGCTGCAACCCGTTTTTTTTGCGTTGATAAACAGCGCGTATTAGTTAAGTTTTTCTCTAATACGTGCAGATTTACCAGAACGCTCACGTAGATAGTAAAGCTTCGCACGGCGAACTGCACCGCGACGCTTAACTGTTACGCTGTCGATAAGAGGGCTGTGCGTTTGGAATACACGCTCAACACCTTCACCGCTCGAGATTTTACGAACTGTGAAAGCTGAGTGAAGACCACGATTACGCTTAGCGATTACAACACCTTCAAAGGCCTGTAGACGCTCTTTGTTACCTTCTTTTACACGTACCTGTACAACTACTGTATCACCAGCGCCGAATGCTGGTACGTCTGTTTTAAGCTGCTCTTCTTCAAGCGCTTTAATAATATTTTGGTTTACTTTTGCCATTATATTTCTCACTTTCCTAGGTGTAACTGTCTTCTAGCCACAAGCTTGTTGGTACTCTTGCTTGAATTCTGCAAGAAGTGCCGCTTGCTCCTCAGTCAGAGCTAGGTTATGCAACAAGTCAGGACGACGTAACCAAGTTCTACCTAATGACTGCTTTAAGCGCCATTTGGCAATTTCTTGGTGGTTTCCGCTGAGCAATACAGCAGGCACCTGTTTATCATCCAATGTTTCTGGCCGTGTATAGTGAGGACAATCAAGCAATCCATCCGAAAATGAATCTTGCTCTGCTGACTGGTTGTGACCTAGTACACCAGGCACTAATCGCGCAACAGCGTCAATTAATGTCATAGCGGGTAGTTCACCACCACTCAGAATAAAATCACCTATTGACCATTCTTCGTCAACATATGACTCTATGATTCGCTCATCTATACCTTCATAGCGACCGGCAATCAAAATCAGTTTATCGGAGTTGGCTAATTCAGCCGCACCTTGCTGATCTAATTTGCGCCCTTGCGGGGACATATAAATTACTTTTGCACCATCGCCTGCCGCTTTTTTAGCGTCAAGGATGGCTTGTTTCAATGGTTCAACCATCATCAACATGCCGGGGCCGCCCCCATAAGGACGATCATCCACGGTTCTATGCTTATCAGTAGCGTAGTCACGTGGATTCCAGCAGTTAAAGTCAATTAAACCATTTTTAACTGCGCGACCTGTTACCCCTTGAGTGGTAATAGCATCAAACATGTCCGGGAAAAGGCTTATCACCCCTACCCATAACGAACTCGTTTGTGACATTAAAACCCTGGGTCCCAGTCTACGGTAATTTCTCTTGCTTCATGTTTAACTTCTTTAATAACAGAGTCTGTTAAAAAAGGAATTAAACGCTCAGCTTGTCCAAATGCATCTTTTTTGTTTGCTTTCACAACCAAAACATCATTTGAACCTGTCTCCATTAGGTCATCAACCGTGCCTAAGTCATAACCTTTATCGGTTACAACAGACATGCCAATGAGATCTCGCCAATAGAATTCACCTTGCGGTAATTCTGGTAGTTGCGCCGCGTCAACAGAGATTTCAACATTGGTGAAAGCCATTGCTTGGTCTCGATCGTTTACTTGCGCAACTTTAGCGATAAAGCCTTTGTTGTGGCGACGCCAGTCGACCACCTCTAAGGTCTGCCATTTACCTTGTTGCCCTATCAACCATGGGCTGAAATCGAAGATCCCTTCGGGATCATCAGTAAATGAATGCACCTTAAGCCAGCCCTTTATACCATAGGGGGCGCCGAGCTTTCCTACAACAATTATCGAGGTGTTCTCTTGACTCATGGTTACACTTACGCCTATTAAGCCGCTTTACGAGCGTCTTTAACTAATTTAGCTACGCGATCTGAAAGAGATGCGCCTTGACCTACCCAGTGTTCAACACGAGATAAATCTAAACGTACTTTTTCTTCCTGACCAGAAGCGATTGGGTTAAAGAAACCTACTTTCTCGATGAAGCGACCGTCACGCGAGAAACGGCTATCCGCAACCACAATTTGATAGAAAGGGCGTTTTTTAGCGCCACCACGTTGCAAACGAATAGTTACCATACCGTCCTCTAAATAGATTGACTGTTTTCATTAATAAGATTTACTCCCCAGTACGGGGAGCTGGGGAATTGTACGAGTTTTTTGCAACATTGCAAGTAAGAAGTGATGCAAAATGTAAGTTTAGTTGATTAAACACTGATCTGTGCGTTAGATCTTACATTTGCGCCTAAGTTCGGCATAATTTATCCATTAAAAAAGGAGCTATTTGCTCCTTTTTTACACGAAACGGACTTGTTGAAAATTAAAACTTAGGTCCGCCACCCATCATACCTGGTGGTAACATCCCTTTCATGCCGCGCATCATTTTCATCATGCCGCCTTTACCTTTCATTTTCTTCATCATCTTTTGCATCTGCGTAAATTGCTTAAGCAATTTATTGATTTCTTGTACTTGAGTACCAGAACCCGCTGCAATACGTTTTTTACGTGAGCCTTTAATGATTTCAGGACGGGCGCGTTCTTTTGGCGTCATTGAGTTAATAATCGCTTCCATTTGCACAAATGTTTTATCACCCATTTGCCCTTTTACTGCATCGGGTAAATTTTGCATACCTGGCAATTTATCAAGCATCGACATCATACCGCCCATGTTTTTCATTTGGCGCAGCTGCTCAGCAAAATCATCAAGTGTAAAGCCATCGCCTTTAAATACTTTTTCAGCAACTTTGGCGGCTTTCTCCTTGTCGACTTTCATTTCGACTTCTTCGATCAATGAAAGTACATCACCCATGCCTAGAATACGCGACGCTATACGGTCAGGATGGAATGGTTCAAGAGCATCGGTGCGCTCACCCACACCCATGAACTTAATCGGCTTACCGGTGATATGGCGAATAGATAAAGCAGCACCACCACGGGCATCACCATCAGTTTTCGTTAGAATCACACCACTGAGTGGTAATGCTTCATCAAACGCTTTTGCTGTATTTGCAGCATCTTGACCTGTCATTGCGTCAACAACAAATAAGGTCTCAATAGGATTAATCGCACTGTGTAGTGCCTTGATTTCATCCATCATGTCGCTGTCAACGTGCAAACGGCCCGCTGTATCAACTAAAACAACGTCAATAAACTTTTTCTTCGCGTGGGCAATCGCATTACTGGCAATATCAACAGGCTTTTGCGAAATATCACTTGGGAAAAACTCAACCCCTACTTCAGTAGCTAGGGTTTCAAGCTGTTTGATTGCCGCAGGACGATATACGTCAGCACTCACCACAAGCACAGATTTCTTTTTGCGTTCTTTTAAGAACTTAGCAAGTTTACCCACACTGGTCGTTTTACCGGCACCTTGTAAACCCGCCATCATCACAACTGCTGGCGGCTGCGCATTCAGGCTTAGCTCTTCATTTGCTTCGCCCATGGCTTTTTCAAGCTCTTCACGAACGATTTTAATGAACACTTGGCCTGGACTTAAGCTTTTAGTTACTTCAACGCCAACAGCGCGTTCTTTAACCTGCTTAACAAAATCACGAACAACGGGTAACGCAACATCCGCTTCCAAAAATGCCATGCGGACTTCACGTAATGTATCTTTAATATTGTCTTCAGTTAAGCGTCCGCGGCCACTGATATTTTTTAAGGTTTTACCTAAGCGTTCTTGGAGATTCTCAAACATGTAAAGGTTCCGATAAAACGTGTTTCACCTGTAAAGCGCGCAAAAAACACAATTTAAGTTGCAATACAGGCAATATTAAATTTCAATTCCTAGCAGTATACCGTAAATGGTGGTCGACAATACAGTGTTCAAGTGCGCTGTTTGAGTTTCTTTTTACAAACTCTATGCTTTTGCCTTGCTATAAAATACAATGGCATCAATGAGACAAGGATTTATTGATATAAATTAAGTGGCCAAAACACGATGATTATTAGTTTAACTATTATTGCTAGTTTGTTTTATGTGTTAGCAACGTCGCATGTGCTTTCACGCCTTTTTCACAAACAAGGCCCAAGCCAAAAGCTCACGGTGATTTTAAGCACCGTAGCAATCCTTGCACATATGTTATTACTGGTGAATTCTGTTTTTCGAGCAGACGGCCAAGATTTAAGCATTGTTAATGTGGCACTTTTAACCTGCTGGGTCATTGTGGTGTCTGTCACGGCGGTGTCGCTTAAGTTTCCTGCAACGTTGCTATTGCCTGTTGTTTATGGCTTTGCAGCTATTTTAACGCTTGCTAGCCTATTTATACCGCATCATGTGATTATTCATACCATTGATGTAGAACTAGGCTTGGTGACACATATCTCGCTATCTTTGCTAGCTTATTGCGTACTTATTATCGCGACTTTATACGCTATACAATTTTACTTTATTGATAAACGCTTAAAGCGTAAAGATTTGGCCATTGTGCACAGCCATTTACCCCCGCTAATGGTGGTCGAGCGTCAGCTCTACCAACTATTAACTTTAGGCACTATTTTACTCACCTTCGCACTTCTGTCTGGTTTTATATTCTTAGACGGTATGTTTGCCAGTGAGTTTATCCATAAAACGGTTTTATCATTGATTGCGTGGCTTATTTTCACGGTTGTTACGGTTGGTCACTTACGCCAAGGTTGGCGAGGAAAACCCGTGGTATTTTCGATCATGATAGCTGCATTTATCCTATCACTTGCTTATTTTGGCAGCCGTTTCATTCAAGAAGTGATACTAAATAAGTTTTAACTTGACTCAGCAAGCTCTCTCTAGCTTAATATGCATTGGTTTATAAAAAAAGGATCCATCGTTGGACGACATATCGACTAGTACCCTGTTTATCGTATTGGGATTATTGATACTTATTTCTGCTTATTTTTCGGGTTCTGAAACCGGAATTATGTCAATTAACCGTATTCGTTTACGCCATCTTGCGAAAGAAAACCATCGCGCAGCGAAACGCGTCAGTAAACTCTTAAGTCGCCCAGACAGACTTATTGGTCTGATCTTGATTGGTAACAACCTAGTTAATATCGCTGCAGCACAGGTTGCGACGATTATTGGTATTCGCTTATACGGTGATGTTGGCTTGGCTATTGCGACAGGTGCTCTGACTTTAGTGGTGTTAATTTTTGCTGAAGTTACACCAAAAACGCTCGCGGCTCTCTACCCTGAAAAAGTCGCGTTTCCTAGCTCTATCGTGCTTAAAGGCTTGCTTAAAATACTCTTCCCGTTCGTTGTAATGGTAAACTGGCTGACCAATGGTATGTTACGTTTATTTGGTATTACGACCGCGCAAATCGAAGAGCACAGCTTAAGTAAAGAAGAATTAAAAACCGTGGTTAATGAATCGGGTGCCTTATTGCCTGCACGTCACCAAAGCATGCTGACGTCTATCTTAGATTTAGAGCAAGTGACCGTCGAAGACATCATGATCCCACGCAACGAAATTGTCGCCATTGATATTAATGACGATTGGAAACTAATCAGTCGCCAACTAACACATGCACAGCATACTCGCGTATTACTTTATCGCGACCAAATTGATGATGCGGTTGGTTTTATTCACTCACGTGATGCACTTCGTCTATTGACGAAAGAGCAGTTTGATAAACCATCATTACTGCGTGCGGTCCGCGAGATTTACTTTATCCCTGAAGGTACCTCGCTGAACACACAGCTTTTGAAATTCCAACAATCAAAAGAACGAATTGGTTTAGTGGTTGATGAATACGGTGATATTCAAGGCCTTGTAACTCTTGAAGACATTCTTGAAGAAGTGGTAGGTGATTTCACCACAACGCAAACACGTACTCCAAGTGAAGAAGTGACAACTCAAGATGATGGCACAGTGCTTGTTGATGGTGGTGCAAACATCCGTGATCTAAATAAAGAGATGGGGTGGGAATTACCTATCGATGGCCCTAAAACCTTGAGTGGCTTAATTGTTGAATACCTTGAAGATATCCCAGATTCGAATTTAAGCCTACGAATAGCAGGCTACCCAATAGAAGTATTGGAAGTGAAAGAGAATATGGTAAAACTGGTGAAAGTTATTCCCAGTAAACGAACTGAATAACAGATAAGGAGTAGCTTGCTACTCCTTTTTTTATAGCTTATTTCATAATTCTACCCCGAAGTTTCCTATTTCATACCTATAAACACACATTAAGCAGCTAATTCGTCTACTATGGCTTGCATATTTTAACGTCTCGTTACATGGAGCAAAAATGGACGAAATATCGATCGAAAAAGTATATAACCAAGCAATTGAGCTACTCATGACGTATGGACCAAAGTTTATTTTAGCGATTTTGGTGCTTGTTATTGGTTGGTGGCTAATTGGCAGAATTGCCAAGATGACCGAAAAATCAATGTATAAAGTAAAGTTTGAAGCAGGCCTGACACACTTTCTAGTGTCGTTTATTTCTGTCATTCTGAAGATACTATTACTTATTTCTGTCGCCTCAATGATTGGCATAGAAACCACCTCATTCATCGCAATGCTCGGTGCTGCAGGTTTAGCTGTGGGTATGGCATTGCAAGGCAGTCTGGCTAATTTTGCAGGTGGTGTGCTGATCTTATTCTTTAAACCTTTTAAAGTGGGCGATGTTATTGAAGCACAAGGTTACATGGGGAAAGTCGTTGAAATTCAGATTTTCGTCACTATTTTGCTTACCTACGATAATGAAAAAATAATCATTCCGAATGGGGCCCTGTCAAACGGCTGCGTGAAGAATAAGTTTGCGGAAGCCACTCGCCGTGTCGACATTGAATTTGGTATTAGCTATGGCGATGACGTTCATAAAGCCCGTGAAGTACTACTGAGTGTCCTTAATGACTACGAATTAGTGCTTAAAGACCAAGAAGCGAAGAAACCTGTTGTGCATGTTAGTCAACATGGTGACAGCCACATTGGTATGCTCGTTTGGGCATGGGTTGATTCTGATAACTATTGGCCTGTGTATTTTGGCCTCTATGAAAAAGTGAAAATTGCTTTCGATGCAGCAGATATCACTATCCCATTCCCGCAGCGCGATGTGCATATTCACCAGTTTCCTGGCAAGTAATCACATGCACAAGTGTACCTAACAGTAACAGAATGGGTACTCTTTGTAGTGCAATTGAATGCAATAAAAAAGCCCGTAGTTGCGTAATGCAGATCAGTTAAGGAAAAACCAATAAAATAAAGGGTTACAGCGATGATTTATAAAAATCTTACTGAAGCCCTTTTGCTATATGGTCTTTAGCTAATTTTGTCCCCACCTGCTTTAAGCAGCTTTAACTGAATAATATTCACATATTTATTCAAAAAACTGCTTAACTGACTGGCATTACGTAGTTGCGGGCTTTTTATATTTTTGTACCTGTTTAACCAAATAAGCGCTCAAACCAGTTTTTATCAAGCTCATCTTCACACTGTTTAAGCTGAGCACCATACCGGCTCGCACGGTGTTTTACTTTATTAGCTACACTCATTAACCACTTTTTGCTTTTGTAGGTACCGCGCTTATACCCGCCCCACCCTTCGTGGTAATTTAGGTATTGTGCGTAAGCATCCCACTTTGATACACCATTCACTTTATGTGTTTTATAAACAAACCAAGCCATAAAATCGATGGCATCATCAAAGTCATCTCTGTCAGCGCCACTGTTGCCGGTTTCACGAATATAGTCTGACCACGTTGGTGTTTTTGCTTGCGAGTAACCATAGGCAGAGCTTGCTCGGCCGATAGGAATAATCCATAAAAAGTATTCCATCGGTGGAGCGGCATCATGACGGAATGAACTTTCTTGATACATCATGCTCATCAGCACATGTTTTGGCGAGCCCCACTTTTCTTGTGCATCACGTGCATCATAATACCAATCAGGTTTTTCTTCGAAAATCTTACAAATATCATGCGGTTGCTCTGGTGGAGCCGTGGCACAACCCGCCATAGAAGCGACCAGCGATAAAATAATTAAATTTTTTTTCATTTTTTTAATATCTCGCTGAACTTTTTCTTATTGAGTCAGTCTGACTTTATGAATGCAGCAGTATAGCATTGTTTCATCCCTGAAGAATCTTTGACGCAGCCAACCTAGGCTGCGTTTTTTTATGCCTAAAAGCCGCTAAGCTTTAGCAAAGTAATCATCTAAAAAGGCCGTAAAAGATAGCGTATCTGCTGCTTTTACTTCACGCTCTTTTGCAATCGAATTGACGGCTTGTTCCCTTAAAAAAGCCGGATCGTAATACTGATAATCCGCAGCTAAATGATTTTCTTTATATTGCTGTGCAAGTGCTAAAGCAAACTGGCCGTTATCTTGGTTTTCTTTTGCAAGTGTTGCAACATAACGCCCTGAAAACGTTTTACTTGACTCAATTACCCAACTCGACAGCTCATGAATTGTTTCGCTGTAATAACTTACGCCATACGCACTGTCCATATAACGCGCAACAGGGATTAGACTCTCAAAAATAGTCGATGCCCAATCAACCAAGCTAACTGCTTCACCTTGTTTTGTTAATTGTAATTCAGGGTTGCGCCCTTCATTAACTACCGCATCAAGGTTCTGCGTGCTTAACTGTTGCTCTTGCCAATCCATTGTTGGAGATTCGCTTAAAAGACAATACGTTAAAAAGACATCGAGGAAACGGATTTGCTGTAAATCGATCCCTGTTTCACTGAATGGATTTACATCAAGTGCACGCACTTCTATGTACTCAATGCCCCCTCGTAATAGGGCATCTGTCGGTGTTTCGCCTGATGTAGCATTACGTTTTGGTCGAATTGGCGAGTAAAACTCATTTTCTATCTGTAAGATATTTTTATTAAGCTGCTTTGGTTCAGCACGGGTGTAGTCGTCAATATGACCGTAGATATCTGAAGGCGTATGAATGGCAGCTTTCAAACCTGCTACGTACTCCTCAAGCGAGTTATACATCACTCGCAACGATGATTGAGCGCTGTTTGTGTAACCTAAATTACCTAATCGCAGTGCGGTGCCAACCTCAAGGTACAATGTGCCTTTGCCCAACTTTTTAAATGGCAGATCAGTTTTTCGCCCTTGTAAAAATGAGCTACATAATGCAGGTGACGCACCAAATAAGTAACTTATTAACCAAAGCTCACGCTTAAAGTTTCGAATAAGCCCCAGATAACCATCTGAAATAAAGGTGCTAAGTGGTTGCTCACTGGCACTCAACACGTGCAAGCTCTGCCATAACTCATCAGGAAAAGAGATATTAAAATGCACACCAGCAATAGCTTGCATCATGCTGCCATACCGATTCTTTAACCCTTCTCGGTACAACGTTTTCATGCGCCCTATGTTTGAGTCACCAAACTGAGCCAACACAATGTCATCTTGATTATCAATAAAGCATGGCATGCTGATAGGCCATAGCAGCTCATCATCCATCTGTGACAAGGTAAACTTTTGCAAATCTTTAAGCTGCGCTAATGTTTGCTCAGCCGATGTGCTAACAGGCGTAATGAATTCTAATAAAGACTCAGAAAAATCAGTGGTGATATGGTCATTGGTTAAGGCGCTTCCCACTCCTTGTGGGTGACCCTGTTTTGAGATAACACCATTTGGTTTAATCCTTAATGCTTCTCGCTCGATGCCACGTTTAATCCCATTTATTGCGTGTGGAAAATGTGCTGTTAACGCTTCTAGCGTTTTATTTAAATTATGTTTTATCAAAAATGCTTCCTCGAGCCGCGTGGCTTTAATCCTAAGTGTATGGGGGCAAAAAATAAATACTCAAGAGTAAATAGTTGTTTGATTTTATGCTCCGTCACTCATAGCTCATCTTGCCATTGTGAATACTATTATACAATTGGTTTGAGGGCACTTCATTGATGCTAAATTGCTTCATCACCCCCATCAGCAAGACCGATTATTTTTGACATTCATTTCATGCAATACAAAAGGGTTAGTTTAAGCATAATTTATCAGACAAGTTATTGTTTTAGATCAAGGGATGAATAAAATTTCTAAAACTTTAGCAGTAATCAGCTTGTCCCCTCTTCCCTTACATTTTTCTGAGATTATAATCCGCACACCGTAATAAAGTATATTTCAAGGACTCATATGCGTCGTGGGCAAGAAATCATTAATCAAGAAGTGACATACTCTGAACAACAGGAGCTTGTCTCGACAACCGATTTACGCGGGGTAATTACCTACGTAAACACAGAATTTTGTAACATAGCGGGCTATACCGAAGATGAGCTATTAGGTAAAAACCATAACATAGTGCGCCACCCAGATATGCCTAAAGCCGCATTTAAAGAAATGTGGGAAAAGCTTAAACAAGGCCACTCTTGGCGAGGCATGGTAAAAAACCGCTGTAAAGATGGACGTTATTATTGGGTTGATGCCTTTGTCACACCCATTTACGAACATGGACAATTAGTCGGCTATCAATCAGTGCGTACAAAACCCTCTGAACACTTGAAAACACGCGCTACGGCTTTGTATCAAAAGATTAATGATGGCAAATCAATCGCCTCGTTTCGCGAAAATGTGTCACTAAGGCAAATAGTGTCTTTGATTATTATTCTTGCGGGGGTTATTGCACTTGGTTTTACCACATCGTTGATGACTGTATTAGCGACACTTGCCATTATTTTACTGCTTGCTGCGCTTAATTATGATGAGTTAATAGTGACTCCTTCAGCACTTAAATCACAGCGTGCAGAGTTTGATTCTGTGTCACGCTATGTGTATTGCGGTGCACACCCATTTAGTATTGCGCAATATAACCAGCAGATGCTATTTGCAAAATTACGAACAGTGCTGGGTCGCGTTAAAGACTCGACCTACTCCTTTAAGAATATCGCTACAAACTTAGATACGCAGTCATCGCTTACTGAGCAGGGTATAGCGGCACAAGGTCAGCGTTTAGGTGATATTGCGACTGCAATGACACAAATGAGCGCAACCATTGGTGAAATATCAGCAAATACGCACCATACAGCTGAAAAAGTAAATGATACATACCAAAGCTGTACAGATATCAAACTGCATATTGAAGACAATAGCGCAATGGTATCAGACCTTGCTAACCAAGTTGAACAAGCAGCAACAACCGCTAATTCATTAGCCAGTGAAGCCGATAAAATCGGCCAAGTGATGACTGAAATTGAAGGTATAGCTGAGCAAACAAACTTACTTGCCTTAAACGCCGCAATTGAAGCTGCCCGTGCAGGTGATCATGGTCGAGGTTTTGCTGTCGTTGCCGATGAAGTGCGTGCACTTTCTTCACGAACACAGAACGCCACTGCGCAAATTCATAGTTCAATTAAAGAAATTCAAGATACATTATTTAGTTGGTCTAAAGTAATGCAGTCAACTAAGCAACAAGCTGATAGTTGTGTTGAAACAACCACACATACTCAAGCTGAGCTTGCGAGTATATTCGCACAGATAAATGAAATATCTGGTTTGGCGACCGAAATCTCTACCGCAGCCGAAGAGCAACAAGTTGTCAGTGCAGATATACGCGAAAACGTTGAAAGTATTAAAGGACACAGCGAAGAGAACTTAAAGCTCAGCTATAACGTAGCTAAAGATGCCGCAGGCCTCGTTGAGGGGTCGCGCAAAGTAAACGATATGCTATTAACGTTTAAAGTTTAGTGTTTCTTAAATAAGCGATTTATTTAAATTGTTTAATCAAACACAAAAGCCGCATCATTTGATGCGGCTTCTTTATTTGCCGATATTAACGGGTTGAAAAAACCAACCCATTTTCATCTGCATCAATATGGATAATAGCACCAGGTAGGTATTCACCTCCAAGCAAGCGCTGCGCTAGCGGGTTTTCTATGGTGTGCTGAATTGCACGTTTTAACGGTCGTGCACCATAGACAGGATCAAAACCACTTTGTGCTATACGGTCAAGGGCAGCATCAGTTACCTCCAGAAGATAGCCTTTTTCGGTTAAGCGTTCACGCAGTTTACCTAACTGAATATCGGCAATTTCTTTAATATGATCATTCGCAAGTGGATGGAATACCACCGTTTCATCAATCCGGTTTATAAACTCGGGTCTAAATTGGCTTACCAACACGCCCATCACTTTCTCTTTTAGCGTTGCATAGTCGTTCGAACCAGCTTGCTCTTGGATGATGTCTGATCCTAAGTTTGAGGTCATAATGATCACCGTATTTTTAAAATCAACGGTACGACCCTGTCCATCAGTTAAGCGGCCATCATCAAGCACTTGTAAAAGTATATTGAACACGTCGGGGTGCGCTTTTTCTACTTCATCAAGCAAAATAACAGAGTATGGACGACGACGAACAGCTTCTGTTAAATAGCCACCTTCTTCATATCCAACGTAACCCGGCGGTGCTCCCACTAAGCGTGCCACTGAGTGTTTCTCCATAAACTCAGACATATCAATACGCACCATGGCATCTTCAGTGTCAAACATAAAACTTGCAAGCGCTTTAGTAAGCTCTGTTTTACCTACCCCTGTTGGGCCTAAGAATAAAAAAGAACCTATTGGGCGGTTTGGATCAGCAAGCCCTGCACGTGACCGACGAATTGCATTCGCTACAGCAACCACGGCTTCATCTTGGCCAATGACTTTGTGATGAAGTTGATCTTCCATTTGCAGTAGTTTTTCTCGCTCGCCTTGCAGCATTTTAGAGACGGGTATACCTGTCCAGCGCGATAAAATTTCTGCAATTTCATCTTCACCAACTTGGTTTTTAAGTAAGCTCATTTCTTGCATTTCTGCTTGCGATGCAAGATCTAACTTGCGTTCAAGTTCAGGAATACGGCCATACTGTAATTCAGACATCCGTTGTAAATCACTTGCTCGGCGCGCGACTTCTAAGTCTAAACGAGCTTGTTCAAGCTCCGCTTTAATCACTTGTGTGCCTTGCAAAGAAGCTTTTTCGGCATTCCATACTTCATCAAGCTCACGATACTGCACTTCAAGTTCAGCTATTAGCTCTTGCATTTCAGTACGACGCTTTTGACTTGCTTCATCTTTTTCTTTGGCAAGTGCATTATCTTCGAGTTTTAACTGAATAATACGACGCTCAAGTTTATCAAGTGACTCTGGTTTAGAGTCAATTTGTAAACGAATTGACGAGCCCGCTTCATCAATCAAATCAATCGCTTTATCGGGTAACTGACGATCGCTAATGTAACGGTGCGATAGCTGCGCCGCTGCAACAATTGCCGGATCGGTAATATCAACAGAGTGATGTAGCTCGTAACGCTCTTTTAAACCACGAAGAATCGCGATAGTGTCTTCTACCGATGGCTCTGCTACGAATACCTTTTGAAAGCGACGTTCAAGTGCTGCATCTTTTTCAATGTATTGGCGATACTCGTCAAGCGTTGTGGCTCCCACACAGTGAAGCTCACCACGTGCAAGAGCAGGTTTTAACATGTTCCCTGCATCCATCGCACCATCAGTTTTACCTGCACCAACCATGGTATGAATTTCATCAATAAAGAGGATTACTTGGCCCTCTTCTTTGGCTAATTCATTTAAAACTGATTTTAAACGCTCTTCAAACTCACCACGGTACTTAGCACCCGCAACTAATGCCCCTAAATCAAGCGACAACACGCGTTTGCTCTTGAGCCCTTCGGGTACCTCACCATTAATAATACGTTGTGCTAAGCCTTCAGCAATGGCTGTTTTACCCACGCCTGGCTCACCAATTAACACGGGGTTGTTCTTCGTACGACGTTGTAAAACCTGAATGGTACGGCGTATTTCGTCATCGCGGCCAATCACAGGATCAAGCTTACCTTGCTCGGCACGCTCAGTAAGGTCGATGGTGAATTTTTTTAATGCCTGACGGGTTTCTTCCGCATTCGGGTCATCCACTTTTTGACCGCCACGAATAGCCTCTATGGCCGCTTCAATTTTTGTTGAAGTAATATTGAGCGCTTTAAATATATCTCCAAGCGGGCCTTTATCATCGCACGCAGCAAGTACAAAAAGTTCACTCGATATATATTTATCTTTACGCTTTTGAGCATATTTATCACATAAGTTAATTAACGAAACCATATTATTCGATAGCTGTACGTCGCCACCAACGCCTTCTACTTTAAAAAGCTTTTCGATTTCTTGTGATAATTTTGTATTTAACTCGTCTGCACTCACACCAGCTTGCGCAAGGAGTGCACGAACACTAGAGCCACTTTGCTGAAGTAATGAATACATTAAGTGCACGGGCTCAATAAATTGATGATCGCGCCCAAGTGCTAATGACTGCGCATCTGAAAGCGCAGATTGAAATTTACTTGTAAATCTATCTAAACGCATGAAGGTTTACCTATTAAAAAAACTAATTGCTTAATTAATGGGTATGATATGTAGTTTGTTCAAGTAAGAGATGAAAATTTAATCACTAAAAAGTGCGATTATTTGCGCCAGATCAAGCTTGCCATTCGCCCTGTTTGACCATCTCGTCGATACGAAAAAAATAATGATGGCTGTGAGTAGGTGCAATACTCTGCGCCATAAATACCCACAACACCAAGCTGAGTGAGTTGCTGCTTGGCAAGTAAATAAATATCCGCTAAGTATTTTTCACCTTGGGCAGTAAATGCATGCTGATGAATCTGGTTTTGATCGCAAAAACAATCTTTAACATCCTGCCCGACTTCAAACTGCAAAGCCCCGATAGCAGGACCAAACCAGGCAATGATGTCAGCAGGCTCAGCCTTAAACTTACTCAGTGTATTGGCAAGAATTCCCTTCGCTAATCCGCGCCACCCACCATGAACCGCAGCAACTTCATCCCCTGACGTTGAACACAATAGCACGGGTAAACAATCGGCCGTCATGATGGCAAGCGGTTGCTGCTTTAGGCGAGTATAAAGTGCATCAGCGCTACTTACTGAATGAATATCAACGCGTTCATCAACCACCACCACATCCGCACTATGTACTTGATTTAACCACACAGCTGGGCTTGGCAATTGCCTCGTTAAAGCAGTGCGATTTGCCTGCACAGCTTGCTCATCATCACCAACATGAAACCCCACATTAAAGCTATTAAACGGTGCCTTAGATACCCCGTTTTCACGAGTTGTACTGAGGGCCCCAATAGTGTCAGGGGCAGTCCATGTTGGCGTAATCATAATGTTTAATACTCAATATTTGGATTGGCTTTCGTATCAGCTCGCAATGCTTCTGTCATAGCGGCCATATCGTCTGGAATAGGCGCCTGCCAAGTCATTAACTCACCTGTGATAGGGTGCGCAATTGACAATTTAACCGCATGCAATGCCTGACGTTTAAAGTCTCTCAGCATTTGAAATAGCTCTGGCGTTGCGCCTTTCGGTGGACGTGGGCGCCCGCCATATAACTGATCACCAACCAGTGGATGGTTTAAATACGCCATGTGCACACGAATTTGGTGAGTACGGCCAGTTTCTAGGCGTAAACGTAAGCGTGTGTGAGCACGAAACTTTTCAGCAACACGGTAATGAGTCACCGCAGGTTTGCCCATTTCATGAACAGCCATGTGAGTACGTTTTGTTGCATGACGGCCAATTGGCTTTTCAATCATACCGCCTGCCGTCATAGTGCCATTACAAATTGCTTCATATTCACGTGTGAAGTTTTCACGCTTTTGCAGTGCAGACACTAAGTGCGTTTGCGCAGGAATTGTTTTTGCTACCACCATTAAACCTGTGGTGTCTTTATCAAGACGGTGCACGATACCTGCACGCGGCACGTTAATTATATCGGGGTAATGATGAAGCAAGGCATTCAATACTGTACCGTCTGGATTACCAGCCCCTGGGTGTACCACTAATCCCATCGGTTTATTGATTACTAATATATCATCGTCTTCATAAACGATGTTTAATTTGATATTTTGTGCCTCGTACTCGCGCGGTGCTTCAATGGTTGTTTCAACACTGACCAGTTCACCACCGAGTAATTTTTCACGCGGGGTGTTTAATATTTCACCATTCACGGTGATTTTATCATCTAAAATCCACGTTTTTATACGTGAACGAGAATAATCAGGGAACAATTGCGCCAATACTTGGTCTAGACGTTTACCGCCAAGGTCAATTGGAACCTCGGCTTGGAGAGAAATTTGCTCTGACATTAGTAACTTTACCCAATTTACCAGTGCAAGCTTTGCTCGACTGGGTTAGAATCGCTTTAATTAGCATTGTATGTATAGTTTACTCGGTTTTCCTCACTTGGCCTAGCCGAAGACATCGAAGGTAATAAATAAAATGATAAATAAAATAGGGAAACGTGCGTTCGCCATTGTTTTTTCAGTTTCATTACTTGGCCTAGGAGCCTGTTCATCTGCTCCTGATCAAGAAGATATTCAACGCGTTCCGAATAAATCTGCACAAGCTTTATATGAAGATGCGAAACAAACGTTAGATTCGGGCCTTTATGCACGAGCTATTGAGTTATTAAGCGCTATTGATTCACGCTATCCATTTGGTCCACTATCAAAACAAGTACAAATGGATCTCGTGTATGCACATTATCAAGCAGGCAATACTGAACAAGCTCTCGCAACAATTGACCGTTTCATTCGTTTAAACCCAAATCACAAAGATTTAGATTACATGTACTACATGCGTGGCTTGGTTAATATCAAAGCAGACAAAAACGCATTCCAAGAATACTTTGGTGTAGACCGTGCGGATAGAGATGCAAATCGCACTCGGGTTGCATTTACCGATTTATCAACCTTACTGAAACGTTTCCCAAATAGCGTTTATGCGCCAGAAGCGAAAAAACGTTTAGTATGGTTACTTAACAAAATGGCGCGTTATGAACTAAAAGTAGCAGAGTACTATTACGAACGTGAAGCTTATCTTGCCGCTGCAAACCGAGGTAAATATGTCGTTGAACACTACTCGCAAAGCAGTTACCTGGATCAAGCATTAGAGATCATGGAGAAAAGCTACGAGAAGCTAGGTTTACCTGAGCTAAGTGCGCATGCTAAAGAAACGCGCGAAGCAAATAAGCGTAAATAGTCTAAGCGCTGAATAAGCATTAAAAAGGCGCCAAATTTGGCGCCTTTTTTACAGTGTGTGTGACTGCTATTTCGTTAAATTGCGTCTTCATCTTCTTCTGCGGTACGAATACGCACAACACGCTCAACATCTGTGACAAATATTTTACCATCACCAATTTTGCCTGTTTGTGACGTTTTAACAATCACATCAATAGCTCTATCTACGTCTTCATCACTTAGTACAATATCTAGTTTTACCTTGGGTAAAAAATCAACCATGTATTCAGCACCGCGATAGAGTTCTGTGTGCCCCTTTTGACGGCCAAAACCTTTAACTTCACTAACCGTCATCCCCGTGATGCCTACCTCTGATAATGCTTCTCGAACATCATCAAGCTTGAATGGTTTAATAATTGCTTCGATTTTTTTCATTTTAAGGCTACTTATTATTTCTTGATTGCCTCGATTTTAGACAATACGGCTCTCTATAGCAAACAAAGCTATGAAATACGGTGATAAAATCAACAATCATGATATTATTAAATAAAGTATTAAAAGTAGAGACAACAATGAAATCATTACAAAAGGGCTTTACACTCCTCGAACTGATGGTCACTATTGCAATCGTGGGCATTGTGGCTGCCATAGCACTGTGGGATAGCTCTGATTTGCTAGAAAATGACCGCGCCGAAAGCTACTTACAAGAATTAAAGCGCAGTATTAGCTTTGCACGGGCAAAAGCCACCAGTAGCGATGCAATTGTTGTAGTCTGTAGTGGAGCAACAGCTAATATTGAGAGTAATACAGCAATGAATTGCTCTAATGATTGGGACCAAGGCACGGTCTTTGTATTTTTTGATTCAGATCAGAATGGCAGTTATAACCCTGCTAATGGCGATACCACTTTGAGAGTCCTCCAAGAAATCCCTAAAACGAGTAAACTGAGTTTCAGTGGCAATAACGCACTTATCTTTGATACTAGCGGCATGATCACCTCTGATCCAGGTACCTTTACTTTTTGTCCTTCTGGCGCAAATGATAACAACAAAGCATTGCAGGTATTAAAATCTGGCACTGCTTTATACCTAGGTGATACAACAAATACCTGTGATTAAGCCCCATAATTTGACACCATTTTAGGTCCAACTATAGTTAATTAAACTGTCACAATTTGGAGTCTTCACGGATGGAGACCTTAAACACATTACACCATAGGAATGGTGCAACACTCATCGAAAGCTTAGTGGTGCTATCAATAGTCGCAATACTTATGAATATTGCGCTGTTTGAATATAAGCCTTATCTAGCTAAAAGTCGCCTAGAAAACCGCACTCACTTAGTTAAACGCGCATTAAGCGTAAGCCGTCATAACGCAAAAACCCACAGCACGTACGTTACTTTTTGTGGGCTGCAAGAAAATCAATGCAATCGAGAGCACTGGCACAAAGCACTCACCGTATTTGTCGACAGGGGCGATATTGGGGTGTTTGATGAAGGTGATACTATTATTTGGGAACTTGAAGCAGTCGATAAACTTGATATGCTAACTTACCCCCGCCATTCAATCACATTTCGTTCAGATGGCACGCCTGTGGGATTTAATAATGGCACCTTTGTGTACTGCCCTGAATACAAAATAGCAAGCCTTAAAGGGCTTGCTATTTCAATAAGCTCTATTGGGCGTACTCGGCTAAAAGACACCAACAAATGCCAATCCTGATATTTCAATTATTCAATGAGGGATTACTTACCCCAGCAGGTGCTCGCACTCGCAGAGCCCGTTGAGGTTTTTAATCCTGTATCTGAAATAGTTAATGTTGCACATTCGCCATCTTGCAAAACGGGCCCTGCTGCGGGTGTGGCAGTAAACGCGAATGTACCGGCATCATTATCGACAACAACTGAAATTTTATAAAAATTATTCTCAGTTGTAGCACTGACCCCTAAGTTAGCCAAAGTTGTTGTATACTGCCTGTTATCGACAAAGAACTGCTCTTGCTTATTGGCAGCATCAAGTAATGCAGTAATGGCTTCTGTTCTGGCGGTGCGTTTAACATGCTCAAAGTAACTTGGTAACGCAATACTGGCTATAATACCTAAAATTGCCACGGTAATCATCAGTTCGATTAAGGTAAACCCTTTTACTTTATTAGTTACTCTTGTCATTTACTTCTCGCTTATAAATATAGGTTTGCTGTGTTTTAAAACCAAAACCAATCGGAGTTGCATCATTAACCAGTTGTATTTTTCCATCTTTAACCGTTAAACCCGGACCTTGTATTTCTTTCACTTTAAAGGGGTTTTGCTCGCCTTTAAGACCTGGTCCTATGGTTAAGAACTGACTCATCTCTTTGACTTTTTCGTCTGTATCTTTGATCACATCTGGGTTATCAGGATCCGGGTCTTCAGGATTCGGGTCTTCAGGATTCGGGTCTTCAGGATCCGGGTTTTCAGGATCCGGGTTTTCAGGATCCGGGGTTTCATCACAAAAACCATTATTATTACTATCAACACAGCTATCACCAACACCGAAATAAAGCTGAGGTGTATCAGGTACATCATTTGAGGTCGTAAATTTTAGACTATCATACACTTTTGTACCGTAGTGTAAGTGGAACGCATATAAACTCCCTGAGCCCCCTGTTAATGAACACTGATTCGCTGTTTCTGTTGAAGAAGCGGGTGCGTAACTGGTGAAATAAGCGACTCCTCCAATAACCGTGCTTGCTGCCAGTGATTTTTCACCAGCCGCTAGAAGGTTATAATACCAACCATGGTATTGACCTAATTCAACTTCTAAATCGGTAAATTTATCTACACTATCAAGTGCATTACCAAACGGGTCAGCATCCATATTCATTAAATTAGCCTGGGTGATCGCCGCTGGAATCTCATCGCTTTGGAATGAGCGTGTTACTGTATTGATATCGCGGATCATAAACAATTGATCACTCGTTGTGGTGCCCGTTGGTTTAGAGCGATTCCCACTACCTAGTAATACTGCATCAAAGGGGGTATCAATACGTGTTTTAACCGACTTACCATTTACGTCTGTTTCAGAGACCTTACTAAACATTGTTCTCGCAACCATCGGTTTATAAAAGAAACGACGATCTTGAGATGCAAGTGCACTGCCTAAACTCGCAAGTTTGAAGTGTGTCCAAGGACTTTCTGTGCTCGTTGGGCTATTTGAAGGCATATCAATACGCCATACATCACCGCCGGTGTCGGATGCATATAATCGATCAGTGTAACCGTCATAATCAGAATCCAAAACACTAATATCAGAAGCAATACTGTGTTTACCTGCAAAGCCATTTTCACTCGACGTTAAAGCCCACACTTTTTTGCCGCTCTGTGCATCAACAATATAAATACCGCGCCCTTTTGTGTCTTCAGTACGCAGAACATTGTCTTTATTGGTGTCGTACCCTGCACCAAAAACAAGCAGTGGTCGATTTTCATACCCTTTTAAGTTAATGTATGTCACCGTAGGTTTAGACCATGATTGCGCAAGTTCTTTAAAGTCTCCCGTTCCACCAATAATCGGTCCCCCCCACATGAGTCGAGGTGAATCTGGGTTTGTAATATCCAGTCCATAATAATTATTGCCGCCACGTCTTAAGCCAAAAAACGCCCAAACACGATCAGTGCCATTTACAACTCCATCACCATTTTTATCATCAAAGAACACAGAAATAGGTCCATCAACACCATAGACCTTTGATTTTTCTTGATTCTCTCGTAATGGTTTAATAATTTTGTATAAGCTACTGGGTATAAAAGCCCAGCTTTCTTTTAATACATCATTTTTATCTTGAAAAAAGTGTAGGTAACCTGCATTGGTGCCAATTAAAATGCGCACATCATCATTACCGTAATCAATTGTCACAGGTTTTGAGTGCAGAGGATCACCAAAAATATCTTGTCGTTGATCACTGGTACTGCCATCACCGTCTTCATCATCCACATCTATTCCTCGGCTCCACTTGATCGTTTTATCTAACTCGGTCGATAAGAGCCCAAGAGTCAACGAATTGACACTTGTTGCTGTAGTTAAATTAAACTTTAACGCTGCCGCTAAGTCGCCACCTAGTGCCGTAGAAACTGTCGACTTAGTAAAATCAACTAACCCAGCGCTCCCGGCATCGGTATAAATGGTCCGCGATGATAGGTTTGATAACATAAGATTTGCACCACCTTCCTGAACAATGTTCCCGTCTGGTGCTGTATTATCTGGTAACCAAAATGTCTTTGCCCCTTTTGCAATCAAACCATCAGCGTTTAATGCCGGCTTTCCATCCAAATCAACGATTTCATCGCCTGACACTTTCAACTTTTTAAGATTTCCACGCCACCGAGCACCGGTTTCTGGGTAAAACATTGCATAATAAATACCTTCACGACTGCGTGTTTGATCAACATTATTATTCGCAATAGAAGGTGAAGTAAAAGTATCATTTACTTCGCGTATGCGTGTTATCGTATTTTTTAAAGCTTTTGATAATTGTTCTGCAGTGTCAGCATGAAGATACTGACCACCGCCTAAATCAGCGGTTTCTGATAATAAGCGTTTACCATCCTTACTCATACCGCTACCAAAGCCAATCGTATACACCCGCCCTGTTTCATGAATATCAGATGTTGAAGGAAACAAATCCACTTTAACATCTTCAGTGCCATGAATAATCTGCGCAAGCTTGTGTAAATAAACACCCGCAATTTTATCAGAGCCGCTTAAATTGCTACCGAAATAAGATTTATAGAGATCACTGATTTCTCCATCTTGCTCATTATCTGAGCCTGAAGAGGGGTCACCATCTGTCATATAAATAACATTAACAGAGTTATCACAGCGTTTTGCTTCCTCTGTGGTATCAAATGGAGAGATATATGTATAACTGTATTTTGGTTTACGCTTTGACCCCCTTCTGACTTTTGTCTCTACTGACGTGTCTCGCCAAGCCTCATTAACTTTTTCTCCGTAATACAAACTTTGACCCGTAATGTATAAATAGGCTTCCCAAAGCGTCTCTGTTAAAGGTGTCCCCCCGTCAGCAGGTAGTACAGAAATGGCTGTCTTCAAGGATGAAGATGACGAGCCTATTCCAGCTAATACATAACCGCCATTTGTGCTATTAAAACGCATCAAACCGAAATCAATATCGTCATTGTTATCTACTAAGCTTGTAATCGCACTTTTTGCTACACCAAGACGACTGTCTGGGCACACAACATAGCCCGTGTAGCTGCTGTAGCCACAACTTTTACCCGTTGCAGTAGAAAATGCCATACTTCCAGAAGTGTCAAAAATAAGTAAAACACGCGGTTTTTCATTTGTTTTCACATTATAGTTAACGTATAGCTCTATGTCTTCAGCATACACTGCAGTAACCATACAGGTTACAAAACCAGTCAGTATACTGCGCACTAACGTTTTCATTTTCATCATGAGTCTCCGTTAACGGCCTGAGTTACGGCCTACCATCTCTTGAGCAACACCCGTTGTGATTGTGAGTGTGTGATTACTTTTAGAGCCATAGGTAATTGATGTATCTATTTGCAACATGTTGCATGACACACCCGCTGTAAAATTAAACTTGCGTGGACAAGGAATATCACTTGGGCCGTTATTTAAATTAACCATCGAACTTGATGCATCGCCAATATTCCCTAAATCATGAACTCCGCCAGGTATTGCTGATGCTCTTTTAAAAAAGGCACTATTTGCCCCTGCAGCAGCTTGGTTGGCTATTACGCGCTGTACCGTGCCAATTAACTCATTTTCTGCAGCTTCACGTTCTTGTGCTGCATTGGTGATTTTAATGTCAATACTACTGCTACTCATAAGAGTAACTGCAATGCCTGTGACCGCGACAACCATAATAAGAGCAACAATTAACACAACGCCTTGTTGTCTTTTTGCTAACGTTATATACGCCATAAATTAGCTCCCACATTATTTAAGCGAATAGTCGTGGTAAACAATGCTCGACGGTAATTATCAGTAAAGGTTAGCTCTCTACTACTTTCATCTTCACCCAAGGTATACGTTTGATTTTGAATTTTTAAATCGCCATCTGGGGTAAGCGCTCTGACTAATAGGAAAACTTGCACAGTTAAGATGCCATGACGGTTTTCCCAATCAGTATTCGTCATTTGGTTAATACTTTTATACGTATCAACACGGCTATTATTGGTTGTATCGAGACCAAATACAAAGTGCATGTCCTCAACCCCTTCCATTATCGTTTCTGTAACCATGCCTGAGCCTGGTTTTAAACGTCTGCGCATTAAAACGGGCACAGTGACAGGTTGGTCATTTATTGTGTAATTTTGCTCAGAAATGTAATAAACGTGATGACGATAACGCCATACAGTCGCGTTAACATTAAGTGAGGCACCATCAATTGGCCCTTGTACAAACTGAGCTCTTTCTTGTTCGGCAACAAAGTAATAACTGCCAGCACCTGTATCATCAGGTCGAATTTGCAAACCTTCAAGAAACTTTAACTGCAGAACATCTGTATTTTTTTTAGCGTTTTTTATGCAGCCTAATGCATCACCAGTCGCGGTTAACACTGCATACACTGAGCGAAAGTTACTCGTTGCTGTTTTAACCGGGAAACTACCATTGTTAAGCCCTTCAGAACAATCGGGAGTAGGATTAGCGGTTGACTCTGTATTTGCTGGCGAAAACGAGTCTTCATAAAATGTTCCCCAAAAGCCTATTTGCTCAATATCACGTTGCATAATATTAATCGCTAATCGGCCTGTTTCTTGTAACTCACCAATTGTCATGGTGTCACGCGTGGTCACTTTCATACTAATATAGGTGAACATAACGCCACCTAAAACAAGTCCGCCTATAAATAGCGCAACCATCATTTCAACTAACGTAAATCCTGCATGCTTTCTCATATCAAGACCTTAAGTAAATATAGCTTTCAAGCACAATTAAACGACGCTTATCATTGGCTGCACCGCATTCAATTGCCGACGTACCTGCATTTGCTTTAATTGCTTGTCGACCTTGCCAACTGATCACCACGTTAATATTAAATTCACTTGCATTACCCGCTGCGACAGGCGTGCTCTTGATACACACCGTTGCATCATCTAAAGCCCCGGTATTTTCACGCGCTTGAATAGCCCGCACCCATTGCTGTTTATCAAGGGCTGCAAGTTGCTGAGCATTACACGCTGCGTTGTAGCATTGTAAATTGGTATTTAACGCAGTGTCACTTGTGAAAGTGCCATTATAGAGGGCTGTAAATCCTGTGGAATCGTTTGCTCGCATTCGTTGAATAATATCGTTTCCTAACGCCACCGCTGCAGCACGCTGCATTGAATCAAAACTAGCTTGCTTAGCTTTTGCCTGCAGCGCTACAGCGCCTAACAACCCAAAGCTTAAAATCACAAAAGCAATAAGTACTTCAACTAAGGTAAAGCCTTGAACATGTGAATGCCGTGTCATATTAAAATCAGCTCATAGATTTCCATACAATAAGCATAAAAGGACAATAATAAATAGCAATGAGGGTTTAGATGAACGGTCAAATTTATTGATAAGCGGTCCGAACATACCGACTAAAACAGCATCGAAAATTGGCACCGTAAAACTGTGTGGTAAAACTATTCACCCATCGCTTGTTTTACGGTTTTAAGTGCTCGACGGCTAATGGTGAGAGGTTCATCATAATGTCGCATTATCAAATGATGACCACTCGACACAGAGCAATGAAGGCTCTGTATATGCAGCTTATTAACCAAGGTATTACGATGAATACGCAATAATTGTTGTGAGTACGTACTTTCAAGCTGTTTCAAGCTATGCTCGATAATAGCTTCACCGCCAACAAAAATGAGTCGCGTATATTTTTGCTCTGCAACACAGCACACCACATCGTCGATATTGACTCGGCGCATAGCACCCGCTAACTGATAAGTGATATGTGAATGAACAGGCCTATTAACTTGTGTACGATTTAGTTTGCTAAGTTGCAGTAAGGTTTTTGTAAGTGCTTGCTCGGTTATAGGTTTTACTAAATAGCCATCTACCGCTAACTCAAATGCTTCTAGAGCATGTTCAGAATGGGCAGTTAAAAACACCACAGCCGGAGGTATAGCAAGCAGCTTTAATGCCTTTGCGACCTCTAAGCCGCTTAATTTTGGCATATTAATATCTAATAACACGATATCCGGTTGCAACTCTTTACACAGCGTTACCGCCTGCTCACCATTGTCTGCATCGCCAACAACATGGTAGTTAGGATGCATGGTTAATAAACGCCTAACACGTGCCCGAGCCAGCGGTTCATCGTCAACAATCAAAACATTGATCATGTAATTTCCTGCCTTGGAATAACGAGTTTAGCTCTAAACTCACTATCGCGATGTGTGGTGGTTAACTTGGCACGATAGTGATAAAAAAGCGCCAACCTTTGGCGAATGTTTTCAAGTGCCATGCCATTACCAGCGCGGCGCTGCTCTGCATTTTCAAGCACAGGATTAATAATAATAAACGTATAGCTTTTATCGGTTATATGCATCTCTATGGTAATTTTTGTGCTCTCAGAAGCCGGTTCAAGGCCATAATACACCGCATTCTCAATAATAGGCTGTATCGTTAGACACGGAATTTCAACGTCTGGGACGCACGCTGGCATCTGCCAGTTAACCGTTAATCGCTCGCCATAACGCCAACGCTCAAGTGCAATATATTGCTCACATAATATCAGCTCGTCTTGCAAAGAAATCGCTTTACCGCTTTTCATCGCAGCTTGGGACAACGCAGCTAAAGCCAAAATAGCTTGCTCGGCGGCTTCGGCATCATAATGCGTTAGCTCGGCAGCTGTGTTCAAGCTATTGAATAAAAAGTGTGGACGAATACGTGCTTGTAACGCATCTAACTCAGCATGCGCTAATGCTTTGGTTTGTAGCTCTTTTTGGTTTTGTATAACAACAAATTGACTAAATAATGCCGCCACTAAAAAGATTATGAGTACATTACTCGCGATAAAATAGCCCGCTGATTCAATATAATAAATATCTGCAAAGAGAGATAATACAGCCACACTGTAAAAACACGTTGATAGCAATAATGAAATAGTCAGGATAAGTAGTTGGAAATTATTAGAATAGCGTGCCAAGTATTTTCTAAAAATATACAGTGCAGCAACACTCGTCAGAAAGATTAAGTGCAAAAAGAAACTGAAAATGGCAAGACGAAGCCATACATCGCCTTCGGTTGCAGGGGCAAACGCTAGTAAAATAGCAATAACTTGACTTACCACGAGTGTAGCAAGCACACCTCGGGATTGAAAAAGAGCCGCAATCAACAAGCCGTTTTGATTTGGCTGTGTGCTCATGGGCTCTCCTAGTATCTGTTGTTAACTACTTGTTTAGATTAGCGTAGCTCAACAGGAACGGCAAATACTATATTCTCTTCTTCGCCAGGGTTTTCAACAACTTGGTTTCCACCCAATTCTTTTAGACGAGTAATTACTTGCTGCACTAACACTTCTGGTGCAGATGCGCCCGCAGTAACCCCTACGGCATTGACGTTGTTAAACCAATCAGCTTCAACGTTACTTGCATCATCAATTAAATACGCTTTAGTGCCCATTTTATCTGCAAGTTCACGTAAACGATTTGAGTTTGAGCTATTCTTAGCTCCCACAACCAGTAACACATCAACTTTATCTGCTAAGTCACGCACCGCATCTTGACGGTTTTGTGTCGCATAACATATATCATCTTTACGCGGACCATCAATTGCAGGAAACTTTGTACGTAAAGCATCAATAACATCGGCAGTGTCATCAACCGACAAGGTTGTTTGACTGCAATAAAATAAATTGTCAGGATTTTTAACCGTCAGATTTGCAACATCTTCCGGTGTTTCTACTAAGTAGATACCCCCTGCTTCGTTATTATATTGCCCCATGGTGCCTTCTACTTCAGGGTGACCATGATGACCTATTAAAATGCACTCGATGCCTTTACGGCTCGCGCGCGTTACTTCCATATGTACTTTGGTAACTAGCGGACAGGTTGCATCGAAAACTTTTAATTCACGACGCTTAGCCTCACTGCGTACCGCTTGAGATACACCGTGAGCACTAAAAATAACAATGCTGTCATCAGGAACTTGATCAAGTTCTTCAACGAATACAGCACCGCGGTTTTTAAGACCGTCTACTACATAGCGGTTATGCACCACTTCGTGTCGCACATAAATAGGCTTTTCAAAGATATCTAGTGCTCGCTCAACGATACTGATTGCGCGGTCAACACCTGCACAAAAACCACGTGGGTTAGCTAATAAAATATCCATTACCCTGTTACCTCTAAAATATCGACTTCAAAGGTTAAACGCTGGCCAGCAAGTGGATGATTGAAATCAATCGTTACAGACTCACCTTGTACCTCACGGACAAGTCCTGGTAATTCAGTGCCATCAGGTTGAGTGAAGGCAATAATGTTCCCCACCTCAGCTGGAGTGTCAGCGCCAAACTTACTGCGGTCTACATAGTAAATATTATCTGGGTTTGGTTGCCCAAAGGCATCTTCGGGTTCAAGTTCAAATGACTTACTCTCGCCTGCGGCTAGGCCTAACAAACACTTTTCAAAGTTGGCGGTTAGACTACCATCGCCCATTCTTAATTTTGCCGGCTTATTGTGCACCTTCGTCGAATCAGCTGCTGAGCCATCTTCTAATTTAATTGAGAAATGGAAGATCACTTCAGACTTTTCACCAATTACTGCTTGGCTCATGCTTTTTGCTCCTTAGGACTTTCGCCTGTAAAGGCATCATATAAAAGTAATGCTGCACCGATACAAATTGCACTGTCGGCAATATTGAATGCTGGGAAGTGCCAATTTTCATAATACACATGCAAAAAGTCTATGACATAACCATAGACAATACGATCGTATAAATTACCAATCGCACCCGCGAGTACAAGTGCATACGCAGAGCACAACACCTTATTGCTGGCAGGTAAACGTTTTAACCACCATGTTAAAAGCACACTAATAACCACAGCAATTAAGCTTAAAAACCAGCGTTGCCAACCACCAGCATCACTTAAAAAGCTGAAGGCAGCACCATAGTTATGCACATAGGTAAAATTAAAGAATGGCAAAATTTCAATAGATTCTTTGTAGGTCATAGTATTTACAACAAGTGTTTTTGTCGCATGGTCTACTACTAAAAGTAGTAGACTCAGCCATAACCATACTAAGCCACTTTTTCCGGCTAGTTTGCTCACAAACAACTCCTATGCGAACTGACGTTGTTCACCGTCGCCATCAACATTGCTAACACAACGGCCACATATTTCAGGATGAGCAGGCTCAGCACCTACATCATCACAATAATGCCAACAACGTTCACATTTTTCTGCCGTTGTTGCTGTAACGTTGATGAACAAGCCATCAATTTCAGTTGCTTGGCTACCTTGTGGTTGTTCAGTAACCGTTTCAACAGTGACACCAGAAGTTAATAATACAAAGCGTAATTCATCACCTAATGCGGCAAGTTTTGAACTTAACGCTTCAGTTGCATAAATACTGACATTTGCTTGTAAAGTCGCACCAATGATGTCTTCTTTACGCGCCGCTTCTAATACGCGGTTCACTTCATCACGTACATTCAGAATTGTGAGCCAATCATCGTTACTGAACTTACCTTGCGTAGAGGCTTTAAGCCCATCGTACCACACTGATGTGAATACAAATTTATCACGTTCGCCCGGTAATGCTTCCCAAATCTCTTGTGCAGTGAAGCTTAAGATTGGTGCCATCCAACGCGTCATTGCTTCTGCAATGTGATAAAGCGCTGTTTGACATGAGCGGCGTGCATGGCTATCGCTTTTCGCTGTGTATTGACGGTCTTTGATTACATCTAAATAGAATGAACCAAGCTCACCCGTACAGAAATTCATTAATTTTTGCGTTACAAGTAACATTTGGTACTTGTCGTAAGCAGCTAAAATTTCATCTTGTAACTCGGCAGCACGACCAACAATCCAGCGGTCTAGTTCAACCATATCGTCGATAGCAACGTGATCTGTTTTTGGATCAAAACCATTTAAGTTAGCAAGTAAGTAACGGCTCGTGTTACGGATACGACGGTAACGATCTGCCGAGCGCTTGAAGATTTCATCCGAAACCGTCATCTCTGCGGTAGAGTCAGTTGATGCAACCCATAAGCGAAGAATATCAGCACCCAGCTTGTTCATCACATTTTGCGGTGAAATAACATTACCCAGTGACTTAGACATCTTACGGCCGTTTTCATCAACGGTGAAGCCGTGCGTTAACACTTGCTTGTAAGGTGCATGGCCATTAATTGCAACCGATGTCATCATTGACGACATAAACCAACCACGATGTTGGTCAGACCCTTCAAGGTAAAGATCTGCTGGGCCCGTCAAGTCTTCACGTGCATCAACAACACACGCGTGAGTCACACCTGAATCAAACCAAACATCTAAGGTATCTTGTACTTTCATGTACTGATCAGCGTCATCACCAAGTAATGTTGCGGGGTCTAAATCGTACCACGCTTGAATACCTGATTTTTCAACTAGCTTAGCCGCTTCTTCGATTAATGCTTGCGTATTCGGGTGTAACGCCCCTGTGTCTTTATCAACAAACAACGCAATAGGTACACCCCATGTACGCTGACGTGAAATACACCAATCAGGTCGGCCTTCAACCATGTTCGCAATGCGGCTTTCACCCCACTCAGGTAACCACTCTGTCTTTTTGATTTCATTCAATGAATCTTGACGAAGGTTCGCTTGATCCATGCTTACAAACCATTGTGGTGTCGCACGGAAGATGATTGGCGTTTTATGACGCCAGCAATGTGGGTAACTATGATTGAGTGCATGATGATGCAACAGCGCGTTATTTTCTGTTAATACATCAATAACACTCGCGTTGGCTTTAAATACATGTTGACCTGCAAACAGTGGCGTATCAGGTAAATAAACACCATTTGCACCCACCGGGTTTGCTACTTCTAAACCATATGCAAGACCAGCCGCGAAATCTTCTTGACCATGACCAGGTGCAGTGTGAACAACCCCCGTACCCGAATCAGTCGTTACGTGATCAGCAACAATCACAGGCACTGTAAAGTCATAAAAAGGGTGAGCAACGTGTAAGTTTTCTAAGGCAGCACCTTTAACATAACCCAGTACATGGTAATGATTGAAACCGTAACGATCCATCGCATCTTTAACGAGTTCAGAGCCTAAGATCAAACGCTGTTGCGCGCCCTCGTCATCAACTTGAACTAATGCATACTCAAGCTTCTCATGAACAGCCACTGCGCGGTTGGCAGGAAGTGTCCACGGTGTAGTTGTCCAGATAACAGTGCTTACAGCGCCTGTACCTTGATGACCATCGGCAAGTTCAAATGCGTTAATAACGGCATCTTGATCTGCAAACTCAAAGCGTACGTCGATAGCAGGTGATTGTTTGTCTTGGTACTCAACTTCTGCTTCAGCAAGCGCTGAACCACAATCTGTACACCAATGAACCGGTTTAGCACCTTTGTGTAAATGACCATTTTTAATAATACGGCCTAATACACGGATTGCATTCGCTTCAAAGTCAAAGTTCATGGTCAGGTAAGGCTTGTCCCAATCACCAAATACCCCTAAGCGTTTAAAGTCTGTTTTTTGACCTTCAACTTGCTTTTTAGCATATTCGCGACATTTTTCACGAAACTCAGCCGCTGACACTTTAACACCAGGCTTGCCAACTTTCTTTTCAACCATTAATTCAATAGGTAGACCATGGCAGTCCCAACCAGGCACATAAGGTGCATCAAAGTCAGACAAGGTTTTTGACTTAACAATAATGTCTTTAAGAATTTTGTTTACAGAGTGGCCTAAATGGATGTCACCGTTTGCATACGGAGGGCCGTCATGCAAAATGAAGGTTTTTTTACCTTTTTTAGCGCTGCGAATTTGACCATATAGATCGTCTTCATACCATGTTTTAAGCATAGTTGGTTCACGTTGTGCCAAATTGCCGCGCATTGGAAACGCTGTTTCCGGTAAATTCAAAGTATGTTTGTAGTCGCTCATTAATCCTACTTTCCGTATCGGCTACCTAATTTAAACCAAAACACTGCTTAGCGGCGGTTACATCATCTGCAATCTGCGCCGTCAGTTGTGTTAATGTCTCGAATTTTTTCTCATCGCGAAGCTTTTTTACAAGCTCCACATGCATAAATTGTCCGTAAATGTCCTGCGCAAAGTTAAAAAGGTGAACTTCTAATAATGCGCGTGTCCCGTTAAATGTGGGTTTGTTGCCAATATTTGCAACCCCAAACAGCTGTTCATTGCCAACGGTCGCTTTCACCGCAAATACGCCATTTACTGGGCATACTTGACGTTTCAAGGCAATATTTGCCGTTCTAAAACCAAGCTCACGGCCTTTTGCCCAACCGTGAATAACACGTCCAGAAATCGCATACCCATGACCCAGCATCGTTTTAGCCTCTTCTAATTGCCCTGCTGCTAGCGCATGGCGGATTAGTGTGCTACTTACTCTGTCATTAAGACGACGAAAGCTGGCCGTACTTTTAACATCTATATTCAGCGCTGCACCCATATTTTTTAGCAACGCAAAGTCACCACTGCGACGTTTTCCAAAACAAAAATCATCACCGACAGTGAGCGCTTTCACTCCGAGCTTATCAACCAAGACTTCGTTAACAAACTGCTCAGCTTCCATGTTAGCAAACTGCTGATTAAAACTAATACAAATTACGCGTTCAACACCCAGTTCTGCTAGCAATCGAAGCTTATCACGCAAACGTGTCAATCGAGCGGGTGCGTTATCTTTAGCAAAAAACTCTTGTGGCTGAGGCTCAAATAACATAACAGTGCTGGGTAACTGATGTTTTTGCGCATCAAGTAGCAAGCCTTTAATCACTTCAGCATGGCCTAAATGCACACCATCAAAGTTCCCAATCGTTAACACGCAACCATAGTGTTGTGCGCGAATATTATGAATACCTCTAATTAACTCCATGCCACCTATTTGCCTTTGTCAGCACGCCCAAAACATGTTCATCGGGCTTGAAGCGCCGATTATAATCTTTTTTTTAGTTGGATTCAGTAGTTGCAACACTTTTTATCGTATTTAGTCGTATTCCTAAAATAAAGAGCACAACAAAGTATACCAATACAGCCAGCACAAGCAGCCCTGCCAACAACATAACTTGTTCACTAAAGTGCCAGCTTCGCCATGCAAAGTGCTGACCTGCATACCATACCGCAGTCGCCATCAAAATACTCGAAAACAAACACTTAAATGTAAAACCGACGCTCATTGAAGAAAACTGATAAACCCCTTCTTTGCGTAACTGCCGATAAAGTAAAAACGCGTTACAGCTGGCCGACATAGACGTGGCTAAAGCTAACCCCAAATAACCAATAAAAGGCGCTAACATGATGTTAAACACCATGTTTAGAACCAAGGTTTTTATGCCTATTTTCACGGGGGTTTTAGTGTCTTGTCGCGAGTAAAAACCGGGTGCTAACACCTTGATTAACATAAAACTGACTAACCCTACCGAGTACGCCATCACGCCATAACTAACCGCTTGAACGTGATCAATTTCACCGTCTTGAAACGCACCATGGTCAAAAAGCACCGTGATGATCAACGGGCTTATCACCATTAAACCAAACATGGCTGGTAAACCTAAGAAAATAACAAATCGCACTCCCCAATCAAGCGTATGCTGAAAATCAAGCGTGCTTTTCGTACTATGTAATTTAGACAGTGCCGGTAAAATCACTGTTGCAATACCAATACCGAATAACCCAAGGGGGAACTCTATCAATCTGTCTGAATAGTAAAGCCAGGCAATGGAGCCTGTCATAAGCATTGAGGCAATCATGGTATCGAGCAATAAATTAATTTGACTAATCGATACACCAAACAAGGCCGGTAACATCAACTTTCGTACTTTCACGACATTTTCGTCTTGCCACCCCCACTTAGGTCGGCTCAACATGCCCGCTCGATACAAAAATGGCAGCTGAAAAATCAGTTGCACCAAGCCACCAATGAACACCCCTATTGCTAATGCATAAGCACCTACTGCAAATTTATCATGCAGAAAAATAGCACAGGCAATAATTGAAATATTCAATAATACAGGGGTAAAAGCGGCCACGGCAAAGCGGTTATACACATTCATTACTGCGCCACTAAGAGCAACAAGACTCACAAAAAACAAGTACGGAAACGTGAGCTTTAATAACGCACTCGCTAATTCGAACTTAGCGGCATCCTCTCCCCCTTGCCACCAATCAATAAACCAGCCAGTACCAAATAAAGCGGCAATCACTGGCGAGGCAATCACACCAAATAAAGTGACGAGCAGCAAAATTGTGCCCAAAGTGCCCGCAGCCTGCGCGACAAAGAGTCTAACCTTGTCGTCACCTTGCTGCTCTTTTATTTCAGACAATACGGGCACAAATGCCTGTGCAAATGCGCCTTCGGCAAATAGACGTCGTAAAAAGTTAGGGATTCTATTAGCAAATAAAAACACATCAGCTGCCGCACTTGCACCCAGCAAGTTAGCAACAACCGCATCGCGAACTAACCCTAAAATACGCGAAATCATCGTCATCGCACTGACAATCATCCCGGAACGAAATAATCCTTTTGCCACCTTAAACCTATTATCAAAAAACCTTTAAGATGGGCGATTATGCCTAAAATATCTCTAAAGCACTAGGCTCGGACACGACGCTTTGTTACAATGGCGATATTAACTGCTAAAGCGGCAAATTGATGTTCGTTATAAGGAGCAGTTTTTCTTGAGCCGTCAAAAATTCATTGACATTCATGATAAAAACAGGCATATTCCACGGCCTTTAAATTAAGCTTATTTTAAGATTGTTAGGAGCAAACCTTGGCTAACATCAAGTCTGCAAAAAAACGCGCTATCACGAGCGAAAAAAATCGTCAACATAACGCAAGCCGTCGTTCAATGATGCGCACTTACTTCAAAAAAGTAGTTGCTGCAATTGAAGCGGGCGACAAAGAAGCTGCACAAGCAGCATTTGCTGTTGCAACACCTATCCTAGACCGTTACGCAACTAAAGGTCTAATCCACAAAAACAAAGCAGCTCGTCATAAGAGCCGTTTAGCAGCTAAAATCAAAGCGCTATAATTTGTTTTTGAAAGATATAAAAAAACCGGCTTTTGCCGGTTTTTTTTTACCTGAAATTTGACGTTACACAATTTCCAGCTCTGGGTAGAACTTTTTCAACATTGCCGCAATTTTCTTCGGTGTAAACGGCTTAACAACAAACCCTTTAGCGCCTTTATCAATTGCATCTTTCACATTTTCAACTGTTGAATGGGCTGACACCATCACCACATTCGCCTCTGGTGAAATGTCGTTAATATGAGAAATAATTTCTTTACCATCGCCATCTGGCAATTCAATATCTAAAAAAATGATATTAAACTCTTTCTCTTTACATTCACTTAAACACTGCGCAGCCGTTGAAGCCTCACGCACGTCATCAATCCCCAAGTGCATGAGCGTTTGATTTAAAAAGCTACGGACTGTTCCCACATCGTCAACAATAAGAATTGAAAGCTGCGTATCCATACTATTCCTCTTAAGCAATAAAGGTTCACACTAATTGAATGTAACTCTGTGACGCAATAAGACAATCAGTGTTATATGATCTGAATTTGACTATTATATCAAAAACTTCGTTATAATCTCATTATAGAGAGCTATGTATAAAAGGCCAGATAAGCTTTATGTCTAATAAAATAAAAAAACAATCGCTGTTAGGTAAAACACCAGCACGAAAAAAACCAACATCGACAACAAAACGACGACCTGCAAACCCGCAACGTGTCCCTCCCCAAACGGTGCAGCAGGCTGGCGCCTCCGAACCGGTTAAAAAAAGTGCAAGCCGTTGGTATGCAATTGCCGCTGTTGTATTAATTATGCTAATTACGCCCAAGCCCGTTCTCATTACCTATGAAAAACTAGGGATGGTATCTCAAAGCGTGTATTGGCCAGGTGTTTTTGGCTTCGGGGCAAAGCTCTTTGACTCAACCCTTATACCCCGTGCAGACCTTAGCCGTAATGTGATTTACTTATGCCAAGATAAACGCGACCCTGCGAGCTGCCAAAAATACCGTGTAACAGAGCAAAGCGGTTTTTTTGCGGCAATGAAAAAGCTAATAATGGATTAAAAAATCTAATCTGAAAATAAAAAATTACTTGGTTGAAAGCTGTGTAAAAGATCACCATAATGGCGCTCCTTTTTCAACACAGACACTATTAGATACGACCATGCTAAACGAGCTAGATTGGCTTTTAAACTTTACGTTACTTGCACTAGGATTAGGTGCTTTTTTTATTAATCAGTTAACCTTATTGCGTTTTGCTGCTATTAGCGCGTGTAGTTTATTATTTTTATCGTTTAGTTTAGATCTGATGTCATCAAGTGTGATCTCAAATATGAGCTTAGTGTTGATCAACACATTTTATTTATTCAAGGTCTACACTTTTGGCCAATTGAATATTAATCAAGGTTAATCTTCTCCCAAGATTATTTGATAGAACACTTTAACGCTTCTATCATCCTTTACGCCCAAACATCGCTATGTTTGGGCTTTTTTTTACTTACAATATGACTGAACTGAGATACCATATATTCCGTATAAAGATATTTTAGAGGTGCCTTATGTCATTAAACGACTTCGACTTATTTCTCTCTTCTATGGAAGATGTAAAGCCTCTCAAGCACGATACTGTAAAACTCGATACCACCAAGCAAGGCCCTTCTCTGTCACAACAAGAAAAACGTAAAGCCGCTGAGTCTGATCTCGCAATCGATGAAAACTACCTTCGCAGTGAGTTTGTTGAATTACTTGATCCACACGCTGTTTTAGCGTTCAAGAAAGATGGCGTTCAAGCCCAAGTTTATAAAAATCTTCGCTTAGCGAAATATCAGCTTGATGCAACCCTAGATTTGCATGGACAGGCACTCCAACATGCCCGTAGCACCTTATTCAATTTTATTAATGATTGTCACCTGCGCAATATTCGCGTGGTGTTAATTCGCCATGGAATTGGTATTAAAAATAAATCAAAACCGGGTATCTTAAAAAGCTACACCAATAAGTGGCTACAAGAAATACCCGCTGTACTTGCGTTTCACAGCGCACTTAAGCAGCATGGTGGCAACGGTGCTACCTATGTAATGATCAAAAAGTCAGATGAGAAAAAGCACGAGAATAGAGAGCGCCATTCTAAGAGAAGTTAATAACATAATTTAGATGTAATCAGGTGCAACGCTCACTTTGCGAAGCACCTCTTAAAACGTTATGATTGACTTTGTACAATTTCTGGTACGTCAACACCTGCAGCATTGGCTTGATTAAACCATGCAGATATACCTAATACGATTACAGACACCACCACTAAGCTAAGTTTTGCCCCACCTTGATTAGATTTCATAACACCTCTTATTATTATTGTTGTTGGTTTATTGTCCACCAACAGCATAGCAAAGTTACAGATGTTAACAAGCTGTTTAATAAAATAATTTATTAGATGTCAATAACCTTTTGTTCTATCAACCAGATTTACTAGCCTTTCCCCATTTAGCAATCTTTTTACATTACCTGCAATTTGTTCAGTTACCGTGTTTATATCCGATAAAGCAGCACAATGAGGAGTGAGTGTAATTTTATCATGAGACCAAAATGGGTGCCCTTCAGGTAAAGGCTCTTCAGCGAACACATCAAGCGTTGCGCCACGTAAGGAATTGTTATCTAAAGCCGCCAGCAAATCGGCGTCAACGACATGCTTACCACGGGCGACATTAATGAGCACCGCATGATTTTGCAGCTTACTTAATAATGCAGCATCAATAATGCCTGTAGTATGTTGATTAAGAGGCAACAAACACACCAAGTAGTCAACCTGTTTTAGCATTGTATTCAAGCCATTTTCTGTATGGTAACAAGTAACCTGTTGTTCTTGTTTTTCGCTATTTGACCATGCACTTACCGTAAAACCATTCGCCACCAAACGTTTGGCACATGCCTTTCCAAGCTCACCATAGCCTAAAATACCCACATGCTGATGTGCATAGGCTCGTTTGGGTTTCCATGCTCCTTGTGATTGTTTTAAAAAATATTCTTTCAATCTTAATTTTTGCGCTAATACATGGGTCAACACATATTCAGCCATATCGCTGGCAAGGGTCTCGTCGACAATACGTACCACAGGAACAGAGGGTGCAATCGCCGTTAAGTCAATGCTGTCTACGCCTGCACCAAACGACGACACAGCTTTTAAATTAGGGAGTTTCGCCCATAAGTCTGCAGGCGCATTCCACGCCAATACAAATTCAACGGCGCTATAATCTGTACATTCTGACCACAACTGTACTTCCACTTCGGGTAATAAAGTACGTAATCGTTCAATTAATTGACTGCAATCTCGGCCAGTGATTGCCACAAGTAAAATCATTTTGTTCTCCGCTTATCGTTAGCGCTCTTTAAAAAGTCACACAACTGCAACTTAACTGTCACAGCGAGCTTTTACCCTACTTATATCGCTAGATGCGTTTAAGATTGAGGTGTGTATGATCAGTGTTGATAAAGTAATAGAAGCAAATTTACCACAGTTAGAAAATTCACCAAAAGTAAAAGGGTTGGTAAAAAAGGGGTTAGGCTATTTATTACATGAACAAGAGTTTGTTGCCTTTGGCGATGCCTACCCTCACTTACAGGGACTCGAGTTTGTTGAGCAAGTACTCGATGAACTTGACTTTGATACACGTTACAAACCAAAACAAATGGAACACATCCCCAGTGAGGGCCATGTTGTTATTGTTGCGAACCACCCAATTGGCTCGCTCGATGCATTAGCATTAATCAAAGTGCTATCCAGCATTAGACCCGACCTTAAAGTCGTTGCTAACCGCATGCTGATGTCAATCACGCCAATGCACTCATTGTTATTACCCGTCGACAACTTATCGGGGACAAGTAAAAAGAAAGAGCTGGCCAATATTCAACAGCATTTAAAATCAGAAGGCGCATTGTTAATATTTCCGGCTGGTGAAGTGTCACGACTAAGCCCTACAGGTATCAAAGATTGTAAGTGGAACAGCGGCTTTTTACGCATGGCAAAAAAAGCCAACGCGCCGATCTTGCCAATTTATATTAAAGCCAAAAACAGCCCACTATTTTATGGCACTTCGATGATCTACAAACCATTAGCAAGCTTGTTATTGGTCAAAGAAATGTTTAAACAACGACAAAAATCGTTAGAGTTTGAAATTGGTGCATCAATACCGCCTGAGTCATATTTAATTGAGAATTTAAAAGATAAAGAAATTGCGCAATTAATCAGAAAGCAGCTTTATCGCCTGATCACTAAAAAGCCATTACCTTTAAAAACACAAACGCCAATCGCAAGCCCAGAGGCCACTAAGGATTTAAAGAAAGCCATTGAACAGTGCGAACTGCTCGGTGAAACATCAGACGGAATGAAAATTTATCTTTATCAATATAGCGGTAGCTCTCCGATTTTTCGTGAACTCGGTCGTTTACGCGAAATAGCCTTTCGTGCTGTCGGTGAAGGCAGTGGTAAGCGACGTGATATTGATAAATACGATATGGATTATCAGCACCTCGTACTGTGGGATGCAAAACAACTGGAACTAGTCGGTGCATATCGTCTTGCGTGTGCAAAAGAAATTATAGAAAAACATGGCCAAAAGGGACTGTATACCGATAGCTTATTTAGTTACAGCGACGAAATGGCGCCATATTTCGAACAAGGTATTGAGCTGGGTCGCAGTTTTGTACAGCCCAAATATTGGGGCAGAAAAAGCCTCGATTACTTATGGTTTGGTATTGGTGCATTTGTAAATAGGTACCCGCAATATCGCTATTTATTTGGTGCTGTTAGTGTATCAAATGCCTTACCTGAACAAGCAAAATCTTTACTCGTTCATTACTATCAGCATTATTACGGTGCGCAGCAAACATTAGCGATACCCAACAATGAATTTCGTCATACTGAACAACAGCGTGAACAATGTACTCAGTTATTTTCAGGAAATGATATTAAAGAGGATTTTGTAGAGCTGAAGCATATTCTGGCTAATATTGGCGCCCAAGTCCCCACTTTGTTTAAACAATATACCGAATTATGCGAACCCGGCGGCGTACAATTTCTCAGCTTTAGTATCGATCCTGAGTTTAATAATTGTATCGATGGTCTTGTACTGGTTGATCTTAATAAAGTAAAGGCCAGCAAAGCTAAACGCTATTTGGGCGAGTCTCGCTAAAACAAACAGTGGATATCGGCCAATCGGCCGATTATCTATGCTTTTTAGGTGTTAACATTGCTAAAGATATTAACCAACAGCTCGCTGTAAATTTTTTCAATGAGTAGTAAGTCGGCCACAGGAACATGTTCATTCACCTGATGAATAGTGTGGTTTCGCACACCACATTCAATTACTTGCGTATGCTCACTCGCAAAAAAACGGCCATCTGATGTACCACCGTGAGTGCTTAAGACTGGAAATGTGCCAGTTACTTGATGTATCGCCTGCTCAACCTGTTTGAGCAAACAGCCGCCTGATTTATGGGGGGTGTAATAAGACTCACATGGGCGCTCCCACTGCACCTGTAGGTGCTGCGAAAAGTCAGCCAAGGCAGCCTGAATTTCATTTTTTATATCGGTACTTTTATAGCCATGGCTGTAACGTACATTAAACGTTAATTCACACTGTGCAGGCACAAGATTATCGACCACATTGGCAATATTAATACCGGTTACTTGTAATGTCGTTTCTGAGCTTGGTTCATCTTTAAACCAGTTAATGGCGATGAGTCGCTTTACGACCTCTGCGCTAATATGTGCCGCATTCACGGTGTTCTCAGGATAAGCAACATGCCCCGCTTTCCCTTTTATAAATAAACGTGCAGAGAGCGCTCCGCGGCGACCATTTTTAATCGTATCACCAACATGCAAATGACTGGTTGGCTCACCCACGAGGCACCCATCCAGTATGACGCCTTGTTGAGCCAGTTTCTGTGCAATTAAAAGAGAACCATACTCGGCTTCGCCTTCTTCATCTGAGGTGATCAACCAATAAAAGGTTCCTCGCACGTTTTTGCGTTGTTGCAGCAGCGCCTGTGTTGCACATAACATGGCAGCTACACCGCCTTTCATATCTGCGGCGCCGCGTCCATACACAGCGCCATCAACAATGTCACCCGAAAACGCATCAACTTTCCAATCCCCCTGTGCAGCAGGAACAACATCAATATGCCCTGAGAAAGCCACTACAGGTCCATCACCAAATGAGACTTTAGCGATTAGATTCGTTACTTGATTATCGCTAAACACATCACACTCAAAACCAACCGTGGTTAATTTTTTTGCTAACCAATCAATCGCTCCTGCTTGTGCGGGTGTGACAGATTTAAATCGAATTAAGGTTTGTAAAACATCAACCACCTCATCATAGGCAGATAAATGTTGCTCAACGTGTGAATTTAGTACGCAGTTCATAATAACCCTAGCCACTGAGATAAGTAAGGGTATTACAGCGCGCTTTTATTACCGCAATGTGAAAGTGAAAGTAATGACTGTTCGCCATGCATTATCGTCATTTGCATTCATTAATAAGCCTGCTTTGCACAGCACGTTACTGTTGCGAAAACCATGATGAATAACGCCCCTCTCTGCCAAAGGAGGGCACAGTTGCAGGCCCTTTTTTAGTAATAATTAAGATGTACTAAATACAAATAAACAATAAAAAAGAGCGGCTATAGAGGTTCAAAAAACCGATAAGAGTCAATTACTTTTTTTCTGTTCTTGGTTAAAAACTTAATCTAAATCAAAAAAAGCTTCACTTCGTTCAAACATTTTTGAAACTTTGATCTAGAACAGGTTTTAGCTGTGTCGACTCGGTAATAATAGCCTCAACCAAACAAGACAAGTAGTTCGTGGAGAACAGCATGAAAACTAAATTAAGCATTGCATTACTGACTTCATTATTAGCACTCTCTCCTGTTGCAAACGCTAACTTAAGCGTCAACGTCGGTGCGATTAATGTTAACCCTGATAACGACAGTTCAAAAATCAACGAAGCACCTACTTTAGGTTTACGTGGTGATGACAATACACAAGTGGGTATCACTATCGATTACGCATTTAATGATAATTGGGTACTTGAGTTAGTTGCAGCAACCCCATTTAGTCATGATGTTCAAGGCACGGGTGGCTTAGCAGGCAACAAGATTGCTGACATTAAACAATTACCACCGTCGTTGATCGCGCAATATCACTTTTTAGATTCAACTTACAAATTCCGTCCATTTGTGGGTGTCGGTATCAACTATACAACGTTCTTTGATGAGCAGGCTTCAGCAGCGTTAAAAGCAACGCTGGGTACGAACGATGTAGAAGTAAAATTAGATGATTCATTTGGTTTTGCAGCACAAGCTGGTTTCAACTACATGATGAATGAAAACTGGGGTCTACACGGTATGGTTGCATTAATCGATATCGATACTGATGCAACCGTGTATGCAGATGGCGCAAAAGCACTCACATCAACGGTAGAAATCGATCCAGTTGTTACTATGTTAGGTGTTAAATACAAATTCTAACTTTCATTTTGTGAAAGCCCATACGCACAAAAAGGCCGCAAAGGCCTTTTTTATTGTCTTTTTATTCCTTTCTTCACATCGCTAGTTGTATAAAATTAAAAGTAAAATTCTGCGAAGTATTAAATCTAAACTACACTTAACACTCGGTGCACAAACAAAGCACTAAAATTACAGTTTTGGTTATAAAAGTAGATGGCATGTTGCATTTATGAGGACAATATCTGAATTTTCAGAGTCAATGTTTGGTTGTTCCAATCTGTTAACGTCGATAGAATGCGTCCGCAGTAAATATTGCCCTAAAGAAATGTAAATAAAGTAAAAACGAGGATCATTTGTTTAAAGTAGTCGTGAATTTTTTGCTTTTATTTGTTTGTCTTGGTTTAGTGGCATGCAAAGTAAAAGATCCAAATGAGGATAAACCTCAACAACAAAAGCAAGATGTGATCGACGCACGTGAATCACTTTTAACAGGCCATGCTAGTGTTTCGCTGACTGTCGTTAATGACGACTTAACTCCCTTAAGTAACATTCCGCTGACTATTGCAGAGCAACAATATACGACTGACAATAATGGTCAGGTATTTATTGATAAGCTGGGTTACGGTAATCATGCCATTACAATTCAACAGAATGGTTACTTTACCAAAGTAGGTATTCTTGTAAATCACCCAAACTCGACAACCACACAAATCAAACTCCACGCCAAACCTGCAACGAGTAAAAGCCTGGTATTTGGGGGTGATTCAATGTTTGGACGTCGTTACTTAGACCCGAGTCTCGCAACAATGGGCACCACAATCCCCAATGTGAGTGACGCACTCATTCGTCCAGCGACAGCCGCAGCAGATAGCATCGCAATTACTAAAGATGTTGCTCCCCTGTTTAAATACGCAGATTTTGCTTCAGTCAATTTAGAGTCACCGATTACCAGTAACCCTGCTGTCGTTCATCCGACCAAAGAATTTAGCTTTTTTTCGTTACCTGATTCGTTACAAGGCTTAACAGAAATTGGGATTGATTACGTGGGACTTGGTAATAATCATATCTACGATTATTTACAAACAGGTTTAGAAGATACACTACTTGAAATATCAAACACAGGGCTGCTGTATAGTGGTGCAGGTCTTGATGAATTTGCTGCATTCAGCCCTATTACAGCACAGCTCGACACATTCAACTTAGTACTCTTTGCTGCTACATCAATTACCGGAAAAGAGCACGAATTTACTTACGTCACCGATGCAATGAAAGGCGGTGCTGCAGATTTAACAAATGCAGAATATGTGCAAGAAACGCTTGAGAAAATACACCCAAGTAATTTTGTTATTGCGCAAATGCATGGTGGCGACGAATACACTTATTCTCCTTCGCGCTTTATTGCAAGTCGCTTAGATGATTTATCAACGCAAAATACCGACTTACTCATTGCTCACCACCCTCATGTAGCACAAGGTTTTGCGGTATATAATAATGTGCCTGCCATTTTAGGGTTAGGTAACCTCGTGTTTGATCAAGCTCGCCTCGATACCTTATTAGGGGTAACGGTGATGGTCGAATTAGACTCACAAACTCAAACCGTTCAGCGTGCATTTGCCTACCCTATCTTTATTGAAGATTACAAACCACGTTTTACAACGGGCTTTTTAAGTCACTATTTATTAAGGCGCCTAGCCGAATTTTCAGACGATAATATTACGCTTATCCCCCGCGATAATTATGCTGAGGTGTACTTTAAAAAAGCACACGCAACCAAACGCAATCACAAAGTCAGCGTTGAAGTAAATTCACAGACTCCTATCCTTGATTTACGTGAGTATGCTCCCTCTTCTGCCGCCTATCTATCGGCAATAGAAGTCACCAATGGCACTTTAAATGAGCTTACTTTTGGGCGAGATTTAATGGTCTTTGGGGACTTTGAAGATTGGGATAACGACAGCGAGGCATTTGAAATTAGCCGCTGGGATCATAGCAGTAATAGCGTTTTACCCTGCACTGAAAACCCGCACAATGGCATTCAAGCTTTATGCTCAACACGCGATGAGTTTGATAATACCCCCTCAATCATTCCCTTTAGACACACAATGCGTGTGATGGAGCTAACTGATGAAAATTTTCAACCAATGCTTAGCAAGCAGTTTTCTTTATTTGGTTACATTCAATCTGAAAACGGCGGCAAGATAGAAAGCTTACTCACCTATACCACAGAGGTAGATGATCTGGCTTTTTCACAACATCAAGTCTTAATTAGTGAAGGTGGTGACAGAGCATGGCAATCCTTTAGTCACGATTTCACATTACCATCTGATGAATTTACATTAGGTCAAAAAAAACAACCACCTCGGGGTGTAAAACTACAATTTAGGCACTATGCTCCTAATAAGGGAGAGGCCATGACTCGCTTTGATGATATTGCGATGATTTCATGGCAAAAAAGCGTTGCACTGCAAAACAGTCAGTGGAACACAGATAAAATGCACGGATATGACTTTTTAAAGGTCTCTGTAAACGATACAGCAAGCTTAACACTCACTTTTACTTCACTTGATTAAGGAAGAAGCGTGGCTGTCACTCAACGATTATTGTTATTAAAGAATCACCATATTTTTTGGCTTACGCTTGGCTTGTTTGCTTTAGTGGTGATTAATAATGTTTTGAATCTTTTTCAAGCTAGTAATGCTTATTTCTATCAAAAGTTAGCATCGTTTGGTGAAACGCAGCACACCAATATCGTACTTATAACAAGTAAAAACTTGGCTAAAAACCATTCAGAACTTATTGAAAAAATAACTGAATATAACCCCAAGGCCGTTATCGTTTTATCAAACCAAAATATAACACCTTCAATTACCAACCGTGTTTATTATCCTATAACGCAAAGCGAATACTGTGTACCACGTGTTGAAATGTGGTCAAGTTACCACATGCGAATCCCAGCCAATGATAAAGAGTCTCTGTGTAATAGCATCTGGCAAACTGTTTTTGGCTATGAAGGTCAGCAACCTCGGCTAATTGATTTTAAATTAGCGGTCAGTGCTCTCCCTAAATTCAGTGCTGAGCGGGTTCTAAGCTCTGATGTTATGAGTGAACAATTAAAGAATAAAGTCATTATTGTTGGCCAAACAAGTTCTGCGTTTAATGTAAATATTCATGCTCCTAAGTTAACGGGATTGAACGATCCTCTCCTGCTTATGGCCTATGCCGCAGACAGTATCGAAAAAACAACCACGGTGATAGAGCTTAAACCTAGTTATAGCGCCCTCATTGAACTTGCTCTGGTAATTAGCCTGCTGTTTAGCTTTCAAAAACTGGCTGTTATTTACTCATTTGTCATTGCCTTGGCAAGTTGCCTTTTCTGGGTCGTGGTCAGTTACCTTGGTATAGAGTTTGCTGCTGTTTATATCCCTGTTGGCCAATACATTATTGTTATCTTTTCGACCCTTTTTTCGGCTTTGATTGTACGAAAACTATCTGAAGATAAAGCACTAACGGGGGTTGTAAATAATATCCAACAGAAAATGATGGGCCGTTTTTTACCGCAAACCTTTATTGAGCAAGCCTCTCCATGGGATCCAATAATTCAACTAATAAGCCAGCAATTAGATCTCGAAAAATCAATTTTTTTGGCGAGAAAAGAAGATGATCATCGCATTGTTGAAATAAGAGCGATCAATTGCGAACTCGACAATATCCAAGAAATGCGCCGTGACTACAAACGATCCCCGTACAGTGACGCATTAAAAGCACTGGGTATTGTAAAGATTAGCCGACCTTTTTTTAAAAATGTGCTCAACACCGAAATAGAGTTTATGGTCCCCCTTGTTTACGCGGGTGATGTTCGGGGTTTTTGGGCTTTATCGGTTATTCCAAATGAGACTTTTGATCGACACGCCTTTGAGAAAAATGTGAACAAATTTGCAGCACAAGTCGCTGAACTGCTCTTTCATTATCATATTTATAAAACAACTCAGGCGAAGAATCAGAACTTACTCAATAGACTTGTCTCGTTCAAACTACATGAGCCAATCGATCAGCAAGTTAAACGTTCGCTCAATGACATGGAGCAAAAGTTAACAACCTTAGAGTTGGTGTTTAATCATACACGCTGCGCAACAGTTCTCTTTAACCTGTTCGGTCAAGTCGTACAAACAAATGCAGCGTTAGAACACTTTGCTAAACAACATCAGCTTACCATTTTTGAAATGACAGCCTTAGATTTGTTATGTCATAGCTGCGCCCTTGATAGCGAAGTAGCCAAAGGTAAATTGCGCTATGTCACATTAAATAAGGCGGATATTCATTTACCGGCAGTCCTTAATAATCAACATTATGTTTTAAATATAAAAGCGATTCATACCGATGGATCGCAAACCGCTTCGGGTGAACCATTTCAAGTATCGGGTATTTTATTTGAATTTCTCGATACCTTTGAGAATGAGCCACAACTCGACGACGGTTATGATGAAACCCTGAGTGAGCAATAATGGACTTTGTCTTAGCTCTCTTTCCCGCAGGCAGTGGCCTTGGACAGTCAGTTATTACCACCGTGTGGGTGGGTACGGCCGTTGTTTGTCTATTGAACTTACGTTTTGGTTTCCCATTAACGGGGCTTGTGGTGCCAGGTTATATCGTGCCTTTGCTCATCATCAGTCCCACATCTGCCGTCGTTATCATTATTGAAGCAATCGTTGTGTATGGCTTAATGCGATTTAGCGCACATTACATAATGGAAAAATGTGGTTATGGCGAGATGTTTGGTCGTGACCGGTTTTTTGCCATTATATTGCTGAGTATTTTAGTACGTGTTTGTATGGACACGTTAGTATGGCCTCCCGTTGCCAATCAATTAAGTCAGTGGGATATTACCCTAGACTACGCGTCACAACTGTACTCTTTGGGTCTTGTGATTATTGCTTTAACAGCGAATGTAATGTGGAATGGCGGCTTCAAATACGGTCTAAAAGTCACCTTTATTCAACTTTTGATCACCTTTGTGCTCGTGCGCTTCGTACTGATGCCGTTTACTAATTTCAGTATTGCTAATTTAGGTATTATGTACGAAGCCGTTGCGGCATCCATTATTGCCGCTCCCAAAGCCTATATTATTTTAGTGATCACAGCCTTTATTGCCTCAAGAGCAAACATAAAATACGGCTGGGAATTTAACGGAATAATGCTACCCGCCTTATTAGCACTTCAGTTAACTCAACCCAGTAAACTGTTGACCTCTTTCGCTGAAACAGCGGTCATTTTAGTGTTAGGCGGCTCGTTAATTCACTTTACTCGCCTTAAGCACGCCAATATTGAAGGCGCTCGATTACTGCTATTCTTCTTCACTATTGGCTTCGTGTATAAACTAATTCTCAACTACATTGTGGTGTGGTATTTCCCCGCTATAAAGGTCACAGATACGTTTGCATTTGGTTATATGCTTGCCACTTTACTTGCACTCAAAATTTACCAAAAAAACGCATTAGGGCTGGTGATCAGGGCAACATTTCAAACTTCAGTCGTTGGGGGGGCATTTGCTATTTTGGTTGGTTTTATTGTGATGCTTGTACCGTCAATGCTGTCAAAACACACTGAGACTTCAGACATTCAAAGTCACCACGTATTCACCCTTGACCAGCAAATCAGCCGTTACAAAAGTTATTTATATACCGCACAGTCAAACAAAGTCACCGTGAGTAGCTATAAAGCAAATCAAGCTGTCACTGATTTTAAATATGGGGTTTACCAAGTTAATCAGGCGATTAAAAATAATCAATCGATAGCCAGTCTTAACGCGCTGTTTAACCCGATAGGATTCAGACTTGAAAGTGATGAAGACTATATTTATATAATAGACACGTTTGAAGATCAGCAGCGCGGTCTTTTCGTATTAAATAAAAATCCGCAATCAGCGCCTTTATTGATCACCGTACCATTTCCTATCACCGAAAGTTTAGCAAGTGATTCAGCAGGGCTTATATTTCAGCACCTCAAAAGCAAAGCGCTGGTTTATGGTACCGCAAAGACACCACAACAAACGTTAGCGCAAGAGAATCAACAAAGTCCTTTCTATCAGGCATTTATTACGGCACTTAACACTGATGAAGTATTGCAGGTACGTGAGTCTAACCACTTTACTAAAGTCTCTTTAAATGATTCTCCAGCAAAGTCACAGAGCCAATATTGGATTTATAATCAACTTCCTGCATCAATAAGCCAACGAGAAATTCACCAATTTATGGGGTCTGAAGAAACGTTCTTTGGTAGCGCAACAGTAAATAGTCTACCCACCTCACAATTTTCGGGTTCCTTGCTTGAGGTGTTTTTAGATAGCGACAACTACGCGAGTATATTAGCCAATGCTTATCGCGATAATAAACGATACAGCACACTTCAGTTTAATAAATTAGAACGAGACATTAACCAGATAATTGATGATTTTTCTATACATATCAGTGAAAAAGGCAGTTTTAAATATCAACCGCTGTCTAAAAACCAAGTGGCCCTTTGGGAGTTCGAAATACTCAAACCACTGTATAAATTAATTGCACAGATAGGAAATGATCCTCTCAATGAGAATAACCTAAATCAGTTAAAACAAATTAATGGCACTGCTGAGTTACTTAACTACCAATTACAACACGTCCAGACAATGAGCGGCCGCTATTTACTATTGAGCCCTCAGGACAAAACCCAAGCGTATCAGCAAGGTCAGGGCTTATATATCTTTAAGTTAAGTGAATATGAGTCTATCACTCTCAGTGTTCCCCGCCCTTTATTTGAAAGTAATACATTGGCTGTTGCCAGCGAGTTGTTCAGCCGAACCAATGCAGCTTACTTAGCAATTGCGGGTGCTCATCCGTATGCACATCCAAAAGCGAATGTATTAGCCGTCGATAATGTAGAGTCGTTATTTAATATCGTTCATCAAAGCTACTTACGCTTTAATGAAATGACACCCAGTTTAAACATTCAGATAAGAAGCCACAGCGCGCCTTCTTGGGTGCGCCCGAATGCTATCGCGTTCTCGACGACACAGATTAATGAGCTTGCCACACCACTGATGAATCAACTGAGTAATCAGTTAACAGCTTTGGGAATTAAGTATCAAGTTGTTGAAGGACAAGCAGCAACCAGAGGGCTTGAAATTGGTAACTCTCCTCAAGCGGGCTATCAACAATTTAATGCGAATAGCGAGCTGGCAACCTTGTGGTTAGCGTCTGATTTCAAAACGCAATTTTCAGTAAGCCAAACCAGTTTGTTACAGCGTTTACTGGCTATTTCGAACACCCCAACACTAACAGTGATCAATCTCGCTACTTTGTCGCCATCGAACTGGCAAGCGTTAAGCGACCTTGATAAGCAAAATATAAAGAGCATTATTGATAGCTACGCCGCGAACCAACGTCTCACGTCTTTGGCACGATTATGCAACGAAATGAATAAATGTTCACTGCACACAATTGAGTTAGAGCATGTCAATAAATATGCTTTGATGTTCAAACACAACAGCAAAATCACAGCCATATATTACCCCACTAAAAATCAGCTATTTGACCTAGATGGGTTTAATCTTATGATGAGCGGAGGCGACAGTGTATTTAATTAAACGCTTGCTTGCGCTACTGGTTATTGTCAGTGTGGTATTCACCCTACTGTTCTTTGGTCGACACTTTTTTGTTTGGCTCGATTCAGCTGAGCCTATTGGTGCCAGCACAGGCGAAGAAACACGCTCTAATGTGCAATGGTTGAGTAGCGATAAGCCGCTGCGATTCAATTTTTCGAATCAGCGGACCCACTCGTTGCGCATTCTTTCTAATGCCGTATTTGATAACTCGATTTCTTTTGATCAACCAGTTAACTACGCTATTAAGTATGTTCTGTATGACCAACAAGAGCGTGTGATTTTAGACGATGTTTATCATCATGCTTCTAAGCTGTACACCGACTTAGACGGCCAAAAAGTTAAGCAAATTATTGAAAACAAACAATCCTTGAGTGTTGCCTCGGGACAATCTTTTTACTTACCCATAGCTCATTACCCACATGCAACCAGCTTAGAGCTGACTATGATCCCCGAACAGGCTAATCTTCAAGGAGTGGTCGTTCGTGTGCATGCTAAAACCCCTGAACAAAGTATTGATCCTCTGAACACATGGCTTAAAAGACCATTAGATCGCCGTCAACGGGCAACAAACTATTTAACGTTAGGTGAAAATGCCTTAACCAGTAACGAAATTAGCAATGCGATGGCTTACTGGTGGCAGAAAATCGCCCCACAGGGTATTCCAGATATCGACTTTAAATCTGATATTCTCTACGAAAGCCTCCCCTATAACGTGTTGACCTATGACTTTAGTGCTGAGCAGCACGATTTAGGTGCTTACTTTACCGAAGAGGGTTTATGCGCCAGCGTTCGCTTAGATGAACCCGACAGCCTTATTTTCACCGTCAAAGAAGGCGCAAAACTGCCACATTTAATTTGGTATGACAAACTGCAATTCTCGGCGCCGACGCCTGTCAGCTTTGCTCCTACCGATATTGAAAACCGCTATCAAACACAGCTCATTGCAGCTGGATTAGTGAGTATTTGTAGTGATGAAGCGATACTTACTCAATGGCAAACTCTCTCAGACACCCCAATTTTAACGAGTTATGCTGGCAGTTATTTAATAAATGAGCTAGGCAATGTCGAGTTTGATATTGACCCCAAAAGTGACTTAAAGCTAGACGTACGTGCTTTAGAAACAAGTCAGTTAGAGGTCGTTTTATTTGATCAAACACACACAGAAATCGAACGCTACTCTTTAGCGCATAAAGGCGACGTCTCACACTACGATCGCCTTATAGACGATACAACGCAAAGGCAGCGTGTTGGTTTACTCACCTCGTATTATTTGCGCACGCCAGCTAATGCGTATCGAGTACAAATAAAGGCGAATAAAGACACTTATGTCCAGTTGCGCGCTCGTTACGCACAATTTCATTATCAGCGTGTAGTTGCTCATCAAAATATCACAACGCCGATTGATCAATTTTATGATATTGCAGCGTGGTACGAACTACGCGCGAATAATCATTTTGAATTAACACAGCAGGCACGTTTTGCCAATATTCGAACCTTTACGCCCCCTGCTGAAGTTGAGCCAATGACGACCTTTTATCAGCCAAGAGAGCTTTACACTCTACTGCCTATTTCAAATGTGGCCCTCGCACTTAGCCCTGACCGTTACTTTATACCTAAACAACCGGCACAAATTTTTAACTTTGGACTTTACACACCTAAGACCCCAGCCAGTTATTCTGATACGGGTGATAACAAACTGATTTTTAAGTTGTCTAATACCCGTGCTCAAGAACGTAATGCATCAGATGTGTCAGCGACTGAGTTAAAACAATTACAAAATAAAGCAACGGCAACCTATCAAAACTGGCATGGTGAGAGACCGTGGATTAAACAACGCCTCTATCAACTCAATAAAAATACGCCTTTGATACTCAACTTTGATGCGCAAGAACAACCAATGAGTGTGGTCTTTAAGCTGTTTCGTTCGCGCAGTGCACAGCCTATTGAGTTTAACATTCTTGAAAAAGCTAATTACAAATCAGGATTAACCAGCGAGTACAGTATCGCTAAACAGCGTGTTCAATTGCATAGCTCAGAATTACTTAACGCGTTTCTAATTCATCCAAAAAATAGCCAATTAAATAGCTACCCTAGCGTCACGCATACGGTATCAAGTGACATAAATAAACTGCACTCACTGACAATTAGCGCATCTGAGACAGTCTGGTTATCGATACTTCAGGAGTACCCGCTGGGGGAGCAAAAAGTAAGGTGGTGGAACAATGAATATTAAGTTTATCATCATTATCACGGGGTTATTGGTCTCGGCATGCCAAGCTGAATCAAACATCTCTGAACTTCATACCGACTTTCAGCAGTGGTTAAAAAATAGCGAGGCCGTCCCTTCCCATTTCACGTTAAAGGATGGAGGGTTATACGCAAAGAAATCATTAGATTCTGGCGGTGAAATACATTTTAAAGAAACCGGATATGCCTGTATTGCGTATGCCCCACACCGCTTCTATGACCTGCATACTTTAGATATTGCACGCTCCCTATTTAATGACTGCCAGGTACTCCTTACCAATACCAAGCACCGCACAAGTCGCGACGCAAATGGCGTGCTGATTGACTTTGGTAAATATAAAGAAAGTGCTGCAAATGCATTTATTTTAGCTTATGCGGATACCGTTGAGTCTTTTACCATTTTCCAATTACATGGATTCGCCAAAGAAAAACGTAAAACTAATCAAGGCAGAAAAGCCGACATTATTGTCAGTCAAGGTCGTGAAAATGCATCGTTATTTACACGTAATATCACCGACTGCTTAAATGAAAAACTAAACATTGCTGTGATGCTCTATGGCCGAGATATTTATGAGCTTGGAGGAACAAAAAATATACTCACAACCCTTGCGCCAAGCAATAGTCAATTTATCCATATTGAATTAAGCCGCGAAATTCGCGAAAAATTAATTACTGATAACCACTTATTAAAGCTGTTTAAACAATGCCTTACTTCGTAATTGCTCTCGTTAGTATAACGCTGCTGCTATGTCAGCCAGCCAAAGCCTCACAGCCAAAACACGCCGTGCTGATGCCCCCTACTTGGTTAAACACATCACCACACTTATCGCCTTTGGCGACAACGCAGCACCTAACTTTTGATGCCAAACAGCACCGTTATTTGTGGCTACCTGAAGGTCATTGGCTTGAAATAGCCCCTGCACTTTTAAATCAGTTTATTCTAAGTGCAGGGAACACGCAGTATTTACAACAACGCTTACGCGTTCACAGCGACTTACTTTGTAATACCAAACGCTGTCAGCTGCCAGCCACTGGGCATAACCGCATTATTGCCATACAAAATCATCTCGACGAGCGTGCTGAATTTACTGCCATGATAGGCCATTACCAAGGCGCAAGAGACAGCTTTAGGCGCGCCATAAAAATAGCCGCTCCTTCCATACAACTAAGCTCTGCCCAAGGAAATGAGCGGTATTATGCGCTCAAAAAAAATGAAGAAGTGAAGCTGTTTTTTCCTGCTGCAAAAAAACTAACGATCTCTGTACGTCAAAATATGCAGCAGCCCGATCCTAATGGTGTGGTGTACGCATCTATTGATAACGAACTGGTTGCCAGAGTAAATACCATAAATAGCCAAGCATTTGAGTTTAGCGAATACGATGTTGGACTTGTAAACAGTGACTACCTTGCCATTGCGGCTGGGCAGTATTTAACTCTTAAAAGTCACACCAATGCGTATATTAAAATAGAGCAAAGCCACCGCGCTATTTATGATGACCGCGCAGCCGAAAAAGAACAAGAAAAACTGTTACTCCCCTATTGGCTAACCACCGCAAATGAAGCGATTGAATCGGTTTATAACACACACTCTTTCAGTGTGTTTAGCGATGATGTGTACACACAAAACAACCCGCTTTCGCTAAAACGTCATTATAACTTATTATCGATGATGACTGTGCAATCAAACCTCACTGGCAGTACTGAGCATTCATCACTACAAATGCATAGCAAAACCATTAGCGAATTAGTGGAGCAACGCCTCGTTGATGAGCGGTTTTACCCACGTATTAATCAGCAAGTGCGCGAATTAACCTACCTTGGACACCAACCCATTGAGTTCGATTTAAGCATTCAACAACGTGCAACGCCGTGGTTAACCCTTATTGCAAAAACACAACAAGACACCCAATTTCAGTTAACCGCGGGTGAGCGTAATTGGCTTATAAACCTAAAAGCGACCGAACATTATCAAACACTTATGATTTCGGTGCCTATTTCAACCTCATCGGTAACGATTAAAAGGCTAACCAACACCTCGAAGCCTATCGATTTTGCCCTGTATGCGAGAACACTCGCCTCCTTACCGAGTGACGAATTACTGTATCAGCAACAGGGAGACCTCAGTGAAACAAGCCCTATTATCGCTAATTTATTGAGTCGTTATTTAAACAAACAACATGACGACTATGTGGCTTCAATCGAACCCTATACACCGGCTTTGCAAAATAACCCCGATATAGACTGGCAAGCGTCACTCACAAAAGCACAACATATTGCTACATCAGCGCCTCTAGAAGCACTGGCTTTATTGAAACCGTTGAGCACAAGCCCAGACCCTGATATTGCAATTCAAGCATGGCAGCTAAGAGTAGCCATACTGCGTGAACAACATCAGTTTCACCTTGCCAACAGTTACCTTGAAGGCTTGTATAAAAGCGCGCAGCACGCTCAGTTAAAGCACTATGCCGCACAAGCCCTTGTTCGTGCCTATCAAGCAGAACAAATCGAGCATAAACTTTTTGCATTATGTGCAGGGAACGTGAGGACAATAGAGCAATGTGAAGCTCAACTTATAAACCTCGCAGTAAAACAGCAAAAGAATCGTTTAGCAGTATGGCTTGCACATCACACCCAGGCGCAAACACAGGTTGAACACAGTTTTAGTGCACTCAATTATCAGAGTTTAACGGAACTTGAAAAACCTGAAGAGGCACTTTATCAACGCTCTATTGGCTCGCAATACGCGTTTCCCAGAAGGAAAGCAACAAAGCACCCTCGTTAATAACGATATACCTTGGGTATTTACCGCTAACCGCGCAATGCATTTAAGCATAAAGGCGCGGACTAAAGCCGATCAAAGTGGTGAATATCATACCGCGTGGTTGAAAGCTGATAGTCAGTATCAGCATAAGTTAATGCCCATTTTTAGTGATATAGCGGCCACATCCCAATTCGTCAGTAATCAGCAAGCAGTCTCTATTGCCGCTAATTTGGTTATTAGCTTGCAAGCCGGTGAAACGCTCACTGTGACCACCAATCAAGCTGCTTACCTTGATATAAGTGTTATTCCAAAGCCGTTATTTGCACTTTTTGATTATTATTCTGATGCCACCACTCAAGCAACCAGCGATGATATTAGCTCGCTTATTCATGCGTACGATACAACGCCAAACAAACTCCTTATCAATGGGTTGTATCTACTATCTGAAAAACGTCTTAGCAATAATCAGTACACACAACTGCTGCAACGAATCGACACACTTCCCCCCTCTGCCCATTCGGTTTTCTTACAAAATAGAATTGAACGCTTTGGTCAGTGGCAGCCCATTGAAAACATGCTCGATTACGCTGGTACACGTCTGTTTAATATGCAAGAGACTGAACAACGTAGTTTTGCCGATAGGTTTGCTCAACACACGACTCAATCCGCACCAGAGCAAGGGATCTTATTACGCCCTTTTCATACTTTATACGTTGATTTAACGAAGACTGAAGGCACACAAATTCGCTTTAAATTTAACTTTTCTAGCGCAGAATTAGCGCGTGCAAATAGAGCAAATATCTCTTTTCAGTTAGCAAATCAACAAAAGGTGTGGTCTGTTTCTGAGCAGCAAAGCATTCCATTCACTTTTAATAAGCAAGAGTTAAGCAACAATACAATTGCCGTACGTTGGCTCAACCCATACCTGTCGCAACAGCTTGCTATTGAAGCAGAGCAATATATTGCGGGGCAATGGAAAGCGTTGCCGCTACCAACAAATTTAGCGTTTTATACTGTATCAGCTGATACGCCACTTATTGCTAACTTACCTGCCGATACATTAGTAAAACTAGAAGAGATGAATGAAAACAAACGCAGCGAGCGTCGTTTTTTCCATCCAGCAGGTAAAATTGAAGTGCGCACGGATCAATTAAAGTATGTACGCCTCTATCGTTGGCATTTAAGTGAAAGAAACAACAAGATTACGAGTTTTTCTGACATCGATACGCCACTGCCAGAACTAATCACTTATCAGGCACCATCAGCACCTAAAATAGTGAATAAGCAAGCCACTTTGCATAGCGATGAGACCAACCTACAAGGCTTTATTCGCTTTGATCGACAACATATATTTCAAAGTGCAGAAGACATTCCTGCACAACAAGAAACCGACATAGGTGTGAGGCTTCGCTTTAATGATCAACAACATTGGTATCAATTAGAAGGCTATTATGCGTTTGACGAAAAGCAGCATGACTTCATTGCCTTAAATGGTTACCACTCTTGGCTTGATGACACGAGTCATTGGTTTATCGATTCACAGATCACAAGTCGATGGCAGCTTAGTCGTGATAACTCAGATAGCCAATACGCGTTAAATGGCGCGATTAGTATTGGACAAGTATGGCGCCAAGATACAGTGCATCGGCATCAATGGTCTGTTGCCCCTTTTATTCACACCAGTAGCGCAGACTTAAACGACTACCTCAATGACAAGAAACTAAACTCAAATATTTTTAATTTTTATCGTGAAAATCATGCTTCTGGCTGGCAAGGTTCTTACCAATATCGCTACCAACCTTGGGTAGATAACTACCTCAACTTTGGTGTTGCATCTGGCTCAAATGATGATTGGCTAAGTCTTGATTATTTGCGGTTTAACAGCAGTTGGAACCAATATTACCATGGTCACATTTTGCAAGTTGGTCTTGATAGCTACTACCGTTTTGCCGATGATCATCGTGCAACAGCCACGTGGCAGTACATCAGTCGGGTAGCTTGGCAAAAACAAATTGATATAGGCTCCTTCTCACAGGGTTGGCTAAAAATCAGTTGGCAGCAAGACTGGGGATGGAATAACCATAATATCAGTCTGGAATTTTCATCGGGCAATAATCAGCATACTGGCTTTGCTCCCTATGCCCATGATGAAATTATTTTTCCGACACTTCAACTTAACCATTTGCTAGAGCGAAGAGATTATGAGCAGTAAAGAACTTAAAAAACGCTTAGAAACCTTACTTTTTGCAGATATCGCAAGCTTTTGGTTAGATCTCTACAGGCAAAAATACCGTCAATTAGTCAACGAGCTAAGTCAGTGGGAATTGATCAAGAACCAACCAGACGGACACGACGAAGATGACTGGTTATTACTGCAAGCAATTGCCTTTTTAACTCATAAAATAGATACCCTACAACATCAACTTACAAAGTTAGATGCAGATCACAGCCGTTTTATAGAAAAGCTAAGTCATGCCGAACTCAAAGCAGAAAGACAGTTCCATATACTGGATTATGCGGCCACGTTAGGGGCTGATAAACAACAGTTACAACAAGATCAAGAAGCCTTCGCACGTTGGTTTGATGAAGGGGCCATGATCAACCGTTATCAAGATAAAGTGTCTGAACTTGAGCAATCATTAAAGTTTTTAATTGGTAAACTGGGCGACTTAACGCACCGTTATTTATGCCTTCATTTACATGAAATAGAGCAGTCATGGCAAACCGTAAATTTAGAAAGCTTTTTTTTAGATTTACTCGAACACACTGATAATGATGCAATAAAAAACTCTCTTTTTAGAGCCTTGGCAAACCAAGTTACTTTATTAAGCGAGCATGTGGACGATCCGGAATTTAGCGCGGATCTGGTTGAAATGCTGTTACTCTCGCTTGAAAAATCAACCACTCCACATGCAGCCAAAGTGGATATATTAGAAATACTGATCAACCTTCGCCCCACCTTTACCCGTTATTTCATGCGTTCGCACATTGACTTAGAGGTCCCAAATACGGGTAAAGTTGACCGCCAGCAATTATTTTTACTAAGCGCTTTTTCAGCCATCATCAGTAAACAACAAACGCTCAATGAGGCAAATCAAAACCTGTTACAGTTGCTGGCAGCTCACCCCTACCCGCGCGTGCGTCAAAGTGTGATAGAACAATGTTTTATTTTGCCGTGCTCATTCGCACTTGCACTAATAACCGAGCGTTTAGAAAAAGAAACCCACCTCGCAATCAGGCTCACATTAATTAAACAATTAACCGCAACCCGATTTAGCGATGGGCAACACAGCTTGATTATTTGGCAACAGCAACTTATGCAAGCTCAACATTTTGCAGAGCAACGTTTATTGCTCGAACTTGCACCACGTATTATGTTTAATTTACAGGTTGAGTATGAGGAGCAACAAGCCAATACGATTTTCAAGCGCTTCATCGACACCTTAAATAAACACCTTGAAGCACAACAAAACCTTGCCATAAAGCGGATTATTAGCCGTGTCCGTGAACAGCTTGTCAGTTTTATGCACCAACAACACGTTGCTGAACTCGAGGCAAACTTAAACACCCATTCGTCAATCAATAACCAAAACATTGACGAGGCACTACTAGGCCGGCTTTTAAGTCAACAGGCGCAAAAATATGAAGCCTACAATGTGAGTCAAAAGAAACAAGGTTGGCACATAAATCAAGGTTATCAACGCGGCTTCCGCTTTTGGCGCTTTTGGCATGAATTTAAAAACCCCAGTACAGGTAAGCGCCAAAGCTATAACCATTTACAAGCAAGAAAACCCAGTGCATACATGCATGTTCCTAGCTGCACTGTCGCAGAAATTAGCCAAACAGATGTCCCCGGCGAACCGCGATTTGATGACCTACAATTTAGTTCGCGTCCTCATTTGCCATTGCTCGACTTTCTTTTAAGTACTTTATCGCAAGATAACTTAAAATCCCCAGCGAAAACCTATACCCCTGATGGCATATTAGTTGTAACACCACCCAAAACAGTATTTAAACGCATTCAAGCATACTGCTGGATTTCACTTAACTTTGAAGAACTTAATAATTTACGAAACGGCTCTGACATAGAGCAAAATAATTTTTTAAATGCTTTAAGAGCGAAAGGATTTACATTTGATTTCCAACAATATGGTGCGGTACTCGATAGCGACTTCCCGGTAGAATCAAGTATTGCGACTCTGTATAAAAAACTCGCTGTTACCCCTTTTATGTTTAATATTTGGGTGAGCTTTAAAGAATATGCCTATTCAATTTATCAAAACAGTATTGGTCAGCTGGTATTTTTCGTGCTGGCTTTCATAGGTTACTTTTGGACACGCCACATAAAAGTGAGCCGCCAAATTCGCGCCGACAGAGCGCAAATTCCAGTATCTATTGGTGGTTGGGGTACTCGCGGAAAATCAGGTACAGAGCGATTAAAAGCAGCACTGTTTAGTAGCTTGAGTTTAAAGCTAATCAGTAAAACAACAGGCTGTGAAGCCACATTAATTTATGCAAGAGCCAGTGGTGAGCAATTCGAAATCCCCTTGTTCAGACCATTCGATAAAGCCAGTATTTGGGAGCAAGGTGATGTGCTTCATTTTGCAAAAAATGTTAAGGCCGATGTGTTTTTGTGGGAATGCATGGGGTTAACACCTCGTTATGTCCGTATTCTGAGAAACTGGATGCAAGATAACTTTTCAACAATAACCAATGCATACCCAGATCATGAAGATATATTAGGCCCCACAGGCATTGATGTTGCAAACGAAACAAGTCATTTCATTGGTGAGAATAGCCTTGTTTTTACCAGTGAACAAAATATGGCGCCAATTTTAGAACTCAATGCCAAACGAAAAAATGCCAGTTTAATTCAAGTGCATTGGGCAGATGGTATGCAAGTTACTGACGATATTCGTGCTTTATACCCATATCAAGAACACCCCGCTAATATTGCCCTTGTGTGTAAAATGGCACAACACATCGGCCTTAGTAAAGACTATGTGTTTAAAGAAACCTCTGCACGCATTATTCCTGATATCGGCGTATTGCAACACTACCCACAGGCACGCATAGGCGCAATATCTCAGTCGTTTGTTAATAGCATGTCAGCCAATGAGCGTCTAGCAACACTTGAAAATTGGCAGCGATTGAGCCTTTATGATTTAAATAATAAAGCAGATACGCAAGTGATCGCCTTAATCAATAACCGCAATGATCGTGTGGCACGCTCCAAGGTATTTGCCGGCATTTTAAGCCATGATTTGCGATTTGACCGCATCGTTGTCATTGGTACTAACGTCGATGGTTTTTATAGTTATTACCTGCAAGCACTCACAGAGCGCATCGATAAAATTATCAGCAATAATGACACCAAGGCCCTTGAGATTTTACTCACTCAGCTTAATTTAATGTCATCTTGTCAACTAAAGGCACGTTTAGTTATCGCCTATGATGAAGATATTGCTGAGAAATTACTCTTGTTAGCGCACCGCACTTCAGTAGATAAAACCAATATCAGCGAAGTACTCACAGATGCGAGTAAAAAGGAAATTTCGACAATCCTATTAAACCTAAAACATTATCAAGCCCGAACAACTTTAGACTCTTTAAAACAAGACACATCTAAGCACAGTGAAGAAATCAAGCAGCAACTACTCAGTATTGCAAAATCAAAAGTGACCTTGCTTGATGATAGTAGTTTATCTGCGGATGCACTCACCGACACAATCTCTGACTTAGCATTAGCAAATACTCATCAAGTCATTGTTGGGATGCAAAATATTAAAGGTGTCGGCCTCAATTATGTTTATGCATGGCAACAGTGGCAAAAGATTTCACACTCGGTAGAACACCTTTTTGATGAGCAATGCACGGCCAAAGAGTTTAGAAGTACACTGTCTAATTTAAATATGATTGTGTCTTTCAATCGTTTAGATATTGATTATCTTCAAGAAAAACTAGCGCTTTTAAAGAAAAGTGCATTGGCGCAAAATGCGTTTTGCCAAGCTGAGATCACAAGTCTATTCAACAAACTAGATAAAACAGATAACAAGCAACAACACACACAACAACATCAACATGCTTTTACACGTTACTTTAACCAAGTCGTTGAATCTTTTTTAGATGCTGGGGCTGCTGTTAAACGTAAAAAGCGCGCAAATCAAATTTACCAAGACATTGCTGATCAACGCATCACATTAGAAAAAGCCATAAAAGTATTGGGTAAGTTAAATCGAAATCAAAAAGCGGGGTGGTTTGCGAACAAGTCAGAACAAGATTAACTAAATAATGACAAAGTAAAATAAAAACCATACTAAAGGAGGTTTAGCATTTTAAACCTCCAAAGCAATTGAAAAATCAGAATTTTCCCAAAGATAAAACAACTGTTTTATCGTCAATAAGTTACCTAATTATTAGGGTATTTCGCATATAAACAGGACCGTTCCTCGTTTGAATACTTCTATCCTAAAGCAGTAAAATGATACCAGCTTACATTAATTAAATGTTAACAAATAAGGTTATCATGAAAAAACTGATTTCTAAATTTGCAATATTACCTTTCACTATTGCAACAAGCATCGCATTGGCTAACACCAATTTAGTTACAAATGGCTCTTTTGAGAATACTAACGCTGTAACAGCAAACTCAGGACAATGGCAACTATTCAGTGATATTCCTCACTGGGATCGTAGTGGCTATGCAAAATTTGAAATTCAAACCAATAAACTTGGCTTAATTACAGCACAAGACGGCATGCAATATCTAGAGCTAGATTCAACATCGAATTACGGTATTGTGCAAAATATTGCCACTCAAGCTGGAAAAAAATATGAATTGAGCTTTTATTATTCAGCACGCATTGTTGGTAACAATCATACCAATAAAGCTGAAGTAAAATGGAATGGAAACTCACTCGCGGTCATTAACAGCAGTGCAAAAGGTTGGACCAAATATACCTTCAACGTAGAGGCCACCAATGCTAACTCCGTACTCGAATTTATCGGCCGTGGTAGCTCAGATTCTGTAGGTGCATTACTTGATAATGTTTCCTTAACTGAAGTACCTGCACCTTGTGCAGTGACGACTGGCTTGTATGGTATCAATAACTTTGGCTCTGAGACTGAAGGGTATGTATACCACTTTAATCCAGAGTCAAATGCTGTCACTGTTGTGGCAGGTATTACGAATACAGCATCGAACATTGCCAGCAATGAGGGTGTGCTTTATTTCATGCAGCAACTAGATAGCACTACAAAAGCATCTCAAATCTTCAGCTTAGATTTAGCAAGTAACGTGCAAGCAGAAGTTGCCAATAGTACATCGTTCCCTATTTACCGCTCAGCTATCACGCCTGATGGTCTATCACTTCGTGCGACAAGCAAAACTTATATGTACGACTTTGATTTAGCAACAGGTAATAAAACTGTGCTTGGTAAGCTTTCATACTCTGGCGACACATTTGCAGATGGTGACATTGCTTATTCAAACGACAATAACGTGTTATATGTGCTTACAGGTAAAGCACTTTACACATTAGATGAAGGCAGCTTTGAATTAACACTGGTTGGCGAGCATGGCATTAATTGGGCTTCAGGCATTGCCATTGCAGATGACGGCACTATTTATATTTCTGGCAGAGAAAATAGTGAAAATGCCAAAATCTACCGCTTAGATCAGAACACTGCAGAAGCGACATTCATTATGGACGGTCCTTCGCACATAAACGACTTAACGTTTGTTAGCCACACGGTGTGTGCAGCGAAATAAATTGTGTTCAAAGCCTCAAAAATGCCGGCAAATCGCTGGCATTTTTTTTACTTTGAGCATTATACCTGTACGCGCTAATAGTGAGTGTTTTGGCAGCGTATTAACATCATTGATTAGTGATCTTTTTTTGCTCAAGCATTTCTTTCCAATGCATTATCTCTGCCGGTAAAATAGGCGCAACACCTTTAAACCCAGCAACTTCAAGCATTTCTTCAACACTAACCACTCCTTTCTTACGCTTGAATACACCGCGTACATAAGCAATGGCATGTAAGCCACGCTCTGAATGAAACTTTTGCTCAATATAAAAATACTTATGATCCCATCCGACTAAACGCGTGCTTACTGTGTATTTTTGCATCGGTTTAATGTCTCGAATGTAGGTGATTGCCGTCGCGTTAACGATTGGAAACCAACGACGCTTCATAATATGCTGCAACAATCCAACCCGCTCAGTCATCCAAGTACGTGCTAAATCCATGATGCCTAAATACCGAGAGTTAGTCAGATGAAAATTTATATCACAGTCAGTGGGTAATGCTTTAAATTCAATATCAATCGTATCAAGTAAGTCTTGGTAATCACGATTACGTTTAATTTTAAAAAACAATAAAATGAGTCGAAAGTAGAGGTTCACGATAAAGGTCTAACCAGTTGTTAATGAGCAAAGTGTATCACAGCATATTGCTATGGCGAATATTCTGCTCTAATCTGTGCATATATTAGTATAAAAAAAGAATAATCTAATGAAATTTATTAATTTAGCGGCCTTGTTGACTGCAAGCTTATATACTCAATCTGCCTTTGCTGATTTTAATTACCCGGGAGAAGGGACTTTAAGTTACCCTACCGGGGTTGAGAAACCCTTTAAGTTTGGTTTTGGCTGGCAACAAGACACAGAGAAATTCACCATTGGTAATAAAACCTATGATATGTCATTGCCTGAGTCTTACTCTGTCGCCATTACATTAAGTAAAGATGAGCAACAAATATGGGTACAGGAATTTAATAATGGGTTCTTCGAAGGGTTTCGTTGGCAAATTGGCGAGCACACTCTGGCATTAGAAAAACGTCAGTTTTCTGAAGCAGTCAAGGGCGATTATGTGATAAGCCTAGATAACCGAGACTACTTTTTTGCGCGCAACAATATCAGTATTGTTATTAAATTTGATAACGAGGGTATAAAAAACATCGCCATTGATGGCGTCACAAAAGACATGGGCACTAAACAATAGTGCCCATAGGGTAATTACACTTTCACCGTTTTACGATTAATGCCGTAATCTCTAAGCTTATTAGCCACCGCGGTATGGCTTAACCCTAAACGCTTCGCTAGCTGACGAGAACTTGGATACGCCGGATACAACTTACGAAGTAACGTGGCTTCAAAGCGTTTTACGGCTTGGTCTAGTGTGCCCTCAAAGTCTGACTCCAAATAGCCTAAATCATGTGTAAATGTTGGTAATTGTAAATGCTCAATTCTAAGCTCATTATCATCTAACAATGAAACAGCGCGATAAATCGCGTTTTCTAATTGTCGCACATTACCCGGCCACGGATAATCCTGTAAAAACCGTAAACATTCCTCCGATAAAACAGGCACCGAATGACCGTTTTGCTGAGCGTATTTTTGAATAAAATGCTCAGCGAGTGGACCCACATCCGCTTTTCTATCACGAAGTGGCGCTATTTCAAGAGTCAAAACGTTGATACGATAGTAAAGATCTTCTCTGAAGGTGCCTTCTTGAACCATGGCTGGCAAATCTTTTTGAGTCGCCGCAATAATACGAACATTCACTTTAACTTCGTTTTCATCGCCTACTTTTCTAAAAGTTCCATCCTGCAAAAAGCGTAATAACTTAGTCTGCAACTGAGTCGACATTTCACCCACTTCATCTAAGAATACGGTGCCGCCATCAGCCTGCTCTAACACGCCTCGTTTTGGGGCTGCATTTTCCTCGTAACCTGCATAGCCAAACAGTTCAGATTCAGCAACATCATCTGGTAACGAGGCGCACGATAAAGCAATAAAAGGTTTTACAGAACGATTAGACGCATAGTGGCAAGCACGCGCTAAAAGCTCTTTACCCGTACCTGTTTCACCGGTTATTAAAATAGGTGCTTCGAGTTGCGCCATTTTCCGTGCTTCTCTGACAACACGACGCATAGCAGTACTAAAGTTATGAATAGTGGCAAAGCTTTCTTGCCCATAACGACGAAAAGCACTGACCTGCTGACCAAGACGGCTTTGCGATTTAATATTAATAACAGCACCTGCAAGCACATCCCCTTCAACGCCTTGGGGAACTGAAATAGGCAGAATATCGGCAATAAAGTCTTCACCTGCCACTTCAACACGCGTGGTTTGTCCTAATACTTCTTTACCCTCAAGCCAGCGGGTGAAGTTAAAGCCTTTCAATAAATTATTTATATTAGCGCCAATAACTTCTTTTTCTGATAACTGTAAATCACGGCATGCTGCATCATTACATAAACGCACCCATCCTTTTGCGTCTATAGAAATAACGCCGTCGGGCAAAGCTCTCAGCAGTGTATTTAGCTCATTATGTTCTCGCTCAGAAGGTAAGAATGCAGTTGTTCGCACATCTTTTACGCCATCAATTAAACGAATTGATGGCATAATTTTTTGAAACTGCTCAAACTCTATCGGTGGAAAACTCACATACATTCGGCAATTAACCGAATCAACTTCGATACCTTTTAAATCGACCTGGTAACTTACCAAAATATTGAGAATTTCTTGTGCGATACCAATTCGGTCGGCACAGTGAATATCTAAACGCATTACATCCTCAAAGAACGGGAACCTATAGTATGAGAATAATACGCTAACTCCCCATTTCTGGGTAGTCTATTGTAAAGATTTTTGGACAAACGTGTGCAAAAAACTCAATTGCTTGGGTACTTGGTCCACTCTTGGCCATCTAATTGGATATAAGGCTGTCCTTTAATGTACATCATAACGGTATCTTGGTTTTCAGCGACTACCGGAGCACTTGGTAAATTATCAAGCACACGCTTAACAGGCACCGTACCCGCAAATACATCCAGTTTCATGGTGTTATTGATAAGTTCAGACAACGAAAAATAGCTCATCGTCTGTTGTACATCATTCAAACCGCTGTGTTTAACATCAGGACCAATAAACTTCACGGCAGTGGGTACAGACACAATTGACGGGCTTGGGATTTCACGAAGACCTGCAAATTGTAGTTTATCACCCTCTAATGCTGCGCCATGTTCAGGCACAACCATTAACAACACATTGCGCCCTTCTCTTTCAAGCTGACTAATAAAGTCATCAATATCACTAAATAAATGCTGCTGGCGAATTGGATAACTCTTTAGGCTATTCATGCGGGAGCGGCCCGCTAGCTGATTACCATCATGCAAGCTAATCGTGTTGTAATAAAGCGCACGTGGCTGCTTGGTATTTTTATGGCTCTCCAACCAATTACTTAAGATAGCGGCATCTGAATAAATAGGCTTTCCATCGAAACCATATTGCGCAGCTTGAAATTGACTAAAATCCAAATTAGGCACTGACACGCCACCGTATTGTTTGATCAAGCCAATAAAGTCATCAAAATGACCATCATGATTTAATGCCACGCTCGTGTTGTAACCTAGCTGCGATAAGTTACTAAATAATTGACACTCTTTAGCTACAGGTTTAAACAGTTGGTCTTGAGGAGTTTGCCCACAACTCGCACGCAGTAACCTTATTGCTGCAGGACCACTGTATGAGGTTGCTGAATTAAAATTACTAAACAAAATATCAAAGTTATCAAATAAATCACGCGGTCTCACACCAATGGCGTCCAGGTCCGCAGTGGCCAAAGAGCAAATATTAAGCACAACCACGTCAAAGGGTTGTCCATTGAAGTTAGTCGGAAATTGGCTTTTTAGTTGAGTTTGTTGCTGATAAAAATCATCGAGTTGTTGATCAAACGTTTTTTGTGGTGACGAACTCGACACTGCGACAGGTACCTGTTTTTTCGTTGATTGATTATTCACAACCACAGGGGTTGAGAGTGTATCTGTTACTGTCGTCGCACTCAGCCAATAAACGTAAATAAACCCGATCACTGAAATACTGGTGTAGCGTATCCATTTTACTGAATACCAATACACCACGACTAAAACAAACAGCCCCAGTAATATATCAACACTGATCACTCGCGTCGCAATCTCCGCAAAGTAAGCAAAGCTGAAGTCTTGTACATTTTCAGCTTGTTTAGTTAAACGTGAAATGGGGGGGAGCCACGAATCGTGATACAAAAGTGCAGCCCCAACTACGACACTGATACTCTGTTTTAAATACGTTAACCATTTGATTTGAAATGACACGGCTAAAAAAGCAAAAAACGCTAAATTTGCGACGAGATCAAATGAAATATCACCACGACTATAAAGAAAAAACTTTACTAAAAAGTATAAGTTCCAAACACCTAATCCTGAAAGCCTCACTGAGAATCCTTTTTCTGTTTTTTGGGAGTATAGGGCGTTAATAACACATGCCTAAAAGTCAATGTACGGTAAATGCTTACTATTTTTTTAAACAAGATTTTACCTGTATTACTAATCAAAACCCCCAATAATAAAGCGATAATAAAAGTAATAAAGAACTGATTTAAACTCATATTTGCTCACCTTTTAAAGTTACTTTTACGGGTTTAGAGATAGGCCTAATCACCTTTTTAAATTCAGGAGTCTCCTTATTCAATGAAGAAATATCAGCTGTTTTAGCATCAAAAACATAACTGACATTTTCTTTTAATTGCTCGGTGTAATCAGGCACGTCAACATTGGTATACCTGCGCTGCAGATGACGGCATTCTTGCTGAATGTAGAAATGATCTGCAATCACATTTTTCGACATAAAAAAGTCGCTAATTTCAAGCTTAAATAAATGCTTAATCGCACTTTCTACGTCATGCTCACGACACGCATGTAAATACAGGTAAATATAATCGTCAGCAAAGCTAAAAATATCCCCTTCACGTTTTACATGAAACAAATGCAGCGGGTGTATTGCATCTATACGGGGTAAAAGTTGTAACATAACAAGCACCCCGCTAACACCTAAATTTGCAGCTGAGTCACTATGCTTAGCAACTTGTTCAACAAATTTATTTATCGGCAGATACCCTTTAGTCAGTACGTTTTCACTGTATTTCAATACCTCATCAATTGAGTTAGGAAGTGGTCTTGAAAACTGGAATCCTTGGATTGATTGAATTTGTGATTGTAACCGCGAAGGCTCAGAGAAACTGTATAAAATAAGGTTCACGCCTAACGTTAAAAAGAGGCACTCATCTTGATGGCGAATAATGCCATCTACATTTTGAATGACTAGCTTTAACTTTCGACCACATTGTTTGCGAAGCGAAAAGCACTCACCTGCCAATGCAGACAAATCAGTGTAGCGCGTTACCGAAAACACTAATGTAGCAGCTTTTTTTGTAAGGCCTAGTTTATACAGTGCATTATTATCTTCGACTATTTTATAAGACAGCGGTAACTTCGTCCCTTGCGGCAACGCATGTTTAACAAGCCATACCTCATCTTCATCTAATCCTTGTTGCGATGATGTTTGCTCATTCGACTCTTCTAAATGAGCATCAAAAACGCTCAATTGCCCCTGCAAAAGCTCACAATTTATAGAATGACCCGCAATTACGCCATCTTTATGGCTCCAATAGTCATATTCTAAGGTCCGAATTGAGGCTTCTTGAGTAATAAAAATTTGGCCATCAAAAAGCGTATTTAAAGCCAGAAACTGGCGCCTTACATCACTAATACGCGAGCCCGAAATCAAGAATATAACTGTTACGTTTTTAGCAATAGATAAATCACGGTAAAACCCGAGCTTTTTAGTTAATTGCGCTTCAGTAAGAGGTACTAGCAGCTCTGAATCCAAGTGTAAAATCAGTGTACTATTTCGAAGCTCTTTATATTGTTTTAATTCCTGAATCACGCCGCGAGAGAAATGTAAGTTTTTTGCTAAATTTGCATCGTGATGTAAATGAAAAGGATGCAGCAAACCTTGCTCAAAAAGGCTAAATAATAGCGTGTTATTTTCACTCTCAAAAAACACCTCAACGTGCTCAGAGAGCAGGAAAACAGGGTCTTTATTACTAGCTAATAGGTGTCTTACTAACTCTAATAACTGATTGTCTAAAGATGCCAACAGTGCATAATTTGCACAGCGCTTGAGCGCTGAGTAAGCGTTTTGTAATCCTGTAATTTGTAAATGGGGCACCAGAAAATCCTTTTAAAAGATACTTTAGCGCTAGTTTTAAGCGCTATTCTATATATAATGCGGCTTATGTCCATGTATCGTAGACAAATTAAATTCAGTTTTTGCCGTTATAGGTCTATTAGATGAATGACTTTGCATTTAAAAAATCAACTGTTTTAACAAAAAATGACATTGACAATTTATTACGCCAATTTGGCGGAAAAAATCAAGGTTATATTGAAATAGTCGACGTTGAAAAAAACCGTCAAACGATCGATAAATATCCTTTAATTAAAGATATCGCTTTATCTATTAAAGATACACAACAAGATAAATTATTTAACAAAAGCACATACTAAAGAATGAAAAAGATTTTCGTGAAAGGGATAAAAGGAGGTACTGGAACCACATCGGTAGTGGCAAACCTTGCGTGTGCTTTAAGAAAATCACATGAAACAGTCTATGTAATAGATCTCGATCCTAAAAGCGACATAGGCTTACACCTAGGGCTTGCATGGGACCATTTACTAGGATGGAGTGATTACGCCGATTTTGCATCTGCCAGTGAGCAGTTCCATCAAGATAATGACGGCGTCACGTTCTTACCGTACGGAAGTGGCTCAAACACAAAAAGCAGCTTTAAAGATATAATAAATCATTGCCAGCAACTTCATGACAGCGATGACGCGTGGTTCTTATTTGATTGCCCTGCACATATTAATGCACTTGAATACCCGCTTGACTCTGAAGATATTTTTCTTGAAGTCATCAATTGTGACGCCATATGCCATAGTTTGATGTATAAGCAACTGAATTTTTTAAAGCAGTCTGGTTCATCGTGGCAGCACTACTTCTTGACTAATCGTTTTAATTCAGCGTCTGAATTAGAGTCTGACTTATTACAGCTATGGCAATCTGAATTACCTCTTTTTGCGCCTTTATACATCAACAAAGACGAAGCTATCATGGAAGCAACCGCATTTCGTAATGTGGCGATTAATTGTGCTCCATACAGTGTTGCCAACGATGACTTTGAAACCTTAGCCGGTTGGCTCGTTAGTCGTGCAAACAATAATGAATCATAAGCCAACAGCAATGAAATTACCTGAACGTATCATCAAAACCTGCTTAGGCTTCTTATTTACAAAGAAGATAACTCGTTTTGTGTTTTTTAAATTTCATGGCTACTTTAATCAGCATAAAATAAGCCTACTTGGGGCATTTATTCTGCCTTTTTTGGTGTTATTTTTATCCTTGTTTATAAAACTGGACAAAAACAGAAAAAACCAAATAAAACAAAAGTTAAAGTACTTTTATCCGCATGTAACGCGCCCCGTTGTCACACCCAGTAACTGTGTACGCATTTTATTGCAAAGTATTTATTTAGCCTTGTTCAACACCACAACAACATCACAGGCACAGATAAGCTATGAGCAGCGTAAAACATGGCGAAAAATAAAGCATTCACTCAGAATACTGCGCCTTGTCGACAAAAAATTAGTGCGTGCATTTAAGCGACTTTGGCTGTTTGCTAAAACAAACCCATCAGCAGAATCTTACCAGCGTATTAGTAAAGCTGAAATTTGGAACAATCGCATACTGAAAATCGCGTTTTTCACCATACTCATTTTTGCTGTGGCAGTTTTTGTCACGGTGCCTTTCAGTATCGAAGCACAAGCGGTGTTCATTAGTTTACTGCTTATCGTTGCCTACTCGCTAAGGCGCGTTGAAGGACAGATGGCCACCATCACCATGATCACGCTGGCAGTCACAACATCAACACGTTATTTATGGTGGCGCTACACCGACACGCTTAACTGGGATGACCCCGTCGCATTAGGGTTAGGTATTGGCTTATTATTAGCTGAAAGCTATGCGTGGCTGGTGCTTATTTTAGGCTTTTTTCAAACCATTAACCCACTAAAACGTAAGCCTTTACCACTTAATGAAGACACGTCAATGTGGCCAACCGTCGACATTTATATTCCGACTTACAATGAGCCATTAAGTGTCGTTAAACCTACCACTATTGCTGCCCAAAGCATCGACTGGCCTGCTGATAAGTTAAACATCTACATTTTAGATGATGGTAAGCGTCCTGAATTCGCTGAATTTGCAAGACAAATTGGGGTTGGCTACCTCACTCGCTCAGACAATAATCACGCTAAAGCGGGTAATATGAATCAGGCTATGAAAGTGACACAGGGCGAATATATCGCTATTTTTGACTGTGATCACATCCCTGCCCGCTCTTTCTTACAAATGACTATGGGGCAATTTCTTAACGACAGCAAAGTGTGTCTAGTGCAGACTCCACATCACTTTTTCTCTGCGGATCCATTTGAACGAAATTTAAAAAACCATCGAAAAATCCCGAATGAAAACATGCTGTTTTATGGCTTAATTCAAGACGGAAATGACATGTGGGACGCTACATTTTTCTGTGGTTCGTGTGCTGTACTCAGGCGAAGTGCGCTTGAAGAAATAGGCGGTTTTGCCGTTGAAACCGTCACCGAAGATGCTCACACTGCATTAAGAATGCAGCGTGCAGGCTACAAAACCACCTATATCAATATTCCACAAGCTGCAGGGTTGGCTACTGATAGTTTATCGGCACATGTGGGTCAAAGAATTCGCTGGGCACGAGGGATGGCGCAAATTTTCCGCTTAGATAACCCTTTGTTTGGTAAAGGCCTGAATATTGCTCAACGACTCTGTTATCTCAATGCAATGTTACACTTTTTATCTGGTATCCCTCGCATTGTCTTTTTAACGGCCCCGCTTGCGCTAATTTACTTCAATGCACAAATTATCTATGCGCCTTTTGTGGCTATTTTCTTATATATAGTGCCAACATTATTGCAGGTAAAAATTACTAACTCTCGTATTCAAGGTAAGTATCGTTACTCTTTTTGGGGGGAGGTCTATGAGTCTGTTCTTGCGTGGTATATTTTAAAGCCCACCACAGTTGCGTTAATTAACCCTAATAAAGGAAAGTTTAATGTGACTGAAAAAGGGGGATTAAACGACACCGATCATTACGACTGGACTATTTCAAGGCCTTACATCATCCTTTTACTTATCAATGTTATCGGCATGACCTATGGCGTATTCAGACTCTTTTTTGGTGATACATCACAGATAGGTGTGTTAATTATCAGTATGTTATGGGCAAGCTACAACGTTATAATTCTGGGTGCTGCGGTTGCCGTTGCAGCTGAAGCAAAACAAGTACGTAGCTCACACCGAATTAAAGCTAACTTCCCTGCTGCAATTAGATTAGCCAACGGACACACGATAAAGGTCAAAATCACCGATTACTCTGATAACGGCGTCGGGCTTGAAACAGAACATAGCCACCTGTGCCGTGTAAACGATAAAGTTGAACTACTAATGAGTCGAGGATTTAAGCAGTATTCATTTGCCACCTACATTTGCAACACACGCGACAAACAATTGGGCTTAACGCTTCGTGATCTAGATTTAGAAAAACAAAAAGCGTTTATTCAATGCACCTTCTCTCGTGCAGATGCCTGGCTTGATTGGCAAGAAAACTTTAAACACGATAAACCGTCATACAGTTTTTCAAATGTATTTTACACCAGCCTTCGAGGCTTTAAGAACTTGATTTTCCACGCTCCAAATGAATTAAGACCCGTCATTGTATTTGTATCGCAGGTCTTATATTTTGTGGCCTCGTTATTACCTAAAAAACCAACAAAAGCGTTTAAACCATCATGATGAAATCACTATTAACCTTGTTATTAGCAGTTGGCACTCTCAGTTTATCTGGCTGGGCTATGAGCGCAGAGCCACTCCCTGATAAATCTATTTTTGATGATGGTTACCCTGAAAGTGCCCCTGTCGAAAGTTTAACGCTCAGTTTTGAACAGTTAGGGCTTAGTAAGTTTAAACTCGATGGCGTGAGTAGTAATACACGTGTTGAGTTTACCAATCGTTTAGACAGGCTCGGGAAAAAGTTAACGCTTAACTTTTCATATACTTACTCACCTTCTTTAATAGGCCGAGTCTCGCATCTAAAAATATTTTTCAATGAAAACTTAGTCACTGTATTACCTATTGACGATAAAAATACGGTACTCGGCAGTGTAACCGAGCACAGTGTTGCGCTTAATCCCAAGCTAATTAAAGATTTTAACCAAGTGCGTTTTGAACTCATCGGTTACTACGATTTAGTGTGCCAAGACGATTACAGTAAAACAATTTGGGCAGAAATTGGCAAAAGTAGTCATATCAGCATTGAGAGACAATCACTTGCACTTGAAAGTTTACTTGAGTATTTCCCGGCGCCGTTTTTTGACTCGCGTGATTACACCAAACTGACATTGCCATTTATTTTTTCTTCGCAACCCGATGAGCCAACACTGGAAGCTGCCGCTGCACTATCAAGTTTTTTTGGTGCGCAAGCGAAATGGCGTAAAGCGCAGTTTCCTGTCCATATCAATAGTACGCCCACTGAGCATAGTGTGGTGTTTGCAACCAATGATAATAAGCCTGACTTTTTACTAAATTATCCCGATGTCGATAAGCCAACAATCGAAATCATCAGTAGCCCGACACATCGCTATGCAAAAGTTTTATTAGTGTTAGGCAAAAACACAGAGCAATTAAAAGAGGCGGTTGTTGGATTAGTGTTTGGCTATAAAGTCATGACAGGTCGAAGCGCCACCGTTGACGCAATTGCCAACCTGCCTTTAAGAAAAGCTTACGATGCGCCGCTGTGGGTTCGTTCAGACCGTGCTGTGAGTTTTGATGAATTTATCGAATACCCGACCCAATTACAATCACAAGGCTTTCGTGGACAACCTGTCCGTTTAGACTTACGCTTTGCACCTGACTTATTTACATGGCGCGAAAATGGCATTCCCATTACGCTAAACTACCGCAACACCCCTGTTGAGCATGGCATGTTGTCGCGCTTAAATATGCTTATAAATGGCAAATTTGTAGATGGTTTTATTCTTGAGAACGACCATGGTAAAACCATTACCACGCAAACGTTACTGCCGCTATTATCAGACATAAACCCGAGCCAATCACGCCAAGATTTTGAGCTAACAGGGCTTGATTTAACCACTAACAACCAACTCACTTATGACTTTAACTTTGCCGTTGTAAAAACAGGCGAATGCAGTGCGATTCCTGCCGGTGGCGAATTTGGTGCTATCGATGGCAGCTCTACAATTGATGTGAGTAACTTCCATCACTATATTGCTTTACCCAATTTACGAGCATTTGCGAGTGGCGGTTTCCCCTTTACGAAATATGCCGATTTACATCAAAGTACTTTAGTGATGGAGGCTAATAGCTCTACAAATGCGATTAGCTTACTGCTGAATTTTACAGGCCATTTAGGGGCGATTACCGGTTATCCTGCTCATCGTTTGAGTATTCAATTTCCAAGTAGTCAGCTAGATTTTGCTGACAAAGATATTGTCATTATTGGTAAACCAGATTCATTTTTAAGCTCGGTCGCCGAAAACAGCTCTCTCAGTGTATTGATTGATAATAATCAACGTATTGTCGATCAAGCTATTTATAATGGTGCTTATGACAGTACCGATGCCGAAAAAATTAAAGTCAATATACGGAGTTTGGGCCGTTTAGCCATTATATCTGGTTTCCAATCGCCTTTTGATTCTGACCGCTCAGTAGTGTCTTTAATTGCCACTAACGACAATGCTTACTCATTGCTTACAGATGCACTATTAGATAACGCGAAAACATCACAAATAATGGGTAGCTCTGCAATTATTAATAACCAAGGCATTAAAACCATAAAAACCGATGACCAGTATTTTGTTGGCCACGTGCCAATCCACACGCTAATTTGGTTCCATTTTTCAGACCAACCTTTGTTGTTGGCTATTTTATCAATTCTTACCCTACTGCTCATTTCATTTATGTTATGGCGACTATTAATGTTGTTAACAAAGAAACGTTTATCTGAAGGAGATAAAGCATAATGAAGACTCTTGCTTCTTTGCTATTCGTTTTAGCATTTTCAACACCCGCTTTTGCACAATTAACCTGTGCAGCGTGGCCACAGTGGAATACGTTTAAAACGCATTTTATTTCGCCTAAAGGACGTGTTATCGATTTAGGCAGCGAATATGATATAACGACATCGGAGGGTCAATCATATGCACTTTTCTTCGCCTTAGTTGCCAACGATCAAGCCAGCTTTGATACATTATTAGAGTGGACAGAAGTTAATCTTTCTGAAGGTGATTTAAGTACGCGCCTGCCTGCATGGAAATGGGGTATAAAGGAAGGTGAAGGTAAAATTTTAGATTCAAACCCAGCCTCTGACTCTGATTTATGGATAGCATACACCCTCTCTCAAGCAGCCAAGCTTTGGCAAGACAGGCGCTATGCAGTGCTAAGCAGTGTGCTTGCAGAACGTATTATTCGTGAAGAAACCGCACAGCTTCCTAAACTGGGGATTACATTACTGCCTGGACCTAATGGCTTTAAGGACGGAAACACTTGGAAGCTTAATCCAAGCTATGCCCCACTGTTTATCCTTAAGCAATTTGCTGAACTTTATCCGCACTCTCCTTGGCAGCAATTGCATGACAACTCTGCCAATATGCTTATTAGCACAGCCGCTAAAGGGTTTAGCCCTGACTGGGTTAATTACAATGCAGAGCAAGGCTTTTTTCATGATAAACACGCACCTGCTCTTGGAAGTTATAATGCAATACGGGTCTATTTATGGGCCAGTTTGATGGCTGAAGATGCGCCTTACAAATCAGCATTAATGAAACAATTAACCCCCATGGTTGAGCACATTGTTTCTTCAGGCAAAGTGCCCCTAGAAACACAGACTGTCACGGGGAAAGTATCAGGTACGGGACCTATTGGCTTTGGGGCTGCGCTATTGCCATTTTTAGCGGCAGAGAATGCATCGCAATTAATCACCGCATTACAACAGCAAATGATGATGGACACCGGTTTTATTAGTAGCCGCTACTATGACAGTGTGTTGTATTTATTTGGCACGAGCGCATTAAACAAACGCTTCAGCATTGATAAAAATGGCGAACTCATTACGAACTGGAGTGCTGAATGCCAATAAAATGGTTACTTGCTGCAATTATAGCAAGTCCGAGTGCAATCGCCTCTTCGACACAAAACAGCCTTGATACCCAATCTATTGATTGGTTAATAAGCCAAGTGCAACTCGGTGAGATAGAGCTAGACACTGAACTTATGACCAATAGTTTAGATAAGCTGTTGAGTATCGCGCCTAAAGACACGCAAGTGCAGTGTGCAGAGATACGCGTGCTGTATGCGCTGAAAGAAACAGAGCAAGCCAACAACTTGCTTGCAGGCATTGCTCAACAGCCCCACCCCTGTGTTGACAGCCTTGCGCTTTTGGCCAGAGTAAATAACGAAGATAAAGCCACGATTCAACAGGCTCGCCTGCGTGCGCGTGCGGGTCAATATGCTGCAGCAGTTAAAATTTACAATACGTTATTTAAATCGGCTTATCCGAATATCGAGTTCGAGCTTGAGCATATTAATTGGCTAGCCCAAGACAGCAGCCAATATCAACACGCCCTAAGGGGGTATCGTTCTTTAATGAAACGCTACCCAAATAGCGGCCGTTTTGAGTTGGCTTATGCCCGTCATCTTATTAAGAAAAATCCTGAAAATGCACACGCGATTGACCTGCTAAGTCACTACGCACACAGTAATCAATATGGTGTAGAAGCCGAATTTGCTTGGCTTTCAGCACTCGAAGACATGCCGCTTAACCAACAAACCATGCGTGCCTATGCACGTTATTTTGAAGCGTACCCAAAAAGCAGTAAGGGGCAGTTACAATTTAGTGATTTTGAAAAAAAATACCAAGCAGAGCAAAGAAAGCTTGCAGATCCTGCCTACAAAGCGTGGGTTAGAGGCAACCAAGCACTTGAAAAGAAAGATTTTTCAAAAGCACAGAGGTATTTTAATTCTGCGTTATCAGGGCGTCCAACAGACCCAGAAATCTATAATAGTTTGGGTTTGCTTAATCTTCGGCAAGGCAATAATGAGCAGGCTTACAACTTTTTTAAAAAAGCACAACAATTCAGCACAGATGTAAATCGTATTACCGTATTAAAAGGCTTAGCAAACACAGCACGATTTTGGCAGTACATCGATGAGGCAAAATCGGCACTCAGTGCATCACACTTTAAACGTGCTGAACTTAAGCTAAATTTAGCCGACACTCTCGATGAAGACCCAGACACCGTGCTGTTTTACCGCGCACAACTTGCTGAACAAAGTGGTCAATATCAAACGGCTATGAATTTGTATAAGCAAGTATTAAAAAACGATCCACTGGCAGAGTCGACCCTAAGCGCAATGCTTCGCCTCAGTGCGTCAGATGGTAATTATACGAGAAGCCATCAGTTTTATAATGGCTTAAGCACTCAGCAGCAAGCGCTTATAGCCCAAGATTATACACTTTTACAAACTCAGCAATTACGTGAACAAGCCGATGCATTAACCGCTAAAGGTGACCTCGATGGAGCAGTACAACGCTTATTAGTCGCCATAAAACAAAGCCCGCGCCAAAGTTGGTTGTACTATGATCTAGCAAACTTATACCAACAACAAGGGTTGGTTGATCATGCCAAAGCTCTTTACAAAAAAACCTTATGGCAGTTCCCTCTTGATGCTGAACTTCGCTACAGCCATGCTTTGTTTTTACGCTCATTGAATGACTACGAGGGGGCATTAGCAACCCTTGATTATATTCCAAATAACGCACGCACTGAGCAAATTAATGTATTAACAGAGCAACTGAGTATTAATGCCAAACTTGAAAAGCTTGCGACAAATAATACGGCAACGAATAAAGCCACAATTATTTATAAACTCACGGAATTAGAAGCGCAACCACTCACCCCGCTTATGCAGGCAGAGCTGGCAACTCAGTGGCGACAAATTAATGAAAATAACTATGCTATTCGACAGTTAAAGAAGGCGCTTACGCGCGATCCAAGTCTCAACCCTTACTGGCATATGCTCTATGGTGGCTGGCTTATCGAAAGCGCTAATCAAGCAGACACCGACACATGGCTTGCGCATTACCAATTACCCACTAAGGCAACTGAGGCCGAGCAAGCGCAGTGGTTAGCTTTGCAAGTTGACTACATTAACACCTTTGAGCAAGGACAACGTCGTATTGCAAAACTGAGCTCACTCGATCAGCAACACAATAATAATCCCCAATTAGCTGAAGCCCTTATCACTGCGTATATTGAACAAAGTGAAGGCGACGCTGCAATCAACCGATACCAACAACACACTGCGGCCGGATTCAGTGTTTCGATTGATACCGCATTGGCAGTTGCTAAATTAAGTCGAGAGCAAGGTGAGCACCTTTTAGCGGATCACATCATTGCAGAACAGGTCCATGCTGTTAATGCACAAGAAGCATACCGCCAACAACAGCTAATGGCTGCCCTCGGTAATGTTGAAAACCAGTCAACAGCCCTCAAGCTCGCTCAACAATTGCTCGCCAAGTCAAACAATAATGCCGAGCTTTATTATCAAGCCGCATCCGTTGCCGATTCGCTTGAACAAACTACCCGTGCAGAGAATTGGTATCGTACTGCAATCGCCCCGCAAACACACAACCAGACCACTCTCAGTGATGAACAAAATTATGCGCTTTACGCGCTGAACGACGATGCACCTTGGTACGTCAATAATGCGAAACGCCAGTTGCAGCGTATTGAGCGCAATGAGCAGGCGTATATTACTGCGGCCATCAACCTTAGCAGCCAAACCAGTACTCAAAATGAGTCATCATTAGGGGCAGGCGCCACTCCCATAGAGGCTGGTTTCCCGCTTTTTGGTGGCACCGGTATTGTAAAGCTCGATCCGATGACGATTTCAAGTCAAGAAACACGTTTTGATGAAACCTTCGCGGGTAGCCGCTACGGACAAGGTGCGTTGTGTATTTTCGATTGCCCATTGACCAGCATTAAGCCGAAGCAACAAGGTATCGATATTGGCCTTGCGTGGCAAAACGAACAGTGGCGCTTTGATATTGGCACGACCCCACTGGGCTTTTTAGTTGAGGACATTGTTTGGGGCATTGATTACAACGGCGATATTGGTGATTTTGGCTATGGTGTTACAGTGAATAAACGCCCTGTCACCAGCTCAGTTTTATCGTATGCGGGTCTAGAAGATGTATTCACTAACCAAGTGTGGGGTGGCGTACGCGCTACACAACTTCAGCTCAGCCTTTCTCACGACTTAGGACTCGACTGGGGATTTTGGGGCAGCACAAACTATCAATTGCTCAAAGGTAAAAACGTTAAAGACAATCAAAGTTACAGTCTTATGGGGGGCAGTTACTACCGAGCCATCCGACAGCGGGATCAAGAGTTAAGCTTGGGCATTAACCTATTACACTGGTCTTATAAATATAATTTAAGTGAAGAAACGTGGGGTCATGGTGGCTATTACAGCCCGCAAAACTACTTAGGGGCTTCTTTTCCTGTGGTTTATGATCACCGAATTGGTCACAATTTTATTTATCGTCTTCGTGCGGGTGTATCGTGGTCAACAACAACGACTGACGAAATTGAATTTTTCCCGAACGATGCTCTTTTGCAGGCTCAAGCACACGCGCAAACAGACGTAACCGGAGTGACGCCTATTTTTGAAGATGATAAAAGTAATGGGCTTTCTTATAACTTAGGAGCCAGTTTTGAATACCGTTTTACACCCCATTGGTTTTTTGGCGGATATTTAAATTTAGATCGTGCAGATTTTTACGAACCAAACTATGCACAGTTCTATTTTAGGTACTACTTTAAGCCGGTTTATAGTGAACTGACCTTCCCTGGAAAGCCTGTTGTACCTTACCAAAGCTACTAAACACTGGCCTATAACCCTTCCCCTGAACTGAAGGTCTATGTATACTGTAGCGCGCATGTAGCTAGGATAAGGGTGTGTCTCTTACCCTCAAGTTCATAACTTGAACAACAAACCATTATCTTAGCTGCATCACACACATGGCCGCCCGTTCAACAATAAAATACACAGAACGACCAATGCAAAAATAATAAGGCCTCAACAAAAACTTAAAGTTAGGAAGTAAATATGAGTTCATTACCTAAAGCAGGTGACTTTTTAGGGCATCCTAAGGGGTTATTCCTGTTGTTCGGCACAGAAATGTGGGAACGATTTGGTTATTACGGCATGCGTGCCATTTTAGTGCTGTACTTAGTTGCACTTGTTCAAGAAGGTGGTTTTGGTTGGTCAAATGCTGATGCATTGAGCCTTTATGGTACCTTCACTATGGCTGTTTATATTACGCCATTACTTGGTGGTTGGTTAGCTGATAACGTGCTAGGTCAGCGTAAAGCAATTATCCTAGGTGGTTTATTAATGGCTGCTGGCCATTTTACCATGGGTATTCCTCACAGCTATTTAGCAGGCCAAGAAGAAAACGTTTTCTATCTTGGTTTAACACTACTGTGTTTAGGTAATGGTTTATTTAAGCCAAACATCTCAACAATGGTAGGTGATCTATATAAAGAAGGTGATCAACGTCGTGATGGCGCGTTCACTATTTTCTATATGGGTATCAACTTAGGGGGTGCGCTTGGCCCACTTATCGCTGGCTATGCTGCTGCATCAATGGGCTGGCAATGGGGCTTTGTAGTGGCAGGTATCGGTATGGTGATCTCTGTACTAATGCAACTTGCACTGAGCAACAAATACCTAGGCGATATCGGTGTGGTTCCTTCTGCTAAGCTTTCACAAGCACAATCAGAATCAAACACGAAAGAGCCACTGACTAAAGTGGAAACTGACCGTATTAAAGTTATCTTCACAATGAGTGTATTCAGTATCATCTTCTGGATGGGGTTTGAGCAAGCAGGTGGTCTTATGAACCTATTTGCCAACGACTACACTAACCGTATGCTATTTGACTTTGAAGTACCTGCATCTTGGTTCCAATCGTTAAACTCTATTTTCATCATTGTATTTGCACCGCTCGTTGCCATTATTTGGTTAAAACTTGATAAGCGTGAGCCTAACTCACCTGTTAAGTTTGCTATTGCACTTATCTTCTTAGCACTTGGCTTTATCACCATGATTTTGGCACTAATGACGCAAGGTCAAGGCGATAACCTGCAAATCAGCATGATGTGGCTCGTGTTATTTTACTTATTCCATACATTAGGTGAGCTATGTTTATCACCAATTGGTTTATCAATGGTAAGTAAACTAGCACCACTGCGTTTAGCGTCAATGCTTATGGGTATTTGGTTCCTGTGTACAGCTGTTGCAAACAAGATTGCTGGTTTCGTAGGTTCTTTCCTAGGTGAAGGCGAAGCGGCTGTTGAAAATGCAATGGGTATCTTTATTGGTTTAGGTGCGACAGCAATCATCTCTGCTGTCATCATGTACTTATTAAGCGATAAACTTGTTAAGTGGATGCACGGTGCTGAAGGTCAGCATGCGCCTCACACACAAGAACACATTCTTGCAGAAGAGCTAGAAGTGACTGCTGAAAAGCAATAATACGTTTCCCCACAGCGCCTGCTGTGGGGATTTTCTTTCTAAAGGCTACTTCCCCGTCCTCAATACTGATACAATAATCCAACGTTAATCGGTATATCGGCAAGGACGTTACATTGCGCTTTTTAATTCAACTGTCAGTTTTTTTAACTATTTCATTACTCGCAGCCTGCGGGGGTGACAAAACAACAAAAGAAACAGCAGTCCCCCCGACTCAAACCGGGTTAATTATTTCTGCCGATAATGGCTTAACTGAGCAGTTTGATAATGGCAAAGTCATTCTCACAGCCCCAAAGAATACCGTCACAACAGACACAACCTTCACGTATACATCAACAGCTGCGACACCTACCGATACTGACCAAGGCATTGTCTCTGCGCGCTATACATTCAGACCGAATAATGTAGTTTTTTCAGACCCACTAACCTTAGCGATTAAGCTACCAGAGCAACAAACTGATGTTGTTTTTAGCATCGTAATTTTAAAAAATGAGCAATGGCAGCCCCTTACGACAATAAAAAATGACGATGACTTTGCAGTCAGTCAAATCACTGAGTTTGGCACATTTGCTTTAAAGTCGCGCAGTGTGCCTGCGGTCAGTAAAACGATTGGTGAACAATGTGATGATAACGCAACATCACAAACCGTCCGCTTTATCCATGTAGCTGACTTACATGCTCGCTTTGGGTTTAAAGAGCAGCTTTTTAGTCGTATCCGCAGTTATTACGACAATGCAAAGCAAGCGAACCCAAACACCCTCTTTACGAATGGTGGGGATGACTATGAAAAAGGCACGGTTGCTGAACAAACATCGCAAGGCTTAGCTACGGTTGAAGCCATTAAAGCAATGGCATTTGATGTGAGGGTTATTGGTAATCACGATTACGCCTGGGGTCCTGAGCAATTACTTGATTTTGCCGATGACGACAATGCCATTGTGCTTGCCAGCAACACGGAATACGACGGTAATGCCGACATTGAATTTGCAGCGGTTGATTTTTCAGTGGTAAAGGTAGGCTGTCTGCGTATTGGTTTTTTTGGCATGACTTCAGTGCCATGGAATGAGCTTGATAATCCGATTGAAGATGATCCAATTCCAGATTTTATTGCTAACTTCAAAATGAACTGGCAATGGCAAGAAGTGGCAGAGCAAATCGTTAATCAATATCGACAAGACGTAGACTACATGGTGATGGTAAGCCACCTTGGGGAAGGCACTGATACGCGTATTGCTACCACTGTATCTGGCATTGACTTAGTGCTCGGTGGGCACACCCATGGCGGCGAAAATTATCAAACTCTCGAAAACGGCAGTCTTGTAATTCAGCCAAACTTTTTTGCCCAAGGTCTAACCGATTTAACCTTAACCTTCGACCTTAAAGATAAAAGTATCACCGATGTTGATTACAATACGGTGTCGACCAGCGACATAATGACAGTTAGCACAAACACAAAAACAGCAATAGACGAAATTATGGGCCGCTATGCCCCCGACGCCAATACCGAAATTGCCGTGTCTGAAAACTACCCAAGCGCTGAGGAAGTAGCCCTGCTCACAGCGAAAGCAACAAAACAACAATTTGCAGCTATTGATGCAGCCCTTTTTGATGCAAGCCAAGTACAAGATCGCTGGTTGCCCGGCACACTCACACAAGAAGATTTTCATGCTGCGTTTAAAGTTGAGCGCCAACCCTCAAATACATCAGGCTTCAATGCAATTTACCAAGTCAATGTCACAGGCGCTGAGCTTAAAGCCATGGTACAAAGCCAACCTGAGTGGGTTTACTTAGCCCCCGCGAGTATTGACGATGCTGCACAGTATCAAGTGGCACTTTTTAAAGGCCCTGCCCTCAATAGCACCTTATTCTTCCCGACTGTGCCAGCATTAGAGGCAAATTTATTGGCCGAAAGTTGGTGGATACTGGATAACTATGCCCGTTTTCGTACCAGCCAGTGTTTATATTTAGACACAGAGAATACACTGAGTGCCTGCGAAAATGAGGATGTAGTCACTGTCTGGAATTTTAATGATCCGAGCCAAGGGTTTAAAAGTGACTTAGGTCCCGCAGCTCTTAACTTCTTCGACCCAGAACAACGTAATTGGGGAGAAGAAAACAGCCAATTTTCGACGACCAGCGCATTACAAATTGCTGATTTAAAAGACGGTATATCAGGGGTATTAGCGTTTTCTCGGCACAGTCCAAGTCAAGGCTTACTACTAACAGCAAATAGTGCTGCCAATGGCGACTTTACCAATGACGGATTGATTGCCGATTACACACTCGTCATGGATTTACTGTGGCCTGAACAAAGCAGTCAACAATGGCGCGCTCTGTTACAAACCGATATCACCAATATAAGCGATGCCGACTTATATACGAATAAAGCTAACGCGATAGGTATTGCTACAACTAAGAGTGGTTACTTTGGTAACCTAAACGCTGGTGAGTGGCATCGCCTTGCTTTTGTATTCTATGCAGCGCCGACTAACGGAGCACTAAAAATTTACCTAGATGGTAAGCTTATCGGTGTGAAAGACGAAGGCGAAATAAACCAGCGCTGGGCGATTGATAAAGCAACCTTACTGCTGACCGATAATGACTATGAAACGGAGCCTGGGTATTTAAATGCGCTGCTGTTTGCAGGCCGAGCCATGACAGACAATGAAATAGCCACCTTAGGCGCAGCAAAACAACAATTGAATTATGTCCGCTCAACACGCATCTTAAATAACGTTGTTGAACGTCATTACCAAACGGCACCACACATAATGAATAATCCGTGGTTACAACAACGCAGTAAGTTTTTTAACAAACAACGCCAAAGTGTAAACTAATTAATACACACAAGCTAAATAAAAAGGCCAATATTGGCCTTTTTAACTCCTTTAAAAAAAGCATTTAAAGCATTTAAATTCAAAAGCTTAATAACGAAAAACAATGTGCATCATGCGTCCTATTAAGCCTTTCTATTTGCTTAAGCATAGGGTGATTGTTGAAATTAAAATCATTGTCCCATTTAATTTACAAAACACACCGTTGCTAAATAAGCCTCAGATCTTCCCCTTATCGGTTTTCTGGTTAATCATCCGCTCATTACACAACAATAACTTTTTTAGCGCAGTGCTTATAATTGCGGGAGTAATGACAATGAGCGAAGTAAATAATCCGTTAGGTTTAGTGGGCATTGAATTCACTGAATACGCAACACCTGATGCAGATTACATGGACAAAGTATTTACTGATTTTGGTTTCTCGAAACTAAAAAAATTCAAAGGTAAAGACATTGTTTACTATAACCAGCACGACATTCATTTCTTACTAAACAATGAGCGTGAAGGTTTCTCGGCCGAATTTGCTAAAAGCCACGGCCCAGCAATCTGTTCAATGGGTTGGCGTGTAGAGAATGCTCAAAAAGCATTTGAAGTAGCGGTTGAACGTGGCGCAAAACCTGCCACTGATTCAGCACACAAAGACTTACCTTACCCTGCAATTTACGGTATTGGTGACAGCTTAATCTACTTCATCGAACAATTTGGTGACAAAGGTTCAATCTATGAGTCTGATTTCGAAGACTTAGAAGAGCAAAACGTTGTTGAAGACAAGGGCTTCCTTCGTATCGACCATTTAACAAATAACGTCTACAAAGGCACCATGGAAACATGGGCTAACTTCTATAAAAATGTATTTGGTTTTACTGAAGTTCGCTATTTCGACATTAAAGGTCAAAAAACAGCGTTATTATCTTATGCACTTAAATCACCGTGCGGAACCTTCTCTATTCCAATCAACGAAGGTAAAGATAACAACAACAACCAAATCGATGAGTATCTAAATGAGTACAATGGTCCGGGTGTACAACACTTAGCATTCCTAACGAATGACCTAGTAGGTTCACTTGATAAGCTAGACCAATCAACAATTGCAACGCTAGATATCATCCCTGAGTACTACGACACCATTTTTGACCGTGTACCTTGGGTTAAAGAAGACAAAGAAAAAATCCGTGAGCACCAAATTCTTGTCGATAGCCAGAGCGAAAACTGCTACTTGCTACAAATCTTCTCGAAGAACCTTTTTGGTCCTATCTTTATTGAGATGATCCAACGTGTAGACGACGGTGGTTTTGGTGAAGGTAATTTCCAAGCATTGTTTGAGTCTATTGAACGTGATCAAGAGCGTCGTGGTGTAATCTAAACCACACGTAACCAAAAAAGCAGCGTGTTTAACACGCTGCTTTTTGTCGTTTTGATTTCTGTTTTCAACGTAACTGTTTAAATTGCGCAGATTGCCTCCATATCACTATCTAACACATCAGCGCGAACTAATAAGGAAAGAGTATGAGCCTAATTAACGAAACCCATGATATTAATTTAAAAAGCTGGGTGAGTTCAGCAAACGAAGCGAACTGTGACTTCCCGATTCAAAACTTACCATTCGCAGAAGTTCGTCGTAAAAACTCAGACGAAGCGTTTCGTGGTGCCGTTGCTATTGGCGATCAAGTAATTGATTTAGCGAAAGTGAATGAACTTGGTATCTTCTCAGGTGATGCACAGGTTGCTGTTGCAGCGGCTAGCAAAGCAACGCTTAATGAGTTTATGGGTTTAGGTCAGCAATACTGGTCTGCACTGCGTCTTGCATTATCAAACGCACTTCGCGAAGGCGCCAAGGAGCAAGCTCAGCTTACTGACGCCCTCATTGCACAGGCTGATATAGAATTTGCACTGCCATGTCGCATTGGTGATTACACAGATTTTTATACCTCTATCTACCATGCAACGGCTGTCGGCAGCTTATTCCGTCCTGATAATCCTTTACTGCCTAACTATAAATGGGTACCCATTGGCTATCATGGTCGTTCTTCATCAATTGATATATCAGGTCAAACATTCCACCGTCCAAATGGTCAAACAAAAGCACCTGACGCTGAAGTACCTTCATTTGGCCCGTGTAAACGCCTAGATTACGAATTAGAGCTTGGTATTTACTTAGGTAAAGGTAACGAGCTGGGCGATGCAATTGCCATCGAAAACGCTGAAAACCATGTATTTGGTTTCTGTGTATTCAATGACTGGTCAGCTCGTGACTTGCAAGCATGGGAATACCAACCTTTAGGTCCATTCCTTGCGAAAAACTTTGCATCAACTGTCTCACCATGGATTGTAACAACAGAAGCACTTGCACCGTATAGAACACAGTGGACGCGCGATGAAAATGATCCGCAACCAATGGACTACTTAGAATCGACGCACAACCGTGAATTTGGCGCGTTCGATATTAAGATGGATGTGCAAATTGAAACTGAAAAAATGCGTAAAGAAGGTCACGCTCCAACGCTAGTTTCTAAATCAAGCTTCAAGCACTCGTACTGGACAGTGGCACAAATGGTCACACACCACACGGTAAACGGCTGTAACTTCCAACCTGGTGACATGCTTGGTTCGGGTACGCAATCTGGCCCAGAACACGAAGAAGCGGGTTCTTTATTAGAGCTTTCACGTGGTGGTAAAGAAAAAATCACACTTGAGAACGGTGAACAACGTACTTTCTTAGAAGATGGTGACAACGTTATTATGCGTGGCTGGTGTGAAAAAGAAGGTTTTGCACGTATTGGCTTTGGCAGAGTTGAAGGCACCGTATTACCTGCTAAATAGAAATACTTATCTATTTTCATAAACTAAGGGCATTTTTTGCCCTTTTTTTTGTACTTTTTTTAACTGAGTTACAATTTTTTGCTAGCTTTTTTAGTTCAGATTGCTATCTTAGCTCGGTTATTAGCCGATTTATGTACGCCATGTTAGTTAAACTTAAGTCTTTTTATCGCACGTTTTTTCCAGCTCGACAGCTGCTGATCCGTCAAAACGGCGAAGTAAAACACCTTATATTAGCACCTTGGGTACAATTAACGACTTTACTCGTCGTTTTAACCGCTCTTGTTTGGTTGAGCGTGTCAACATTACAAATCATTTCGCAAGCTGACAAAATGTCTCAAATAGAGCAAACCCAGCTTAGCAAACAACAAGAATGGCAAAAGCAATACCAACAACAGCAAGCCATTTACACAAAACAACTTGAACAATTGGCGGTGTTAGAGCAAAAACAAGCTTTACTGCAAAGCATGATTGAGTCTTTACCTGAGTCAATGAACAAACCAGCATTAAATAATGAGGCTGAACCTATCCTACTGCCGATTCAAGAGAACGCAGACGAGTTTCATGCCCCATTAGAAGACGAGCAACTACCTGCACAGGCAAAACAATACGAAAGCGCCTCAATGCGCATTACACGCCTTAATAAGAGCTATGACTACACCTTCAATTTTTTAGATCAGCAAATTAAGCAACGCCACGAAGAGATTATCGCAATGCTTGAAGGGGCAGGATTAGACAGCGCACTTGCTCGCAGTTCTGTAGCTGAAGATACCGACACTGCACAAGGGGGTCCGTTAGACTTATTTGATGAGTCTAAAATACCCAGTCAATTTTTGGCCATTGCAGACAAACTCTTGGCATTAAACAATTTAGAAAATTTATTAAGTGAACTACCGCAAACACTGCCTGCAGCCGATTACTATATTTCAAGCAGTTACGGTTTACGTAAAGATCCAATGAATGGCCGTCGCGCTTTTCATAAAGGAGTAGACCTGGCAGGTTGGCACAAAACAGAAATTTTTGCGCCTGCTGATGGCACCGTACTTCGCGCAGGTCGCAATGGCGGCTATGGTAATTTTATCGAGCTACAACATAAAAATGGCTTCGTAACACGCTTTGGTCACTTAAATAAAATTAAGGTGAAAAAAGGCCAAACAGTCACTAAAGACGATGTAATTGGTTTAATGGGTAGCACTGGTCGAAGCACCAGCACGCACCTACATTACGAAGTTTTAGTGAATGGTAAACATGTCAATCCAGTTAAAATAACAAAGGCGCTTTCTCGTGTTCGGTAAGAAAAAACAAGCAGCAACCAGCAGTAGCTCATCTTTAAAAAGAACCAACCACACTCCCTCTATCATTGCAGAAGATATGCGTTTGACGGGCTCACTCACCAGCCAAGGTGAAGTTCAACTTGATGGTCGCATTGAAGGTGATTTGCGTGTAAAGCATTTAGTGATTGGCCTAACCGGTATGATTGAAGGCATGATCGAAGCTGATAGCGTGGTCGTTAAAGGTAAAATTATTGGTTCGTTGATTGCAAACAAAGTGATGATTGAAAGTAGTGCCGAAGTGCATGGTGATGTCTTTCACGACACTTTAAGCATTGAAGCAGGTGCAATGATAGAAGGCAGCCTAAAACATCGACACGAAGAAGACAACGTTGCCCCTATTAAGCCTGAAGCGGGCGAAGAAAGTACATCCTCGCTGCTAGTCGATGATGACAACGACTTGTCATTTGTTAATAAACAAGCCGCTGACAAGTCTTAACGCTTTTTAGCCGTTATATACATTGTAATGTCTGCGGTGAATACCAATTCATCGCGGCTGTTATACACCTTAACGGGTACAACTAAATCTTCTTTATCTAGCCATTGCCGAGGGAAATCTATCTCGGCCACTGCGCGCATATCACTATCCACTTTTGCTAAATAATTAACCGTCATACTTTTTGGGATCCAACGGTGCGTTTTAGCAGGTACGGTGGCATCAACCATTAGCCCTGCACATAATTCAGCAATATTACACTGAGCAATGGCATGTATCGTACCAATATGATTATGTATCGCACGGCGATTTTTAACCGTTGCACTGCAATAGCCCAATTTCAATTCATTGACGACAGGCTTTATTGAAGCAAAGTAAGGCGCTTTAAAACACACGGCTTTACTAAAAAGCCATTTTCCTTTTGGCAAAGACTGGCACTTCGACCAAATTTTTAACAGATTCGATTGTGAGCTCACGACATCTATCCAATTTTTTTATTAGAAATAAAAACTAACACATCAGACCAGATAGCGAAATGAAAATTTAAAGTAACCATTACTCGCGCAAACGAATGACAACGTATGTATCACACAATAACCCGCATCAACGCTTTTCTTTTCTTTAAGGGGCACATAAAATACCGTTTTAAGGAGAGCGAATGCAGTCACGCCAGCACAAAAACCCCAGTTTACTATTCATCTTAGGCCTTCTGGTTATCTTTAGCCCGTTAGCTATTGATATTTATTTACCGGCTTTTCCAACTATTGCAGACCAGTTTCATGCATCGGAGAAACAAGTACAACAAACCGTCGCAATTTTTATGCTGACCGTAGGACTTGGGCAGTTAATTGCAGGTCCTTTAGCAGATAAGTTTGGCCGTAAACCTGTCGCCATTGCAGGAGTAACTTTATATGGTTTGGCTGCGTATGGCGCTTACCTATCTCCTGACTTTACCAGCCTTATGTTTGCAAGAGCACTGCAAGGTTTGGGCGCCTGTGCAACCTTTGTCGTAGCATTTGCCATAGTTAGAGACAGATTTGGCAGTGAGCGCAGCGGTCAGATAATTACTTACCTCAATGGTATCGTGTGTTTTATCCCTGCCCTCGCCCCTATTTTAGGTGCGTGGTTAACGGTGCAATTTGGCTGGCGTATGAACTTTTTATTTATGGCTGCCTTTGCCCTCGCAGGCTTACTTATTACGCTAATACTTTATAAAGAAACACGCCCTGCCGACAGTGTATACAGCGGTCACATTCTTGATTTACGGCGCTTTATTCCCATAATCAGCACCCCTCTGTTTTTATTTCATAGCTTAATTTGTTTAGTGACTATGTCAGCAATTTTGGTGTTTGTGACCTTAGCACCCGGCTGGCTTATTACTGAATTAGGCGGTAGCGTCAGCGATTTTACTTTTTGGTTTACCTGTAACGCCGTGCTTAGCATTCTAGCTAGTTTCATAATGCCTCTGTATATAAAGCGACAACCTAAACGCGCATTAAAAATTGGCCTTATGTTATTAGTGCTCTCTGGCGGTTTAATGCTCATTTTAAGCCAGCAGCGTAGCGCTATTGCCCTCATGTTCCCCATGTTTATAGCTGCATTTGGCTTTGCATTAACTTTAGGGTCATCAGCCGGTAGAGCGTTAAGCTTATACCCAAAACAAGCGGGGACTGCATCTGCACTTATTGGTTTAATGCAAATGAGTGGCGCAAGTTTACTGGTGTTTATAACACAGTATTTAAACTTAGTTACGCCCGTTTTAATTGGTGTGCACTTCTTAATGCTTATACCTTTTGCTTATTTACTCTTAAAACACAAACACTTGTCATAGAGTTTAGTTCACATTCGTTACCAAATACGGGTAAATGAGAATAGTTATATTCTATTTACCCGTTTAGACTTCTCAATATAACATTAGATTATAAAAGACCTGTTTCTAGAATTTTTTGTTCCGTTTTTATGGATAATTTTACTTGTACCCACGGTTTTATTAAATTATTGTTTAATTAAGTTAACATTTAGTTAACTCAATAACACGTTTGGGATACGAAATATGAAAAAGAATAAATTAGCTTTAGCGTTAATCATCAGTGGTCTGTGCGCAGCAGGAACTGCACACGCAGCAAACGACCGTTATATCATCCAAGTAGACAACAATAAAAAAGGCGTGGTGAAAGCCCTTGCTAAAAAACTGGGTGGTGATATCAAAGTTGATGGTAATGGCTTTATTGCAGCACAATTTACTGGTCACGATTTAGCAAGCGTTAAAGGCTTACTTAATAACCCACATATTAAACTCATTGAAGAAGATCATAAACGTGTACCCATGGCGGTATACAATGATGATGCTGGCAATGCAATGCAGCAACAGTTAACTCCCTATGCAGTTTATCAGTCACAAGCTGATCAAGTAACATTTGATGCCAATGCCGGTATGAAAGTGTGTGTCATTGACTCAGGCCTTGATGCATCAAACCCTGATTTTGTGTGGGGTAATATCACAGGTGATAACGATAGTGGCACAGGCAACTGGTTTGACAACGGCGGTCCTCACGGTACTCACGTAGCAGGCACTATTGGTGCTGCTGACAACAACCTAGGTGTTGTTGGTATGGCTCCGGGTGTTGCTATGCACATCATCAAAGTATTTAACGCTGAGGGATGGGGTTACTCGTCTGATCTAGCTCATGCAGCTGATTTATGTTCTCAAGCAGGCGCTAATATTATCAGTATGAGCCTTGGCGGTGGTGGCTCAAACAGCACAGAATCAAATGCATTCGCAAACTTCACAAACGCTGGCGGCCTTGTTGTAGCAGCAGCGGGTAATGATGGAAACAGTGTTCGTTCATACCCTGCTGGTTACCCATCAGTAATGATGGTAGGTGCAAACGATGCAAACAATCAAATTGCTGATTTCTCACAATTCCCAAGCTGTACGTCGGGCCGTGGTAAAAATGTAACGACTGACGAAACAATCTGTGTAGAAGTCACTGCGGGTGGTGTTGATACCTTATCTACATACCCTGCTGGCATGGCAACGGCTGCAAGCTTAACCGCGGATAATACCGGCTATGCTACATCTGCAATGGAAAACTCAGGAAATGCTGCGGGTACAGCTTATTATATGGGTACAGCAGAAAGCGTTGATACAGCGGCATCAGGCAAAGTATGTATGATTGACCGTGGTGTCATTTCGTTCTACGACAAAGTGGCAAACTGTGAAAACTCTGGCGGTATTGGTGCAGTTATCATCAATAACGAAGCGGGTATGTTATACGGTACGTTAGGCGATACAAACAACACAAGCATTCCAGCCGTAGGCGCAGCACTTGAAGACCGTGCAGCTTTACTTGCAAGCACGAACATTAGCATTAACATTGGTACTAGCGATTACGGCTACATGAGCGGCACTTCAATGGCAACCCCTGCAGTTTCAGGTGTGGCAGCGCTGGTTTGGTCAAATCATCCACAATGTACTGGTACTGAAATCCGTGCTGCACTTAAAGCAACAGCCGAAGACCAAGGCGCTGCGGGTCACGACGTTTACTTCGGCCACGGTATTGTTAAAGCGGCTGCGGCTGATGCCTACCTAACAGCTAATGGCTGTGCGGGTGGTAATAACGGTGGCGGTACGACACCGGGTGGTGACGAAATTAGCTTATCAACATCAGGTTATAAATCAAAAGGTGTTGCGTATGTTGATCTTAGCTGGAATGGCGCAGCAACCAGTAATGTAGATATTTACCGTAACGGCAGCAAAGTAACGTCTGTAGCAAATAACAACAGTTACACAGACACAATTACAGCGAAAGGCGGCGGTTCTTACACTTATCAAGTATGTGAAGCACAAAGCACAACTGTTTGCTCAAACAATAGCACAGTCGCGTTCTAATACTTTCCCCAACCTCGATGAGCGGGCAACATTGCCCGCTTTTTCTTTTCTTGAAAACTTGTTAACATCAAGCACCTAGCTTTATTCACCTGTGCCAATGATCAATCCTGAGTTTTTACTGTCGTTTTTAGGCGCCAGTTTTTTAATCGCTATTGCCCCCGGTCCTTCTAACGCTTTTTTAATGGCACAAACCTTTGCTAATGGAAGAGCGGCAGGCTTGCAAAGCGCATTTGGTTTTGCGTTAGGCGGGGTTGTGCATACCTTTTTTGCTGTAATAGGTTTAACCGCTATTTTAAAAGCCTCTACAGTTGCTTATACCACGGTTCAATATTTAGGTGCTGCCTACCTGTGTTATTTAGGATTAACGACGTTAAAAGCAACGGTTAGTCAGCCTAATCCACAATGCGAAGATAAGCCCCATGTAAGCACCAGTAAAAAGCAGAATGTCATGTTTCAAGCCATGATGACCGAAGTGCTTAACCCAAAAGTTGCGTTGTTTTTTATTGCTTTTATACCGCAGTTTGTCGACCCAAGCTTATCGTCAACCACATTTCAGTTAGCATTTTTTGGATTACTCTATCCTCTTTTTGCTTTTCCTATCGACTGCACGTATATTTATTTCGGCGATAAGATAGCCAGTTACTTTCGTGATCACCCGCAAACCCAACTTTGGATTGATAGAATCACAGGACTGGTCTTTATTGCACTGGCAATTAACCTTCTAATATAAGAGCACTTATGGAACAAAAACAACAAGCCTTACCCGCCAAAAAAAATATTGCCCTTGTTGCCCATGATGGTAAAAAAGCAGCACTGAAAGCATGGTGTGAAAAACACAAAGCGATATTAAGTAAACACACCTTATATGGCACAGGTACAACAGGCCATTTAATAGAGCGTACAACAGGTCTTGAGGTTATTAAGCTGTTAAGTGGCCCAATGGGTGGAGATCAGCAACTAGGGGCTAAAATCGCTGAACACGAAGTGCATATGCTGGTATTTTTCTGGGATCCACTGGCTTCTCAACCTCACGACCCCGATGTAAAGGCGTTACTGCGTTTAGCTGCAGTGTGGAACATACCTGTAGCGTGTAATGAAGTCAGTGCAGATATGCTATTAAGCTCACCAATGATGGAAAGTGAGCTTAATCGTACGCTACCTGATTACGAGAAGTACTTAGCTACGCGCCAAGTAGCATTGTAATTTTTATCAATGAGCACATTTAGCGATAAAGCGTATGTGCCCATTTAGTTAATCCGGCTGTTACGCTGCCAAAATGGTCACCATTGAGCATATCAATATTTCCCAGATGTGTTTTTAAGGCTGCTTTAATTAATGGCGACTGGGCACTGCCTCCCGTTAAATAAATTACGTCGGGTGAAGTGCCGGCCTCTTGTATCGCCTGTTTAGCCAGTGCCACAATTTGGTTTATTGAATCTTCTACCGCTAAAGCTAAATCATTGAGCGTTAAACATTGACTCAACTCTGAATCTAAAAAGCTTAAATCAGTATTGAATGTGTCTGTTGATGAAAGTGCTATTTTTGCAGCCTCACCTTGCTGAACCAACTGGTGACCTTGCTTATTTTGCTGTAAATGAATTAAGCGCTTAAATAAATCAGGTTGCTGCACTTCGCGCAATTGCGTAACAAGTTCTCGATGATGAGCGTCACTATAAAATTGGCTTTGCAGGTTCACATCATTAATTTTGCACGCTTGCCAAAATGGCTGATTTGGTAAAGGTAAGCCCGACTTAAACTCAGTGCCTAAGCCTAATAATGGCATTAAGCCATGAAAGCTCAGGGCGATGTCTAAGTCATTGCCCCCTACTCGTTTACCACTGTGTGCTAAAAAGTCATTGTCGCGACATTGATTTTGACGAAAGCCTGGACCCATCTGCACAAATGAGCAATCACTGGTGCCCCCACCAATATCAACTACCAGTACTTTTTTATCAGCCTGTAGCGACGTTTCATAATCAATCCCCGCAGCCAGTGGCTCATATAAAAATGATACCTCTTTAAAACCCGCACGTTTTGCTGCTCGCTCTAAAATTCCCAGTGCCTGTTGGTTTGACTCTTCCCCGCCCACTGACTGAAAGTTTACAGGCCGACCAATCACTGTTTCAGTTAAGTTTTGCTGTAAAGACTGCTCTGCACGCTGCTTAATTTTTAAGATCATCGCTGTGGCTATGTCTTCAAAAAAGTTAATTTGACCTTGCTTTAAGCCGACTGCGCCAAAAAATGACTTGGGTGATTTAACGAAATAACCTTCTTCTGGAAATTGAACATACTCGCTAATCGCTTCACGACCAATAAATAAGGTTTCATCGCCTGTTTGAATATCTAAATCAGACTTCACACGGGGTATGGTATTGAGTAGCGCTTGGCGCTGTGCCCTAAATTCAGCTTCTTGATCGCTCCCTGTCAAATGTTTCGCAACAAAATCAACAACAAGTGCACTATGGTGGGTATATAACGTTGATGGTAAATAGTGTTTGCCCTGCTCAAGCGGCACCAATGATACTTGCTGCTCATTATTCATAACACCTATTGCACAATTAGAGCTTCCGTAATCAAAGCCTGCAAACATTCTATCACCTATACATCAACAAAAAGGCCGCGAAATTTACCATAGTCGCGGCCGTTTTTGAATGCTTAAACGTTACAGCGGTACTCGCTCATGTAAAAAGCTCGCGAAACGTGGCAAACCATTTTTAGTAAATCCATGATATTTATAAGTAATGGTGCTACCTATCGCAGGAGGAAATTGCCGTTGCTTATCAGAAAACCCCGAACCTATTTTAAATTCAACACCCTCGGCATTGCGCACCTTAAGTGCACCTAACATATTTTTATACTTACCTTTGCCCGGAAAGTGAGCAACCACGACCGCTTCTGCATCAAGATAAGGCTTAAGCTTTAACAAAGCATCACTGCGACCCGCTTTATGTGTAGCTAAAGCAAGGTGCAACATTACGCCTTCAGCGCCCTTCGCAACAAGCTCATCCATAAATAAGCTTAGCTGATGGTTATCGGTAAACCGTCTTTGTTTGACTGCTCTGATATGCTCTGCGTTAATTTGCGTTACTAAGCTTGCATAATTCTGATACCGCTGACTAAATGGCAACGTAGCATCAGGCATATCAAATACCTGATAACTTACTGTGTGCCACTCACTATCGTTCGGTTGATGTGTGCGAACAATCCCGCTAAGGTTGGCAAAATCTTGGCGTTTCGTCCACAACTCACCATCGAGCCAAATATCAGGCAATGGGGCCGTAAACCAAACGGGTGCATGGATGAGGTGACCATTACGAGTGACAAGTTTACTTCCTGTCCAAATGGCTCTTACACCATCATATTTTTCGCTCACTAAGTAATCATTAATATTTACCTTGTCTGCATCATAAACATTAGCAAGGAGAACATCTGGGGTGACTGCTGCGGTGGATGAAAAACTGATAACGAGTAAAAACACGGACAGGTGCTTTTTAATAAAGGTAATCATAATTGCTTCCTTGCAGTAATTAATAACAACGTGACCATCATCGAGTAGTCACGTTTTCCTTTACTATAGTTTAGTTTGTACCCATTTGAAAACTTCTTGAAGATTTGCCATAACCGCTGCTGCTTTTGAAAAATCGTGTTCAACGGTAAAGTGATTAGGCACTGCAAACACACTAACATCAGCGTTATTTGCTGCTGTAACACCGGTAAATGTATCTTCAACAGCGATAGCCTCATCGGCATTAATATTCAGACTTTTAAGGGCGAGTTGATAGGGTTCACCTGCAGGTTTAGGGTTTTTAACATCGTCTTTCGTGACAATACAATCAAACCAATCAAATATGCCATATCCCTTTAAAATCGGATACGCTTCATCTTTAGCACTTCCTGTTACTAAGGCCATTTTTAAACCACTTTTTTTAACTTGCTCAAGCACGTCTTTTGCGTGTGGCATTAAAGCCGGTAAGTTTGCACTCACAAAATGACCAAATGCAGTGTATTTCGCGTCTGTAAGCGCCTGAGGCGAAATAGTTAATTGATAGTTTTCAACCACTTCTTTCGCTGCCTCAAGGGTTGGCCTGCCCGAAAATCGCTGGCAAAAAGTGGCTTCATCATAGTGAACGCCAAACGGCGCTAAAATGTCATTCCAGATATTAAAATGCACACTTTCAGAGTCGACAAGTGTGCCATCCATATCAAACAATACTGCTTTTAAAGTCATCCTCATTCCTTTTACAGTCTAAAAGATAAAAGGTGCCATTTGGCACCTTCGATAAATATAATATGTTACTCAGTTAAACCCGCAGGTGGCTCTGCAAAAGCTTCTTCACCCGTTTCAACATCAACCAACTCATAGCCACGCTGCTTTCTAACCACTTTCAATATAGGTTTTGAAAAAGCGGTTTTTAAACGGTCTGCATCGGCTTCTAGTTGTTCAACAGTATGACCAAACGGTGCGGCACCGGTTTCAGACCAATTGGTCACTTTGCCATTGAGATTATATTCAACTTCGTGAATTTGATATTGTGCAGCCTCATCTTTAGTCGCTTCACAAAAAATGACACGGTAATTCCAAAATCCAGCCATGATAGTTCTCTTATAAATTAAGTTATAACCCGTACTTTATCAGTAACAAGAAGGTTTATAAACGAAAAAACCCGCTATAAAGCGGGTTTTAAAAACGTAACGTTTAAGCTTAGAAGAACTTAACCTTAAACTCTACACCAACAAAGCGGCCTTCATTAACCATTGCTGTGTTGTTGTTGAAGTCGATTGCACCAATTGCTTGTTGCTCGTCAAATAAGTTACGTGCAAATACAGCAGCTTCATACTCATAGTCACCTTCTGACCATGCATAACCACTACGTAAACCCACTTCTGTTAATGACTTGCCTTCAAACTCAACTGACTCATATAAGAAGTAGTTAATTTCGCTACGGTAAGACACGTCAGCATAGGTGAAGAATTCACCGCCAGCGAGTTCTTTACTGTAACGTAGTGTAAGGTTTGAAATCCACTCAGGTGCATGTGGTAAGCTGTTTCCATCAATAAACGCTTTGCCATCAACAACCGGGTCGGTAATTGTTAAACTTGGACGCTGTGGAACCGCAATAGATACGTTTTTGTCTTTAAGTTCAGTGTTATTATAACTTAAGTTAAATGTTGCGTTTAACTCATCAGTTAACATCCACTCTGTGTCTAGCTCAAAACCATAACCAGTTGTTTTATCAGCATTAAGTAAGCGAGTTGTGTTCGCTGTACCACCAACAGCAGTTAACTGCTGGTCGTCCATATTAAAATAGAACACGGTCGCATTAACACGGCCACGGCCGTCTAATACATCTGATTTAACACCCATTTCATAAGATGTCACGGTTTCTGAATCCGCTTTGGTTACTTCGTCTGCAAAAGTAATACGGCCCTGAATACTAGGTGCACGGAATGTATTAGCAACACGCGCATATAGATTTACATCATCATTTAACTTGTAAGAAGCTGAAATATCCCAACTGATATGATCATCACTCGCATCTTCTGTACGCGTTATATCAGTTTGGCACTGCATTAGGTCATTGTTACATTCGTTTAAATCGGCTGGTACAATTTTACGGACCGCAACAAAGTCTTTATCGTCATCTGAGTAACGAAGGCCCGCAGTTAGCTTTAAATCGTCGGTTAAAGTGTAATCGACCGTACCAAATACAGCCCAAGCTTTAGTATCTTGCTGCTGATTAACATAGCCATTCAATGCACCACCAGCCAAAGTATTATAACCAAAGTTATCAATGCTTACTGACTCGTCGAAGTAGAATAAGCCCGTTTGATAGTTAAAATCACCGACAAAATTACTCGAGATACGAAGTTCTTGTGTGTATTGGTCATGCTTTGGTAAACCACTTTCACTTTCTGAAGGGAAAGGAATAATACCAGGACCTTGGTAGTCGCCTAAGAATGCTGCGCCATAGCCACCATCAATATCACCACGAGAGTTAACTTTTGCACTTTCCCAGCCTGTGATTGAAGTAATCGTATGGGCTTCAAGATCATACTCAAGTTTTAAGCTTACACCTTCAGCATCTACTCTTTGGAATTCACGTGCAGCGGCATCATGATAGACCACATCGTCTTTAAAGCCATCGACTAAGTCGTTTGAACCCGCTTTTATGGCATTCGCACGGAATGGAATTGGAGTACCTTCCATGTTACGAACGTGGTAATTAAGTAATGCTGAAAAATCGTCTTTTTCATACAAGAACTGTATACGAGCAGCTCTATCGGTATAGCCACCTAGTATGTCATCTTGTTCAAAACCTGGGGCGCGATTATCAATATAATCATCTTTGTCTTGCCATAAAACAGAAACACGAGCTGATAAATTATCTGTCAGGCCACCACCAACAGCACCTCTAAAGTCAATCGCATTATTAGTACCGTAAGAAACTGAGCTAAACCCGTCAAACTCTTGACTTGGTTTTACTGTGTCAAACTTAACAAGACCGGCTGGCGTGTTGCGACCGAACAACGTACCTTGTGGACCACGAAGTACTTCTACACGTGCCACGTCAAATACAGGAAAACCTTTTAAGATTGCGTTTTCTTGAACGACATCATCAACAACAAGCGATACCGGTTGTGAAGCATTTAAATCGAAGTCAGTGTTACCTAGACCACGAACATAAAAGCGAGGGAATGTACGACCATACGAAGATTCAATTGATAAGCTTGGAATTTTCGCATTCATAAAACGAATATCCATACCAGCTGAACTATAAGCATCAAGCTTATCACCCTGTAGAGCCGAAACAGCAACAGGTACTTCCTGTGCGTTCTCTACACGCTTACGCGCGGTGATTTGAATGACTTCTAATTGGTTGGTTTTTTCAGCAGTGGCTTCTTCTGCAATAGAAGAAAATGAAGTACCTGCTACTGCAGAGAACAACGTTGCATTAATTAGGGTTGCTAACGTAGATCTTTTCATTGCTTTCATGTCGGGTTTTAACCTTTTTAATGCACTCTTATTCAACGGTGATGATGTTGCGTCAATTCATTTGACGGGTTCGGCCAATTTTTCGCGCCTTGTAATAAGCTGCGCGGACCTCTTAATCGAGAGTGCAAAACGAGGTAAAGAGGCTGAACGAACGCTGACGATTATAACACTTCATAACGCTTTTACTGCATTAAAAATGATAAATAAACAAGTTTTTTACAACAGTTAGCGACAACATCGACACATTTAGAGGATTTTATGCAAATATTTTTTATTTTAGCGGACATATGTCCTGTTCAATTAAATACAAGAATGTGTATACATTATGCGCAAATGATAACGACTGTCATTTAAGCGTTCATTGTCACTAATCGGTTACTCGCGCAAATTCTGGGTTAGCAAGCTCACAATAATGCTCGTTCAACAACCCCAAAATAGCCAAGTTCAACTCTTCAATTACTTCCATATAAAATGCAAAATCAACAGTCTCTACGTAGCTTAGTACATCAACTTGCAAAGCCCAAGGTGTAAAGCCTTTAAAGCGTACCCGACATGGCTCAAACGCTATGTGTTGATGTTTCTCTAATAACTCTCTCACTGCCTGCATGAAGCTTTCTAAGTTCTGCTTGGGTGTGTTTGCACTAAGCATCAGCTTTGGCCGATACGAAATACGCTCTCGCTCAGAAATATTTTCCAGTTGCATATCAACAAATTTAGCATTGGCCACATAGATAACAGAGCGGTCTAATGTACGAATACGCGTGGCTCTAAACCCTATCTCTTCAATTGTTCCAAGGTGGCTGCCAAATTTACATAAGCTACCAATTTTGACCGGTGCCGAGATATATAAGGTGATTGCGCCTATAATATTTTCGACCGTTTTTTGTGCTGCAAGCGCAATTGCTAAGCCACCTATCCCTAAACCAGCCAATAACGTCGTCGCATTAAACCCCAAATTCTCAAACCACATAAACAGCACAATAATGACGATGCTGGTTTTAAGTACATTGCTTACAGGACGTAATAAAAACACTCCCTGTGGTTTATCTTGCATAATGAAGCGATTACTTAGCCTATGCTTGGCGATATCAACCGCTCTTAAGCATACCCATGCCCAAGCTATTAATAACACCGTTGCGCCATGAAATAGAGCCAGTACGGCAATGGTCACATTAGATTGATCACTTAACGATCGCGACATTAATACGGCCAGTAATAAACAAACAGGCCCGTTAATAAACCGTACGACATCTTTTTCGACTGGGACCTTTAAATGCGCAAGCACAAAGGTCACTATGCGCGTTAAAATGACTGCAACCACTAAAAATAACAAAAATGTGAATGCAAAATAAATCCACTGCCAGAGCATTACCCCTAAAAATTCGACATCAGGCAAGCGCTTGTATAACCATTCACCCACTCGATTATATCCATACTCTTTCGTCAGTAAGGGAATTTGACTTACCGTTGCATTTGAAATTTTCCAAATACGGTTGCCTGTTTTTTCATCTGGCACGATTTGCAATAAAATTTGCACCTTGCCCTGTGATGTAGTGATCTCACCCACTAAGTCACGATAACTCGGCACACTTTCTTTTTGCTTTCCTTTTGGCTTATTACTTAAGCTATCAACATCAACCCATAAGGTTCGATCGAGGACCACAGATAAGTTTTCGGCAAGTTGTGCCTTACCAATAGCTTCAACATCTTTCGGCAGGTTACGATAATCGAGGTAAAAACTGGCACGTTCAAAGTCACGAGCACGGGTTGCTTTTAAATAGCCTTGCATTGAACTTCGCGGGGTCATCCGAGAAAAGGCATCGAACGGTAATTCATCAGTCGGTTCAACTAACTTAGGATCAGGTTGTGAGGTAACGGCTTGTTGGGTTTGGTTCTCGGGTTTTGTTTCGGTGTGCTCTTCTTTATTGTCTTTATCGATAAGCGACTTAACGGTCACTTCGGGAGTTGTCGTTGCAGTCACAGGCTGCGAAAACAGTACCATGCAACACAGTAATAACCCAACTAGCTCTAGCGTAAACTTCTTAGCTATACTCTTCACACTTCTTTCCTTGTCCGAAAAACTTTAAACCATAGAAAAATTTATCTTTTTAAATTAGAGCATGCTTTCATTAACTGTACAAAAAATAATTAAATTTCTTTGCAAGCTGTAGCTGAAATGTTAGTTATAGAGAGACTTAAGCAAAGGAAAATTATCATGCACATTTCAAATTCGCTGGTTCCACATTGGTCCTCCTTATTCATTCACGGTGTTATCGCTATTATTTTTGGTTTATGCGGCTGGCTTGCGCCTGAAGCATCCCTCGCCGTATTGATGTTTATTTTTGCTGCATACTTTTTTGTTGATGGCTCGATTAGAGCCTGGTTAGCGTTTGCTTCTAAAAAAGATAACCCGCTATGGTGGATGCTCCTCATAGGCGGTCTAATTTCTATTGCAGCAGCTTTAGTGACCTTATTTGCCCCCAATGTCACTGCGATTCTAATGCTTTATTTTATTGCAGCTTGGGCTATCGCTATTGGTGTCATTGAAATTGTCATTGCAAGTAAGCTACGTAAAGAAATAAGCAATGAATGGCTTTTGATTGGCAGTGGGGTTATCTCAATTGTTTTTGGTGGCTACCTTATGTTTAATCCGGGTGCCGGTATCATTACATTACTATGGCTCGTTGCTAGCTATGCGATTGTGTTTGGACTCATCATGGTGCTTCTGTCGTTTAAACTTAAAAAACTGCATGAGGCAACGTAAAAAAAGCGGCAAATGCCGCTTTTCTTATTGTTATTTTGAATGTGTTCTTTTCAAGGCTATCTGCCCATCAATATGAATATCGCGCTGTGGGAAAGCTATCGTTACATTATGCTCAGCAAAAATTTTATAAATGCTAAAGCGTAATTCACTGCGTACCTGACGAAGCGGGGCTTCAGACTCAGCACATACCCAAAATATTGCACTAAACGTGAGTGAACTGTCAGCAAAGTCATCGAACAATACTGACGAGGCTGGTTTTTTTAAAATAGCAGGATGCTCATCTAGCACTTGCTTAATCAGCCTTTCAACTAACACCACATCAGAGCCATATGCAACACCCACGTTTACCGATGAACGCGCATTACGGTCAATCAACGTCCAGTTAGTGACTGTGTTTTCGAGCAATTGACTATTTGGTACCAACATATGCACGCCATCATTGCGACGAATACGAGTTGAACGGGTATTAATTGTCTCAACCACGCCTTTTGCATCACCCACTTCTAAGAAGTCACCGATTCTAATCGGGCGTTCCCACATGAGTATCCAGCCACTAATAAAGTTGTTAATGATATTTTGTGCACCAAAACCGACGCCAATCGCTATCGCACCAGAGACAAATGCAAATGCCGTTAACGGAATATTCAGTACCTCAAGTGAAGTAAACACAAGCACTGCGATGGTAACAACAAGGTAAATACGCGTGAATAAATGAACTGTGTCTGGCCCTAGGTTTTTTGCCAACAGTGCTTTTTTAATTAATCGACCTATCCATGTGACCACAAACCACATTAAAAACAGCACCAAAGGTACTTGAATAACTTTTAGCACAGTGATTTGTACATCGTTATATGTAAACAAAACAAACGATAATGCAGATTGCAAATCAGCAAGGGTCATAAATGAACATTCCTAGTAAAAAGTCGTGTTTGATTCAGTTGTCACTAAGTTTAACACGGCATAATAGATGAAATCTTAGTAAATTCTAAGATCTTTATGCGCAAAAAGCGCTATTTATTAACTCTTTTAGACCATAAGTGCTATATACATAGTGAAAGCTTTTAATAGCATGAGGAGAGCACAATGTCACAAATGACACTTACACAAAAACTTGCAACATTACAGCCACTCGTTGACTTAAACCTTTTTGAATCAAGTCTAGAGTATCGCAACCGCATTTTGAACTTACTTGCCGAACAAGAACATTCATTAGCATTAATTAACAAAGAGTTCGGCAACGCCATGCCAGAAAATTTTGGTTCAGAGAAAAAGTTTGTCTTAGGTTACAACTAGCTTATGGCACGCTTTAAAGCATCCATCAATATGGGACAGCGTATACCACTTTTTATCTAGCGAGCCATCACACTAATTGATGGCTTTTTTAGCGCCAACCACACCAAATCGACTAATTATTTCTAAAATACGAAAAATAAAAGATAAATATTATTATTTGGCATCAAAAATTTGATAGATTATAGAAAATTTATCCACATTATTGGAGCCATCATGCGTAAGACCCTAATCGCCACCACCGTTGCTAGTGTATTTTTATTATCAGCTTGTAGTCCAGAGCAAGCTAACACACAAAGTCAACCTATTGTTGAAACACAAAAAAAGAATACTGAGTCTATATTTTTCAAGCCGAGCCCTTTGCAATATATGGCTCCTGAGTTTGATAAAATATCAACAAACGACTACGAACCTGCATTTGAAGCAGGTATTGCCGAGCAAAAAGCTGAAATCTTAAAGATTGCCAATAACCCAGAGCCTGCAACATTTGAAAATACACTCGTTGCAATGGAGTTATCAGGTGAGCTATTAGATCGTGTATCCGATGCCTTTTTTAACTTATCTGGATTAATTTCTGACAGCGAGTACCAACGCATTGACGCTAAAATGGCGCCAATTTTATCTGCTCATACTGACGATATTTATCTAAACCAAGCGCTCTTCAATCGTGTGCAAGCTATCTACGACAATGCAGAAAACCTCAGTGCTGAAGACAAACATTTAGTCGATTTTTATTTTAAAAAATTTATCAACGCGGGCGCTAAACTAAACGAAGCAGACAAAGTAAGAATGCGTGAAATCAACGCTGAACTTGCAAAACTTTCAACCGAGTTTTCACAAAATCTCTTAAAATCGTTCAAAGAAGATGTAATTTTAGTCACAGATAAAAGCGAACTTGCTGGTTTATCTGACGGTGAAATTGCAAGCCTTGCAGCCGCGGCTGACAAAGCGGGTAAAGAAGGTTATATGATCACACTGGTGAACACCACTCGCCAACCTATTTTACAAAGCCTTGAAAATCGTAAACTGCGTGAAAAAATTTGGACTACATCTGCAAATCGTGCGCAAGCAACAAACGGCCCTATTATTCTCAAGGAAACCAAATTGCGCGCTGAAAAAGCGGCATTACTTGGTTTCAAAGATTGGGCTTCTTATGTATTGACGATGCGAATGGCGAAAACGCCAGAAAATGTATACGGTATTTTAGATGACTTAGCACCAAAGGCAGTTGCTAAAGCCGAAGCGGAAGCGGAGCAAATTCAACAGGTAATCAATAAATCAGGTGAAACGTTTGCTCTACAACCTTGGGATTGGGCATTTTATGCAGAAAAAGTACGTCAAGAAAAGTACGACTTAGACCCAGCTTTAGTTAAGCCTTACTTTGAAATGCAATCAGTGATCCACGATGGCTTGTTCTTTGCCATGAATAAACTCTATGGTATCACCTTTAAAGAGCGTAAAGATTTGCCTGTATATCACGAAGACGTCACGGTGTTCGAAGTATTCAATGAAGATGGCAGTGCCATTGGCCTATTTTACATGGATCCATATGCACGTGAAGGCAAACGAGGGGGTGCATGGATGAGTGCCTATGTAGGTCAAAGTGGTTTAAAAGGCACCAAGCCTGTCATCTACAACGCGCAAAATATCCCCAAACCTGCAGAAGGCCAACCAACACTGATGACCTTCTCTGAGGTGACAACTTTATTTCATGAGTTTGGTCACGCTGCTCATGGTTTATTCTCTGACGTAAAATACCCAAGTTTGGCGGGGACAAAAACGTCTCGTGACTTTGTCGAATTCCCATCACAAGCAAACGAAGACTGGAATGTTGAGCCGACAGTACTTGCGAACTATGCCAAGCACTACAAAACAGGTGAGCCAATTCCAAAAGAATTACTTGCAAAAGTACTTGAGTCACAAAAGTTCAACCAAGGCTTCGATACAACTGAGTATTTAGCTGCGGCACTGCTTGATATGGAATGGCACTCATTCGGTGTTGATGCCGATATCACAGACGTACAAAAGTTTGAACATGATGCGTTAGACAAACATGGTATTGCGTACTACCCCGTGCCGCCGCGCTATAAATCTTGCTACTTCAGCCACACTTTTGCCGGTGGTTACTCAGCAGGTTACTATGCTTATCTTTGGACTGAAGTATTCGCTGCAGATGCATTCACTCATATGACTGAAAAAGGCGGCTTAACCCGCGAAAACGGTGATCACTTCCGTAAAGAGATTTTATCTAAAGGTAATAGCCGCGACTTAATGCAAAGCTACATTGAATTTCGTGGTCAAAAGCCAACAACCGACGCGTTATTAAAGCGTCGTGGCTTAGTTGAATAACCTCAATGTTGTTTAGAGTATGAGGGGCAAACCTCATACTTTTTAAGTATTAATTAATTTTTCACCCCACTTTTACTCCTATTCACCTCAAAGCAATTGTCAGTTAACTCGTTTTTGCTAATCTCAAAGAAAAACATAAGTTCACACATGAAAAACGCTTTACTTTTAGGACTTTGCTCAGCTTTAGCTGCATGTTCATCAATCCCAGATGAGCACGCCGACATTGTTATCGATAACGCTCAGATCATTGATATGTACACTGGAGAAATCGCAGCAAACCAATCACTGGCTATTCGTGATGGCATTATCATACAACGCAGTAACCAGCCACTGAGTGCCCAATATCAAAGTTCAACGTTTATAGATGCAAAAGGTCAGTATGTCATGCCGGGTCTTTGGGATATGCATGTCCATTTTGGCGGTGGTGAAAAGCTCATAGAAGAAAACAAACAATTACTCCCCCTTTATTTAGCCCACGGCGTGACAACGGTGCGTGATGCTGCGGCTGATCTGAGTGAGTCAGTTCTCAGTTGGCGTGAACAAGTCAAACAAGGTCAGTTAGTCGGCCCAACTATTTTTACATCAGGCCCCAAACTTGAAGGAAAAGGCTCTATTTGGCCCGGCGACTTAGAAGTTGAGACGACTGAAGAAATGCACGCAGCAATGGATTTGCTAGACACCATGAATGTCGACTTTATCAAAATTACCGACAGTGCATTAACGCCTGAGCTTTATCTAAAGGCAGTAAAAGAGGTTAAAAAACGGGGTTATCAAATTTCTGGTCATATCCCGTTTTCGTTGTCTGTGACTGATGTCTCCAAGGCAGGTCTTGATGCCATCGAGCATATGACTTACATGCTCAAAGCAGCGGCTAAAAACGAAGCGAATATTTCAGCCAAAGTAGCCTCTAAAGAACTCACCTATCGCACCGCGCTGCCTATTATTACCGCTCAATTTGATGAATCTACAGCCAGAGAAAAGTTTACGGTACTCGCTAGCAACGACACAGCGGTTGTGCCTACTTTAATTGGTGGCAAGATCACCGCCTATCTCGATGAAGATAATCATCAGCAAGACGCTTTTTTAAATTACATTGGCAAGGGCTTAAAAGCGACCTACCAATGGCGTGTAGACAGAGCTAATAAAGATACCCCTGAACAAATCATTCAGCGAAAAGCTCGTTTCACAAAAACGGCACAATTGTTACCACTGGCACAACAAGCGGGTGTAAGCATTATTGCAGGCACCGATGCAGGCTTTTTAAATTCGTTTATCTATCCTGGGCTTTCTTTACACCAAGAGTTAGCAATCTTTACTGATTATGGTCTTACACCGTTGCAAACACTTCAATCAGCAACACTTGCAGGGCCTAAATTTTTAAATAAACAGAAACAGTATGGGGCACTTACCAAAGGTAAAGTGGCCGACATCATTTTGCTTTCACAAAATCCCCTGACAGATATTCGAAACACCAAAACGCTTAGCGGTGTGATCAGTCATAACACATTTTACGACCGTAATGCTTTGGATAGATTAAAACAGCAAGCAAAAGCGTTCGTGGCAAACCAACCCTAACCCCCCCATTGCCCATGGCTGCGTATTATTGTCATGGGCAATTTTAATTCTTTGTTATCTCATATACACTGCCCCTTTTATAACAAAACTAAAACAACATGACTTACTTATTCGCTGTTACCCTTCTGTGGGCCTTTTCATTTAGTCTTATTGGCGTGTATTTAGCAGGGCAAGTAGATGCGTGGTTTAGTGTGTTAATGCGAATAGGCTTAGCAACGTGCGTGTTCTTACCCTTTTTACAATGGCGAAAAACCCCTAAAGCCTTAGCACTAAAGCTCATGGCAATAGGCGCGGTACAGCTTGGTGTCATGTACAGCTTTTATTACCATTCGTTTTTGTACCTCAGTGTGCCAGAGGTACTACTATTCACGGTAATGACGCCGCTTTACATCACCCTGTTAAACGATTTACTTGAAAAACGTTTTAATGCCAAATTTTTATTCGCCGCAATGCTGGCTATTTTGGGAGCCGTCGCTATACGTTACGAAGGCGTTGATGAGAACTACCTCATTGGTATGTTAATGGTTCAGGCTGCCAATATCTGTTTTGCTACCGGGCAAGTAACCTACAAACGTTTGATGCAAGATGAGCAGCTACCGCACTCTCGGGTATTTGCTTGGTTCTTTATTGGTGCCCTAATTGTTGCACTGATTTGTTACGGTTTGTTTGGCGATACCAGCAAGCTGCCCACCACAACGATGCAATGGGGCGTACTCATTTACTTAGGCACGATAGCTTCTGGGCTTGGCTACTTTGCATGGAATAAAGGCGCAACTATTGTGAATGTTGGCGCGCTTGCGGTAATGAATAACTTACTGATCCCAGCAGGGATAATAGTTAACATTGTTATTTGGAATCGTGATGCCGATATCATCAAGCTTGCCATCGGCGCGGCGATTATCTTATTAGCACTTATTATAAATCAGAAACTTAATAAAACTGCCATGGAGTAATGATAGGCTAAACTCTATTCGATTAGAGGGATGCTGTTATGCGCGCATTTGTTTTATGTTGTTTAGTGTTCATTATTCAAGGCTATAAGAATCTGCCTGTAGATCAGGTGGTGCAGGTTGGCGCTAGGCCTTACTATTTAATCGACAATATGCCTGATGGGCCGTTAAAGCAGCAACTTGCTGCATGTGGCAATGGCCCTTTTTACAAAACTGATTTTGTCATTGGTCATCGCGGTGCACCCATGCAGTTTCCTGAGCATAGTAAAGAGTCATATTTAGCCGCAGCAAGAATGGGGGCTGGTGTACTTGAATGTGACGTTGCCTTTACCAAAGATAAGCAACTCGTGTGCCGTCATTCACAATGTGATTTACACACCACTACCAACATTTTAGCTATTCCAGAACTCGCTGCAAAATGCAGCCAGCCCTTTACCCCGGCCAAAGGTGGCCAACCTGCTCAGGCTAAATGCTGTACCAGCGATATCACCCAAGCTGAATTCTTAACGTTAAAAGCAAAAATGGATGGCGCCAATCTAAACGCCAAAACGGTTGCAGAGTATTTGCAAGGGACGCCAAACTGGCGCACTGATTTATATGCAAACAGTGGTACTGTAATGACCCACCAGCAAAGTATTGCGCTGTTTAAAGAACTGGGTGTGAAAATGACCCCTGAGCTAAAAAGCCCAGCAGTTAGCATGCCCTTTGATGGTTTTAGCCAGCAAGATTACGCGCAAAAAATGCTTGATGAATATCAGGCCTTAGGCGTGAATAGCCAAGATGTTTATCCGCAATCATTTAATCTTAACGATGTGAAGTATTGGCTAAACAATCACCCTGAATTTGCAAACAACAGTATTTACCTTGATGGCCGAGATGAGAAAGCACACTTTAATGCTATGGATGAAACAAGCTGGCAGCCATCAATGCAGGCTCTGTATGACGATGGAGTACGCATTATTGCACCGCCAATGTGGATGCTATTAAGTCTTGATCAGTCAGGTAAAATCGTGCCCTCGCTGTATGCTATTAAAGCTAAACAAGCCGGACTGAACATCATTACTTGGAGTTTAGAGCGCTCAGGCCCATTAAATAATGGTGGTGGATATTATTACCAGTCGATTGCCCCTGTGATTAAACAAGATGGGCAAATGATGACTGTGATAGACGTCCTTGCTAAGCAAGTGGGAGTGATGGCTATTTTCTCTGATTGGCCTGCTACTCTTACCTATTACGCAAGCTGTATGCAGTACCCTGCCTCAAAGAATTAACTGAGCATCAATAAATTTCAAGGGCTTTTACTCGTCCAAAAGGTGGGGCTGAGGTATTATTGGTTAAACCGTTTTTAGAGGATTAACATGATTATTCAACACCATAGCCACGACATAGATACCCCAACAGGTCTGATGCGAACCAGCATTTACCGCCCAGCTGTCGAAGGCCAATTCCCATGTATTATTTTCTACTCTGAAATTTTTCAAGAAACAGCCCCCATAGCACGCTCTGCCGCTATGCTCGCAGGCCATGGTTTTATCGTGTTAGTGCCTGAGGTTTTTCATGAGTTAAACCCACTCGGCACGGTGCTTGCCTACGATGATGAAGGCAAAGATAAAGGCAATGCCGACAAATGGGCTAAACCACTTGAAAGCCACGACACTGATACCACAGCCCTTATCGCATTTGCCCGCGCGCAAGCGTATTGCACAGGCTATGTGGGAGCGATGGGTGTATGTATTGGTGGTCACCTTGCTTATCGTGCCGCACTGAATCCTGATATCAAAGCCGCATTTTGTTTATATGCAACAGACATACACAGTGACACATTGCCCGCACAATCAGGCAATAACTCGTTTGAGCGCATGGCAGATATACAAGGAGAAATTCACTTTATTTGGGGCAAACAAGACCCACATGTACCAAAAGAAGGCCGCCTTAAAATTTACCAACAAGCCGTTGCTATCGGAATTAATTACCAGTGGCAAGAAGTTAACGCACAACATGCATTTATGCGCGATGAGGGAGATCGTTACGACCCAGCTCTCGCTTTAACTATGTACCAACAAGCTGTTGCATTGTTTAATCGTACTTTGCGTTAACCCTATTTGCTTAAATACCCATCGTGGCAACTTGATTAGCAAAATAATCCTTTAAGTAATCAAGCAATACTCGCAATTTTTTGCTTCCCGCAGCCCCCGGCGGGAAGACACCATACAATTCAATATCAGCCGATTTATACTCATCAAGCACGGTACGTAAAAGCCCGGCTTTTACTTTTGGCCACGCGTCATAAACAGGGATTTTTGCAAGACCATGCCCCGCTTCAACAAATGCCGTGCGCGCTGCGGCATTATTAGTGCTAATCCCGCCTTTAAGGGGAACATCAAAGCGACGCTTATCTTTTTCTAGGCTCAGCGTGGCGCTACTTCGCTGATAAACAACCCAAGTATGGTTCGCTAAATCATCTATGCTTTCGGGCACTGGGTGCTTGGCAAAATAATCAACAGAGCCACATATACACGTTTTCATTGTTGCCAGTTTAGTTGCTTGTAAACTTGAATCAGCAAGCGCAATACCTCGGATCGCTAAATCTATCCCCTCTTTAATAATGTCGACAACGTCATCGCTTAGTTGCAGATCAATATCGATTTTTGGATACAAGCGTTTAAATTGTGCAAGCGCAGGCACAATAAGCTGCAAACCAGCATTCACTGGGCAACTGAGTTTTATCACCCCGACAGGTTCATTTTTTAAGTTTTCTAGATGCAAATTAGCCGCTTGGGCATGTTCAGCAATTGCGTGACAACGCTCATAATAGACTTTTCCCGCTTCTGTTAAGGTCATAGTACGCGTTGAGCGGTTTAATAAGGTAAGCTGTAATTGCTGCTCTAGTTTCTTTAAATGATAACTCACCACAGCGCGCGAAAGACCCAGTTGCTCGGCTGCCTTCGTTAAACTCCCCTGCTGCACAATATGTGCAAATACCACCATACTTTTTAACTGTTCAAACGATACATTCATGGCATTCTCCTAAAATCCCGCTCAATTGTATCAATAATTAAACCAATGAAGTCAATTTTATCTGCGTTGTTAAACTTAGCTTTAACCCCTATAGTGATATCAACGCTATTCATTAAACAATTAACGAGGATTAATTATGTCAGCGAAGAAAATCTTAATGGTACTTACTTCACACGATGAATTAGGTGACACGGGTCATAAAACAGGGTTTTGGGTAGAAGAATTTGCAGCCCCTTATTATGCCTTTATTGATGCAGGCGTTGACGTTACATTAGCATCAGTGAAAGGGGGGCAACCGCCTGTAGACCCAAATAGTGCCGCTCCTGATGCTGCAACAGAGGCAACTAAACGCTTTGAAGAAGACAGCGCCGCAAAAACCTTAATGGCAAACAGCAAACCGTTGAGCGAAATGAATGCCGATGAATTCGACGCTGTATTTTACCCAGGCGGCCATGGTCCGCTGTGGGATTTAGTCGATAACCAAGACTCTATTCGTTTAATTGAACAGTTTTTAAATTCTAATAAGCCTGTTGGTGCGGTATGTCATGCCAGTGCCGTCTTATTAAATGCCAAAAATGCCGAGGGTAAGTCGGTAGTGTTTGACAAAAAAGTGACGGGGTTCAGTAACTCTGAAGAAGAGGCTGTACAACTAACGAATGTTGTACCACTTCTTGTTGAAGATGAACTCATTAAACAAGGTGGTCAGTACCAAAAAACCGATGACTGGGGCGTGCTGGCTATCGAAGATGGGTTATTGATCACCGGTCAAAACCCAGCAAGCTCAGAACTTGCAGCTAAAAAACTACTTACTAAACTTGGCTAAAAACGCGAGATAACAACCAGTAAACACCTTGCAAAACAAGGTGTTTACCTTCACTCTTAATACGTTATACTGATTCAGTCGAATTGATTTAAGAGCCTTCAACCATGACTGAAAAATCAGCTACTAAACTTCCCCCTATCAGCAGTAAACGGTTCGCTATTCTGGGCATAATGCTACTGTGTCTTGTACTACAAATTATCAATACACTGCCCGGTATAAACCTTAATGACTTAGGTATCTTGCCTCGCCAACTATCGGGCCTTTCAGGCATATTTTTTGCCCCCTTTTTACACGGTGGCTGGGCACACCTTTTTAGTAATTTAGTGCCCTTTGCGATTCTCGCATGGTTAGTATGTCAATACAGTGTAAAACGCTTTTGGCTGGTATTTGTCAGTACTGCATTGCTTGGAGGATTGTTAGTGTGGATATTTGGCCGCAGCAATATACATGTGGGCTTAAGTGGCGTAATTTATGGCTTGTGGGGCTACTTAATTTGCTATGGTATTATGCATCGCTCATTCAAAGCGATTCTCATCAGTATTGCTGTCGTCATACTTTATAGTGGCTTAATTTGGGGTGTATTCCCGCAGCGTATTCATATCTCGTTCGAAAGCCACTTGTTCGGCGCTATTAGCGGTGCATTTATCGGTTATCTCTTTGCAAAGCGAGACAAACAGCATCTTCGATAATTTTGAGGAGTTATGAATTTAACTCCTTAATGCTAATGTAACCATTACCACACCATGGTCGGTGCTTTGGTCGTCATAGGCAAATTGTGGATTGATTAAGTGCTGATCATAGGTGTGATAGTCAATGACTTCGTAGAAGCTACCTTGAAAGCCTGCATCAAATTCTCTAGAAAGCAAAATGTAATCAAACACCGAACTACTGCTACCAAAGTAATGGGTTGCCTCTCTCTCATTGTCCGTTACAACATGGCGTTGATAAAGTTGCCAACTATCTTGCAGCGCATACTTGGCGGTAAACGCCTTGCTATGTCGACTAGCGGTGAATCGCAATGAGTCAGTAATTAAATGGTTCAGCACGCCATCATGCAGTTCATTATTAAAATCTCCCATCACAATAACAGGATTGTCTGTCTGTGATCTGCGATTGATAATTTCAATTAATAATAACGCCGCTTCACTGCCCCTTTGTATGCTTGACGCCCAGCGCCCTGCTACTTGGTCTTTTAGCTGCAAAAGCAGATTTTGCTCCTCGGTTTTGCTGTTATCTTCAACGCTATTAAGCAGGCTACGCTTTGATTTAAAATGCACAACATAACAATCTACATAACCAATATGTGGCACATCTATCGTGGCGCGAATAATCCGACGACTGTAACAAAACTCCCCGACAAGCCCCATTTGCTGTGCATAGTGAGGGTCGGGTTCAACCTCAGTTAAAGCCATAATTTTATAGCGAGAAGCAATTGCAACAACCGGGTCTCGATATATAAACTCATCGATAACGCTCGGCTCATCAACCACCGCAAAGTGCGCATAGCCTGCATCGTTCACTTGCTGTTTTAATGCATCAATACTAAACACTTCTTGAAAGCCAATAATATCCGGTTGCTGATTGTGAAGATAATCAGCCAACCAACGCTGCTTCTTAGCCCATTGTTCAGCACTATAAATACGCTGAAAATCATAAAACGCATCGGGGGGCGCTAAATAATTGTATAAATTAAATGTCGCTACCTTTAATTGATTAGTTGCTGTCACTGATTACCTTTTCGTGCAACCATTCGGTTGCAATTATTGCATCTTCAAAATACTTCACTTCACCCGTTGTGAACCAATTACCCACTTTGCTGGCTACTTTTTGCCACTTTTTATTACCCAGTACCGCAACACGACAAAATTCCTTGTTGTGTTTCAGCCCTAATTTAAAGTCATCCCAAGCCGCTTGTAATTCCCACCCTTCCAGTTCTGTAATATCTACATATGCTCTAATTTTTGCGCGAGGCACTGCTTTAAGTGCATTATCCACTAAAGGGGTGAGCGTTTCGTAATCAGCGTGGGTAAGCTTACCAACGACTTTAAAAGTTAGGTAAAAGGTACTACCTATGCGCTCTAAACCAATGGCCAAACCGTGTTTTTTCATCTCATGCTCCTTAACAGTCGTCGACTTCGGTATTAAATTACTTTCAATTTAATTACTTAGGTACTTATTACACTCAGTAATAATGCTATTTTCTAACTCTACTTCCCTTGACTAGGTTGATCAACTAGGATGGTAATCTCGTAACAACATTCATTAAAGCACAATTTAGGGAGTTTCAATGAGTAATACCGACAGTTATACGCCACCTAAAGTGTGGCAATGGGACGCTGAAAATGGGGGAGAATGGGCTAAAACAAACCGTCCTGTAGCGGGTGCAACCCATGAACAAGACTTACCTGTTGGTAAGCATGCTTTGCAGCTGTACTCACTTGCGACACCAAACGGTCAAAAAGTGACAATTATGCTCGAAGAGCTATTAGAGCTTGGTATCGACGACGCTGATTATGATGCGTTCTTAATTAAAATAGCGGATGGCGATCAATTCTCTTCTGGCTTTGTTAGTGTCAACCCGAATTCAAAAATTCCAGCCTTAATGGATCATAGCACCACGCCAGTTACCCGCGTATTTGAATCGGGCGCTATTTTACAGTATTTAGCAGAAAAGTTTGATGCGCTTATTCCCAGCGACCATACCAGTAAAACAGAGTGTCGTAATTGGTTATTTTGGCAAATGGGTTCAGCACCCTACTTAGGCGGTGGTTTTGGCCATTTTTACAGTTATGCACCGTTTAAAATGCAATACCCTATTGACCGTTTCACCATGGAAGTAAAGCGCCAGTTAGATGTATTAAATCGTCACTTAAGTGATCATGATTACATGGCTGGTAGCGAATACTCCATTGCCGATATTGCTATTTGGCCATGGTACGGCAGTTTGGTACTGGGTTATTTATACGATGCTGCTGAGTTTTTAGATGTTGAGTCATACAGCCATGTATTACGCTGGGCAAAACAAATTGAACGTCGCCCTGCAGTTAAACGAGGTCGCCGTGTAAATCGTACGTGGGGTGATGAAGCTGAGCAACTTGTAGAACGCCACAGTAAGAACGATTTTTAACAGTGGGGCTGCTATGCAGCCCTTTGCTACATAAATTCCTCTATCCGATTCAAAGATGAAAAAGCTCAGTAAAGAAGACATCTATCAAAGACTCAGCAATACCGAAGACGCGCGCGCCTGCAAGGCCATTGATGAGGCCGCGTGTAAGGTTGTGCCAGGTAACTTTATTACCCTTTTAGTGAGTCAACTATTTAGTAAATTTGCCGATGCTCTGCTCAACCCAAAAGTAACCTTGCCTTGGTTATTACACAGCATTAATGTGCCCAGCAGCTTCATTGCGTGGCTGGTTCCTATTAGAGAGTCTGGCTCGATGTTGCCGCAACTTGCTATTGCCAACGTTATCCGCCAACTTAAAGTACGCAAGTGGGTGTGGGTTGTCGGCGCCATTGTGCAAGCATTATGCATTGTAGCAATGCTCATTACCGCATTAACCCTAACAGGAAGCAGTGCCGGGTATGCCATTCTCACTCTTTTAGTTGTGTTTAGCCTTGCTCGGGGCTTTAACTCTATCGCCGCTAAAGATGTACTTGGAAAAGTGATTCCCAAACAGCAACGTGGCAACATTAGTGGTCTTGCCGCCAGTTTTGCAGGCTTTGCGACACTTACGTTTGGTTTAGGCTTATGGTATTTACAAACGTTAGGCTACGAAAATGGTGTTTATGTTGCGTTGATGCTGGCAGCCCTCATGTGGATATTTGCTGCCCTGAGCTACAGTCGCATCAAAGAATATGAAGGGGCGACTGAAGGAGCTAAAAATGGTTTATTGCATGCGTTTAAGAAACTAAAGCTACTGTACGAAGATAAACAATTTGCCCACTTCATTGTTACGCGTGCTTTATTGCTTTGCTCTGCACTTAGCGCTCCTTTTTATATTGTTTTAGCCAGCGAACAAGCTTTTGATTTTTCTTTGCTTGCTACTTTTATGGCCCTTTCTGGGCTTGCGAGTCTCGTGTCAGCACCCATTTGGGGTAGGTTGAGTGACCTATCAAGTCGACGCGTTTTAATTTTTGCAGCCATGTTAGTCACTCTCAATGGCTTAGCCGTTTATTTAATCGCACACTTTAGCCCTGCAACCCTCCGTGAGTTTTGGCTTCTCCCGTTATGTTATTTTTTGCTCACAGTTGCTCATCAGGGAGTTCGTCTTGGTCGTAAAACGTACTTGGTAGATATGGCTGAAGGCAACAAACGAACCGATTATGTATCGGTGAGCAATACGGTGATCGGTCTTATATTATTGGCACTTGGGAGTGTTGGCTTATTAAATGCGTATTTAAGCACCGCAGAGCTGATTCTATTTTACAGTGTGCTGGGTATTGCTGGCGCTATCAGTGCTTGGTTTTTACCTGATGCCTAGACCCCGCCTCAAAAAAAACGCATAATCATGCCGTTTTTATTACATAAAAAGGATTTATCATGAAAAAGCTCTGCTTAGTACTTGCGGCTACACTTGTTTTATCAGCGTGCAGTACAAGTGTACCTATTCGTAACTTCGACAGTAACCCTGTCCCACAAACCGCCAATAAAACACACACTGCTGACAGCGTTAAAACAAATATTCTCAAAGCATGTATGAAACTTGGCTGGACATGTCGCGCGAGCGAAGACGGTAAAATATTAGGAAAGCTTGATATTAGAAAGCACCAGCTGCGTGTTGATATTAACTACAACGCCACTGAGTACTCAATTGATTACAAAGACTCAATCAACTTAGATTATGATGGCGATAAAATTCACCGCCAATACATTAACTGGGTTTCAAACTTAGTCAGAAATATTGATGCAGAGTTAGCTTATTAATAAAAAGGCGACCTAAGTCGCCTTTTTTAGTCGCTTTTTAAATGTTCATCAAAGAAATCTAAAAACGCTTTTAATGTTGTAATACGATAAGGCTGATGTGAGAGATAATGATCTCCCTCTTCGAGTTCAATATACGTGACATTTTTTCCTTCATCGCTCAGCTCATCTTCCATCTCACGGCTATGATAAACAGGCACAACGTTATCGTCTGAACCATGCACGAGCAAAACTGGACGGTTAATTTGCTTTGCAAAATTAACCGGTGAGTATTTTGCCAACTCATCGTCGTCGGTACCAAATTGCTTACGCACAATTTCTTTATTTGTAAAGTAACGCGCTTTACTCACAATGCGTTCTAAATCGGTGACACCCGCAAAACTCGCGGCACATGTAAATGTTTCAGGATGCTTAACAACAGCCATCAACGCGGCGTAACCACCATAACTTGCACCGCCGATGCAAATTTTATCTTTATTAGCGATACCTTGTGAAACTAACCAAAGAGCGGCATCTTGCAAATCATCTTGCATTTTTTTACCAAACCCTTGCACTGCTGCCATTTCAAATTCATGGCCATACCCACTTGAGCCTCTAAAATTCGGTTGTAAAACGGCATACCCATTGTATGCAAGTAAAGCAGTCCAATAATCAAAACCTGAGTAGTCACGCGCCATAGGTCCCCCATGAGGGAATATAATTGTTGGTAACGTATCCCCTTCTTTATAGCCCACGGGCAAGGTTAAGTACCCTTCAATCGTTAAACCATCACGTGCCTTATAACTAATTTTTTCTTTCCCTGAATAAACACGGTCATCAATGTCTGGGTACGCGCTGGCGAACACGGTGAGTTCATTGGTGTCACGGTTACCAAGCATATATGTTCCCGTGCTTCCATCACCTGTCAGGTAAAGTACATATTGGCGCTGGTTTTCACTGGTATCGATTATATCAATATCAAACTTATCAGCCGGTAATACCGCACGCAGTGATGTATACAGCTTATTTAAATCGTCATCCCAATAACGGATCCCTTCTTCAATATTTGAATGAGTAAACCCTGCAACTTCGCCCGTCAGAGGAGAGTAAAAAATCCCTCCATCAAAGTCGTAATTATCATCACTAAAAACGAGCTCTTGCTTTTTCGTGGTTAAATCCATTTTAAATAATGCGTCATAGCCATTTTGAAGCGCTTTAAAATAGATAATATTGGGGTCTTTATCAAAGCCTAATATTGTCACACTCTCTTGGCTAAATGCTTTAAATTTGAATAATGAGCGGCGGTCTAATGAACCTTCGTCATACAGGAAATATTCAAATTCATCTTCATCCATTTTTCGAGCAATACGCACATTACCTTGACGGTCAGCTATCCAATCGGTCACTTTGCTGCGCTCGCGTTGAACTCTTTTCTTTCTTAGCGTGTTAAGATCGAGCTCATAGACTCCTGGTGTATTTGCTATTTCAAAGTCGCCTTGAATCAAGATTTTATCTTTTTTGTCAGGTAAAAAACTTATAACTTGATCAGCAAACTGGGGTTGGCGCTCATCACGTCCATAGTTAGGCTTAATGGCAAGCTTTGCTTTGCCTTTATCATTAATATTGTACGCATAAAGGCGAGTAGATGAATATTTAGGGCCGCCAATTTGACGTTGTATATAGCGTGCACCGAGAAGTAATACCTCATCGTTTGCCCACGTATACCAATCAAAGAAAATCGTATGATTATCAGCGCGAATAATGGGAACAGCTTCTTGTGTTTTGCGGTTGTACACCATTAACACCAGCTCACCTTTTATATTACGAATAAAGGATAAGTGCGTGCCACTTGGTGACAATTTAACCTGGCTGGTAGATCTTAATGAAGCAAATGATTCAACAGACAGTGACGGCTTTTCTTCTGCGCGAGCAGTCAAGCACAGTACTACAAAAATACTTAGCATTAAGTATTTCATATAAAAGTCCTTTTTTTTAAAATTGTTAAATGAGCATAACATTAAGCATTTAAAAAATGCGAACAGAAATTATAGCAGCGTTGCAACCGTTCTATTAAAGCGAACGTATCACTCAATTTTTACCATTATTATTTCATTCATACCCTCATTATAATCGTTACATCAATTCAGTTTCTTAGGTGACATGATGAAAAAAGTACTTGTGTTAAATTCATCTTTAAATGGTGAACAAGGTAATTCGACTAAACTTAGCCAGCTATTTGTTGAGCAACTATCAAGCAAACAACAAATTGCTGTCACCACTCGCGATTTAAGCAACGATGCTATTGCTCACTTAACGCAAACAGAAATGGCAGCATGGATGACTGACGCTAACGAACGTAGCGACGAGCAAAAAGCACTGGCGGCTATCTCTGACGAGTTAATTGCAGAACTTACTGATAACGAATTAATTGTTATTGGTATGCCTATGTATAACTTTGGTATTCCATCAACATTCAAAGCATGGATTGACCGTATCGCACGCGCTGGTATTACGTTTAAATACACAGAGCAAGGCGCTGTCGGTTTGCTTGAAAACAAAAAAGTCGTTGTACTCGCTGCTCGTGGCGGTATATACCAAGGCACCGACATGGATACACAAACTAAATACTTAAAAGATGTACTTGGTTTTGTGGGTATCTCAGATATTAACTTTATCTATGCCGAAGGCTTAGCAATGCCGGGAGCAGAGCAAAGCTTGCAAGCTGCAGAGCAACAAATTAGTTCATTTACAGATAACCTGTAAAAATGAGGCGGCCACGATGACAGTGGCCGCTTTTACTTTTAGTAAAAGCCATTCAATCGTACGCCTCCTCATAATCAACTATTTCTCTCCTTGAATAATCATATCTGCGTTCTCATACGTATCAATCACGTGTTCAAGCAATTAACTATCAAGCTATGCCCACTGCAGGGAAACAAAAAATCAATATAGTATGGTTTAAACGTGATTTACGGCTTTCTGATCATGCACCACTCGCACAGGCCGCCGATTCACCTTTACCCTGTTTGCTTATCTATAATTTTGAGCCAATTTTGTTAGATGATCCTCATTATAGCCACCGTCACTGGCGATTTGTTTATCAGTCATTATGTGATCTCAATGCACAGCTAAAAAAACAACAAGCCGAAATTGCAATTTACAATCAAGACATGATCTCCTTGCTTGAATCTTTATCTAATGAGTTTGATATTAAGGCCATATACAGTCATCAAGAAATTGGCTTACTCAATACCTTTGAACGTGATAAAGCAGTGCATAAATGGCTCAAAGAAAAAGCTATTGTTTGGCATGAAACGCCCTTAGGCGCAGTCGTAAGGGCACGGCCAGCGCAATTTGATTGGCAGCAGCATTGGCAAACCGTGATGCAGCAACCTTTAATCACGCCTAACTGGCATTCTTTTAATGCTATTTTACCTTCGGGCTACAGTGCTTGCGAGCATGTAAAACAGTATCAAACAAATGATGAGCAGTTTCAGCACGGAGGACCCCACGCAGCCAGAGCCGTATTAAAAAGCTTTATAGAGACAAGAGCTCAGAGCTATCAACAAGGTATTTCGAGCCCATCAAAAAGCAAAGAGTCGTGCTCACGTCTTTCACCCTATTTAGCATGGGGAAACTTAAGCCTTCGTCAAGTGTATCAAACTCTCAGATACTACTTACCCAAACGCCCTTCGAGTTGGCGCCGTTCGCTGCATGCATTCGAATCACGATTGCATTGGCACTGTCATTTTATGCAAAAGTTTGAAACTCAATGCAGCATGGAGTTCGCACCGCAAAATCCTGCGTATCAACACTACCCCTATCGAAGTGACGACAAGGTTAGCGAGCACCTATCACGGTTTGAACACGGCAACACAGGCATCCCGCTTATTGACGCCTGTATGCGATGTCTTGCAGCTACAGGCTATATTAACTTTAGAATGCGGGCGATGTTAGTCAGCTTTATGACCCATCATTTAAATATTCACTGGCATTGTGTCAGTCTTATATTGTCGCGCTACTTTTTAGATTTTGAGCCCGGGATTCACTATCCTCAAATACAAATGCAAGCCTCTGTCACTGGCACTAATACGATTCGACTGTACAACCCCATAAAACAATCTGAAGATAAAGACGCAGACGGCATATTTATTAAAACATGGTGCCCAGAGCTTAGTAATTTACCCATCGAATATATCCACCAGCCATGGCAACAGCCACCAATGGAAGCGTTATTTAATAATTTTAAATTGGGTGAAGATTACCCTGAGCCCATGGTTGATTTAACGCAAGCAGCAAAGGAAGCCCGCGAAAGGTTGTGGGCGTTTAGAGAGCGTGATGATGTAAAACATGGTGCCAGAGCGGTACTCAAAAAGCACATCCTCAGTTTACAAAGGCAACACAATGGCACATAAAAAAGTGAACTTACCGACAAAAATATGCCCTGTATGCCAGCGCCCTTTTGCATGGCGTAAAAAATGGCAACGAGACTGGCAACACGTTAAATACTGCTCAGAACGTTGTAAATACACTAAAAACAAAGCGGAATAAAACAATTTAAAAGGAGGCTTAAAGCTCACAAAGCAAACAGTTATCCTGTTATACTCACGGTGTGCGCACACTACAGCACAACCAACGTGTTACTCATAGCACGTTAAAATCCTGATTTATCACTGCTTAACATTCAGCACTTATTAACACCTTTTACTATGCATCACTTTACAGCGTAGGCTTTCGCTTGCCTGTGAATCCTTTTCGAGTTTATTAACACATGCGTTAATGAACATATAATCAAGGTTGTAGCATGAATAAATTAAAGATCGGCGTCATTGGCACTTCACGCAAAACAGATGAACGACGTTACCCTATTCACCCAGAGCACTTAAAACGGATTCCTGAAGAACACAGAAAGCAGCTTATTTTTGAACAAGGCTACGGAAAAGACTTTAATATAACAGATGATGAAATCGCAGCGCTTACTGGCGGTATCGCTTCTCGCAGTGCACTTTTAAAAGACCTTGGCACAGTGATTATCGCTAAACCCGTTCTTGCCGATTTAAACGAATTAAAAGAAGGCGGGACTCTGTGGGGGTATGCTCACTGTGTTCAACAACGCGATATTACCCAAGCAGCATTAGATAGAAAATTAACCTTAATAGCCTTTGAAGATATGTTTGTTTGGTCACCAAATGGGCATGCGGGTCGTCACACTTTTTATAAAAACAACGAAATGGCTGGTTACTGCGCCGTTATCCATGCATTGCAATTAAAAGGGGTTGACGGTCATTACGGAAATCAACGCAAAACCGTTATTTTTAGTTTTGGTGCTGTTAGTCGTGGGGCAATTTATGCGTTACAAGCTCATGGTTTTAGAGACATTACAATTTGTATTCAACGCCCTGATCATGAAGTTCGTGAAGAGGTTTTAAACTGTCATTACGTTAAAGTACGTCAAGGCTCTGAGGGAGAAGCCCGGATGATGGTCGTAGAACACGACGGAACACACAGACCCTTAATCGACCTCATTAGTGAAGCCGATATTATTGTTAATGGCACTTTTCAAGAAACAGCGAACCCAGTGCATTTTGTGATTGAGTCAGAGGCTGATTGCCTTAAACCGAATAGCTTAATTATAGATGTAAGTTGCGATGAAGGTATGGGGTTCTTTTTTGCTAAACCCACGTCATTTGCCGAACCAATGTTTCGTTATAAAACCATTGATTATTACGCTGTTGACCACACGCCTAGCTATTTATGGGAAAGTGCAACACGTTCAATCTCTGCTGCGTTAATTGTTTATTTACCCAGCGTGTTAGCGGGAAGAGCGCAATGGCAAAAAGATGAAACAATTCGACGTGCCATCAATATTGAAAACGGAATAGTAAAAAATAAGGCTATTTTGTCATTCCAAAACCGCCAGTTAACATCGCCCTATCAGGTCCTCTAAATTTACAAAATAAATCGACGTTATTTTTATGTGGTGTTAATTGCCCCAACTTAAGTTGAACGCAAACAGAAAATAACGTCTTACCAATCAGCTAACGCCATACTAACTTGTTCATAGCGAACGGCTTGTGCACAGTCACCTTGGCCTTTAAGTTGCAACGTATCGTGTAAGTGACACTTTTTTCGGCGAAAACCATGAAAGCATTTCACACTCGCCGAAATAATTACAAAGGAGATGACTATGACGATTAAAAAAACCGCACATTCGAGCTGGTCTGGCGACATTAAATCAGGTAAAGGAAGTATTAGTACCCAAAGCGGTGCTTTAGATAAACAACCGTATGGGTTTAATACCCGCTTTGAGGGCAAGGCTGGTACGAACCCCGAAGAATTAGTTGCAGCAGCACACAGTAGTTGCTTCAGTATGGCACTGTCGCTGGCATTAACAGAAGCAGGGTTTACTGCCGATGACATTACAACCAAAGCCACCGTCAGTCTTGATGAAGTCGATGATGGTTTTGAGGTCAGCCATATCGCTCTTGAGGTAACAGCAAAAATAGCTGATATCTCTGAAGAGACGTTTAACGAGCTGTGCCAGCAAACTAAACAAGGTTGCCCTATATCAAAACTGATGAATGCAGAAATTTCCCTTAGCCAAAAATTAAATTAACTAAACAAAAGCGCCACTTCATTGAAGTGGCGTTTTTACGTTTGCAAATGATTACATATTTCCGAGCTTTATCATCATCGCGGTGTACATTTTTAAATTCAGCGCTAATTGCTGCTCAGTAATAAACTCATGTTCTGAGTGACCCGTGTATTTTTTACCTGGCATTGATGGCCCAAACGATACAGCATTATCAAACAGCTTTGCATTTGTGCCCCCGCCAATCGACACAAACCCCGCGTCTTCATCACCCGTAAAGTGCTTAAAAATATCCAATAAAGCTTGTGCATGCGGTGCGCTGTCTAACAGCATAGGCGTGCCAATAACAATATCAGTGTCTTTTAATGTCACGTTATTACGTGTTTGCCACGCAGTCAGCGCATTATTAATTTGCTGCTTTAATACGTCTTCTTGCTTTCCGACAGGGCGACGCATATTAACCGACAGCTTAATTTCATTCCCATCACGTGATAACAATGTTGGCGACACAGTCATAGGCCCCATAAAATCATGTTGATAAGCAATTTCACCAAACTGAGCGCCATATAAGTCAAGGCCAATTAACTGGTTAATAAACTCGATTGCTTGACCGTCGCTGTTGTTTTCAAGGTCTAGTCCTTTAAATATTTCAGCAAGATGCGCTATGGCATTTTCGCCCGACTCCGGCTCAGACGAGTGAGCTGAGGTCCCTTTTACTTGCACCAATAAACCTTCTTCTTGTTCTTTTATCGCCACTTTCACGTTTTTAAGTTTACCAACGTTATCGTGTAATTTTGCCACAGTCGCGGCATCCGCATTATGCACTAACACACTGGCATCTTCTGGTATTTGACTTACAAAAGCACCGCCTTTTAAATCAGTGACATATAAGCCTGTTTGCGCTGAAGTGGCTGAAAATGTTGACGCAATTAAACTCCAGCCTTTTTCTGCCACTACGACCGGATACGACGCATCAATCGTCACCGCATACTTAGGTTGCTGGTAGGTTTTCATAAACTCTTTAAGTGGCGCCCAATCCGACTCTTCAGCAAGGTATACCATCAGTTCAATACGGTTATTTAGAGTAACCCCTTTATCTTTAATGGCTTTCATTGCATGGAGTGCTGTGGCAATTGCGCCCTTATCATCCTCAGTACCACGGGCAATCAGCTTTCCAGGTTCAGAGGTTTTATCCATTTTAAACGGGCTTTGTTGCCATTTACTGGCATCAGCAGGTTGAACATCCCCGTGCGTAACAATCGTTACTTTCTCAGCTTGGTTGCCCATGCCTATTAATACTGTGTAGCCTAAATCTTGATAATCAAAACCAAACTGCGCCGCTTTCATTTTTAAAAATGATTTAAAGCCAATAAAGTCTGGATTATCGGGCGTAGCTAGGCCCTCTTTATTGACCGTTGGATACGAAACTAGATTTTCGAGGGTATGAATTTGTGCTTGTTGATAGCGCTCGACCGCATAGTTAGCCAGTTGTTCACTTTGTTCAGCGATGGCAGCCTGACCAGAAAAGGCACTAAATAAGAATGCAGCAAGTAATGAATGTTTCAAGATAAGCTCCAGAGTTTTAGAAGGTTTTCGCAAGTAGACCTTGATTGTAACGGTTATAATCGCGACATGATATCTCTTGTGCGACGAAAACTGCTCGGCTTCTGAGCAATTGCTCTGTACAATACTGACTGGCCTATCCCATAACTTACAAAGTACCATGAACCGTAGAAAAAAGATCTTCACTAAACTGAAACAAAAAGACAAACGCGCCAATGCTAAATTACACAAAAGCAGTAAGCCTGCGTATGTTTCAAAAGCTGAGCGTGAAAAACTAGCGCAACAAGAAAATGAGATGTAGCCGCGATTTTACATCACATAATTTTTTAGCATAAACCTGGGGCACATCTCATCCCCGCTATTTTTAGGTCGTGCTTTAGCGCGTCTTTATTTTGCCCTAAAGCAACACCTGCTAGCACGCTACCTATTTACTCAATATCAATTAAACTCAAAATGCGCAATTTCAATCAGGTAACCATTTAAGGGTCATGACACACTTAACACACTTCTGAATAAGCATTAACGAGTCATCATGAAAACGAAGCAACAACAACGTATTGAGCATGTTTGTGATTATATTAGTCAGCATCTCAATGACTCTTTATCACTCGACACTTTGAGTGATGTAGCCTGTTGTTCAAAATATCATTTTCACCGTTTATTTGCCGCTTCAGTGGGAGTCAGTGTGACTAAGTACACGCAACTTGCTCGCTTAAAACGTGCATCATTTCGACTAGCATTTGAGCATCAAGTCAAAGTGATTGATATTGCACTCGAAGCACAGTTTGATAGCCCAGAGGCATTTAGCCGCGCCTTTAAACGCACTTTTACACAGTCTCCTAGTGAATTCAGAAGCAAACCAAACTGGCCTAACTGGCACTCTCAGTTTGAATTTTCTTTACCTGATAAAAAGGACTGTTTTATGAATGTAAACATTGTCGACTTAAAAGCCCAGCCCGTTGCTTTATTAACCCATCAAGGCGCTGCAAATACCCTTATGAATACCGCCGCACATTTTATTGACTGGCGAAAAAGCTCAGGATTATCACCGGTTAAAACCAGCAACACCTATGGTATTCCATACAGTGACCCTGCAACAACTGAAGATCATGCCTTTCGTTTTGACTTTGCCGGCAGCATTACAAAGCCAATTCCTGATAACCCACAAGGAGTCAGAAATGGCGAGATCCCAGCGGGACGCTGTGCCGTAGTGCGCCATAATGGTTCACACGATACGATTAGCGATACAGTGTATTATTTATACCGCGAGTGGCTACCACAAAGTGGTGAAGAAGTGCGTGATTTTCCGTGTTTCTTTCATTACCTCAATTTAATTCATGAGGTGGATGAATGTGATTTGCAAACTGATATTTATTTGCCGATTAAGTGACACGAAGCGTGTAAGCAGGTTGTAGGCGCGATTTGACATCGCGCCTACAAATACAAAACCCCTTGCCTAAAACCGATAACTGATACTGGCATTATAGGAGCGACCTTGTCCTGCTAGCTGCTCAAAGCCAGTGCGCATATCGTGCTTATAATTAGCAATGTTCACTCCGCCAAGTGGCTGCTGATAATACGCATCAAGTAAGTTAGTAATTGCTAACTTAAAGGTTAAATTTTGCCATGTTTTTTTACTTGAAATGCCTAATAAATTATAGCTATCGGTTTGGTTTTCTAATCGGCGCTCATCCACCTTGTCTTTACTGTCAACCCATTGCCAACTCAAGGTGCTTTCCCAGCCTTTATACGCGTGTTCAAGGCTTAGTTCTGTGTGCCATGGCATAATTTGATATAAATCTTCGTGGCTGTCATCGCGCTCGCCATAATTGCTGGTATACGCTCCTTTTAACTGCCATTTACCTGCTTGCTTCGAATTATACAGCTCAATAAGGCCTGCTAATTTTAGCCCATACAACGTCGCATCTAAATTAGTAAAAGTAAGAATATGTCGCTTGGTATGAGCACTGTCAGTGCGGTTAAAGCTTTGCGTCACTTCAGCATCAATATAGTCATTTACCTGCGTGTACCAGGCATTCGCCGTTATTTGCCAGCTATCATCTTTTGCCTGCTTAGTGTAGCTAGCGCTTAGCGTATGAGCGGTTTCGGCTTTTAAATCAGGATTACCAATGTAGCCATTACCATCACCAAACCAGCCAATCATGGTACTTGCCATAGTGCCAACACCCCAGCTGTAACGCTCATATAAATTAGGGGCTCTGTTTTTACGGGCAAAACCAAATTGCAGCTCATCATTGCGACTTATTTGGTAGCGTGCAAGCAGACTAATATCAACTAAAGTATCGTCACGTTTGCGATCCCGCTGATTAAATTCCATCGCAGCCTGTGCAACGGTTTTTGACATGTCCATCATTGAGTTCATATGACCCACACCGCCCATAGCCCCTTTGTTATAGGCTTGTACGTCGCCTGTATTTGTTGTTACCTGTTCAATACGCATGCCTGCCGACAGCCACCATGCTTGATTAACTTGACTTTCATACTCTGCGAATGCACCCAGACGATTACGTTTACCATCATTAATATTTACGTATTCGTTCGGCCCCATCATCATTGACCCTTCAACAGCAGGCCACCAATCATCGATACGATAACTGTAATATTCGTGCCCAAACAAAAGTGACGATTCTGCAGATAAGTCTAAACGCCAGTGCAACTGATAACTGTAGTCTTGTGCGTCGGTATTCATAGGCATCATGCCGGGTTTCTCTGTACTAAAAAAACCCATTTTGTGCTTCACGTCGTGGGCATTTACTTGTACATGTAATGCGCCCTCTTCAAGATCACGTTGGTACTGTGCCACCATCCCAAAGCTTGTGTTATCCGTCATATCCATGTATTGATTTGGAAAACCCTGATAGGGAATTTTTTGATGGCTAAATTTTACTATAACCTGCTGTTTGTCATCACGAATAGCACCTGTTAATGCATGATTTTGCACACGATATAACGTGTCGAGTACGCGCTCCCCATGACCATCGTTATAACTGTTAGCCTCTTCAAAGCTGCCTTGATAAGACACGCTTACATTGTTGCTCGCAATACCCATACCTAGCCCATAGGCTTGGCTGTCGCTAACGCTTTTATATTGTGCGGTGGTATAACCTGAGCGCCAAGTCAGCTGCTCCGAATCGCTAAACTCAGGCGCAATAGTATTCACACGAATAACCCCGGCAATATTATCGCCCCCGCTGCTAACCGGTGATACCCCCGCAACAACACTGTACGATGTTACTTGATTAGCTGAGACATAGGACAAGGGTGGGTTCATTTGATTAGCGCACGCCGCAGTGACATCCGCACCATCCACTAATACTTTAACCCTGTCTCCCATCATGCCATTTAATACAGGTAAGCTTGATACACCACCCGCCGCTGAAAAATCAACGCCTAAATCAGATAACAGCGAATCGGCAGAGCCAAGCAATTGATGACTATTTTGGGCATGACCTTGCACTTCGATCACTTCAATCGAATCATCAGCAACAGCAGAGACACTTAAAATAGCGCAAATCAATGCAGCAACTTTAGTAACTAAAAAACGAGGGGGAGTTAAATGCGTGTTCATAAGTCTATAAAATAAAAAGTTAATTTATAAACCGATTATAAAACGCATTAATTTGGCTGAACACGTGACATATTGTCGCACCCGCTGCGCAGCCAAAACTGACAGAACACAAAAAATACTAGCGTAATACCACCAACGGAATACGGCTATCTTCAAGCATTTTTAATGTGGTGCTGCCCAAAAAGAATTGTCGCCATTTAGAGTGACCAAATGCCCCCATCACCATAAGATCAACGGCATGGTCGCTTTTGTAACGCCATAACGCCTCATATACATCGCCATCGAGCATGCGTGCTCTCACATTAAACCCATGCTCTGCTAAGCGTGCCGATGCGGTGTCCAGCTTATCTTGGCAATGACCATCATGCTTATCGACCATGACTAAATGACAACCTAAGCCTTTTAAAATCCCCCCTTTAATAATTTGGCTTATTGCTTGGTCAGTACTGTCACTGCCATCGTAAGCCAGCATAAAATTAGTGGGAGCATGAAACTGCGGTGGCACAATTGCCACAGGAGTATGAACTTGACGAATTAAGGTTTCGATATGCGACCCTAGCATCTTAAAATTATCACCGTGTCCCTTTCCTGCGCGGCCAATAATCATTACTCTGGCACTGTCTTCGTGTGTCAGTAACGCATCGACTAAACTCATTGAAAGCTGTTGTTTTTCAACAGCGGTCAGTCCTGCATGCTCAGCTTTCTTTACAGCTTCCTCTAACAGTAAATGGCCATGTTGAGCAGCGACTTTATTGCGCTCTTGTTCAAGTTTGGCAAGCTGTTCAAGTAATGATGTTTGCGAACCTAAGCCAATAATCGCCGTAAGGTCATCACTACCCTGTTGCAAAGGAGGCTCTAGCGCATGTAAAAAACGTATGGGGTGCGAAGTACGTTTGGCTATCCAAATAGCAGCCTCTGTCACTGCACTGGTGATAGTTGAACCATCAATACAGGCGAATATCTTTTCCATTGCCACTCCCTCCAAAGCCAAGTCTATATACACAGTATAGTTGGGATTTATATTTGTATTTATTTTGAAATGCTCAGCCTTAAGAAGTTCAACTTTATTCGTTATAGCAAACTAATATAGAACGTTCCAAAAAGTGCTGGTTTACTCTATTTTATTTGTATTACAATAGCGCATAGCACCTCTTATCATCAGAACGCAACATGGTTCTGGCATTTTCTATTTCTCTTAAAACATGTTTTAAAGGAGTTACATGACTAACGTCACCAAAACTCAAGGCCGCGAAAGCACCTTTACAATCTTAATCGTATTAGCCTTAGGAACATTTATTCTTGGCCTCTCTGAGTTTTCAATGATGCCAATGCTGCCGCTTATTAGCGAAACATTTTCATCAACTCCGGCACAAAGTGGGTATGCCATTAGCGCCTATGCTATTGGTGTGGTGGTGGGTGCGCCACTTTTTATGATCACCACAGCCAATATGCGAAAACGTAATGCCCTACTTATGTTTGTTACTATGATGTTTTTATTCAATGGCTTAAGTGCTTTTTCACATTCTCTTGAGCAATTGATTTTATTTCGCTTTTTAAGTGGCTTGCCCCATGGAGCCTATTTTGCCGCCGCTATTTTACTGGCCGCCGACATTGCCCCTGCCGACAAACGAGCCAGCTTTATGTCAAAAGTATTTATGGGCTTAACCGTGGCGACCATCGTGGGTGTACCAATGGTGACGTTAGTGGGACAAAACTTTAGTTGGCGCTATTGTTTAGCTGGCACCGCAGTGCTTGCTCTTGTTGCCTTAGTGCTAATTGTAAAATACGTACCAAACGTTAAGAACTCATCACCCACTTCAATTCTAGATGAATTAAGTGTGCTGAAAAACAAGCTAGTATGGACTATTTTAGGCATCATTATTATTGGTTTTGGCGGCGTATTTTGTGTTTACACTTACATTGCCGACACTATTTTAATTGTGACTCATACGCCCGCTTACACTATATCAATCGCTATGATCATGTTTGGTATTGGCTGCACCTTAGGCAACTATGTGTTAGGAAAGGCAGCCGACCATTCACCACTAAAAACCACAGGGGCAGCACTTATAGGTGCCGTCGTATTTGCAGCAAGTTATGTCAGTGCCAGCCACAATATTTGGCTACTTTATGCGGTGATTTTCTTTATTGGTTTTAGTGTTGGTTTGGGTACTGTTATTCAATCACTATTAATGGATGTATCACCACAAGGCCATGCCATGATAGGTGCACTCGTACAATGCGCATTTAATACAGCCAATGCCATTGGCCCTTGGCTTGGTGGTATGGCCATTGCCCAAGGTGCATTGCCCAGTCAAACGGGTTATGTCTCGGCAGCCCTCTTTTTAGGCGGCTTTATGATGTGGTCATTAAGCGCAATACAAATGAAAAAATTACGCGTTGAAAGTTAACCAGTTAGTCAAATTTGTAGCCGCGATTTCATATCGCGTAGAAGGAGTGGCGTTTAACCAAGAATGGCTTACCATTCGGCGTTAAAACGCCTCCTTCAACTTGCTACTCTCTTTTTATTGATCCCGAAATACCTCTTCGATTCTTACGTTAAATACACTTTATAAAAACGTATATACACTCGATATGTTGACTTTTTTGTTTCAAAAAAGGCAACGCACTTGCCGTCAATCTCATAATATAGTATTAATCAAGAGTGTGCGTGGCATGAACAAAATCGGTCCAGGCGATTAATTTTAATAAAAAGAAGATAACACTATGAGTACGGCGCTGTTTTTCGTTGGTGAGTGGCAAGTTACCCCCAGCACAAATTCAATACGACGTGGCGAGCAAGTAAAACACATCGAACCAAAAGCAATGGATGTATTATTGCTGCTATGCGAAAAACAAGGTGAACTGTTAACCAGCGATGAAATTATCAATCACTGTTGGCCAAATGTAGCGCTTGGCGATAACCCGCTACATAAAGTGATCACGCAGCTACGCAAAGCATTTGACGATAAAGCAAGTAACCCGCAGTACATCGAGACCATTCGTAAACGCGGTTACCGCGTTATTGCCGAAATCAACTTTGTGCTCAACGAAGAACAAAAAGCCAGCCAAACCAGTTGGCAAGGTGATTCGCCTTTTGTTGGCTTAAGTGCGTTTGCACCTGAGCAAGCCGATGTGTTTTTTGGCCGTAATAAACAAATAGAAACCTTATTACAGCGAGTGTCAGCTCAAATAGAGTTTGGTCGCGCGTTTTGCTTAATATTGGGGGCCAGTGGTTCAGGTAAATCGTCGTTAGTTAACGCAGGTGTATTGCCCGCTTTAATGTCGAGTAATGGCTACGATGGCATTAGAGTACACAGTTACTGCCAACTCGACTTTGCCGATGTGAGTAAAGAGCGCTTACTGCTTGATTTAGCCTCAACCTTGCTCGATTTAGAAATAAACGACGCACCTGTACTTCGCGATATAAGCGCCGATACACTGGCTGAATTGTTATTAACAGATCCAGAACAGGTTATTACCCGCTGTAAAGCAGCCCTTGCAACGCTAAATACAGAGCACACTACGCCCTATTTATTTTTATTTATCGACAGGCTCGAAGTGCTATTGTCATCGCCGCTATTTAGCGATGACGAGCGCAACCAGCTTTTAGCACTTATTGAGCGCTTAGCAACCAGTGACTGTATAATCATTTTTAGCGCTTGTCGTAATGATTTTTACCCACAAGTGGTGAGTCAACCAAGTTTAATGGCAGGTAAAGCCAATGGCGCACATTTTGACTTATTAGCGCCAACTCGCTCTGAGCTTAAGCAAATGATCCGTTTGCCAGCACTTGCAGCAGGCTTAAGTTGGCAACATCACCCAGAGCATCACACACCGCTTGATGAACAACTTTGTAACGACACCGCCAATAACCCTGATGCACTGCCGATGCTGCAATACACTTTGCAACAGCTTTACTTGCAGCGCAGCCCAGACAACGAACTGCTGTTTACTGAATACCAAGCCCTAGGCACCATCGAAGGAGCCATCGGTCAAAAAGCCGAACAGGTATTTTGCCAATTACCCAAAGAACAACAAACTGAACTTGCCGCAGTCCTTTCAAAGCTGATCACGCTAAACCCAGATGGCGAAACACTCACCAGCCGCGCAGCACGTTGGAGCGAATTAACCAGCCCTGCTGCAACCAAGCTTGTTAAGGCCATGGTCGACAGCCGTTTGTTTGTATCGCACCTTAAAAATGAGCAAGCCTGTTTTAGCCTTGCCCACGAAGCGTTGCTGCGCCATTGGCAACGCGCTATCGATTGGGTGCAAGAACACCAACAAAGCTTAGCAATAAAGAGCCGCGTGCAACTAGCTACCGAGCGTTGGCTGCTTGAACAAAAACACAGCGACTTTTTATTAGCCCAAGGCAAACCGCTGCAAGAAGCACACAGCCTAGTTAAAAACCCTATGTTTAGCTTATCAAGCGACGAACAAGCGTTAATTAAAGCTTCTAGCAATAAAGCGAAACGTAAAAAACGCGTGTTACAAATAACGGTGGCTGCACTTGTTTGCTTAACCTTTATTGCCACATTTATGAGCGTGCGCAGCTACCATGCAGAGCAAGTAGCAAAACAAAAACGCCAAGAAGCTGAGAGTTTATTGGGTTTTATGGTCGGTGAATTTGCCGACAAACTCAGAAGCGTTAATCGTATGGATTTACTGGATGGTATTAGCAATAAGGCTCTTGAGTATTTTTCCAATCAAGACGAAGAAGCTGCCTCGTTGTTTGACTTTAGCGATAAACAAGCTCAGTTTAATAACCGCTTTCAATACGCTCAAACCTTAGAGGCCATGGGCGAAGTCGCCTATTCGCGCGGCAAAACCGACGAAGCCTTCACCGCCTTTGAAAATGCGCGAACGCGCCTAGAATCTTTACTAAAAATTCAACCCAACAACCTTGATGTTTTAATGCTTGCAGGGGCTAATGCTTTTTGGCTTGGTAACTTAACTTATGAGCAAAGTAATTACCTAGCTACTGAACCAATGTTTAAACGTTACTTGGCTTACAGCGAAAAAATGTATCAGCTTGCCCCTAATGACTTTAATTCGATTATGGAGCTATCTTACTCACACAATTCACTGGGTTCACTGTATTTAAAGCAGTTTAATTACGCACTCGCAAAGCAGAGCTTTACTGAGTCTTTAAAACTTAAAAACCAAGCCCTTGAGCTAAAACCTAATAACAAAAATTTATTACGCGATAAAACAGACACCATTAGTTGGATTGCAACCACAGAAGAAAGGCTAGGTAATTTAAACGCAGCTCTCGAACTGCTTGAACAAGCCACTCAAGAACTAGTCAACATGCTTGAAACGTCACCGAATGATGCAAGCTTACATAATTATTTAGCAAACACTTATATGCAACAAAGCTTTTTATTGAGCTACTTCCCAAATAAGAGAGCGGCATTTTTAAAAGCAGAAAAAGCAACTAATGCGATTAATAGAGCTAGGATCCAAGATCCAAAAAATCAAAAGTTTCAACGCACGTTTTATAGAACGCTTGCATATCAATTAATGCTATTAGATAAAAGTAAAACAAGTGACAGAGTACCAGAAGTTTTAAGTTACATTGATGAACAGGGATTTTCAGATACGACTTTAATAAACGTTCAAATAGGTGTGATTCATTATTTAATAAATCGAAACCTTTTAAATGAAGCTGAAGAGCTACTATTAAAACTAGAAAGCAACTCAGATTTTATTGAGAGAATATCTGACACTAGCAAAATAGAAAACAACTCTGCACTAATAAAAGCTAATTTAATTAAAGCAAAGCTCGCTAAAGACAAAATATCAAAACAACAAGCATGCCAAGAAACTATTAATACAATCGAAGAAAACAATAATGGTAGTAAAAGCATTAAAATGACCTACCCCCTAATTCAAGCATATACTTGCTTAAATAAAGAAAGTGAAATCAATACACTAAAAAACAAACTGATTGAGTTAGGTATCACTAACTTTGAACTATAAAAATTAAAGGGAAAAACATGAGCGAAAATCAAACTTACAATTTTACAGTGAATGTTTCACTTAACACTGAAAATGAAGCTGTATTTACATACTTCCAAGACGGTCAGCAAGTTTCTGGTGGCGGTACTGTTAACCAAAGAAACAGCCTAGGTATCTATACATTAGATGAAGCAACGAGTGCAGCAGGATTTGTATTTACAGGTGCTAACTTTTCAAATATTGAGGGCGAATGTGCGCAAGACTTTAGCCACTCTGTTACTGATAATGGCCAAACGATTCAGATTTCAGATTCTGATGAGAATAGCGGTAAAGCATGTATGGTTTTCACTGTAGAGTGCAATGGCATAAGTTATGAAAGTGCCGATCCGCAAGTAAACAATGAAAAAGAAAACTAAACAACACCCACATAAGGCTCCATCAAGGAGCCTTTTACTACTTATAAACAATAACTTAAAACCAGAAGATTACCGGAAGGTTAATTTGCACTTTTTTAAGTAACTTTATAGACACCAAAATCGTTTGCATCGGCAAAAAGGAAACGAACGTGTCTACTAACAAAAATGAACAACCAAGCACTGCTAAATCAGAAGTGAAAAATGCACTTGCGCAGTCTATCAATTCAGAGCAACTTGCACTAATTGTACAAATGTTTCAGAACATTCCTGAGGGAGTGTTTATCATTAATGGTCAAGGCACATTTGAATTTGCAAACCCGATGGCGGCACAACTTTTAGGTGATAACCAAGAAGCGTTAATCGGTCAAAACCTGTTACATTACCTACACGACACCGACCGTGACAAATACATGTATACCCTACTCAGTTGGTTAGATCATAAAGACTCGCCCATTAGCCTTGGGCCAAACGAAGTTAAAATTAACCGTGCCGATAGTAAAACCCTTGAAGCGGATTTATGTATTTCAAGCTTGCCAAAAAATATTACTATTGCAGAAAACTTATTTATTTGTGTATTACATGATTTATCATCACACAAAGAGCAATATAATCGTTTAGTTAAACAAGCCACAACTGACCATTTAACCGGTCTTGCAAACCGCCTTACATTAGAAGAGTCATTAAAAAAACATTGGCAAGAAAGCGTACAAACTAATCAGGCGATTAGCACTATATTAATCGACATTGATTATTTTAAATTATTTAACGACCGATTCGGTCATGTTAAAGGCGATAAATGCTTACAAAAAGTCGCGAGTATAATTGCCGAATCATTGCCTTCTCGCGATTGTTTAGCTGCGCGTTATGGTGGCGAAGAATTCGCCATTATATTACCTCGCTGCCAAAAAGACACCGCAGAGGCCATCGCTAAACATATTCAAATTAAAATAAATAATACGCTATTTACCGACATTGGTTTACCGAGCGACTTTAGAATAAGTGTAAGCCAAGGTATTGCATGTGAATATAATAATCAATATCGCACATCAGAAGCGCTAATTTGTGCAGCCGACACCGCATTATATCGTGCAAAGACAGAAGGCAGAAATAAAATTAGCACGAGCCTATAAACACTTAATTAACAAACTAAAAACCTAGTTAACAAGTCGTATTGGTTACGCATATACTATACTTTAATATTATTTGTTTGTTCCCACTTTGCATTTTACACTGCGCTAAAATAGATAAGTCAGATGGGAATCAACAATGGCATTATTCAACAAATTACCTTTGCAACTTGCAATTGCAAGTACGCTTGCTGCATCAGTGACTGCAATCGCTGCTGAGCAACCTGCTGAAAATACAGCAAAAGACATTGAAGTTATTTCAGTGACGGGCACACGTCGTAGTTTACGTAGCCTGTCTGAAAGTACAGTACCGGTTGATTTATTAACAAGCCGCGACTTAGCAAGCACAGGTCAGCTTGAAATTAGCCAAGTACTGGCCTCTCAATTACCAAGCTTCAACTACCCAAGTGCGACCCTTGCTGATGGTACAGACCACGCAAAACCTGCTGTATTACGTGGCCTTGCACCTGATCACACACTGGTATTAGTCAACGGTAAACGCCGTCATGCGGGTGCACTATTAAATTTAGGTGGCACAGTGGGTCGTGGTTCAACGGCAGTTGATTTAAATAATATTCCTACCTCTGCGATTAAGCGCGTAGAAGTACTGCGTGATGGCGCAGCGGCACAGTATGGCTCCGATGCCATTGCTGGTGTAATTAACATTGTACTAAAAGATGCCGATGAAGGCGGTAGTGTAAGCTACACCTATGGTGAGTACGACACGCAAATGGCAGGCTCGCCACAGTTATTAAGCACAGGCACAGACAGCGAAGGCAACTTAAGCTTTGCAAAAGGCGCTGACCGTAAATTAAACGATGGTATTTCACGCACCGCAAGCGCTAATGCGGGTTTTTCATTTGCAGATAATGGCTTTATTAATATTTCAATTGAATCACGTAATAACGAGCCAACCAACCGCTCAGGTATTGACCAGCGTGAGCAATATAGCCGCGATGCAAACGGTAACCTAGACCCACGTGAATTCGACTTTGACCGCTACAACCACCGTTTTGGTAAAGCTGATATCGAAGATATTGCTGTGTTTTATAACCTAGGTTACGAGTTTGATAACTCGCTATCACTTTACTCATTTGCCAGTTACTCAAACCGTAAAGGTAACTCAGCGGGTTTTTACCGTCGTGCCAAAGACTCTCGTAACTTAACTGAGGTTTACCCAGACGGTTTCTTACCAGAAATTGATACCGACGTAGATGACTACTCATTTGCTATTGGCCTTAACGGCGAAACCAATGACTGGGCATGGGATATAAGCAGCAATTATGGTCGTAATGACTTTGCGTTAGGGGTAAGCAATAGCTTGAACACCTCAATGGGTGTAAATAGCCCAACTGAGTTTGATAACGGTGCGCTTGTCTACGAGCAATACCTCGTTAACATGGATGCCAGCAATACCCTTGATTTAGGTTTACCCGACGATGTATTTGTGACAATTGGTGCAGAGTATCGCCACGAAAACTACCAAATTAAAGCAGGTGAAAAAGCCTCTTACATCACTGTACTTGATGAAGAAGGCAACCCTGTTGCGGCGGGTGGCGCACAAGTTTTAGCGGGCTTTTCACCTGAAAGTGCCACCGACAAGAGCCGCCATAATGTCGCGGTATTTGCTGAGTTTGATACGTACCTAACAACCGACTGGAATGTGGTTCTTGCGGGTCGCTTTGAAGATTACAGTGACTTTGGCAGTACCTTTACATCGAAACTGGCTTCGCGTTACAGCATTAATGAATCACTGTCGCTACGCGGTGCAATCAGCACAGGATTTAGAGCACCATCACTTGCACAAACGTCTTATAAATCGGTAAGCACAGTGTTTGAAAATGGTATTCCAAGTGAAGTTGGTTTGTTCCCTGTTGATGAACCTGCCGCAAAAGCATTGGGTGCTCGTGACCTTGATGCAGAAGAATCAGTCAACATGACTGCAGGCTTTATCTTTACGCAAGGCGGTTTTAGTTTAACACTTGATGCGTATCGCATTGACATTGATGACCGTATCGTCTTGTCTGAAAACTTAAGCGGCCCAGAAGTAGAAGCTATTTTAGCCGAAGCAGGCGAAGTTAATACTCAAAGTGTTCGCTACTTTACCAATGCCATTGATTCACGTACGCAAGGTGTTGATATTGTTGCAACCTATTCATTAGGCTTAGAAAGCTACGGCGATTTACGCTTAAGTGCGGCTGTTAACTTTAATGATACTGAAGTGACTCATGTTAAAGAAAACCCCGCTGAGCTGGAAGCGCTTGGTGACAGCTACGAGTACTTTGCACGCCGTGAAATCACCCGCTTTGAAGATGGCACGCCAGCAGATAAGTGGAACTTGTCGGCAACCTGGGACTTTGAAAACTTTCAAACAACATTACGTGCTACGCGTTATGGTGAAGTTGTGGATACATCAAGCACACCAGAAGGTGATGAAGTCATTGATGCAAAATGGATCACGGACTTAGAAGTCGCGTACCGCCCATCTGAACAGTGGAAATTTGCTGTTGGCGCAAACAACTTATTTGATCAGTATCCACAAGATACTGTAAGCAATATAGGCTACAGCGACTTTAATCAAATTTTCACCTACAGTGCATTCACACCTTATAGCTTAGATGGCCGTTTTATCTACGGAAACATCACCTATAGCTTCTAAAAATAAGCGGTGCTGGCTTAGGCTGGCACCGCGTCCTACTTTGTAAGTAAAGCCCGCGAGTAAAAATATCTCGCTTGTAACCAACTTTTTTCAGACCTGCTGCGACTAACTTAATAACTTAACCCATTAGGACAGCATCATGAATTTAGTACGCATTACGACATCAGCTCTATTAGCCGCAGCCACCACAGCCTGTATTGGCCTTTCAAGCGCAAGCACGACTATTGACGATAACAACTACCGTGTTATCACGTTTAAAGACTGTAAAAAAGTTCATGAAGGCACGTTAAACAACGAGCAAATTGCCGCCTATCAACAATTAAAACGTGAACAAGAAAAGCTTGAATCACTGGAGTTGCCACTAAGCGACATGGAAGAGCAAGTCACGGCCTATTCACAGCAAATAGAAGCGATTACAAAAAAAGCTGTGGTCGAAGATGAAAACCACCTTAGAATAAATAAAAGTCTGTTAAAAGAACAAGATAAACTAACTAAACAGCTTGATGAATTAATCGCCTCGCATGATGCCGACTTCAAAGCGTTAGATGAACAAGCTAAGCACATGGAAAAAGCTGCCACGTTATTTGATGAGGCTATGAAACCAATGATGGAGCAAGGTGAGACGACCCATTTGCAAATTTTAGCGCCGGATGAAACTGAAAAACCGGGGTGTTTTTACACTATATAAAGCCTAAAGCTGCGTTTTGAGCTGTGTATAAAGTTTGGCATGAGATGGGCGAATGTCTTCTTTATGCACTTGCTTAAACCAATGTGCAGCTTGAGCTCGGTTACCCGCTTGCCAGTGAATTTGTGCCAAACGAAGTTTATAGATTGCTATTACAAGTCGGTCTGACTTCGCGTCCATGTAGTTTAGCGACTCGACATAAAAGTGATTTGCTTTATCGTATTGTGACAATAATTGATGAGTGCGGGCTAGATTCCCCATTGCCACTGATATTTTTCGGCTATGGTCAGTTTTCAAAATCCATTCAACCGCAGAAACCCGACTAACCAAAGCGCGCTCAATATCGCCTAACGAATGGAACACATTTGCTTTGTTTGACGCCAGCTCAAAATGAAAAATAGGATCTTTACTTTTACCAAAACGACGCTCAGCTCTATCAAGAATATGCAAAGCAGTTTCTTTGTTGCCAAACACATGCTGTAAGTTAGCCAATTCGACCATACGCATAGGGTTACCAAACGAGTCATAAATGGCTTGCAGTTTATCAAAGGCTTTCGTTGCGTATTTACGACCTGTTTCATAGTCACCTAAATAGTGCATTGATTTAGCATAGTAAAAATACACTTGAACTTGAAATACGATGGGTAAGTCGGATTTTTCAATAAAAGGTTCGGTACTGTCTTTTAACGTTTGATAAGCCAGTTTGTCGTAATAATAATCAAATTGGTATGACTTTATCTCATACCATTTATCAGAATAAAGCTGCGCACTGGCTAATTGCTGATCAATGAAGTCTAAGCAGCTTACCTGCGACTGCTGAGCGCAATATACCTCGTGATCGCTAAAATTTTCAGACGCGGCCGCATAAAAACAGCCGAAGCCTAACAATAAGGTTAACGTTTTCTTCATTCACTAACATCTCAGTGAGAACACAACCAAAAAAATAACAAAAAGTAATACTTTATGACAGTTCTTTTTGACGTGTTTGATAATTTTAACCTGCAATCGCGTGTTTATTATACCAATTGGCTAAATTGCGTATTATTGTAGACTGCTCTAACCCTAAGTATCCGTTTTATATACAAAAATTATTAGTCTCGATTTTTAGTTTTACACAAGACAAGTAAACAACGTATCCACTGATACCGTTAAATAGAAGCCAATAAGTATGAAGAACTATTGGCTTCACTGTGATTTATAGTAGCAACAGGCTTCCTAACCCGAGAAAGGTCACAAAACCAACAATATCTGTCACCGTGGTTAAAATTACAGAACCAGACAATGCAGGATCAATTTTAAGCTTATCTAGAATAGACGGGATCACAACGCCAGACAGCGAGGCAGCCACTAAATTAAGTAAAATAGCAATAGTGATAGTCACACTTAACATCCCGTCGTTAAACCAAAAATAAGTGAGTACACCAATCACCAATGCCCATACACAGCCATTTAATGCCCCTACCCTAAGCTCCTTTTGCAATAAAGCTCTGCGGTTAGAGTCGGTAACCTGTCCAAGCGCTAAACCGCGCACAATCACGGTCAATGTTTGGCTACCTGCAATGCCTCCCATCGACGCAACCACTGGCATCAATACCGCAAGTGCCACGACTTGCTCAATAGTGGCACCAAACAAACCAATAAACCAAGATGCTAAAAATGCAGTCGCTAAGTTAATGCCTAACCAAATACCGCGGTTTTTCGCTGATTTGGTGACACTTGAGAACAGGTCTTCGTCTTCACGTAGACCACCCGCTTTCGCAGCGGCTTCGTCGGTCACTTCTTGGCGTAATTCATAGGCCGATGACACCGCTAGACGCCCTAATAACTTATTGTCGGCATTCACCACTGGCATCGCCATTTTTTCACTGTGGATCACCACCTCTGCCGCTTCATATAAGTCATCATCAGCATGTAATGCTGATGTATCTAGGTTTGCATGCTCTAATAAGGTATCGGCATCATTGGCTTTAAATAAGGCATTTACAGGCACTTCACCAATCAACGTGCCTTTACGACTTACCAAATAAATTACTTCGGTGTATTGCGGCAAGCCTTTTTGTAAAATTTTACGAGCGCCCGCCACCGTCTGCTTTTCTGACACTTTTAACGCATCAAAGTCTAACCAGTGACCGAGTTGCTCAGGGTTATACTGCTGAGCAAGTTCGTAACGCTTTGTTTGTACTTCATCAAGCTGGCGACGCGCATAATCAACAAAACGCTCTGGAATAATTTCTTCAAGTTCGAGTAGCTCTTCTACGCTCACTTCATCAAGTAACTTAAACCCTTGCGCTTCGTCTAAACTTTGTAATAACCACCGACAGCTGTCTCCCCCCAAATTAATGAAGATTTCATGCTGTGTGTCTTCGTCAAGCAGTTGCCAAATTTCTAATCGTTGTTCTTTGGGTAATGCTTCAAACAGCAGCGAGAGATGTTCTGTCGACAGTTTTTCTTTGGCGTCGGCAAGTAACTTATTTTTTCGCGTTGTGGTGTCACACTGAAGCAACTCATCAATGAGTTGTGGAAGTTGATCAACAGGATACTCAATCATCTAAGAGCTCGGTTAAATACATCAATAACAACAGTCTAACGCAGCTTTATTAAAATAACTGCCCCATCGTTGATTTATTTTTCCTTGTATCATCTCAGTCATGTGCATTAACTTTTCGCTGTATACCTTATTAATCTTTATAACGAAATACCGGCTTATACCTTCAACTGACTTGGGGTAAGCCCAGTCCAGCGCTTAAACGCGCGCCTGAAATTAGCAATATCATAAAACGATAAGCGCATTGCGACCTGCTCATTACATTGTTCACGCATAGCCAGTAAGTATATGGCTTTGCGTTTACTTTGTTCTTCATACAACGCTGAAAAACGTACACCGTGAGCTTTTAACTTTCGCTTAAACGTCGCTGAGCTCATTGCAAACTGGCTTGCGACTTGTTCTAAATTAAGCGCTGGGTTTTGATAAATGACTCTGCTCACCGCTTCAACAAAGGTGCTGTTTGCTGTGTTTAATGTTGCCAATTGAGAGTTAACTTGTGAAAAGCGAAAACTACTAAAGGTAGGGTTTGTAAGCCTTAATGCTTGTTTGCTTAATACCCAGCGAGTAATGGGCTGTTCAAACGCAACGTTTAGCCCTAAATGTTGCTCATACTCTTGGCTGTGCCTTGCCCGTTTATAAGCGAAATCAAACTGACATGGCACCCGCTCGCCAGCCACTTTTTTAAGCGTTTGATAAAATGCAGCACTGTAAATTTCGAGCACATATTGGCTCATTTCATCATCAAGACCCACAGCATTTTGCAACTCAATATAATACTGCTCGTTATGCACATAACTGTGGCTAAATAACAGCGGAGCAAGTTGCATACGCAAGGCGTCTAGTTGCTTTAGAGCTTGACCAATGCTCAAACTTTGCAAAACACCTTGCGCCACAACCGAGGTGTCATTAGCAAGTTGGCTACCTAACAAAAAGCCACTGTCGGCCGATTTCATTAACAGCTTAAACTGCATCAATAAACGCAATTGCTGAGAGAGACTAAACTGATGCTGTACACTCATTAAGTCTTGCTCAAATACCCCCGTGCCTCTGAGTAATTTATGTAAACCAATACCGCGACTTAGAGCAAGCTCTACCAGAGTCGTAATCAGACCTTGCGCGGTTAAATACTTATCATCTTGATTAAGATACTGCTTCACAATGGCTGACTCTGTGTTGTTTTTGTTGTTGTAATGCGGCGTGTAAACGCGCGCTCAAACAGTGCGCTGTATCTCCTTGCTCACTGCCCACTAACGCAACGGTTGCATACTGAAACTTCGCGTGTTTTTCGCCCTCAACCTTAAATGCGCAGTGACTCAGTGCCGAAGATATTTGTGCCACCAGCTCTTTGCCTTGTAACGCGGTGGTGTTTGGCATTAGCACCATAAAACAATCACCCGCATAGCGACATACCACATCCGTAAGACGACAATTCATTATCATAAGCTCACTGACTTCTCGCAGTAACCTGTCACCTTCGATAAAACCAAACTCGGCATTAAAATCGGCAAATCCACGAATATCAATGGCCGCAAGTTGCAACGGCTGCGACTCATTCAACTGCTCTTTTAACACCGTTTGTAAGTAATCGGCTTTATAAAGCCCAGTAATTGAGCACACTAATTCATGCTCACGGTGCATTGCTTCACGGCGCTTTAACTGACGATTAAGCACAAACTGCTCTTGATGCCATTGATACAAACCTAGGCTTGTGAAAACCATACCAATGGGGGCAGGTAAAGACTCAATCAGACTTAGCCACGTATTTGTTGGCTGATGTAACCATTCATCAAATAAGTCCAGCGAGGCCGAAAACATAAAAAGACCAAGCCCTAACACTAAAAAGCAGGTGACTTTTCCGGGGGGTCTCGAAATGAGCAGTGCAAATATCCATGTTAGCGTCATCATCACAATGCCGCCCTCGCCGACAATATCCAGCCATGATATGTCGGCCAGCGCTTTTCGCTCTCCGTCATATGCACTGAGGATAAAAGCGCTCACAAATAGCGCTATAACCGCATTTGTTAAAAACCGATGATGAATAAAAGGATTAAATCGCATGAAAGACACCTAACTATGAATCATGCTGCCATGCTAACCCGTTCGCATTTTTAGCAGCAGGGTCATATTAGCTCAATGATGTGACAGCAAAACGACACTCCCCCCTTTTTGATGACTTTAATCACTGTATTTACCTTGATTAAGCGGGGTGATTACAGCTCAAAATGCTTTATAAACGCCTCTAATAGCTTGTTTTTAAAGGCTGCCAGCGGTTTTCTGTCACATTTGCGTCATTTAAGCTGGGTACTTTGCTCACCAAACCAAGGACAAGTAGGAGCAAATCCATGAAACAGTTTAAAACGAAGGCACTTGTAAGCGCCCTCGCCTTATGTCAATTCGGTGCCTTTGCACAAGAGTCAGACACCAACAATGAAAAGAAAGTAAAAGTATCAGAAGAGCTCGTTGTGTATGGTGAAATAGGTTATCGCAACCGTTCACAAGAGCTGGCCCCAACCCTTGAATACTCACAAGAGTATTTTCAACGTTTTGAGCCACTTACCGCTGGTGATGCTTTAAAACGTGTTCCTAGTGTGACATTTTTATCTGACGTATTAGAGTCAGATGGCGCCCGTATGCGTGGCTTGAGCCCGGCTTACACTAAAGTACTTATTAATGGTGAAGAAGTACCAGGGGCAGGCGCTGATCGCTCATTCTTTGTTGACCGCATTCCTGCTGAACTGATCGAGCGTGTAGAAATCATTCGCGCTTCGAGTGCTAATCGTTCTGCCGATGCAATTGCAGGAACGCTTAATATTGTTCTGCGTGATGGCTACAGCTTAGACGGTGGTTATATTCGTGCTGGCGGCCTGCGTTACGACGACGGCGAATTAAAAGAAAGCTTTGCAGGTGTGTACGGTACTGAATTTGCTGGTGGGCGTTTGTTACTTGGCGCAAACTTACAAGGACGCTATAACCCAAAACAAAAATCTAGCTTGCGGTATGGCGACAGCCCTGAAAACAACGAAAATTACAAAACTGAAGAATTTGATAACCGCGAAGATCAATCTGATATTCGCGATGGCGACGACACGTCACTGAATGCTAGTTACGAAATTGCCTTTGATAATGGCAGCAAGTTTGACATCAGTGCCATTTGGGTTGATACCGACCGGACTGAAGATGAACGCTCATTTGAATACGATGACCCAACAGCAACAAGTAACGCAATTGCAGAAGGCGGAAACCTCGAAACCGATAACGCCAATGTGTCTTTCATTGATCAAACTAACTACAACATTAACTCTGGGTACGAGTTACCGCTATTTGGTGGCACCAGTAAATTTAAAGTAGGTTATGCCCGCTTCGAAGAGTCGGTCTACGAGCAAGAGGTCGAAATTGACACCTCAGAACTCCCAATGGTGTTCGAAGAAGAGGAAGAAACCGTTGATATCGACGATAAAGAGTGGTCACTGCAATGGCAACATAGCCTATTTGCTGGTGAAAATAAAACCATTCAGTTTGGTGCATTTGTGCAAGGTAAAGAGCGTGATACAGCGGTTTATCAAGCAGAAGATGAAAATGAGCAAAGTTTTGCAAGTTGGGATCAATTTAGTCAAAACCCACTGTCACTTGCCGGCTTTAACAATGAATTTGAAGCCGCCGCGGGGGGTGTAAATAAGCTTAAAGAAGACCGTCTTGATGTATTCGCACTCATCAAACACGAAGACCAAGATTTCTCGTGGGAAATGGGGGTACGCTACGAAACAACCGACTCAACCATCACGGATAATGTTAATGATGTGACGGCGAAGAATGATTACGATTTTTTCTTACCATCGGCCCACTTACGCTACAACGTTTCTGAAAACGGCCGTGTTAGCGCCTCTGTGGCTCGTAGCTTACGTCGCCCAGATTTTGACTACATTACCCCTGCTCTGCTTGAAAAAGAGCTAGGTGATAACGACTTTTTAGGTAATCCAGACCTACAACCCGAATCATCGTGGGGGATGGATCTTGGCTACGAATACCGGTTAGGTAAAAGCGGTGTAGTGGGTGTTAACGTGTTCTACCGTGATGTAAGTGACTTAATTGAAATTGCCAATACCAGCCAACAAGGTTCTGAAGGCGAAGGCACCTATATTTTGCAACCGCGCAACACCGGTGATGGTAATGTAAAAGGGATTGAGCTTGATTTATCAACACCTTTAACAGCTTTAAGTATGCCAAATACAGGGATTTTCTTTAACTATTCATGGCTTGACTCTGACGTTAATGACAATTTTGGTTCACGTAAATTTAATGACCAATCTGACTACGTATTTAACGTTGGCTTTATTCAAGACTTACCAGATCTGGGCGCTTCATTTGGTGCCACATACCGTAAACAAGGCGATGCGTATGGCCGCATAGTGGGTGAAGAAGTAACAACACACTACGGAGCCGACCTTGAGGTATTCGTAGAAAAACGCTGGCAAGACATCACCCTACGATTAGTCGGCTCAAATTTGCTCGATGCAAGCAAAGACGAAACGTTCAACAAATTCGATACGCTTGATGATCAAATCAACCGTGACTTTGACGAGTATGAGCTGGAGTCTGAAGAAGCAGGGCCTGTTATTCAATTAATGCTGCGTTACGCATTTTAATTTTAATAGACCGTTTTAAGGCAGCTCATTGCTGCCTTGTTTTATCTTGGGAAATCACATGAATATCACACAATCATTTAACCTTATCGCCAGTGCTATTTTGCTCAGTACAGTGGCGGCTTGTAGCCAAACGAACGCCCCTGTCGACAGTGTTAATCAGGTTCGCGCATTTGGACCCACTGAAAATGTACAAGGTTCACAAGCAGCAGCACTCACCAATAACACATGGTTAATAAGCTCAGAAAGCCAAGGGTTACAACTCATTGATGAAATGGGCAACAGCCATACTTTACAAAGCGGTAACTTTGAAACCTTGTCGGTGAAGGCGCTTGATAACGGCCACTACCTTGTCGCAAGTATTGACAATGAAGCAGACCAAGCCGTTATATTTAAACTTCAAAAAGATGCCCAATGGCAATTAAAAACGTTAAGCAGAATTACGCCACCAAAAGCGAAACCCGAAGCGGTGTGTTTATTTTCAAACTCTACCACACACGCGGTGTCGGCGTTTGTGAGTGATGCGCGCGGCCTTATTCGCGAAACCTTGGTTTATGATGTCAAAAACAATCACCCTTTAAACCTTGAATTACGTGAATTTGCAGGAATAAGTGACACATCTGGCTGTGCGGTCGACGATCACAATAAAACCCTTTACTTAAGTGAGGGAGAAGTGGGTATTTGGCGAATTAATGCCGATGCCGAGTCGCGCGCAGATAAAACGCCTGTCGCACTTATGGCCCCATTTGGCAACTTGGTTCCTGAGATTGGCGGCTTAAGCACGACAAGCGATGGCAGCCTGTGGTTTACAACCACTGAAGATAACACGCTACATCGCTATGAGAGCAAAAATAAACGCTTCAGCAGCTGGCAATTTGCAGGTGACTTAGCACTCGAATCAGCAGCGGTCCACTTTAACAACACCAAAGCTGATATTGTTTTTTACGATGATGAATCGGGGCATTATGTAAAAGGCTTCATCAACACGCCGTATCAAGAACAGGTAAAACCTACCAAACAGGCGGTCACTTACATTACCGCACAAGCGCAAACAGATGCTGTGCGAGCTTTTGGAGACGCCGCTGACGATCCTGCAATATGGATCAACACACATGATAAAGCGCACAGCTTAATTCTTGGCACTGATAAACGCCGCGGTTTAATGGTGTATAACCTTGCAGGGAACGAGCTTCAAGCATTAGAAACGGGCCGTTTAAATAACGTTGATGTACGCCAGAATAATAGCATTGATAACCCAGCCCATACGTGGATCACCGGCAGTAACCGCACTCATAACAGTATCAGTGTGTATACCGTTGATACACAAAACAGGGTGCAACACTTAGCCGAATTGCCCACCACACTGACTGAGATTTACGGTATGTGTATGTATTCATCATCCACGGGTAACTACGTGTTCATGAATGATAAATCGGGACTATTTCAACAGTACAAATTAACCGGTAACGCCACCTCAGTTAATGCCAAGCTGGTGCGAGAATTTAATGTACCGAGCCAACCAGAGGGTTGCAGCGCGGATGATAAAACCGGTGAACTCTTTTTAGGTGAAGAAGACGAAGGTATTTGGTTTATTGGCGCTGAACCAACAGCAGGCACACAGCCCGTGATGTTACAAACAATCAACGACATGTTGGTTGATGACATAGAAGGCATGGAAATTTATCACGCCACAGACACGCGTTATTTAGTCGTGTCTAGTCAAGGAGATAACAGCTATGTGCTGTATAAAATCATCGACGGCAACGTGCCACGCCTTGAATTTGCTGGTAAATTCGCAATTAGTAATAACCTTGAACGTGCCATTGACGGCGTTTCCGAAACCGACGGATTAACGGTCACAGCAACCCCTCTGCCGGGCTATCCTGAAGGAGTGTTAATCGTGCAAGATGGGTATAACCGTATGCCACAAGCACCGCAAAACTTTAAGATTATTGACTGGCGTGAAGTGAAAAAAGCGCTGAAATAACCGCTAAAGTGACTCCGTTAAGGTGTTGGGCTTATCTCAACACCTTTTTTATTGAGTTAGGCAACCTGTGGCATTACCTTAGCGATAAAACAGATAACTAAAACAGCCCACCAGCGCCCCATAAATCAGCATAGGGAAAAAGGTTTTTTTTAGCACGGGGCCTTCTTGATTGTTCACCCCAACAATACTGGCCACAGCAATAATGTTGCTGATACAAATCATGTTGCCCATTGCCGCTCCTGTCGATTGAAGAGCCAGCACTAAGGTTTCTGATAACCCAACCTGTTGGGCAATACCATATTGAATCCCCCCAAAAGTAAGATTAGACACTGTCGCAGACCCCGAAAAAAACGTACCTAGCGCACCCAGGTATGATGCAAATAGCACCCAATGCTCACCGGTTAAATTAGCAAACGTATTGGCGATATAAAATATCGGCGCATTATGCCCTCCTTGCATTAACACATTCACCATCACTAACGCGCCAATTAATGCCACACAAGGCAATGCAATTCGGCTTAAGGTGTCATGAACCATGTGCGACACCTGCTTTTTATTCATCTTAAGCAGCGGAACACTCACCAATACAACCAACACAAACGGAATCAGTGCTGGTACAAACAAGGTTTTATATGACCAACTAACGGCTGTACCGAACAGCTCATGCAACGATATTATCAGTGCTTTACTGAGCTCAAATTGGGCAAATCCTAAATGAATACTCAACCAAACGGTTTCATCATTTAAAAGTACTTTAATACCTAACTGATGAATACGCGTCAGCACAAGCACCAAAATCAATAACACAAGCGGAAAAAAAGCCAAGAATAACGCCTTGCCATCTATGGGCTTATTAGAGACGGGGGGCTGTTGTGACTTAACCAGTCCAATGCCCTTTTTTGCCAAAAATATAGTCACCAATAACCCCACTGCTCCGCCAATGAGTGATGGAAACTCGTAATTCCACTGCGCAAACAACCAATAAGGTAAAACACATGACAGCACACTTAAATAAACAAAAACGCTGTTTTTGCGCACCGTGTGAAAAGGCAATACTAAACACAGCGCAATCATAGGTATCACCAAAGCGGCAACCACATGACACAGCGCTGTCCACTGAGAGATAGCCAACACCTGTTGCTCGTTTAACGAAAGTGCCGAAAAACCAAACCACGTTGGCGTTCCCACAGCCCCAAACGACACAGGAATCGAGTTTAAAATAAGCGTAAACACAATCACTTTAAAAGGCGAAAAGCCAAGCCCGACTAAAATAGGTGCCGCAATTGCCGCGGGGGTGCCAAACCCCGACGCGCCTTCGAGCATAAATGCAAACGCCCACCCTATAATCATTAACTGCGCAACGTGATTACCGCTAATCGACTCTAACCAATGCTTAATCGTGGTTTCACCACCCGACACCGCTAACATTCGATTAAGTAAAATTGCCCCGGCGATAATTGAAATAGGAGTCAGTACCGACAACATGCCCATAAAGGAGTTGGCGAGGAGTAAACGAGGATCGGCTTGAAAATAAAGTAACTGAAGCAGCACACCAGCCAATGCCGACACAGGGAGTGCAACATAAGAAGGCACGGGACTGCGCTTAACCATCATCCATATGAGTAAAAAAATGGGCAACGCAGCCACAAAGGTATTCATGATATATCCTGTCTATAATTAGCGTCCATTACCCGCTAAGTATAGACAGAATAACTAAATTTATAGGCACGAAATAAATTAAATCAGCGTACTTAACCACCAAAGTAGTAACACTAAAATCGACAGCCCTACCAATGCTTTGGTTTTATGCTTTTGAATAATGCGTTCAGCATGATTACCTGCGTAATACACCACAAGCGCTAAACCAAAATATCGAATAGAGCGTGCTATCACGGTCGCAAGTAAAAACAGCACCAACGAAAACTTTGTTGCCCCCGCGGCTAACATCGCAATTTGAAACGGAATGGGGATAATGCCAAGACTCAACACAAACCAAAATCCTTGCCCTTGCATCTTTTGTTTTACTTGCTCGAATTGCTCAGGGTTTGAAAAGGTATTGATAACCCAATCCCCAACTACATCAAATAAGTAATACCCTAACGCATAGCCAAATACAGCACCGATAATACACCCGACTGTCGCCATCAGCGCAATTAACCACAACTTTTCGCGGCGTGCTTGCATAAGTGGCACAAGCACCGCTTCAAGAGGTATGGGCACAATAGTCGATTCTAAAAACGAGGCGATCGTGATTGATCTCAGCATATGTTTAGAATCAACAAACTGCCGTGTTTTTTGCTTAAGCTTTTTTGCTATACCCATCATTTATCCTTAACAATCGTGTTGCTTTTAAGGTTACAGCAAAAATGATTAACCGTCGCTTACGGTGCGTGGATATAGCGGCTACGTCCTTGATTTTTAGCTTGATACAACGCCTGATCGGCTCGTTTCATGGTGCTGCTAAAGGTTTCGGTTGCTCTTTTTATCGCTGATCCCGCACTGACACTGAGCGTTTTACCGGGTGAAATCATCACATTATTTGCTAAACCTAATAACTGCTCACATATCGTTTGCACGACATTTAGATCATCTGTGGGAATATAAAGCGCAAACTCTTCTCCCCCTATGCGGGCAAATAAAATACTCGGATCAAGCTGTTGTCGGCACTGATAAACAAAGTCGATCAAGACTTGATCGCCCACATCATGACCGTGTTCATCATTAATTGCTTTAAAGTGATCAATATCGATAATAACTAAGCTGTGTGTTTTGGTTTGGTTTAACTGAACAAAATGGTAAAAATAGCGGCGGTTATAGGCTTTGGTGAGTACATCTGTTTTAAGCTCTTCGGCTAAGTTTTTGTGCGCTTTTGCTAAGTCTGACAAAGCCAAAAACAACCCAAAGCTGGTGACTAACATGCCAATTGTTCTAAACATGTCTTCGATATAAATACCAATCCATACCGGTTGATAAACCAGCTCATCAAGAAAGTCGAAGGTTAAGCCAATACTCCATAAATAGATCCCGCTGCTCAAAAATAAGTAACTTAACTTAGCAACCGCCGACGTTTGTACAAATGAAAAGATAAAAATTAGGATCAATAAATTAATCACATCAGAGAGTACGCCATTTATATAAATATTGACTTCTAGACGATTAAAAATTGATAAATAACCCACCACAATACACAACAGAGTTACAATAAAGAAGCTAATAAATAATTGCTTCAAAAGTATCGGGGCAGGAGCAGAATTAGCACTCCCCTCAAGAGGAATCATCGTCTCATTCATAGGCATAACTACAATTTACAGCAAGTGAACAAACAGTATCAAAGGGTAAATAGATGTACAGAAAATTACACTCTGTTCACCTAAAAACCAGCATTTGGGCTGGAGTAATTAATCTAAAAACAAGACATAAGGGGTAATAAAATTACCCAAATTAGTACCATAGGATATAATGTGTCGCATTCAAGCCGATATTTTCTTATTATCTGTGCCATCACTAACGACTCATACCCAATGTAATGACTAACGCACGTTTTATTCCCTTTCGAAAGCACGACATTATCACCCTATGCAATGATTATTTAGATGCGCAACACCGTGCCTCATTTCTAGAGTTTTGCAGCTTATTGCAAAGTGTTATTCATTATCAGTATCACGGCTTGCTTGAGTCATTAAAAAATAGCTATGCGCCATTTGATCCTAACTCAGACACTCGCTCACTCACGTCGATTAATGAAGAGGCGCGCAGAAAGTACCAAAACGAATTTGCTAAGCACTTTGCCACAGTGCTCAATGCCGCTAATTTTGAAACCATCACGACTCAAGACTTACAAGAGGCATTAACCGAAGAGTCTTTGTTTAAAGTGCGTTTAGAAGTCGAGTTTGATGACTTCGCTGAAGTGGTGTTTTATCGCAGAGGCGAATCACAAAAAACCGAAACGTTACGCACCTGGTGGGGGCTGAAAAAAAAGCACATATCGTTTACTAATTACGATCGGGTTGCGGTTTTTATCCGCTTTAAAGACCAACAATACTTTATCGATAAAGGCCGCATGCCAGTGGGTTTTGAGCCTAGTTCAACAATCGTCAAATTGTTTCAAAACGTCCCCAAAGCCGATTTAGAAATGCTGTTTCCAAACAGCGAAGTAAAAATGCGCCCCATTGATAAACTCATTATTGGCTCATCAGCCCTTATCGGGGGAGCCGTGGTGCTTGTTACTAAGCTTGGCGCATCAATTTTACTGTTAATTGCCATGCTTGCATTTTGGGGTGGCTGGCGCAGTGAAGAAGTGCATATGAGCCAACAGCACTTTATCACCTTTGCCATTGGTATGGGGGTGTTCGGCAGTTTTATCTTTAAAGAGTGGAGTAAATTTAAAAACCGTAAAATTCGCTTTATGAAAGCCTTAGCCGATAACCTGTACTTTAAAAACCTCGATAATAATGCAGGCGTGTTTCATACCTTGGTCGATGCGGCCGAAGAAGAAGACGTAAAAGAAGCACTCCTAGCCTATACCTTTTTACTGCACGCAAACGCAGCCATGACTGCCAAGCAACTCGATGACACCATTGAAACTTGGTTTAGCAACAATCACCACTGCACTGTTGATTTTGAAATAGACGATGCAATTAATAAACTAGTCAATCTTGAATTGGTCAGTGAAAACAAGGGTCAATACCTTGCCGTTGATTTAAAAACAGCAAAACAACGCTTAGATAAACGCTGGGATGCGTTTTTCAACTTCAGTTAGTGCTGCTTTATCTCATTGTCCTTGCGTGATTTATGGTCAGCTTTTAGGATGAAATTTTACGGCTAAAAAAAGACGCTAACATGCAATTAAAAAAACACATCATTATTGGGGCCAGTTTGCTGTGTGCTGCAACAACAGCGCAGGTTTACGCGAACGACAAATTTGTTTCTGAGGATATTTTCCAACTTGAATACGCGGGCGACCCGCAAATAAGCCCTGACGGTAAAAAAATCGTTTATGTGCGAAGTGGCTACGACATCATGAAAGATGGTAACAAACGCAGCTTTTGGCTTTACGATTTAAAATCAGGGCAACACACTCCACTTTTTTCTGATGAGCACAATTACAGTCAGCCAACGTGGTCGCCAGACAGCCAAAAAATTGCGTTCACCAGTAATAAAAGTGGCTCAAACCAATTACACGTTTACTGGTTAGCACAAGACAAACAAGCACTGTTAACGCAATTACCAAAATCAGTAGGCGACTTAACGTGGTCACATGACGCTGAGCACATTGCTTTTACAATGAGCATTCCTGAAGGTAAATCGGCGTTTGCGAAATCGGTTAAGTTACCAAAAAAACCGAAAGGTGCCGATTGGTCAAAACCGGTCAAAGTAATTGAAAAAGCGCGTTACCAAGCCGACGGTGCCGGTTTCTTAGAACCCGCTTATCGCCATGTATTTGTGATTCCTGTTTCGGGTGGCACACCCCGCCAATTAACGTCGGGCAATTACCAACACCGCGGTCCATTAGCATGGGATCCAACCAATACCAAAGTCGTCTTTTCTTCAGACCGCCATGACGAGTGGGAGTACCGCACCACTGAATCAGATTTATACGAAATAAATGTAAAAACGGGTGAACTTACGCAATTAACAGACCTTCCGGGTCGTGAAAGTAACCCTCATTACGCTAAAGATGCAGACGAGCTGGCCTTTATTGCCCGCGATAACGCACCCGTGCCTTACATAAACTCGACACTGTCGGTGCTTGACTTAGATGATAAGTCAGTAAAACACCTAACAGAAAAGCTGGATCGTTCAGTGGCCGACTTCAAATGGTTTGGTGATGGCGATTTTGTTATTCAGTATGATGACTTCGGTAAGCGCAAGCTTGCTAAAGTATCAAGCCGCGGTAAAGTCACCGATTTAACCGACACGGTCTCAGGCACCTCAATAGGTCGCCCATATGTCAGTGGTAGCTTTAGCATGGCACGCAATGGTGCCATTGCCTACACGACCGGCAGTGAATACCGCCCTGCTGATTTAGGTTACTTGTACAAAGGCAAAAACAAAACGTTAACCTCGTTAAACGAAGACGTTTTAGGCCACAAAAAACTGGGCAAAGTGCACGAACTGAATGTGAAATCACAATTTGATGGTCAAGCAATTCAAGGCTGGTACATCACACCGCCCGACTTTGACGAAAGCAAACAGTACCCACTGATGGTTGAAATTCACGGTGGTCCTCATTTAGCCTATGGCCCAAGTTTTACAGCCGAACTGCAACGCTATGCTGCTGAAGGTTATGTGGTTGTGTATGTAAATTACCGTGGTTCAACTAGTTACGGTAAAGACTTTGCCTTACTTCTTGATGGTAAATACAGCTCAAAAGAAGACTTTGCCGATCATAATACCGCCGTGGATGCCATGATTGAAAAAGGCTTTATTGATAAAGACAACTTGTTCATTGCTGGTGGTTCAGCAGGCGGCATTGCAACGGCGTATGCGGTGGGTTTAACAAATCGCTTTAATGCGGCTGCTATCACAAAACCGGTTATCAACTGGTTAAGTAAAACGCTAACAGCCGACAGCTACATTGGTCAAATTCGTAACCAATTCCCAGGAATGCCGTGGGATAATGTTGAACACTATTGGCAACGCTCGCCTCTGTCTTTAGTGGGAAATGTGACAACACCTTCACTGATCATGACTGGCGAAGAAGACCGCCGTACACCGATTTCTGAATCGGAGCAATTCTATCAAGCTTTAAAACTACGCAAGGTCGATACTGTGCTAATACGTGTTCCGGGTTCACCGCATGGTATTGCGGGTCGTCCATCACGCATGATTTCTAAAATTGAATACACGCTCGCGTGGTTTAATCAATATAAGAAATAATCATTTTGAGCAGTAATGGGGTGACTCATTGCTGCTCAAAAATAATGATGACTAAGCGCAAGTTGAGCACTGCCTATTGACTGCGCTTTTTCACCACAGACCCCAACACTAACGTCACACAGACGCAGCCCTCTGCTGTCTAAGCGTGCAAATGCTTCAAGTGTTAATTGCCTTACAACATCCAATGCGTCTTTTGGTAACGGTGAGTCGATAACAACAGCCTGCATATCTAATAAACTTAAACTGTGATGCATTGCCACACTTATCGCCTCAGCCGCCTTTTTAAGCCAAGGTAGTATCAGGGCATAATGTTCTTTAAATTGACTATCTGTAAGCTGATACACCGATAAATTTAACTGTGCAGCGTCAAACTGTTTTTGTAATTCTAGCAACGAGCATAACGTAAGCAACTGTTCATGCTGAGCATTTAACATTGAACCGATTGCGCCCGCGTTGCCACTTTTACCCTCAAGAAGCTGGCGGTTAATCACGACCGCGCCACCTAAAAACGCACCCAAATAAACATATAAAAAATCACTGTAATTTTGACGATTACCTAGGCTAAGCTCTGCGCAGCACGCCGCATTATTGTCATTACTGATGTAAACGGGTAGCTCAAATTCAGTTTCTAGATACGTTTTTAAATCGAAATGTTGCCATTCAAGTAATTGCGCTTGTTGCTCAGGATTCTCAGCATGCCAATGCCAAATATCAAAAGGCATTGCCACTCCTAAACCACATACTCGCGTGCTTAAGTCACAGCCTAACTCTCGCAATAGCTGTGGGATATTGGTTTTCAAAAAAGCCTTGAGTTCGTCAATGTTAGGCACATTGACCTCAACGGATACACTGGCTCTTTGCGTGCTTTGTAAATCAATTACAATCAAATCAAAACGTCGGCGTCCAATCTTTAAACCAAAGCTAAAAGCGCCATCGGGATTCAGCCGAAAAGGTACACTTGGCTGCCCTACTCGCCCTTTTACAGGGGCATCACGAAGCAATAATTTATCTTCTTCCAACTTATTAATATTCACCGTAGCAGCTTGTGCAGATAACGAGAGCGCTTTCGCTATTTGTGCTTTGGGCAGCGTTTCACATTGCCTAATCAAGCTCAAAATAGCTCGTTCATTATTACTTCGCCTTGTCGGCAATAAACTACGCTTCATAGCATCCTTCTTAATACGGTTAAAGACCCACCTATTAGACCTTTTTGCCATACTATCCGCTAGTTAAAATAATAAATCAACTATGTTGATTTATTATCTGGAGTCGTGAATACTATCGGCCACAACAATATGAACACAACAATCTGGTGATCTATGCCAACACAATCAGCTATTGTATCGCGCCAAATGCTATGGCCATTTATCTTGCTCGCCACCTGTTTCGCTGCATGGGGTACAGCAGCAAACATGACCGATCCTTTAGTAAAGGTTTTCAGTAAAACGTTTTCGATGAGTGCGCTGCAATCAGCATTGGTGCAATTTAGTTACTATGGCGCTTATTTTTGCTTAGCGTTGCCTGCGGCTCTAATTAATCGTCGTTTTAATTACAAAACAGGTCTGCTGGTTGGTTTAGCCATGGCCGCATGTGGCGCGTTGTTGTTTTATCCGGCGAGCCAAACAATGCTATACAGCCACTTTTTACTTGCTTTATTTATTCTGGCTGGCGGATTATCTATTTTAGAAACCTCTGCAAATCCTTATGTAATGCAGCTAGGGTGCGAAAAATCGGCCACTCGCCGCCTAAATTTGGCGCAAGCATTCAACCCAGTGGGCACCAATATCGGTGTATTTCTGGCCGCCACGTTAATTTTACCCAGTTTAAATCAGGCCGATAACGCACACCGAGCACTCATGAGTGAAAGCCAATTAAAGGCGATTGTGAGCAGTGAGCTCAGTGCAGTGATGGTGCCTTACGTGGGGATGGCGGGCTGTTTAATCTTATTATGGCTGTGTATCTTTTTTAGTAAATCTCCTAAAACAATAACGCACACCCACACTCCATCACGTAATTTAACAAGCGCTTTTAAAACCTTATATCAAAATAAGCATTATCGTTTTGGTGTTGTTGCGCAGTTTTTTAACGTTGGAGCGCAAACATGTGTCTGGACCTACACTATTGGTTACACCATGGAGGCACTCACAACAAATGAAGTCACTGGGGGTCAAGTGCTACAGTATTCGATGCTCGTCTTTTTAATTTCTAGGTTTATTATGACGTGGCTCATGCGTTTTTTGAGTGGCGCTAAATTACTGCGGATTATGGCTTTAGTCGCAGCTGCACTGTGTGTTTTGGTTATCACTCAAGTTAATTTACTGGGAGTGGTGGCACTTGTGAGTATTTCTGGCTGCTTATCGCTTATGTTTCCGACTATTTATGGCACGGCACTCGAGGGACTCGGCGATGATGCAAAAATTGGCGCTGCAGGATTAGTAATGGCGATTCTAGGGGGCGCATTTTTACCGTTACTCCAAGCAACATTAATTGATACATTGGATACGGCCAGCTCATTTATTATTCCTCTTCTGTGCTTTTTAATTGTCTCTCTTTATGGCCACCATACTCGGGGCACCAAAAATACACATAAACACGAATAAGTAGTAACAATACGATATAAAAAATAAGGCGCTGAGCGTAAATCAGTGCCTTATCGTATTGTACTTTATGAGTATAAAATGTGAAAATTAGCGCCTTTATAACTACCTAAAAGTAAGTATGAAATCGCTTAAGTCCGCTTTACAACCCCACATGTCTAAACTGTGCACTCAGCGCATTTCATATCACTTCAGCTTTTTTTTAGTTAAGTATATTTGTTTCTTTTGTGGCTGCTTTTTAAGCTTCATTTTGCACGATAAATTCACTGTTCCCATTGTAGTGGCCGCAGCTGGGACTGGGTTAATTGGCACCTTTATTCCTTTTTCACGCGTGTATAAATCTCACCCCTATGCAGCTATTTATGCGGGCAGCTTTGCAGGTATGTGCTCATCAAGTTTAATTAATAATTACTGGGAACTGGGTTTAATTTCATTTTTTGGTGCGAGCTTATATGTCATGACAATGAATCTTTTTGCTGGTTTTGGTGGTCGCTTAGGCAGTGTCGCATTTGCCAGTGTGGCTCTTTACATGTTTACGAAAAGTGCGTTTTTATGAACCTCTCGATTACTTTACTGTCAATATTTGCCGCATTTGGCACCTATCTTCTTGCACAACAAAATCGCTTTGACGGCATCCGCGCCTCGGCCTCGTTAACAATTATTGCTTACTGTGTGATGGTTTATATCACCCCTCACGCTGATTTATACAGTGTGGCGTTTTTTGGCGGCACTTTTATTGGCATGAGTGCCCCTAAACGCTTTGGTATTTTTACCATTACCATTGCAGCCTTACTTTTTTCTCTTCTTTTTGAGTATCTTGTGCCACTTTTAAATGGCTATGGTGGGGCTTTGGGGATCAGTGCATTTCTCGCCGTGTGTCTGTGCCATATTGGTATATTGCTGGGTGCTCCACGCAGTAAAAAACCACATTAGTTTTTCACTTTATGCTGCAACAAGCACGCTTATTCTTACACGCATTCACACCAACACTTTAACCTTATTAATTAAAAAATTATTAAGATTAAAACACTGCTAACAACCCTATTATCGCCTCTCAGGCCTTGATTAAGTGCAGACCAAGGTCGCATATTATTTAACCAAAAAAGCGCCTACATTTTAAATATCCACGCTCCCACGTGATAGCACTTAACATTGCATCTTCAAGGGGAGCGGATATAAATCTCTCACAAATAAAGTATAGGAGCCTCTTTATGTCGGGCGAATATCAACAACAATATCAACAGTTTCAGCGCGATCCCGGTCAGTTTTGGCTTGAGCAAAGTAAACGTATTGCGTGGTTTAAAGCCCCCAGCGCACCGTATCAAAACGATGAAAACAATTTTTATCATTGGTTTGCCGATGGCACGCTTAATACCTGTTATTTAGCACTTGATCAGCATGTAGATGCCGGTTTCGGCGAACAAACAGCATTAATTTACGACTCACCCGTTACAAACACAAAACAAAAAATCAGCTACTCAGAATTGCAAAGTCGCGTTGCAACATTTGCAGGCCTAATGCATTCATTGGGCGTTGGTAAGGGTGATCGCGTGGTTATTTATATGCCGATGATCCCCGAAGCGGTTATTGGCATGTTAGCGTGTGCACGACTAGGGGCTATTCACTCGGTGGTTTTTGGTGGTTTTGCACCCCACGAACTTGCCGTGCGTATCGATGATGCAAAGCCTAAACTTGTGCTTAGCGCATCATGTGGGGTCGAAATCAATCATGTCATTGAATATAAGCCACTGCTTGATGAAGCCCTTGAAACCGCAAAGCATCATGTTGAACACTGCATTATTTACCAGCGTGAACAAGCAAAAGCCGATATGCAAGCAGGTCGCGATATTGACTGGCAATCGGCCAGCGATGCAGCCGATCCTATAGAGCCTGTCGCAGTAAATGGGGATGACCCGCTTTATATCCTTTATACCTCAGGTACCACAGGCACGCCAAAAGGCGTGGTGAGAGAAAACGGGGGGCATGCAGTTGCAATGCATTACAGCATGGAGACGGTTTATGGCATGAAGCCGGGCGAGGTCTTTTGGGCGGCTTCCGATATCGGGTGGGTAGTCGGTCATTCATACATCGTCTATGCACCTCTTATTTATCGCTGTACCACCGTTTTATATGAAGGCAAACCCATTAGAACGCCCGATGCCAGCGCATTTTGGCGTGTGGTAGAAGAGCACAAGGTAACCGCGTTATTCAGTGCACCTACCGCATTTAGGGCTATCAAAAAAGAAGATCCGACAGCCGAAGGCTTTAAAAAATACGATACCTCCTCGTTAGAACGCTTATTTTTAGCCGGTGAACGCCTTGACCCTCCGACGTATGAGTGGCTTAAAGAGCACACGGGATTACCGGTGCTAGATCATTGGTGGCAAACAGAAACAGGCTGGGCCATTGCTTGTAATCCAATTGGCATTGAGCAGCTAGGCACAAAACCTGGCAGTTCAACGGTGCCCACACCGGGCTTCGATGTGCAAATTTTAGATATGAATGGTGAGCGTTGCGCACCAAATGAAAACGGCGCGGTTGTAATAAAACTGCCTTTACCTCCGGGTTGTTTACCCACTATCTGGCAAAATGACGCGCGCTTTAAAGCGGGTTACTTGAGTGAGTACCCTGGTTATTACCTCTCTGGTGATGGGGGTTATATTGATGACGATGGCTATTTATTCATTATGGGCCGAACCGATGATGTCATTAATGTTGCGGGTCATCGCCTATCCACGGGGGAAATGGAAGAAATTGTCGCGGCTCACCCTGCCGTTGCTGAATGTGCCGTTTTTGGTGTAAGTGATTCACTAAAAGGGCAATTGCCAATGGCGATGATCGTTCTAAAAGATGATTACCTCGGTGATAGCAAAGAGGTTGAAAAAGAGTTAATCCACGCTGTTAGGCATCAAATTGGCGCAATCGCCTGTTTGAAAAATATTCTACATGTTGAACGATTACCTAAAACACGTTCAGGGAAAATTCTTAGAAAAAACCTTCGTCAATTAGTCGATGGGGAAGAATTAAACATTCCATCTACGATTGATGACGCCTCTATTTTTGACGAGATCAACCAACAACTAAACAATCGCTAAATGCTTTTGTAATGTTACCAAAGGCCTTTTAATAAGGCCTTTATACTCTATTAAAAGCCACGCTATGTATTATTTACCCTACCGGCAATAAGCTGCTTTAAAATAAAACTAAACGTACCCAAAAAACGAATAACACGCTAAACTTATTGAACTTATTTCGTATTTTTATGAGCCTTAAACACATGAAAAAATGGCTTTACCCTCTTTTGCCTTTGGTTGTTTTAACGGGTTGTACATCACTGAGTAAAGATGAATGTTTGCAAGCAAATTGGTATGGCATTGGCTATCAACATGGTGTTAATGGCACCCAATACCAAGATGGCGTAAATGCGTTAGCACAATGCAGTGAGTTTGGCGTGCGTGCAGACATAAGCGAATATAAATCGGGTTATGATCAAGGCCTCAATGTGTATTGTGAACCCGAAAACGGCTTTACGTTGGCCATGCAAGGCATGCCTTATAACGGCGTGTGTAACAGCACTGCGTTTCGTAAAGCATGGCAAGAAGGTAACGACCGTTACCAAGTACAGCAACGACTTATTGATATCGATGATCGTATAGAAGAAATTGATCGTCGGCTACATACTATTCGTGCTGAACTAAACAGTAATCAGCTCGATAATCAACAGCGTAAAAACCTCTACCATGAGCGTAAAAGTTTAGAAGATGAACGTAATGACTTGCGCAAAGAACGGGCGCTATTGCCGCTACTCAATAAACTGCCCAGTGTTGAAATATCAACCGAATGGTAACGATTTTGGTATCGATTTCATCTTATACATTTGCTTATCAGCCATGGTAAGCAACTCTTTCACATTTTTGCCATGATGCGGATACAGCGCAATACCAAAACTTGCGCTGACAGGCTGGGCAGTGGCATAGTTTTTTGCAATTACTTCCACCGCTTTTTGACAACGCAATGCAATTTCTTCGCATACTTCAGGCTTTGCTAAACTAGGTAGTACAATCACAAATTCATCACCTCCTATGCGTGCAAGAATATCTTGCTCACGTAGCTGTAACGCTATCTGCTGGCTAATCGTAAGCAATAAACTATCGCCTTGTTCATGCCCAAAGGTGTCGTTAACCAATTTAAAATTATCAAGATCAAGGTAAATTAACGCAAACTTAGGGTTATTTGCCGTTGTACTTTGCGTGATTGCACGTAACTGAATATCTAACCCTCGCCGATTAAGTAACTTAGTAAGCGGGTCTTGATTAACCAGCTCAGTTAATAATTGACGTTTTTCAACTGCCAGCGAAATATCATCAAAGGCACCTATGTAATGACTTACACATCCTTTTTCATCATATAAAGCATCGATAGAAAGCAGCTCTGGGAAAATTTCGCCCGATTTACGCTTGTTCCACACCTCCCCCTGCCAGCGACCTTTACTCAGTAGTGTTGCCCACATTTGTTGGTACACTTCTTTTCCTTGTTTTTTAGCTGAAAGTATTGCTGGACTTTGGCCTACCACTTCAGATTTACTGTATCCGGTTATTTGTTCAAATGCGGGGTTAACATCGACAATGCGTGGCTCTGGGGTTGTAATTAAAATTCCTCGACTGGTGGTTGAAAAGACGGCGGTTAACAATTTTATTTTTTCATTACTCGTCACTTCTTCACTGACATCTTCTAAGTAACCATTCCACTCAAAACAACCATCATGGCGCGCAATAGGCGACGATTTACCTTCAACCCATATGAGCCCTTTTTTTGGGTGATTTACCCGATAGATTTGATGCCAGTCACATAATTCAACTCGCGAACGCTCAATACTTGTCAGCACACGAGGCAGATCATCAGGGTGTATTACCTGCATGGCAAAAGCATCAGACTCTTTCAATTGGTCTGACGTACAGCCATAAATTTCTATTACTTTTGACGTTGTGAAAGGAAATGAACCGTGACCTTTTTTATCTATTACGTACTGAAAAACAAGGCCCGGTAAGTTATCAGTAAATTTTTGCAGTTTGTTATGTAAAGACTCTATTTCGCACTCTTTTCGCCACTGATTGGTTATATCTATGTGAACGCCAAACATCCATTCAGGATCCCCCTCTTCATCCCATGTTTGCACTTGGCCTTTGTCGAGTACTTTAATCCAGTGCCCTTTTTTGTGCTTCATTCTGACTTCGCATATATAGCGCTCAGTTTCGCCACTAAAATGGGCTTGAAGGTGTCGATGCGATTTTTCGAGATCATCAGGGTGTGCATGCGCAAGCCACGTATCAATAGATACCGGCTGTAAGTCAGCTAAACTATAACCAATAATTGCCGCCCATTTTTCATTAAAAATGGTTTCACCTGTTTTTATATTCCATAGCCATATCCCCGCATCGCTACTATCAAGTATAAGCTGGGCGATGTCTATTCCGAGCTTCGACTGGATCCCCTCGTATCCTTTACTAAATGCCATAGTTAACCTTTTGAGTTGGATCACGGTGAAAAAGTAAGCCTTTATTTCTATTTTAGATAACAAAATAAAAAAAGACTAAAAATGACATTTAGATTTTTGATTTAAATTAAAATTACTCATTTAAGGGCCAATCTGCAGCATCGTATATATCAACAACACGACTCACTGTTTTATCACCCTGCCATTTGCGAATATAACACCCTGTTGGGTCATATAATGCCGTTTGCTTATTAATGTGGAAATGACGCCCACCTCGCGGATCCACGCCAACTCCTGCAATATATTGCCAGTTACCCCAGTTCGCAGCGACATCATAGTCAATGAGCTGTTGCTCAAAGTAAGCCGCTCCAAAACGCCAGTCAACCGCAAACTCATTGACCAAACAACTGGCTGCAATTTGCCGCGAACGATTCGAAATATAGCCCGTCTCATTGAGCTCATGCATTATTGCATTTACCAGTGGAAAAGGTGTGGTTCCTTGGCACCAAGATGCAAAACGTTGACTATTAAATGTTGTTAGCGGCGCCGTTTTTTTCTGGCCTTTAAAGCGAAATAGCTGTCTGCCAACATGCTTTGCATGCCACTTAAAATACTCACGCCAGAGTAATTCAAATTTAATCCAATACGTTGACTCATTCGCACCATTTATATGCTCATAATGTTCAACCTCAGCATACACTTGTTTTGCACTAATAGACCCACCCGCAAGCCACAAACTAAACTTAGTCGTGTTACTGAAGCCGTCTAATTCATTACGTGTTTCTTTGTAGCAGGCCGGTGCGGGCGATGAAAAATAGTGCTGGCAATGTTGTTGAGCAGCAAACAAGCCACCAGACACACTTTCAGGCTCTGTCACTGCATCTGGGATTGGTTGAGCTGGGCAAAGCTGCACTGGGTGTGGCAAACGCGAAACCGCATCACGCGGTGCAGCAATAGCCGCAGGTTCTGCTTCAACTTTTTTACGAAAAGCCGTGAAATTTTTTGGTAAATCGGCAACTGAGAACGGTAAATCAGGTGCTGTAAATAAAGTGTCTTGCTGGTAGGTTTTAATGTCAAGTTCTGGGCATAACTCAGTTATTTTTTTAAGCTGTTTTTGCTCGTAATAGCCCACTTGCTCTGTACAGACAAGCGTTGAAATACCGTGCTTTTTTATACGCTCGTGAATAACCACTTCGGGCTCACCTGTGACCACATGTAAGGTTTGCCCAAGCGCCTCCACAGCGTTAGAAAAAGCCTGTAGGCTCTGTATTAAAAAACGATATCGATGCTTACCAACAGGCCGTTGTTGATAATTGCTTTGTTTAAACCACCTAGGCTCAATCACATAAACAAGGTCAAGTTCACCATTAAAGTGTTCAAGTTCAGATAGTATGACGTTATCACTAATTCTTAAGTCATTTTGCAGCCAATATAAAACACGCTTTTTCATTGTTTACTCTATTAGAAATCTTAATAAATCATACGCAAGCCAGCCTTTTACCGATTAATTTCACGCTAACGCATTATCTAAATCAAAAGTTATCAAGCTCTTACAATCTTCAACTAAGTTTCAGTTTTAGTTAAGTTTTTCTTAAGTTAGTTCTTTTATGCTTTCAAAATGAAGCGTTTTTAACGACTTAGGTTGATGTAGCATGACAACCTCATCGCTAAGTATTAAGTAGGCATAGTTCCAAATGTATAAAATAACACCTGTTTTATTATTCACATGCACTGCTACAGGGACAGCTTATGCAAACGAGCCTTTAAGCTTAGATGTCGTCTGTGAGGTAAAAAGCAAACCCACTGCTGAGTTAAGCGAAGACAAAGACATCACTGTTGATAAACTCAACATTGATACACATACTATTTTTGATCCAAACGATCCTGAAACGACCGCCCTACACCGCTTTATTAACTGGTTACACATAGATACCAAAAACAAAGTTATCAGTGAGCAAATTACCTTTAAAGAAGGTGAGCAAGTAAGTGAGCGTCAGTTACAAGAAGCAGAGCGTATTCTGCGCAATAAAAAATACTTAAGAGATGCCAAAGTTAGCTATACAAAAGATTGCCTTGTGGATGAGCCTAAAGTTGTACAAATAGATACCTGGGATACCTGGAGTTTATTACCAACCGTTAATTTTGGGCGAAGTAGTGGCAACAATAAATACAGCTTGGGCTTTAAAGAAGAAAACTTTTTAGGATACGGTATTCGCGCATCATTAAAGTATAAATCTGATCACGAACGTTCGGGCTTCCATTCAGTACTGCAAATGCCAGTACCTTGGCAGCCTCATGCGACCCTCACTTTACAAGCTGATGATTACGATGACGGGCAAGTCTTTTTAGTGGATTATCATCAGCCTTTTTATCAACGCAGCAGTGACGCACTAATGCGCTACTTTGCACAATCTCAAAAGCAAAAAAGTTATATCTATCAAAATGGTATAACTCGTTCAGAGTTTTTTACTGATGAATTAATCGCCCAGTTTGCCTATGGTGGTATTTTATCGCAAGACAGTCAGCAAACCTTCCACTGGCTTGCAGGGATTGACTACCAAGATGTCAGCTACCGCCCTTTTCAAACAAAACCTTTACTTGCAGGTCTCAACGATTACAGCATTGCTGCACCTTGGCTAGGATTGCATTGGTTAGAAGACAATTACGCTGTGTTGCACGATATTGACCTAATAAACCACAATGAAGACGTTAACCTAGGCTGGGAGTTAAACTCAAAGTTTGCCATCGATACGGTTAATTTGGGGCAAGGCTTTTTATTTGATACTAACCTCACCAAAGCGTGGTTTAACAATAATGCCTTGTATCGGTTTGCCACAGGGGTCAAAGGCAATATTGGTACAGAGCTTGATGACCGCTTAGCTATTTACTCAAAAGCGCAAATGAACTATCGCTGGTCAGATTCATTTGCCTTTTATGCGCATTTAAATGGTCATTGGCAAAACCATGAGTTTGCAGATAAACCGCTGGCTGTAGGCGGTGAAGAAGGCATGCGTGGCTTCCCTGAAAGTTACCAACATGGCACTTCAAGCGTACAAGCAACCGCTGAGCTAAGAATGTACCCAAATATCAATCTGTATCAGTTTGTAGATGTAGGCTTTGTTGGCTTTGTTGATGTAGGCCAAGCATTTGGCAGCACTGAAACTGCGAATATATCAGATTCAATGTTAACCAGTGCGGGTGTGGGTATTCGCCTATATTCATCGCGCTCAAGTAACGACAACGTTATACATATTGACTTTAGTACGCCACTTGGCAGTTACCAAGAGGTTGATTCATGGCAAATAGGAATGTCGGTTGAAACAACTTTTTAAGCATCCTGCTCTTTACTCATCAACTCGCTCATACGCTGCATCAACTCTTGCTCACTGAGGTCTTCTTTGTGTGTGCCTATGGTCCAAATATGACCAAAAGGGTCTTCTAAGGTCCCTGCTCTGTCGCCATAAAATTGATCGTGAACTGGGCGCAGCTCTTTTGCACCCAGCGACAACGCGTTGGCAAATACAGCATCAACGTCTTCAACATACAGCATAATACTCACAGGTGTACCACCAAGCTGATGTGGAGACTTAAACTGCACATCGGGGCACATATCTGAAAGCATGATGTGGGAATCGGCAATTTTAATTTCGGCATGTGCCACGCCACCGTCTGGTAAAGGCATTTGCATCACCAGTTCAGCAGCAAACGCTTGCTTATAGAACTCTATTGCCTTCGTGGCACCTTCAATAATCAAATAAGGCGTTACCGCATGGTAACCTTTAGGTATTGCAGATATAGCCATATTGAACCTCGTGTTGGAACGTGTCTTCTCTAAAGGTAGCAGTTGTTCACAAAATCACTAGCTTATGTACAAAAACACCCACGAACATTCATGATCGCAGGCGTTTTTTAGCAAGGTTTATTGGTTATTCAGGCCAGCTTTGCTCCCCGTCAACGGTAAGCATAGGATGACTAAGCGTTGTGCAATAGCCTGTCGCAGAGGAAGCAAAATAAACATCACCCAACACCGTGTAGCCTTTGGATTTCACTTGCTGCTGTGCTTTATCTGAGGTTGCCATGCCCCACATGCTGAAGTAGTCGCTCAAATCGAGCTCTGTTACTTCTGACAACGCTATTAATAGCCAATCATTGTTACCTATGTTCTGTGCCTCCGACAAACTGTAGTTCGAAAAACCAAGCCCATCTTTTTGTGCCAGCCAATTAGCCTCGCTGTTATCAGCTAGATTAAAAGCACGCTCCAAAATGTGTAAGCGAGGGTATAAATGCCAGCCGTTTTCAAGCTTATTGTATGCCTGTGCCGCCATCATAATTTGTAAGTAAATTGCATGGCTTTGTGACCACTGTGACATCGCTAACTCTTGCATATAAGCATAGGGGTTAGCCGTTTGCTGACTGGCCTGTAAGTGATTAAATAAACCTTCAAATGGCAAGTTTTGACACGACGCCGAGAATCCCGTTTCATCTTCAAATTTAGACTTACTGTAGTAAGAGTAAAAATTGGTATTGGAGTGACCACCAAAGCCTTCGATACGGAATCGGTCTTTTTCAAGACCATGGCCTAACTCATGAATATCGCCATGCCCAGTCGGATTAAAATTCCACCCCGCGTCATACGGGTTACCCGAGCAGCCCCAGCCGCATGTGGGTTGGTCGGCATTCATGTGCTTAACAATATCAATGGTCTGTATTTCAAGATTGCGTGCACTAGCAAAGTCATGAATTTCGGTAACTACATCAATACCTGGGCCTTTAAAACCCGCTAATACATGCGGGTAGTTATGAGTATAACGCTCCACGGCATGGGCAAAGTCAGAGGCAATTGGCCAGTAACCTTCGTTGATCGAAATACGCATTTTCTCAAGCTTTGAGTGTACTTCAAAACCGCCAGTTGCTACTTCGGCCCAATCGTAGTCGCCTTTTTCAAGTAGCTCAGCAAAACGTGTATCATCGCTGCTGCTTCGCCAATACGGATGCTCACCAACATTGTTAAATTCAAAGCTGACGTCTAAATCATTTTGATCGAACGCAATTTGAATTGGCCCACCATAGGGTGAGGTAAAGTACACGGTTTCATTGCTTGTCACTGGCACATGCACCGACTGCAATTTAGCAGGACGATTATAACCATTACTGCTCATATAGTGCGTTGCGCCATCACGTAAGGTATTTACAAACACCTTGGTGTTAACGGCTTGGTTGTCGGTGCGCTTTATCGAGAATGTTTGCCCGGGCAGCGCATACACACCTGTTGAGCGAAAATGCGCTTTACTTTGCATGTTTACTGTCACGCTTTTTGGCGTTACATGGCTAAAGTCACTGCGGCTAAAATTTCCCATATCACTTTGGGTTGGGTTCACTTTACGCACATTTAATACCGCATGATCAGCAAATAACGAGCGAAAAAAGGCATTATTATCAGTACTGAGCTTATCCATCGGAAAACGCACATCTTGGCGATAATGATCGCCAAGCAGCGCTAATAATTGATAAAAGCGATAGCCTTGCTCTGCAAAAATATCGGTTTTTGCTTGGTCAAAGCCTCTAAATAATGAGTTAACTTTAGTGGCTGCATCGCTGAATTGTTGCTGGTATTGACTATCACTCGGACAACTACGGTTATCACAGGTGCTTAAATCTACAGTGAATTCACCTGTTTTAAAGCGGTTCAATAGGGCTTTAATGGTGAGCACATCACTCGGTAGGCTGTTGCTGATTACACTTGGGTTCCATTCTGCGAGTTCTAATCGGTGCCAATAGTTATCACCAGCAACACTGACATGGAATAACTCAAACAAGGCGTTACCCAACGCTGTTTGACTACCATCGCGCTGAACATAAATCACGGCAATATCATTCGCTAGCGCCTGCTTTACTGCTGCAACCACATTATCAATATTTAATCCTTCGCGTTCATGCTGAGAGATAATTAATATATCAGTGTCATCAGTTAAACATCCCGCCAAGGCATCGTTATCACAGCTGGCTTTCTCGTTATAACGAACTCGGTCCTTGTAATGCGTATCGAACCATTCTCTAGTGAGAATGCGGTCTTGAAAATAATAGCTCTGATCAAGCTGTGCCATTACAAGGTTAAGAGGCTGCTCTTCAGTTGCTTCTCTGCCTGCAAGCCAGCTATGGCTGTTTTTCAAAAAGCTGAGCATTTGCTCATTAATCGTATTGCGATACGGGTTACTGCCGAATACGAGGTAGCGGCCGCGCTGTGCATCACTGCTACCCACCACGGCAAGGTTTCTTACTTTTGCTTCATAACCTTCTTGCCAGCTATTATTGGTTAACAGTACGGGCTCATTAAATGGATAAGTGGCCCTTAACAGCGTTGCATCCCATGTTGGATACCAGCTTAGTGCATCCAAGGGTGACTGTGTGTCTAAACCAAATAAACGATTTTTAATCGTTTGAAAGCGCGCTTTGTGAGTGTCAATTTCATTCAGTGCCGCATCAAGTAATAAATCACTGTTTGGCACATCAAGGGCGTTTCCCGATGCAAGAGCTTGTGCCACATAACTTTGCACTATGTTTAACACAAATTCATAGTTCGCGTGTTCACGTGAGTCACTGGCTGTGATAGTGAACCGAAGTTCACCTACATCCTCATCGCTAGGCGTGCCCGATAAGGTATTTGTTTGCGCATTAAAGCTAAGCCATGCAGGTAAACCTGCCACCGTTAGGCTTACCTCATCATTGTCAGTGTCATTATGGGTAAGCGTTAAACTAAATGCGTTTTCTGCACGCGCCTCTGCAGCGAGTGGGCTGATGCTAGGCAATGAATTAGCGCGAGGGGTCACAGTAAATATTTGCTCAGCAAGCTGCGATACTTCACCATCTGAATAACGAAAACGAATGAGCTGCTCGCCACGGTCAGTAAATGCAGGAGTCCCCGAAAAGCGCTGAGTGTTATTATCAAAAATTAACCAATCAGGCTGTGCAACGTCACTCACTATAATCGTATCGTTTTGTGCATCGCTAAATGTGAGCTGATAAGCGTAGGCTTGGCCTTCATTCGCATTAGCTGGCGTTGAAGTAAGCGTTGGCGATGTGTTTTCTTCCCGCGCTTTCTCCACCTTAATATCAATCAACAGCTGTGCTGATAACTGCCCATCCGATACACTAAACTCTATGTTTGAAAACACGCCTGCCTGCTCAGGTATACCGCTTATCGCCCCCGTTGCTTTATCAAAATTGACCCAATTAGGTAAGTTGCTCACCGAAATTGTGAGTGGATCATTATCTGGATCAGACACTTGTGGGTTAAAGTTTAGCGTATCGCCGACCTTTAACGTTTGTGACTGCCCACTGATTTGAGGTGCTTGATTTTGCGGTGTTTCAGTGACCGGAGGTGTAACGGGCGTTTCTTGTGGCTCTGAACCACCGCCACACGCCGTTACTAAAGCGAGTATTGCTGTGCTTAAAAGCGCATGCTGGTATGAAGAAAAAGGTTTGCTCATTAATCTCATAATCGATGTATACATTTTTTTAACATTATAAGCGGATGAGCCACACTATTAACTCGCACGAAAGACGTAAATTGACAACGCTATCAAAACATTTTCAAAAAATAGCCGACTCAAGTAAGTTCTGAATTTTCTGAGTGTGCGTCATGTATTAAAATAACCTTACTAGGGCTAGTATTAATGAAGGAATAAACGAGCAATTTGAATTTGGAAAACCATGAAATCTATTAGCGTTATATGTATCACTTTATTCTTTTTAATAACCAGCTATCCCACAAAAGCTGACATTGCTATAAACGCCACCCCTTTTGACTTTGCCACAACCCTAAGCTTTAACTCTGAAGTGTTGCATCAAGTTCGCTCTATAAATGTGTATTTGCCGCAAAACTATGAAAAAAATACAGACAAACATTACCCGGTCATTTACTTATTAGATGGTTCTAAAAATGAAGACTTTATTCATATAGCGGGCCTGGTGCAATTTGCGAATTTTTCATGGATCAAAATGATCCCCGACACCATTGTTGTCGGGATAAGTAATATTGATAGAAAGCACGACTTCACCACAAAAAGTAACAACCACTTTGACCAGCAAGAACTTCCAAGCCATGGGGGAGCTGAACAATTTATCCATTTTTTACAACATGAATTAAAACCATTAATCGCCAAAGAGTACCGTACTAACGGCACAGAGACCCTAATAGGTCAATCTTTAGGGGGCTTGCTTGCAACTGAAATATTGTATAATCACAGTGCGTTATTCGATCATTACCTAATCATAAGCCCAAGCTTGTGGTGGGACGATGAGGCGTTATTAAAAAGCCAATTTAAACCAAATCATCCTCCTAAATCGGTGTACATTGCTGTGGGCAAAGAAGGCCATGTAATGGAGCGAGTTGCGAAAGAATTATACAAACAACTTGCTCATTCACTTAAAGACAAAAGCCAAGTGAAATTCCAGTTTTTCTCCGAACATGAGCACGGCGACACATTGCATTTAGCGGTTTATGATGCCTTCAAAGACATCGACTACGCGCGTTGAGTCATCGCTATAATCAGCAATAATACCTGACCACTTGAACTTATAATTTAAGCCACTTAAAACAAAGCGGCTAAAAGCATTACCATGCAAATATGGCTCTCGGTTGTTTGTTTAAGCGCAAGCACGTGCCGAGTTCAGTATGTTTTTGCCAGGCTTTGGCATCTCATGTTTTTATAAAACAATTTATAAAGGAATTTATAAAGGAATTTATAACTCATTAAAATTTAAACGTTTAAACAGCGTTTCGTAAGATTATTCCCCCACTTCACTTTTTCAATTACTTTGCTGCCATTCCTTTTCTGCAATAAAAGTAATGATAGTTAATTACCCGCTGTCAGCCCCTTTTTAAATAAGCGCGTGGAAAGCTGGCTTTAAAACAAACACTCAAATGCGAATTATTCTTGATATTATTTGTGTTTTATATACTATAACCGCCATCTTATATGGACTAACAAAAAAAATTGGGATCAACAATGAAATCAATAAGACTTAGCTTATTAACTCTGGCAATTACCGCACAATTTTCAGCAATAGCAGATGATGCAAAGCCTAAGCAAGACATGGAACATTTAGTTATTACCGCCACTGGTTTTGAGCAAAAAGTAACTGAAGCACCTGCAAGTATTTCAATTATCACAAATGAAGATATTAAATCTCACGCCTTTACTTCAGTGCTCGATGCAGTGCAGTATTTAGAAGGCATCGACATTGGTACAACCCGCGACAAAACAGGCCAAGGCAGTGTGAGTATGCGTGGTTTAACAGGTGAATACACCCTGCTATTGATCGATGGTAAACGTCAAAACAACCACGGTGATATATACCCTAATAACTTTGGTGGTAACGCCTTTAATCACGTGCCGCCGGTTGACGCTATTGAACGTGTTGAGGTTATTCGCGGCCCTGCATCGACACTTTATGGAGCAGACGCACTTGGTGGTGTTATTAATATCATCACTAAAAAGCACACTGATAACTGGAGCGGTGCAGTGTCATTTAGCCGTTCATTACAGCAAAACGACGACTTTGGTGATGACATTACCACCGACTTTAGCGTGATGGGTCCGCTTATCAAAGATGTTTTAAGCTTAGGTGTGCGCGGCAGTATTTATGAGCAACAAGCCTCCTCGCCAACATTTGAACCTGCGGTCGATCCTAATGGTGTAGTCCATACTCGCTCACTTGGCTTTGGTAGTGGTGGTCGTACTGTTGATAATGCCAACGAACAATACGGCTTTACTTTAACTTACACACCTTTTGATTCTCATCATTTACGGTTTGATTATGACAACTCAAGCCAAGTGTATGACAACACGCCAAGCTACGATATTGAATCAGGCACTATCACTTACCCTTTAGGCACTAAAGATAATATTGAATCTATTTGGCAAGACAGCCGCGGTCAGGTTAATCCACGTGCAGGTTATGCCGCCGATCAAGAGTTTGACCGTGAGTGGTGGTCATTTAGTTATGATGGTGAGCTTGAATGGGCCACCATTAAAGCGTCGGTATCGTATGTTGATACGCAAAATAACGGCCGCACTTTGCCTCTAAGCGTTAGTGAGCGTATAGAGCTGCAAGCTATGTACGATGGCACTGGCGAATATGAAGGTATGGATGAGCAAGCACGAAAAGATTTAGCCGAAGACACCTTCTTACCCCGCCCAGCTCGCCCACTCGAAAGCAGTCAGTACACGTATGATTTACGCTTTGATATTCCAATCACTGGCGGTTTTGGCAGCCACAATTTAGCGATTGGTGGTCAGTTAATTGATGGTGAGTTAAAAGATGGTGTATTTGGTCTTGAAAGTGACCAAGCCGGTCAAGTTCAAGAACAAAACATGTACTCGGTATTTGCCGAAGATAACTGGATGGCAACCGATAACTTTACTTTCACTTTGGGTGCCCGTTACGACGACCATGATGTATTTGGCAGCCAAGTATCACCCCGCGTGTACGCTGTGTACAACTTATCTGACACTTGGACTTTAAAAGGCGGTGTTAGCACAGGTTATAAAACCCCACAAACAACCGACCTATACGACGGTATTACTGGTTTTGGTGGTCAAGGCACCAGCCCATTTGCTGGTAACCCAGACTTAGAACCAGAAACCAGTGTTAACTCAGAAATCGCGCTTTATTGGACATCACTTGAAGGTGATCACAACATCAATGTCACTTATTACAACACTAAGTTCGAAGATAAAATAGCCCGCGGCGATACCATTTTAAGCTGTGAGCAAACCAATGGTGTGCGCCCGTGTGTTAACTTAGGCCAATACGATCAACTGGGCTATGACAGCTACAGCCAAAAAATTAATATTGATGAAGTTGATCTACAAGGTGTTGAAATTGCAGGTCAATATACACTAACCAACACGGTGTCAATCAATGGTAACTACACATGGACTGACAGCGAACAAAAGAGCGGACCAGAACAAGGCAAACCATTAACTAACAGTGCTGAGCACATGGCCAACTTAACGCTAAACTGGGAAGCCACCGACTCAATCAACCTTTATTTACAAGGTGTGTATCGCTCAGATCGTTACCGTGGCTGGGATAACGTGCACGATAAAGCGCTGTATTACAAAAACTACAACCTACTTAATCTAGGTGCACAGTTCTATGTTAATGAGTACGTGCAAATTAACGCTCGCGTAAACAACCTACTCGACGAAGATTTCACCTCTTATAGTACGAGCTATACCGACTTAAATGGGGATGGTGAGTACGAGTACCTAACAGGTCGTGGCGTAGTGAGTGAAGTCACTTTCACTGATGACTACAACGTAAAAGATAAAAGCCGCAATTTCTGGGTTGGCGTTACCGCTTACTTCTAATATTTTTCTCCCTGAATATAGGCAGCACTCACTGTTGTGCTGCCTACTTCGAGCAGGTCATCCGACTGTCACTAAACTGCCAACAATGCCATTTATACTTCATTAACCTGCGTAAGCCTGTTAGTTAAATAATGGAAAATATTCTCACAGCCAGCGGTATATCTATTAGTTACCAAGATAAAGGTGACCTTGATGCACCTGTGATCATATTGATTATTGGCTTAGGCGCACAATTTACCGTGTGGCCAGAGGCCTTGTATAGTGGTTTAGTAGAAAAAGGGTTTAGAGTAATTCGCTTTGATAATCGCGATGCAGGGCTGTCATCATCGCTCGATGAATTAGGCAAACCAAGCCTTATTAAACATTGGCTGAGCCGCCGTTTACCGCTACGCACCCACCTCCCCTACTCATTAGATGACATGGCCCGTGATGTAAAAGAGTTGATGAATGCACTTTCTATCAAACAAGCGCATTTAGTGGGGGCATCAATGGGGGGCATGATTGCACAAATAGCTGCTGCAAAGTACAAAAAGCGCGTACTCAGTTTAACCACCATTATGTCGAGTAGTTCACCTTGGTCGTTTTCAGGCTCGAACATTAATTTGCTCATAAAACTAGCTAAAATACAGCCACGAAACCGAACTAAAGAAGCCGAAATAAAATACAACGTACGCCTTAATCAATTAATTGGCAGCCCTGCTTACCCGCAAGATGAATGCGCTTTGTATGAAAACGCAAACCGTTATATTAAGCGTGCCGCTCATAATCAACAGGGTTTCAAACGCCAACTAGCAGCCATTGCAGCAACCCCTTATCGCGAAAAACTATTGAAAAAAATTAAAGCCCCGACCTTGATTATTCACGGCAGTGCCGACCCTGTCATCCCTCTTGAAGCTGGCATTAATACCGCACTTATAATCAAACGCAGTAAATTAAAAGTGGTGCCCGGCATGGGGCATGATTTTCCACCCGCTTTAATGAAAAAGATGACTAAATGGATAGCAAAGCATGCCCGTAGAGCATCAAAAAAGCTCCGTTAAATAACGCATACTCATTACGAATGAAAAACGTTATGAGCAGCGCTTTAATCAACCACTAAACTGATGCCAAGGACCTGTTATGGCGAGTGTTTTTGCTGGTGAGTATACATTCACAAACAAGGTACTGCCATCGGGCGAAAAACAGGCTCCAGCAAGTTCTGTTTGCGCAACCAAACGCGCAAAATTATAAACCTGTCCTTCAGGAGTCACACCACGTAAGTGATTATCAACCACATCGGTGTATTGATCTTCACAAACAATTAAATGGCCATTTGGTGACACTGTTAAGTTATCGCCAAAGTTATAGAGTGTTTTGCTGGTACTCTCAACAAACAACGATATCTTGCCAGGTTGCTCAGCTTCTTTATTAGTGCCTTCAAATTCTGATGGCTGGTATTTCATTACCTGACCAAGTTGCTTTTTACCGCCATTAGTACAACAAAAATAAAGCTCTTTATCACCCCAGTGAATGCCTTCACCTCGCGCAAATAAAGCAGCGCCTTGCTTAAAGCCACGTAAGCGTAAGTCATCTTTCGGGCTTTCAGGGTTATCTAAGTCAATCCACTCAACATCCAACTCTTGATGCAGTGGCATGGTCTTACTATGCCAGTTACGGCTATCGAACTGTGGTTTCCCTTTAACGACCATTGCTTGTAATTGGCCGCCTTTGTGCAGCTTGCCATATTCGTTAGGAATGAAACGGTAAAAAACGCTGTCACCCTTATCTTCGGTTAAATACACAATACCAGTGCGTGGGTCGACAGCGGCCGCTTCATGATTAAAGCGTCCCATGGCTTTCAAGGGCTCAGGTTTAATGAGGCCTTTACTATTGGCAGGCACCTCAAAAATATAACCATGATCTTGATTGAATCCATCGGCTTTGGTGTCGGTTGTTTCTTCACAAGTCAGCCACGAGCCCCAAGGCGTAATACCACCAGAACAGTTACGAATAGTGCCCACTAACGAAAGATACTCTTGCTCTTTTTGATGGGTTTTTAAATTATAAATAATGTGGCTGGTGCCACCAGGAAGTGCGACACCTTCGCGGTTAGTATCGAAGGCGAATGGTGTTTTATGCTGTGCGATACTGGTTTCGGCTTTAGTTAAATCTGTTGGTTTTAATTCGTGGTTACGCACCAAGGCCACACGGTCATTACCAAGAGCAAGACAGCCCATACCATCGGCTTTGTCGGGAACAGTGAAGCCATCTGACATTTTCTCACCTAAGCTCGAAATAATCTGATAACTAAAACCTGCGGGCAAATCTAATAGCGCATCAGGGTCAGGCAATAAAGGACCAAACCCTTTGATCGTTGTTTGCAAATCATTAAGCGACACTTTGCCAATGGCACTTTTTGATAACCCTAAAAAGGCTAACGTACCCGCCCCTACCAAAAATTCTCGACGTGAAACCATGCTAACTCCAAGCTGAAACCAGCTTTATCATACAAATAAAAAGAGCATTATAAAGCAAAGAAATCATAAAAAGTTACAGTATCACAATCTTCACGAAAATGTCATAAAGCACCTAATAACGACGCTTTAATCACTACGAGTTGTTGATTAGGCACAATAAAATTAAATAACGGTGATATTCCAAACTGCAAAACTAACCATTCACATAACCAGACTAGCCATTTTATGAATGCGCTTAAAAGTCATCATCACAGTATTGTGAAAAGTTAATGTTCTCTCTAGTGGAGTGTTTCAAACTCGGAATAAGCAATTATTTTCGAGATGCTTATATTTTTGCTAAGTCGCCACAACTCGTTACTTGATTACGACCTTGATGCTTTGAACGATACAACGCATCATCTGCACGTTTTAGTACTGTTTGCCAACTTGTTTCTTGTGGGTTCAACATTGCAACTCCGACACTTACTGTCAGATACACAGTTTCATCGTCTAAAATAAGCGGTGTTTTTGCAACTGATTTTCGAATACGCTGTGCCAATAATTCAACGTCTTGGCCGCTTATGTGGCTCACTAACACAGCAAACTCTTCGCCTCCTAAGCGAAAATATTGGTCATATTCCCTGAGTTGCTGTTTAGCAATTGCGGTTACATGTGCGATAGCTTTATCGCCAAGTATATGTCCAAACTGATCGTTCACTGATTTAAAGTGGTCAATATCAAACACTATAAAGGCTAACTGGGTGTCATTGCGTATACATCGCTTTAGCTCTTTATTAGCAAATACCTCAAGCGCTTTACGGTTATACCATCCTGTTAAATGATCCGTTAAAGAATACTCTCTTAACGCGAGTTCTTTTCGCCAAGTCACCACAACAGAAAATGCTATCGTCAGTAAAAAGTAAAAAGCGATAACCGCTAAACTGCCTATGTTTAAAAGTTGATGCTTTTCAATCCATGGCGTATTTTCAACCCCTGTCAGTAATAAGTAGCCTCTAAATAACTGTTGCGCCGAGAAAATAAACAACAAAATAATGAGCAAGTAATACGCTTTGCCCGCTTCTTCATTTCGGTGCTTCCAAAGTGCTAACATCGCCGAAATATCAAGTGCAGCGATCATCGGGTACAAAACAACAATTCGCAGTTCAATTGACTCATTCATTGCTGGCACAAAATGCATAACAAAAATGCCAACAAAAACGATCAGCACAACCCCCCACATCGAACGATTATATAAGCATTTAGATACGCCACTGAAAAGCGCTGCATGCCCAGCTAAATAGCAAGCATTCGCAAAAGCAGGATGGAAAAACGAAGGAAAATCGACATTAGTCGCGAGAATACCCGATAAATTGGAAGCGAAAAATAATGCACCACACACCAGCCAATCAATTAAATAACTTTCGTTACGACTCGCAATGTACAAAGCAGCCATTGTTAACATCATTATAAAGCTAACCAGTGCCGTACAAACGAGCAATGTGTGGAGATCCATTCTTATTATTATCCCTTAATTAGAATTAGGGGGTGGATAATAAACCAACAATTAAGGCAAGTTCAATAGCCAAACTTAGAATATAATCCTCGAATTGACTATTATTTGTTCTATAGCGTAAAGATATAAAATTAAATATATTTTTCCATAACTTAAAAATGACTCGCTATTTTTATCTATAGACAAAAACCCTCTCATAAAAACCGCCTCTATAAAAACAGCAACTTTACATTTAACACGTTGAAATAAATGAGTTTAGAAAATAACTCCATGCTGTATCGGCTAAACAATGCCTAACAAAACAGGGGGTTTCTGGACTTTATAAGTAACCTTATTTAACAGGTACATTCTCAACGTATTGATTAAAAGTATGAGCAGTCTGCTGTATTCATAGAGTGATTAACATGATTATTAAAATGCTTAAGAGTCATTTATCACTCTTTTAATCTCTCCTATTATGCTCGCTCATCTAGTTTATTTTAGCTTTCAGAAGCATACACTAAATGTTGAATTTGGGAGCATTGAAGCTCAAGTGGCATGTAAAGCGTTTGCATATTCTTACGACTCAATGCGGCATGAAGTGGTAAAGTGGCTAGCCCCTTAATGGTGATGTTGGCAACATCAGGGGTTTTAATTAACCTAACAACCTCTCTGTCACCATATTGAGAGATAGAAGGTATAAAAGGCCGTAATTGCTTAATTAGTTTCTCTAATAAAATATCACTGACATCACCACCAATGATGATTGTTTGCGTATTCAAAAGAGACTCAAGCGTATGAATAGCAATGCGCAGAGGCTCGGCGGCTTGGTCTACCCACCTATCTAAATGTTTACTTACAGCTGATTGGGTAATGACTTCTTCTTGCGTTAAATCATTTAAATTAAGCATCGCTTTTAAGGATGTTATCGATGCAAAGTCGTTTAACCGTCCTAATTCGGCTGTGCTTTCATCTGTTTCTGGTGTTACAAAAATATCACCTAACGCGCCTGTTAGGCCATTTTGACCAAGCAAAATTTGCCTATCATACACCACCGCTGATTCAACTCTTGAGCCTAAGTGTACAAAAATAAAGTTGTGAAGTTGCTGTGCTTCTCCAAATAACATTTGAAAAGCAGCACACGCCGAAGCTGAGGTTTCAAGCGCCACGGGTAATTGCAACTTATTGGCTAAACGTTGCTGCCATTGCTTGTTAAATGTAAAACGATTAATCGCCGTATCATCACTGACTTCGAGTGATAACCCAACGCCTAAAATTAATGACTTATCAATATTATCGATTTGCACTAGCGTGTCGACTAAATACGCTGCTTTATCTAACAGCGCATCAGGTTCAACCAAGGTATGCAGTCGGTTTATTTGCTCACCATTTAAGTAGAAAAGTCCCACTTCTAGTTCGTTATTCAACACTCTTATCGCAATGCTATAGGCTGCTTTTTTATTTAACACGAGCATTTTAGACGGTTTTCCTGCACCTTCTGCTTTTTTAATCCCGACTTCTTCTACTAGTTTTGCCGCTAGCAGCTCTTCAACCATATTGGTGATTGTTTGCTTTGTAAGCTGAGTATTTCGCGCAATTTCCACACGCGAAACAGGGCCTTGAGTAACAATTTGCGAGAGTACAAGACGCAAATTTATCGCTTTATTTTGCTTTGCGTTAGATCCTTTCACTGTAAGCCCACCTTTTTTACATCTTTCTTCGTTTACAACGTCTTACGCAGTTTAAGCTATCGTAACAGGAAACCGAACAAAAATTAATTAGTAAAAACATTTGACATATTTATACTCATGCATAAATATGATTATAAATAAAACAACTTAGAAACGTTACTTTTACTTTAATTTCACATTACAAAACAAGCTTACCTATAAATTACAATTAGTTACAGTAGGCTATGATAATTAAGTCAAAGTACGTGCATTAAACAGGATTGTTTAACATGTCATCGACTAAAAAAAACAGCAAGCAAAGCATACTCAAATCAGCAAACCGCTACTTTTTACACGTATTATGCTCGTTATGCTTTTACAGCTTTGCTTTATCGGCACAAGATAGCCAAACAATAGACTGGTCAAAAGCAGCGAATGCCAGCGACATAGCGCTCTCTTCAGAACAAATAAAGACTATAAAAAATAAACACCTTACCGCAGCACTCGCTTGGCATGGCGCAAGCCCGTGGATCAATGCCGTTAGCCGCGGAGCAGAAGATGAGTTTAAAAAGCTTGGTATCAAAGTGATTGCACAAACCGATGCGCAATACGACCCTGCAAAACAAGTGGCTGATTTAGAGAATATTTCAACTCTAGAACCCGACCTCGTTTTATCTCTGAGCATTGATGGCATAAGCACTAAATTAAGCTATCAAAAAATACTTGCCGTCGGCGCCAGACTGGTTTTATTAAGTAACCCGATTCCAGGATTTAAACATAACCAAGACTATGTCGGTATTGTGACTGATGACATGTTTGGTATGGGAGAAGCAGCCGCAGAATTAGTCGCGCAAGCATCAAATAATGCGGGCAAAGTAGGGCTTATTTTCCATGACGCTAACTATTTTATTACCAATAATCGCGATCAGGCTTTTCGAAAGGCCTTAGCGCGCTACAGCAATATTAAAGTGATCAGCGAAAAAGGCTTCGTAAAAGAACATGAAACAAGCAATATCGCTGCAGCAATGCTCTTACAACACCCTGAAATAGATACTCTTTATGTATCATGGGATGCGGCAGCAGAAGGCGTTATTGAAACGCTACGCTCGATTGGCCGTAAAGATATAAAAGTTATTACCCATGATTTAGGGGTAAATAACCTGCTTGATATGGCGATGAATGGCAATGTATACGGCACCATTTCAGACAGACCCTACGACATTGGTAAAACCATGGCTCGCATTGCAGCTGGGGCTGAAATAGGTATTCAAGCACCTGAATTTACACTGGTCCCTTTCGACTCAGTGACCCACGAAAATATTGCCCCTATTTGGCAAAAAGCATTTAAAGCACCGCTGCCTAAATTACTTGATTTAGCATTAAAACAATAAGGAACGACATGAGCATAAATCAACTAACACTAAACCAAATAAAGGGGATCGCGTTGAAGCGAGAGTTCTTTATTTACTATATTTTTCTGACCGTGATGCTGCTATTTACCATTACGCTCCATGACAGTGGCTTCTTTAGCCTCACCAATTTCATGAATATCGTAAGACAAACAGCGCCCGTCACTATTATGGCTATTGGACTTACGTTTGCATTAGCCGTTGGGCATATTGACTTGTCAATTGGTGCCGTTGTTGCACTTTCGGCGTTAGTCGGCGCGATTTTGCTACAGCATGTAGGCATTCCTCTTGCTGTTGTTGGCGCCTTGAGCGTGGGACTCATTGTGGGCCTTATTAACGGCTTACTAATCGAGCGCTTGCAAGTGTCTTCATTGCTTATCACCTTAGGTACAATGGGCGTAATTACAGGCGTTGCACGACAAATTACTAATTTAGAATCTGTGCCAATTATCGACCAAACTTTCACTGCTTTTTTTGGAGCGGGCGAGCTTTTTGGTGTGCCTTCCTTACTTATTTGGACTGTTGTGGTAGCAGCAATTGCCTACATTGTTTTAACAAAGCTTGCTTTTGGCCGTCACTTACTCGCCGTGGGAGGCAGTCCAAAAGCAGCCCTCGCTATGGGCATTAAAGTGACACGCATTAGACTTTATGCATTAGTTATTTCTTCTTTAGCAGCGGCGCTTGCAGGCTTGTTGTATGCCGGTCGTTTACATGGTGCACGCTACACACTCGGCGAAGCAGACTTATTAACTGTGATTGCGGCTGTTGCCATTGGTGGAACCAGTCTTTTTGGTGGTCGCGCTTGCATTATTGGCGCAATTTTAGGCTCGTGGTTAATGGGTATGATCAATAACGGGTTAATCCTTTCTGGTTTTTCCACCAATGAACAAATGATTGCGCGCGGTGTAATTTTAGTAATTGCCGTTGCTATTGGTGTCAAGGAGTTAAAAAATGGTTAGAACAGCACTCGACCAAGTGGCCTTAGAAGTCCGAAATATACAAAAAAGTTTTGGCGGTGTTCACGCACTTCAAGGGGTTAACTTTACCATTAACAAAGGCGAAGTTGTTGGCTTACTCGGCGACAATGGCGCTGGGAAATCAACCTTAGTTCGCTGTGTTTCAGGCATTCATAGCCCAGACGAAGGCGAAATAATCGTGAATGGTCAAGTGGTCAATATTGACTCCCCTTTAGATGCACGCAATGTTGGAATCGAAACAGTTTTTCAAGACCTCGCCATGGTGCCAGAGTTCAACATTACAGAAAATTTATTTCTGAACCGTGAAATAAAACACAAAAACCCTATTCTTCGTCGACTAGGCTGGCTTGATAAAAAAGCCATGGAGAAAAAAGCCAAAAAAGCATTAAACCGACTTAATAGCCGTATTCCTAGTTTTGAAGAACAGATTTACCGTTTATCGGGCGGACAGCGCCAAGCTGTGGCCATTGCCCGCGCTGTAAACTGGGGAGCTGATATCGTTATTATGGACGAACCAACAGCCGCTTTAGGTGTTGAGCAAAGTGCCCAAGTCAATGAGCTTATCAACCTTATCAGCTCTCAAGGCGTTGCCGTATTATTGATCAGCCATAATATGCAGCATGTCGTAGAAACATGCGACAGAGCGGTTGTACTTTACCAAGGTAGATCGGTTGCCGATGTTGCTGTATCCGAGGTAAGCAAAGAAGACTTAGTTAGCCTCATCACAGGCGCTAAAACAGCAGCATAAGGAAGTATAATCATGAGCATAGAAAAAAAAGTAGCCCAATTAATCGACACCTTGCCCTTAGCCGAAAAAGTGGGTCAACTGTTCTTACTTGCTTTTGCAGGTAATGATTACGAATACGCAAAAGCATTAGTTAAATACTACCATGTGGGTGGTTTTTATATCACAGATGACAACGCTGCCAATCCTAAAGAGGCAACGAATTTGGCGACTATGCTACAACAGGAAGCCGCTTTAAGAGCATGTGATGTCCCTTTATTACTCGCAGTAGATCAAGAAGGCGCTTGGGGAATACTCACACACCATACCGATTTAGGTCCCGGTAATCTGGCGCTGGGCCAAGCAAATGATCGCGCACTTACCGCAGACATGTACCAAGTTTATGGTGAGCAAATGCAGAAAATTGGTTACAACACCCTGCTTTCGCCTTGTGCTGATGTCAACGCAAACCCTAATAACCCGATTATTGGCTTACGTGCTTTTGGTGAAGAAACGGTTGGAGTTGCCCATCATGTCAGTGCTGCAGTCGAGGGAGCAAATAAGTCGGGAAACCTGTGTTGTGCAAAACATTTTCCTGGTCATGGTGATACACAGAGTGATTCACATCAAACCCTCCCCATTGTAGATAAATCTTTTACCGCACTCATGCAACAAGATTTAGTTCCGTTTAAAGCCGCTATTGAGCAAGGCGTAGGGCTTATTATGACAAGCCACATTTGCTATCCGCAAATAGACCCTAAAAACCCCGCAACTCTATCGAAGATCATATTGCAGGACATTTTACAAAAACAATTAGGTTTTAAAGGGCTAATTATTACCGACAGCATGAATATGTGGTCAATGAGGCATAATTATGAGCCTGCCGAAGCCGCTATTAAAGCGCTTGAAGCAGGTGCCCATATTGTCATGTTAAGTGAGGAGCATTACGAAAACAGCACAACCCCCTACAAAGAAATTCAAGCGGCGACTATTCTAGGGGTTATCGACGCTGTAAAAAATAACGTTCTGGATGAAAAAGTCATTAATGACCGGCTTCAACAGGTACTCGTGTTCAAATATAGGCACTTTGCAGATTCGCCGACGCCAACGAACAGTCTGCTTAATAAAGCCTCTGACATTGCAAAACTTGCAGCAGAGAAAGCCATAAAAGTATTGAGAAATGAACAAGGACTTTGGCCACTCAACACTCGTCCATTTACCTTAGCATTTGCTGCAAACCCGAAAGGTTACGAAAAAATAACTAACGATAGAGGCATAGGCCCCAATGATCCTTTATCGGCTCAACATGTCATTGTAAGTACGCTACAACAACGCAATACGCCCCACACACTGCTTAGCTATCAGCAACTGTTAGCGGCTCTTAACAACGACGACTTCGAACTCAACAGCCCCCTTGTGCTAGTAACCGAAGATTACCCTTTGCCCGGTGAGTCATTTGATGTTTCTGAGCAACAAAAAATACTCAAAAAGGCAATCGATAAATGGCCCGATCAGCTTATCGTTATTGCCATGCGCTCTGACTACGAACTCGAAAACCACCCGCAGTTAAAAACGTATATTTGCGCCTACTCAAGCAGAGCGATTAGTGCAGAAGTTATAGCAAAGCTGTTATAGAGCGTTCATAAAACAACCAAATTAAACTTGACAATTAGTCAAAATGATTTAATAAATAATTAGTAAATCAATTTTATTAATTATAACGATAACAAAAAAGGATAACCTAATGAAAACAACCGCTGCTTTAAAAACCCATTATTTAACGCTATGCATAATGACAGCGCTATCAAGCGTATCGCTGTCAACTTATGCTCAGCAAAGTGAATCACAGGCACAAGAAAACAAGGAAATGGAGACCATTGAAGTGCGTGGTATTCGTCGCAGCCTGACCGAAGCATTAAACACTAAGCGCTTTGCAGATTCTGTTGTTGATTCTATTTCAGCTGAAGATATTGGCAAATTCCCAGACAAAAATATCGGTGATGCCATGCAACGTATTCCTGGTGTGACTGTCGTACGTACATTTGGCGAAGTAGCGGGTGTAACCGTACGTGGCACAGCACCAGAACAAAGCATGGTATTACTGAATGGCCAAAATGTTGCCAGTGTCGGTTGGTTTGATTTAGGTGGAATGAATCGAAGTTTTAATTTTGAAATGCTGGCAGCAGAACAAATTTCTGGAATGGATTTATACAAATCAGCCGAGGCCGATATCAACGAAGGCGCAATGGGAGGCACAGTTAACCTCAGAACAAGAAAACCACTTAACTTAGAAAGTGGCACCGTTTACGCTTCTGTTGAAAACAGCTATCACGCCAATGCTAAAACATGGTCACCCGCTTACTCAGGCCTTGTAAGTTGGAAAAACGACGATGAAAACTTTGGTGTTTTAGTTGCCTACTCTAATGAAGAGTCAAAAGTATACCGCGAAACGCTATCAAACTTTGGTCCCGCTGGTAACACCACATTTGTCGATACAAATGGTGTAGAGCGCCAATCATATGGTGCAATGTCATCCATTTTATTTGATGAAGACAGAGAGCGAAGCAGCTCACAAATCACGCTACAATACGCACCTAGCGACGCCTTAAGCATGGATTTAAACTACAACTTATTTGAACTTGAAAATAGCCATGTAAACTCAGCACAATTTGCGATTGTCGGCTTTGGGCAAATGCAAGGTGACTCTGTTGTTGTCAATGATCAAGGTATTGTCACAGCTGCAACATCACTTGCGTCGGGTCCTGGGCTTGCTCCCCTTTTCAATAATACCGTATTACGAACACCCAAAATGCAAACCGATGCACTGAATTTTTCGGTTAATTACAATGCAGACACATGGTCAGCAGACTTTGTAGTTGGTCGCTCTAATGCCGAAGGCCGTACTTTACAGTCAAGTACGTGGTGGGGTGATATTACCGACACTGCAAACTCAAGCTTTAGTTTTGACGTTGCAGGACCTTTGGAGTTAATTCCAACAAACCCTGATTATATGAGCGATCACAGTAACTTTGCGCTATTTCAAGAGTTCACATTTATTAACTACAAACGCGATAATACAATTGATTACGCCCAAGCTGATTTTACTTTCCAGCTCGAGTCAGGCTTGTTTACATCGATACAAGCAGGCTTGAAAGTGCAAGAGCAAGTTTTTTCATCACAAGGTGATTTCCAAGATTTAGATGTCGCGGCAGCTCAAGCAGATAACTTAACCCTCGCCGATTTCAATGGTGGCTTTGTATCAGGCTTACACAGTGCTGAAGGTCGTGCAGGCAGTTTGTCAGCATTCCCTGTTGCAAGCACCGCAATATGGGATTACGCACACAAAAATAAGCCTTCTGAAATCACCGTAAAAGATGCTTTTTCGATTGAAGAAGATATCACTGCTGCCTACGTGAAAAGTAATTTTTCGGGTGAAGGCTTTAGAGGTAACATCGGCTTACGCTATGTCGACACTGATATTCTCTCAACCGGCAGCATTAATGGCGAGCCAGATAAAATCAACAAAAGTTACAGTAACTACTTACCAAGCTTTAACTTAGCTGTTGATTTATCTGAAGAGATGATTTTTCGTTTCGCCGCAGGTTCTGCAATTTCACGCCCTGATTATGACGATATGAAAGTGGCAGATATCATCTCAGAAAGCTTTCAAACAGCCAATGTCGGCAGCCCCGAGCTTGACCCCTATAAGTCAGATCAATATGACATGGGTATAGAGTGGTATTTCAGCCCATCATCTATTATCGGTGCTACATTCTTTATTAAGAACATTAGCGACTACATTGAGCAAACCACCGTTAAAGAAAATTACCCTGGTTGCGGTCCTGAATGTCTTGTAACACGTTCAAGAAACGTTGGTACAGCCGATGTACGAGGCCTTGAATTACAATACCAACAAGACTTTGATAATGGCTTTGGTATTCAAGCAAACTACACCTATACAGACAGCAGCCGCACAAATTCAGCGGGCGAAGAAGTTCCTATTGAAGAAGTATCACAAAACTCATTTAACCTATCTGGTTACTATGAAAATGAAATTTTCAGTGCACGACTAGCCTATAACTACCGCGATGACTGGGTTCGCCAGTATAACGGAAGTAGTTTAGACAGCATGAACGACCCGTATGATCAATTAGATGCATCGATTGTTTGGCATTCGACTGATTATCTAGATATCACCCTTGAGGCAGCTAACTTATTGAACGAAGCCCTCGTCTTACGCCAACCAAAAGCAGGCAACATTGTGCACAGCGTAGATGAATTTGGCACCCGTTACTTTGTTGGTGCAAGTATACGATTCTAGACACCTAATTATGCATATTTTTGCATAATTGTAAGCAGCCATCGGCTGCTTGCACAACAGGTAAGGCTTACGTTTTTCCTTATCTAGCTCTTTTAGCTAACACAGAGCTCCATGCTCTACCATAAGGCAAGTTGCCCAGCTTGCCTTACTTTCACACCTGCTTATAAAAAAATTGGGAATAAATATCTCGTCTGTTCGTTACCTCTATGTCAATTCGTAAAAAAGAGGACGAGACAATGACTCACTTTAAACAAACTTTAATCGCAATGTGTGTAGTAACTTCAGCAGGTTTAACAACGGCGAGCTACGCAGCAGATGTGCAATTATCGGTATCAACCGACCAACAAGCTTCAAGTAATATGCAAACATCTCTTGCACCGGCTAATGCAAGCCAAACAAGCACGACATCATTGATGCAAAATAGCCAAGTTTCAGGCTCTGCGACAACTCAAAACTCAGCCACAGAAACAAACACGACTACGAGCAACAGTGCACAAACCAGTACTGAAACAAACACAACAAACACGGCTCAAAATGCTGAACAAACGCCTACTGCAACTACCGCAAGCTCACTTAATAGCATTAATGAGTCTGCCAACTCAGTGAGTGTAACAGCGATATCAAACCAAGCAGGTGCAACTATTGATAACAGCGTATCGATGGTTAATGCAATGACCACAAGTAATGCAATTAACCCTACTGCACTGACCTTGCAAAACCAGCTAGATCAGCAAACAAGTTCATTAACTCAAGCGAACATAACCGAGCTCCCACTGCTTGATGTGAACCAAGTATCTGCCATTAGCAACAACCTACAATCAAGCCTGTCAGGGAATGTGCAACAAGCCGCTATCGACTCTGTGCAAAGTAGTGTTGAGCAAACGGTAACTTCTACTGTGAGTAATAGTGTCAGCCAACAAGTTGCTGACCAAGTCACCGCGACCACAACAACAGAAGTGGTTAACAGTATCCAAAATAGCCTTAATTTAGGCCTTTAAAGTCGTGTTGTGCCGGGTTATTACCCGGCGCACTTTTAAGGAGGTCGCTATGCGTACACTAACAACACTTGCTGTAATGAGTGCAATGACGTTAAGCATTCATGCAACCGCAGCCGATGCAACGTTTAATACACATGCTCAGATTGGTTTAACGAGCAACTCAGATTTAGCAATAAAAGAGCTCGATGTCATTTCATCGCAAAGTGACACTGGCACCTTGCTGTCTGCGGGTCTAAGTGCAGAATTTAAAGCAACCGATGCACTCAAGTTCACACCCAGTTATCGTTATGAAAACACCAATTACCATACCTTGGATCAATACGACTTATCGCTCCATCAATACGGGTTAGACACAAATTATAAGCTAACACACACTGACATTGGCTTTCGTTATGATGGTGCAACAGCCCAAGTGGCAAACAAAACATTTTTAACGCTCGACCAAGGAAGTCTTTACATAGGTCACTTTGTCAATAACACCACATATTTAAGAGCAGCATTGAAAGCGGGTGAAAAACAATTTACCACTCAACCTGCACGTGATGCACAAAGCCTTGGCCTTGACACCAGTCTTTTTTATTTTATAAATCAAGGTAATACCATGTTGCTACTGGGTGCGAGTCTCGACAAAGAAGAGGCAACTGAGCAACAATATGACTTTTCTGGCTGGACTTTAAATACGCGCGTTTCACACACGTTCACCGCTTTCGGCAACACAAATAAAGCGAGCATTGGTTGGCGATATCAAGATAAAGACTATCAAGAGAATCCAAACGATATGCTCACTGAGCCAACTCCATCACGTGATGAAAGCCGCCATGTCTTAACCGCGCATTGGCAACTATCGCTGCTTGATTCGTTAAGTTTAATTACCGAGGCTGAGTATGGGGATTATCAATCTCAATTAGAGGCAAATACATACACACAAAGCATTGCATCCATTTCTTTGCGTGCTGAATTTTAAGCCTTAATAAGTGATTGAGCCATGCCCAAACACGCTATCTTTTCCGGGTTTTCCTTTATCGACTGCACGCTCAACTAACTTATTATAGATAGAATGGGGTGTGTAATCGGGGTTCGCCGCCAAACATGCCGCAGCCGCAGTCACCTGCGGCGCCGCCATTGAAGTCCCTGATTCAACCCCTACACCACCGCCCGAGTTTAGTGTTAATACGTTGACACCTAAGGCTGCAAAATCAATGTAGTCACCTTTATTTGACCAACGGTATATTTGCCCATTTTTATCAACCGCACTCACTGCAATAACATTTTCATACGCCGCGGGATAAAGCGGCAATGCAGCGGGGCCATCATTACCGGCTGCTGCAACAAGAGTCACTTGCTGCGCAATTGTCGCCTTAATTGCTGCCGCTAAAATAGCATTATCTGGCCCAGTAAAACTCAGGTTAATCACTGGAACTTGCGCAGCCACCAGCCAATTTAAGGCATCAACAATAGCAGCCAATGTGGCACCCTGTGACAAGTCTGATTGACGATAAAAAACCGCCGCGCTGTATAACGTTGCTTGGTTTAATAATGGCGATAACTTGGCCGTTTTACCAATCATAACACCGGCGACCGCAGTGCCATGTAAGTCAGGTGATGCCACGGAATTGGGTAGAAATGACCGAGTCTCAATGGTGCTCCCCACAAAACCAGGGTGCGCCAAGTTAAGTGCGCTGTCGATCATGCCTACCCGCACAGGCAAGTCGCAAACGGGCAGGTTTTTATGTGTGTTAACACCTTGCAAAGGACCTTGCTGCGCTTGATAAATGTGATTACGTCCTAATAAGGCCGCATCATCTATCGACAAAAGACGTTGTAATTGAGCTTTTGAATCAAACTGTTCAGGCACCACAAATCGTAGTAAAACCATTCCCAAAGCATCGTATGATTGACGACTGACTATCCGTGCACCAATGTGCTCTAGCTTCGCTCTATGCTGCTCATTGGCTAACAAAATCCATTGCCGTTCGACGGCTCTAAAACCCTGCTCTGTTTCGATTTCTATGAATGCTGGTTTTCCTACCGTATTCAAAATGGCCAACCGGCTGGGTAATGCGCTTATATCAGTCGCAAGTTGTTGAATAGAATCAATGCTAGGCAATGCGCGACGTGGAATATCGAGCCTATCTTCAATACGTTCAATAGCTGGGTCTATCTGCTCTATAATAGGGCTGATCGGTTTTATAACCGTGGCATATAAATTACTCGACATGAGCAATAACGTGCCAAGGGCAACATCTTTTATTTTCATGTTACAGTCACTTCTCTTTTGACTAAGGTTAAAGGTATAACGTTTGAAATAAAAATAAATTGCATATTTAGGGAATAAAAACAGTTTCTACTCGTTATAGTAGTGCGTGTAGGCTGAATCATTCATGAGTCACTTAATTTATAAGGCCGCACGCCCTAACAAATAAGGGAAAACATGACTAATACACTAACCAGTTTATTACCTGCACTTAGGCGTTTTGCATTTTCGCTAACCGGCAACCAAGCTGATGCAGATGACGTTGTGCAAATTACCATCGAAAAGCTGTTGGTAAAAGGAATTCCTGACGATATTGAGCCACTAAAGTGGGCGTTTAAAGTATGCCGTAATGTATGGATTGATGAATATCGCTCGCAAAAAGTAAGGTTAAAAGCGGTTCAAAATACCGATTTACAAGAACCCACATGCGATGATGGGCAGCAACACCTGGCGACCTCGCAAACTCTTAAACGCGTCAACCACGCTTTAACTACCCTGCCCGATGAGCAGCGTGCAATCATCTCGTTAGTTGCAGTACAAGGCATGGCTTATAAAGACGTTGCACACACGCTAGATATTCCTGTTGGAACCGTTATGAGTAAGTTATCGCGAGCTCGAAGTGCCTTGTATCAATTAATAAAGCCTGACTTCACTAAGGAAAACGCCTAATGATTGACGACCAAACTCTCAGTGCCTTTTTAGACAATGAATTATCAGCGCAAGAAATGGAGCGAGTTCGCAGCGCCATAGCGCAAAATGAAGACCTTGCTATGCGCCTTGCCGAATTAAGCGAAGTTGATTTACTAGTGAAGCAACATGCTGAGCAAATTGATGCAATGCCACTGTCTAAATCGCTAGAAAAAACCCTTGGCAAGCAAACAAACGACACGGTTGTTTCACTGTCGAAGTGGCAAAAAATAAAACAAGCCAGCCGTAAGCAACTCGCTGTCGCAGCAGGTATTGCAGTGCTATTTACTGTGGGCGTTGCCAGTTTAACGCAACAACAGCAATTAAATATTGAACAGCCCATAGCAAATGCATTAGAGCAGCAACTAAGCGGTGACAAAACAAATATAGATAGTGCACGCTCACTTACAGCACAATTAAGTTTTATTAATTCGACGGGGGACTTTTGTCGACAGTACACCCTTTACCAACAACAAACACAGCAGTCTCATATTGCCTGTAAAGAACACGGTACTTGGCAACTTAAAGTCTCTACTGAGCAAAAGCCCTATGATCAACAAACATATAGCCTCGCGAGTAACACGTCAGCGCTCGACACCTTTATCGATAATACAATTAAGGGGCAGCCGCTCGACCGCACTCTAGAACAGCAAGCACGCGAGAATAAGTGGCAATAGGCAAAATAACCATGAAGTTTTTAATCACACTATTAATAACGCTTATTCTCAGTGGCTGCAGCAGCACAGATCAGCATAATGACATTGATAATCATGTTGGACTGACAATTAAGCCGCTCACAGAAAACCAATATGTGCTTCGCTATAAAAGCAATAGGCTATCAAAGCAAGGCGTGCTTGATGCTAGTTTGCATCACGCCGCCAAACTAACTCTAAAACAAGGTTACGACTGGTTCGTTGTCACCACGCAAGATACACACATATCGCACAACAATACAGCGCTTAACTCGCACAGACAAACTGCAACTTATACAACACGCTGTGGTTTACTTACCTGTTCAAGGCAAGCTTCACCTTACCCTAGTGAGTCGCCACCCCACATTGCAAAGCGTGAAATTACAACACAGTTAATCATTGTTTTGGGAAAGGGGATCAAACCCAGTACTAATGCAATAGATGCTTATTCACATATTCATCACCCTGAATAATCAGGGATATATCTCTTTCTCGCGGGGAGACTTTCTGTGCTACTATTTACTAATACAGCGCATTTCAGTGTGACTCATGACTGGTAGCATCGAGAACTATTTTTATCACGGGTTCTATATTTTCTTAATGATCACCGTTATTACCTGCTCGGTTATTGCCACAAAATTAATGACCAGTGGGTTTAACAGTCGATCAATCTCACTATTTAACCTGTATTTCTATTTAGGAATGGCGGGCTTTTCGTGGTTATGGATACAGAATATTTTTGAGCTCACACCTGACTTTCGCTCAGGTGTCGCCATGTACGTGCTCTCTATTATGTTGCTTCAGTTAGCTATTTTTAATTACGACGAAAAGTCTCGCTTCAACCTGCAAGTAATAGCCTTTAGTCTCGTATGCGCCGTGTTTATATTTTTTATGAAAACCATAAACCAATTAGCTATCGCGCAGCTAAGTTATACATTTATAACTCTGCCCGTTCTTATTTATGTCAGTTTCAAACGCGCCATACTAAAAAGTAATATAGGCAATGGGGTACTCGCCATTGCCCTGTGTATTTTATTGATCATCGCAATAAGCCAATTAGCCATTGTAGTCTCTGGGAACCTAACTGTTGCGGTGCTTTATTCGCTAACGGTTGTTGGGCATGCCACTGTGTTTGTGATGATAGGACTAGGCCTCATAACAACGTTACTTATCGACGAGAAAAAACGTTACTTAGACCTTTCTTTAAAAGATCCCCTCACCAATTTATACAACCGCCGAGGGTTACAGTTTATACTTGAACAACAGCGTTTATTAACCTCAAAACACAACTCAAAACTGTATGCCAGCGTGGTAGATATAGACTACTTTAAACGTATCAATGATAGTTATGGCCATGAAGGGGGAGATCTCGTACTTGAAGTATTCTCTGAACTGTTAAATCACCATTTAGCCAAGCAAGACTTATGTTGCCGTTTGGGCGGAGAGGAATTCCTCATTTTGAGTTTTGAGCCCAGCGAAAATGCTGCTCAACAAAAGCTAGAGACGCTTCGGACTATTGTTGAAACCAGCGAAATTGTTTTTCATGAAAATAACATCACACTCACTGCCAGTTTTGGACTAACCCGTTGGCAACAAGATGACACATTCGATAACCTAATTAACCGAGCAGATAAAGCGCTCTACTCGGCTAAAAATAAGGGCAGAAACCGGGTTGAAATAAACCTTTAAAGCATGGCTTTTAAAGTCATATCTTTATCAATAAAGTGATGCTTAAGTGCCGCTAAGATATGTAACGACAGCGCGGCTGATAATAAATAACCACACAAAATGTGAACTTGCCATCCTGCCTCACTTAACCAAGCAATAGAGGCAACCGCCTCGCCTGCCTCATTGTAGTTACTAGCAATGAGTTGCCACGAAAACAAGCCAATACCAAAGCCGCCAAACCCACTATAAAATGCGCCAGAAACAAGCATGATAGCTAATAAAGTTAACAGCCCCCAATGATAAACATGCAACCATTTGGTAAGGCGATTTTGCACTGCTGATTGAAACGGATTTCGTATTCGATAGATAATTCTGGCTACCCATAGCATCGCAATCATAACCGCTATCGACTTATGCCAGTGGTATAAGCTGTAATCGGTAACCCAGGTCATGTAGTAACCCATTACAATCACAGTCAAAACCAATAGCGCACTCAACCAGTGCGAGAACTTATGCGTAGTTTGCTTGGTGTTTTTCATTTAATTAATCCTTAAACAATGATTTTCATGTGTTCAAGAATAATGATTAACCTTATGATTTATATAGAACTGTGACGAAATCACCTATTTTGTGATGAATGAATCTTCGACACTGAGCAAATCAGATACACGGGCTTTAAACGACTTACTCACTGGCACACTAAAACCTGCAGCCATCGTCAATTTGCGCTTATTGAGCGCTAGATTAAAATCAGCAATCTGGGCAACATTAACAATATAACTACGGTGTACTTGGCAAAATGTGTCAGACGGTAGTTCAGAATATAGATGTTTAATGGTATCTCGCTTTAAGTAACGACTCTCAACGGTCTGTATCTCTAAGTAATTACCTGCTGACTTTATAAAAACCACTGACGCTAACGGCAGCTTTTTAGCGACTCCTTTATGGTTCACTTCAATATAGTCAGTCTTTTCAAGATGCTCAGAGTGTTCAGGTAGGACCGTCGCAGGTGTTGACTCTGCTTGTACCGTGAAAACATGCCACAGTATTAATACTAGAGTGCTCGCAATGAAGTATTTTGGAAAAAGCTGAGTAACCGATGCTGCGAGCGCATAACCATAAAAATCAAAATCTATTAAAATACGTAAGCTAATGATCAATGAAATGCTCATTAATAACATCGTAGGATAAAAGTAAATTCTACTTTTAACGCGCGCTTTTAAATTAAAAAATGCAACAACCCCTATGCTAAGCACACATAAGCTTCCCCACTCTTTTAACCAAAATAATTGTGAATCAAAAAATTGGTAATGACCGCCACCAATATAGTGACGCCAAAAAAAGCAATAGGCATTGAATAACAGAAAAAAAGCAAACCACGCACCTGCTGCGCGCTGCCAAGGCTCAGTGAGATGCCGCCATAATTTATTTATTGCCATAACTTTCTCCTTTTAAGCTCTAAGAAAGTAGCAAATATACAGCCGTGTTAAAAAGTACTTTTAGTTATATTAAAAAAGCAATGAAAGTAACAATGGCAGGCTGTCACTGCTGATCTAAAAAATTTCATCAATCAATAAAACTTTGATCTGAACAAAGTGTATTCAGCCCAATTAAAGCTAAACTTATACCTTATTAATTACTTTGTAGGGAATAAACCATGACACACCTCGTCGCCGACTTAATGACTCCAGACCCATTTGCGATTAGTGCGCACAACACCTTGCATGATGCCCACAATTTAATGAAAGAAAAAAACATCCGCCACATTCCCGTTATTAACGAGCACGGTGGCTTAGTAGGCATGCTCACGCAGAAAATAATGATTGCCCAAGTAATGAACATTATGGCCAACTTTAGCGCCAGCGCACTCGAGCGAAAAGAAAAGCAAACCAAAGTAGCCGATATCATGGCAACCGATTTCACTAGTATTTCTGCAAAGCAGCCACTGCATGAGGTGGCTAAATTCTTTGTCGAGAATCGTCATGGTTGTATGCCCGTTGTCGACGAAGACAATAACCTAGTAGGTATTTTAACCTCGTCTGACTTTGTTCGTTTAGCAGCTGCATTGTTATCTTGATATATAAACGGGTAATTATTTCTTCCACTGCACACTGAATTTTTTACATTCAGTGTGCAGAGTTTTCATAATGAGCTAAACCCGCAAACCTCACGGCACACCTCAAAATAAAAAACAAACAAATAAAAACAACAACTTATAAATATCATTAATTTTGGTACAACGCTTGCTCCTCTTTAAATAACTTCGCTTTCTGGTCATTACAGAAAGCATCATGGAACAACTTTTTAAAGAAACTCGGAGGAGTAATGAGTAACACATCATCGAAAGTCGCAGAATTCACAGCACCCGGTGTTAATAACCAATCAGCCGCTGACACGATTGCTATTTTAGACCAACGTATGGTCGCTTTAATCGATTTACACCTCACTTTAAAACACATTCATTGGAATGTAGTCGGCCCTAACTTTATTGGTGTGCACGAAATGCTTGATCCACAAGTAAGTGCCGTACAAGAAATGACCGACACTATCGCAGAGCGTATTGCAACTATGGGTGGCGTGCCCGTTGGCACACCGCAATCGATTGTCGACCGTCGTAATTGGAAAGATTATTCAATTGGCAAAGGGCTCGTAACCGACCACTTGTCAGCCCTTGATAAAGTGTATAACGGGGTGAATAAAGATCACCGCCAAGCCATTGAAAAGTTAGCCGAGCTTGACCCTGTTTCTGAAGATATGATCACAGGTCAATTAGCAGACTTAGAGCAATTTCAGTGGTTTGTTCGTGCGCACATCGAATCGTCAACGGGCGAACTGAAAAGTTAAACCCTCCCTTCTATCCGAAGACCCCTTGCCCAGCATCTGCTGGGCTTTTTTATTCTTTAAAACAACGTTATAACCAGCCTTTGTGTTTAAAAAATAAATAAGGGGCAAAACCCGACAACAACATCACGCCAATCGCGAACGGGTATCCCCATGCCCAGTTAAGCTCAGGCATAGAGTTAAAGTTCATACCATAAATACTGGCAACCACGGTGGGAGGTAAAAACACCACTGAGGCGATTGAGAAAGTCTTAATTATTTGGTTTTGCTCGATATTAATAAAGCCCTGAGTCGAATCCATTAAAAAGTTCACCTTATCAAACAAAAAGGTGCAGTGAGACATCAAGGTATCGATATCGAGGACAATTTCGCGCAGAGACTCGCGGTCTTCGCTGGGCGCTCCCAAATTACGCAGTAAAAACGAAATGTTTCGTCGCGTATCCATTAAACATAAACGTACTTTACCGTTGTTGTCCTCAAGGCGAGAAATTCGGCTCACTGCTTCCTCAAGATCTGAGTCATCCTCTTCGAGTACATACGCACTGAGTTTTTCGAGTTGATGATGCATATCTTCAAGCATATCTGCATGGTTTTCGACCTTTTGATCGAATAAAGTCACGAGTAATTGTTTAGGGTTATCACATGCCACTTGCCCTTTGCGAGCACGTAAACGCAATAAACGAAAATCGGCTAATTCATCATCGCGAATCGTTAGTAAGCAGTTATCTTGCAGTAAACATGCGACCGTCACCGTATTAAAACGCCCTTCGTTAGGCGACATAAACAATGCATGCACATGCAAGCCTTCGTGGTCGATAAAACACCGCGATGATGCTTCAATTTCGTCTACATCATCCGCCGCAGGAAGCGTAATGTTTAATGTGCTTGCAAGTGCTTGGCGCTCTTCTTCACTTGGATTAATGGTGTCTATCCAATGCGCATTTTTAATAGCGGTTGCTAAAGGTGTATCGGGGGCTGGCTCAGTTTCGGTGATCACACCTTGGTTAATAGAAAAAAATCGTAACATACGCCCTGCCCTAATTAATCAAATTACTGAAATACTATAGTTGTTCGTCATAATGAACAATGCTCAATTTGTTAAGGCTAAAAAAAAGCCCCAACAAAGGGGCTTTAAACTTTATAATGGCAGTATTGCTATGCACCGAGCTGTTGCATTTGTTCTACTTCATTTTTATTTGCACTGACAAAGTCTTCAATATTATCGACGCCGTTCACTGTGTTATTTTATAAAAAGCGAATATCCTGATGGTATATTGAGCCAGTAAAAGCTGGCATTAACAAAACTTGTCAGTATAAAGCTTAATAGCTACTTGATTGCATCGCAGGAAGTAAAATAGCTGCCACGATACCCAGTATAAATAGGCCACCAACAATCAGTACTCCCCAAAATGACCATTGTTTTTGCACTCGTTGAAAATGCTCAACACTGTCCCATCGTTTGTTTTGCCACGCCATCTCTCGGCCTTTAAAGCCCAAGTAAATAGACACAATAAAACCAATATAAGGAACTAAAGCTAATAGGCCTATCCACGTACTGTTGCCAATTGCCCAAATCCAGCTTAAAAAGAACGCTCCCCAACTAAACCCCTTTACGCCTTCTGGTAACTCGCCCACCTTACCTTGTCCTGAGTTATTCTCTGTGGGAATTTCAAGGCTTGCTTCAGGTGGTGTGTAATTATCTGTCATATGATTATCCTTATTTTAAGACAACTTATAGTAAAACTAATAGGCACTTTAATTTATAGTAATGACGATATTTTAAGCAAGCAAAAGTCGACTTAAATTAATAGCGACGTGGTGTGTTTTGTACCATTTATCTGATTCTCTGTGCTTTACTTAGAAGCATTGGCGAATCAATCGTGCCTTGAAAAAAGCTCGTAGAAAATATCCATCAACAGTTTCTTAGCAAGGTTTTTCAGCGTCGCAGTGCTCCCTAGTAAGTGGAGCACTCTAACCGCCCCTACTTAAGCCCACTTAAAAATTAAGTTAATAATGAACGTAATTGTTTGAACCGTATTTAGATACAGAATACAATTGTTATGATGTAACATAACAAAGAGAAAGTAATGAAATTTAAAATCTCCCTTTTATGCTTAGGTATCTCTTCATCTATGCACGCAAATGAAATCGAACACATAGAGATAAAAAGCGACATAAAAGACTATTCCCCCATAAACCAGGTTGCTGTAGGTAAGTCTGTATTGTCTGGTGATCTTTTAGAGCAACAAAAAGCAACAACATTGGGTGATACGCTTTCACAAATACCCAGTGTTAGTGCCAGTTTTTTCGGCTCTTCGGCAAGTCGGCCACAAATTCGTGGGCAAGGAGGCCAACGAGTACTGATCACCAGTAATGGCATGCCTATTCGTGATATGTCAGCGGTGAGCGACGATCAACTCATACCTATTGAGCCTTTTTTTGCAGAATCGATCACGGTACTTAAAGGCGCTCGTGCAACAATTCCTTTTGGTGGTGAAGCCATGGCAGGGATTGTTGATATAAATGATGGCCGTATTCCCTTACAACAAGGTATTGAAAAAGAAGACAAACTTGAAATTCAAACGGGCTACAATGCCCCGTCCTCTGTGCTTGGCACCGCAAGCGGTCAAGAACACGACTTTGCGTATAACGTTAACCTTCTTTATCGCGAGCAGAGTGATTATAAAGTTCCTCATACTAGCAAAGCAGCAGACTGCTCAAATTGGGACTCGTTGGTTTTAAATAGCCAACAGGTAAGCCAATGCCAAGTTTCTTTGGCAAGACCGACATGGGAGCATGATGGCACTCAGTTTGTTGATGTCACCCCTATTGAGCAGCAAATAATTACTCATCAACTCGCTAACTCTAAAAATAAAGTAGTCAATTCAAGTTATTACCAAACAAACTTAACTTTTGGTGGCAGTCAGCGATTTGACGATGAGCAGTTATTTGGCATGTCTGTGAATTACAACTCCGCAAATAGGGCAATACCGGGGTTTGTTCACATAGCCCGTCCAGCAGTGCATTCACACGATGCACAACAGACTGAACAGTCGGGAAATATTCGTATTTACTCATCTCAATATCGTATTGATGCACTTTACCAAAAACATTTTTCAGCTAATCCATACTTAAATGAGTTCAATATAAAAGCGGTGTACTCAAAACAGCTAGACGACGAAAATCTCGACGAGAGCAGCGTGAACACATTCGTTTTAAAAAACTGGCAACTTAGTCCAACGTTAAATTATCAATTTACAGAACAATTCGCTGGTGCATTCGGACTCGTTGTCGATAGAAGTGAAAAACAAGGCAGTGGCAAAAACAATTACCTACCCGACATTAACGCTAAACGCCAAGGTGCATACATACTGCAAGATGCAGCACTTGGGCCTGTTTCGTTGCAAATTGGAGCACGTTACGAAAAAGTCAATTACACGCCAACTATTAACGACCACTATCAGCCCGGACGAGGTCAAGGAGCAGCCATAAAAGATAATGAGTTTGAGCTGTTTAATCATTCATTGTCTGCAAATTGGGATATTTCTTCGTTTTGGTATGTCGATGCAAGTACGACCCATGCCGAGCGCGCCCCCGGTATCAATGAACTGTATGCAAGTAACCCACATTATGCACTGTTAATTGAAGAGCAAGGTAATTCAAGCCTCGAAAAAGAAGTGAATAAAGCGCACGAAATTGGCACAGGTTTTCACTTCGACAACCTAAGCCTGACTGCGAGTTGGTACAAAAATAACTACGATAATTATATTTACCTAGGCAGCACAGGAGTATACAGAGGAGGTGTGTATGTTAAAGAATGGCGTCAAGCAGATACCTTAAATAAAGGCTTCGAAGTTGAGCTCAACTATACACTCAACACGCAAAATTTAGGCGATTTCACCTTTACTGCGTATGCTGACGAAACAAAAAACACACCGGTATATCAATTTGACGGAAGCTATGACCCTTTTACACCAGAGGCTTTTTTTAACCCTGATGAAGCCCAAGAGGCAGAGTATTTTCGCCGTCGACTCGAAGGAGATAGCATTCCTCGCACGCCTGCCGACAGCTATGGCGCAGCAATTCATTGGCAATTTGAAAATATAAAAACCACGATTGATTACCAACACAGCAAAGCGCAAGAGCAGCTTGCAAAGTTTGAACACGCATCACCAAGCTACTACAGTATGGGCATGAACATGCGTTACGCAAATTCACTTTTGGGATTTGATAATGAGCTGTTTATAACTATAGACAACCTAACAAACCAAGAAATACGCCCACATCAAAGCTATTTACGATATTTAGCCCCGCAGCCAGGTCGCAGTATTGCCCTCGGTATACGCACCGCACTATAACAAAAAAGGGCCACGTATTTACACGTGGCCCTTATTAATTCGATTCAGAAACAATCTATTCAGCGATTATAGTCTCACTGTATTTGTGCTATTTCGTTGAATATCACGAATGCCATCTCGGCCTTCTTTTTCCATTGCTGCAATTTGTTCTGGAGTACGACAAACACGCTTAGGTATATTGCTACCCGTTGGCTTTTCCATTTTACAAATTAAACCATCATTACTTGCTTGTTCATCACTTGAACTCGCACAACCGGTCATTAACACGGCTAAAAGAGCAACACTTAAAAACTTCATATACTTCCCTTTTTTTAATTAATTTAGCGCTCGATAAGAACATATTATTATACTACAGGCATAAAAGTACAACATTATAGGTACAAAACCCGTTTTAATGCGGTTTTTTCACGCCATATCGCACCATATCTTTACCATTCTCGTATACGTCATGACTAACATACCGACCCAGTAATAGTTGATGATTATCATCAAGAACAGCGACAAATGGGCGACCATCACTGTTATTTGTAGCCAAGGCGACCCCTGCTACATTTTCAAGGCCTAAGCCACCATTTTCGACAAGACGTAAAAATGTCTCTAATTCATCTAATGTTTCGATTACATCATTATCATTAATCATCTTAAACACTCAGTGATTGCTAATAAAGCTAGCATAACAGGATTAAAAATCGGGTGCGAATGACTGTAGATAAATAACATTCAAACATGTCGTTTTTTTGCAATATTTAAATCTATGCGTTTTCTAAACTGGCCCTAAATTGTTATTTAAGGAACCGTTATGAAACGTGCTAATTATCTTTCTTCATGCCCCGTGCTTATAAAGCACCTTATTAACCAAGAATCATTAATTAAAAATGCTGCCGAAGCGACTTTCGGCTTAACAATATGGGAGCTGATAAAACTGAGGGTATCGCAGCTTAATCAATGTGCTTTTTGTATTGCAATGCATACTAAACAAGCACGCGAGTATGGCGAATTACCTAATCGCATTATTGGTTTAAGTGCTTGGCAAGACATGCCGCTTTATACTGAGCATGAGCGCCTTGCGTTAAAACTGTGCGAAAAATTGACACAAGCACAACCAATTGATGATACTTTCTATCAAACACTGACTGACGCATTTTCAGCGCAAGGGCTTGTTGCATTAACGGTTGCCATTAATGCAATTAATAGCTGGAATCGCATAGTGAAAACATTTAAACCTGATGTCGAGTTTAATGAATAATCATTTAACACTTGAGCTCATGACGCCACAAGGTGACATAGCCGAAATTATTCAAGCTATCTGGTGTGCTTCGGCGCATTCAGAGGGTGAACAATGGCTCGCGTGCGATGGGGCAACTGGGGTTATTTTTCCTGTGGCTGGTGAGCTTTTTCTTGATGATCAGCCAGTCGCCCCACCCTATGCTTTTCAGCAAACATCGACACATGCATCAAAATTGAGTTTTTCAAAAGAGGCACGATTTTGCGGCATACGTTTTAATCCCACAATACTGCCGCAGCTGCACGCCACAACACATTCGTTAGTTAACGTTGAGTCACTCAATACAATAGCAACAGGCCTTAAAAAAGACCCAAGCCTTAGTGCTTTTGTGGCTCTTTTAAGCGAGTACTTAACCCTACCCAAAGTGATTAATCGCGGAACTGAGCACTCTAAGCACTTAATTCGTAACCTAATTAATTTAACCCCACTCGAAACCGCCTATCAGCGAGCACCACTCAGTCAAAGACAACTTGAACGACAAGTTAAAAACCAGTGCGGAGTAACACCTAAGTATTTTGAACGCATTTATCGCGTAAAAATGGCCAAACAAGCCATAAAAGATCACCCTTTTATGAGTTTTGCCGATATAGCGCAAGCGTGTGGCTTTACCGATCAGCCGCATTTTATTAAAGAGTTCAAAGCGATTATGCACATTACACCTGCCAAGTACCGAAAGCTGCTTTCAGACTCACAGAGTAAACAAACAAAACTGATCCTAAGATAGTTGCACACACGCTTTTTTGTCTGAATGTAGGCAATAGCGGCACTGAACGATTTTATTTGCGCTGGGCTTTTATCCATAGGATAGTTAACTTAGTCTAAAAACTTGCTGTAACTTAACAGGATAACTATGAAAAACGTTTTACTTGCTACCAGCCTTATTGCCTCATCATTTACTGCGTTTGCAGCAGAGCTAACTGTTGAAGAGCTTCGTATCGAAAAAGCGACAAAAGCCATGCCAACAGTGTTAGCTGCTTTTTCAAAAGAGGTCGCGCAATTTGAAAAAGACTGGCAGGCGGTGTCGAGCTACCAGCAAGCAAGTGATCTTATCGATGATTATTCAAAACAACTTTGGCGCAATGCAAAAGCACGTATCAGCAAAACAAATAGCTTTGATGACCGCGAACTATATTGGGCACGCCTCCTTTCAAGCAAAGTGATGCGTACCAGCAAACCACAGTTTGCCATCACAGACAGCGAACAAACCGCATTATTAATCATGCTTGAAAATGGCAGCCGTGGTCGCACCGATCTTGATTACAGCAAAAAAACCGACAAAAAGATCTTAATTACCGGCTTTGATCCCTTTTTACTTGATAAAAACATTAACCAAAGTAACCCATCGGGCGTGGCAGCGCTTTTGTTAGATGGTCAAGTGATTAGCTATCAAGGTATTAGTGCCGAAATAAACACGGTCATGGTGCCGGTACGCTATGAAGACTTTGATCAAGGTATTATTGAATCATTACTTGCACCGTATTATGCGCTTAATAATGTTGATATGATTGCTACGATCAGCATGGGCAGTAAAGATTTTGATCTTGAACGCTTTCCGGGTAAACGCCGTAGCGTCACTGCGCCAGACAATGCGAATATAGTGTATGGCGGTACTGCAACTGCACCAAAAATATCACACCTTCACGACCGCCCATTGCCGGGTAATGAATTTGTGACTTTCAGCCTACCTGTAGAGCATATGCAAAAAGCGAAAGGCCCATTCACAATCAACGACAATCATAAAGTGGTCACTCTTGAAAAAGCATTTGAACCACAATCACTGAAAGAGCTTGAAGGTGCAATTGCGGTTAAAGGTGGCGGTGGTGGCTACCTATCAAACGAAATTTCGTACCGGAGTATTCGCCTACGCGATGAGCTTAATTCAGACATTCCAACGGGTCATATTCATACGCCACGTATTGCACAATTTGAGCCCGAAACAGAAGCCAAAATCGTTGCACAAATAAAAGCCATGCTTGAACAGAGCTTAGTCGCACTGTAATAAACTTGCTCAGCGCCTGTGAAAAACATTCGCTGAGCAATAAAACGGGCTCTTAATCTATTGAGGGCCCGTTCCTCCATCTACTTGGCTACCCAAAGTATTTGCACTGTCTAATCGATATGGGTAAAGCTGCACATCACTAAAGACCGTTGCACCACTATCACGATATTGATCTGTTGCTGAACGTCCTGTGTAAATGTTTCCTGAGGCACTAAAATATCCAGAACCTTGATTCCAATGAGGCTTTGCTGAGTTTTCAAAATAATTGTTCTCAACAAGTACTTCGGCGCCATCACTCGCACTTATTGCAAAATAAGTAATGTTTTTCCAGTAATTATTAAACATATGAACGCGTGAATTATAGCCATCTATTTTAGGGTTTCGCCCTGCTGCTGTATCCCAAAAATTGTGATGAGCAGTCACCTGAGAGTTTCTGAATAAATGAGTGTACCAATGCTGATTAGCGCAAACTTGGGTGTTATTATAATTATATTAAAGCAATAAAGATTATAAAATTAGCGACTTAACACACAACAATTTCGGCCTTGGGCTTTTGCCTGGTATAGCGCTTCATCAGCCTGCTTAAACAGTGTATTTGAGTCAAACTGCTGTGATACAGGTTTACTAGCAATGCCAATCGATAATGTTACAAATTTAACGTCCTTTCGCCCCTCATGCACAATGGCAGCAGACTCTATTGCTTTACGAAGTGTTTCAGCGACAGCGAGTGCTGCTTGCGCATCAGTGTTACTAAGCACAATAACAAACTCTTCGCCGCCATAACGTGCAACAAAGTCAGTTCCTCGTTTTGTAAATGCTTTTAGAACTTGAGCCACTTTACAAAGCGCTTTATCACCTTGGTCATGGCCGTAATAATCATTATAAAGTTTAAAGTGATCGATATCAGCAACGATCAACGACACGTTTTCGTTTATATTCTCAGGGTCATTCGCAAGCGTTTCTAAGTGAGTATCCAGCGCACGACGATTTGCCAAGCTTGTCATCGCATCAGTGTTGCTTATATGCCTTAACTTTTCGTGTCGCTCTATAATTTCTGCTCGCTGAGTTTCAATTAGCATAAATAGCTCATTCATCCCCCGACCTAACTGATGAAGCTCATTGTCGCCTTTATATTCTGCGCGCACAGTGAAATCTTTATGATTAAGCGCACTGCTCACCGACACAAACATTTCTGACAATGGCCGCAGTAACTGCTGATTAATATATAAATAAAACAACATAAATACCGAGCCCGATATAAGCAGCCCCGTGATCAAAGAACTGTCAAATAAACTTCTATCATAGGTGCGTTCACGCATTGGAATAGACAAAACAAATAGCAAGTTAGCGTGTTTATCTTGCACTCCTATATAAAGCTTTTTGTCATGCTCTATCGGCGTATTAACGGTATTTTCATGGCCAAAAAACGACGTGATGTACGCATTTAAAGCCTGTGCTTTTTCACCTTGGTAATACGTAATATCGTCAGCTAAGCCAGGGGTGAGGTTTTCAATAAATTCTTTATCAATAAAGCTCCACAATAATAGCGTACCAACAGGAGAACCTGTTCCGTCTGATTTAGTCACGTTATAAGCAACCGTCACCGCAGGTAACTCATTAATTTTTAAAAAGTGAATTTTAGAGGTCATGGCTTTTGAATCTGCGATGATCTCTTCAGGTAAAATAATCAAATCATTGTCTAAAAGGTGTTGGGGTACTTCGAGTATGTCTGGTGAGTAAGGTTGATAATTATTATCAAAGCTTCCTCCGCCAATGATCGTCGCGTTGGTGTCGTAAAGATACCAACCATTAACGTCTAAACGCTCAAGTGCATCCGCTATTACATAATCATTGTTGAACCACGCTGTACGGCGGTTTTTGGCTGCATCGTACATGCTATCCCATGCTGCACTATCGAATACCATTTTCGATAACGCATCTATTTGCTGTTGAAGCTGAGATTCAACTCGCTGGATGTCTATCCGATCATTTTGTTTAGCCATCATTTCAAAGGTAGGCAATATCCAAAAATGCCGAATAATCGTTTGCGCACTAAGAATAGCGATGCAGGCTGCTGTAAAAGCCAGTAATAATTGCTTTCTGAGTTTTGTGCCTATCACCATAAAATAGTATGCCAAATTGTAAAAAACGAAATTAGTATTAAAAAGTATAACGCTGTTTCATGTGTTTGCTTATCAAGTTGCAATAAATCAGTAAATTAAACGCGTTCAAACCATCAAGGTTTGACCATGAAAAAGGGAACGTAACAATTGAAATTAGGTAATCAATCGTGGAGTTTTTTGGCCTTAAACATACAAAAAAATCGTCGAAAAGCTGTTAATACACTGCAATAGACGTAGTTAAATGCACTGCAATAGACGTAGTTAAATGCACTGAAAAAGGCGTCGTTAAATGCACTAAAAAGCCTTGTATGAGTGCCCTTTAGGTGAACACTTGGGGGGTATTTTTTAAATGAATACACACGTACTCATTAAATAATTGCAAAAACCAACAAAATAAGGAGGAAAAACTCACTCATCTACTCAGCAAGCTCAGGTAAACTTGAATTTTGCACCTTATCATTTTGTTTTCTAAACTCGTTTGGGATCACGCCCACGATGCTTTTGAACACACGATTAAACGTAGCCAAAGAAGCAAAACCACTTTCCAATGCAATACTCAAAATGCTCCAGTGCCGTGCTTCATCTTTTAGTAATAAGGCCTGAGCATGCTTAACCCGATACTGATTAATAAATAAATTAAAGTTAGCTACTTTGTAATAATGTCGAATTGCGCGACTTATTTTGTACTCTGGCACTGAAAGGGCTTGCGCAAGATCTGAAATTTTTAAGTTACTTTGTAGGTATAATTGCTGCTCATTAATCAATTGGTTTATCCCTTTAATGAGCTTTGGTGATATATCCATTTCCTCAAATGGCTCATCAACTTTAACACGATTCACTTCATCGCTTGTTTCGCTTTCAGTTTGATTACAGCAATGCGTTTTATCTCTACTTTGTAAAACCATGACAACCTGCATTGCTAACACAATTAATAAGGCAGAAGAAGTAATGATAAACGGCTCGTATGCTTGGATATCGGCTTCACTAAACAGGAATTTAGGCAGAATGCTGGCATTAAAAACGGCAAAAGCGTAACTACTAGCAAAAATAATTGCCTGTAATTTTTGGCTTTCATTTTTTTGTTTATAGCCCCTCAATGCTTCCCAAAATGACAGCACAAGAATACTGGATGACAGTAAAACTGTTATTTCATTCATGCCTTGCTTTAAACGCCACATTTGCTGGCTATCGGGGAAAGGTTGAGCGTCGATACTGACTAAGTAATGCCACGTTTGGTTGAACATAATCAGCCCTGCAATAGACACTGCAACTGCAATATGAACACCTGATATAGGCTTACTTTTACGAAATAATGTTCGTGATACTAGCCAAGAAACATTACACGTTGCACACGTAAATAACCCAATTAAATAGTGATAGACGCCAATCGTAGGAGCGCTGAGCTTTTGCACCCCCACCATACACAGCGAGCCGCAAAATATCGCAAATAAATAATGAATAAGCTGCTTATCGTTTTTTAATGCATTAACCAGCATGAGCACCATACAAACAATCACAAGGAAGTAATAGGAGGAATTATTTTGCATAGCCGTTTATGCCTTTATAAAGAGTGTGCTTATTCAATTATCGAGCGTTACACGTATCTTACAAACTAACTTTCATCTTAGCAAAAAGACTTTGTTAGTGAATGTGTCTAATTAATTCAACACACAGGTAAAAATTAACACGATTTCATTGCTCAAATTTCGAATTTGAGAAGAAATTAAGCTGCAGCCCTTTATATTTGAGGCATTATAAAAGTGAAATGGAAAGAGACATGGCTCCCCATACAACAACACACCCCCCTATTAACCTACTCGAAACAAGTAAAAAGCTCTGGTTTATTTGCTTACTCCTTGCACAAGCCTGCTTTGTGACTTACCTGATCCTGGGTTATGCAGTAACAGGTATTACTCATGGTATATCACAGTGGACTCGCCTGAATAATACAGCGTACATAGCAAATGATATGACCGGTAACGTCATGTACGCTGCTCATGTTTTACTGGCTGTTATTATGATCATCGGCGGGAGTTTGCAATTAATCCCCACATTAAGAGCAAAATATAAAACATTTCACCGCTATAATGGCTATGTGTTTGTTATATTGGCGTGTTGTATTTCACTCGCAGGATTGTACTTAATTATAGTAAGGGGAACTGTTGGTAATACACTGATGCATGCGCTCACCATGTTTGGAGGCTTATTGGTCATTGTATCGAGCATATTTGCAGTAAAAACGGCTAGAGCGCGTAATGTCCATGCTCATCAAATATGGGCTATTCGTTTATACCTTGCTGCTAATGGCGTGTTATTTTTTAGGCTGATGATTTTTGCATGGTTTATCGTATTTGGTTCACTGGGAATAGATACCGCCACTTTCACCGGACCGACGGTCATCTTTATTAGCTTATGCTCCTACGTGTTCCCTATTTTAATTGCCGAGTTAGTGAGATATGCAGCTAAAAAAACCTCACATAGATTAATAACACTCACTTGTGCCTGCTTAATGTTACTGATATCTGCGATATTTTTGACCGGTTTATTCGGCGTAGTCCTCGCAAGCTGGTACCCCGCTATCGTTGCTTAATATAAATACAACAAAGCCACCTAATTAGGTGGCTTTGAATTTAGCGTAATGCTCATTAATACAACGCAAATAACGGTCTGCCATTTTCGTCATAGTTAACTTCCATAACACGAGCATGTCGATTTGGATCATAGAGTGGATCTTTAACAATCTCTTCAAGCGGACGCGTGTCGGTTTTTGGCACAACACTTGGTTCACCCACTGCGTGTTCGTAGTCACGAGCATGGTAAATACACAGAGGTGTTTTATCGTCTTCGGCCACCGTAAAACAGTTATGACCCGGACCAAATATTTTCTTTTCAACACTTGTCTCAAACACCGGCATACGCGTTTTTGTCCATGAATTGCGGTCTAACAGATCGCTGTTTTCATCGGCTTCCATGTAACCCATGCAGTAGCATGCACCTGTTGCACTTGCAGAAAAAGCAATGAAGATTTTACCGTTATTCTTAAGTACGGCAGGACCTTCGTTAACCCAAAAATCAACACGCTCCCAATCATAGTCAGGCGTGGTCAGCATAAACTGTGTTGTTTTTAGTTTTATTGGCGATTCCATTTCCGCTAAATACAAGTTTGATGCAGCAAATTGACCACCCGTTTTTTCTGCCCAACAGCAGTAACGCTTGCCGTTGTTTTCAAAAATTGTGGCATCTAATGAAAAATCGGTAAATGACTTATCGTCGCCATCGGCTGCTTGCATCATACCTAGCTCAACCCATTCATCATTTAATGGATCTTGGCCTTTACATTCAAGAACATAAGGACGTAATGCCCAAATATCGTCTTCTTGGCTGGCTGCAAAATAGATATACCATTTACCATCAAGATAATGGATTTCAGGTGCCCAAATATGACGGCTCATAGGGCCGCTGTCGTGCTTGAACCAAATATCAAACGTTTCTGCGTCTTTTAACCCTTCGAGAGTCTGTGATTTTCTAAGTTCAATACGGTCGTAGGTTGGTACAGAGCCAGTAAAATAATAAAAACCATCATTGTGCTTATGTACAAACGGGTCGGCACGCTGCTCGACTAACGGGCTATTTGTTTTTAATGTCATCTTGAAACCTGATCGTTAAATTTAATTTGTATTATTTTATTACTTTTAAGTAAGAAAACAAATATAACATCATTTTTAACAAACAGTGAAAAGAATTGTCGATAAGCGACCGACCTCATAAATGATACAAGCATGACCGACTCTCGACTCTGCGCACACCTTAAACTACATAAATAGCATAGTAACGTCTTTGCTGAATAAGCAACAAACCATTAGTCGCACTTATTCTGAAAACGAATTAATCCTGCAAAATATTGTTGGCCTCGTTAAAGCTTAGGTATAATCTCTTTTTCGACTGAATTTTGGTTTTTAAATGAAAAAGCTTTCTAAAGTACAACAAAAACAACAAGCGCTTGTATTAAACGTTGCCGATGCCCTTGAAATTCAAGGCCGCGCAGAGCTTGAAGGTATGGTGCAATGCTGGTTTGATGTTGAATATCACTTATTTCCTGGCTCATTATTGCTTTGTTTTCAGTTCGAAAACCAACAAACACTCGATGCTGCAACCCCAGAATTATTAACGTGGCAAAAGCGCCTAAGTGGCGCAATGCTAAAAAAAGGCGTGATTTTAAAAGACATGCGCAGGCACTTAGTATTTACCTTAAAAGGGCCTGATGATTAATCGTTAAAATATAATACCGGTTACAAGGGGTAAGCCTATTAGTCCTTGTAAGCAGAGTAAATTCACGCCTACGATTAAATAACAACGTGTTGCAATAATCGTAGGCATGACTGTAGCCATAAAGGGCTTAGCTTAGCGCCAACCTCGTTAAAAGGTATATTTTAAGCTTAATTTATAATTTATTGGCTCGCCTGGCTGAGTCCAAATAGCAGAATAAGAGTTGGCGTAATATTTTTTATCCAATAAGTTATTTACATTAAATTGTATGCTTACATCATTGTTCACATGATATTTTGCAAACATATTTACTAAAGTGTAAGAAGGTAAATAATAAGTAGGATCAATGGTTTCACCTAGCCTTTCACCAACATATTGTACAGCGAGTCCAACCGTTGCATTTAAATCGACTAAGTCGTTTAAATCTATTTTTATTTGAGCATTAGCACTGTGTTTAGGAATATTAAGTAACGGACTCCCCTTTGGCAGTTTTACCCACCAGTCAGGATTAACAGTGTCGTTTGCTGTTTTGGCATCTGTGTAGGTATAGGCAAAATCGAATGACATACTGTCTGTCATGTCACCATGTAAATCAAGCTCAATGCCATCACTTGTCACTTCACCTAACGCCGTTGATACACCTGCTTGCAAGTCTGTTGTTAACATATTGCTTTTTTCAGCACTAAATACTGTAACACTACCACTGACACTATCGGTATTAAACTTGATACCGGCCTCGAAAGAAGCGGTTTCTTCAGGCTCAAATGCATCGCCGTTACTGTCGTAACCACTGTTGGGTCTGAAGCCTTCAGAATAACTCGTGTAGTACTGCAGGTTGTCTGAGTGGGCATACACTAAACCTACACGCGGGCTAAATGTACTTTGATCACTTTTAGACTGCTTTAGATTAATATGATTATCTATTTGCTGATCAAACCAATCAAAACGACCACCCACTTGTACTTTCCATTGCTCACTGACATCTATTTGATCTTGAATATAAACCCCATAGCTATGCTGTACTTCAGTGCTGTTATATAAAAGTGACCCTTCTGGCGCTATTTTTCCATACACAGGGTTGTACATGTTAATGGCATAACGGGTATCTTCCAGTGTAGGGCGATACCGATACCACAGTTTATCAAAGTCGAACTTGCTGGCATCTGCGCCAATTAATAAATGGTGTGTAAAACCAGCGAGCTCAACACTCCCGCTAAGCTCTGTTCGCGCAGAAAGATACGCTGTTTGAAAGTCGCGCTGATTATGCTGCCGACTTAATGTTTCGCCATCTTTAAAATAAACTTGTCTACTGGGTGCCAGTTCGGCATCACTTGATTCACTTAAAAATTTCGAATCACTGTAACTAAAACCATTCAAAAGAGACCACTGTCCAATTTGGTGTTCAAAAGTAAGTTGATGAGAAATAGCATCAACCTCTGTTGGCTTGTCACTGGGTTCACCTAAAAAAGTCTCAATGGGTAATGAATCAATTTTTCCATCAATGGCAACAATACCGCGGTCAAAGGTTGTGCTTTGATCGACATACTCAAGTTCATAATTTAACTTTGATGTGTCTGAAATTAGCCATAATATTGAAGGAGTAACCACTCTTTTACTTGACTCATGGTAGTCTCGGAAACTTTCACTATCTTCGACAGCCCCGTTTATTCTAAAAGCAACGTGCTCTGAAATCGCGTTAGTATAGTCGGCTTCTGCACGGTAATTTTGCCAGCTTCCCCCCGTTACTTTTACATAACCCTGCTGTGCAAACTGTGGCTTTTTAGTAATAATATTAATTGTACCGCCAGGCTCAGAACGACCATAAAGCGCAGAACCCGGTCCTTTCATTACTTCTACGTAATCAATATTGCTCGTATCACGCGTACCGCTGAAGCTTCTCCCAGATGAGTAACCATTAATTAAAAAGCCTGACGGAATACTCTCATCACCGACTAATCCACGAATAGCAAAGCTTTCCCATAAACCGCCAAAATCATTTTGCTCAGCAATACTTGGGGTTAAATCAAAGATATCGGTGAGCGTGTTCACACCCGCATCATCAAGACTTTCAGTAGAAATAAATTCAACACTTTGCGGTTGCTCGTTCAGAGGAATGTCCCCACGGAACGCTTGCCTAACGCCCGATACAGATATTTTCTCTATATTCGGTGACGCTGTTGTTGCATTAACAGCAGGAGTTAAAAGCGTGCTAATAGCAATTGAAAGGGCTGACAAGTGGTATCGGTTAATTATAGTCATTCTATCTCTTGGGTATAAATACAGCTTAATCGGTTAAGTTCTCACTCAAATAGTGTCAATAAAACCCATAAGATACTGCGTTGAGTGAAGATAAACTTACAGGTAAAGGTATTTTTATGAGTATGAAAACAACAACCATTATCATTTAGATAGATAATAACTAAACATAATAAAAAGCGCCACCCCCCTTCCATATAAATATTACAAAAGTATTGAATGACTAAATTAAGGGAGGCTGTGAGGACTAACGAGTGAATTTTTAAAAACCTTGCGCACATCGCAATTTTAAAGCGACGATTAAGCAGCAGGCCATTGTTATCTAGGTATAAAGGGCTTTCGTCGTGGGGGTTGTAATTCGGTATTTATAGTTGCTTACAGCTTTTCAATCGCCTGCTGTTTAACATGTTCAACCAATTCAGGGAAGAAAGCTAAAAACACGGCGTCTAAATCATGGTAATGACGGGCAATGTCTTCAGCTGCACCCGCAAAGTTATTAGCAAAGCGAATGCGTCGTGCAATGTTATCGAGCGCAAGACCTACTCCATCGAGAGTTTCGTACTCTTTAAACCAGTCGTTTTCAGTCATGCTTTTTACAACATGCTGCATACGCAAAGGCATCATGGCGCGTCGCGCATTTAAAAGCGAATAACTCATGTGTTTAAAGTCATGCAATGGTTGGCTATTAAAACGCGACCAATGTTGAATTAAAAAATGATCAAACGCCACATCAAGTGCAACACTGGCAAAGCGTTTACGTGCAGGTGAAAAGTACTGCTTGGCCTCTTTAACGAGTGGATGCGTATCAGTAAATTTATCAACGAGGTAGTGATTTTCAAGGCCAAACTTAACGGGCTTAGGTAACTGCGCCAAATGCCTACGCCCACCAAAATCTCCCAGCAAATTGCCAAAATGCGAATCAGCTGTTGGTTTTGCTAAATAAAGATGAGCCAAGTAATTCAACGTATTCTCTAAGATAATGTGTTTGTGACAGTTTAAAAGATAACTGGCTGTAGAATCTAGGGTGAAGGCTAAACGCTAAAGTCACAAAATGCGGATTAAGACTCTTTGGCGCTAAATAAATTTCACGGCTACAAAAGCATCCTAAATCACGGTTAACCCTAAAAGGAGCTTAACCGTGAATGGTTAAAGTAACGCGCCCAGCGCCTATAAACACAGTAATCTCGTTGCGGCTACACTAACTGCCCAACTAAGTTCACCGAATTATGCGCCAAAATAGGAAATACAAGGCTGCCTGTACGCTCTCTTAACCACAGTAAAATAAAACCATAGGTGCTCGTTAATGCGATTCTAAAGGTAGAAAAAAACCATTCTCCCTCGCTATACATGACCCCATGCACTAAACCAAATAGTAAAACCAACAGTAAACCAGCAACATTTATTGGCGCACCCAGCAAGTTAAAACGCGTTGATATGACTGCTAAAGAAAAACAAAACAATAATACCCCTCTAAACATAGGCTCTTCATCAAATCCGGGGATGACTGCTTGATACAGTAATGTTTCAAGATCATAGTTAGGATCGCTTCCTAAAATCAGGGTGATAACTACCTGCAAAATGATAAACAAACCCATCATCATAAACGCAGGTTCAATAGAGCCTTCATTTTGCTTAAAGGTAAAACCAGCCTCTTTAATTTTAAAGTCTTTTTTAAAGCGAATTAAAGCAAGTAATACACACCCCCAGAGGATAATGGCGGCTATTTTTCCTGACCAATTCCACCTAAGATCTGAGAACAATACGTCGAGTGGAATAATCGCTTTACCATTAAATAAGGCGAAGCAATAACAAATAAAAATGACTAATGATATGCATAACCAACGAGGGCTAATGGTCACTTTTTTAAGTAACGTTAAGAGCAAAACAATGAAAGCTATAAAGCCAATATTGGCCAATACTGCTAAATAAATACCTGGCATTCCCTTTCCTTAGTAAAATTGTCAGTCCCACATTTTTATGTCCAAATTTTATCTTAAACATAAAAGGCGCATTATTAAACAGATATTTAGCCCTTTAGTGCGAAATAAATTTCACGACTTCAAGTAACTTAAAATACTTTGATACAGCTGAAATGGCTTTAGTGATTAAGGGGTGTAATCAACTTACTTAGGGGGGTCATTTGCTTTATAGCTCAGCCTTAAGGCACAAAAAAGCCGGTTTATGCACCGGCTTACAAATTGGTTAGTTGTGTTTATTGCCCCTGTGCAAACTTTAACATTCGCGTTTGGTCGGTAAGTTCAATATCCACCAGCTCAAACGGGGCTTTAACAGCTTTTGAAACAGAAAATGGCATCATAAATTGATCATAGTTGTCTATTTGCTTAGCCACTTCTACTGTTGCTAGTTTTACGCGTTCGCCCTTATCGCCTTTACCGGTTAAAGTGGCACGAATAGCGTAACGCCCAGAGTCAGTAACTTGCACAGGCACCCATGCTTGGTACTGGTTGTTGCCAAGTGCCGTAACTTTAGCATTATCCATAGTAATGGTTTGCGAACTGTTCACAAACGGCATTTTTATAGAGCGTTTTACAGTTTGCCCATTTACTTTTGTTTCGACATTCGCCTCAAGCTCATAATAGCCATTTGCTGCACCGAGGGTTTCAAGCGGGTATGTGAAAACTGCCTCACCATTTTCATAGCGTACATCAAGTTGCTCGCCTTCAGGGCTGTATAAGCTAAGTTGCACCTCGTTATCTTTAACGCGCTTTTGCCCCATACTCAACTGCATGCCTACGCGCTGCTGCTGGTCGTTTACTTTAAATTGCGTTTTGGCATGTAAGGCGTTACGCGAGCCTTTTTCAATAACATGTACTAAGTAGGTGTCGTTGTCGTTAAGCGCTTGGCTTGTTTTTAACATTGCCTTAGCGTTAACTTGGCCAAGCTTAAGGCCAACACTGCCATCAGTAAAACCGGCATTTTGCATTTGCTCCCGCGCCGCAATAGCGTGCATTGGCAGCTGTTGCGCATTGGCATCACTCACTGAAAACTTATCGAGCTGCAAGTCGCGCGGTTTAAACACTTCACCGCTCTCAAAACGCGCTTTAGGGGCGATACGAATAAAATGTTCCGCTTGGTTCACAAACACCGGTACACCGCGCTTTAGCTCTTTGCCTGACACGCGTTGCCAATACTCTACGCTGTCTTTTTCAAGCATGTGTAACTGCGCTACAGACGCCGATTGAACCTCAGGAAATTGATAAACGGTTTGCTCATTTGCATTTGCCGCAGAGCTCACAAGCAGTATTGCAGCACATATTTTGCTTAAATTATTGATCATTGTCTGGCTCCTAAATTCGATTTTTAATCATGTCTGGCAAGCCAAAACAATTGCGACGACTTTGCTGGTGGCTTAAAGGCTCACTGCCTTTCGTGCGTGATTTATCTGTAAACCACACCACCCCCGCTAGCGACTGAGAGCTGCAATTTAAAAAACCATCTGAACAGCTGTCTAACCAATTTTGTGTCACTTCAAGTGCCACTTGATTTTGGTATCCGCCGCAATAACTATCGCTATCCCACACAGCCGAATCAACATCACTGCCGACAACCGTTTCAAAACGAGATGGTAAACTTGGGCGGTTTGGTGTGCCGTACAACCACTGAGCGTTATACGATGCCATCCACGATACTTGTTGTTGTTTTACTGCATCGTTGCCATAGCCCAGTAACCAGCCTAAGCTTTGCTCAAACGAGTTGCCCGCAACAACCGCATCAGCCAACGGCGTACCACCACTTGATGGAGCCAGTGCAATGGTGCGCGTTACTTTATTAATAATATTTGGAAAACGGCTGTCCCATGTCGGGTTCGATAAAATCCAACGCACCACATTGCCACCGTTAGAATGAGTGATCAGTGTTAAGTCAGTAATATTTTTATGATTTATAAATGTGGTTAGCTGCCCAGCTAAACAGCCCGCAGCTCCATCGGCCCACATATACTGCTCAAAGTCACAATTGATCACCGTGTAGTTACTGGTGTTTGGTAAACCTTGGCGTACCGTATTAACAAAACTGCCTGTCCAATAGTCGTTATATGCATCTGTTTGCTGGCCTGTGCCGTGAACAAATGCAACCCCTTGCGCCGCAAACGCGCTGTGGCTCATACCCGCGGCCAGTACTAATGCCGGCACTAGTGAGAGTGTTTTTATTTTCATGTGTGTTCCTGTTGATTGTAATTATATCTATCAGGTTGGAGGAGTGACCTCCGATCAGAAAATAGACTAAACAGGTACGATTGCAAGAAGATATTTACAATTATTTAACTTTAGTGTTGTTTTTAAGTACAAATTATTAGGTTTTAGGAGGGAGGTTAGAGGTTAGAGGTTAGAGGTTAGAGGTTAGAGGTTAGAGGTTAGAGGTTAGAGGTTAGCGGTTAGCAAAATAAAAAATCATGCATTGCATATTATGAAATAGTGCTGCTGCACGAAAGTACTATATCCAGCCCTGTTTAAATTTCATACGTTGTAAAATAATTGTTAGACAGGAGAACACTCAATGAAACGCCTACTCACTTTATTTACCCTCTGCTTGGGTATGTGTACAACTGCTTTTGCAGCATGTCGAGATAATGTGGTACTGGTGCATGGCAACACTGCATCCCCCTCTAGCTGGAACAACACCATCAATGAATTAAAACGAAAAGGGTATGCTAGTAGTGAAATTTTTACCCCAGATTGGGGCTCAAAATCTTGCGCTAGTTGCAATGATCACAATGGCAGTGAAGAAACACCAGTTCGCAACGCCATTCTTACGGCTATTAACCAATCATGCACAGGTCAAATTGATATTATTGGCCATTCAATGGGGGTCACACTGGCCGCACAACAAATTTATAAATTAGGCATGGCAGCATATGTTGATACCTTCGTTGGTGTAGCCGGTGCAGCTCGCGGCTTATTAAGCTGCGGCGTTTACCCGTACAACGTGTGGAATAGTACATGTGGTTACTATGGCTTGTCGGTAGGTAGCCCCTTACTCAACAGTATTTATGGCGAGGCATTGGGCGACAAAGTGTATTCTATAAAGAGTTACTCTGATCAAATAGTATGCTCAACGGGCACGTGTTATGTGTACGGTATACACAGCAGCCGTTTATGGAATGAAAACGCCACTTACACTTATGTTTTAGGGCATTTTGGTTTGCAAACCGACACCTATGTAAAACAAGTAAGCTTAATTCAATAAAGCCAGATTCAAGCGTACAGAATATGCGCTCCGTACGCTTGAATACCCGCACTGTCAGCTTACTGATCAAAACACCTAAAGCAATTAATACATACCCAAACATATGTCATTTACCAATTCACTCAACACTGCTTGAGTCATGTTTACACTATAATTCGGCATTTTTATGTGAATACATTTTATGTAAGTTCAATAGTTTATCTTTAAGTCGTTGCGAGTAAGTCACAAAATTTGTCAGCGCGCCAGCGTCTTTTCTATTGGTATCGGCAAGCAGCATTAACAACTTTCGCTGCGCTTGATTAAGGTGCAATTGCAGTGACTTCGCTGCTTTTTCTATTTCATCATTTTTAGGTTGATCAAGGTGCTCACTCGTATGGGTAAACAGGGTAAGCGTATCGCTCGAAAGTTCGCGGATCAAAATCAATATATCGCTCTTTAGCTCAATAAATTGCTCATTCATAATGCGCTTGCTTTCAAACAGATCGATGATGGAGTCGTGAATTTGAAACAAATAATCAAAGCGATTAATTTGCAGCATTAATTCTCGTGACTGCTCTTCATCATTGATTTTACTAACAATAGTCGTGAAATAAGTAATGTATTCCTTTTCAACAAAACTGGCATATTCCAAGCGCTTTTGCGCGGTGTCTTGAATACCCTTAAAGTTTGTTTCTAGGCTAAGCGTGACTTGGTTGTAATTCTCTTTCAAAAAGTTAAGCAGTTGTTGGTTCCCCGACTCCAGTTTATCAACAACGTGCTGAAACTCTTCATCTTCTTGGTAGGTAGGTAACTCAAGACGTTCAAAATCCATTTTGCCTTCGCCAAGCAGAAAATCCACAAATCGCGTAAAAGGATTAAGAAAAAGAATAAAAACCAAGCTGGCAACCACATTAAAAATAAAATGAATATTCGCCAACGCAATTGCTGGCTCCATCTTGATTTCACTTAACTTATTACCAAACAGTAAAATGAAAGGCAGAAACAACAGCACCCCACCCACATTAAACAAAAAGTGACTAAGCGCGGCTTTTTTCGCAGCGATATCCATGCCAAACACCGCAATCATGGCTGTAGCCGTGGTGCCAATGTTCGCGCCCATAATAAGTGGCACAGCATTCTCAAGCCCCAAAATACCTTGTTGTGTAAATACGATTGCCAACCCCGTTGTTACCGAGCTCGACTGCACCATAGCAGTAAATACACAGCCCACTAAAATCGCGATAAGCGGATTTTGCGGCTGCGTTAAAATTTCAATTAATGCGGGGTTATTTTGCAGCGGCGCAAGTGACGAAGAAATCAGATTAAGGCTAAAAAACACAAAGCCGAAATAGAAAATAGCCTTTCCAAATATTGAAAAACGGTTACGAGTGAGCGAAAGAAAAAAGCCAATAATAATGATCACAGGGGCAAACACAGTTAGCTTAAAAGCCACCAGCTGTGCCGTGATGGTGGTGCCCACGTTCGAACCGAAGATAATACCAACACTGTTTTTAAACGTTAACACCCCGGCATTTACCAGGCTAATCGTGATCACCGAGGTTGCAGAGCTCGATTGAATAAAAGCCGTCACCACCGCACCAATTAACACCCCTAAAATAGGAATATTCGTTGCGTGACTTAACGACTTACGAAAGTGCTCGCCAGATATATTCTCGATCTCCCGAGAAAAGTTCTCGAGGCCAAAAATAAAAAGAATAATGGCGGTAAGCCCAGCCATGGCTATAGTAAGATTTTCCATTCGCTTATAACGTACTGATATTATTAATCAACATCGATACAAAAAAGTATAGATTTGAGTACCTTATAGCGCAATGATCGAAAACAAACTAACTGGTTTTAGGGGCGAGTTGCAAGGAACGAGATTCGAGTCGTAGGAGGCGTTTTAACGCCGAACAAAAAAGGAGATATTAGATATCAGTCGTTAGAAGTCAGATGAAAAACACAAGTTAGCGAGTTGCGAGTAGACATCGCGTGAAATAAATTTCACGCCTACGGTGCTAGGTGCTAGGTGCTAGGTGCTAGGTGCTAGGTGCTAGGTGCTAGGTGCTAGGTGCTAGGTGCTAGGTGCTAGGTGCTAACAGCATAGTGTTGGTTTAGGATTGGTAAAGGAGTTAGAGAAAAAGAAAGGCCTGACCCCTTGGTTTTTGTGTTACCTAAAGTCCAATATGATATTTTTAAGTACTTTGCTATAGTCCTTTCCCCTTCGAAACTCAATCGAAACTTGATTTTTGCCATCTACCTTCTCAACACTTACTATCGCAAAGTTATTACGTTTAAATATTTTGGGCTTACCAAAGGCCGTTTTAATCACACTTTCTGAATGATATTTGGAAAACGTGGCATTACCATCTTCAACATGGTCTGCCCTCGCTTTCTTTGCTAATAATTTGCCCCAGTCAAAATGATCTTCTTGCAAGCCCAAAACAAACCAATGAAAGGCAGAAGATATGACATTAAATACTTTAAAATCTGGATCATCTTCATGAGTCAATTGAGCAGCGGCTGAAATATGCACGTCACCTGATAAAAACACTACTTGAGGGCGTTCATCAAGTGTTCGAATATAATCGAGTAACTCTACACGCTGCTTTGCGGCTAAGAACCATTTATCTTCAGGAGTGCCTAGTTTACCTCTGGTATCAGGAAATACGGGAATAGAACTAGCAATAAATTTAACGTTACCACTGCCATCACTTAGCCATGAACACAACTCAGTATATTGAGCATCACTCAAGATTTTCGGTTCAGTGGTGTGTTCAGCTTCATATTTTTTAGATCTTACTTCACTATCACCGCGCACATCTAGAAAGAAAAAGTCACTGTTGCTATGAGTAAACTTGTACCAATACTTTTTGCGGTTTTCGGTTGGATGGAAGGGGAAATTTTGTTGGATAAACTGTTCAGGGTCTTCAATTAGGTTAGAGAAGGCAGCTTGGTGTGCCTCATATGCCCTAAGGCCATATTTAAGAGTATTTTTATTGAACTGCTGATTAACTTTATTTTCGTCTTCTTTGAATTTACCTAATGACCAATCATTTTGTATTTCATGGTCGTCCATCATCATATAGCAAGGTAGTTGCCGAGTGACTTTGTTAAACATGTATAAACCAAACGCTTCGCTATATTCTTTGAAATAGTCTTCAATTTTAGGTCTAAATTGATACTTATCTAAAATATGCGCATGGTCGATGTATATTTGATCACCTAACATAAACAACATGGTTGGTCTTAGTTCTTCGTCAATTTCATCAAGGTAAGCATATATATTGTCGAATGTCTCCTCGCCTTTATTGCCGAGGTTGTCACGGCATGACCCCATAATAAATCGAGTAGTAGCATTATTTTCGTCTGGAAAAGTCGTTATTTGTCCATTTAAATCTGGAGTCTTTTCAGCTCCCCAAACCAGCTTATCTTCTTCAATTGCTTGATTTAGTTCAGCCAACGTATCGCAGATTACATAGCCGACTTCGTAAATGTAGGTCGTATTAGCTTCTAGCGACAAAATATCAACAATGCCCATATCATTGTAATAGGCACTGAAATGAAAAGTCTGAATGGGGAAAAACTGAGGTGATTCCGATTCTCTAACTCGAATAACACCAATACAACTATCAGCATTTAAACAACTACCACCAACACGAAAACTTGACGATGTAGTGTGCCCAACAATTGGACCAATCAATAAAGGTTTAACGAGCATCGCATATCCTTGCTTATATTTCTTATGTTCAAATAATAGGCAAGGTTATATTATTTCTCCAGACATTAATTCTCAATAATTCCGTTAAATAGAGAAAATTCATACTCTGCCCTAGTAAACTAACTACAAAAACAAACCTTTTAACGCATTGTAAATTAACATGATTATCAAGAATTTCACGGTTAATACGGAGGTCTTTCTTTTTGACTTTACACTAACTCCTCCGCGCAAAATAAATTTCACGTTTACAGTCTAGTTTAGGCGCTAAATCTCTATTATTCGGTAAACCAATGTTTAGTTTTATTCACAATAGCTACAAGAGAAAGCATAACGGGTACTTCAACAAGCACGCCAACCACCGTTGCTAATGCCGCACCAGAATTTAAGCCAAAAAGAGAAATTGCTACGGCTACCGCCAACTCAAAGAAATTTGAGGTGCCAATTAAACAAGCAGGCGCTGCAATATTGTGTTTAAGCTTAAGTTTTACCGCAATAAAGTAAGCAATAATGAAAATGCCGTAGGTTTGAAGAATTAATGGAATGGCAATTAATACAATATTTAATGGTTGCTCAATAATTGTATTCGCCTGAAAACCAAATAAAAGAACCACGGTTGCCAACAAGCCAATTACAGAAAACGGCTTTAACTTATCCAACAAGCCAGCAATAGACGCTTCGTCTCGCCCAGAACGATTAATACTTTTTCGTGTAAGTACACCCGCGATTAAAGGCAATAATACGTACAACACGACAGATATAAACAAAGTGCCCCACGGTACATGAATATCTGTCACACCGAGTAATAAACCAGCAATAGGAGCAAAAGCAAAAATCATGATGATATCGTTTACCGACACTTGCACTAAGGTGTAATTAGCATCGCCCTTTGTTAATTGCGACCACACAAACACCATCGCCGTACAAGGGGCTACTCCCAGTAAAATCATACCCGCAATATATTCTTGAGCCGTTTCTGGTGAAACAAAGTCGGCAAACAATCCTTCGAAAAACAGCCACCCTAATGCAGCCATAGAGAACGGCTTAATAAGCCAATTAATCACTAAGGTTAATACTAGGCCTTGCGGGTTTTTACCGACCTCTTTAATGGTTGAAAAGTCGACCTGCACCATCATTGGGTAAATCATCACCCAAATAAAAACAGCAACAACCACGTTGACATGTGCAACTTCGAGCTTTGCAATCGCTTCAAACAAAGGCGGATAAACAATGCCTAACGCAACCCCAGCGGCAATAGATATCGCAACCCATACAGATAAATAGCGCTCAAATATTCCCATACTTACACTCCCTAGTTACAGTAGCTCGCCATTCGAGTTATGGCATTTTACGCAGCATATTTTATAAAGCTAACTCATGTTCATTGAAGGTCGGTTTATTCACTACCGTATAAAAACAGTGTGTTTTAGGACTTCCCTATCTTCACTTAAAATTGATGTTAGACATCTATCCTAATTTGTCTACCTAGTATTTTGATATTTAATCGTTTTTATAACTTAAAACAAAATACTGAATAGCCAGCTGTGTTGCGCTTTACTCTGCATTTTTTGAAACCCCTAAGCCTCCATAAAGTACTGCTCTAAAGTACTGCTCGGTGGCGTATTGCTCCTCCCTCAAACTTAATTTCTCATTAATATTATTCCCCTGCCTAGCTTAAAAAGAGTAGCTAGTTTTAACCTAAAAGTCTGAGATAAAAAATTACCTTTTTAATTCGGACAATCTATAACAAAGAGCCAAGCGGCTTTGTCGGGCCACATACACAGCTTAAAGCCCTAATTAATAACCTTGCCATTTATTGGTGTGAAGTAATACATGACGTGAAAAAGCGCAATCATGAGCACAAAGTGGGTATGTATTGAGTTAGTGAATGGGGTCAAAAAGAAAGACCTGACCCCAATATTTTCTACTCAAGGTCTGCAAATCCATAACCACCATGCTGCACCAGATTTTGAAGTAAGTTACTTCGATGAGAAATACTTTATTGAAGCCGTAACAGTTAATCCATCAGGCAACCCTGATCGCCCTGACCTACCACCACCAGAGGATCATAAAGATATTGCTGAGCGACTAACCGACTATATGCCGATCAAGTTCGGCAGTCCTCTGTTCTCGAAGCTCAAGCATAAATACTGGGAGAAAGAGCATGTTAAAGATCACTCACTGATTTTTGCAATTCACGACTATCACAATGACAACTCTATGACTTGGTCACGAACAGCGTTGTCTGAATATTTATATGGCGTAAGATCCCGCTATGTCGAAGGAAAACCAGTGTTTGAAAAAATCAAATTCCACGAATGGGACGGTAAGAAAATTCCGTCAGGGTTCTTCAATCAAGAAGGTGCCGAGAATATTAGTGCTGTTCTATTCAGCAACCAAGCAACAATACCTAAATTCAACCGTATGGGTAAAATTGCTGGTCTCGGTAGTAAAGATGTAACAATGCTCAGACAAGGCTTCTTGTATAATCCTGACGGTTTACATCCAATTCCGTTTTCGAAAAATGTGGACGATTCCGATTATGAAGAGTCATGGTCTGATGGACTGGTTATGTTCCACAACCCTAATGCTATACATAAGGTTAACCCTGATGCATTCTCGGATATCAGCCATATATTCTATTCAGAAGAGGAAGGGTTTACTGGATTCCACCAGCCTTATGACGTGTTGAACTCCATGACGGTTGTTGTGACAACAAAGCCAGAGGCTGAAGTAGACGCCGCTTAATTGCCTATAAAGAGGTGCTGTACAGTACCTCTATTCTTTGATTTCTAAATGGCTTGCTTTAGTAGTTTAAAAGTCTATCTTATCAAGCCAATCGACATGCTTTGCACGCTCTTCTTGCTGCCATTTCAAATTCCAACCCCATTCATCAGACCTTGGTGAACAATCGGAGCATTTATCACAGTAGCTTTGCTTAAATCCTGATCCTAACTCTGGTCCCACAGAGTTATCAAATGCTTTGATCAACAAGTTCCCTGTGCCAATGGTGTACTTGTGCTTTAAGCATGTCATGATAGGCATACTTAGAGAGTGCATCCCTAACTGTTGGGCTATCATCCCTCTCGGTCGGTAATCGACAAACATATGCTCACAATGGCCAATAACATTTGTAGGATCGTAATTGGCTAAACCTATTGCGATAAACTGACCTTCTCTCGAAGTAGGATCGTCTGGGTCCATACCAAGATTCTTAGCCCTATCCGTAAAAAATTGTTTTTGCTCTTCGATACTTGCTTCAAAAAATGGCTTCGGTTCATCCTTATTGGCGATTTCTTTATCAAGTACATCCAATAAATCCTGAGCACTAGGGCAATGCTCAATGATTAAAGCTCTAACGTCAAACTTAACAATAGTTTTGAGTTCTGACTGTATATTGAACATTAGGTAAAGCAGCTCAATTTTCCTCATGTCGCTTATAATTGATAAGTACATCAATACTGTGTGCAGCATTTTTTCAAACCACTCATCCAAGAATACGATCGCTTCATTTGATCCACGTGCATTATGAATATTTTTAAACGTACCTAGAGACAAAGCTAAATCACACATCAAGTCAGCCAAGATATTAAACTGACTGAGGTTAATGAATCTATGGCACAGGTTTATGATTTTTTGCAACTGAGCACAAGCATCATGGTATTGCTTGTGTATTTCTCTGTTCATATACAAATATTCAAAACTGTCAGGTTTGAAATTTTGATTTGAATGATGTTGTGCATATAGTTGCTCTACCTTGAAGCTAAATAGCGAGCTTCTAGCCTTAGCTATTGCGGTAAGACGTAAAGCACTCTCTTTTTGCTCTCTTGCAAAGAAAACTAAGTATTCACATAGTTTTAACTGCTCTTCAATCTGCTCATTCTTGATTTGTTTATAAGGAGCGACCTTGAAGGCATAGTCAAAGTAAAGAGTAGCTAAAAAACGATCTTTGGCTGGCACAATGCGAGATTGAATAATGTCACCAGCTTGCTGATATAGTTCACCATATGACCCAGCAATGAGGAGTTGCTCTAACTTCATATGATAAGCTTTAAACAAGGCATCACCAACTTGTTCAATACATTTGTTTAAAGCTTCTGGTTGCAGAGTTTTACAGTTGTTTACCGCAAGCTTAAGATCTCTTAAAGACAGAAAGTCCCAACATTCTTGTACTGATACCAACAGTTTATCAAATGCTGTGGAATCGTTCCTTTCCAGCTTATTTTCAACAGGTAAATGAACAGTCAAATTATCAGTAGATGAGTCTCTTACTTTCTCCAAGATCTTTTGATTGTTAGTCACAGAAACCCAGTAAATCTCTTCGTTAGACACTTCAACAACCACCAAAATCACTGGAATATTAAAGTCGAGATAATACTGAAGACGGGCGCGAGAAACCGTGAAAGACAGCTTCTGTCCACCTTCAATAAATGAACAGTTCTCTTGACCTTTAAGCTGAATTTTAAATACGCTCTCTTGACCAAGAGCTTTACCGTTTGAATCTTTTAGCTCAATTTCACAATCAATACCGTGATCATCCTGATCTTCTTGACTTCGGATAATCCAATTAAGTGGCGCTTTGTAGTTAAAAATTCTCCCTGCGGCTGCGCCAATCTCACCTGCATTCATAGTGGCCCCTGATAATCATGAAGATTTTTACTCTAACAGGAAGCTACAATAATTCAAATTACATAGAGCAAGTCATGTTAATAGTTATGTCAGAGTATTTTAATTAATTCAAAATTCGTATCGAAGGCATATTAGCCATAAATATACAAAATAAACTTTGAGTAAAAACGAGTTAACAAAAAGGCGAACCATTTCTGGTTCGCCTTTTTAGAGTTCAACTAGCTAGATTGTCACAATCTTAATTACCTGTCACAGACTTCATTAAAACTGTCACAAACTTAATTACCAGTTATCAATCAAACCTTAGTCACGGTATGTCTCAACCGCAGGGCATGAACAAACTAGGTTACGGTCGCCGTATACGTCATCGATACGCGTTACTGTAGGCCAGAATTTGTCTTTTGCTACGCTTGGTACTGGGAATGCTGCGTAGAAACGGTCGTATGCACGGTCCCACTCATTGCCTAGTACGTCAGCTTGTGTGTGCGGTGCAAACACTAGCGGGTTGTTTTCAATTGACCATTCGCCAGATGCGATACGGTCGATTTCTGACTTGATTGACACCATGGCTTCGATGAAACGGTCAATTTCAACTTTAGACTCAGACTCAGTTGGCTCAATCATCAGTGTGCCAGCTACTGGGAATGACATAGTTGGTGAATGGAAGCCGTAGTCTTGAAGACGTTTAGCTACGTCCATTTCTGTCACGCCTGTTTGCTCTTTAAGTGGGCGTAGGTCAACAATACACTCGTGCGCAACGCGGTTGTTACGGCCACGGTATAAAATTGGGTAGTGTTCGCTTAGCTTCTCAGATAAGTAGTTAGCGTTCACGATAGCCATTTCTGTTGCTTGTTTTAAGCCTTCAGAGCCCATCATGGCAATGTATGCCCACGAGATTGGTAAAATAGCCGCTGAGCCGTAAGGAGCAGCAGAAACCGCGCCGTTACCAATGTTTGTGCCAGCAACGTTAATTACGCTGTGGTTAGGCATAAATGGCGCTAGGTGAGATTTAACACCGATTGGGCCAACACCTGGACCACCACCACCGTGTGGAATACAGAATGTTTTATGTAGGTTAAGGTGCGATACGTCAGAACCGATTGAACCTGGGCTTGTAACACCTACTTGCGCGTTCATGTTTGCGCCGTCCATGTACACTTGACCGCCGTGCTGGTGCACGATGTCACAGATCTCACGAATTGTTTCTTCGTAAACGCCGTGTGTAGATGGGTATGTGATCATAATACACGATAGGTTTTCAGATACCTCTTCGGCTTTCGCTTTAAGGTCTGCCATATCAACGTTACCGTTTTTATCACAGTCAACAACCACGATTTTCATGCTTGCCATTTGTGCAGACGCTGGGTTTGTACCGTGCGCTGAACTTGGGATCAAACATACGTTACGGTGACCTTCACCGCGTGACTCGTGGTATTTACGAATAGCGATTAAGCCTGCGTATTCACCTTGTGCACCTGAGTTAGGTTGCAGTGAAACGGCATCGTAACCTGTGATGTTTACTAACCAATCATGTAGTTCAGTCATCATGATTTGATAACCCGCTGCCTGATCAAGTGGGCAGAATGGGTGTAGGTTTGCAAACTCAGGCCAAGTGATTGGGATCATCTCTGCTGTCGCATTAAGTTTCATGGTACATGAACCTAATGAGATCATTGAGTGGTTAAGCGCTAAATCTTTGTTTTCTAGGCGCTTGATATAACGCAACATTTCAGTCTCGCTGTGGTACGAGTTGAAGTTAGGGTGCGTTAGAATTTCGTCATCGCGTACAAGGCTTGCAGGAATTGAGTTGCTGCCGTTTACTTCGATTTCGTTCGCAAGTGCGTCAACGCTTAGGCCGTGGTCGTCACCTAAAATGATGTCGAATAGCTCTGCTACGTCTGCACGCGTTGTTGTTTCTGATACAGAAATTGAGTATTCACCCGCACGGTTTGACGCAAAGTTAACGCCATTTGCTACTGCGCGTGCAACAACTTCGTCTTTGTTGTCTGCAACAACGGTAATGGTGTCGAACCATGTGTCGTGCTTAAGGTTTACGCCTTTCGCTTTTAAGCCAGTCGCTAAAATATCAGCAAAACGGTGAATACGCTGAGCGATTGTTTTAAGGCCTTCAGGACCATGGTAAACCGCGTAGAACGCAGCCATGTTCGCTAGTAATACTTGCGCTGTACAAATGTTTGAGTTGGCTTTTTCACGACGAATGTGTTGTTCACGTGTTTGCATTGCCATACGTAGTGCGTCGTTACCTAAGCGGTCTTTAGATACACCGATAATACGACCCGGTAATGAACGCTTGTACTTGTCGCGTGTTGCAAAGAATGCAGCGTGTGGACCACCGTAACCCATAGGTACACCAAAACGCTGTGCTGAACCAAGTACTACGTCTGCGCCAAGTTTACCCGGTGCTTTAAGTAGTAATAAGCTCATGATGTCTGCGGCAACACAGGCAATTGCTTTTTTGCTTTGAACGCCAGCGATTAAATCGGTTACGTCTGTAATTTCACCCGTTGTTGATGGGTATTGGAATAACGCACCAAAAATGTCGTGGTCTAGCGCTTCTGCCGCTTTACCTACGATAACGTCAAAACCGAACTGCTCTGCACGTGTCGCAACAACGTCGATTGTTTGTGTGTGTACGTCATCAGCAATGAAGAATGCATTTGATTTTGATTTAGCAACACGCTTTGCAAGGCCCATTGCTTCAGCCGCAGCTGTTGATTCGTCAAGTAACGATGCGCTTGCAAGGTCAAGACCAGTTAGGTCTAGGGTCATAGTCTGGAAGTTTAATAATGATTCTAAACGACCTTGTGCAATCTCTGGTTGGTATGGTGTATACGCCGTGTACCAGCCTGGGTTCTCTAGTACGTTACGTAAAATTACGTGAGGTACGTGAGTTGGGTGGTAGCCTTGACCAATGTAAGATTTGAACACTTTATTTTTGCTTGCTACAGATTTTAAGTAGCTTAGTGTTTCAACTTCAGTGCGGCTTTCACCAATTGATAAACCTTGCTCTAAGCGAATGCTTGCAGGTACCGTTTGACCGATCAGCTCTTCAACACTCGATACTCCAAGAGCGCTCAGCATGTCGCTTACTTGCGCTGGGCTTGGCCCAATGTGACGGCGAATAAAATCTTGCTTCTGCTCTAATTGTTCAAGAGATTTGGCGTTTGACATTTGTCCAGATTCCTATGATCCAAAAAAAAGTGGTTACTGCCAATGGGTAACTGGCAATAACTTAAAAACAGGGTGATTCAATAACTTACAGCGTATGGAAAGGTAAGCTATAAAATCATAAAAGCCCCTATGAAACCCAAGCTACGCATTTAATTAGCTGGGGATCTAGATGGGGCTTTTAGTCGGCGTGACTAATTAATTAGTCTTCGTCGATCGTGTTAGCGTAGCCTTCAGCGTCTAACAGGTTATCAAGCTCTGATGTGTCAGATGCTTTGATACGGAATAACCAACCGTCGATGTACGGGTCGTTATTTACTGTTTCAGGCGAATCTTCAAGATCTTCGTTGATTGCAACGATTTCACCGCTGATTGGTGCGTAGATGTCAGATGCTGCTTTAACAGACTCTGCTACTGCGCAGTCTTCACCCGCGTCAACTTCATCACCAACTTCTGGTAATTCTACGAATACCATGTCGCCAAGAAGTTCTTGTGCGTGCTCAGTGATACCTACAGTAAACGTACCGTCACCTTCGTCGCGAACCCACTCGTGTGAAGTAGCATATTTTAATTCGCTTGGGATATTGCTCATTTTTTTGTTCCTTTGGTTTATATTGGGTGATAACACCAAATTTTTTATATTACTTAGATAACTGATTTACCGTTACGTACAAAGCAAGGTTTAACAACCTTAACGTTAACCAGTTTTTTACGCATCTCTACTTGAGCTGTTTCGCCAGTTGAACGCGGAACGCGTGCAAGAGCGACACTGTGACCAAGTGTTGGTGAGAATGTACCAGAGGTAATCACCCCTTCACCACCTTCAACGATGACTTTTAAACCGCTACGCAATACGCCTTTTTCTTCAAGCACTAAACCAACTAGTTTGTCTGTGCTTTTGTCAGCGCGTTGCTGTTCTAATACTTCACGACCGATAAACTTACGATCTTCTGGCTCCCACGCAATCGTCCACGCCATGTTAGCAGCAAGTGGTGATACGCTTTCGTCCATATCTAGGCCGTAAAGGTTCATACCTGCTTCTAGACGAAGTGTGTCACGTGCTCCTAGACCCGCTGGCGCTACGCCTGCATCTAGAAGTTGTTGCCACAAATCAGCAGCTTGATCGTTAGGTACTACGATCTCATAACCATCTTCGCCAGTATAGCCTGTTGTTGCAATAAATAAATCACCAGCTTGCACACCAAAAAATGGCTTCATACCTTCAACAGCAGCTTGTTGCTCTGCAGTAAGTACAGTGGCCGTTTTAGCACGTGCATTAGGGCCTTGAACGGCAATCATTGCAAATTCAGGACGCTCAGTAACCGTTACGGCGAAATCAGCCGAAACTTTAGCTAAATGCGCTAAATCTTTTTCACGGGTTGCTGAGTTAACAACTAAACGGTAGTCAGTTTCTGAGAAGAAGTAGATGATAAGGTCGTCGATTACGCCGCCTTCTTCGTTAAGCATACCTGTGTAAAGTGCTTTACCCGGTACCGTTAACTTAGCAACGTCGTTTGCTACTAGCTTACGTAAGAACGCTTGTGCTTGTTCGCCTTGCACATCAACAATTGTCATGTGCGATACGTCAAACATACCTGCATCTGTGCGAACCGCATTATGCTCTTCGATTTGTGAGCCGTAGTTGATTGGCATTTCCCAGCCGTGAAAATCAACCATTTTTGCGCCAGCTTCAAGGTGCTTAGCATGTAAAACTGTTTTAGAAGTCATAATATTCCTTCACTTTTAAATTAACCCACTGAGTGGGCGTGGCCTCAATTTAATGAGGGGGAATAACATGGGCGGCGATTATACATTAGTTGCACAGTTGTCACACCCAAATTGCGATTTGTAACTACAAAAAACAGCTAAACACCCAAGTGTGTAGCTGTTTTTAAAATTTATACTTTAAGCAACATCCGCTAAGGTTAAATCAAACCCGAGCTGCTGTAAGTGCGCTTGCCATTTATCAAGCTCTGCTTGGCGCGCTACCAGTTGAAACTGCTGCTGATCTTGGTTATCAATCGCGGTAATAAATACCTCACCGCTTTGTGCACCATAACAGCTGCGCATGTCAGATAAACGCAGGCCTGGTGTTAGCTTAAAGTTATCTACCAAGGCATCAAACGCTTGCTCACCACTTAAGGTTAACGCGCTTAAGTCGTTACGCATAACATAATCAATATCGTAACGCAGTTGTTGCTCGTTTATTAGCGACTGTAGCTGCACGCTGGCGTCTTTGGCGAGTACAAAACGAAAAGCGGTCTCGTTAAAGTAATACAACGCATAAGCGTAGCTGCTTGTTAGGTCATCGTCTAATGAGCTGCGTAAGCCTAAACCGCTGGCGGTTAGCTTATTAATATCAAGACCTAAAATAGTCGTTAAAAATGGGATTGCTTCAGTGCCACTAAAATCCATAATGGCAGTATCGCTATTTGCTTGTAGCACGTTGTTTGCTGGCGTATTAGCTTGGCTGTGACGAGCAAACATTATTGGCGTAAAAGTCATATATGACACCTATCAATCTTTAATGCTTGAAGTATATTGCCCCGTGCTTGCAACAACAAATTGTAATTATTTATCAATTGATAAATAATACTTATATATGCAGCCCTATAAATAGAATTTTTAAATGAAAAATATTTCTACCGATAGTTTACGCACCCTCGTTGCGGTTGTTGAAGTAGGTGGTTTTGCCAAAGCTGGCGAGCTATTAGGGCTGTCGCAACCGGCGGTTAGTCTGCAAATAAAACGGCTTGAAGATATGCTTGGCCACAAGCTATTTAAAAAGCAGGGGCAACGCCAAGTACTCAATCAATACGGTGAGTTATTGCTGCCTTTGGCAAAACAAATGTTGCAACAAAACGATGCCATTTTGCAGCAGTTCACCAGCGAAAACGTAACCGGTAAAGTGCGCTTAGGTATTCCCAGCGAATTTGCTGCGCGTATCTTGCCTTCTATTATTGGCGACTTTGTGGCGCTCTACCCTGATGTATCGCTAGAGGTTCGCTCGCGCTTAAGTAAACATTTATTGTCGGTATCGCGCCAAGATCAGTTTGATCTGGTGCTTGCTCTAAACGAAGAACTCGAGTCGGCCAAGTTCCCTATTTTTATGCAAGATCAACTGGTGTGGGTAGGCGATTTAAACCTAGCACAAAACGATGTAGTTACCCTTGTTACCGCTCCCGAGGGCTGTATTTATCGTCGCCGCGCAATTGAGGCATTGCAGCACGCAGGGATTAAATACCGTATTGCGTACAGTAATGCCGATTTAACAGGCCTTACTGCGGCATTAAAAGAAGGGTTAGGTATTACTGTTTTAGCAAAAAGCACCGTACCGAATGAGCTAAACTATCAACTACACACCAAGGATCTGCCTGAATTAGGCCAAATAGGAATTAGTTTAATTAAGCGGGCTGATGAACCGGGCAATGCGGTTGATAAACTTGCCGAGTTTATTGCGCTGCGTTTAACGTAAGCGAGTAGCGATTGATTCATTGATTGAGTATTTCGATGTGGATGTGAGTGTTTCGTTGAGTGTTTCGATGGATGAGTATTTCGATGAGTGTTGTTTTATTTCGCCTTTAAAGCCTTTTTTCGGCATTAAAACGCCTTCTATGTTTCGTATTAAGCCGTTTCTCGCAAAATAAATTGCACGCCGACACCTAATCCCCCCCTGCAATACCCTACTTGTGGGCACGGTTTTCGCCGTGCAGGTTTAAACTTATAACCTGCAAGTGGTTAGCGTGTTATGCAGCAACACATATTACCTTTGCATCATACTCACCCAATTAGCACATCGTTAAGTATTACTTAACGAGGTATCGCACACAAATAATACTACAATACTACTGTATTTATTATTTTCATTTTAATTCATGAACTTATGCTTTATATCAATTTTATTACAAATAGGATTGATTCGCATTACTTTACATGTTTAAATTGCGCCGGTTAAAAAAATCTAAACATACACAGGACGCACAATGAAACCTACGTTTATTGTTTCAACTCTTTCTACTGCCATAGCGTTATCACTTAGCGCTAATGCTTTTGCTAAAGATGTAACTAAAGAAGAAAAGAACTTCGAGCAAATTACTGTCATTGGCTCTGCATCTGCTATTAACGATATTCCGGGTTCTGCTACTTTCATCAGCGAGCAAGATCTTGAAAAGTTTGAATACACCGACATCTCACGTGTTTTAAGTGCGGTACCCGGTGTATACGTTCAAGAAGAAGATGGCTATGGTCTACGCCCTAACATTGGTATGCGTGGTACAGGTACTGGCCGTAACGATAAAATCTCTGTAATGGAAGACGGCGTTCTTGTTGCTCCTGCTCCTTACTCTGCACCATCAGCTTACTACTTCCCTACTATGGGCCGCATGGAGTCTATCGAAGTACTTAAAGGTGCTGCATCGGTTAAATATGGTCCACGTACAACGGGCGGTGTTTTAAACTTAGTATCACGCAGCTTACCGACCGAAGGTTCGAAAGGTTTATTAAACGCTGAACTAGGTAGCGATGGTTTTTACAAAGGCCACGCATACTTCGGTAAAAAGAAAAACAATGCAGCAGGCTTAGTTGAAGTATTCACTTACGGCGCAGATGGCTTTAAAGAATTACCAGTTGGTAGCGATAACTCTGGTTTTGAAAAGAACGATTTCTTATTAAAGTTTGGTTTTGATTTTGGTGATAACGAAGCTCACAGCCTTGAAATGAAAGTTAAATACTCAGACGAGCGCTCTGATGAAACTTACATGGGCTTAACCGATGCAGACTACCAAGAAAACCCATATCGTCGTTATGCTGCCTCGCAAAATGATGAAATGAACACACAACACAATGCATACCAAGTTAACTATGCATATCGCTTTGGTAAAGGTTACGAGTTACTTGCAACTGCTTACTTAAATGACTTCCACCGTAACTGGTATAAAGCGAGCAAAGTAAGCTCAAGCTACCTTGAACAGTACAGCGAATTTGAAGCAAACCCAACCAGCGAAGGTATCGAAGGGGTTGCTGTTAAAGCAAATAACCGTGACTACCAAGCGAAAGGTTTACAAACAGAGTTCCATATTCCTGCGGGTAACCACTACATTACAGTGGGTGCGCGTTACCACGAAGACGAAATGGATCGCTTCCAATGGCAAGACAAATACACGCTTAATCAAGACCTTTCAATGACGCTAACTGAAAAAGGCGTACCAGGTTCAGATAGCAACCGTGTAGATAGCGCTGAAGCAACAACGCTATTCATTCAAGATGAGTGGTCATTAGACGCATTAGTAATTAGCGCGGGTCTGCGTTATGAAGATATCACGATTAAACGTGAAGAATGGGCAAAATCAGATCCAACACGTGCAAACGGTTTAACTAAAAATATCAGCAACGACACTGAAATTTTAGTGCCGTCACTGGGCGCAACATACACTGTTAGCGATAGCTTAACGCTACTTGCCGGTATTCAAAAAGGGTATGCGCCAGCAGCACCAGGTAATGCGGTTCAAGAAGAAGAAGAGAGTGTTAACATTGAGCTTGGGGGTCGTTACGACTATGCAGGCTTTAATGGTGAAGTGATTTACTTTAACTCTGACTACACGAACATGCACGGTAACTGTACTGCTGCTGTAGGCTGTAACGACAATAATATTGGCGACCAGTACAACTACGGTGAAGTGTCGGTGTCTGGTTTTGAAGTGAGCGCCGGTAAAGTGTTTGCAACAGATACAGCCTCATTCCCTGTGCGTTTAACGTATACTTACACAAACTCTGAGTTTGAAAATGACTTTGAATCAGATCTTTGGGGCAGCGTTAAAAGTGGTGATGCTATGCCATATGTGCCAGAAAACCAGCTAGCGCTTTCGTTTGGTGCCGAGTTCTCAAGCTTTGTGTTTGATACGCAAATGCGTTATGTGTCTGATGCACACGCTGACTTATCAACTTCAGGTCGTAACGCAATTGACAGCCGTGTAGTGTGGGATTTAGCCGCTAAATACCTTATCGACGACAAACAAAAAGTATACCTAACGGTCGACAACCTGTTTGACAAGACCTACGTTGCAAACCGTGCAAACGGAGGTATTCAACCTGGTAAGCCACGTACCCTTCAAGTAGGTTACAGCTACTCTTTTTAATACCCAAGCGTATTAATAAGAAAGCCGCGTGATGAAAGTCACGCGGCTTTTTATTTTGCTTTTTTCAAGCATAACTTTTCACACATAAAAAAACCTCCCGCAGGAGGTTTTATCAGTCTAAATAAACGGTGTGTTTATTATTGACCTTTCACTTCTTTAAGACCATTGAAAGGTGCTTTTTCACCTAACGCTTCTTCAATACGAAGAAGTTGGTTGTATTTAGCAACACGGTCAGAACGGCTTAATGAACCTGTTTTAATTTGACCAGCCGCTGTACCAACAGCAAGATCTGCAATTGTTGCATCTTCTGTTTCACCTGAACGGTGAGAGATAACAGCAGTGAAACCAGCATCTTTTGCCATTTTAATCGCAGCAAGCGTTTCAGTTAATGAACCGATTTGGTTGAACTTGATTAGGATTGAGTTAGCAATACCGTTATCAATACCACGCTTTAAGATTTTCGTGTTTGTTACGAAAAGGTCGTCACCTACTAATTGAACTTTATCGCCAATTAGTTTTGTTTGGTGTGCGAAACCGTCCCAATCAGACTCATCTAGGCCGTCTTCAATTGAAACAATTGGGTACTGCTCTGTTAGGTCTTTAAGGAAATAGTTAAATTCTTCTGACGTGAATTTTTTACCTTCGCCTTTCAGGTCGTAGATGTTTGCTTCTTTGTCGTAGAACTCAGATGCAGCACAGTCTAGCGCTAAAGTAATGTCTTTACCTAGCTCGTAACCTGCATTTGCAACAGCCACTTTAATTGCAGCAAGTGCCGCTTCATTTGATTCAAGGTTTGGTGCAAAACCACCTTCATCACCTACTGATGTAGAGTGACCGTCTGCTTTAAGTACTTTTGCAAGACTGTGGAATACTTCTGCGCCCATGCGCAGTGCTTCACGGAAGTTTGCAGCGCCAACTGGCTGGATCATGAACTCTTGGATATCAACAGAGTTATCTGCGTGCTCACCACCGTTGATGATGTTCATCATTGGTAATGGCATAGAGTAAACGCCCGGCGTACCATTTAAGTCAGCGATGTGCTCATAAAGCTCAACACCTTTAGAGTTTGCAGCTGCTTTCGCTGTTGCTAAAGATACCGCTAAGATTGCGTTAGCACCTAATTTTTCTTTATTTTCAGTGCCGTCTAAATCTAGCATTACTTGGTCAACAGCTTGTTGATCAAGTGCGCTTTGGCCTTTAAGAGCCGCTGCGATTTCGTTATTGATATAACCTACCGCTTTTAAAACACCTTTACCTAAGTAACGTGCTTTATCACCATCACGTAATTCAAGCGCTTCGCGAGTACCTGTTGATGCACCAGAAGGTGCTGCAGCACGGCCCCATGAACCATCAGCTAAATGTACATCAGCTTCAACAGTTGGGTTACCACGCGAGTCCATGATTTCGCGACCAATCACTTTTACGATTTCTGACATCTTGATTCCTCTTTTCCCGAAAATGGTGAGTTTATGCCAACTTTGTTAATTCGTTGGCTTTTTAAAACAAATAAGCCGTGCATATAGCACGGCCTATTTAAATTACGATGACGCTTTTTGGTGAGTGTGTGCAGCTGCAACAAACCCTTCAAATAGCGGATGACCATCACGTGGTGTTGACGTGAATTCCGGGTGGAATTGCGCGGCAATAAACCAAGGGTGATCTTTATTTTCGATAATTTCGACTAGTTTCTTATCTTCAGATAAACCAGTGAAACTTAAACCTGCTTTTTCAAGCTGTTCTACGTAGTGGTTATTTACTTCGTAGCGATGACGGTGACGTTCAACAATTTCGTCACTACCGTATACTTCACTTACTTTAGAGCCTGGCGTTAAGTGACATTTTTGTGCGCCTAAACGCATTGTGCCACCAAGGTCAGACTGCTCATCACGTACTTCAACGTTACCGTCGGCATCTTGCCACTCGGTGATTAAGCCAACCACTGGGTGTGCTGATTTTGCATTGAATTCCGTTGAGTTTGCATCTGCAAGGCCTGCAACGTTACGCGCATACTCAATAAGTGCCACTTGCATACCTAAACAAATGCCTAGGTAAGGTACTTTGTTTTCACGTGCGTATTTAGCCGCTAAAATCTTACCTTCAACACCACGACCACCAAAACCACCTGGTACTAAAATAGCGTCAAGGTGAGAAAGCATCTCAGTGCCTTTGCTTTCTAAGTCTTGTGAATCAACGTATTCGATGTTCACTGTTAAACGGTTTTTAAGACCCGCATGCTTTAATGCTTCGTTTACTGACTTGTAAGCGTCTGGTAGTTCAATGTACTTACCTACCATACCAATTGTCACTTCACCCGTTGGGTTAGACTCTTGATATAATACTTGCTCCCACTCAGATAAATCTGCTTCTGGGCACTCAAGGTAAAAACGACGACACACAAAGTTATCAAGTTCTTGTGACTTAAGTAACGCAGGGATCTTGTAGATGCTTTCTACGTCTGGTAATGAAATAACGGCTTTTTCTTCCACGTTAGTGAAAAGTGCGATTTTCGCGCGCTCGTTATTAGGTAATTTACGATCAGAACGACAAATTAAGATATCTGGTTGGATACCAATCGAACGTAATTCTTTTACTGAATGTTGTGTTGGTTTCGTTTTAACTTCACCTGCAGGGCCTAAGAATGGCACTAGCGTTAGGTGAATAAACAATGCGCGCTCACGGCCGATTTCTGTGCCAAGCTGACGAATTGCTTCTAAGAACGGTTGTGACTCAATGTCACCCACTGTACCACCAATTTCAACGATGGCTACATCGCGACCTTCGGCACCGTCGTATACACGTTGCTTAATGTCGTTTGTGATATGTGGAATAACCTGAATTGTTGCACCAAGGTATTCACCGCGACGCTCACGTCGTAAAACATCTTCATAAACACGGCCTTGTGTGAAGTTGTTGCGGCTACTCATCTTAGTACGGATGAAACGCTCATAGTGACCTAAATCAAGGTCAGTTTCTGCACCGTCTTCAGTAACATATACTTCACCGTGCTGAATTGGGCTCATAGTGCCTGGGTCAACGTTGATGTAAGGATCCAGCTTTAAAATAGTCACGTTTAAACCACGTGCTTCTAAAATTGCGGCTAACGACGCTGCTGCAATACCTTTACCCAACGAAGAAACAACCCCGCCAGTAACGAAGATAAATTTTGTACTCATGCGAACCCTAGAATATCAGGAATTAAAAGGAATAATATAGAATCAAGACGGGGCGATATTATAGCAAAGGCACTGCTATCAATCCAGATAAAATTAGCAAATAAGTGCACAAAAAACGAGCGCGGCATTCCTGTCCCTATGCTGTGTCATTGTGGGTGCTTTTTAATGGCTTCCCACGCGCTGTCCATCTCTTCTAAACTGGCGGTCTCTAAACATTGCCCGCGCTCACTTAAATAAGCGGCCACTTTTTCAAAGCGTGCCATAAACTTAGCGTTAGCACTGCGTAATAATTGCTCAGGGTCGCGCTTAATATGACGGGCCACATTGACCGTTGCAAATAACAAATCGCCCAGCTCTTCTGCGCTGTGTTCTGAGTACGGATCATGCGCAAGCGCTTCTTTCACTTCCCCGACTTCTTCGGCCACTTTATCAAGTGCCCCCTGATAGCTTGGCCAATCGAAGCCAAGACTTGCCACCCGCTGCTGAATCTTTTTCGCCTTAGTAAGCCCTGGCATCGCATCGGGAATGTCTTGCCATAAACTCAGTTGCTGTGTGGGTGCTTTTTGCGCCCGCTCTTGTGCTTTTATTGCTTGCCACTGCTGTGATAATTCAGCCTCTGTGAGTGTTGTTTTTTCAGCGAACACATGAGGGTGCCTGCGCACTAGTTTTTCGTTTAATGTGCTGACAACGTCATTAAAATCAAATAGCCCCTGCTCTTTTGCAAGCTGCGCGTAAAACACAACCTGAAAGAGTAAGTCACCCAGTTCACTTTTAAGCTCACTCAACTCGCCCTTTTCAATGCAGTCAGCAACTTCGTAAGCCTCTTCAATGGTATGAGGCACTATCGATTTAAAATTTTGTTTTAAATCCCACGGGCACCCAGTATCTGGGTCCCGTAGTTTTTCCATGATCGCTAATGAGTCATCAATACTGTGTTTATCTGTCATTACGCATGCCCACGTTTTGCTTCATGGACCCCTTCAATTTGGTGAAGTTTAGACAACAAGCGGTTTGTGCTTGATAAGTCGTGAACTTCTACCTGCATTGAGAAAAGTGCTAATTGCTTGTCTTCGACTGTGTTGACGTTCATGTTCAGCACATTTACTTTTTCATTGGCAAGTACAGAGCTAATATCACGAATAAGCCCTGATCTATCGGTTGCCTCTACTTTAATGGTTAGCGTGTAAGAGCCATTTACATCGTCTGACCAACTTACTGAGATCACACGCTCTGGGTGCTTTTCTCGCAGTTTTTCAAATGAATCACAGTCTTCACGGTGAACGGCAATCCCCCGCCCTTGCGTGATATACCCAATAATTTCATCGCCGGGAACAGGGCGACAACATTTAGCCACGTGGCTCAATAAACTGCCGACGCCATCAACTACAATGCCATTTTTATCACCGTTGACACTTTTTGGTTTTTTAAACCTGATTTGTGGCTCGTCGTCATCACGGTCGCTAATAAAGTTAAGCAACTGATTAAGACGCACATCACCTGCGCCAACAGCAACCATTAAATCTTCAAGACCCCGCAAGTTAAAGCGCTCTATCGCGGGGGTAAGATCTTTGGTTGTAAGATCGAGCTTGTGTAGTTCTGTTTCTAGAATTTCTTTACCGGCACTTAAGTTTTTATCGCGGTCGAGCTGCTTAAACCAATGATGAATTTTCGAACGTGCTCGCGACGATTTAATATAGCCTAACGACGGATTTAACCAATCTCGGCTCGGGTTCGCTTGCTTTTGCGTTAAAATCTCAACCTGATCGCCCGTACTTAGTTGGTACGTAAAAGGCACAATTTTGCCAAATACTTTTGCGCCAATACACCGGTGCCCTACATTAGAGTGGATGTAGTAGGCAAAATCGAGCGGCGTCGCACCGAGTGGTAAATCAAAAATATCGCCTTTCGGGGTAAACACGTAAACACGGTCTTCCACCACCTGATTTTTAAGCTCTTCGGCTAAGTCGCTGCCATCAACAACTTCTTCTTGCCATTGCAGTAACTTACGCAACCAGCTAATTTTTTGCTCATAACCTGAGCCACGCCCCGGTAATGCGCCTTCTTTGTACATCCAGTGAGCCGCGACACCGAGCTCGGCATCTTGGTGCATCTCGCTGGTACGAATTTGAATTTCGACAGTTTTACCTTCAGGACCAAACACCACGGTATGAATCGATTGATAACCATTTTGTTTTGGCGTTGCAATGTAGTCATCAAACTCTTTATTTAAATGACGCCAGTTTGTGTGAACAATCCCCAAGGCCGCGTAGCAATCTTGCAAACGCTCAACCACAATACGCATGGCACGAATATCAAATAATTGATCGAACTCGTAGTTCTTCTGCGCCATTTTTTTATAAATGCTGAAAATATGTTTCGGGCGACCATACACCTCGCCAGCAATGCCCGCTTCTTGGAGGCGTGCTTTAACCAGTGCCACCATATTTTCCATGTAGGCTTCGCGGGCAAGCCGTTTATCGTCTAATTGCTTGGCAATATTTTTGTAGGTGTCTGGGTGCAAATAACGAAAAGATAAGTCTTCTAGCTCCCACTTAAGCTGACCTATCCCTAAACGATTGGCGAGTGGCGCAAAAATATCGCGCGTTTCTTTTGCTGCTATTACGCGCTCTTCTTCACTGCCATTTTTCACTTCGCGTAGGTAACACACTTGTTCAGCCAGTTTAATAACCACCGCACGCACATCTTCAACCATTGCCAAAAGCATACGGCGAATATTATCAATTTGAACGGTGCCTTTACCTTGATGTGCTAAGGTGCTGATGGTTGCCATTTGGCTCACACCAGTAAGCAGCAAGGCAACGTGGTTACCAAGCTTATCTGTTACTGTGTCGATAGAAATTTTTTCAGCTAAAAAATACGGCGTTAAAAAGGCGGTTGCCAATGAATCAGCATCTAAATTTAGCTCAGCTAAAATCTCCACCATTTCAATGGCCATATTCTGGCGTTTAACATCATCGCAATGCAGGCACAATTGATGCGCCTGTTCTAATAAGGTAGATTTATCTTCTGTTAGCGCTAACAGCTCTATACGGCTGGTAAAATCACTCGGCTTAGTAAGCTGATGTGACTGTCTAGTGGCTACCATAGTGCGCTTTACCTCCTGTGAAATAACGCCATCGTTTCAATATGCCCTGTATGCGGGAACATATTCATAAGCCCCATTTTTTCAATGCTGAAGCCTGCTTGTAAAATAATTGCACTGTCACGGGCTAAAGTAACAGGATCACAAGAGACATATAAAATCGTTTTAAACTGAGTAAGTGGTAACTGCTCTAAAATAGCCATAGCGCCAGTTCGTGACGGGTCAAGCACCAATACATCAATGTCTTTGCTGAACCACGCAGCTGATTGCATTGATTGAGTTAAATCAAAGCAATAAAAATCGGTATTCGATAATGAGTTAGTTTGCGCATTTTGTTTCGCTAATGCAACCGCAGAATCCACTCCTTCGACACCAATAACGTGTTTTGCATACTTTGCAATCAATAATGAAAAATTACCAATACCACAAAATAAATCCAATACCTGTTCATGACCCTGTAAATCAAGCCACTCTTTTGCTTGATGTAACATGGCTTGATTAACATGCGGATTTACTTGCACAAAGTTCTCTAAGCCAAACTCAAAGGTTAAGTCGTACTCTGGTATAGTGTAGTACGGCATTGGATGATGAGTGTGATCAATCTCACCGCTGTGTGATTGCCATACTAGGCACCATTGATACTCATCACAGGCTTTCTCAACAACCGTTTTAAGCGTATTGCTAATTGGTTTTGTATGGCGAATGACAACATAAGCGGCATTGTCTGCCTCGCACAGTTGTAAGTGACTAATACAGGTTAGCCCTGCGTGGTTATTTATCAGTTCATCAAAGACCGTAAATAACGCGCTAAATTTAGTTGAAAGCACATCACAACGCTCAATACTCACGAGCTGCTTTGACCCTTGAGCACGATAACCAACGCGCATTTTTTTCGCGGCTTTATCATGCATTACGGCAACACGTGCCGACCGTCTGTAATGACGCGCTTCACTAACAAGCGGCGCTTGCCAATTTAAATTCTCTGCTTTGGCAAATTTACTGAATAGCTGGCTCACAGCTGCTTGCTTTTCAACTAATTGCTGCGATGCATCGAGGTGTTGTAACTGACAACCACCACATACTTGATAATGCTGACAAAAAGGCGTTACTCGATGCGCTGACGCGCGCAATACTTTTTTGCAATCAGCACTGGCAAAACGTGCCTTATCGTCAATGAGCTGTGCTTTAACTTCCTCGCCGGGCAGCGCACCGTTCACAAAGCACACTTTACTGCCTTGCTTTGCAACACCTTGTCCTTGGTGATCCATGGCCGAAACGGTGAGTGTGAGCATTTTTTGTGAGACGGATTTCTTTTTAGCTTTGAAAATCTGTGCCATCGGGCAACACCTTAATTATTGATAAAGCGGGAGTAAGTATATACTCTTAAACTACGATAATAATGATAACAACATCTTTTATGACTAAATTTGGCTTACGTGACTCAGTCTTAACCCTCACACTTATACCGACTGTGATCATAGGCTTGTTGCTGGGCGGTTATTTTACAATAAATCGTTACATTGAGCTCGATGAAATTTTGTATCAACAAGGCGAGACCATCATTGAGCCGCTTGCTATTGCTGTAGAGCAACCTTTACTTAAACGAAATAAAGCGCTGTTAACTCGTTTAGTTAGTCATACTCACAACAAACACTCGCCTGCTATTCAATCTATTGCTATTTTTGATGAAAATAACGAGCTGGTTATTTTCAGTAAATACCAAAGTGAATTTAGAGAGCTGATGAACACGAACAAACCGATATTAGACGGTGTTCATATGCAAAGCTCAGAACATTATTTAACCTTTTCAACGGCTATTATTAATCATAGCCGCCAAGACATGATATGGAATCACCATAGTTATCAGGCTTCTTTAGGCACTGTGGTGATCATGCTCAATAAGCAGCAAGCCATCATTGGTCAACAACGTGCGTTATTAGTGAGTGGTGTAGTTATTTTACTGGCGCTTGTTTTAGCAACCGTGCTGGCGTTTAGATTATCGCGTATGTTTATTCAACCTCTTAATAAGTTAGTACTTGCTACAGATAAACTTAATGAGGGTAAAGTCGATACAGGCCTTGATCAAAAAATGTTTGGCGAATTTGAGCTCCTTCGTGAAGGACTTAATACGATTTCAGACACCATGGTGATGCAACGCGATGAAATGCAAAAGCACATTGACCAAGCCACTGCAGATTACCGAGAAACACTCGAACAGTACGAAACACAAAATATTCAGCTGAGTATTGCAAAAAAAGATGCTCAAGATGCCAACCGTGTTAAATCAGATTTCTTAGCGAAAATGAGTCACGAATTACGTACTCCTTTAAATGGGGTTATTGGCTTTACGCGTCAGCTATATAAAACGCCTCTGAATAAACACCAAAAGGATTACCTCGATACGATTGAGTTGTCTGCTAACAGCTTAATGACCATTATCAGCGATATTTTAGATTTCTCGAAATTAGAAGCCGGTGCGATGGAACTCGAATCGATGCAGTTTCAACTGCGCGATACCATCAATGAAGTATTAACATTGCTTGCTCCTAGCGCCCACGAAAAACAACTCGAGCTATCTATATTTATTCACCCGCAAGTGCCCGATAACTTAACTGGCGACCCGACTCGCTTTAAGCAAATTTTAATTAACTTACTCAGTAATGCGATAAAGTTCACCGAAAAAGGGTCTATTAAAGTCGATGTCGGTTATCGTTTGCTTGATGAAGAGCGAGCCTCTATTTTGGTGTCGGTAACCGATACCGGTGTGGGTATTCCTATGGATAAGCAAGATGCTTTATTCACACCATTTGGCCAAGCCGATTCAAGTATTACCCGCAAATTTGGCGGCACAGGCTTAGGGTTAATTATTACCAAGCATATTGTTGAAGCCATGAACGGCCGCATTACCTTAAACTCAGCCCCCGGTAATGGCACCTGCTTTACGTTTAATGCGGTGTTTAGAACGCCGTCTAATTCAATCACTAGTGACTTACCAACTCAATCACTGATTAATAAACGCATTCTATACTTAGAACCGCACGAACATACGCACCAAGCAACCTTGTCATTGTTGAATGAGTGGCAAACACAAGTTACCGCCTGTACCGATGAAGAAAGTTTCTTAAACGAGATAAACAAAGACTTTAGTTACGATATTTGTATTATCGGTCACACCGCAACAATCGATGATATGCAGCAGCTTAAAGGCTACGTTAAAGCGGTAAGACCTGTCACTGACTATTTATACATTATGCTCAATACGGTGTCGCATAATATGCGTGAAGCCTTTGTGGGTAGTGGTGCTGATGCCTGTTTAAGTAAACCACTTAATCATCGTAAATTATGTGAAGTATTAGCAGCCCCGTATCGCCTTGACCATCCGGTACACAATATTGAGCAAGGCGATGAAAAACTACTGCCATTAAAAGTGCTGGTTGTTGATGATAATGACGCAAATCTAAAACTTATTTGTACACTATTAGATGAACAAATTGAGCTCATTGATACCGCCCATAATGGTTCACAAGCCTATAGCTTAAGTAAAAGCCATAAATACGACTTAATATTTATGGATATTCAAATGCCTATTATGGATGGCATTACAGCGTGTAAGCTTATTCGTGAGTCATCACTTAATGAAGACACCCCAATTATTGCGGTAACAGCGCATGCGTTGGCTGGTGAAAAAGAGCAGCTGCTAAAAGATGGCTTTAAAGGTTATTTAACCAAACCGATTGACGAAGATATGCTAAAGCAGATCATTAGTGATCATAGCCCACAATCCCCTATTAACCGAGAGCGAAGCAAAACAGTTGCCGTTCAATCTGAACCTCCATTTGAGAGCACACGCCTAGATTGGCAGCTTGCGCTACAGCGCGCAGGCGGCAAAGAAGAACTCGCTCTTGAAATGCTCAATATGCTGTTACTCAGCGTGCCTGAGACCTTGCGTCTACTCAATGAAGCAATAGAAAATGAAGATTGCGAGCATGTACTTAGCATCGTGCATAAGTTCCATGGCGCATGTTGTTACACCGGCGTACCAAAGCTAAAATCGCTTGCCGAAACCCTTGAAACGTCACTAAAAGGCGATTGTGATTTAAATTATATTGAACCTGAATTATTTGAGCTTATTGACGAGCTGAATAATTTGTTAAGTGATGCAGGCATGGTAGAGCAGCAACGATAAAAGCCGCTCAATAAAACGATATAAAGGAATATATAAATGAAAAGTTATTTAATTTTAGCGGGCAGTTTACTTGCCTTTGGCTGTGCTTCAACTGCAGATAAACCGATGACACTAGAGTATGCGGATTTATCAGTTAGCTATGATGAATTGAAAACACCAAAATGGCAGCAACTTGAGCGCTTTCCTGCCAGATACCCAAAAAAAGCAGTTATCCAAGCAACAGAAGGGTGCGCGACCATTGAGTATGTTATTACGCCACACAATGAGATTAAAGATATTCAGGTAGTTGCCTCTACTCACCCTGTATTTGCCGATGCAGCAAAAGAAGTAATCACGCATTGGCACTGGAATGAGCTGCCGCAAAATATTACTGATAAAGCGGTGAAAACCCAAACTCGTTTTGATTTTTGTTTTGACACACCCGAGCAATCTTGTAGAACACTAAAACCTAATTATTCATGCCCTAGTCGCGATATTATTTATTCTACGGGTACACGAATTGTGAAGTATTAAAGGGAGCCTGCTTTGTATTTTATCTTACTTATTCTCTTTAGCGCTATTTCACTCACGTGGTTTTTCCTTCGCTATAAAAAACTAAGTAAAGAAGCTAATAACTACGTAAAAATCAATTACGCTGAGCAGTGGCAAACATACGAAAGTAAAGCCCGCTTAATGAGAGCAACACCCAACTCAATTGTGTTTCATTCAATTAAACAAGGCGAATTGTCGGCCATTAATGATGGTGTTTTAAAAAGCTTTAAGAAAAAGCATCAGTACATAGTCACTCTACTCTGTATTTCACCTTTGTTATCATCATTGCTTGCACAATTTATTGCGTATTTGATGAAATAAAAAGCGCGCTGGATACAACATCCACCGCGCTCTCAATTCAATACTTGCTTAAAAGTGCTTGAAGCTTATATTTACAAACGCGCCTCAATCATCAGGCGTTTCATATCACGTACTGCTTTGTCTAGACCATCAATCGCGGCACGCGCAATAATCGCATGACCAATGTTTAACTCGTAAATTTCTGGCATTGCAGCAATTGGTTTTACGTTGTGGTAGTGCAGGCCATGACCAGCATTTACAATTAAACCAAGACCGTGGGCGTATTGTACACCGCTGCGAATACGCTCAAGCTCTGTATGTAGCTCTTCGTCGTTTTCTGCATCTGCATACGCGCCAGTATGAATTTCTACATACGGTGCGTTACAGGCTTTAGCAGCATCAAGTTGCGCGTTATCAGCATCAATGAATAACGATACTTTAATACCCGCTGCCGTTAATTTTTCAGTCGCCGCTTTTACTTTTTCAAAGTTACCCACTACGTCTAGGCCGCCTTCTGTTGTTAGCTCTTCGCGTTTTTCAGGCACTAAACACACATAAGCGGGTTTTACTTCAAGCGCAATATCAATCATTTCATCAGTCACGGCAACCTCAAGATTCATACGCGTTTGAATGGTTTTAGCCATTACATACACGTCACGGTCTTGAATATGACGACGGTCTTCACGCAAATGAATGGTGATACCATCTGCACCGGCATGCTCTGCAACACTGGCTGCATGAGCAGGATCTGGGTAACTTGTGCCACGCGCTTGGCGTAAAGTGGCAATATGATCAACGTTTACACCAAGAAGAATATCTTTCATTTTTTTACCTGTTTAAAACAACGATTAACGGCTGCTATTCAGCCTACTTAATAAATAACTCACGACTTTTTAATGGCTTTTTACCGAGTAAAGGCTTGAGTAAGTAACGACTTAACTGCTTTGCCATATATAACACATCAGGCGCGCTGAAGTCATGGGCAGCAATGGCATTTAATTGCGCACCTGAAAAACCACTGTGCGGGTCGTCATGCAGCAAAAAGCCATATTCAGCAAAGTACTGGTAACTGGCACTGCCAATGATCTCATCACCGTGCGCGTCGACACTAAAATCAACCCCATAACCGAGCAATTCGAGTAACTGAAATTCATACGAACGTAACACTGCTTGCAAGTGTTGAGTACCCGATAAATCACTCAAGTGCTGTTTATACAAATGGTAAACACTTTCCATGGGTTCATTGATAGGTACGATACGATTGGTTAATTCGTTTAAATAAAATCCACAATACAACTCATTCCCCGTGAGCATGGTTTGCGTGCCATGGGGTTCAAAACGATTAATGTATTTTAAATCTGATTTACCGCTGTATTGTACCAGCAGTGATTGGAAAGGTTGCAGTTGTGCTTTATGTTTAGTGGCCTGGCGACCACTAATTCGGGCCAGCATTCTAAGCTGACCCACGCCTTCTACCAGCATATCAAGCATTACTTGTGAGTCACTAAATGGACGTCGGTGCAACAAGTATGCTGTGTAGAAATCGCTATCCATGGCGTCTCAAGCTAAGCTTAATCTTCACCATAGCCTAAGCTGCGTAGCGCACGCTCATCATCAGCCCAGCCAGACTTCACTTTAACCCAAAGTTCTAAAAATACTTTGTTATCAAGCATCTCTTCAAGGTCTTTACGTGCTTCACGGCCAATAACTTTTAGCTTTTCGCCTTTATTGCCAATAACCATGCGTTTTTGCGTTTCACGCTCAACTAAGATCAGGCCATTAATTTGCCACACGCCGTTATCGAGCCATTTAAACTGCTCTATTTCAACGGTAACAGAATACGGTAATTCATCACCCATAAAACGCATTAGCTTTTCACGGATAACCTCTGCCGACATAAAACGCATCGAACGGTCTGTCACATAATCTTCAGGGAAGTAAAACTCACACAGCGGAAGACGCTTGGTTACTTCTGCTTTTATAAGCTCAATGTTTTTACCCTGTTTTGCTGAGACAGGAATAATGCCAACAAAATCAAATTTATTGCCTAAAAACTGCATGTGCGGAAGCACTAAGTCGCGGTCTTTTACTTGGTCAATTTTATTCATAACCAATAACACTGGACGACCACTTTGACGGACTTTATTCAGTACCATCTCGTCATCTTCATTCCAGTGAGTGCCTTCAACCACAAAAATAATCAGCTCTACATCACCAATCGAACTGGATGCAGCACGGTTCATTAAACGGTTAATGGCACGCTTTTCTTCAACATGTAGACCCGGTGTATCAACGTAGACTGCTTGGTATTTACCTTCAGTATGAATACCCATAATACGGTGACGCGTGGTCTGTGATTTGCGCGAGGTAATACTCACCTTTTGCTCAACAATGTAGTTAAGTAAGGTCGATTTACCCACATTTGGACGACCAACAATGGCCACCATCCCACAGTGCGTATCAAGCTCTGCAGGTTCTTTGCTAATTAAATCATCAAGATTCATTTTTAAGTATCTTTAAGGCTTTTTCAGCAGCTTTTTGCTCGGCTTTACGACGCGAGCTCCCTACTGAGATAATGCTATCCATCCCTTCAACAATACATTCAACCGTGAATGTTTGATTGTGCGCTTGGCCTTTTGTATCAATGACAGTGTAGCCCGGTAACGATAATTTGCGCGCTTGTAAGTACTCTTGAAGTAATGTTTTTGGATCTTTTTGGTTTAAGCCAGGAGAAATTGCATCAAGGCGTGATTCATACCAATTTAAGATTAACTCACCACATTGTTCAATGCTTGAGTCTAGGAACACGGCACCAATAATGGCTTCTACTGCATCGGCAAGAGTCGATTCACGACGGAAGCCACCACTTTTCAGCTCGCCAGGCCCTAAGCGTAAGTAATCGCCCAGACCAAATTCAAGGCCAAACTCAGCCAGTGTTTGACCACGTACTAAGGTTGAGCGCATGCGGCTTAAGTCGCCTTCACGTGCTTTTGGAAATTTAGTATAAAGCGCATTCGCAATCACGAAGCTCAAAATCGAATCGCCTAAAAACTCTAAACGCTCGTTATGTTGACCTTTGTGGCTGCGGTGCGTCATTGCCTGTTCAAGCAAAGCTTGATCAGTAAATGTATAACCTATTTTGTTGTATAACTCTGTTACGTTTTTTTTCATCGTTACTGAATATTACCTAGGCGTTCAAAACGAACACCAGTTGGAACCCAGCCTGGTAAAAAGTCATCTGGGCCATTTTCAAATTCAAAACTCATCCATATAAAGACGGCTTTACCTACCAAGTTTTCTTTTGGCACAAAGCCCCAAAAGCGACTGTCTTGGCTGTTATCACGGTTATCACCCATCATAAAATAATGATCGGCAGGAACAACCCACTCGTCAGAGCGTGTACCCGGTTGTTGATAATAACGGCCTTTCATTTCAAGCGCCTCTGGGTTAATCAAAATGTTGTGATTCAATGGGCTTAGGTTTTCTTCTAAACGCACTAAATTCATTGACCCTTGCTTGAACTCGTCACTATTGAGAATTTCCATATCTATTTTATTGTATTCATTACACAGCAAATCACCTTGCTGTTCGACACCTTCTTCACATTTTGGCTGAATATAAAGGTGTTTATTGCGATAAACAATTTTATCGCCAGGTAAACCAATGGCACGTTTAATGTAATCAATACGCTCATCTAATGGGTATTTAAATACCACAATATCACCGCGTTCTGGCTCATCCACATCCACTAGTTGGGTGCGCCAAATTGGGTCTTTAATGCCGTATGAGTACTTTTGTACCAAAATAAAGTCACCAACAAGTAATGTTGGCATCATTGAGCCTGATGGAATTTGAAACGGTTCAAAAATAAATGAACGGAAAATAGTAATAGCCGCAATCATCGGAAAGATTGATTTAGCCGTTTCAGTAATACTTGGCTCTGGTGCAATTAATGCAGCGGTTTCTTCGTCTAATTCACCACCCGCCGCGTTTTGAGCAAGGGCGATACGCTGTTGACGTTTAGGCGCAAACATAAAGTGGTCAATTAACCAAATTAAGCCTGAGCCTAGTGTTAACAACACTAAAAAAATCGAAAAGTAACCCGCCATGCATTAATTCCTTTATTTACTTCTAATTATTTACCAACTTTGAGGATAGCTAAGAATGCATCTTGCGGTACTTCAACGTTACCTAGTTGCTTCATTCGCTTTTTACCTTCTTTTTGCTTCTGAAGAAGCTTTTTCTTACGGCTCACGTCACCACCGTAACATTTTGCAATTACGTTTTTACGTAATTGTTTAACCGTTGTACGCGCTATAACATGCTGACCAATTGCCGCTTGAATTGCAATATCAAATTGTTGACGCGGAATTAGCTCTCTAAGCGCTTCAGCTAACTGACGACCACGCGATTGTGCAATATCACGGTGTACAATAATAGCTAATGCATCTACACGTTCACCATTAATAAGTACGTCAACACGTACCATGTCTGATGCTTGGAAATGCTTAAAGTTATAATCAAGCGAAGCAAAACCGCGGCTTGTTGATTTTAACTTATCAAAGAAATCCATAACCACTTCAGCCATCGGTAATTCATACGTTACCGCAACTTGCTTGCCGTGATAGTTCATTTTAGTTTGTACACCACGCTTTTCAACACAAAGCGTAATAACGTTACCTAAAAACTCTTGCGGAACTAATATGTTAGCTTCAACAATTGGCTCACGGATTTCAAGAATGTTGTTTACCGGCGGAAGATCAGATGGATTATCAATCTGTTTAACGCCCTCTTTGGTTTCTACTTCGTAGATTACCGTAGGTGCCGTAGTAATAAGATCAATGTCGTATTCACGCTCAAGACGCTCTTGAATAATCTCCATGTGTAGCATACCTAAGAAGCCACAACGGAAACCAAAACCAAGTGCAGTTGAGTTTTCTGGTTCGAAGAATAACGATGCATCGTTCAAGCTAAGTTTATCTAGCGCATCACGGAATGATTCATAATCATCCGATGAAATTGGGAACATACCCGCGTAAACCTGTGGTTTAATGCGTTGGAAACCCGGTAGACGCTCTGGTGCAGAGTTGCGCTGTAACGTAATTGTATCGCCAACAGGTGCACCATGAATCTCTTTAATACCAGCAATAACAAAGCCTACTTCACCGGTTTTTAATAAACCTGTGTTAGTTTGTTTTGGAGTAAAAATACCCACTTTATCTGCAATATGAACTTGTTCGTTCGACATGATCTTAATTTTATCGCCCGCGCGTAATTCACCGTGTTTAATACGCACAAGTGACACAACGCCTTGGTATGGGTCAAACCATGAATCAATAATAAGCGCTTGTAATGGCTTATCTTTGTCGCCAACTGGTGGCGGAATATCTTTAACAATAACTTCGAGTACGTCTTCAATACCCACGCCTGTTTTTGCACTACAACGCACGGCTTCAAGCGCATCAATACCAATAATGTCTTCGATTTCTTCTGCAACACGAAGTGGGTCCGCTTGCGGTAAGTCGATTTTATTCAGTACTGGAATAACTTCTAAATCCATTTCAATTGCTGTGTAGCAGTTAGCAAGTGTTTGCGCTTCTACACCTTGACCAGCATCAACAACTAAAAGCGCACCTTCACAGGCAGCAAGCGAACGTGATACTTCGTAAGTGAAGTCAACGTGTCCTGGTGTGTCGATAAAGTTTAATTGGTAGGTCTCGCCATCTTTGGCTGTATAATTAAGTGTTACACTTTGCGCTTTGATGGTAATACCACGCTCACGCTCGATGTCCATTGAGTCTAACACCTGCTGCTGCATTTCACGGTCTGTTAAACCACCACAAACTTGGATAAGACGGTCAGAGAGAGTCGATTTACCATGGTCGATATGGGCGATGATCGAAAAATTACGGATATGCTTCATAAACTGGATTCTAAACTTCTATATAAAATGGACTAAGTGTATAAAGCGGCAATTTTACATTTAATTGGCTTTAATCACCATCTATTTGAGTGAAAGGAATAGTAATTGGGTGAATTTTTATTACTTTAATATCATGTTTTAGGCTCTTAACCCTTGATTTAGCTATCGCATAGCCAGTTAAGCCCCCTAATACAGCAGCTAAAATTTGCCAGCCTTCAGCAAGCGAAAACACTGAAAAAGCAGCCAAAGCAAACCCTAAACTAAATAATAACGGCAACATGTACACGGCCATTGCGTGTTTTACAAGGTGGCTATCGTCTAGTGCTAAGGTGACTTTTTGTCCGACTTTTAGCTCACTGTCGAAAGTGTATGGGAATGTTTTTTTGGCAGTACCAAATAACTTGGCAAAGATTTGCGAGCCACAACGGCCATTGCATCCTGCGCAGGCTTGTTTTTGCTCGGCTTCTAAATCGGCTGTCGTGCCTTTTACCGACACGACAGTGAGTGTTTGTTCTATCATTATTTAAAGAGGTCGCGCTACCGACTCTGCAATGGCTTTGGCTGTCATAGCGGGGATATTACCAACAACCGACACGTCAAAGCTACCACCATTGTGAACATACACGGTTGTCGCACCCGATGACAGCGCCCCACTGGGTCGTTTACCAGGCAGTGGTCTTTGTACGAACACAGAAACCTCAACAAAACCATCAGAGTACAAGTAGTAATCGGTTAGTTCGTTATTTAAATCTAACTTGTGACGGTCTGACTTTAATAATTTAAAGCCTGCTGGCAACCAGCCAATTTTCCAATTATTAACCGCACTGCCTGTGCTTTCGTTATCAATTTCACTGACCGGAAGCGGAGGAGGAAAATCACGATTTTGCATTTCTAACAGCATCTGTGCAGGTTGCTCTGTTACACTAATGTGGGTCAACTGTAATTGCTCAAGCATTTCACCTTTGTGGTTCACATACGCTGATTTCAATAACAGTGATGATTCTAAATCTAACCATATCCAATAATTGAATTTGTACTCATCTTTTGACTCAATACGCACAAGCTGCGCTGAGCGCCCTGCTATACGACCTTTTCCGCCTAGTACAAAATCGTACTGCGCACTTAAACGCTCTATATCTTTAAAAAGTACTTCAGGAATAGGCCCTGCAATTGAATCAGTTTGCACAGAATATGGCTCTGAATGGGGCTCAAAATAAGTCACTTGATCGTTTACGCGAGCCATTTCAAGCCCTGCGCCATTCAGTAAACTTAAATGTTCAAGCTCTACATTACCTTGCTTGGCATGCAGCCAGCGATAAGGTTCCATTGCTTGGCCTTTAACGACGACAAACGATGCGTCGAAATTGCGGGTATGAACGGCTTCAGCCATATCGAGTAATAATGCTTTGGCGGGGTTTTCGTCGCTGGCAAAAGCGGGAGCTATTAACACCAGCGACAAAATAAAAGTAAACACTTTCATTTAATTAGTTTTTTTCCTCATCTGCGTTAGCCGCAGTTTGTGACTTTTCAAGCGAATATGCAACACGTGCTTGACGTTGGTGTTCAAGTACAAGCGCACCAATACGTTGCTGTTGTAATTCGCGTAAACCTTGTTGGGCATTTTCAAGTGCAGGTTGCTCAGATGAGTAACTGACAGGTGATGCCACACCGGTTAGTGGTGTTGTTTGTAATAAAGGAATTTCGCTCTGCGGTGATTCGCTGTTTTGCGGCAGTGTTTGTACACCAACAATCGCAAACATAGCCACACTTGCAGCAATCGCTACTTGGGCAAAGGGTCGACGCCAATTAAATGCAACGACATTGTCGGTGCCTGTTGCCGCCACGATTTCTTCGCTTTTTGGTGCCGTTGTTTTATTCGCGAAATCTGCGTACACAGGTTCATGTTCGAGTGCATCTGCCACTGCATCAGCAATGTCAAAATTGAAGGCGCTGTTATTTGCCTCAGCACGCATTACGTCACCGATCATTGCATAACGACCAAATGTTGTTACATCGTCGTTTGTAATCGCTTCATCAGTTAACTGCTGCTCGCCGTCAAGTAATGCGGATAACTGCTCATTATCCAACTTGTTAACGTCTGCTTTTGTCATACTAAGACTCACCTATTAATGGATTTAATTTATTGTCAATCGCTTCACGGGCACGGAAAATACGCGAACGTACCGTCCCCACGGGGCAATCCATAACCACGGCTATTTCTTCATAGCTCATACCTTCGATTTCACGAAGGGTAATCGCAGTTTTAAGATCTTCAGGCAAACTATCAATCGTATTAAAAATTACAGCACGTACTTCGTCACTTAATAACAGGTTTTCTGGCGATGCGTTTGAACGCATTGCGTCTGCACTGTCATAAAATTCTGCTTCTTCGGCATCAACATCGTTAGCTGGCGGCTTACGCCCCTGAGCAACTAAGTAATTTTTAGCACAATTTACGGCGATACGGTACAACCAAGTATAAAAGGCGCTATCACCTCTAAAGTTAGGCAAAGCACGATAAGCTTTAATAAAGGCTTCTTGTGCGACATCAGCAACATCACCTTGGTTTGAAACATAACGTGAGATCAAACCTGCAATTTTATTCTGATATTTTCTAACTAATAGGTTGAAGGCGTTTTTATCTCCTTGCTGGACCCTTTTTACTAGCGCTAAATCCAAATCCTGCTCGCTCATTCGAGCCGGTACTCCTCTGTTTGATTCTTGCTTGCTATTCATATACTCGCCATTGTTTACACAAACTATGACTGCACCATGAATATAAAAGTTCAGTTTAAAATAATTTTTTTATAAAATAGCACGCAAATAATGTGAGTTATACCAATCTTATTACTCGACAATCCTAGTAACTGCTGATAATTCAACGGTTATCTCTATTCATAGTCAGTTTGATTCACAATGCTAAACAGTTAAAAATTCGCTGTTTAAGTGACGATAAACCTAATAATATTGGTATAACGTATTAAAATGACTAATAGTGTTACGGCAAATATGGTACATATACGTATATCATATACAATTTTTTTTGCTCATACTTTTAGCACTATTTCCAGAGCATTGTAACTGCAAAGACCACAGACATGAACCAAAATAAACATCACATTACTGATGTCGCTATTATCGGCAGCGGCGCCGCTGGCCTCTCGCTTGCTTTATCACTTGCTAATCACTGTAACGTCACCGTGCTTAGCAAAGGCGCATTAACTGAAGGCTCTACTTTATATGCACAAGGTGGTATTGCCGCGGTTTTTGATAAAAAAAATGACAGTATTGAGTCACATGTTCAAGATACGCTCGATGCTGGCGGTGGTTTATGTGACCGCGACGCTGTGCACTACACTGCCAGTAATGCCAAAAAATGTTTAAAATGGTTAATTGAGCAAGGTGTGCCTTTTGATATGGAGTTTGATTCAAAAGGTAAAGAACGTTTTCATTTAACGCGCGAAGGTGGTCACAGTCATCGCCGCATTTTGCATGCTGCCGATGCGACAGGTCGCGCCGTTCAAACTACGCTTATCAGCCAAGTGCAAGCCCACCCAAATATCACTTTATTAGAAAACTACAATGCCATTGATTTAATTGGTGATAAAAGCTTAGGTCGAAAAGGTAAACACATCCACGGTCTGTATGTGTGGAATTGTGAAGACAAAAAAGTAGAAACAATTGCAGCCAAGTTTGTTGCGCTGGCGACAGGCGGTGCGAGTAAAGTGTATTTATATACCTCTAACCCCGATGTATCGAGTGGCGATGGTATTGCCATGGCATGGCGAGCGGGCTGCCGTGTTGCCAATATGGAATTTAACCAATTCCACCCTACGAGCTTGTACCACCCTGAGCTGCAAAACTTTTTAATTACCGAAGCAATGCGTGGTGAAGGTGCGTACTTAAAACGCCCCGATGGCACACGCTTTATGAAAGACTTTGATGAACGTGAAGAACTGGCTCCCCGCGATATTGTTGCACGCGCGATTGATTTTGAAATGAAACGCTTAGGCGCTAATTGTGTTTATTTAGATATTAGCCACAAAGATAAAGATTTTATTATTGAGCATTTCCCGACAATTTACGCAAAATGCTTAAGTGTTGGTTTAGATATCACCAAAGAAGCTATTCCTGTCGTCCCTGCAGCCCATTATACCTGTGGGGGTGTCATGACTGACTTTAATGGACGTACTGATTTAGATAACTTGTATGCGGTTGGTGAAGTTGCTTATACAGGTCTGCATGGTGCAAACCGAATGGCAAGCAACTCATTGCTCGAATGCATTGTTTTTGCCCACGCAGCAGCACAGGATATTCTGAGTAAAATTGATGCAAGTCCTGCACTTGAAACACTACCGCTGTGGGATGAAAGCCGCGTTACGAACTCTGACGAAGAAATTGTTATCACGCATAACTGGCATGAACTACGGTTATTTATGTGGGATTACGTTGGCATCGTGCGTTCAACTAAACGTTTAGAACGTGCATTGCATCGTGTTGAATTACTGCAACAGGAAATTCACGACTACTACGCTAACTTTAGAGTTTCTAACAACTTATTAGAGCTACGTAACTTAGTGCAAGTCGCTGAACTGATTATCCGCAGTGCGCTGGAACGTAAAGAAAGCCGAGGCTTGCATTACACCATTGATTACCCAGCGCAAAATGAAAACCCAACGCCTACGGTACTTACACCGAAGTCGGTTGCTGCACAGCAATAATTGCCCGTTTTAAGCGTGAAAAGCTTACCTCATCAACACTGGCTGCCGTTATAATCAGCCAGTGTGATTTATAAAATCCCGCTAGTTTTATAACCACAAAATTCGAAAAGATCTTACTCTTGGGGCTTATCGCACCTTGCATTTGCACACGATTATTTAAAAAACGAAGCTGTGACTGTTCTAAAATAATAGCGCCATGTGCTGGCTGTAATTGCGTTACTTTTTTATAGCTAATCACCCCAATAATAAAGCTTGAGACGAAAACAAGACATTGAGAAAAGAGTTGCTGATACGCAAAGCTAAGTATGATGGCTACAAAGCAAAAAAAGACCACAAAGGGTTTGTGGTCTGGTGTGTTCTGTTTAACGCTAAATCTATACACGAACTCGGTCTAAAATTAATGAGACCATGCTATTAAGCTCGGGATCTTTACACGTTTCGTGACCCATGAACCATGCAAACAAGTCTGGATCATCGCATTCTAGTAAGCGTTGAAATGTGGCATGTTGCTCTTTGCTTAACGAGTCAAACGCTTCTTCAACGAATGGCATAAATAAAACATCAAGTTCTAACATGCCACGACGGCATGCCCAACGAATACGTTCTTTACTGTGAATTTCAGTCATTTTAAACCTCGTACTTATTTGTCAGCAGTTTAACAAATTGCTATCGAATAAACAGCTATTTAAATTGCCACCCTAACTAAGTTATCATTAGCACTCATTTATATCGTAAAGAAGGTTTTTATGTCGACTGTTTACGCAAGTCCATTATCTCATACGCTTATCAGCCTAACAGGTAAAGATAAGTTGTCTTACCTTCACGGACAAATTACACAGGATATCAATAAGCTCACTAATGATACGTTCTTGTGGGCGGGCCACTGTAATGCCAAAGGTAAGCTTTGGGGCGTTTTTCGCTTGTTTACCTACCAAGACAGTTACTACCTTGTTGGTTCTAAAGCCGAAGTTGAGCAGTCTCTGGTTGAGTTAAAAAAATATGCGGTCTTTTCTGCTGTTGAAATAGACCCCTGTGAAAAGCCATTAATTGGTTTGATGGGTGATGACCTCTCAGAGGTGCTAGAGGCACTTAATATTCAATTTAATGATGAGCAAACGGCTGTCGATTTTGCCGACGGTAAAGCCCTTAAGCTTGCAGAAAACCGCGTGTTACTCATGGTCAATAGTGACTTTAGTTTACCCGAAAACGTTATTGCACTCGATAACGATGCCCAATGGCAACAAGCAGCGATTGCCGCGGGTGAGCCTTCACTTAACAGTGAGGCCATTGGCGAATATGTGCCACAAATGGTTAACCTACACGCGATTGGTGGTATCAGCTTTAGAAAAGGCTGTTACACAGGCCAAGAAACCGTTGCCCGTATGAAGTATCTTGGCAAAAACAAGCGCGCCATGTATATCGTTGCGGGTGAAGCAGATGGTTTACTCGATGAGCTTGAACTCGAAACACAAATGGGTGAAAACTGGCGTCGCGCTGGCAAGCTTATCAGTCAAAGTTATAATCAAGAAACGCGCACTTTAATGGGACTCGTTGTGTTACCGAATGACAATGAAACAGGCCAATTATTACGTGCTAAACACCTCCCTCAGGTTGAGCTATCGATTCAAGCTCTGCCTTACTCTCTCGAAGATGAATAAATAGGAATGACTATGATCGCAGCAGAAAACAAAGTGGTAAAAATGCATTATTCAGTATTGGATAATAACAAAAACACCATCGACAACTCGTTTGATGGTGAACCACTGGTGTTTATCGTTGGCACAGGTTACTTGATCCCAGGCCTAGAAAACGCACTACTAGGTAAAGAAGCTGGCGATACTTTCAGTGTTACCGTTGAACCAGACCAAGGCTATGGCGAGCGTCACGACGACTTAATGCAAGCTGTACCTAAGTCAATGTTTGAAGGGATGGACATTGAAGTGGGTATGCAGTTTCGTGCAACAACCGATGCAGGCGATCAATCAGTGATGATCATCGATATCCAAGATGAAGAAGTGATTGTTGATGGTAATCACCCATTATCAGGGATTACTTTACACTTTGATGTTGAAGTACTTGAAGTACGTGATGCAACAGAAGAAGAGTTAGCACATGGTCATGTGCACGGTGAAGGCGGTTGTGGTCACAGCCACTAAACTCGCAGTATAAAAAAGCGCCTGAGGCGCTTTTTTTATACCAATTCGCTTAATTAATCATCCACTTGCTCTGGTTCTGGTTTATGTTCCGGCTCTGGCTTAGATTCAGGTTCAGTTATGTGTGCCTGCAATGCCGCTAGCAAGCCTTCTTGGTCGTTGGTGCCTAAACGATAGTGAGTGCCATCTTTCATTGCTAATTCTACAGCTTTAAATCCTGATACACTGTAAACCCAGCCATCGTGAGTTATTCGTAAACCAATTCCATGGCGAAATGAATTACTGACCGCTCTGACTGATTCAATGTCGTCAAAGCTCACCGTTTTACCAAATACACCCGGCCCAAATGCCCAGCTCACTGTTTTATCGGTTACTTTAATAGTTAAGCTATGAAATAAAAAAGCCACTAACACTAAAATAGCGCAAAACCCCATTAATGGCACATCTGCGCCGATTAAGTTCCACGCCAAGGCAAGAAAACCACCTATCCAGCCCAAAACAACAAAAATAAACACTGCGTATTGCTTATGTTGATACATAAAGAATTCTCTAATTAGAAGCTATAAACAAAGGTCGCACTTAGCTCTGAGTCATACTTAAGCTTGTCTTCCTCTGGTTTTGAGTTGTAGCGATACATATAGGTAAATTTAAGTGACACATCGCCCATAATCTTACTGATCAATGATGTTTCTGACTTTAATCGCGAGTTAAGACCTGACAAAGATTGCTCGTAACTCACATCTTGATTAAAGCGTGTGCGCTCAGAAACGGTGCGCTCCCATTGCAACGCTAAACGAAGCAGATAACCGGTTTTTGTTTCGTCTTCTTCCGTTGCAATTTCTTGATCGGCAACTGAACGATAAAGGCCCGGTCCAACGTCTATATCGACTTTATTTTTACTGCCTTGATAAATACGATTGCCATACCCTGTTGCAACCGTACTCTTAAACTCAAGACCACTAAATTTATCTTCTTCGTAATCTCCGTAAATGAAAAAAGACTCATTTTTCACGTTCAGCTTATAGTTTCCTTGCCCCGAGACAAAAATACGATCTGCTGATACTTCTTCATCGCCGGTTTCTTCATTGCGATCGCGTTTGTAAAGCGTGTCTATTTTGAATTGATTACGCCACTTTTCAAAGTCTTGATAAAGGTTACCTTTGAACTTGAAACTCGTTGAATTGGTATTGCCTCTACTTACCATAAAACCGAACTCCATATCACCATACAGCATTTCGCCTTTATGGATTTTATGGATTTCTTCTTCTGACAACTGCCCGTATTCATGAAAATCTTCAAATGGATCAACAGCAATAGCCTGCCAACTGCTAAGCAGTAAGGCGGCTAAAAAAACACGTTTAATTGTACTAAGACAACAAAAAGTAGAGTCAAACATCGGCTGGAGAGTTATTCGCTATCTTTCCAGAGAATGTGGCAAAACGGTGCATCTTTATCTCGGCTAATTAAAATCTTGGCAAATAAAATATCTTGGTTATCAAACTCAAGCCCTACTAAGACTTGTACAAACAGCTCAGGTTCAATTTCTAATGCAACAAAATCTTGCCATTGATCGTCAGGCTCACTTTCTTCGATAAAACCTAACTCTTCTCTGTGCTCGTTAAAATCATTAATATCTTGTTCGCTTAAGTTATCGGGTGCTAACTCTAAAAAGATATCATACGCCTGATGTGTTACTTCTTCTTCACTATATAAGCGTGGACCAGCCATTCCTTAAACCCTCTGCACATGCAAACTGCGTTATTTTAGGTATGATAACAAACCTCTTTTCTGTTTTGCCAAAAAAAAAGCCAGGTTACCCTGACTTTTTTATCGTTAGTGTCTCTTTTTTAGTTTTCGACCCTTTGGCCTTTCACTTTTTCACGCATAGCTTGCACTAATGTATAAAATAGCGGAACAAGCAACGTGCCAAAAATAGTGGCCGCTAGCATACCAAAGAGCACAGTCACACCTAATGATATTCGGCTGCCTGCCCCTGCCCCACTCGCAAACACAAGCGGTAATACGCCAAGCACAAATGACAAGGCCGTCATTAATACCGCTCTAAAACGCAATTTTGCTGCGTTGAGTGCTGCCTCAACGATGCCTTTTCCGGCGGCACGCTCTTCCATCGCAAATTCAACAATTAATATGGCCGTTTTCGTCGACAGACCTATCAGCAACACTAAACCAACTTGCGCATAAATATTGTTTTCCATCCCAATCACGTACAGTGCAAGCATGGCACCAAACAAAGCTAAAGGAACAGCTGCAATAACTGAAAATGGAATCGTCCAGCTTTCGTACTGCGCAACTAAGAACAAATAAACAAATACGACCGCTAAACCAAATAAAATTGGCGCGACGTTGCCCGCTTCAATTTCTTGCTTAGATTGCCCTGCCCACTCATACACGTACCCAGAGGGTAGCTTAGCGGCCAATTCTTGCATAACAGCAATCGCATCCCCACTTGAATACCCTTGCGCTGGCTGGCCACTGATACTGGCACTTCGGTACAAATTAAAGTGCGTTAAACTTGTCGGGCCAAGAATCGGTTCAAGTTTGGCCAGTGTTGTTAAAGGAACCATTACCCCTTCGTCGTTACGCACGTAATAGTACTGTAAGTCTGCGGGGTTTTGACGATACTGACTTTCGGCTTGCATTATGACCCGATACGTTCGGCTAAATTGATTAAAGTCATTAACGTACAAAGAACCTAGCTGTGCTTGCAGCGTTAAGAAGATATCACTCAACGCCACACCTTGTGCTTTGGCTTTATTACGGTCAATTTCTAAAAAGTACTGCGGAACATTTGCTCTGAATGTACTGTACACATTTGACAGTTCAGGCCGTTGATTAGCCTCGTATACTAAGCCGTTAAGCACCTGAGAAAGCGCAGCGGGTTCACGCCCTTCACTGTCTTGCAGTCTAAATTCAAAACCGGCACTGGTGCCAAGCCCCGGTATTGATGGCGGGTTAAATGCCATTATCTGTGCGTCTGGCATCGCCCAAAACTGCCCCATCAAACGACCTAACACCGCTCGCAGACCTAAATTAGCGTCTGTGCGCTCTTCCCAATCTTTTAGTACCACAATACCCAAGGCATTATTTGAACCTGCACCGCCTAATAATGAAAAACCTGAAACGGCGATAAAATCAGTTGCTGCGGGTTCATTTTTAATAATATCACCCAATTTATGCATGACTTCTTTGGTGCGGTTACTTGCCGCAGCATCTGGCAGTTGCACATCAACAAATAGAAAACCTTGGTCTTCGGCTGGCACGAATCCGGTGGGGACTGCTTTAACTAACCATCCCGCGGCCGCAAAAATGATAACCGCAAACAGCGCTATTCGTGCGCTACGCTTTAGAATAAAGTTAACGACTTTACTGTAGCCACTGGTCGAGCGCGTAATAATATTTTCAAATGGGGCTAGCCACTTAATCGGTTTCATCGCTTTTTCATTGAGTAATAGCGTACAAAGCGCCGGACTCAAGGTTAATGCATTCACCGAGGAAATTAGCACTGCAAATGAAATAGTCACCGAGAACTGTTTATATAACTCTCCGGTGATGCCAGGCATAAATCCAACCGGTACAAACACCGCTAGCAACACCAGTGTGGTTGCAACAATAGGCCCAGACACTTGTTCCATTGCTTTAGTAACGGCTTCTTTTATTGGTAGTTTCTCTTCTTTTAAAATACGCTCAACATTTTCTATAACGATAATCGCATCATCCACCACAATACCGATTGCCAGTACTAAACCAAATAAGGTGATTAAGTTAATGGAGTAATCCATCATCATCATAAAAGCAAACGTCCCCACCAAAGACACCGGAATAGCAACAGTGGGAATCAGGGTTGCGCGCCAATTTTGTAAAAACAAAAATACCACTAAAATAACCAAACCAACCGCTTGTAAAAGGGTTACCACTACTTCTTCAATAGAACGATTAATGAATTCGGTTGTATCGTAAGGAATAGAATACTCGATGCCATCGGGTAACTGCTTTGCCAGCTCAGCCATACGGGCTTTAACATCCTCTGCAACCTGCGTGGCATTGGCTTCTGTTAACTGATAAATAACGATAAATGCTGTATCTTGCTGATTCAATTTAGCGGAGGTGCTGTAGCTTGCCGCCCCCATTTCGATACGGGCAATATCATGTAAACGAACAAAATTACCGTCTTTACTCGAACGAATAATGGTTTGGCCAAATTCCTCTGGGGTTTTTAAGCGCCCTTTTGCTTGAATCGAATATTCAAATTGCTGACTGGGCCCCGTAGGAGCCGCGCCTAACTTACCTGCTGCAACAATGGTATTTTGCTCTTGCAATGCGCTTCGAACATCGGCCACCGTTAAGCCTAATGATGCCATTCGATCTGGGCGAAGCCATAAACGCATCGAATAGGTTTGCTCACCCATCACCTCCGCAGAAGCAACCCCATTTATACGACCAAGTGGCTCCGTTAAATAGTTTGTTGCATAGTTACTTAGAAAAATAGCGTCGATATTATCTTTACTTGAGTAAAGGTTAATCCCTAACAACATAGAGCTCGACTTTTTCTTAACCGATACCCCTTGGCGCTTTACTTCTTCAGGTAATCCCGCTTCAGCGAGCGCAACACGATTTTGCACGTTCACTTGTGCTATGTCTGTGTCAGTACCAACCTTAAAATAAACAGTAATATTTGCCGTGCCGTTATTTGTCGAAGTCGATTCTATGTACATCATGTCTTCAACCCCATTGACTTGCTCTTCAATGGGCCTGATCACCGACTCTTCCACTATTTGAGCACTGGCTCCGGGGTAACTTGTCGAAATTTGTACTTGCGGTGGCGTGATCTGCGGGTACATATTCACCGGCAATAATGTCATTGAGATTAAACCCGCAATCGTAATGACTATCGATATTACCAGCGCAAATTTAGGGCGAGATATAAACGTTTTACTAATCATCTCTGCCCCCTAAGAGTTGGCTTTGCTAGTAATAGTGCCCGTTGTTGCATCAACATTTTTTTCAACGGCTTTGACTTCTGCACCTTGGCGGACTTTTTGTAAGCCTTCAATAATCACCTTTTCGCCTGCTTCAAGGCCTGATTCAACCACCCACATCGCGTTAATACGACGACCAAGTTTCACAACGCGCATCGATACTGTGTTTTCATCATTAACAACAAGTACAAACTTACCTTGTTGATTTTCTTGTACTGCAACTTGTGGAATCAAGGCTAATTCTTTTTTGTTGGTGCTCTCGACTATTAATGTAACAAACAAGCCAGGCATAACCATGCCGTCGGGGTTGTCGAACGAAGCCCTTAATTCAACGGTCCCCGTGTTTCGATTTATTTTAGTATCCGCAAAATCAAGGACTCCCTTGCCTGGAAAAACGGAGTTATTTGGTAATCGTAAACTTAAATCAATAGGTACATCACGTGGGTCGCGATCTGGGGTTTGATGTTGCTGTCGGTAGCTTATGTAGTCAGCCTCTTCAACTTGAAAGCTCACATAAATGGGGTCTACATCAGTCAGCTCTGCCAGTTCATTCGATGAGGGCCCAATAATGTTGCCCACATCGTAGTTCACTTTACCTATACGACCCGCGAATGGGGCTCGAATTTCAGTGTAGCTTAAATTCAGCTTTGCCTTTTCAAGCTCAGCTTCGGCTGCTTTCACCGCGGCTGTCGCTTGTTCAAAGTTAGTTAATAACTTGTCTAAATCGGACTGCGAAATAAACCCTTGAGAGGCAACATCTCGACCCCGTTTTAAGTCTCTTTGAGCAGCACTTGCAGCAGCCTTTTTACTTTTAAGATCGGCTTCAACCTCGGCCACCGTGGAGCGGTATTCAGACGGGTCTATACGCAATAATAACTGATCTTTTTCAACCGCAGATCCTTCGTCAAAGTGACGCTCAATGAGCTCCCCCTCAACACGGGCTCTAATTTTAACTTCTTGAAACGCTTCAGTGCGGGCGACAAACTCTCGATAATCTCCGACTTCTTGGGTAACAACATTAAAAACAGATACCGCCGGTGGCGGCGTAGCCTGTTTCGTTGATTTATCATCGGAACAGCCTACTAAAGCCGAGCTAAAAGCCACGGTAAATAAGGCGGTTGTTATAAAAGATGATGATTGATTCTTTATGCGAGCTGTTTTGCGCATCAGCATATGTATACTCCTTGTAGCGCGACTTAACGCTAAGTCTAGTCGTGTCGTGGTATTTTGCGAAAGTTTGAGCCAGTATCTTACCGATAGCAAAATTGAGCTAGTTGAAAACCTGCTTCTTTGTTTTAAAAATATACATCAATTTGTAATCAAGCATATGACAGAGTTACCGTTTTTTGAAAAAAATAACGTTTCTTTGCGACACATCAGCATTTCTTTACATACTTGTCATTAGCTCGTAAGCTCTAACACACAGGTCAGAGGAGTTGCCATGATAAAGCTAGAAATAAAACAACACGTCGCTTGGGTTTACCTTGCTCGTCCAGAAAAGCAAAATGCGCTTAGTTTTGATATGTTTGTCGAGCTGTCACGCGTCATCAAAAAAATTAAACGTGACCCTCGCTTACGCGCTGTGGTGATTAGTGGTGAAGGTGAACACTTTTGCTCTGGGCTCGATGTCGCAGCCGTTATGAAAAAGCCCAGTAACATCATGAAGCTGCTTTTTAAGTGGCTGCCGGGCAATCAGAACCTTGCGCAAAAAGTGGTCTTAGGCTGGCAAGATTTAAGTATTCCTGTAATCGCAAAAATTTCGGGGCATTGCTTTGGCGGAGGGATGCAAATAGCACTCGGTGCCGATTACCGAATTGTAGATAAACACGCCAAACTGGCGATTATGGAAGCACGCTGGGGGTTATGCCCCGATATGGGAGCAAATGTGGTGCTTGCAGGATTAATGAAACGTGACCAAGCACTCTGGTTGGCAAGTCATGCCGGTCCCGTATCTGCTGAGGACGCTAAAGACTATGGGCTTGTTACCCAGCTTACAGATGATGTTGATAAACACACCGCGGCAATGCTCGAAACCCTTATGGCGCGTTCACCAGATACATTGGCAGCAATTAAGCGGCTTACTCAACAGAGCTATCGCTCGCAGCAACGTAAAATCTTAGCAAAAGAAACCTGGAGCCAAATTCGCTTATTGATGAACCCAAATACCAAAAAAGCCATTGCTAAAGCAAAAGGAGCAGATGATATTGAGTTTAACAACGCCAAGTCATGGTAAGCTAAAGTCGCATAGTACTACTGACAAGGGTATGATGTAGTTGAACTTTCACAAGCCATTTTCCATCTATCATGAAATACCTGTTCAGTAGTGCCATTATTCTTGCGTGCTTAGCGGTCGCTAAGTATTTAAGCCTGTTACTTAACAGCTCTTTTCCTGCGCCATTGCTCGCTATGGTCATGTTACTTTTACTGCTATTAACGGGGGTTGTTAAAGAGCATCAGCTAAAACCGACAGCCAGCCCTCTGTTAAATTACATGCCATTATTTTTTATTCCAGCGGGCGTTGGCATCGTTGAGCACCTTGGTTTAATTGGTCAACATTGGTCGCTTCTGCTCACTGTATTTATTATTGTGCCTTTGAGCAGCGTATTGCTCATTGGTGGCGTTATCGCCTATTTTAAGGGGCGTGAAAATGACGACTAATTTATGGTGGTTAAGCGTTCCAGTCATTATTTGCCTTTTTTTGTTACTAAGAGTCCTCAACAACAAAACAACTCACGGTGTTTCTAAAGCACTTAGCAACCCTGTTTGCTGGGCTATTTTGATTATTGCTGCGTTACTTGTAACACTCGACTTACCTTATGCGCCGTTTGCTGAGCACAGCAAAATACTCAGCTGGTTATTAGAACCGGCGATAGTCGCCCTCGCTTTGCCGCTGTATCAGCAGTTTGTGCACGTAAGAAGAAACCTATTACTCATCGTGATTAGCTGTAGCTTAGGGGTGATTAACGCCACTGTTGTTGCCTCACTCATTTGCTATTTTTTTGCTGCCCCCGCTGAGCTTAGTGCATCGCTTGCCAGCCTTTCTGTTACAACGCCCATCACGTTAATTGTCACGGATGCACTGGGCGGTATTCCTTCTCTTGCTGCTGCAATGGTTATTTTTATTGGTGTACTGGGTGGGATTTTTGGCAATTTAATTTTTTCGCTATTAAACATCCGTAATGCACAAGCTAAAGGTGTTGCCATCGGCACCGCGTGTCATGCTATTGGCACCGCCTCACTTATTACTGAAGAGGCAAAAGCCGGCGCATTTGCATCGGTCGCAATGGCACTGAGTGCGCTTTTAAGCGCTATAATAGTGCCCTTACTCTATCCTGTTTTACAACATGCTCTGGTATAGTCAGGGCAAGCAGTAACCTTGTTAGGAAAACACATGATCGATTCTGAATTACAACAAGTTGAAAAATACTACCACTTGATTACCGAATACCTCGTTACCTACAGCATGCAAATTTTTGGTGCCATCTTAATCCTGTTCTTTGGTTTATGGGTCGCACAAAAAGTATCAAAAATGATTGCTGGATTAATGCAACGGCACAACATTGACATAACCTTAACTAACTTTGTCAGTAACGTTGTTAAAGTACTGCTTATTATTATGTTTTTGGTTATCGCACTGGGTAAAATAGGCATCAGTGTTACGCCATTTGTTGCAGCAATCGGTGCTGCATCGTTAGGGGCTGGTTTAGCACTGCAAGGTATGCTGTCAAATTATGGGGCTGGTCTTGCAATCATTGCCACGCGCCCTTTTGTTGTTGGCGACACGATTGAAGTAAAGGGCGTTAGCGGACAAGTTAAAACTATTGAACTTGGGTATACTATTTTGATTAACGAAGAAAAAGTCGAAATCACTATCCCAAACAAACACATTGTTGGTGAAATTTTACATAATTCGTTTAGTTATTCACTGGTAAAAGGTGAAATTGATATTGCCTACGATGCCAACGCAGACTTAGCAATTGAACTCATCGAAACAGTATTAAAAGAGCACGAATTAGTTGCCGACGAGCCTCATTCACAAGTGGGTATCGAGCGCTTTGCAGACAGCGGCGTGACATTAAGTTATCGTTATTGGGTGCCGACGACCAAAATTATTGAAACCAAGCTCTCGGTTAACCGCAAAGTATTCAGCGCTATTCAGGGTGCAGATATCGACATTCCCTTCCCACAGCGGATCGTTACACTTAATCACACACATGAGAAAGGTGCTGAATAGCACCTTTTTTACCTCGCGACGACAGAGATTGTGTTTCATTAAAGCTTTGTAGTACAATTTGAATGATAACAATTACTATCATCAATTAAATGTCGGGCTATTTTTCATGAGTAAACGTCTTTGGTTCCAGCTACACGGTTGGTTTTCGCTGCCTATCTGGGTGTTATTCTGCTTTATCTGTGTTACGGGCACAATTTCAGTAATAAGCCATGAACTGACGTGGTTAACCAACAGCGAAGCACGCGCAACTAACCCTAATAATTTACCGGCGATGCCTGTTGATCAGGTTATTGAAAGCGTAGAAAGTGCTTACCCAAGTGCCGATGTTATGAGTGTACTTACTTATGAGCCTTACCTTGTAAACGCAGTCATTTTTACCAACACAGACAAACCTTATGCTGTTGCTTACGTCAATCAATACACTGGCGAAGTGCAGGCTGTAAACAGCACCATTTCGTTTATTGAGTTTATGCGTACCCTGCATGGTTGGTTATTTTTCCCTTGGCAAGAAGGCTACAGCATTGGTTATTACTTAGTAAGCGCAATGGCATTTGTTATTCTGGGTGCCCTAATCACTGGCTTAGTTATTTATAAGAATTTCTGGCGTGCATTTACGCAACCAAAATTGCGCTTTAATCAAGGCCGTAAAACCTTCCTCAAGGACTTACATACACTCAGCGGAGTATGGTCAATTTGGTTTATGGCAATCATGGCGTTGACTGGCTTATGGTATTTTGTACAAGCCTTTATGTGGCACAACGAAATTGATATTGAAGAGCACGCCCCGTTAGTGGCGGTGTCGACATTGCCCGCCACAAAACAAACACCACCAACTGATTTAAAAGCCGCATTAGCAGCCACAAAAGCAAAGTATCCCGACTTTAAACCGAGCTATGTGATGCTACCAGAGCATAATCGCGGTATGTTCAACATTATGGGCAGTGGTGATACGATTTTTTATGATAACTACGCGTACTCAACCTCTGTTAATCCATGGACCGGTGAGATTGCAGCCAGCAAAAGTCCAGAAACAATGACAGGATTACAAACTCTATCGCACATTACCGACCCCCTTCATTACGGTAATATTGGTGGCCTTTGGACCAAAGTTATCTGGTTTATCTTTGGCTTAATTTTAAGTGGTATGTCGGTCACAGGGTTTATGATGTACACCTCTAAATTGGTAAAAAGTAAACCTGAAAAAGCACGCCAAGCTGCGCCCGTTAATAACATTCAGGAGGCAAACTAATGGCACGTTTAAACGCAACGTGGTGGCAACGTAAAAAGTACCTGTTACATGCAATTGTGCTCGCCTTACCGGTGTGGTTTATTTACCAATCGCTCAACCCACAATTCCCTGCTCTTTGGCAAGAACAACAAGCAGGTGAGTTTAAAATTGCGCCAATGCCACTTAATGAAGATGCCCCCTATTCGCATCATAACGAGTATGTAAAAGATTTCTTTATCGCCTTTAATCAAGGTGATATTAGCAATATACGTCAAGCCTATTTAAATATAGGTGAAGCGCCGCTGCCACTCACTGAATTTGCAAAAGATGAAGAAGGCCTTATGCATGGAACGGCACATGGTCAACACGCACATGCAATAGCCCCGAAAGCTATTTCGGCCGATGACAAATTGTGGGTCACAATTCAGACATGGCAGGGTCAATTACACACCCTACAATGGGACATTCCTAATCAGTTTATTAGTCAATAATTTTTAAAGCCACTCACTGAGTGGCTTTTTTATAACTTCCCTCTCTAACCGCCACCAAGTAAATTATTTGTTAATTTATTTCACCAAAACCTTTACAAAAATAATAATATAATAAAGTATTATAAATAGTTTGATTTCTTCAAACTAATCCTAGGATCAGAACACACCAAGGAAAGCTCAAAAACAATGATTTGGAGACACAATGATACTTTCTAAAAATACAGTTGGCGTTATCGGATTAGCCGCCAGTTTGCTGTTACCGAGTGCCTATGCCATTGATAACGGCGTCTATACGATTAAATCGAAATACAGTGAAAAACTTGTCGAAGTTGGTAACGCCCAAACCAATGATGGCGCAAACGTGAGTCAATGGGGGAATACGAACCACGATACACAGCGCTGGCTAATTACCAACATTGGCGGCAGTAATTATTCGGTCATTAACTTGAACAGTGGTAAAGCTCTCGAAGTATTTGATTTCTCGACTGACGATGGAGGCAACGTTGTACAATATGAGTATGCAAACATTGCCAGTCAGCACTGGCAAATCAATGAAGAAGGCAGTGGCTATTATAGCTTTATCAATGATCACAGCGGTAAAGCACTCGACTTATATGAATTTAATGGTAATGATGGCGCGAATATTAGTCAGTGGAGTTACAATGGCAGTGATGCTCAGCAATGGCAACTTACTAAACTCGCCAATGTAGAATCCACTCCTTTTGACCCATCGACCACCAATGGTGCAGCCAATCACTGGCCATTAACAGGCAGTTTAGTGACCCATGATCCGACTATTGGTTACGAAAATGGCACATGGTGGATTTTTCAAACAGGTCCCGGTATTTACGGCAAATACTCAAGTGATGGCGTAGATTGGAATGATGCTTTACCTGTTTTTCCAAACGGACTTGCTTGGTGGGGCAACTATGTACCTGATCATGATGGAATAGATGTGTGGGCGCCTGAATTAAAACGATACAATAATCGCAGCTGGTTATACTACGCTATTTCGACATTTGGTTCACGAGTCAGTGCCATCGGTTTAGCATCAGCCAGTAGCGTGGCCGCAGGCAATTGGCGTGATGATGGCTTAGTGATCAACACCACAAATAGCAATAATTACAACGCGATTGATCCCGATTTAATCGTGGCTAAAGATGGTGCGCCTTGGCTTACATTTGGCTCATGGAATTCAGGGATCAAGCTTACGCGCATTAACCCAATGACCATGAAACCCTTTGGCGAAATTTACTCATTAGCGAGTCGCTCTGGTGGTATAGAAGCCCCTACTATTATCTATCGCCAAGGTTACTACTACTTATTCGTTTCTATGGGTAAGTGTTGTGAAGGCACTAACAGTACCTATCGAATTGCATACGGCCGTTCAACTGATATCCGTGGCCCTTACCTTGATAAAAATGGTAACAACATGCTATCAGGGGGTGGTAGTATCCTTGATGCAGGTAACAGCCAGTGGGTCGGTCCAGGTGGACAAGATATCCTTAATACCGATGTGATTGTGCGCCATGCATATGATGCGGGTGACAATGGCAGACCAAAGCTGCTTATTAGCACACTTAATTGGGATGCGAATGGGTGGCCTAAATACTAGTTTTCTTTCATGAAGCGCGTGCAAACGCGCTTTTTAGAACCTTTCAAAAATACTGCGAATAAAGTCAGAGTTTAAAATTTGTGTGACAACGCCACTGCCCCACACATATGCTCGCTGTAGCGGGTATCCTTTAAAAATCCAGCGTTTACGAACATGATTAAAGTCATGCAAATACGCCGCTTTTGCTTGCGGTAATGAGTCGTTTGCTAGTTTTTGCCATGCTTTATAAACCCCACTCATATCAGCCCCTCGCATAAAGCGCTGCAACCAACGTGGAAAACGAGCAAACCGAATTGCCGACTGAAAATCAATGATATAGGGCTTACCGTCTTGTGAACAAATCACATTACCCAGATTACGCAGGTCTAAGTGCACCACACCGTGGCGATGCATTTTTGCGACTAAACGCTCAAACTCTTTAAAAAAGTCGCGCGGTAATTGCTGCTGTTGCAATGCAAGCTCTCTTAGTGGTGTACCTTCAATAAAATCATAGGCAATGGCAATAGGCGATAAACGACAAAAGTGGTCTACCACACCGTCAACACCTTTAAGCCGTGACAATCCCTTGTACTCTTGATTTATAAACAGTGGAGCAATGGTTTTTCTAACCCACCACGGGCTATGCTGAAAATCTTTAATGATTAAATCGTGTTGTGCATCTTTATAACGATACACAATTGCATTGGCAAAGCGCCCTGTATGCAATACAGACAAGCCTTCACGACTAAATTGATGTGATGGAAACTGAGCTTGAAGCTGAGCGAGTAACGATGATTCAAACATAACAACCCGGTATTTATTAAATTAAATGCCTAGGCAACTATATTATCAAAACGACACGGCAGCGACAATGTACCGCTTAGAGAAATTTATGCTTTTAAATTATGAATCGCTCTAAAGAGTAAGCTGGCAAGTTGGTTTTTCTCATCCTCAGAAAAGCCCGCTAATGCCTCACGGTAAATATCATTAACGGTGGGCAGTATCTCAGGATAAAGCTGTTTGCCCTTTTCTGTAAGGCATAAAATGGTTGAACGGCGATCTTCTATTGACTGCTGTTTAGCCACTAACCCTTTATCTTCTAAACGGCTTAATAGGCGACTCATGGCACCACGGTCATACACCATGTGCTCGCACAGTTCAGCCAACGTTGTTACTTTTCCTCGAGCAAGCAGTACCACCACAATGTATTGTGCCGAAGTCAGTTCTTTACTTTTTAGAGCACAGTCTAGGTGAGTCACTAAATTAGAGCGCAAATACGACACCAATCGCCCGAGATCTTGAACGGGATCTAAGTCTTCAATACGGCATTGCCCAATAGATACAGGTTCTTTCATAGTTCCTCACCGCAGTTAATCGTCATTCATAGACCGTTAACCACTAAAATAATTCAATCTGAGTTCATTGCTTCAACGCCTATGATTAGTGTAGCGTAGGTAAGCGTACAAATTTCAGAGGGCGTTATGCTAAGTAAACAACATATTATCAAGTATTTAAGCCTCATAGTACTGTTACGGCTGTGTTGGTTAGAACAGTTTCAGCAGTATATTATGAGCTTTATTGACAGCGCCCTGCTGCAATCGACTCTTGTGTATGCGTCTTCACGTACCGTCAATGCGGCAATTTCTTTATTACAATCCGCCGAAGTCGGTATTGGTATAGCCAGTATTCAACCAGCTCAGCTACTTGACCCCGTCAACGATTTAGCGGAGTACATGTCGGATGCGATGCGTCTTGCCATTGGCTCACTATTTTTACAGCGAATTTTATACACGATTTCATCCGGCATCATATTTAGCAGTGTTTTTACAGTATCAGTAATTGCATACCTTATTTGTGAGTGGCGTGATTTTTACCCAACGCTTCGCCATAAATTAATGGCGAGCCTGATCCTTATTCGCTTTTTAGTACCTGCGGTGGTGCTAACGACGGGGTTGGTAAGCCAAGTATTTTTAGACGAGCAAATAAACCAACAAAGTGAGCAAGTTAGCGAAAAAGTGGCTACCGTAAATAATAATGCCAGCACAACGTCGGCACTGTCAGCAAAGCTAAAAGCCGAAGTCGACAGTCAAAAACAGACCCTCTTCGACAAGCTATCGTTACTTAATGATCAACAAATTAAAAACCACCAGCAAGCGACCGAGCTCAAACTACAAATGGCTGAACTCGACAAAAAAATAGAAGCGATTCAAGCCACTCGCAGTTTATCTGAGGTAATCACTTTTAAAGAACTAGCCAAAGCAAAACCATTACTCGATCAAAAGCAGCAACTCACCGGCAAGTTTAATGCTGTGCTTGAACAACAAATGGCGCTTAATCAAGAAAAAGACGCCTTAAACGAGCAACTTGACACCCTGAATGCGTCGCTTAACCACGATTCATCATCACAAGTGAGTAAAATTATCGACACCGTCACCTCGGGCATTAGTAATATGGTGGCCACCGTTGAAGACTTGTTTATCGACTTTTTAAATATTTTGTCGTTGCTTATTTTAAAGCTGCTATTAATGCCTTTAATATTCTTATACTTGTTCAATAAAGCATTCAACGCTATTTGGCAGCGCCGTTTTATCGATGTCATAAAGCAAACAAAAGAACAGGCTTTTAATCACTGATAATTAGTCTAAAGTTATAAACTGAATTCATTTTTAAAGGATATAAGTATGACTGAGCAACGCCACAACCACATTCCCCAAGAAGCCTTCGATTGGTACGACGAATATGCCCATGGCTTGATAGACCGTCGTACTTTTATGAAAAAACTCGGTGGTCTTGTTGCTCTTGGTTATTCGATGGCAGTATTAAGTAGTGCTCTACTGCCTAATTACGCCTTAGCAGAGCAAGTATCCTTTAACGACCCAGACATAAAAGCCAGCTATAAAACCTTCGACTCCTTTAAAGGGCATGGCGAGGGTAAAGGCTATTTAGTCGAACCGACAAATTTAACCTCTAAGCGCCCTATTGTACTCGTTATTCACGAAAATCGTGGGCTTAATCCTTATATTAAAGATGTCGCTCGCCGCCTTGCCAAAGCAGGATTTATTGCGTTTGCCCCAGATGCGTTGCACCCGTTAGGTGGCTACCCTGGTAACGATGATGAAGGCCGCGCAATGCAGCGTTCAATGGATAAAGAAAAAATTCAGCAAGACTTTGTCGCCGCAGCAGAGTACTTAAAACAACACCCAAACAGCAATGGCAAACTTGGCGCTGTGGGCTTTTGCTTTGGGGGTTATATGGTGAATTACTTAGCCGCTATCGACAGCACGTTAATTAATGCAGGCGTGCCTTACTATGGTACTCCCGCGGTTAAAGAGCTTAGAAAAAACATCAAAGCACCGTTATTGGTACATTTAGCTGAATTCGATACACGTGTGAATGAGACTTGGCCAGATTATGAGGCTGATTTAAAAGCTCACCAAGTCCCCTACACGATGCATATGTACGAGAAAGCAAACCATGGTTTTCATAACGATTCAACATCACGCTATGATGAAAAGCAGGCAGAGCTTTCTTGGCAACGCACACTCGCATTTTTTAACGAGCAATTGATTTAAGCGGAGCAATTACATACACTCTCGAAAAAATTTAAAGGCTAATAAGTACATGGAATCAGAGGTTCGTTATCGCTTTGACTCTCAACAAACCGCTAACCGCTTTTTAAATAAACTCAGACACTGGTCTGTGGCTAATGTTAAAGCCAGCCTATGCCAAGGCGGTTTTGGCGTGAAGATTCGCTATGAAGCGGATAACTCAGGGTTTGATTATACCTTAGCCGAGCTTGATGACTTGGCCATGCAACACGAAGGCATAGAGTTTTAATTATCAGCATTAAAAACGGCTAACCTAGGTTAGCCGTTTTGATAAATAGAGGGGGTTCTTTTTACAGATCAAAACTGCGCGAAATAGACGCGACGATACGCTCATCGGCAGTATCCCAGTCTAGACTGGTGTTTTCACCTGCAAGCTCAAAGTCAAAACCTGCAAAACTAGTTTGGTACGCCAAACGATAATGGTTATAAGATTTATCGTTGCCATCCCACGCAAATTTATTACCATCTAACGAGTTAGAAATATCAAAGCTTGCACGTATCGCATGATTCGGCGCAATTTCAACCGTGTGGGCAATCATAGAAATCACATGGCCTGCATCGGTACCAAAATAATCCCATGCATACCAAAAGTTCAACTCTGTGAAACCTAAGCTGTTGGTATAACCAAATTTAGCGTAGGTTTCAAAGTAGTTACCATCGCTAGAATAATCTTCACCGTGGTACGAGTAATATGCAATACCATAATCAACACTGAGGGCCTCATTGAGCTCAACAAAATGACCTAAGTAAGCATCCCATTCAATGTCGGTGCCTTCACCAAAATCAACATTTGAGGCCCACGTACCGACATACATGCCTGAATCTGCAAAGGCATAATCTAGGCTACCCTGAATGGCAGGGTCGTTCATCGTTTGACTAACACCGTTAAAGGTATAGTCAGATGCAAGTGTAACGGTGGTAGATAAGTCAGCCATCGCTGATGTCGAAAGTAGTGCCAATGGCAACGCTGTTGCTAATACTGTTTGTCTTGTTGTCATGTTGGTTTCCCTTAGCTAACTGTTTCTATTTTTGTAAAATCTAATTTGTTGTCTTTTGGCGAGCCTTCGATGTTTTTCACGGTTTTATATTTGCTGTAGCCAATAAACACGGCGCAGCCGAAAAATAACGCGATAACTAACGCACCAACCCATTGGATCTGTAAAAAGTCGAACTTAAACAGCAGAGTCAGTAATGAAAGCGCAACCACATTTAAGGCAATATAATTAAGTTTGCCTAAACGCTTCACCGTTAAGTTTAGATTATCTGTGTATAAACGGATCAAAGAATCGAGTGAGTTAATCACAAACACCACACCAACAAATACCATCGCTATGTTTTTAAGGCCCGCAGTGGCAATACCCGCTTCGTGGTACTGGTATAAAACACTAAACCAAATAGCGATAGGAATAGACGGAAAAATTAACATTGCAGCGAGTACTTGATAGGTTTTTAAACCACCTACAAAACGTGACGTAAATTGACCAATCATAATACTCCACGCAAACCACCAAAATAGATAAAAAGCATGGTAATCATTTAGGGGTAATACAAGCTCATCGATGTTGCCAAAATAGCCACCTATTAACGCTAAGTTATCAACAAATGCTGATGTTTGCGCTTCAGAGCCAACAAAGGCACCGACCCACATAAACGCAATTAATGCGATAAACAACCATGTTGTAGAAATACTTAAAAAGCGCACATATTTAATATCAGTGCTCGAGTACACAGCAAAACAGATTGCTGCAAACACCAGTAAGTAGAAAGTCGGAATAATTGACTCACCATCACCTAATGAAGGTAAATACCACGGTAGGTTCGACAGTAGTAAAAATGCAGTAAATGCGCATGTACCAATAATAACGATGTTATTAATTAGTTTTACCCAAGCGATCTCAAAAAACTTCACTTTGGGTTCTATTACACAGAAATAAAAGCACGTAAGGAAATAAAATCCCCAGATCAAGAAGCCCCAAAAACCAAACTCAATGGCTAATGGATTGGCAAACGCATACTCTGGGCTTGCTTTTATGTCTGCATAACCTGCAAACTCTGTCAGTGGAAACATAATCAAGCCAACGTCTAGGCCTGATGTAAATAAAATTGCTATGAACGTAAATGTTCTCACCGGTGTGACACCTACACACCTTACAGTACCCCATTTAAATAAAATAACCGCAATTGCTAATAGGGTAAAAATGATGCCAGCACTAAGCCATAAGGTCATAGTTACCCCCCCAAAATAAGTAATAATACTTCATTGTTTCTCCCATTTTTTCCCTCGCATTAACGCATCACAAACAACTTATGATGCGCGCCACTGCAAGCCCCACAGCCGACACTGCGGGTGGCCTTATTAAATCTCCGAACTACGCTGCGTTGATTGCCATTGTTTTTCCATAGCAACATCTGCGCTTGATGCCGTTAATAAAGGCTTACCTAAAATTAGATCTGCCGCTTTTTCTGCCACCATAATGGTAGGCGCATTTAAATTTCCGTTTGGAACGGTTGGGAAGATAGACGAATCCACGACCCTTAAACCTTCAATGCCGTGTACTTGAGTTTGCGAGTTAACGACTGCCATCTCGTCTTCACCCATCTTGCACGAACACGAAGGATGATAAGCACTTTCGACCGCTTGACGAACAAATGCATCGATTTCTTCGTCGCTTTGCACATTTTTACCCGGTTGAATTTCATCATCGCGATACGCGTCAAAAGCGTTTTGTTCAATGATTTCACGGGTTAATCGAACACAAGCTCTAAAGCCTTCAATATCATCTTTGTGTTGTAAGTAATTAAATTGAATTTTGGGTGCAATGCTAGGATCAGCCGACTTAATGGTTACTTCACCACGGCTTTTTGGTTTGTTATGACCAACATGTACTTGGAAGCCATGCCCATCAAAGGCACTTTTACCATCGTAGCGAATCGCTGCTGGTAAAAAGTGATATTGAATATCCGGCCATTCAACTCCCGGTTTTGAGCGAATAAACGCACACGATTCAAAGTGGTTCGTCGCCCCTAAACCTGAGCGGTTTAATAACCAACGCGCCCCAATTAAGCTTTTAGAAATAAGCCCTAACTTGCCATTTAAAGTAATTGGCTGCTTACACTTATATTGAAAGTAAAACTCCAAATGATCTTGTAAGTTTTTGCCCACACCCGGTAAGTGGTGTTTAACCTCTACACCCGCTTTAGTGAGTGCCTCTTTATCGCCAATACCAGACAACTGAAGAATATGCGGCGAGCCAATTGGACCGGCACTTAAAATAACGTCTTTTGTGGCAAACGCTTGCTGTTTAGTACCCGATAAAGAAAATTCAACACCGGTTGCTTTTTTACCTTCAAGCAATACTTTTTCAGCTAATGCGCCGGTTACCACGGTTAAGTTTTTACGTGACTTAACGGGGTCTAAATACTCACGACTTGCCGAACTGCGCACACCATTTTTCACAGTCATGTGCATTGGCCCAAAACCTTCTTGCTGTGCACCGTTATAATCATCGGTGTGAGCATACCCTGCTTGTTGGCCCGCTTCGATAAACGCTTTGTATAAAGGGTTCGCCATTTCATTACCGTTATTAACCCCTAATGGGCCGTTATCACCACGGTAACTATCTCCCCCTAAATAAAACGATTCAGCGCGTTTAAAGTAAGGCAAACAGGCTTGGTAATCCCAACCTTCTGCGCCATGCTGCTGCCACTCATCAAAATCTTTTGCATGGCCTCGGACATACACCATGCCGTTAATAGATGACGAACCACCTAGTACTTTCCCGCGAGGACAGTGCATTTGGCGGTTATCTAAATAAGGCTCTGGCTCAGTGTGAAACTGCCATGCATATTTATCAGTATTCATTGGAATTGACAGCGCTGTAGGCATCTTAATAAAGATGCTTTTATCGCTACCACCCGTTTCAAGTAATAACACCTTGTTTGAAGGGTCTGCTGATAGTCGGTTAGCCAACACGCAGCCTGCTGAGCCTGCACCGACTATGATGTAATCATAGTTCTGTGTACTCATTAAAATGGACTCTCTATATTGCTCATACCCACGTAAATCGATTTTGTTTGGGTGTAGTGATCAAGTGTTTCAATGCCGTTTTCGCGACCAATTCCCGATTGCTTATAACCGCCTACAGGCATTTCTGCTGGTGAGTTACCATAGCTATTAATCCAACAAATACCCGCTTGTAATTGATGAATAACACGGTGGGCACGTTGAATATCTTTCGTAAACACGCCCGCAGCTAAACCGAGGTGAGTATCGTTCGCACGGCGAATCACATCGTCTTCGTCATCAAAGACTAATACGCTCATTACCGGACCAAAGATTTCTTCTTTAACAATGGTCATGTCGTCTTTACAATCAACGAAAATGGTCGGTTCTACAAAATAGCCGTTCGGTGCTGAGGCAGGTGATAAAGCCTTACCACCGGTTAATAACGTCGCCCCTTCTGAAATACCTTTATCGATATAGCTAAGCACCAACTCTTGGTGTTTTTTAGAGATCAGCGCCCCTAAATTCACCTCAGGGTCCATTGGGTCGCCAGCAATAATATTTTGCTCAGTGCGTGTTTTCAGCTCATCAATAAACTGCTGATACACATTTTTGTGCACATAAATTCGTGTACAGTTAGTACAAACTTCGCCTTGAGTATAAAAGTTACCTAGCATTGCGGCACTTACCGCTTGTGAAACATCGGCATCATCAAACACTAACAGCGGTGACTTACCGCCAAGCTCCATGGTCACGTCTTTTAGTGAACCCGCAGCACTTGCCATCACTTTTTTACCTGTGCCTACTTCACCCGTAAACGACACTTTTTCGATGTCTGGGTTTGCTGTTAGCCATTGACCTACTTCGCCAGCCCCTTGTACAACATTGAATACACCTGCTGGTACACCTGCCTCGATAAATATTTCAGCAAGTTTAATGGCACCCAGTGGGGTTTCTTCTGATGGTTTAAAAATCACCGCATTACCTGCAGCGAGTGCGGGGCCTGATTTCCAACACGCAATTTGCAGTGGGTAGTTCCATGCGCCAATGCCCGCACAAATACCTAAAGGTTCTTTACGCGTGTAATAAAAGTCATTACCGACCATTTGCTGCTGACCTACTTGAGCAGGCGCAAGACCAGCAAAATACTCAATCACGTCTGCGCCAGTTTCTACATCAACACACTCAGCTTCTTGCCATGGTTTACCCGTATCAAGCACTTCAACTTTTGCTAGTTCATCATTACGTTCACGCAAAATAGACACCGCTTTTAATAAAATGCGACTACGCTCAATCGGGGTCATTGCAGACCAAGCAGCAAAGCCTTGCTTCGCACTTTCAATAGCGGCGTTTTGAATAAACTCATCGGCCACTTCAACGTAATAAATCACCTCGTCTGTCGCTGGGTTCTTTACCGCAAAGGTATCGCCACTTTGATTCTTCAAAAAGTGGCCATTTATAAAATTTTCGTAAACAGGTGTGGTCATTTTAGGCTCCATACTGTTTTATTAGTGAACGAATGTAGTCTTTTACTAATTGCTCACAATGTTCAAATTGATCTTGGTCTGACTTTCTTAATACGGCTCTTAACCATAAACCATCGATCATGGCTGCACTTAACTCAGCAGCTAAATTAGCATCGCTATCGCTCATTAACTGTTTGAATGAGCTCAATAAATTACTAAACAAACGTTTACTATTAACGTTTTGTAAGCGATGCAATTGAGCGTCGTGCATTGAATGCGCCCAAAAGCTCAACCAGGTTTTGGTGTTATTGCTTTGCTGCTGAGTACGCGAAAAGTTTGCTTCAACGATAAACATCAGTCGTTGCTCAGGGCTGGTTTGTTGCGTTACTCGATTCAATAAAGCACTCTTTAAGCTCGACAATAAATAACGCACAGTGGCTTCAATCAAGCCCTGCTTACCACCAAAATAATGACTGATAATGCCCGACGATAAGCCGGCCTTTTTACTAATGCTATTTATGGTGGTGCCTTGCAAACCAAGCTCTGCAACCGACTCAATTGTGGCGTCAATTAACTGCTGACGGCGAACAGGTTCCATTCCAACTTTCGGCATAATTTTTTATTGATTGAACGTTCAATTAAAATAAATGGTAAGGTAATCAATTTGCCAATTCAAGGTTGACAAATTGTAAACACCCGAAAACCGACCCACTAAAGTTTAGCTAAGCCTCTGTTATTCAGTTTATTATTCGAGATATAAAAAAGTTTTAAATTTATGCAAAATAAAGTCTAAAAAGTATGAATTTAGGCAAATAAGTAGGAAGCGGAGGTTATTTTTTGCGGGTTGTTTTTATTAAAAAAGCGCTTATTCAAGCGCTCACGATACGTTAAAAGTACAGCTAAGATCATTCATGGTATTTTCGAATAACGGCTACCTTGCCATTTTCTATTTCGAGTACATCCATGATGGTTTGCGTGTACTCAATGGCTTGCTGATTTTGCGGGTGGATACCTTTTGCGTGATGGGTGTAACGCAACGCAATGGCTGAGTCATTAAAAATGAAGGTATCTAGTAAGTTGGCTTGATATTCAGTGTGTGCACCAAGGTAAAAAGTCATCCCTTTGCGCATCATCGCTTTACCATCTGGCTCTCTTGAATCATCAGTTTGATAAGGTAAATGTTGGTTTGCTACATCGTCTGTTAATAAAGCTAAAAAGGCCTCTAATTCTTTTTTAGTGGCGTTAGGCGCTTGCGTTGCGACCATGGTATTAAAGTATTGCTGTGCCAGCGCTGCGAGCTCCGGGTTAGCTTGCTTTGCTTGGCTGCTAAATGCGCTAAGCAGGCAAATAGCTAAAAAATAAAGATGCTTCATTGTTATTCCTTGTTCGTTATTCTATTAATCTTAAACCTAAAATAACGACAAAGACTGTAATTAGCAATTACTTAGTTAAAGACACTGCGGCTGAGTATTAAAATAACCACATTATATTTAAAGCATTTAAAACAGTAAGCTCGTCAACCAATAGCTCAGCACGATAAAACTGATGTTGGCGAGCGCCCTTACCCACCAGGGGGCAAAGCTAAACTGTAATTGACTAAATTGAGTAATAAGCACCACCACAGCCATGACACTAAACCAGGGAGTAAAAAAGAACACCGGTTTTAACTTTACTATACTCACCGCTAAATCATGTAAAGCGCCGCTAACGGCAAAGGTTACCAGTACAGCACACCAAACTGGCAGCACCTCATTACTGGGTTTCATTACGTAGCGCGATAAGTAGTAGCTCCAAATGGGATTCCAATAACGCCAAAATAAATAAAACGAACTTGCACCTAACGAACGACTCAGCATATTACGCATCGAGTCTTTATGCCCCAGCGGCACACCGGTGCGTTTTTTAACGTATTGAGCAAGGGTTATAGGCGTAGACACTGGCATTCTCTTTTGATATTGACCTTATCAGACTACTAAAGAGACAGTAAAAACGAAACCTATACAGTGCAGGAAATTGTAACGGGTTATGACCGTGGCAAACTTAATTAGATGGGTCACTATAAAGCCCGGCTACTCGCTTGGCTTGCTATTTACTTTACATTTTACTTTTTACTTTATTTGTTGCTTGGCTCGTGGCTGGGTTGTCTGGCCAAAAGTGTTTTGGGTAACGCCCTTTCATCTCTTTTTGTACGTCGCGGTAACTGGTTTGCCAAAAATTCGCTAAATCTTGAGTAAGCTGCAGAGGCCGTTTTGCAGGTGATAAAAGCTCCATTAATAACGGTAACTTACCTTGTGCAAGCAAAGGTGTGCTGGTCATGCCATACACTTCTTGCATACGCACACTCAGCTTTGCAGGGCCATCGAGCTGGTAGGTAATTCTTACATTAGAGCCACTTGGCACAGTTAAACGCAATGGCAGTAACTCATTTAATGCACTTTGTTGTTGCCAATCAAAACAATTTTTTAGTGCTTCGCCGTAATTAAACTTTTTTAACTGCTCAAGATTTTTAATATCACTCAGGTAAGGCGCTAACCATTGGCTATGTGCACGTAGTTCATCTCGATTAATGGTCGGGAATGACTCTGGCAACAGCGTGCTTGCCAAACTCATACGAGTGAGTAACTGTTCATTGTCAGTTTGCTCATTAAATAACTGAAAACCATGCTTGCTAAATAAGTTTAACCACGCTTGAGTGCGCTGAGCTTTATCAAGCGGCTGTTTACTTGGCTGACTTGATACTGTGATAGCCCCTAGTTTTACTTCATCTTGATGGATGAAACGTCCTGTTTTTTCGTCGTATTCACATCGCGTCTGCGATGTGAATAAATGGCCGAGTTCATCTTCAAGTTCACTGGGCACAAACGCCACGCCAGCAAATACGCGACTCCCTTTATGGCCGCCCATGCTGGCAATGGCAATGTAGTCATCGTTATGCCAAAACTCTTCACTTAAATCAGCACCTGCGCCATTGGTAAGTAAGTAACCATTACCGCGTTTTTTCGCCAATCGGTCAGGAAATGCAAACGCCACCAGCAAGGCAAGGTATTGCGTTTTAAGCTCAAAGGCTGCTTTTAATTGCAAACGTGATAACCAATAGTTTAATTGCTGTTTAAACACGGGGTGCGGCTTTGTATGCTGGCTATGCAGCGCCAAATTAAGGTCGGCAGGCATCGTTATGCGGCTTTCGAGTAAGGCGATTAAATACGCCGCTAGCTCATATATACCTGGCATCGTTACTTGTAATTTTTGTGCTTTAATCAGCATATGTGACAACCGAATATCGGCACCAAAGCTGAGCATTTGACTGCCAAGCGGTGTCAGCTTGTCATTTTCATCTATGGCTTCCAGCATTTTCAACAGCGCTGTTGCTTGCTTAATTTGTTGCTTGCTTGGTACATCAAGCAGGCTTAGCTCTTCAAGTGAAGCGCCCCATTGCTTTGCCTCAAGTAATAACTGGCTAATATCACTGGTGAGAATGTCTGGTGCGTCGTGATTATTGCGACGCTCAAAGGTTTGCTTACTCCCTAAGCGATACACCACGCCCGGTTCAATACGCCCTGCGCGACCGGCTCGCTGCACCGCCGATGAGCGCGAAATATTTTGCGTTATAAGCTCTGTAACACCGGTTTTTAAATTAAAGCTGGCTGCACGGCGCTTACCACTGTCAATTACAATACGTATACCTTCGATGGTTAAACTGGTTTCAGCTACATTGGTGGTCAACACAACTTTACGCTTCCCTTTCGTTGTAGGGGCGATTGCAGCTTGTTGTTCTGCTTTGTTTTGTTCACCAAATAAAGTAAACACCTCGCACTGATCTGCAAGGTCGCTTAGTGCTTGCTGCACCCGTAATATTTCGCGCTGTCCGGGTAAAAAAACTAATGCGCTGCCAGCTTGCTCATTGAGCGCTTGTTTAATAATTGCGGGTATATCATCGAGCCATCGGCTTTCGTCTTTGAGTGGAATATACACTTCATCAATCGGGTAACTTCGCCCTTCAGAGGATATTATTGGGCAGTCAAAAAACTCACTGTACCGCTCACCGTCTAAGGTGGCCGACATCAGTAATATTGTTAAGTCGTCTCTCAATGCCGCTTGCGTTTCAAGGGCAAAGGCAAGCGCGGTATCTGCAGCAATTGAACGCTCATGAAACTCATCAAAAATAAGTAAATCAACGCCACTTAGCTCAGGATCGTTTTGCAGCATACGGGTCAGCATACCTTCGGTGACAATCTCAAGCCGAGTGGCGGGGCTCACTTTTGACTCCCCTCGAATACGCAAACCGACACTTTCACCGACTTTTTCGTTTTGTTGGCTCGCCAAATACTGGGCAATATTACGTGCAGCCAGACGTCTTGGCTCTAACATGACAATGTGTTTAAAGTGCCCTTCACGCATTAATGTGAGTGGCAGCCATGTTGATTTACCTGCGCCCGGTGGTGCTTGTAATAAGGCCATAGGGTTATTTTTTATTGTTGTTAGCAGGGATTGATAAATATCTTCAACTGGCAGCACGTCTGGCATCTCTTACTTTCTTTTTGCCCATTGTATCAAAAAACGATGAACAGCCTCTCATTGAATGAAAGAATTACAAGGTTTTCCTTAAAACCCAGTACAAATTGCAGGCGTGTAACACTCTATGTCTAATCATAATAATAAAAACGATGTAATTCAGTTGGTTATATATAAACCATGAATGGCATAACGGTTGCTTTTATTAAAGTGAATGTTTAACAAAGTAAGGAGATTATGATGAACAGCGATCGTTTAGAAGGCAATTGGAAAGAGTTAAAAGGTAAAGCACAACGTAAATGGGGTGAACTTACCGATGGCGATTTAGATAAAATTGAAGGTAGCCGTAAAGAGCTTGTTGGTAAAATCCAACAAAAATACGGCAAATCGAAAGAAGAAGCTGAGAGCGAAGTTAGTGACTTTGAAAATAGTCACTAATTTTGCACATAAAAAGACCCCCAGTAATTGGAATGTCCAACTATTGGGGGTCACTTCATTTTGGCGGTTTTTTATTACCTAAGCAGGTGAATGTGTTTCACTATCTAGCTCAGCAACGGTTTGGTTTTTACCGTGTGATTTAGCAAGGTATAAACACTTATCTGCCACACTTAAACAGTGATCAATGCTCTCGTTAGAAGCCCGCTGATGAAGCCCTATGCTCAGCGTCACTTTAAAATTATGAACCCCTTGTTGAAATGCATGTTGCGCCAATTGCTGGTGAATGTTTTCAGCTAATTGTCTTGCTCTACGCTCATGTCCTTGCGGGGTCACAATAAGGAACTCTTCTCCGCCCCAGCGAGCAACAATGTCTTCTTCGCCACTCACACTTTTGAGAATTGAAGCAATGAAAGTGAGCACATCATCACCAATTTGATGACCATAGGTGTCATTCACTTGTTTAAAGTTATCTACATCAATCAACAAAAAGACAGCCCCTTCGTTAAAACGCGCATCTTGCAAGCATTCCGTAGCATAACGGCGATTAAACAAATCGGTCATGGCATCAATACGGGCTAATTTTTGATTTATTTTTAGTTGCTCAATAAGCTCTCGACTGTACTTATTACGGTAATACTCGTAGAAACCACCAAGAATACAAAGAATCGAAAAACACAGCATGACACGGGTCGTAAAATAATGATTCGGATAGCTGTAATACCCAAGCTTATCGGTGAAGTAAAACAGCACTGAAATCACAATAGCCAGTATGATTAAGTCAAATGCGCCGCGTTTTAAACCTCGTATAAAAAAGGTAACAGGCGATACAATAAATAACCACAAAGGCCCAGTTCCATTATTACCACCCGACACAATCAAAAAGCACATCATCGAGTACAAGGCATAAAGCATTAACACAGCAATAGTTCGGTCGCGATTTTTAAGGACAAAGGGCGATACAAAAACAAAGCCGCCAATAACCAGTAAAAAACTGAGCGTTATGTAGCCATCTTGGTAGCTTGTAACCGACATTACAAAAGAAGTAATGGCACCAATAAATGCAAATACGCGTAAAAATAGCGCTTTATCTTTGTCACTTGCGCTGCTTGAATCAATCACACCTTTACCCTAATTTCCTTGCTTTACACTAATAACTTTAACACAAATATTTAAATTTGAAGGATATTGGCCTCATTTCACATGCTAAATGCTGATTAAAAGGAAGAAAGTATGATTTTAAAGCGCGTTTTAACGGAGGTAGAAATGCAATTTACCTTAAATAAAAACAAAAAAGCACCGTAAGTTAAGTACTTACGGTGCTTTTGAATAGCACGTTATTGCTTTTTACTCTGGCTCATAGCCTAAATTAGGCGATAACCAGCGCTCTGCTTCTTCAAGCGTCATGTTGGTGCGCTTAGCGTAGTCTTCAACCTGATCTTTTTGAATCTGCGCCACGGCATAGTATTTAGAATCCGGGTGAGAAAAATACCAACCAGACACCGCCGCTCCCGGCCACATTGCGTAAGAGCTCGTCAACTTCATACCTATGCGATTTTCAGTATCGAGTAGCTGCCAGATTTTCTTTTTCTCTGTGTGCTCAGGGCACGCAGGGTAACCCGGTGCAGGACGAATACCTTGGTAATTTTCGCGAATAAGCTCATCATTCGATAAGTTTTCATCGCTTGCATAGCCCCAATACTCTTTACGTACCTGCTCATGCAAATACTCCGCAAAAGCCTCTGCTAAACGGTCTGCAACGGCTTTAACCATAATTTTGTTATAGTCATCTTGTTTCGCATCGAAGGCATCAGCAAGGTCGTCTTCTTCAAGCCCTCCGGTTACGGCAAAGGCACCAAAGTAGTCGGGGGTTCCTTTAGGTGCGATGTAATCCGCTAAACAATAATTCGCAAAATCGGTTTTTTCTGTTTGCTGGCGCAGATGGCACGAGGTTGTTAACACGTCTGTACGCGTTTCATCGGTGTAAATTTCAATGTCATCACCCACTCGGTTTGCCGGGAATAAACCTATCACGCCCAGTGGTTGTAGCGCACCTGACTGTTCTAAATCGTCAAGCATCGCATTGGCATCAGCAAATAAGCTTTGCGCTTGCTCACCCACAATTTCATCGTTAAGAATACGCGGATACTTCCCTGCGATTGACCATGTCATGAAATACGGTGTCCAATCGATGTACTGTCTTAACGTGGCAATCGACACATTTTTAAACTCTGTCACTCCGAGCTTTTTAGGCACGGGTGGGGTGTAGTTATCCCAGTCAAGTTGTGCGGCATTATCGCGAGCACGTTGAATGGTGACAGGCTTCGAGCGTGGTTTTTTACGCGATTGCTGTTCACGTACTTTTTCGTACTCCGCTTTGGTTTTTTCTAAAAACGCAGGTTTTAACTCTTTAGACAATAGGCTAGAGACCACACCAACGGCACGACTGGCATTATTTACATACACCACACCTTTATCGTACTGTGGCTCAATTTTCACTGCGGTATGGGCTTTCGAGGTAGTTGCACCCCCAATTAATAAGGGTAAGTCGAAACCACGACGGGTCATTTCTTTAGCAACATGCACCATTTCATCTAATGAGGGCGTAATAAGGCCTGATAAACCGATGATATCGGCTTTTTCGTCAATCGCGGTTTGTAGAATTTTTTCCGCAGGCACCATCACACCTAAATCGATCACGTCGTAGTTATTACATTGCAGTACTACGCCAACAATGTTTTTACCAATGTCGTGTACATCGCCTTTAACGGTCGCCATAACCACTTTTCCGTTCGTGGCACCTTCTTCTTTTTCTGCTTCGATAAAGGGGTCTAGGTAAGCCACTGCGCGTTTCATTACGCGCGCCGATTTAACCACCTGCGGTAAGAACATTTTACCTGCACCAAATAAATCACCCACCACATTCATGCCATCCATCAGCGGGCCTTCAATCACATGAATAGGCTTATCAGCTGCAGCTCGGCACTCTTCAGTGTCTTCGTCGATATACTCAGTAATGCCTTTTACAAGCGCATGTTCTAGGCGCTTTTCAACGGGCCATGTACGCCACTCTAAATCTTCAACTCGCTCAGCTTGCGCCATCCCTGAGTATTTTGGAGCCAGCTCTACAAGGCGCTCACCCGCACCGGAGTCGGTATTCAGTATAACGTCTTCAACGGCTTTTCTAAGCTCAGCCGGAATATCATCATACACAGCCAACTGGCCTGCATTCACAATCCCCATATCCATGCCCGCTTTAATGGCATGGTATAAAAATACTGAGTGGATCGCTTCACGTACGGGGTTGTTACCACGAAACGAGAACGACACGTTTGACACCCCGCCCGACACTTTACAGTACGGTAGGTTTTGCTTTATTCGGCGCGTACCTTCAATAAATTCAACAGCATAGTTGTCGTGCTCTTCAATCCCGGTTGCTACTGCAAATATATTCGGATCGAAGATAATGTCTTCTGGTGGAAAACCAATCTCGTCCACAAGAATACGGTAACTCCGCTCACAAATTTCAAATTTACGATCCGCGGTTTCTGCTTGTCCGTCGGTGTCAAACGCCATGACGACTGCGGCAGCACCAAAACGTTTAATTAACTTTGCCTGACGAATAAAGGGCTCTTCACCTTCTTTCAGTGAAATTGAGTTTACAATCGCCTTGCCTTGAATACATTTTAAGCCGGCTTCAATAACTTCCCATTTTGATGAGTCGATCATGATCGGTACTTTAGAAATATCTGGCTCAGAGGCAATCAAGTTCAGAAACTTCACCATCGCGGCTTTTGAATCCAACATGGCTTCATCCATGTTGATATCAATGATCTGTGCACCATTTTCGACTTGTTCACGGGCAACATTAAGAGCGGTTTCGTAATCTTCTTCCATGATCAATCGCTTGAACATGGCTGAACCGGTCACATTGGTACGTTCGCCGACGTTAGTAAATACTGCTATTTGTTGTGTCATTTCGGCTACCTTAGTTTAAGTTACACGCTTCAAGGCCCGATAAGCGCATACGCACTTCAAGCTCAGGCAATGGACGAGGCTTAACTCCTGCAAGGCCTTTGGCAAAGGCTTTAATGTGTGCAGGGGTTGTACCACAGCAACCACCAACAATATTAATAAAGCCTGACTTGCCCCAATCGATTATTTCTTCAGCCATTTCAGGTGCTTCTAAATCGTACTCACCAAACTCATTGGGTAAACCTGCATTAGGGTGAACCGAGGTAAAAGTTTCACAAACGCGTGATAACTCTTCGACATATTGGCGTAATAAATCCGGACCCAGTGCGCAGTTAAGACCAATAGATAACGGCTTAATATGACGAATCGAATTATAAAAAGCTTCGGTCGTTTGCCCCGATAAAGTTCGCCCTGAGGCATCAGTAATGGTGCCTGAGATCATGACAGGCAACGTGCGCCCTGCTTGCTCAAAGGCTTCTTCTACTGCGAACGAGGCCGCTTTTGCATTTAAGGTATCGAATATGGTCTCGATTAAGATTAAATCAACTCCCCCTTCCATCAGTGCCAAGGTTGATTCAACGTATGCTGTCACTAACTTATCAAAGCTAATGTTACGATAACCGGGGTCATTGACATCAGGCGAAATAGAACAAGTTTTTGACGTTGGCCCTAATACCCCCGCCACATAACGAGGTTTACTTGGATCTTTTGCTTCAAATTCATCGCAGACACTGCGAGCAAGCTTGGCTGATTCTAGGTTGATCTCACGGCTTAAATTCGCCATGTCGTAATCTTCCATCGAAATAGTGGTGGCATTAAACGTATTGGTTTCGATAATGTCGGCACCTGCATTAAGGTATGCGCGGTGAATATCAGCAATAATCTTTGGCTGAGTAAGGCTTAATAAATCATTATTGCCTTTTATAAGGACATGCCAGTCTTTAAAACGCTCACCGCGATAGTCTTGTTCTTCTAATTTATGTTCTTGGATCATGGTGCCCATCGCGCCATCGAGGATCAAAATTCGCTGCTTGAGCGCCTCGGTTAATTGTTCGCGTTTATTCACTGCATTACTCGGCATAGTTGTTAGTCCTTACGTCTTGGCTAACTAGGTTAATATCATACGGTGTTGTTTGGTACACGTAGTAGTTTAACCAATTCGAAAACAATAAAAAGGCGTGACTTTGCCATGTTTTCGACGGTTCGTTATCTGGGTTATCGTCAGGGAAATAGTTTTCTGGTTTTGGCGCGTCGTCTGACTTTTCGCAGTCGCGTAAATATTCCCCTTTTAATGTATGCGCATCATACTCAGGATGGCCCGTTATATATACTTGGCTGCCTGATTTATTCTTAATTAAATACGCCCCAACACGCTCAGACCCTGCTAATACTACTAAATCATCACAGCTGTTAATTTTTTCAATATCAATGTGGCCATAGCGCGAGTGCGGAACTAAAAAGGTATCATCAAAACCACGCGTTAACGCGGCATGCTCAAAATAACTTTTGTGCGTAAACACGCCACTGAGCTTATTAGGCATTAACTCTCGTTTTAAACCATAGTGATGATAAAGCCCTGCGTGAGCCGCCCAACATGAAAATAATGTTGACGTAACGTGGTGCTCAGCCCAGTCTAAAATCACTTTTAGCTCATCCCAGTAAGCAACGTCGTCATACTCTAAATGTGCAAGCGGCGCGCCTGTGATGATCATGGCATCGTAGTTATTGTCTTTTACTTCAGAAAAGTAACGATAAAACGTATCGAGGTGTTGCTCTGAGGTACTGCTACTTCGGTGGGTGTCTAAACGCAGCAGCTCAACATTCACTTGCAACGGTGAATTAGCCAACAACCGAATAAACTGCACTTCGGTTTCCACTTTATTCGGCATTAAGTTTAAGATGGCCAAACGCATTGGACGAATTTCTTGCGTTTTCGCACGACTTTTAGGCATTACAAATACGTTCTCTTGACGTAATTTTACAATTGCGGGCAATTCATCTTTGACTGTAATGGGCATAGTGGGCTCCGAGCATACTTATTAGACTGCTAATTATGAACGGATAGTTAGAAATTTCAACCTCTAGATGTTTAGATGTCCAAATGATTTTTTTATTTGTGCTAAAGCAATCTCTTAGGAAGCCAGTTTCGTTGATGCGCAGGCCCTTAAATTGCCAAAAGCAGTGCCTCTGCGAATGACTGTTGTGTTTAATCACGATGAAAGAGCAAGCATCTCAAAAAGTGGCTTGTTATTGTGTTTAAGCCAACACCATTGTAAAAATGACTTTTAAGCCTTTGTGCAATGCTTATAAGGCGCTTACTCTGCATTTATGCTCCTTAAATGCATGCGCTATTTTTGCAAAGCAGTACCATGATATTAAGCCCCTGATAAACGCTGAATTCTGTATTTTGAGGTGGTTTGGGTATACAATAGTGGCTGTTAATTTTTCTTATAAATTGAAGGCTCTTTTCATGGTGTTACCAGATAAGTTTATATTCTCGATGAGTCGAGTTTCTAAAGTTGTGCCGCCTAAGCGCACTATCTTAAAAGATATCTCTTTACACTTTTTCCCGGGCGCAAAAATTGGTGTGCTTGGTCTAAATGGCGCAGGTAAATCGACGTTACTTCGTATTATGGCAGGTGTTGACCAAGACTTTGAAGGTGAAGCTCGTCCACAACCTGGCACAAAAATAGGTTACTTACCGCAAGAGCCTGTTTTAGACGAAAACAAAACAGTACGCGAAACCGTTGAAGAAGCCGTAAGCGAAGTTAAAAATGCGCTAAACCGTCTTGATGAAGTATACAACGAGTATGCTATGGAAGATGCTGACTTTGATGCACTTGCAAAAGAGCAAGGCGAGCTTGAAGCAATTATCCAAGCACACGACGGTCACAATATCGATAACGTATTAGAGCGCGCAGCAGATGCTCTTCGTTTACCACCGTGGGATGCTAAAATTGAACACCTTTCGGGTGGTGAGCGTCGCCGTGTTGCCATCTGTCGTTTACTGCTTGAAAAACCAGATATGCTGATTCTTGACGAACCAACCAACCACTTAGACGCAGAGTCTGTGGCATGGTTAGAGCGTTTCTTACACGACTACGAAGGTACTGTGGTCGCTGTAACCCACGACCGTTACTTCTTAGATAACGTTGCTGGGTGGATTTTAGAACTTGACCGTGGTGAAGGTATTCCGTGGGAAGGTAACTACTCATCATGGCTTGAGCAAAAAGATTTACGTTTACAACAAGAACAAAAATCTGAAAAAGCTCGTCAAAAGTCAATTGCACAAGAACTTGAATGGGTTCGTTCAAACCCGAAAGGCCGTCAAGCTAAGTCTAAAGCGCGTATGGCACAGTTCTCTGAGCTACAACAGAACGATTACCAAAAACGTAACGAAACGAATGAGCTATTCATTCCACCGGGTCCACGCTTAGGCGACCAAGTTATTGAAGTAAAAGGTCTTAAGAAAAGCTTTGGCGATCGTGTTTTAATCGACGACTTAAACTTTGCGATGCCAAAAGGTGCAATCGTAGGTATTATCGGTGCCAATGGTGCGGGTAAATCAACCTTATTCAAAATGTTAAGCGGTGAAGAAAAGCCAGACAGTGGTGAAATCCTTGTGGGTGAAACTGTTGAGCTTGCTACCGTTGATCAGTTCCGTGGCGACATGGATGAAAGCAACACCGTTTTCCAAGAGATCTCTAACGGTCAAGACGTATTAAAAATTGGTAACTTTGAATTCCAAAGCCGCGCCTATGTTGGTCGCTTTAACTTCAAAGGTAACGACCAACAAAAATTCGTTAAAGACTTATCAGGCGGTGAGCGCAACCGTTTACACCTTGCAAAGCTATTAAAAGCGGGTGGTAACGTATTACTACTGGATGAGCCGACTAACGATCTTGATGTTGAAACACTTCGTGCACTTGAGAACGCGATTCTAGAGTTCCCAGGCTGTGTAATGTGTATCTCGCATGACCGTTGGTTCCTTGACCGTATCGCTACGCATATTCTTGATTACCGTGACGAAGGCCAAATTAACTTCTTCGATGGTAACTACACAGAATACGAAGAGTGGTTGAAGAAAACCTTAGGCGCAGAAGCCGCACAACCTAAGCGTATTAAATATAAAAAGATTGGTTAATTTACCGTCTTATTCGAAAGCCCCTTCTTGGGGCTTTTTTGTGGCCGATAACGTTTACCAGCTATCGTTTCACTCACACCTTGCATATTGAACTATACTGATTTTAGCGAATTAAGTTAATGAAACGACAATGACTTGGGGATCACACCATGAATGAGCGTAGACAGTTTTCTCGGGTATTATTTTCTTGCCCTGCAACGCTTTGTATTGATGAGTATAAGTATCAATGTCAACTGCTTGATTTATCCTTGCATGGTGCGCTTATAACCAAAAGCGATTCATTTTTAGTTCCTATCCACAGTAAAGCCGTTTTATCGTTTACCCTACCCGACTCAACTGTAGAGATTAAAATGCAAGTCGAGTTGTGCCATGTAGAACAGCAGCATGCTGGACTTATTTGCGAACATATTGATATCGACAGTATCAGTCATTTGAAGCGCCTGATTGAGCTGAATTTAGGCGATGAAGGCCTATTACATCGTGAGTTAGCACACTTAATTCACGTGCCAGAGTAAACAACGGCGAATAAATTCGCTATGCTGTAGCAAATCCCGTTATTAAATGAGTTATGTACTTAAACCCCCACTTACCCTTGGTATATCACCCTAATTATTCCTTTAGCTTCGATCCTAACCATCGCTTTGTAATGAGTAAATTTGCTTATTTATATGACCATGTTCAAAGCCTTGGCCTGATCAGTGATAATTTAGTACAGCCGATATTAGGCAGCCCCGCACCACTAGAACTGGTGCATTGCGATGACTACATTAATGACCTGTGGCATAACCGCTTGGATGAAAAAGCCATGCGCCGAATTGGTTTACCTTGGTCTGAACAATTGATGGCACGAACATTCACAGCCCCACTTGGCACCTTACAAACCGCTCGCCTCGCTTTAAAGCATGGGCTTGCCTGCCACTTAGCTGGCGGCACTCATCATGCCCATTATGATTTTGGTTCGGGTTATTGCATGGTAAACGATTTAGCGTTCACCAGTGAAACACTGATAAAGAGTGGCGAAGTGACCAATGTGCTGATTTTTGACTTAGATGTTCACCAAGGCGATGGCACTGCAGCCATGCTCACCCATCAACCCTATGCGTATACGTGCTCGATTCATTGTGAGAAGAACTTTCCATTTCGCAAATCAGCCAGTGATCTCGATATTGGCTTAAACCCAGGTGTTAGCGATAAAGAATACGTTGGCATCGTTGATGAGACGCTAAGTTACTTACTAAAAACCCTTAATCCAGATTTAGTACTCTACGATGCAGGTGTTGATGTATGGCAGCAAGATGGCTTAGGAAAACTTGATATAAGCTGGCAAGGCATTGAACAACGCGACCATTTAGTCCTTAAGCGTTGCCTTGAACACAATGTGCCTGTCGCAACGGTCATTGGTGGTGGCTATGATAAAGATCATCGCCGCTTAGCCGCTCGTCATAGCATTGTAGTAGAGCAAGCTGCACAGTTTTAGTGATACCACTTGTAATTACTCGGAATGATAGTGAGGGATTAGTTAAAAAATTGGTCTAACTCGTTTTTTAACTAACGAAACGAAAAAAGGCCCGGTGGAGAAAAAACCGGGCCTTTGCTACTGTAACATTGGGATATGTTAGCAACTTTTTTCTAAGTTAAAACCAGTAGCTGAGGAGCTACTGAGTGGTAATCTAAAGCCATCGCTATGCTCAAAACCGTAATATTTACTATCGAAAAAGCAAACACTTGGCGCGCCCAACCGCTTACATCAATATTGCGACGATAACCTCTGAGCGCCATAAGCAACCACCAAAAACTCGTTGTACAAGCTACAGCCATGAAAGCTAAACCTGTATAACCACTAATGGTTAATAACATCACAACCAACGCATACACGGCGATATATAAAACAATGTGATGCTTTGCCTTTTCGATCCCTTGCGCTACGGGTAACACGGGAATTCTGGCCGCTTGGTAGTCGTTATAACGAAAGATTGCAATTGCATATGAATGAGGCATTTGCCATAAACTAAACATTACCAATAAAATCACAGCACCGGCATCAAACTGTCCCGTTACCGCACAATAGCCCACCACAGGTGGAACTGCGCCCGATAAACTACCGACAAAGGTGCCATACACAGAACGACGTTTCATATATAAGCTGTATACACCGACGTAAATGACGTAACCAAACGTAGCAAATAAGAGTGCCACCACGTTGGTATAGACGGCTAATAATGTGAAACCAAAAACACCCAGCACGATGCCATGTGCCATAGCGGCCTTTGCTGACATTTCGCCAGTGACTGTGACGCGTTTGCGAGTGCGCGTCATTGCAACATCAATATCACGATCAATCACATTATTGATAGCGCATCCAGATGCCACAACTAAAGATAACCCAAGCAAAGTTGCGACCATTAACCATGGGTCAACATCGCCACGAGAGGCTAGCAAGAATCCCCCCGCAACAGAGATTAAATTGCCCATGATAATGCCAGGTTTAGTGACATTTAAATAACGTCGAAACACTTCCTCGACTCCTCTAATATTCTGCACAAACGCAAAATTACGAAAGAAACTAGCTAATAACAGACTGTAAGAACTGGAGACACAATCTCAAACTAACCAGCTCCTTTCGTAAATCTTTATATCAATTACATAAAAATAATTGTTATTTAATACATCATCATGGCGTTCGATTCGTAGATGATCCACACCGACAAACCAACCACCATCACGATAATTATGGCGCTGAAGATAAATGACAATGAGCTGGCTTTGCCGTCTTCAGTTTTAAAGCTTAAATGCAAGAAGTACTTTAAATGCACCCAAATTTGCACAACCGCCATCGTCACAATGCACCAGACGGTGGCTGGTTTTGAAAACGACCCACTCATCACAGCCCAAAATGGAATAGCCGTTAAAATCACTGACAACACAAAGCCAATAAAATAGTCTTTCATACTGCCATGTGATTGTGTGTCGTGTGCGTGTACTTCTAAGTTATTAATGACATGCGATTCACTGTGACTCATTACATTGCTCCCATTAAATAAACAACGGTAAACACACAGATCCACACCACATCTAAAAAGTGCCAGAACAAACTTAAACAACTTAAGCGTGTCACTGTTTGCGGGTTTAAACCACGACGAACAACTTCGATCATCATGATTGTCATCCAAATTAAACCCGCTGTTACATGCAGACCATGTAAACCGACTAAAGAGAAAAACGACGTTAAAAAGGCACTGTGTTGCGGGCCATTACCGTGCGCAATTAGGTGATGAAACTCATACACTTCCATACCAATAAACACAGCACCAAAAGCAAAAGTGACAAGTAACCAGGTTAATGTTGCTGCCTTTTTCTGCGAATGTGCAGAAATCATCGCAAAGCCAAATGTAATACTACTTAGTAGGAGTGCCGCGGTTTCAACCGCGACAAAATCAAGTTCAAAAATGTCTTTGCCTGACACGCCGCCGGCTGTGTTCATAAACAGCACGGCATAAGTTGCAAAGAAAGAAGCAAATAATAAGCAGTCGGTCATTAAATAAAGCCAAAAACCGAATACCGTGTTGCCACCTGTGTCGTGATGCTCACTATCATGTGCTTCAACATGACCTTGAGCATTACTTAAGGTGTTTAAATCTGCAGTGATAGTACTCATGCATTCACCCCTTTAGTCGCGGCGGTATTGTGCGCCGTTTCAAGTTCAACAATTTCATCTGGTTGCACGTAATAATCAACATCAGTTGTGTAACAACGTTTAATAAATATCGCGATAGCACCCAGTAAACCAAAAGCTGCAAGCCACCATATATGCCAAATCATGGCAAAACAGAACGTTGTTAATGCTCCGCTCATCAATACACCCGCTGGCGTATTTTTTGGCATGTGAATTGGGCTATAAGATGCTTCTTGTTTGTAAGCTAAGCCTTTTTCTTTCATGTCAGTCCATGCATCAATGTCATCAACATGGGGAATTTTTGCAAAGTTGTAGTACTGCGGAGGTGATGCAGACGCCCATTCAAGCGTATGACCATTCCATGGATCACCTGTTGTATCATCTAATTGCTCGCGGTTTTTAAAACTCACAACAAGTTGTACTACTTGGAACAAGATACCGAACATGATGATCACCGCACCGCCTGCTGCAATGTATAACCACATGTTCCAATCTGGGTTATTTGTGTGGTTTAAACGACGAGTCATACCTAAGAAACCAAGCACGTATAACGGCATGAATGCCACAAAGAAACCAATTAACCAGCACCAGAAAGACCTTCTGCCCCAGCGTTCGTCAAGTTTGAAGCCCATTGCTTTAGGGAACCAAAATGCGAAACCTGCTAAGTAACCGAACACTGCACCACCAATAATGGTGTTATGAAAGTGAGCGATTAAAAATAAGCTGTTGTGTAATACATAGTCAGCACCAGGGATTGCAAGTAATACACCGGTCATACCACCAATGGTGAATGTCACCATGAAACCCAGAGTCCAAAGTACGGGCACTGTGATTCGTAAACGACCACGGTACATAGTGAATAACCAATTAAAGAGTTTTACACCCGTCGGCACTGCAATCACCATGGTCATGACACCAAAGAAGGCATTAACGTTCGCACTTGACCCCATAGTGAAGAAGTGGTGAAGCCATACGATGAAACCTAAAATAGAAATCGCACCACTTGCATAAACCATCGACTTGTAGCCAAACAAACGTTTACCAGCGAAAGTAGAGATAACCTCTGAGAAAATACCAAACGCAGGTAAAATGAGAATGTAAACTTCAGGGTGACCCCACGCCCAGAATAAATTGATATACATCATCGCGTTACCACCTAATTCATTGGTGAAAAAGTGGAAATCGAGATAACGGTCAAGTGTCAGCATTGCAAGCACAGCAGTCAAAATTGGGAACGAGGCTGCAATTAAGATATTTGCCCACGTACATGCCCACGTAAAAATAGGCATTTTCATTAAGGTCATGCCGGGTGCACGCATCTTGAAAACTGTCACTAAGAAGTTAACCGACGTTAGCAAGGTACCTAAGCCGGATATTTGCAAGGCCCAGATATAATAATCGACCCCCACGCCCGGACTAAACGACAACTCGGATAATGGTGGATAGGCAACCCAGCCTGTTTTTGCAAACTCACCGAAAAACAGTGAAATATTTATTAATATCGCACCGCCAGCAGTTAGCCAAAAACTTAAATTATTTAAGAATGGGAAAGCAACATCACGTGCACCAATTTGCAGTGGCAAAATAATGTTCATTAGACCAATCATGAACGGCATCGCCATAAAGATGATCATGATCACCCCATGCGCCGTAAAAATTTGGTCGTAATGTTCAGGTGGTAAGTAACCACTTGCACCGCCCGTAGCCATTGCTAATTGTAATCGCATCATAATGGCATCAGCAAAGCCGCGGAATAACATAATAAGCGCAAGAATGATGTACATAACCCCTAAGCGCTTATGATCAATTGACGTGATCCAGTCGTGCCAAAGCACGCCCCATTTTTTATATTTTGTTACTAAGCCTGCAACTAGCAAGCCTAAGACAGCAACCACCGTCATGGTAACCATGATAATTGGTTCATGAAACGGGATTGCGTCTAATGTTAATTTACCTAACAACGACATGATTATTCCTCGTCCTCGCCGTGCCCTTTATGAGCAGAGTGCTCAGGCATTGCGTGTTGCATTGCACCGTGTGAGCCATGCGCTTGCATATACTTCATTACAATTGAATGAAACATATCTTTGTCGACACTGGCATAGTATTTAACTGGGTCGTATTCACTTGGCTTAGCTAGTTCAACATAGGTCTTTTTAGTAAGTGCAGACCCTGAATTTTTCACCTTATTTACCCATGCATCAAAGTCTGCTTGGGTTGGCGTGGCGATGGCATTAAACTTCATGCCTGTGAAACCTGCCCCACTGTAGTTAGCAGAGAAACCTTTAAAAGTACCCGGTTCATCAGCTATTAGATGCAGTTTGGTTTCCATGCCTGCCATTGAATAAATTTGGCTACCAAGCTGAGGTATGAAAAACGAGTTCATGGTGCTTTCTGAGGTAATCTTGTATTGAACAGGCACGTTAGCGGGAAACACCAACTCGTTGACTGTCGCAATGCCTTGCTCAGGGTAGATAAATAACCATTTCCAATTTAAAGACACCACTTCAACAGTGAGATGCTCACCTTTACCTTCTAGCGGTTTATAAGGGTCAAGCTCTTGCGTTGACTGCCAGGTGATCACACCTAAAATAACCACGATGATAATAGGAATAGCCCACACCACCGCTTCAATCTTGTTAGAGTGAGCCCACTTAGGAGCATAAATTTCTTGGTCTCGTCCATCACGGTATTTCCATGCAAAATAAATTGTCATGGCAATCACTGGGATTACAACAATCAGCATTAATACCGTTGCTACGATGATTAAATACTTTTCGTCGGCCCCAATTTGACCTTTTGGATCAAGTACCCCGCCTTCACAGCCAGTCAAAGCCAGCACTAAAGACGCTAGAGCAATATTACAAAGGTTACGAATTGACAAAGGAATATCCTACAACCTAAAAGTTAACACTTGTCGATAAGTACACGACGCTTTTCTGTAGCAACGAACGGCCACAGATATCCCTAGCCACATAACGAGCACAATTTATCGCCACGTTAAGAGAGGGAATAGTTAGGTCAGCTGACTGAAATTTGGACGTAGAAAGCCCACTAGGTGCTTAGTAAAGACAACTTAGAAAACGACTAAAATGGCTGAACTTAAGCAACAAAGCTTATTTACAGACAACCACTTACACGAGGAGGAGCACGACAGCCATGTGCGCTGTGTACTACTAAAGACTTTATCGTTTCACGTGCAGCGAAGGCCGCTTTACGTAAAATGACACCTGCACGACGCGCAGGAAAGAAATGGAAGACCAACCAGCATAAGCCAATTAATAATTGGCAAGACACCACGGGGTAAGCTAAAAAGCTCAATACATTAAGTAACGGTGTTTCATACAAAGCACCTTCGCTTAATAAACTTCTTAACTCATGTGCATCTTCTACCGCACCGTTAATTAGCATGGCTGAATTAATGATCAGCAAGGCTAAAACAGACAACAGTTCTTTGCCAGCAAAAAACGCACGCGCAGCTAATTGCAATCTAGCGAAACTAGATTGTTTAACACCTTGTGACGGATTAATTACTCGCAAAACACATGCCTTTTTATAACTTTGGCCGCAATAAAGGTAGACGCTCTACCCTATAATTAAGCGCGGCAACTTGATCTTCATCAATAAAGTTTCAGTAATTACTGAAATTTCGATGTGGAGTATAACAAAGTCAACGTACGGTACAAGTAGAATTTAACAGCACTGCGTTAAGCATTGTTTATTCAACTGATAAATAAATGTAAACAACCCCAAAATATGAAGCTAAGCATCTAAAAAAGCTAGAGTATTTAATATAGCAAAAAGCAATGCCTAAAAAGAAAATTGCATAAAAATGGCGTTTAAACACATACCTACTCAGTATCTACTTGTATTGTGTTACTGAACAAGGATTAGCCAAGAGAGATAAAATATAATATTCTTCATTAAAACACAATTAAGAATAATAGAGTTATATATGTACCAGTATGCACTTACCACCGCCTTATTACTTAGCAGTTCTCATGCATTTGCAAACAGCATTGAAGACACCAGAGTTCATGGATTCGATAAGCCAGCAATTTATTACAGCGATATAGAACCCCAACTAAAAAAAGCTGCTATGCACCCTGCAATTACTTTGCAACAGCTAGGTAGCTCATACCAAGGGCAACCAATAAATGCACTTGATATTGGCTCTGGCGCTATTAAAGTAATGATGTGGAGCCAAATGCATGGCGACGAAAACACCGCAACAGCAGCACTAATGGATTTTTTAACCTTTATCACAGCGCCTGAAAACGCGGCATGGTTAAAAGAGTGGCAAACAAAGCTTACACTGCGCATTATTCCTATGGTTAACCCTGACGGTGCCGCCATTCAAACGCGCCACAATGCACAAGGGATCGATCTTAATCGTGATGCGAAAGCTCTGCGCACCCAAGAAGGGCAAATTTTAATGGCGGCTGCAACGCAATTTAAGCCTGATTTTGGCTTTAACTTACACGATCAAAATGCCTATTATGGGGCTGGCAAAAAAGGCAAACAAGCAACCATCTCTGTGCTCGCACCGGCTTATAATGAAGCTCGTGAAATTAATACCACGCGTGCAGAAGCGATGCAGTTTACGGCCCATTTAGCAGCCACGGTAGAAAACATGATCCCCGGCCACTTAGGCAAATACAACGACAGCTACTCATACCGCAGTTTTGGTGATACGTTTTCTGAAAAAGGGATTCGCACTATTTTAATTGAATCGGGTGCTTACCCTCAGGATCCAAACCGTCAAGTAGCGCGAAAAGTTAACCGTGTTCTTTATAAAAAGGCGATTGATTCTTTAGTAACGGGTGATTGGAAAAAAGCCACTGTAGCGCAGTATCATGCAATCCCATTTAATGCTAAAGATAATTGGGTCGACCTACTCATTGATGATGTGATGGTAAACAGTGAGATGGGTGACTATCAGATTGATATTGCCATAAATGATAAGGGTAGATTGCCTACCATCAAAGAACTCGGCGATATAAGTAGTATTCGCCAAGGTTACCAGACATTAGATGCCAGCAAATTGAGCTTTAATATAGGCAACAGCTACATTATTACGAAACCAATCACATTGACTGACAGCACTTATAAGGCGTTATTAAAAGAAGGCTATAGCTGTTTCTCAGGTCAGGTGCATAAACTCACGAATAACTCACAATGGCCTATATATACATGTCCAAGAGTGTTCACCTCGATTCCAACACTTCATGCTCCTGCAGCCTTTTTGCTAACAGCAAACCATGCAAATCAATATGCAGTCCTGGGTGCTAAATTAATTGGGTTGAACTAGGTGCCTATTCGAGAATAAAAAATCGCGGGCATTAAAAAAGCGCCCCTTAGGCGCTTTTTTGTGTGGTTACAGAATTTGATTCTCTTTCCACGCTTGTTCTTTTGCCATGCGCTTTTTACGCTTGTCACATGGATCATCACAGTCACAGGCTTTATCGATACCCACGGCACCTAAGCCACCACAGCTACTGGCCATTGATTTCTTTTGCACAATCATGCCCACAGCCATCGCTGCCACAATTAAAATAAGTAGACCAAAAGTAAGAAGAAAAAGTGACATTGCTTTGCCCCTATCGTCAGCAATTAAATCAAGCCCATTCGACTGGGCTGCACGTATTATAAACTGCTTCTTGCTCTGCTACAAATATGGTTTAAAGGCAGGACTAGAATAAGTGACCAAGCCATTGTCTGACTTAGCAATTAAATACACTGGCAGGTCATGTTGTTCAGCGTATTTTTGCGCCCGCTCCATTCCCATTACTGTCAATGCTGTTGCTAAACCATCAGCCGTCATTGCCGAAGGGTGCAATACGGTAACAGATACCAAATCATGGCGGCTTGGCATCCCCGTCTCAGGGTCGATTAAGTGGCTATAGGTTACCCCATCCATCTCGTAGAAAATGCGATAATCACCCGACGTTGCAATGCCATTCGTGCCCGGCTCAATCACTTTATGTACTTTGCGCACACCCGGCTCAGCGTCGGGTTGTTCGATAGCGATTTTCCAGGTGATATTATCTGGCTTGATACCAGACACACGAAGCTCGCCGCCAATTTCGACCATATAATTTTCTAAGCCATGGCTTTCAATTACTTGCGCAACCTTATCAATACCGTAGCCTTTTGCTGTTGCTGAAAATGACAATTCTAAGCCATCCACCGTCTTCAGAAGACCAGCATCGCTTAACTGAAGCTTATCAACACCAATTTTCGCGACCATATCAGCCAGCGCTTCATCGCTTGGGCGTTTAGTCGGTTTTTTATCTGGACCAAAGCCCCATAAATCAATTAGTGGACCCATCGTCACATCAAGGGTTTTTGTAGATTCACCCAAACGAATAGACTCCGCAACGACCTGACGAAAATCATCACTGATCGGCATAACCTGCCCTGCAGGCAAGCGATTAAATTGATTAATTTCTGAGTCTGGAATATACGTCGACATAGATTGATTAACCTCTTTCAACACTTGCTTAATTTCAGGGTGCAAATCAATCCCTTCTAGCTTAGAAGGTTCAGCAAATACTTTAATGTGGTATGTCGTTCCCATGGTCTTACCTTCAAGATAGAGCTCTTGGGCTTTATCTGCTTGGCTGCAACCAGCCATGAGTAAAGTAACAGTTAGTAGGAAAAAGGCCACAAAGCCTTGGCGATAAAACACTTTATTCATAGCAACTCACCTTTTGGATACCAATCGACAGTGGTATAGAAATAAAAAAGCCTCGTAACACGGTGTGCTACGAGGCTTGTATTCTAACCAAAACTAATTGTTTTGTGTATGGGTGTTAGCCACCGAAGTCATCTAATAAGATGTTTTCGTCTTCTACACCTAAGTCTTTAAGCATGTTGATAACAGCTGCATTCATCATTGGAGGACCACACATGTAGAACTCACAATCTTCTGGCGCTTCATGATCTTTCAAGTAGTTTTCATAAAGTACGTTATGGATGAAGCCTGTGTAACCTTCCCAGTTATCTTCTGGTTGTGGATCAGACAGTGCTGTATGCCATACAAAGTTATCATTTTCTGCTGCTAAGCCGTCGAAATCTTCAACATAGAACATTTCACGCTTAGAACGCGCACCATACCAGAAACTCATCTTACGCTTAGATTTTAAGCGCTTAAGTTGGTCAAAGATATGTGAACGCATTGGTGCCATACCTGCACCACCACCTACGAATACCATTTCTGCATCAGTGTCTTTCGCGAAGAATTCACCGAATGGACCAGAAATAGTAACCTTATCGCCTGCTTTAAGTGACCAAATGTACGACGACATTTTACCACATGGAAGGCTTAGGTCTCTTGGCGGCGGCGTAGCGATACGCACGTTAAGCATAATAATGCCTTCTTCTTCTGGGTAGTTAGCCATTGAGTAAGCACGAATTGTTTCGTCGTCTACTTTAGACTCCAGATCGAAGAAACCAAAGTGGTTCCAGTCGCCACGATATTCTTCAGGAATATCGAAGTCAGCGTATTTAACGTGGTGCGCAGGGGCTTCGATTTGAATATAACCACCGGCACGGAACGGAACTGATTCGCCATCAGGAATTTGTAACTTAAGTTCCTTGATAAACGTTGCTTTGTTATCGTTTGAGATAACTTCACAATCCCACTTCTTAACACCGAAAATTGACTCTTCAAGTTCAATTTCCATGTCGTTTTTAACATTAACCTGACACGCTAAACGGCAGCCTTCACGGGCTTCACCTTTAGAGATGTGATCAAGTTCTGTTGGTAAGATATCGCCGCCACCTTCTTTAATGTGTACACGACACTGGCCACATGAGCCACCGCCACCACATGCAGATGATACAAAAATACCTGAATCAGACAGCGCGCCTAATAGCTTGCTACCTGCAGATGTTTTAATAGCTTTTTCTGGGTCGCCATTAATACCGATGATGATATCGCCGCTTGCAACTAACTTAGATTTAGCACCAATGATGACTAAAACTAGTAGTACAACGATAGCGATGAAAACACCAACACCTAAGAAAATCTCATTCATGATTTATCCTCGCTACCTTAAAGTGAAATACCAGAGAATGACATAAAGCCAAGACCCATAAGACCAACAGTGATGAAGGTAATACCTAAACCACGTAAGCCATCAGGAACGTCTGAGTACTTCATTTTTTCACGGATACCAGCAAGTAATGTAATTGCTAGTGCCCAGCCCACACCTGAACCGATACCATAAACAACAGACTCGCCGAAGTTATAGTTACGCTCAACCATGAAAGATACCGCACCGAAGATCGCACAGTTAACTGTGATCAAAGGTAAGAAGATACCTAACGCGTTGTATAGTGCAGGGAAGAACTTATCTAATGCCATTTCAAGAATTTGTACAAGTGCTGCAATAACACCAATAAATGTCAAGAAACGTAAGAAGCTAAGGTCTGCTTCTGGGTAGCCAAGCCACTCTAATGCACCCGGTGCAAGAACAGCGTGGTAAACCAAGTTATTTACTGGTACTGAAATACCCAATACCACGATAACTGCCACACCTAGGCCGATTGATGTGGTTACTTTCTTTGATACTGCAAGGAAAGTACACATACCTAGGAAGAAGGCTAAAGCTAAGTTTTCAATGAAAACCGCTTTTACAAATAAACTAATATAATGTTCCACTGCTCGCCCCTTACGCTTTTGCTTCTACTTGGTCTTTCTTAACGGTACGAAGTACCCAAATGAATAAACCAATAATGAAGAATGCACTCGGTGGTAAAATCAATAGACCCATTGGTTGATACCAGCCACCATTTTGTACAAGTGGGATAATATCAACACCGAATAGTGAACCTTTACCGAATAACTCACGGATGAAACCAACCGTTAATAGCACGACTGAGTAGCCTAAACCATTACCGATACCGTCTAAGAAAGACATCAGTGGTGGTGATTTCATTGCGTATGCTTCCGCACGACCCATTACGATACAGTTAGTAATGATTAGACCAACGAATACAGATAGCTCTTTTGCAGTTGCGTAAGAGAATGCCTGTAAAACTTGGTCAACAACGATTACCAGTGACGCAATGATCGTCATTTGCACGATGATACGTACAGATGATGGGATCTGGTTACGAATACATGAGATAAAGAAGCTAGAAAACGCAGTTACAAGTGTCAATGCGATTGACATGATTAGTGCATTTTTTAAGCTTGATGTAACCGCTAGCGCAGAACAAATACCAAGTACTTGAAGTGCGATTGGGTTATTTGCGAATACCGGGCCAAATAGGACCGACTTCATTTCTTTAGTATCAGCCATTATTTCAACGCTCCTTCACGTACTTTCGCAAGGAATGGACCAAAGCCATGCTCGCCAGTCCAGAAGTCAACTGTATGATCAACACCGTTTGAAGTTAACGTTGCACCTGAAAGACCATCGATTTGATGTTCATTGCTCGCACCGCTCTTCATGATATTGATTGGTAACTCTTTACCTTGCCATTTAGCAGTCCATTGTGGGTTTTGAATCTCACCACCAAGACCAGGCGTTTCATTGTGCTTGAAGAAATTGATGTTCTTAACAGTTTCACCATCGCTCTCAAGCGCTAAGAAGCCATACATTACACCCCAAAGGCCGTAACCTTGGATAGGAAGAATGATTGCATCTGTAGAACCATCTGCTTTTTTCGAGATATAAACAGGTGAATTTTTCGTCATACGCTGGATACCCGCGATGTCTTTAATTCCTTCTGCTTTCAACGCAAAGCTACGCGCTTGGTCGAATTTAGATTTCTCGAAATCAAATGAGTTAGGATCAACACCCTCAACAAACTCACCTGTGCTCATGTCTACTACGCGTGCTTCAATTTTTGAGTTGAAGGTATCTGAAACAGTACCCGAAACTTCAATGTCTGCAGCCGCTAAGATATTACGCTGAATATCTTGTGTTTTGTTAGCTTGCTGTAAAGGACGAAGCTGAACTGAAGCAAACGATACGATGATTGCACACACTAAACATAGTGCAACAACAACGGTTAGCGTTTTGCCGATTGATTCGTTATTACTAGACATTACGTGCCAACCTCCGCTTGATATTAGCTTGCACTACAAAGTGATCGAATAATGGCGCAAATAAGTTAGCAAATAAGATTGCTAGCATCATACCTTCTGGGAATGCCGGGTTAACAACACGGATCATTACAACCATAAAGCCGATTAACGCACCGTAAGCGAACTTACCTTTGTCTGTGAATGATGCAGATACTGGGTCTGTTGCCATGAAGAACATACCAAATGCAAAACCACCCAATACTAAGTGCCAGTGCCAAGGCATAGCAAATACAGCGTTCGTTTCAGAACCAACCGTGTTTAGTAAGAATGACGTTGCAACCATACCTAGGAAAACACCTAGCACGATACGCCATGAAGCAATACGCACATAAATCAGGAATAAACCACCGATTAATAGTGCAAGTGTTGATGTTTCACCAACAGAACCTTGAATGAAACCGTAGAATGCATTCCACCATAGTTCCATGTTGCTGTAATCAAGTGAGCCAACAACTGCCTGACCTAGCATAGTTGCACCAGAGAATGAATCTACTGCTGTCCATACTGTGTCACCTGAAATTTGTGCAGGGTATGCGAAGAATAAGAACGCACGACCAGCAAGCGCAGGGTTTAGGAAGTTACGACCTGTACCACCAAAGATCTCTTTAGCGATTACAACACCAAACGTAATACCTAGCGCAACTTGCCATAGTGGAATCGTTGCAGGCAGGATTAGTGCAAATAATACAGACGTTACGAAGAAACCTTCATTTACTTCGTGCTTACGCACTGAAGCAAATAATACTTCCCAGAAACCACCGACAATAAATGTTGTCGCGTAGATTGGTAGGAAGAAGCAGGCACCGTAAAACATTTTCGCGCCCCAACCTGATTCAGCAGATAATTCACCGCCAAACAATTGGAACAGACCAACTTGCCATGAGTTTGCTAGTTCAAAACCTTGTGCAAGCGCACCTGCGGCCTGATGACCGATGTTGAACATACCAAAGAACATAGCAGGGAACGTCGCCATCCACACTAAAATCATCATACGTTTTAGGTCGATGTTATCGCGAACGTGTGTTTTGCCTTTATTTACGTAACCAGGCGTGTAAAAAATAGTCGCTGCAGCTTCGTAAAGCGCATACCATTTTTCGTGTTTACCACCCGGTTCAAAATGCGGCTCAATATCTTCTAGAAATTTCTTTAAACCCATCTCTCTAGCCTTCCTTCTCGATCGTAGTCAAGCAATCGCGTAGGATTGAACCGTACTCGTATTTACCTGGACAAACGAAGGTACATAACGCTAAATCTTCTTCATCAAGCTCTAGAGCACCTAACGTTATAGCACTATCAAGATCACGTGCGATTAAGTCACGTAGTAATAATGTAGGTAAGATGTCTAAAGGCATAACACGCTCATAGCTACCAATTGGAACCATGGCACGCTTAGAACCACCTGTCGAAGTCGTCATGTTGAATAGACGGCTTGGCGTTAGGTGAGATAAGAAGGTACGTGTTACTGAGAACTTGTCAGAACCTGGCGCAATCCAACCAAACAATTCTTTTTCGCGACCTTCAAGTAATACAGATACTTGAACATGGTAACGACCTAAGAACGCATGTGGACCTTGTGAAATAGAACCTGATAAAACAGAACCAGAAATAACACGGTTATCACCGTCTTCTAATTCACCAGCGACTAAATCATCTAAAGAAGCACCTAACTGAGTTTTCACTAAGCGTGGGTTTTTAACACGAGGACCTGCAAGCGAAACAACACGATCTGTGAAGATTTCACCTGTTAGGAATAAATTACCAAAGGCAATAACGTCTTGGTAACCTAAGTGCCAAACCTGCTTGCTAGCAGAAACTGGGTCTAAGTGATGAATGTGTGTACCCACTAGGCCTGCCGGGTGTTTGCCACCAAACTCATGTACTTCTACTTGAGGGATTGATGAACTAGGCACTTGGCTACCAGCGTGTTTACAAACAAATACTTTGCCGTCAGTTAAACGAGATACCACCGCTAAACCCGCTTCAAATGCTGCAGAATTCTCAGCAATAATAACTGCAGGATCTGCAGCTAACGGGTTAGTGTCGATAGCCGTTACAAAAATAGAGCTAGGATTTGCATCCAACGCAGCTATTCTGCTGAATGGGCGAGCACGAAGTGCTGTCCATTGGCCTGACTGAACAAGTACTTCTTTCACTTTTTCACGGTCTAAGCTCGAAAGCTCGTCGGCCTTGAAAGAGTCAAAGGTGATTTGCTCACTGCCATTAACTTCAATAACAACAGATTGCAGCACACGTTTAGCACCACGATTAATTTCTTTAACTACCCCAGAAGCTGGTGCAGTAAATAATACGCCTGGGTTCTTTTTGTCTTCAAAAAGTACCTGGCCTTTTTTGACTTGGTCATCCACGCGGACATGCATGGTTGGACGCATACCAATATATTCTTCACCTAGCACAGCTACACGTTTGACGGCAGAGCCATCATGAATAACTTGCTGAGGTGCGCCCTCTATCGGTAAATCCAGACCTTTTTTTATGTTGATCATACGCACTTGCATTACATTAACGGAAAGAAACTGAAAAATCGTACCAACTACGTCGCTCTTTGATATGCTCAAGTCAAATTCTTAGTATCTAAGAACAGCTTGTTTAACACCCCAAACAAGCAACGCAGTAAACTCCTCACATATATTGCCCGAATTTTAACATCAATCAGGGTGACTATGCGAGAGCAAATATTAAATTTATACGACTGATGTGATTATTTAGACTACAAAATCCATTTGAATAAAATTCAATATAGACCAAAGTGCTATTGATGCCGTTTTATTTTAGAGAAAAAACAAAAAAGTCGCTTAAAAAAGCGACTTTTATAAATTTAACGTTTTTTATCGATTAATCGATCAACTGAGAAATTTCAACAACAGGATTCACATCTTGCTCGTAATCAACGCTGTCGATACCAAAACCGAATAAACGTAAAAACTCATTATGGTAACCCACGTAATCGGTTAATTCGTCAATCGTTTCTGTATCAACGGTATCCCAAACATGTTGTACACGTGCTTGCACATCGTCTTCCAACTCTTTGTAGTTTTGGAATAAATGACCACCGTCATCAAAACGAGGTGTGGCGCCATAAAGGTTTTCAGTAAATAGCGCGTGGATTTGCTCAATGGTGCCTTCGTACGTACCGTCTGCTTTCATTACTTTAAATAATGCAGAGATATAAAGTGGCATAATTGGAATTGCCGAGCTTGCCTGCGTTACCACAGCATTTAAAGAAGACACATACGCTTCGCCATTTAAGTCTTTTGTTGACTCTTTAATCGCTTGCGTTGCACGGTCAAGGTCTTCTTTTGCTTTACCAATTGTCGCATGACCGTAAATTGGCCACGTTAACTCTTTACCAATATAGGTATACGCTGTTGTTTTGAAGTTATCAGCAAGTACATCGGCTTCTTTTAATGCATCAATCCACATTTCCCAATCTTCACCGCCCATTACTTTAATTGTATTGTCGATGTCTTCTTGGCTTGCCGCTTCAACCGTTACTTCATCAATCACACGCTTAGACGTATTTAAGTTTTTAGTCGTGATATCTGAACCGATTGGCTTTAATGTAGACGAATATGTCTCACCCGTATTTGGGTCTGTACGACGTGGTGACGCTAAGCTGTAGATAACTAAATCAACTTTACCTAAGTCTGCTTTGATAGTCTCAATTGCTTTTTGCTTGATTTCATTTGAAAACGCATCGCCATTGATGTTTTTAGACCACAGACCAGCTTCTTCCGCAGCGGCTTGGAATGCAGCGGTGTTGTACCAGCCAGCAGACCCTGTTTTACGTTCTGCCCCTTCTTTTTCGAAGAAGATACCTAAGGTGTTTGCGCCGCCACCAAATGCAGCCGTAATACGTGATGCTAGGCCGTAACCTGTTGACGCACCAATGACTAATACATTTTTAGGTGCATTGCTTAGTGGTCCTTGCGCTTTCACATAATTAATTTGTTCTTGTACGTGCTCAGCACACCCTACTGGATGCGCGTTAGTGCAGATAAATCCACGAATTTTAGGCTTAATGACCATTGATCATCCTATATCTATCACAATAAAAATTAGCGCTAGTTTAAAGGCTAATAGTAAAAATACAGGTCTGATCAGTCATATAAAATATATAACTGATCACACCATCCAATTAATCAAACTTAGAACCGCCCATACACGCAGGTGATTCAGGCGCTTGCCCTTGATGTTGTGCAAATTCATCAGGCGTAAACGTGTGTATCGCTAAAGCATGAATATGATTAGCAAGCTCATCTTTTAGTAACTCATTTATTTGACGATGACGGGCTAGTAAGCGCTTACCTGCGAACTCTTCACTCACTACAATCACTTTAAAATGTGAATCAGTGCCGCGACTATGCATATGACTTTCATTAACAACATTCAGGTGCTTGCACTGAATACCCGCGGCGAGCTTTTGCTCAATTTGTTGTTGCATTGACATCTGTCATAAACCTTTTAGCAAAATAATTGAGCGTTACTATATCAAGGGGATGGTTCATTTTTCCAATGATTTTACATTATTGATCTAAAGGTCAGGTTAATTCGAGGGTGCTTAAGCTTTTGCTGCTTAGGTAAACTATGCAGATAATCCCGTTGGCTTGTGCCATTCATTACTAAGCAACTGCCACTTTGTAGCACGATACTCTGTTGCTCATTGGTGTGTTTATGTTTTATTTTGAACACACGCTCAGCCCCCAGCGAAATAGACGCAATCGTCGGTTGCTTGCCAAGTTCGGGTTCATCATCACTGTGCCACCCCATACAGTCGTGGCCATCTCGATACAAATTAACCAATAAAGCATTAAAGGGTATCTGTAACTGCGCCGTTAAACGTTTTCGCATGGCATCCAGCACATCAGGCCAAGGTTCAACAATCAATGTTGATCCTGAGTAAGCGTAATTAACGTTTTCATCAGCAATAAAACATTGCAAGCGTGGGATAACATGACGTTTGCCATACACCGTAATTTCGGGCTGTTGCCAATGTAGGTTTTGCTCTAAGTAATAAAATAAGTCGAGGCTTTTTTGGGCACTAAGAGCTTGGGCCTGATAAGAAAAGCCATTTGGTAGATGATTAGGGTTGGCGTTTGGCTGTTGCATGTTAGAATTTACCTATACTTAAATACTTATCGTAAAAACATGATGACCACCCAAGCACAGCTCGGTGATAGCACCTATACCCTTGAACGTTTTCCTTTAGATCAAAAAAATCGTAGCCTCCAGGCCTGGGACTCTGCTGATGAGTACCTAATTGATTATGTACATGAACACCATTCACACGCAAATTCTGTCCTTATTCTCAATGACAGCTTTGGGGCATTGGCATGTGCATTTAACCAGTTAACCGTTTATTCAGTTAATGATTCGTATATTGCCCATCAGGCCACCCTTTATAATTTAAACGCCAATGAGTTAAAAGCGGATTCGTTAACGCGCTTAAACTCACTTGAGAGTTTACCAAACCACGTTGATTTAGTGATCTTAAAAGTGCCACGAAATTTAGGCTATTTGCAACATCAATTAGCAGCGATTAGTGCAGCATTACCTGCTGGTATTGATGTAATAGCCGCGGGAAAAACTAAAGAGATTCATAACTCGACAATTAAAGCGTTTAGCCAGTTTATCGGTGAAACAACAACCAGCTTAGCCGTAAAAAAATCACGCTTAGTCATAAGTAAAACAAGTGGATTAGATAAACACGCTGCATTTCCGGTTAGCTGGCCACTGGAGGGCAGCGAATTTGAAATTCAAAATCACGCAAATGTTTTCTCGCGCGATTCATTAGATATCGGCGCCCGCTTTTTCTTTAACTATTTACCACAAACCAGTAAAGCGCGCAGTATCATCGATTTAGGTTGTGGCAATGGTGTGGTGGGTTTAATGGCTTTAAAACGTTGCCCTAAAGCACAGCTTACGTTTGTTGATGAATCGTATATGGCAGTTGAGTCAGCACGACTCAATGTTGAAACTAATTTACCCGAACAACTAGCACACTGTGAGTTCGTGCAAAACGACTGCTTAACCGATTTTGCAGCGAATAGTGTTGACCTGGTGTTATGCAACCCACCTTTTCATCAGGCGCAAGCTGTCACAGACCACATTGCTTGGCAGATGTTTAAACAAGCTAAACAGACGCTTAAACCTGGCGGCGAGTTAAGAATAATTGGTAATCGTCATTTAGACTATCATGAAAAATTAAAGCGTATGTTCGGCAACTGTAAGTTATTAGGTTCTAATAAAAAGTTTGTCGTGCTTAGTGCGATTAAAAATAATTAATGGAGCAATATAAATGAGAAAAATACTTCCTTTATGTGCGGTGCTTTTGCTGGCTGCGTGCAGCAATCAACCAAATCAGTTAATTTTAAACCCCGTATATCAAAGCGGTAAAATCACTCAAATTAATAGTAATGTGAGCACCAGTGTCATTGATTTACGTGGTGACAATGTGACGTTAAAAATTATCGAATCAGATAAAACCAAAACGCTTGCAAGCCCAGGTATTACCGACTCTGTTAAAAGTGCACTTGATAGCGCGTTGAGCCGCAATGGTGTCAGTATTTCTAATCTTGCCACCACGCGTTTCGAAATTGATATCCATAAATTACAAGCAGTGGTCACTGAAAAAATGATGACTCACACCAGCGCCGCAAGCATCGAGTTTGGTGTGCGAGTTATCAGAAACGACAGTAGCTTCAGTAAAGTCTACCATGGCAATGCGAACCTTGAAGGCCCTCTAAGCCATGACCGAGCCAAAATTGAGAGTCAGCTGAATAAGTTGACTGAACAATTAATTACCCGCATTGTATCTGACCCAGAATTAATCGCCTATTTAGAAGGTTAACTATGAAGCGCATTTTATTACTTAGTTTTATTTTATTATTTGCTCACAGTTCATTCGCGGCAACTGAAGGTAAATTTATTCAAAAAGACAACATGTTTCCACGGGTCGAAATAGTGACCACGTTGGGAAGTATTGTTGTTGAAATGGACCGCTCTCGCGCCCCTATAACGGTCAATAACTTCTTAACTTATGTGGCCGACGGCAGCTATCAAGGAAGCGTGTTTCATCGCGTTGAACGTGATGAAGATAATGAACGCGACTTTGTAATTCAAGGGGGAGGTTACGATAAAGACTACGACGGTCTGCACGAAAACGACCCTATCTTCAACGAGAGCGGTAACGGTCTAAAAAATGACATGTACAGTATCGCCATGGCCTACCAAGACCGCAAACCGCACTCAGGTACACGTCAATTTTTCTTTAACATGGATGACAACGATCACTTGAATCCGGGCCGTGATTGGGGATTTGCTGTGTTTGGTATGGTTATGGATGGTTATGAGACCTTAGACAAGATCATGCGTGTTGAAACTGCATTCAATGAAAAAATAGGTTACAGCTTTGTGCCTAAAACCCCTGTCGTTATTTTAAATGTAAAAGTACTCGAAGCTAATCAATAATAATTAGGGGGCTTGGCGCCCCCACAAACACGGCAACACTATGACAAAAACCCTTTCAATCTCAGAGTACTTTTCGTACTTCAAAGACAAACGTCTGATCAATATTTTTATCTTCGGCATTAGCAGTGGCTTTCCTTGGGTACTGATTGGCTCGGTAATGTCAGCATGGCTGAAAGATGAAGGGTTAAGCCGCAGCATGATTGGCTTATTTGGCATTGTGTTTGGTGCATACAGTATTAACTTTTTATGGTCTCCGTTGGTCGACCGCGTAAAGTTGCCAGTATTATTTAAATGGCTTGGCCAGCGTCGCAGCTGGATTTTGCTTTGTCAGTCAGTGATTTTTATAGGCACCTTTTCACTGGCAGGACTAGATATCAAAGCGAACCTTTGGTTTGCTGCTGCACTGTGTTTAGTTATCGCCATTGCGTCTGCCACTCAAGATATAGCCATTGATGCGTTTCGTATTGATACCTTGAGCGAAAATGAAAGCCATAAAGCGACCGCAGCCGCCGCTATGGCGACATCAGGTTGGTGGAGTGGCTACGCACTGTTAGGTGCCCTGCCCTTTTATATGGCAGATATTCCATCCATTGACTGGCCCCAAGTTTATTTTTTCTTATCCGTTGTCATGCTGCTATTAATGAGCAGTGTGTTTTGGGCAAAAGAGCCTGAATCAAACCGTGAAGTTGTCCAAGCTGAACTTGAGCACACCTACCAGCAAAAACTCGCTGGGGGACAGCAAACGCGATTTGCCAAAGTACTTGCATGGTTAGCGGTAACCGTTTTTGATCCATTTAGAACCTTCTTTGCACGCAACGGGGTAAAAACCGCGCTCGCGCTACTAGCGTTTATCTTCTTATTTAAAATAGGGGAAGCATTTTTAGGGCGCATGTCTATCGTGTTTTACAAAGAGATTGGCTTTAGCAATAGCGACATCGCTACCTTCTCAAAAGTGGGTACCGCTTTTCTTACTATCGCTTTTACTTTCGTGGGTAGTCTATTCAATCAGCGCTACGGCATTGTAAAAGGCTTATTTATCAGTGGTATTGCAATGGCTGCTTCTAACCTAGCCTTTGCGTGGATTGCCGTGGCAGGCCCTAAATTAAGCCTATACGCGTTTGCTATTATTGTTGATGGCTTTACACAAGCTTGGTCACTCGTTGCCATGGTGGCGTTTATATCAATGCTCTGTGACCGAGCCTTCAGTGCAACGCACTACGCCTTGCTTGCCTCATTAGGAAATTTAGGCCGAACTCTACTCTCAAGCTACAGTGGTGTGGTGATTGATGACTGGTTATCAGGGAATTGGGCACTGTTTTTTGTGCTTACTGCCGTTATGGTTATTCCGTCGCTGGTATTTTTATTCTTAATACGCCACAAACTTTATGCATTAGAAAGCAACTATCATAAGAGCAATTAACAAAATAAGAACGTATGTGATTAAATGTAACCAGTATTTAGAGGGGTCTTAAATAGTGCATCCATGCACTATTTGCATTACCACGCACGCTAAGGGCTGCCTGCGTGTAATGAATAATTAAGCTTCTTTAAGTAAGTTAAGACCTTCGTATGGGTCCACTTCTAGCGCATCACAATAGCGCATAAATTCGATTACATCTAAACGACGTTCTTGGTTTTCAATTTTACCAATGAACGAATGCGGCGTACCTAAAACCTGTGCTAGGCTACGCATTGTATGGCCTTTCTCATGGCGTTTAGTTTTTAACCATTTTGTTAATTTTGAGTTTTCTTCAGAAGAAACTGTTTTACCCATCATAAAATACATCTCCTACTAGATGATTCAAGTTAATAAATTTAGAGCGAAATTTTGCCCGTCTCACTCTTGGATACATTATATACTAATAACTTTTTCTGTGAACGGTTAATTATACAAATGTCCACTTTTTAGGTATAGACCGTTTTTGTTAACAAGTCTAAGTTTAAGCTAAAATTAAAGCACAAGCTCTATTATTAGTTGCCTAACTGTACCAAAAAATCGTTCAATTGGAACCTTGTAAAATTGAAAATATAACTTTAAAAATTGCATACTTATGCTTAAAGTGTATGTAAATACTGAAAAAGGCTAGGAAATGTTTCGTATATTATTTTTGTTGCCAATTGTACTCTGTGTAGCGTGGTACCTTTTTTTAAAACAAAATCGTGTACCAATTAAGCAAGGCAAAAAAGGGTTCGTCTATATTTTGATCATATCTGGAGTGGTTTTAGGCTTTTTCTTACTAATGATTAAAGTGACCCAACACTAGGGTCACTTTCTATTAACTAGCGCGCGCGATCTCGTAGCATAAGCAAGCAGGGTGTTAACACCAGCGTTAAAACTGTTGCAAATGTTAACCCGCCCGCTACGGCCGTTGCTAATTGCACCCACCACTGCGTAGAAGGTGCCCCAAAGTCGATTTGGCGATTAAATAAGTCAATGTTGACCTGTAGCACCATCGGCATTAAGCCAAGAATTGTCGTAACGGTAGTAAGCAGTACGGGCCGTAAACGCTGTGCCCCTGTTCTGAGGATTGCATCTTTTGCAGCCAAGCCCTGCTGACGCAACACGTTATAAGTGTCAATCAGCACAATATTATTATTAACGACAATCCCTGCCAGTGAAATTACGCCAATACCCGACATAACAATACCAAAGGGCTGTTGAAGTACAATTAAACCTAGAAATACACCAACAGTTGAGAATAACACGGCACTTAAAATTAAAAATGCCTGATAGAAACTATTGAACTGAGTAACTAAAATAATCCCCATCACGAACAAAGCAACTACAAATGCTTGCTCAAGAAAAAGCTCTGACTCATCTTGATCTTCAGTTTCACCCCGCACTTTAATTTTTACTCGCGGGTCGAGACCTTGCTCTTCTAATTGCGCCTGTAAGCGTGGCAGCGCTTTGGCAAGCTGCTCACCTGGCTTCATGTCGGCATTAACGGTAACTACACGCTGTGAATCAACACGGCGAATTGTATCAACTTTAGGAGCGGCTTGGCGCTCAACAAAATGACTAATCGGCACTTGTCCGTGTATGGTTTTAACACGTAACGTTTCTAAGCGGCCTAAATCTCGTTTATCGTGAGGAAAACGAACTCGAATATCAATTTCATCATCGACATCATCTGGTCGGTACTCGCCGAGCTTCAAGCCATTTGTAATAAGCTGCACATTCGCACCTAACATACTTGCATCGGCACCAAAACGCGCTGCATCTGAGCGATTGAGCTTAAGCTGCCACTCAATCCCCGGCTTAGACGCTGTATCGTCTACATTACGAAACGCCCCGTCATCTTCAATCGCTTGCCGCACTCTTTTTGCTTCGCTATTTAATACGTCTACAAACTTTGAACTTAGCTCAATACTCAGTGCTTTGCCGCCACCGGGCCCGTTTTCATCCTTGCGTAGTTCAATTTCAACACCTGCGAAACCGGCTGTTATTTCCGTTACTTGGCTAATAATATTCTCGGCTGGCGGTCGTTCATCCCACTCTTTAAGATTCATTCTGAACGTCCCCACCTGATCTTTGCCCCCAGTCCTTGCATACAAGGTTTTTATACCTGGGACTTCTAAGATCCTTGATTCTATCTCTTTCATGATCACATCTTTTTCATAAATAGATAAATCGCTGTACGAACGCACCTTAATATTGACGCCATTAGGTTCAACATCGGGGAAAAACTCAACCCCTAATTTTGATACGGCAAAAGTAAAAAACACCAAAACAGAGAATATAATCGCAGCAGTTAAGCTCCACCACGGTCGCTGCGTAGCAAAGTCAAGCATTCGGATATAACGCCCAAGCAACCCTTTTATTTGCGTTAAATCGCCCGATTCAGCCAGTGCCAAGTCAAGTTTTTGCTGTGCAGATAATGGCCTCGTTTTACCAATTAAGCCGCCAATAGTAGGAACAAATACAAGGGCCATTAACAGTGATGCCGATAACGTAGCAATTAATGTAATTGGTAAGTATTTCATAAACTCGCCCATCATTCCCGGCCAGAAAATCAATGGCGCAAATGCAGCTAAGGTTGTGGCTGTTGACGCGATAATAGGCCAAGCCATTCGCTCGGCTGCATGACGGTAGGCTATTTTGCGAGGTTTTCCTTCACTCATTTCCCGATCAGCAAACTCACTAACCACAATCGCACCATCAACCAGCATCCCCACGGCCATAATAAGTGCAAATAGCACCACAATATTTACCGTTAAGCCAAACATGGAGATAACCAAAATCCCGGTGAGGAATGAACCGGGGATAGCAATGCCAACTAAAAAAGCGGTACGAGCACCTAGTACAGCCACAATAACAATCACCACCAGCAAAACGGCCGAAAGCACGTTGTTTTGCAAATCTGACAGCATCATTTTAACGTCTTTCGACATATCACCGGTGTAGTCCACACGAACATGCTCAGGCCAACGCTTTTGAGCTTCATTAACCACATGTTTAACCTGCTCAACGGTATCAATAATATTTTCACCTGCACGCTTTTTAACTTCTAACGAAACAGCCTGTTGACCATTAATCCGCGCTATTGAGGTTGGATCTTTATAGGCTCTGCGAATTTTTGCGACATCCATAAAGCGCACAACGCGGTCACCCACGACTTTGACAGGTTGCTCCATTACATCTTGAATCGTTTCGAAAACCGACGGTATTTTTACCGCAAAACGACCTTTGCCTGTATCGAGGGTTCCTGCTGCGACCAAACGGTTATTATTCGACAGCAGTTGAATGATATCGCTTGGTTCTAGCCCATATGAAATCATGGCTAATGGGTCAACTTCAATTTCAACCATGTCTTCTCGGTCACCACCGACATCGACCTCAAGGACACTAGAAATACTTTCAAGCTCATCTTTAAGGTTTCGCGCTAATGTGAGTAACCCTCGCTCTGGCGAATTACCTGACAACGTTAAAGTAATGGTTGGTTGCTGATCTTCCATCAGTATTTCATGTACTTCTGGCTCTTCTGATTCAGAGGGTAACTTCGCTTTTGCCAAACTCACTTTATCGCGTACATCTGCCAACGCTTCTTTAGGGTCCATACCGGCAAGAAACTCAAGTGTGACCGAAGCATGGCCTTCGCTTGCCACGGCTGTCATCTCTTTAACCCCTTCGATTGAGCGAAGCTCTATCTCCATAGGCCTTACAAGCAGGCGCTCGGCATCTTCTGGCGAAATGCCATCATGAATAATCGAAACATATATAAAAGGAATGGTGACATCTGGATTGGCTTCTTTAGGAATGGTTTGATAAGTCACCCATCCCGATATCAACAATAGAATAAAAATAGATAATACCGTGCGGGTATGAGTTAACGACGCCTCAATTAAGTTTTTCATACTTACTTGCTCGCTACCTCAGCAAATACAGGCTCAACTTTATCTCCTGCTCTGACAAAGCCCTGCCCTAAAGTTATCACATTTGCTTGCTCACCTAGGCCCCACAACCACACACCTTCTTCGGTAGTTTTTGCTAAATTTACCGATTTAAATTCTACCCTATTATCATCATTGACTATTTTTACCCCGATATTGCCTTGCTCATCCAATGCCATAAAAGCAGGGCTTAAAAGCATGGCAGGTTCTGCGGGTAACTCGATATTTAATTGTGTCGAAAACCCGGCTTTGTAGTGCATACCTGGGTTCGCAAATGCAGCCTCCACTCTGAATGTATTTGTGCTTTCATCTGCGACGGAGGCGATGTAACGAATTTTTCCTGGGTAGGTTTTATCATTAAGAACATGGGCAAACGTGGCTTGACCAACCTGTAAACCTTGAATTTCTTTTTGTGTCGCATCGGCTCTCACTATCAGAGGGTCTAGGTCAACCAATTGCAGAATTGGGTCACCAATGCCAACATAATCACCGATTTGTACTAAGCGTTTGTTGATCACACCATCAAATGCCGCTCGAATATCTGTGCGCTGATACATCAGCTCTAAACTCGCAAGCGCCGCTTTAGCTTGTTGCAATAATGCTTGAGCACGCATCGTTTGTACTTTATTTTGCAGCCCTTGCTGATTCAGTTTTAATGCGCCTTCATATTCAGTTTCATATTGAGCAACCAGCGCTTTGGCCGAGGTTATTTGAGCTTTTAAATCTGATTTCTCAAGCCGTAAGATAATCTCATTTTGTTTTACAAACTGCCCCTCTTCAACCAAAATTTCAGTTACTTGGCCTGCTTGTCTGGCACTAATATTGGCGGTTTTATCTGGCTCTGATTTACCATAAAAAGTAAGGTTTTTATTTATATTTTGTGCGGTTAACCGCACCACCTGTACTTTGGCAATTCGGTCTGAATTTGTAACTTGGTGATTATTTTCATCATCGACTTCCGGTGACTCAGTCATGCCAGAAAGCATCCAAAGTACAATCACAAGTACAATAAAAATAGCTAAAATATAAGGTTTCTTTTCGAGTGCTGTTCTTAGATTTAGCAACGCAAAATTCCTTCTAATGATGCGTAAGTATAGTTAGGCTGGGATAATTAGGAAGTGTAAGCAATAAAAAAGCCACATCAAGTGGCTTTTTTCAAATTATTTTTTAAACGCTGAAGCTAGCGCCGCAACCGCAGGTTGTTGTTGCGTTGGGGTTGTTGACAAAAAAGCGTGCTCCTTCAAGGCCTTCAGTGTAATCCACTGTGCCATCGACAAGGTATTGAATACTCATTGGATCAACAACTAAGGTCACCCCGTTTTTTACAATTTCTAAATCGCCAGGGTTGGCTTTTTCATCAAAAGTAAAACCATATTGGAAACCTGAACAACCACCACCTGTTACATAAACACGTAATTTTAGATCTGGATTCTCTTCTTCTTCGATTAACTGTTTAACACGAACAGCTGCTGCATCGCTGAACTTTATTGGCAACTCATCCGACATACCAAAACCCTCAAAACCTATGATATGACGATTATCTAATACCCGAGTGTTTTAATCAAGTATCGCCACAAAGTCATCATATTTTACGAGACCGAATTGGCCAACCCATTAGCATTGAGCTAATGTTTATTTGTACTACTTTTGAATTAAGCAAAATTTAACGATGAGGGATCATCATAGTGATAGATCATTTAAGGCTCCATTTTATTAATGCCAATATAGATAGCGCACCGGTTATCCCCGCAAGCTATGATGGTTTATTGGTTTTTGCCTCGATACTTACTGCGGTGTTCGCATCGTATGTGTCTTTTTTACTATCTAGTCGCATTAAAAGCTCACACTTAAAAAACGAAAGCTTAATATGGACAATACTGGCTTCCTGCTTTTTAGGGATTGGCATTTGGGGCATGCACTTTGTTGGTATGCTGGCTTATACCCTCCCCATTGCCATTGAATACAACACCACCATTACTTTACTCTCGGTACTACCCAGTGTATTTGCAAGCTACATTGTATTGTCACCGGCACTTAGCCACGGTCGAAGACTCATATTCAGAAGTATTTTAATGGGGGCTGGGATCGGCTGTATGCATTTTGTTGGCATGATGGCCATGATGATGCCAGCTCATATGGCTTATGAGCCTTGGTTATTCTCTTTGTCTATTTTGGTTGCCATTGTTCTTTCGGGTATTGCGTTAAAAATTAACGATTTGAGACAATCTCGAGGCATTCATCACACCCGCATTAATCTGCTTGGCGCAATTATAATGGGCAGTGCTATATCGGGCATGCATTATATTGGTATGATTTCGATGTCTGTATTTGAAACAGAGCACACCGTATATATAAACACACACGACAACTCCACCCTTGCACAACTTGTGATGACTGTTTTATTGGCGCTGAGCCTTCTTGTGCTGGGGATTGTTGAATTAAGAGCCCGAAGTTTATTATCCGCCAAACTCAAAGCCGTGCTTAACACTGTTCAAGATGTCGTTATAAGCTTTAATAGCACGGGGAATTATAGAATTTGCGAATCCAGCCGTGTTACCTGTATTTGGCTACCGGTCCGATGATTTAATTGGTAAACATATTCACCTTCTTATCCCTGAAAAATCAGCTGAACTCAGCGATATATTTAACGGCTCTCAACTTAACATACCAAACGCAAAAAAAAGTAAAAGTCGACTGTTAAAAGGACAAAGAGCAAATAAACAGTTGTTTCCCATCACACTCACAATCAGCTCGATAGGCAAACAAGAAAAAGGCCCTTATGTCGCCACGATTAAAGATTTAAGTGACATCCAAAATCAGGAAGCATTCACACAAACCATTTTTGATAACTTGCCCATCATGCTGTTTGTAAAAGAAGCTGAGCATTTAAGTTTTAGCCATGTAAATAAAGCTGGCGAAGAACTGCTTGGCAGACGTAAAGAGCAATTAATAGGTCTGAATGATTTTGATATTTTTAGTAATGACGAAGCTGCAAACTTTGCCCAAACAGACCGAGACGTGCTTAATAAAGACGGAATAATCACATTAGATGAAAAGCCAGTAACGGTTGACGGTAAAACACATTACTTACGTACTCGTAAACTGGCTATTAAAGACAGTAATGGAAAAGCACGATATTTACTCGATGTGTCAGAAGACGTGACAGAGCTAAAACAAGCCAAAACAGAACTTGAAAACTTGCATCAACGCATGTCGATGGCTGCCGATGCAGCGCACATTGGTATTTGGGAGTGGAACTTTGAAACCAACGAATTAATTTGGGATGACTGGATGCATACCCTGTTCGAAATACCCAAGTCACAGTTTAAAGGCGATTACGCAACATGGGCTAATACTCTGCACCCTGATGAATATGAGCGAGTTACCAATAAACTCAAGCTTGCTCTATTAAACAACGAAGAGTTTCATGCTGAGTTTCAAATAGTATTACCCTCTGGGCAAACTCGTTACCTAAATGCCGATGGACGTATTTATGGCAACCGTATGATTGGGGTTAACTTTGACATTACTAAACGGGTCATGGCAGAGAAGAAAATAAGGCAGTTAGCACAAACAGATCATTTAACAGGCCTTGCTAATCGAAATGCTCTCAGTAAGTTCATAAAACACGAATTTGATCGCAGTGAACGCACCGGGGCAAAGGTGGGATGTTTATACTTTGACTTAGATAAGTTTAAACCTATTAATGATACCCACGGCCATTTAATGGGTGACTTTGTTCTTGTTGAAGTAGCCAAACGATTACAAGATACGGCTCGTAAAACAGATTGTGTCGCGCGTATTGGTGGCGATGAGTTTGTTGTTGTCATAACCGATATCGAAAACCTTAGCCAAGTGAAACGGGCACTTACACGGTTTATCAATGCTATTTCGGCTCCTATCGCCTCTGAAGTTGGCTATTTAAATATTGCCACGAGCGTTGGCTATGCCATCTATCCTGATGATGCTAAATCACTTGATGAACTACTTCATAAAGCCGATGAGCGCATGTATAAACAAAAACGCAGTAGCCATGAAAGCATACCCCAGTACAAATGAATAATTAAAAAGATAAAATGTCTGCAACGTGTTTTTTTGCGTATACTTATTAAACGATTAATAATAAATATTTTCCATGCGCGCACCCTATTTATCTGTCATTCTATTTCTGCTTTGCATATTTCATGCTGCTTTCACGAGCGCTAATGAGCAACAAACATGGAAAATAATCTCGTTAGAATGGCCACCTTATGCGAGCAGTAAAATGGCCAATGGCGGAGATGCAATCGCCTTATTAAGAGACTCACTTGCCGCAGAAGGGATAGCGCTAAGCGTGGAATATTTACCGTGGCAAGATGCACTAAAAAAAGCAGAGCAACCGGGGTATCTAGGTTACTATCCCGCGTGGCTTTCTGAGATACAAGCAGGGTTTATTGCTTCATCCCCCATTTTAACTTCACAACTTGCTGTGATGACCAGCCAAAGTAGCGTGCAACACTATGAAAGCATTGAGCAACTATTTAGTAAAAGTAAAGTGGGTATCGTTGGTGCTTATATTTACCCTGATGAAGTTGAAAAGGTCATTCAAGCTTACGAAAGCAGTATTATTCGTGCCGCAAATGATGAAGAGCTTTTTCACCTACTTCAGACAAACCAAATAAACTTTGCCATTGCAGCCCCTGAAGTATTCAACTACTTTGCCACGCAGCAAAATGTGTCTAAAACCCATATTGTTAGCCAGTTTGTCGATTCCCCTTTAGTGATAGGCATTCGTAATGCGCCTGAAAACCGCGAAAAAGCCACGCGTTTACAATCGTTATTTAACATCAATAACCTCGAAACGATGGTCTACACAAAACCAAAAAAGCTGCTATTAACCTATATAGACATACCGAGTATCTCACCGTTTAATGAGTTCATTAGCCGAATATATGATGACATTGGCATTAAAACCCAAATACAAGCAACCCCAGCACGAAGAGGGCTTTTGTTGCTCAACGCGGGGATCATTGATGCAGACGTTGTCAGAGCTAAAAGTATTATTAAAGAGTTTGAAAATGTCGTTGTCGTAGAGCCAAGTCTCAGCGTGATAAACATTGTATTATTATGCCGACAAGCGTTACCTTGCAGTCGAGAAATATTGTACGATCCTAGCAAGAATATTATCAGCACCACTGGCAATACTGAGCTTTTAAGTGAGTTTGATATTAAAGCGCGTATTACGCACAACGAAGCGCTCAATCACAGCCTTGATTTATTAAGAAAAAAACGAATAAATTATATTCTGTATCCCGCACTTGAAAATGAACTTGCCTCTTTAAAAAAAGAATTTCACGTAATCGTATTACGCCAGTTAGCAGTCAATACCGTGATAAATAAAAAACACGCAGCGCTGGTACCTGAACTCTCAAAAGCAATTAAAGCACGGCTACCCGAATTAAAAAGGCAACTAGACAAAGACAACATAAAACAGTCAAATTTACCCAAAAACTAGATAAATTTATAAAATCCCAACGACTTAGCGAGTTTGATTTGCTAAACTTCAGGCTCAAAAGTGCTGTGAGGAAGAATGCATGTGGCTTGAAAGGCTAAGGCGTCGATTAGCAAAGCCTAAAACATCTGTGCAATTGTGCTTACTTGGTGTAAGTGCGGGACTAATTGCGGCAGTGTTGATCATATTATTTCGCCTCACGATCATGTTTTTCCAAAGCTTATTTTTAGAAAAACCTGACGACTTTACGACTCTTCCCACACTTGAACGTGTATTACTCCCTGTCGGCGCTGCCTTATTAATTGCTTTATTTGCCGCATTAACGGGTTTTAAACACTACCGTTTAGGGATCCCCTTTGTAATTCACCGAATCAAAAAGCATTATGGCCAAATGCCACTGTACAACACCGTTAACCAATTTGTTGGTGGAGCGTTGGCGTTAATTAGTGGTTTTTCGGTGGGTCGTGAAGGTCCTTCTGTCCACATGGGAGCAACGGGTGCAAGTTTACTTGCCGATAAATTGCATTTACCCCACAATGCCATGAGAACCCTGACTGGCTGCGGTGTTGCAGCAGGTATCGCAGCCTCATTCAATACCCCACTTGCTGCGGTAATCTTTGTAATGGAAGTCGTACTTAGGGAATACAAAGTACACATATTTGTACCAATTATGCTTGCCGCGGTGACAGGCGCACTCGCCACCCAATTTGTGTTTGGTGATGCATCTGAACTGGCGCTTATTACCATGAACCCACTCAGTGGCTGGCATTACCCATTTTTAATCTTATTTGGTATGGCGCTGGGAGCAGTTGCGTATGCGTTTAATCAAAACTTAATGTTGATCATTCGCACTTTTAAACCATTAAGCATGTTTCCACGTTTATTACTTGCAGGGTTAATTGCAGGTTTAATTGCCTACATGGTGCCGCATGCGATGGGCTCTGGTATGAGTGCAATTACCATTGCCATTGAATCACCCGATGATGTGCAGTTTTTGACGACCATTTTAATTGCCAAGCTATTAGCAACTTTATTTGCTATTGGCTTGGGGATACCCGGCGGTATTATTGGCCCCGTGATTGGATTAGGCGTACTTATGGGCACGTTAATGGCATTTTTTGCGCAGTTTATTAGCCCAGGGGTTGATATTGCAGGTACTTACAGCATGCTTGGAATGGCAGGCTTACTTGCGGCCACCTTACATGCGCCGCTTGCCGCACTTACAACCGTGATGGAGCTAACTTCAAGTCCTGAGATTATTGTGCCTGCCATGCTCGTTATCTCAACAGCGTATGTTACCGCGCTGCAATTCTTTGGTAACCGCTCTATCTTTATGCAACAACTGGATTTCCAAGGACTTGAATATCAAATTTCGCCAGCAACCGAGGCGTTGCAAAAAGTGGGTGTGATGGAAGAAATGGATGAGCATTTCAAACTGCTATACAGCGATGATAAAGAACAAATAAAAGCATCTCTCGATGCCATTGACAGTCAAACACCATTAATTGTTCACGATGACGAAAATGGCTATCGCCTAGCAGAATATGACTTGAGCTTGATGTCAGATCAAAACAGTAATATTAAATATGTCAGTCTCGCAGGTTTAAGTAGCCAAGCCACACTCGCGGATGCCTTTGACTTGCTTAAAGATAAACGAAGCGGTGCGGTGTATATATATAACTTACTTGATAATCAGCAAATTATGGGGCTTTTGCGTTGGGACCAAATTAGACATATTCTGACCATACGCAATAGCCTGTTATAACAATTAAAATGGATCAATAAATGAGTGCGCTATTAATTTACAAAACGTTTCATGTATTTTTTATGATTGCTTGGTTCGCTGGTATTTTCTACTTACCACGATTATTTGTTTACCACGCCATGAGCGAAGAAAAAGCCTGTAACTCAATGTTAAAAGTAATGGAGCGACGCTTACTGTTATTCGTTACCCCTTTTGCGGTATTAACACTGGTTTTTGGGGTACTGACAATTGTTGAATATGGCCGTGAATGGTTCAAATACAGCATGTGGCTTCACTATAAGTTAGTGCTCGTTATTATCTTATATATCTACCATGCCTACTGTTTTAAGTTATTGGCTGATTTTAAGCATGATCGCAACACACGTAGCGATCGTTTTTATCGCATTTTTAATGAAATTCCGGTGCTGATTCTATTGGCGATTGTCGCATTAGCAATTATTAAACCTAGCTTATAATTTGCTGCTGTGTACGCTAAAAATTTGCTATAGTACGGCGCAAATTTATGCGACCTCCCATACAGAGTGTCAGCGCCTTTATAAATGTGATTAGGAACAAGCCCCATGTTAAGTTTCCAAGGTGAAAATATCCTGTCGGTCAATCAACTTGATCGCGATTGTATTGAACGTATTTTTGCAGTTGCTAAGAAAATGGAGCCCTATGCTAAAAAGCAAAAGCGCACCAATGTGTTAGAAGGCGCTATATTAGCTAATTTATTCTTCGAGCCAAGCACGCGAACACGTGTCAGCTTTGGCACCGCCTTTAATCTACTCGGTGGTTTAGTGCGTGAAACTACGGGCATGCAAAGCTCAGCGTTAGCCAAAGGTGAATCACTGTACGACACAGCACGTGTTATTTCAGCTTATGCTGATGCCGTTGCAATGCGTCACCCAGATGCAGGCTCGGTAGCCGAGTTTGCAACAGGCTGTGATGTACCTGTCATTAACGGCGGTGACGGTCCTAATGAACACCCCACTCAAGCACTACTCGATTTATTAACTATCGAACGTGAACTGGGGCGTTTTAATCAACCAATAGACGGTATGCACATTGCCCTTGTTGGTGATTTAAAATATGGCCGTACTGTTCACTCGTTATCTAAATTACTGTGCCACTATAAAGACATTAAATTTTCAATGGTCGCGCCTGACGGCTTACAAATGCCAGACTATGTTTTAGATGCTGTTGATAATGCGGGTCATAAAATTCAACTGGTTGACAAAATGGAAGGCAACCTTGCGGCAGATATTGTTTATCAAACCCGCATCCAAGAAGAACGCTTTCCTTCGCAAGAAGAAGCAAACAAATACCGTGGTGGTTTCCGTATCAGCCAAGCAATTTACAACACACACTGTAAGCCAAATTCAGTACTGATGCACCCACTCCCACGTGACAGCCGTTTAGAAGCAAACGAGCTTGATAACGATTTAAACAGCAACGATAACCTTGCAATTTTCCGCCAAGTTCAAAACGGCGTATTAATTCGCATGGCCTTGTTTGCTCTGACCTTAGATGTTGCTGACAAAGTTGAGCAATATGAAGTCAACGTACCGTGGTTTAGCCGTAAACGTAACAGCTAATAATCTACGTTTAGGGCTCGCTTGAGCCCTTGCAAACCTCTCATTTAACGTGACAACCAAATAGGACTATTCATGACAATTAGCCAAGATCTTTTTAATCGCGCGCAAGAATCAATCCCAGGCGGTGTTAACTCACCCGTTCGTGCATTTAATGGCGTAGGCGGCACCCCTCTTTTTATCACCAAAGCCGAAGGTCCGTTTACGTTCGACGCCGATGGTAACCGCTACATTGACTATGTCGGTTCTTGGGGCCCAATGATCATGGGGCATAATCACCCAGCTATTAAACAGGCAGTACTCGAGGCAGTTGAAAATGGCTTAAGCTATGGTGCCCCCACTGAAGCCGAAATTTTAATGGCCGAAAAAGTAAAAGAGCTTGTTCCATCAATCGAAAAAGTACGTATGGTGAGCTCAGGCACTGAAGCAACAATGAGTGCGATTCGCCTTGCTCGTGGCTTCACTGGCCGTGACAAAATATTAAAGTTTGAAGGCTGTTACCACGGTCACGCTGATTCACTGCTTGTTAAAGCAGGTTCAGGTGCATTGACTATGGGCGTGCCTAACTCACCGGGCATTCCAGAGGATTTTGCTAAACACACATTAACGGTGTCGTTTAATAACTTAGACGAAGTAAAAGCCATTTTTGCCAAATACGCCGACGAGATTGCCTGTATCATCGTTGAACCAGTTGCTGGCAACATGAACTGTATCCCACCAGTACCAGGCTTTTTAGAAGGTCTACGTGAGGTGTGTGATGAGTACAAGTCAGTGCTTATTTTTGATGAAGTGATGACAGGTTTCCGTGTTGCTTTAGGGGGCGCACAAGCATATTACAACATCAAACCAGACCTTACTTGCCTTGGTAAAGTTATTGGTGGCGGTATGCCAGTGGGTGCTTTTGGCGGTAAAAAAGAAATCATGGATTATATCGCGCCCGTTGGTCCGGTTTACCAAGCAGGTACTTTATCAGGTAACCCAATAGCCATGGCTGCCGGCTTAAAATCGCTTGAGCTATTAAGTGTTGATGGTTTACATGATGAACTTGAAGCTAAGAGCAAAGCGTTATGTGACGGCTTTGAAGCAGCAGCGAAAAAAGCAGGCATTCCCCTAACAACCAATTATGCTGGCGGCATGTATGGTTTCTTCTTTACTGATAAAGAGAAAGTAACCAGCTACCAACAAGCAACAGAGTGTGATTTAGAGCGCTTTAAAAAGTTCTTCCACTTAATGCTTGATGAAGGCGTATACCTAGCACCTTCTGCATTTGAGGCAGGCTTTGTATGTGCAGAGCATTCTGAAAAAGAAATTGCAGACACCATTGCAGCAGCAGAGCGAGCTTTCGCTAAATTATAATATCTGAACAGACCACCTTATTTAAGGTGGTCTTAATCCTAATAGTAACTTCATCTCTTTTGTCACATCATGATCCGCTTAATAATCAGATAAGCAATACAAAAAAATCAGATAAAAACACATTATAAATTACAAATAAAACATATTTTATACATAAAAACCTTCTCCTTCCCGATTGTTATCTTTATAAAAGAATCTACTCGCAAACTTGAACCTAAAACCTTACTTTAAAATAACTTAAAGTATAATTAAGAAAAAATTAAAGCAATTACATATAGTTACATATGTTTATTTTATGTGTAAATAAACATTATAAATAAAAATTAGATCGTTCCAAGGCGTTTTTTTGTTGGTTTATCGTATTTATAATATAAAAGATTGATCTGTATGTTCCCGCCATGTTACCAATTTGTTTCACCCTTTTATTTAAAGTGAAAAACACAAATAAAAAAATACAAGGCGTGAAAGTTATTAACAAATAACAACAATTTACAATTAAATTTTCACAGGGAAATCTCAATGAAAAACAACTTTTCAAAAACATTTAAGCCTTCTTTCACGGCTGCAGCCGTTGCGATGACCTTAAGTGCAGCTATGCCTGCTATGGCTGATAATGTTAATGGGGCAATAAAAGGTAATATTACAACTCAATCAGGTGTTTCTTTAGCTGGCGCAACAATTACTATTAGTGATAAAAGCAAAGGTTATGAAAAAACACTTACTGCAGATGCAAATGGCCAGTTTAACCTTAACCAAGTACCTGTTGGTAAATATGATGTAGTGGTGTCACAAGCTGGGTTTGAAAAAGCACAGATAAATGATGTAATCATCGGTGTAGGTAAAACAGCCCTTCTCGAAATTCCATTAGTCGAAGGTAATATTGAACGTATCGCCGTTGTAGGTGGTGCAGTTCGTGCCGTTGATGTTTCTGTTACTGAATCATCATTAAACATTAGCTCAGAAGAACTTGAATTATTACCAGTTGCTCGCTCATTAACATCGGTTGCTTTACTAGCGCCAGGTGCAACTGAAGGTGATAGTCGCTTTGGTGATCAAGCATCATTTGGTGGCTCATCTGTCGCCGAAAATGCTTATTACGTAAATGGCTTGAACATGACTAACTTTCGTAATGGCTTAGGCGGTGCAACCATCCCATTCTCAGCCTACGATAGTTTTCAGATAAAAACTGGCGGCTATTCTTCTGAATTTGGTCGAACAACGGGTGGCTTAATCTCTGCAGTTACAAAATCAGGTACTAATGACTTTCACTTTGGTGTTGAATCAATTTATTCGCCTGATTCATTAAGAGAACAAGCACCAAATTCGGTTTACTTACAAAATGAGCGTTGTGAGGATGCTGATGGCCACTGTATCGGTGACTTATTTGTTAACAACCAAGATGACTATGCAAACTCATTTGAAACAAATATTTATGCATCAGGTGCGTTGATTGAAGATACACTTTTCTTCTATGGTATTTATACATTCCGTGATAATGAAACAGAGTACGGTAACGCTTCTCAAACCTCTCTAACAAAAGAGAAAGATGATGACCCTTATTATCTAGCGCGTATTGACTGGAACATTAATGAGGATCATCAATTAATGCTCTGGGGATTTAGTGATGAACGCACATACTCAGAAAGCACAATCGAAGATCCTAATGGCACTGGTAACTACACTTTAGACGGCGGTACAGCTTATCACAAGCGCGGTGGTGAAAGTTTTGCAGTACGTTATACAGGTAACTTGACTGATGACTTAAGCATGTCTGCAATGTACGGTGAAGTTAAATTTTCAGAAACTGATTATTCAGATTTTGATGACTGCCCTACTGGCTATGATGCAGACTTAGGTGTTGATACTACTTGTTATGTAAACTTCACTGTTGGTGCTAACGAAGATAAGCGCGAGCAATTGCGCGTCGACTTTGATTGGTACTTAAATGATGAGCATACGCTAAGATTTGGTTATGACTCAGAAACCAATTCATCGAATGCAACGACAATCAACTCAGGCGGTATTTACTACTACTACAGAACATACGAAGAAGGTGCTCGTCTCCCAAATGGTTATGTTCTTACTGAGGATATGAAGACAACCCGCGTACGTAATTATAGTAATGGCGGTGAATTTGAAGTTGAAAACTGGGCTATTTACCTTGAAGATCAATGGGCCGTTACTGAAAACTTAACGCTTACCTTAGGGCTTCGTAATGACAGCTTCACAAACTATAATGCTGATGGTGACGAGTTTGTTTCTATTGATAACCAAATTGCACCAAGATTAGGTGCATCTTGGGATATCAACGGTGATGGTGACAGTAAGTTATTTATTACTGCTGGACGTTATTATTTACCTGTTGCAGCAAACACGAACATTCGTTTAGCTGGCGCAGAAACCTATATTCAAACTTGGTATGAATATGAAGGTTTAAATGCTGACGGTACTCCAATTGGTCTAAGTAACCAGTTAGGTGAACCTGCGATTTCAAACGGGGGTGATGGTACTGCAAAACCATCAAATACCTTAGCAGATAAAGATCTTGAGCCAATGTACAATGATGAAATTATTGTAGGTTATCAAGCGGCTATAAATGATGACTGGTCTTGGAGCATCAAAGGGACATACCGCACACTTGGCAATCAAATTGATGATGGCTCATATATCTTCACTGATGAAGATGGTGAAAAACTTGGTGAAAATTGGTTCTTATTTAACCCAGGAAATGGTGCAACATTTAACTTTGACCTAGATGGTGATGGAGTAACTGAAGAATACAGTTTCACCGCCGAAGAGCTAGGTTATCCTGAAGCTAAACGTCGATACGCTGCCGTTGACCTATCTATTGAGAAAAGCTGGGACAGTGTTTGGTCTTTAAAAGCACTATACACTTGGTCACATAACTACGGTAACACTGAAGGTTTTGTTAAATCTGATAATGGTCAAGATGATGCTGGTTTAACACAAGATTGGGATTACCCTTACCTTATGGATGGTGCTAACGGTAACTTACCTGCAGACCGTCGTCACAATATTAAAGTTTACGGTGCATTCGCAGTTACTGAAGACTTCTTAGTAGGCGCAAACTTAAATGTTTCTTCTGGTCGCCCTTGGACAGCATTAGGTGCGGGCTATACACCAAACCCAGACTTATATGATTATGGCGATACCTATTATGTAGGTGATAAACGCTACCCTCGCGGCAGCATGGGAACAACTCCCTGGACAGCTCGATTAGATCTTAACTTTACGTACAACTTGCATTTCAATGACCAAAAAGTGCGCTTCGCATTAGATATTTTCAATGTATTTGATGCAGCTACAGCAACTCGTTACGACGAAGTCGCTGAAATAGCGGCTGGTGATGACAGTGCAACATTCGGTCTACCGCAAAGTTATCAATCTCCTCGTCGAGTCCAAATATCTGCTTCTTACGACTTTTAACCTCAGTTAATTGAACAAGATAAGTAGATAACCTAAAAGCCTCTCAATGAGGCTTTTATTTCATTTTTAATGTTTTAAGTGACTCTGTATTCAATAAAAATATGATTTTCCCTCTCTATTATGAGTATGAATTAACTACTCTATATAGTTTTAAGCTAGTACTTTTACAAAGAGGCTGGTGATAAGCGTATCTAAGTTTAACTATTTAACTCTATTAAACTTTTCTCTACTTCAAATTACTCGTCTTTAAAAACTAATTTAGGTAAAACAGCATTCATACGAAACTCTTAAAACTCTGCAAGTACTCTTTAAAATGCTGTATACCAATTTGCTTAATTAAAAGAGCTATTTTAAGCCAAGTTCCAGTAATTAGTTACTCTTGGCAGTTGCTCTGCCTCCATTTAGCCACCAATGAAAAACTTTTAACGCTGGCAGTTCGGCCGTGGTTCAAATTCACTGGCGCGAATTGGTAACTGCACTACTTTGCCGCAGCCTGGCGGTGCTTGTAGTCCGGTTTCTTCATTAATGAATGCCCAGCGAACTGATGCTGGACGCGTGTCAGCTATCGCTTCAGGATTGAGCGGTTTAAGATAACGAATATAGGCTTCAAGTGCGCCAACACTGCCCGTTAACCCCGTGCTCTTGTTATCATCGCGACCAATCCATGCCACCGTCACTGTATTTTGATCGAAGCCTGCAAACCAGCTATCACGTAAATCGTTACTTGTACCCGTTTTACCAGCCAGTTGAATAGATGGAAAGTGGGCATTCAAACGTTTAGCAGTGCCATCTTTTGTTACCCGCTTCATGGCATATTTTGTCATGTATACAGAGGCATCATCAAAACGCTTCTGCGATTCAACATCATGTTTATAAAGTACTTTACCAACCGAGTCTGTTAACGCTGAGATAGACGTAAGCTCACGATATTGCCCATCTGCCGCAAGCGTTGTGTAAAGCTGAGCCACTTCAAAACTTGAAAGCTCTAACGCCCCTAATAACAGTGACGGGTATTGTTCGATACGTTCATCAACGCCTAAGCGCTTCAGTGTATCAGCCACTTTATCAACACCTACATCTAACCCCGTATTGACCGCTGGGATATTTACACTGTTACTAAACGCTTTATAGAGTGGCATTGGGCCTCGGAATTGCTTATCGAAGTTTTCAGGCTGCCACACTTTCCCTTGTTCATTTGTTACTTGTAGTGGTGAATCATCCACTAAGGTTGCTACATTAAATTTTCCGCTTTCAAAGGCCGTTAAATAAACGGCGGGTTTCACTAACGAGCCAATATTACGTTTTGTATCAAGTACACGGTTAAAGCCAAAGTAACGCACATCTCGGCCTGCTACGAGTGCCGATACTCCCCCCTTCTCAACATTTACAGAGATCATGGCAGCTTCAAGTTCTTCTGTTTTAGGGCGTTTTTCTAAGTAAGGCAGACTTGCTTCTATCGACTCTTCCATCGCCGTTTGTTTTTGAAGGTCAAAATAGGTAAAAACTCGCACACCCGCATCTAATACCTGTTGATCGGGCAGTAATCGTTTTAGTTCACGATTAACCAGTTCTAAATAACCTGGATACGACTTTTGCAGGCTGTCTTTCATAGGTGCAATGTCGATTGGACGCTTTAAAGCGGCGCGATATTCACGCGTATCAATGAGTTTGTTCTCCACCATTAAGCGCAATACTAAATCTCGTCTTTCCATGGCGCGTTCACTGTAACGACGAGGGTTGTAATACGATGGGCCTTTTACCATGGCAACAAGTAGCGCTATTTGGTCGTACTCAAGTTCATCGACAGGCTTTGAAAAATAAAAATCAGCGGCAAGCCCCATACCGTGTACACCTTGGTTATAAGACTGACCTAAGTACACTTCGTTTAAATACGCTTCGAGGATTTCATCTTTGCTGTAACGGTAATCTAAAATCAGTGCTATTAATGCTTCATTAAATTTACGCACTAATGAACGCTCACGCGTTAAATATATATTTTTTGCTAATTGCTGAGTCAGCGTACTGCCACCCTGCACGGTTCTACCCGCTTTAATATTACTGTATAAAGCGCGCATTATTGACCAAACAGACACACCGTGATGTTGATAAAAATTACGATCTTCGACCACCAGCAGCGTGTCTTTTAACATCGCAGGAAACTTATCTAGCGGGACAAATTCACGGTCTTGTTTTGAGTCGTTACCAATGCGCGCAATTTGCACCGGCTCTAGGCGCGCGGTGTTTAAACGACGACCGAATTTATCTTTAATGGTTGCTAACTTTTGCCCAGAAAAACGCAGCTCAATAACATGAGCCTCTTCAAGGCCATCGTAAAACTCAAATTCACGGCGATATACTTTAATGGTGTTAGCAGATTTTACATACTGACCTGTACGACTTAGTTTATTTACTGACGAATAATTTAAACGATTTAACTCCCAAACAACCTCTTGTTGAGACAAGAACTGTCCTGGGTAAAAGCTCATTGCGCGCGCATAGACTTGGGCGGGAAGTTGCCATTTGTTGCCTTCAAACTGACGGGTAATTTTGGCATCTAAATAAATAAGATAAAGCACCATGGTAATGACCACAGCCAACGAAAGCTTCCAAAAAATTGACCACATTTTTCGAAGCACGCGTACTTTAGTTGTCGGTTGAGATGCGTTTGAACGCTTTGCAGTTGAACGTTTCGTTGCCGTCGTTTTTTTACCTGACGACTTTTTTGCAGGAGTTTTTTTATCAGCCATTGAGTTCGCTATTGGTCAGTTAATTTTACAGGGTTATATTTTGCATAACAGCGCAATACTAACACCTGCAAAATTAACAGTCACTTAAACTCGGTTAGCGTGTACACAACCAAAGTGAGTGAATGACAGCGGGGATGAAAAAGATAAAACACAAAATAATATTGATGATTAAATCTTTACCTACGCCCGCTTTCAGAAATACCGCAACAGGCGGTAAAAATAACGATAAAATGATTAGTAACAGTTTGTTATCCATGTTTTTCCCTTTTTAGTTAAGTGTTATTAGCATAGTCAATAAAACCACCTCTCGCCTATAAGAAAACACTTATTTTTAACGCAAAAAAGCTCTACCAATAGTAGAGCTTTGATTTGAACACACAATGATATTATTTAGCGTGTGCGCTGGGCACACGCATTAAAATTAGTTACTGCGAACTGATACAAACTCAGGGTAAGCATCAATACCACAGTCATGTTGATCCATACCGCTTAATTCTTCTTCTTCGGTAACACGGATACCCATGGTATTTTTCAGAATTGCCCATACGATTGATGACGTAATGAACACAAAACCTAAGATACACACTAAACCAATTAACTGATTAACAAAGGTTGCATCTGAGTTTGATAAAGGCACTAACATGATACCTAATGCACCACACACACCATGAACCGAGATAGCGCCAACTGGGTCATCAATTTTCGCTTTATCAAGTGCAACAATGCTAAACACCACAAGTGAGCCACCTAATAAACCAAGTAAACATGCTAGCAATGGAGAAGGTGACGCTGGCTCAGCTGTAATCGTTACAAGACCTGCTAATGCACCATTTAGCACCATTGTTAAATCGGCTTTACCCCATAACACTTTACAGACAACCAATGCGGCAATTGCACCACAGGCAGCGGCAGCATTTGTATTAAGGAAAATTTTACCTACAGCGGTGGCGTTTTCAGCATCAGAGATCAGCAGTTGTGAACCACCGTTAAAACCAAACCACCCCATCCACAGAATTAATGTACCCAGTGTTGCCAGTGGTAGGTTTGAACCTGGAATTGGGTAAATTTCACCGTTTTTACCGTATTTACCTTTACGAGCGCCTAAGAAAAGAACCCCTGCTAATGCTGCTGCAGCGCCTGCACCATGTACAATGGCCGAACCTGCGAAATCAACAAAGCCCATTTCTGATAAGAACCCGGCACCCCATGTCCAATAACCTTCAATTGGGTAGATAAAACCAGTTAAAATAACCGCGAAGATTAAGAATGCCCATAGCTTCATACGCTCAGCTACGGCACCCGATACAATAGACATCGCCGTTGCAACAAATACCACTTGAAAGAAAAAATCAGACTCTAAAGAGTGATTAGCATCTGACGCTTGCGTGCCAATTAAAGCACCAAACGAAGGAACAAACCCTCCTTCTGCGTTATCAACATACATAATGTTGTAACCCACCAGTAAGAACATAGTGCAAGCAATAGAGAACAGTGCAACGTTTTTAGTTAGTATTTCTGTTGTATTTTTTGCACGAACTAAACCTGCTTCTAACATGGCAAAACCAGCTGCCATCCACATGACTAATACACCCGACATTAAAAAGTAAAATGTGTCGAGCGAGAACTTCAACTCTACTATCGTGTTTTCCATAAATCCCCCTTAAATTGCTTCTTCGTCTAGTTCGCCCGTTCGGATACGAACAATTTGGTCTAGGTCGTAAACGAAAATTTTGCCGTCACCGATTTTGCCTGTTGAAGCAATTTTTGTGATGGTATCAACGACGCGTTGACAATTTTCGCTACGCGTTGCAATTTCAAGTTTGATCTTTGGAATAAAATCGACTTGGTATTCAGCTCCACGATATAGTTCAGTATGACCACGTTGACGGCCAAAGCCTTTAACGTCGACAACTGTCATCCCCTCAATGCCTAAATCAGCCAACGCTTCACGTACATCATCAAGTTTGAATGGCTTTATTATTGCACTAATCATTTTCATAGTGGCCCCCTTCGGACGCTTATTGTTATCCTGTTGGTTTATGTAATCCAACCTTTGTGCCACTATTTTTTATTAATTAATTTCAATAAGTTAAGAGACAACCACGACGTTCAAACAAAAAAAATGCACCCTCATGGTGCATTTTTTTAACAATTTACCAGCACTGGTGCACTTAATTGGACTGTAAGCTAACCACACAATTACGTCGTTGCTGTTTTGCCTGATATAACGCTTTATCTGCTAAGCGCATAGCACCAGTCAGTGATACTTTAGAAAATGGCGTAATCCCTATACTCATGGTTAATGAATAAGGCTCGCCATTGATAGAAAACGCGTGCTCGGCCAGTTGCTCTCTAAAGGTATTCAACCTCAGCTCTGCTTTTTCAAGCCCCATATTGTCCAGCACAACCGCAAATTCTTCGCCGCCAATACGTGCAATCGTAAAGTCATCAAATTTTGTTTTTAAGAATGAAGTGACCTGTTTTAATGCTTGGTCGCCCGCCTCATGACCAAACTGATCATTAATATTTTTGAAAAAGTCGATGTCTAATAAGGCAAGCACATTGTCTTGCTCAACATGTTTCAGTACTTTTTCTGCATATTGATAAAAATAACGACGATTATACAAACCCGTTAAGTGATCTCGGTATGCGCTTTCTTTTATGTCGGCAATTAAAGCGAGCTGCTCCATAGTTTGCATAACACGGCAATGGAACTCTTCGTTCATAAAAGGTTTTGTTAAGAAGTCATTTGCACCATATTTGATAAAGCGTGCAGATAAGCCGTGTTTGCCCGCCCCCGATAACCCAATAATGGCTAAATCATCACGGCCTCTAAAGTTACGTACCGCTTTAACAAGCTCAAAACCGTCCATTGTTGGCATGGCATAATCTGTGAGCAACAATTTAATTTCAGGATCGTCTTTGAGCATTTGCAATGCTTGTTCACCGTCGTGGGCATCACTCACTTCAAACAACTGTTTTTCGAGCATTTGTTTCATTAACGTGCGGCTAAGTACAGAGTCATCAGCAACCAACGCCTTACAACCATGATTACGCAGTAACTGCGCAACGAGTTTAATAGCGTAGTGATAAGAGTCTCTATTATCTTTCACAACGTAATCAACCACACCCAGCTCTAACATTTGTTGGCGAATGTATTCGTCAATCTTTGAGGTTAAAACCACTGTTGGGATATTTTTTGATAGTGTGTATTTAGCCACCTCACCATTCATCGCGTCGGGCAAGGTTAAATCGACCAGCGCCAAGGTATATTCATGCTTAGCAATTAAGGAAATGCCTTCTTTTAGAGACCACGCAAAGTCGACATCCACATCTAAATAGTGGGCAGCCAAGTGACGTAACACCTGCTGTACTACTTTACTGTCTTCAACCACTAACACTCTTTGCATCGCAACTTCTCTTTTATAAGCATGTATTACAAATCATAAAACTTGCTAAATATACGTTATTTTTCAATTTAGCTAAATATTTAACCAAACTATCTTTAATAAAAAAACGCGCTTTTTGGTATTTTCTCAGCCATTCTCATTATTTCTCTGTTTAACGACTAATATTGGTGACTAGTCTCAATAGTTTGTCATCGCGCGCGCTTTTCTTTCTAATGACTGCAATTCGAATAATAAGGAATCAACATGAAACTCGTTAGTTTTATTGGTTTGTCTGTGACCGCCCTAACATTGACCTTTAGTACGCCTAGTTTTGCTGAGAACGAACGTCGTATCGACGTAGACAGCAATGTCGTGACTGAACACAAAGCACGTATAAACGGTGAGCGCTTCTCTTACACTGCAACCACTGGGACCCAGCCTGTTTGGGATGAACAAGGAAATGCCGTCGCCACGTTACAATACACCTATTATCAGCGCGATAAAGTAGACGATCGTACAAAGCGCCCGCTGGTGTTTTCGTTTAATGGTGGACCGGGCTCTGCGTCAGTGTGGATGCACCTTGCTTATACTGGACCACGCGTATTAAAAATTGATGACGAAGGTTACCCTGTGCAACCTTATGGCGTTAAAGATAACCCATATTCAATTTTAGATGTTGCAGATATTGTTTACATCAATCCCGTGAATACAGGGTACTCTCGCGTATTAGAGAACGAAAAAGGCGAACTGCCAAGTAAATCTGATCAACAAAAAATGTTCTTTGGTGTTAATGCCGACATAAAATACTTAGCGGAGTGGTTAAACACCTTTGTATCGCGCAATGAACGCTGGCGCTCACCCAAATTCTTAATTGGTGAAAGCTATGGTACAACCCGTGTTTCAGGCCTAGCTCACGAATTACAAAACCGTCAATGGATGTATATCAACGGCGTTATTTTAGTCTCACCAACTGAAATTGGCATTAAGCGCGAAGGCCCTGTAGAAGCCGCTAACCGCTTACCTTACTTTGCAGCAACCGCGTGGTATCACAAAGCTTTAAGTGCTGATTTACAAGCTAAAGACTTAGATGAGCTACTACCAGAAGTTGAAGACTTCACGGTAAATAAGTTCCTTCCAGCGATTGCTAAAGGGGGCTTTTTAGCGGCTGATGAAAAACGCGCTATTATCAAGCAAGCAGCTAAATACGCTGGCTTATCAGAGAAATTTGTTGAGCAAAACAACCTTGATATTCCAACTGATTTTTTCTGGAAAGAGCTGCTACGTGACCGCGGTCAAACGGTGGGTCGTTTAGATTCACGCTACTTAGGTATCGATAAACGCGATGCGGGTGAATCACCAGACTACTGGGCAGAGCTCACGTCATGGTTACACTCATTCACACCCGCAATTAACTACTACCTACGTGAAGAGTTAAATTACAAAACTGATATCAAATACAACTTATTTGGTAATGTTCACCCTTGGGACCGCTCAGGTAATAACACTGGCGAAAACCTGCGTTTAGCAATGGCACAAAATCCGTACCTGAATGTCATGATCCAATCTGGTTACTATGATGGTGCAACAAACTACTTTGACGCTAAATACACAATGTGGCAGTTAGATCCAAGTGGCAAAATGAAAGATCGCTTAAGCTTTAAAGGCTACCGCAGTGGTCACATGATGTATTTACGTCATGCCGACCTTGAATCATCAAACAATGACTTACGTGAATTTATTTTGAAATCGCTGCCAGCAGAAGGCAAAGCCGCCAAATACTAATCACGCAAAGTAAATTCCAAAAAGAAAAAAGCCCGTTTTTACGGGCTTTTGTTTATCCATTGATCTATTTAGGTTTATACTTTCAGCCATACACTCTAGAGATTTGGAAATCACAGCATGGCAGAAAAATTTCGTGTGATGTTTGCCGGGCTTGAATCAGGCATAGATCAAACACAAGCGACTGAGCAACTTGCCGCAAAATTAAAAACCAGCACAGACAAAGTTGCAGGGCTTTTTGAGCACAAACCTTTGTTTGCTCCGAGCGATCAAGAAAAAGCACTTAAGCAAGCTAAACTACTGGCCAGTGTTGGCATAAAAGCTAAATTACAACCAGTTAGTCAGCAGCCTGCGAGTATTGGCCTTGACGCAAAGCAACGTGATGAGCGTATTTTTGATGCGCTTGACTACATAACCAGTAGTCTTATTCGCTTAGAAGAAAAGCTAGACGACCTTGAACAACGGCTCCCTGAACTTGAAAACAGCAGTGAACTAAGCAGCACCGATAACTGGCAAGAAGAAGATTTGCTTGATGAAGAAGCATATTGCGAACCTGTTAAAAAGCGTTCAAACACCCTGCTCTATTCATTGATTGCCATGGTGGTTGTGTTGTTAATTGCGCTGGGTATTGTGGAACTGTTTCCTGACCTATTCTCATTTTTAGAAAGTTAATATACCTATTGACATGAGCAACATACGAGCAGAAATAAGACAATCTATTCGCAAAAAGCGTAATTCTCTTAGCAAAGAGCAACAAAAAAATGCAGCAATTGCGCTGAAAATGAATTTTACTCAACACCTAAAATCATTAAATACATCCCAAAATCCCCGTATAGGCATTTATTTTAGCAATGATGGAGAACTAGATACCTCATTGTTAATTAAAGAATTATGGCACAAAAAAGCGCCCCTTTACTTGCCTATAATCCACCCGTTTAATGGCACTACTTTGTACTTTCAAAGGTATGAAGAAAATTCACCCATGACTGCAAATCGCTATGGTATCTTGGAGCCCAAGTTGAATTGCAGTCAAATATGTCCTTTAGACAAGCTTGATATTTTATTAATGCCACTCGTGGCATTTGATGATCAAGGTAACCGTTTAGGTATGGGCGGTGGGTTTTATGACAAAACATTAGCACGATACTACCAAGAGAACTGGCAAAAGCCGATATTAATCGGTCTGGCGCATCAATGTCAGCATGTGCCTTCTTTACCAATAGAATCTTGGGATGTTCCGCTAAAACACATCATCACCCCAGAGAAAATCTACCAATGGTAGCACTTCTCTCTGTATACTATGAACACTTGAATAAGTATCTCTCTGACAGCCAACTGAGCACATAATTATGACGCAAGATGAATTAAAAAAAGCCGCTGCCTGGGCAGCACTCGAATTTGTAAAAGAAAACACCATTGTTGGTGTTGGCACAGGTTCAACAGTAAATCATTTTATTGATGCACTAGACACGGTAAAAGACACCCTTGTGGGTGCTGTTTCAAGTTCAGAAGCTTCAACTGAAAAGTTAAAAGCACTTGGTATTGAAGTATTTGAGCTTAATGATGTGCAAAGCCTTGATGTTTATGTTGATGGCGCTGATGAAATCAACCCACACAACGAAATGATTAAAGGCGGTGGCGCAGCGCTAACACGCGAGAAAATAGTCTCTGCAGTAGCAAAACAATTTGTATGTATTGTTGATGAATCAAAAGAAGTTGAGACATTAGGGGCATTCCCACTGCCAGTTGAAGTAATCCCAATGGCTCGCAGCTACGTTGCTCGTGAACTCGTAAAACTTGGGGGTGATCCAGTGTACCGCCAAGGTGTAGTGACAGACAACGGCAACATCATTTTAGATGTGCATAACCTTGATATCAGCAATGCCAAAGAATTAGAGCTAACAATCAATCAGATTGTTGGGGTAGTTACAAACGGCTTGTTTGCCCATCGCGGTGCAGACAAAGTTATTATCGGCACCAAAAATGGGCCGCAAATCAAGTAAATAGGAATGAGGATATGAGTAAGGTATCGTTAGCAAAAGACAAAATTAAAATTCTCTTGCTGGAAGGCGTGCACCAAAGTGCTGTAGAAACGCTAAAGCGTAATGGTTACAGTAACATTGACTACGTGAAAACGTCCTTACCTGAAGACGAGCTCATTGAGCGCATTAAAGATGTGCACTTTGTTGGCCTTCGTTCTCGTACTCATATTAATCAAGCGGTATTAGAAGCAGCTGAAAAGCTTGTTGCAGTAGGCTGCTTCTGTATCGGTACAAACCAAGTTGATCTGCAAGCTGCACGTGAGCGTGGTATTGCAGTATTCAACGCACCATTCTCAAACACGCGCTCTGTTGCAGAGTTAGTGCTTGGTGAAATCTTATTACTACTTCGTGGTATTCCACAGCGTAACGCCCTCGCTCATCGCGGTGGTTGGTTAAAATCAGCCAACGGTTCATTTGAAGCCCGTGGTAAAACGTTAGGTATTGTTGGTTACGGCCACATTGGTACACAACTCGGTATCATGGCTGAAAACATCGGTATGAACGTAGAGTTCTTTGATATCGAAGACAAACTATCGCTTGGTAATGCGACACAAGTACATAACCTTACCCAGTTATTGCAACGTGCCGATGTAATTAGCTTACACGTACCAGAAACGCCGCAAACTAAAAATCTAATTGGCATGGCTGAGCTTGAAGTCATGAAGCAAGGCGCGATTTTAATCAATGCATCACGCGGTACAGTGGTTGATATTGATGCGCTTGCAGAAGCACTGCGCGAGAAAAAGCTAAGCGGTGCTGCCATCGACGTATTCCCTGTTGAACCAAAATCGAATGACGAAGAATTTGTTTCACCTCTGCGTGGTTTTGATAACGTTATTTTGACCCCACACATTGGTGGCTCAACGCAAGAAGCACAAGAGAACATTGGTATTGAAGTTGCGGGTAAACTTGCTAAGTATTCAGATAATGGGTCAACAATTACAGCCGTGAACTTCCCTGAAGTATCACTGCCTGAACTCGCTAACCGCAGTCGCTTATTGCACGTACACCAAAATAGACCCGGCGTGTTAACGCAAATTAACCAAGCGTTTGCACAGCACGGTATCAATATCGCAGCACAGTACTTACAAACTGACGAAGCGATTGGTTACGTAGTAATTGATGTAGACACAGACCATTCAGAAGTCGCACTTAAAGAACTAAGTGCAGTTGAAGGTACAATCAGAGCTCGTATCTTACACTAATCGCTCACACAGCGAATAAGCAAAAAGCGCAACCAGTTTGACTGATTGCGCTTTTTTGATGTTGAGCTTAAGCCACCCGCTCTCAGTTGATTTTGTGTGAAGATAAGAGCGGAGCGAAACCCAGCAAAGTAAGCCTCGCTGTAAGCCGTAAGTTTTAAGCGCCAAGTCAAAAATAGCTCAGCGTAGGCGTAAATTTATTTCGCGCGAGGCGGTTACTTATAAGTAACCAATACCAACCATTCTTGAGTAAACAGCAGATGGTAGTTCAAGCCAATTTTGGACAAAAACACGTTAGAGACTAAGGACAGCTTTGTGCCAATTGTTGATAACTAAGCAACGCCTAAATTTAGCGTGAGAATTCGCTCAGCGGGTTAAAGTCACAACCAGCGCTATTTGCTTTGCTGGCGATAAGATTTGATTGTGAGCAGTATTACTTTATAGGCTACTTAATGACCATCTATTTTTTGCTTAGCTTCAAGTCAATATTTTGCTCCTTGATCTCAGCGATATAAATTGAATTATTGGCGATAGCCAGTTCCAGCGCACGCTCAGATGCAATTAACGCATCAGGAAAATTCTTATTCAAATTGTAAGCTGTTGCTAAACTATCCCACAGTATCTCAGAATTAGGAAAAGTCTCAGTACCTTTTTCCAAAATTTCAACGCCCCACGCTGGCTTACCCTCATACGTAGCTTTGAGCCCATAAACATTATACTGATGTGCCGATAAAGGAAATGCATAACCGAACTCTTTAGCTTTATCCTCATAAAACTTTATCAGGTTCGACAGGGGCATGATATCAATCTCAGGTACCGCATTCCAATGAGAAAAAATAGCTTGTAACCCTTTTGCCATTCCTACTACGGGAGTGGTATCGTGTGTTTCATTGGGGAACCTTGCATAATTATAATAAAGCCCTGATTTTGATTTTTTTTCCAATGCCAATAACATGCGATCAAAAGCTTCGGGCATTTCGTTCGGTTCACTTGCCATACTTAGAAACCATCGAAAAGTTTTTGCTCCACTGGTTGAGTGCTTCTTTTCAAAGTCAGTGACTATTATAGCTTTATCCCACCAAAGACTTGGGCTAATCGATATCGCAGCATTAAATTTCGTATTACCTTTAACAGCTAGGTAACTGGTATATAGACCTGAAAGTGAGTGGCCTGCGATAACATAATAAGGCGCAACTCTATATTGCTTATTAAGTTGGTTTAATAACTCTTCTTGTAGGAAACGCGTGAGTAAGTCAGCTTTACCAGCTCGACCGACAAATGCTTCAGGCTCAGTATGAGTAAAAAATGCTAATCTATTTTTTAGACTTACACCTACAACAATCATTTCCGGTATTGCAGCATAAGTGCTATAAAAATGCGCGCTAGCTGCCGCGTGATTGAATTGAGTGGCGCCATCTAAAACAACCAGAACAGGGTATGAAAAGTTATCAGAATGTCGGTAAGTATCTGGTAACGATACCTGAACGGTAACGGCTTTCCCTAGGAACTCAGAATTTAGACTCAAACGGTCATACTGCGCAAGAGCTTGAGTAGAATTAAAAAAAAATAAAAAGATTAATATAAATCTCATTGTATACCTTTAAAGTTAACGGCTTATTCAACACCATTTAGGTGGCTTATAATGTTATCAGTTAAAATTAGGAGCCATCTCACCAAAGCAGGAATAAGGTTAACTTTTTCAGTTTCCCCTTCACGCCCTGAGGCATTCGCCTAAACACGTCTATGGACATAAGTGAGTTATGACGAATGCATGTTTTGGTTTAGGCACTTGTTATGTGACGCTTACCATCGGCCTTCAACAGGCTCAATATTGTCCAAACTAACTTTATTTAGCTGGCCTTGCCCATTAGATACCGCGATTGATTTATGCATTTTATTGGGTTTCTTATGGAACCACTGACTACAAATACCAATCAAATCAATAAAAGTTGAATTTGACTCTAGCCTATCAGAAACTGTACGAGTTACCTCCATATCAGGAAGAACCAAGAAGTCACCTGGAGAGGCTATGGCGTCAGGTTCAGTGGCCATTGAGTCTAATTTACTTTGCATCATTTTCCGAGGAATAGATTCGTTGCAACCTTGCGAGAGCATGATATTTGGGAACTCAGGAGACATAAAGTCTATTAGCCAACCATCAACTTCAACCCAAGAATGAAACGCATCAGGAGATGCGGTTAAATGACCATCGACAATCGAGCCGAAACCAAGAACATTTTCAACACCAAGATGATAAGCGGCAAAACCTGAATAAACCTTTGCATTTAGTTTGAAATGCTCGTTCAGTATGTATGCACCGCAATAATTATAGAATGTGCATGACTTGTTAGTATCTGCCCCCTCACTCTTTAATATTGCGTGGGCGATTCCATAAATTCGTTGATAATCTGTATTTGTAATGAGCAACTCAATTCCCTCTCTAAGTCCTAGTTATAGCGCCCGCATAATGGGTGGATAATGCTTGGCTAAAATAGCGAGGAACGAGCGTCAGCCAAGCTTTTTGTGTCCGCCATTAAACACTTTGTTATGTGGCGATGTGCTTAAAACTTAAACCCTGTTGCTTTAATCGGAATGCTACCGATACCGCTCGTTCTTATATGATTTTTCAAGTCTGAGTATACTTCAGCAGCAAAATTATAAAACTCTTGATGAAACTCATCGTCACCGGAACAGTTAGATGACTGAGCGAAGCACTTAGCCGCAGAAAACAACTTTGATATGGCAATGACCATTATCATTTGCTTTAGACCCACAGAACTTTCTCTAGTATCTGGCAGAGGGATAACAGCAAACTGGCCTTGTTTGTTCGTAGCGTGACTTGTTTCGTCTTTTATTTGTTGCAGAGTAGGATGCTTCATTTTGCACAAAAGTTTATAGTTGTGATAACAAAGCTTCCAAGCTTGTTCAAAGTCTCTGTCACTTGGAGGATTGTTTTTTATTTCACCAAATAAATCTCTTTGTGCTGCCATCTTGGATAGCCTTTGAGGTTTCCATGGAACATCACCATTTTCATCGGCAAGAATTTCTTCGGCTAAATCATCTCTGCCGCTAATACAATTTACTACAAGAGCATTTTCATAAAGAGAAGACGCGACACACGCAGCTTGATAAGGATAACCCCAATTAATAAGCAACCAAACACCTCTGAAATCACTCATTACTCTTTTTAGAAAAGCGGCAGCCAATTTAAGAGATTTACTACCAGTTTCTTTACCTTTTAAAAATGGTGCTTTAATTGCTAGATTCATACATTTTTCGGCAAGTTCATCCCAAGGCTTTAAAGCGTGGTGATTTTTATCAAATGCATGAACTTCTAGCTGAGCAAGGTAATTCCAATAATGATCTGGCCAATTGTCAGGTGTAATATCCATTTTCATTTTTTGAAGGTTCCTCAAACTATCCTAGGCCACATAACACCGCATTAAGATGTGAGCGACGATTGGCTATACTTGAGCGAAGCGAATCACTCTTAAATGCTTTGTTATGCCTTTTCACCCAAGTACTCTATCTGCGTATTTAAAATTTGACGCATCATTATTAGACAGTACTTCACTCCGTCTTTTTCTGAAAGCATATCCTTTAAATAGATTCTATTTTCACCATACTCTAACGGGAAGTTTATGCTCATGTAAGTCATTCGCTTTTTCTCGGACTCCCAGAACCGATATTTAACTTTTTTTGAACCAACGTATTTTTTGAGAAACTTGTCGATCGTTAGCCCCTCTCGTTGCCAATTTACTAGGTCTCTACTAACCCAAACATCATCCCATGTATCGAAAAAGGGAAAGTGAGCCAATACATTGCGAACAAACTTAAACATAGGACCACCAATCTCCGACTCCATTGGAGGACGTGTAATTTTCAAATCTTTAAGGACATATTGGAATGGTTCATATGACAAGATTTCAGCGTAAACAGCAAAAACACTAGATACTCTGCTAAACCTATAGCGAGAGTCTTTATCCCAGAAGTCATCAGCCATGACCTCATCAAAAAGATCATAAAATCGGTTGTATCCTAAGCTAAGAAATTGCTCTTCGGCTCTGGTTAGTCTTAATTCCATTATCTATTTTTCCTGATGACCCCGGTGGCATAACGTTAGCAGCAGGCGCGCGCTTTTCGCGTCGCTTGCCTGCTTTTGTTATGCAGTGCTGATTAAAGACAACAGCTTTTCTTTTAACAGCTTGGCTCTACCTTTTGGTATATAGCTAGCGCCTAACCTTCCACAGAAAACGCTAACAGCAGGGTTGTCATGTACTGAATAAACTATAATATTTCTTGCTTTAACGCCCTTGTTTCTTGCTTCCTGAGCAATAAAAAGCCCCCTAAATTCGTGAAATACTTCCGGTTTTTGTTTGATTACGGCCTCTAATTCGGCTGAGGCTGGAACATTTAAGTCAATTAAAAAGGCATCATATGTACTAGAATCAGTATTTCCCAGCTCCACATACGCTTCATTTATTGATGTAAAAAACCTCACATCACACCCAAGAGAATCAGCGTAATCTACAACCCAATCAAGAAACATTGGTTCATCGTCTAGAATAAATAGTTTTTTTCTCATTTCTTAAATCCATTAGGAATTCTTATTTCAAATATTGTTTCTCCACTAGAAGTATGACTGGCTTTAATACTTCCATTAAATGCATTTTCAACTATTAATTTACAGATATGTAGACCTAGACCAGATCCGGATGAAGTTCTGTCTCTAGCGCTCTTAGCTCTACTGCCTATATCAAAAATATTGTCACTATCTGAAAATGGCTCACTCTGACCTGAAAATGTAATTATTAAATCGTTAGACCTTTTTTGTATCCAGTTTTTTATTTCAAGGACTGAACCTAACTTTCCATATTTTACTCCATTGTCGATTAAATTTATTACAACCTGTTTAAATAGGTTAGGATCTCCTTTTATGCAGTTTTGTACATGACGGTTCAGTAATTCAATTTTAACAGGGGCATTTACCCCTTGATCCTGAAAGAATTGCGCTGATTCAATTATTGCTTGCGGTATGACAGTAGTGCTTATTTTGCTGCTGGAAATAAATTCTTTATTACCAGAAGCGTATTCTGCGAAATATGAAAGATTGCGTATTAATGAAACTGTATATTCTAGTTGTGATCTAGCCTTTTTTAATCGCTGTTCTCTTTTGTGTTCAGGAACCGTTCCATCTACCAAGTTATCAAGAGTACCTATAACACCATTCATTGGGTTAATGGCCTGATGAGTAAGGTTTTGAATTAAAAAAAGGGTTTCAGAATTATCCATTAAGTGCCTCTTTTGTAACTTCAAAGTGTATTTTTTGAGTCTCAAATCTTACTAAGAAATTGGACATTGCAGAGATGCTTTGAAGATGATGTTTCTCAGATTCTATCAACTCTCTGTTTGTATTCAGCTCAATACAGCATTGTTTAACATTAGCTACATTAAAATCATTCTTAAGTATAAAGTTTATATATGACAAAACCGCTCTTAGTGAATGCTTGTCAAAATTGCTGGTCTCATTACCATGGTAATTAAACCAATCAAATTTGTCTTCGCTATGATGCGCTCTGAAATAATAATTCCCAGATTTATTAATATCATCAATCCTACAAATTAATAGCTCACTTATTGCATGCACTAAAGAAAGTTTTTCATTTGATACACTTCCAATATCAGGAGATATAGAATGTGTTATTTTTAAAAGTAATTCTGTTATAGAATTAAATTTTTTCAAATTGCCACTATCATTCGATGAAAGACCATATTTTGCTGCGATGTCTGGGTGCAAATTAAGTGTTGATGAAATATCTACTTCGCCCCAGAACCTTATGAGAGGTTTCTTTCCTGTTGCATTCCATTTAGTTACATTATCTACGGCTTGGGGTGTAAGCGAAGAACTTGTAGCAATTAGTAGTATGTCCGCTGAATTTGATTCAGCATATGATATTTTTTCCCATATTGTTGGCCAATTCACTGAGCCTTTATACCTTTTGCATTCAACATACCATTTTTGGCATTGATATTGACCTGATAAGTCTGAAATAAAATATTCACCTTCTATATCTCTTCCTCCGTCGCTACCTGGAGTCCTCCAGACTACATTTCTCAATCCTAGAGCAGAAACAATATCAAATGTCATACTTTCAAATTGACTTGGCGATAGATCTAGTAAATTCAATGTACTCTCCTTGATGCATAACGCCCAAATAAACGGCAAAAATTAGTTGGCTAGAATTTGAGAGGTACGAACAAAGCCAACTGATTTTTGTCCACACTTTTTAATTTGCCTTGTTATAACTCACTTACTCTAAATTGTTTGATTGATGAGGCGATAACAACGAGCTCAAAGACTAGACCGTTCTTAAAAGCAAACTTTAGGCTATCAGAGTAACCTTGATTGTTAACCATGCTCCAAGCCCAAGATAGCTGAGAACCAGTGCATTCATTAAAAATAAGGAAATTGTCTGTTGCAACAAGGCTATCTATACAACTTTCACTAGTTAACACTATTTCATCTGAATCTTCGTCTAAACATATGTAACAACTAAACGATTCAAACTCTAATTTAATTCCAGCAACTTCAGACGGAAACTCAATAAAGCTATAAGGAGTAGCGCTTTTCAATATCTCGCAAGAATCAACGACTCTAGATAGTTCCACTATGCTCTCCGTGAGTTATAACATTTTAGTATTTATGCGACACGCAGTTTGTGTTGCATAATCGCTTGTTGGACTGAGCCGCTACCTACTCGGTGTGTCAGAGTTGGTGTTGTTTATGCTATGGGAATTTGCTTTTTCTGGCCT